>JGI12316J15310_10000002_pt10 | contig 712133 bp, 552 predicted proteins | sample MarCyaLeptolynsp_FD_15310 | JGI IMG/M metagenome (IMG submission 15310) | reverse complement strand
CTGGATGCCGCGCGTTGGCTGTGTCACCAGGCACGATCGGATCAGGTGCCGAATCTGTTAATCAATCCGAATCGACCGGGACGACATCAGCCCAGAGTGATCAAGCGTGCGAAGGACGAGTATCCGAGAATGACAAAGTCGAGGAAGTTATATAAGTTGCAAATGATGAAGAAGACAAAGGTTGTCGCTTAAGTTGGTGACGTTCCAAACCATCCCCTAATTCTACCTCAACATACACCCGCATCCCTTTGTCCATCGGCTTCTTCAAGTCGTACACAATGCATGCGACCGATCCCGGATTGATAACGTGGCCGATAATACGAACATCAGCCGTCACCCCCTTCCCACCAATCCATGCCCTCGCAACTCGATGTACTTTTTCAGAATTGCTTTTTATATATACATAACAGCGCGATAAGTCCTTCGAAAATACTATTGACGATATTGACACAAGAGCGGGCTGAGGCTCAACCAAAACATCAACACTCAACCCGGTTTCCGTGTAGATCGTGACAGTGACGGGGCCTGTGGGGGCAACTCCAAATTTAACAACTAATTCACTACAGAATTCTGGCTGGATATTTGACTCGGTCACCCAGCACCATATTACATCGTCACCCTTTTCTTCCGACGGAAAATATTTGGAAATCAAAATGTCAAATTCACTCTCCTCAGGTTTACGAGGTTCTATCTCGCTACGTTCTATTCTCCGACCATTTACTTCAACATGGCTAATGACTAAATCTTCTATCCCTCGGTTCCTCAGGCCAATTCGAATAGAACCAGCGTCACGATAAACCGCTCTGCGAAAATAAGACCAACTAACAGACAACTCTTCCAATTCGCCAGGACTCAAATCGGCAATGGCCGACATTGAAGCGATGGCGCCAATAAGAACAATTACCAAGAGCTTATACATAACTGCCACATTCAATATTCTGTAACGAACTCAAGGGAAACAGATATTTTCACCCACTTAAAAAGAGCGGTTTAGTTTCATTATTTAAACCTAACTCGCAAACGGGAATGTGAATAAATCCCCTAGCAAAACGTGGAAGTCTCAAACACTACCGCATCATTATTAATCAACCTATGCCAACAGCATTAGTACTTTTTTTAAGCCACCATTGCTCGTCATAGAAGGTGTGAACAGAAGTAAACAGTAACGTTCATCTTCTTTTTAATTGTTAACAAGTTCGCCTTTTCACAACAAACCCGAAATTACAGCAAGGACGAACAATGGCGTATAATGAAGCTTTATATAGATAGCAAGCTAAAATGGATTTTCGCGATTTTTTATATCCACACGGTACCTGTTTCTCTTCGCCACAATAGGATACAAAACCTCAAGAAGAAGTCGCACTATCGAGATCTAACTCTAACCTTCACCGCTCCTGAACTCTTTACGCAAAGCAGATGTAGGAATGTACCCGATCACAGGTACTTTGAGATTGATCGACGAACTTCCGGTTAGTTGAATGCTCAACGTGCCTCGCAGGATACCAGGCCGCATTGATTTGATGGCTGTCAAAAGCACCTGGAATCCTCCCTGCTTTCCTGAACTTTTGCGAACATGCGGTTCGATCTCGGGAATATCGATCGATACCTCCCTGATCTCAATATTTGATCCTGTTCTACTCCATACTGTCACGATACCAAGAACTGCTTCTGAACTGCCAGATGTACTAAGAAACACCCTTTCCGGTTTAACTCCCAGCGATCCAACAACATTGCCGTTAACCCACAATTGACCAGTATCTTCTACGCCATCCGCAAGTAGAACAGCCAAACGACTAGCGAATTTGCCGATCGGCTGATCAGGAGCAACGGCAACCTCCAAAATTGCTTCAGGTCTCTTCTCTGAGCTGTTACCACTAACCTTGGCCGTGATGAATGAATGCTCAGTCTCGACCCGGCTAATAAGAAATTTGCCACCACCGGAGCGCCTAAGTTTTACAAACGTACGCTTTTCTTCCCCCAATAGAATATCACCGATGTCAATCCGCTGGGGTGTGATCACAATCTTGCCGTTCGCTGACACACTACCCCATACGTTGATCAAGAGATTCTGGCTTTGCTTTGAACGTGATGCGAATGCGTGAATATACGCCCGTCGCTGAAAAAAACCATTCATCCCGGTCGTATCAATAGTCAGCGTAACGACCGTATGTTCTCCCGGGGCCAATGACAGCTTCTTGGATTCTATATTCAAGCAACTGCAGCCAGTTACAAGACGGGTCAACTTGACATTCTGAGCTGATATATTTTTAACATCAATCTTCCTTTCGTATCGTGCCCCCTCATCCAGCGTCCCCCAATCCCACTCACGCGGATGAATTGCAACAATATCAGCATCTTCGCTCGCTCCCAAAAGTGGGCGAACTTGAATGGGCCGCTCTCCCTTCAAACCATCTGCCTGGTTTTGTGTGGGATGACGGACGACCAATACATTCCAATGCAACTGTTTACTAAGTTTTTCGAGTTGAACCACTCTAGCACGACGAGGAGGATCAATATATAATACACCTTTCCCCTTGCCCAATCCGAACAATACGACAAAATGCTCTGGATCAACGTAAGCTATTAGCGGTATTCGCAGAAGTTCAAGTTTTTCCGGCTCAACTCTATAGGCAGTCGTAGGAAAACCAAGTTTTTCTGCCACTTCTTCCAGTCTAAAGAGTGATACTTTGCCATTGGAATCCGGCTTCAGTTCACGTCTGATCTTATCCAAATCATATTCGTAACCATGTATACCTGCTGCAACCTTCAGGCACACCGCACCGCAACATTTCTGCCAGTCATCGACTTGGGCAGAAACCAAAGTGGCGTTCGACGATACAAAGATGCAGCAAAGCACCCAGTAAAAACATTTCATGGATACCCCCTACTATCGCTTTACTCTTTAGTATTGCGAAGGACTGATTTGCGAACACCGGCTATTGCCAACACGATTGCGCCCAAGACCGCAATTGCCCCTGCAACCATCCAAGCAGCCGTCGCCTTTTCATCTTTGATTTTAATATCGGGCTCAGTGGCTATGGTGATACCAGAAGGATCTTCGACCACAGCATCACTGTTGGAATCGTTATTCTTGCCATCCCTGTCTAAAATTTCTATCTCGTCAATCTTTTTAATAGATTCATCAATGATTCTTTCGACAATTGAATCACCAATCGGCCCTTGGCCAATAATATATCTCTCGCCAAGCACCCGGTCTTGTACATAAGTCCCCACCGGAAACCATGACGGATTCGTGTTAAAATAAGCGGAATCAGGCTCTGTCTCAAAGTCTACGGACACAACATTAAACACTTTCGTGCTAAACGGCTTGGGGTTACCGGCCTTGTCGATATGGCGAGACGAGTACGAAGTCCTTGTAACCTTCCAAGGAAACCAACGATCACCTACCTTCTGAAAGTCCTCAAAATCGACATTATCGAACAGAACACCGTCCTTTGTATATGTCCTCTGTTTTACGGGCATGCCGGACATTTCTGGGCTTAGCCAATACTCAACGCGATAGTTTTCACCCGAAAGCTCAACACTCGCGGATATTTTGAACGTTTCTTTCCCGCGCACCATCTCTGGTTCGGCGGCAATCTTAGCTTTGCCATCCAAAAGTAACTGCTTGGGTGACACACCATTCCCCATATGCCCCCAAATCATTCCAACCGAATAATGAAAGAACTCCGAAAGCGGCCGATCTTGCCTATCTCGCAACGCCTGTCCGACAGATGTGAGTGAACTCTTTTTCCCCTTCTTTAGAGGGCTGAATCTTTGAACAACCGAGCCATCCGACACCCTTATCGATGTTAAGTGCTCTCTATCCAAGGGCGTGAGTGTTGGACCGGGTATCGTAGATACTTTTGAGACCCAAAGTCGTTCACCTTTACTGCCAGACATGAAACCGGTAAAGTATTTCCCACCAGTTTTCGGGAGACGACTCTCCTCTCCGTGAAGCTTTGAGGAAACACCGTAAACCAATGAAATTCGATCCAGCCCGTTATCCGCCCACCTGCTACCCTCTAGCAATAGTTCGCGAACATCACTTGCGTTCATGACCTGTTTTGTTTCTAAAGCATGAATCGGCTTTGCCGTCTCACCAATAAACAACGCAAGCAAAAGAACATAAATGCTACGGAAATCGGTAAATAAAAGTTCTTGAAGCACAAGAAAATCCTGCAGGCAGCAATAATCCACAACAATAAACTACTGCAAACACTCACATCCTAACCGTAGTGTATAGAATTCTAACAACCATACGGGCCATGTCACGTTTACCAGACGGCTTAAGCTTCACAGTTCCCTTCAGCAATCTCTATATCGTCATGACAACCACCACCACTATCTTCATGTGAAGGTTTGCCTGAACAGCTGTCATTATTAGCCCAGTAGGCGAATCCATCAGCACTGCAATCCATGGTAGCAGTCATGGTGCATTCATCGGCCGAGTTAGCTGTAGCTACACATTCAGGGCCACCGTCTGAAGCCAAGCATTTGAAAGAATCTGGCCCCCAGTCTTCGCATTTATCACATTTAATAGGGTCACCTGTAGTTTTGCACTTATCATTCCCTCCACCAAACAACCGGGCCGTTTGATTTGAATCTAGAGCTTCTATCCCTTTAACACTACTGGATTCGAAGCCTCTTGCAAACGCAAGAGCGCCGAACGCAAGCAACATTAAAATACAAAAGGCCTGCTTGATCTGTCGAAGTAACATGTGGCACCTCCTTAAATAGTACCGGATTGAACTGGTGCGCTTTTAAAGGACTCGCTACACACAATGAAACATCTAATGCATGTGCCCTGCAACGAGCATGACTTAGAGAACTTGCCTTGCCGACCGACTCAAAATCAAAATTGGTATAAGAGTTCCCCGATTGTCCCGAAAAGCAGATTCCACCAGAAAATAAGAGCTACCATTTTTTTTAGTTTCAACCCTGACTATTGTCAAGAATTTTCTAGAGTCTTAATTAAGAATTCTTGAGTTTTCTTGACTGCAGGGAGATGGAGCTGCAACCCTCCCTAAACCTGACCGACTGAAGTATGCACCAAATTCCGGACGCGCGGTTAAGTGTGGATTCGTCGCCAATCAAGCAAGACAAATCATAGCAGGCACGCGACGAGGATTTTCAGTGGCTTTCAAGGCGAAGGTGACCACCGAGGCAATCAATGCCTGAATTCGACCTCGCCATACTCTCTATCTATTACGCTAAGCATCCACGATGCTAGCACACTCTGAAACCCGCATTGACTACCCTTAAGGGTAGTCAATTCTTCAACCAAGCAATACCAATTACGTTTAATGGTCCTGCGAAGTATACTTCGCGAATGCTGAGTCAGCCTGCTCCGTATGGAAGGTGCAAAAAGATGCGACTTACATCAACTCATACACTCTGGATTGCCAATAAATCCCGTATTTTATTAAGGCACTTAAATTCGAAGTAACAGCCAGCACTGATGTACCATGAGGTTCCATACGGAGCAAGTCAGCCAGCTTTTGTAACGTTTTCGCTACGGTAAAAGAATACGCAGTGTGTACAACGCCCATTTCGGACAAGTTACGCCACTTTCGCTGTCAGAATGTCTTGCTGGAACCCAGCGGGTCAATTACAATTAACCGCTTGAAGTGTTTAAATAATTGGCTCCACATAACAGGTGGCGGGGCCAATTCGCAACGGGGGTTACATGTCCCAAGTGACAGAGCCGAGTACGTTTCTAAATATCGATCAGGCTGTGCTCTGCGCACAGGCCGAAACAATTAACAGCAATCACAAGCCGGGGCAGGAAGACATGGGTTTCCGTGGTGGCGCGAAGTGTCAATACAACCTTCTTGTAGACAGTTTCAACACAGGCGAATGCGACCAGTAGCCGAATCCCGCCGGGTTCGAAGCAATAGTAATGTCACGATTCACGTATCAGGCCATAATGGAAAGCGGCAAGCGTATCGAGGGGACGGTGCGCAGCCAGGATCGTGTGGATGCGATTCGGAAAGTCCGTGAGTTGGGCTATCACCCGGTGGATGTGACGCCGGCCGCGGCGGACCGGACGTTTCGGTTCAGCAGTGAGCAGCTTCGGCGGGTGACGGTGACAGACCTGGCGGTATTTACGCGGCAGTTGGCTTCGCTGCTCAAGGCGGGGCTGCCGATGGTCAAGACGCTTAGTACGTTGCGGCAACAGTGCCCCAACCCGCGGCTGAAGATTGTGATTCAGGACATCGAAGAATCACTATCCAGAGACGGCGGCACGCTGGCAGATGCCATGGAAGATCACCCGAAGATTTTTAATCCGGTGTATCGCGGACTGGTTCGAGCCGGCGAAGAAGGCGGGCAGTTGGTGCGCGTGCTGTTTGATATGGCGCAGAACCTGTCGAAAGCCGCGCGGCTGCGCGGGCAGGTGGTCGGGGCATTTATCTATCCGATCTTTCTGATGCTGCTCGGGTCGGCAGCGGTGTTTGTATTAATCAGTTTTGTCATTCCGCAGTTTCAGGAACTGTTCGAATCGTTTAACCAGCAGTTGCCGCTGCCGACGGTGGTGCTGATCGCGGTGAGCGACTTTATGGGCCAGTGGTGGTGGGCGGTGCTGGCGCTGACGGCGGCGGTGTGCGGCATGATTTACATGAGCCTGCAGAAAGCGGATGTGCGCGAGGTGTTTGACCGGCGCCTGCTGAAGCTGCCGATCCTGGGGCAGATGCTGATGAAACTGGAGATCGCGCGAATCGCCCGGACGCTGGGCGCATTGATCGACAGCGGCGTGCGCATTCTGGATGCCTTGCGCATTACCGGAGACACGGCCAAGAACCTGGCGATCCAGAAGACATTCCCATTGATTACCAAGGGGGTCGCGGCCGGCGAGACATTGGCGGATCTGCTGGACCGCACGGCCATGTACCCGCCGATGGTGATCAACCTGGTTCGGACGGGTGAGGAGACCGGTGAGTTGCCGGAGATGCTCGACGAGTTGTCATCTATTTACGAAGACGAAGCGGAGCGTGCGGTAACCAGTTCAGTGAAGCTGCTGGAGCCGCTGCTGATTGTGGTGATGGGTGGCATCATCGCCAGCATCGTTGCGGCGGTGATCATGCCGATCTTTCAGGCAAACGCGATGGTGGAGTAAACATATGGTGAAAGCTGAAGAAGGCTGAGTTTGTACCAGGCATTTAGTAGTTAGTCTGTTTTCGTGGGGCCGGATCTTCTCTATAGAAGTTCCACGTGGGATTTCGGGTTTCCGGCGGTATTAGATTGTTAGTTCGTATTTTTCTGAAAGGTGCATCGATGAGAAATCGTAACAAAACACGCATGGAACGTGCTTTTACGTTGATCGAGATGCTGCTGGTCGTGGTCATCATCGGCGTTCTGGCCGGGGCAGTGACCATCGGCCTGCGCGGTCGATCGCAACAGGCGCGTATTGCGCGTGCCAGAGCAGACATGGAAGGCACGCTGGCGTTGGCGCTGGATATGTTTGAGCAGGACGTCGGCCGCTATCCGACCGCGGACGAAGGGCTGGGCATCCTGACGGCGAATAACAGCGTTGCTGGCTGGTCCGGGCCTTACCTCAAGGGTGGCTTGCGTAATGACCCGTGGGGACAGCAATACGCGTATGCGCTCGACACCAACAACAATGTCTACACGTTAACCAGCTCCGGCCCTGACGCTCAGGCCGGCACAGGTGACGACATTGCGGTGACGCGATGAGTCACGTCACGGGATGCTTGCGAAACGTCTCGTGTCGCCAAGGCCAAAATGGATTCACCTTCATCGAGCTGCTCGTTGTACTGGTGATCATGTCGGTTCTGGCAGGCACGCTGACGGTCTCGCTGCGCGGCCGCAGCCAGACTTACGCGCTGCGTGCCGCGGCGCGTGACCTGGTTGCATCTGTGAATACCGCGAGTACACAGGCTCGCAACACGCGCACGGATCATCGCATTGTCATCCTGAACAGTGGGTCGGCATACCGGGTTGAAGTACTGGCTTCAGGTTCCACGACGAGCTTTGAACCTGTCAGAGGCATGGGCGGCGGGACACGCAGCCTGGGAGATAATGTCAGAATGACGGGTGTGTCGGACGACGGCGTTTCCTTTTCGAGCATGCCGGACGAGTTGGCATTCGGCGCGGACGGCCAGGGCTTCAATGGATTTGTGCGCCTGGTGAATGATCGCGGCGAGACAATGACCATGTACGTCATGCCGAAAACCATGCAGGCAGACCTGTTGGAGTAGGCCATGCGCACCTTCAGGCACAGACGTGGGTTTACGTTGCTGGAGGTGCTGGTGGCCATGCTGGTAATGTCGGTGGGCGTGATGGGCATTATGGCCGCCGTGATGGCGGGCTCTTCCGCGTCGTCATCAGCGAACAAACTGGAAACAGCCGTTGATATCGCCAGGCGGGAACTCGCCCTGGCGGTGACGCTCCCGTCAAACGAGTTGATTGGTTCGTCCGACTCCGAAGGGGTTATGAGTTGGACGATCGGGTATACGAATAAGCAACACAGCCTGGTGATGGCGACTGTGACCGTGCAGTGGTTGGAACGCGGGCAGACCAGGACGTATCAACTGTCACAGGTATTTGTGCCACGACAGTCGTAACTTTATGGATAGCAGTCTGCCGTCAATACGTTCTGGCCATCAACGACCGCGCCGCGGTTTTACGGTTGTGGAATTTGTCGTTGCTTCGCTGATTGTTTCGATTTCGCTGCTGGGGATTTACTCGGTTTTTCGTGAGGTGTTACGGACGGACGCACGATATGGCGCGCCCACGCGTCAACGATCGTCCGCAGCCGCGGTTGCAAGGCATCTGGCTGAGCAATTGCAACACGCGATTAACATTCCGAACCAATCGGCGGTCACAATGCAGACAAATACCGACACGGGTGTCAGCACGTTGACAGTGACCACGGCGCCGGTCAATGCATCCTATTCGAGCGGTTTGCCGACACTGGAGAAGCGGCGATACGAATGGGGCTTTTCGGAGCCGGATTCAAACATTGAGACACTGACGATGAAAACCATGACATTCGCCGGCAATGTGAATGTTTCGAATATCTCAGGCCTGGACGGCATGACCGAAGAACAGGCCTGGGCGATCCTGACGCCACAGACCATCGGGCGCAATGTCGATCAGATTTCAGTTACGTTCCGATCGCTTGCCTCGAGCAGTTCCCCGTGGATCGGCAGTTATAGCGGCGATGTTGGCGATGTGGTCGTTCGCGTGTCTGTCAATGTGGGGGGACAGACGGTGCAACACGTGATTGTGCCATACGCCGCGGACTCCGCCTTTGAGGGTTAATGCCAGACATATGTATCGAACGCGCGGTTCCATTCTGGTTGTCTCTTTGTTCGTGATGATCTCACTGAGCTTTGTTGCATTGTCACTTGCCTACCGAGGCGGCATGCGAAGGCGCACGGTCAGGCAGGTCGCAGTTCACGAACGGCTCCAGATTCATGCCCAGTCCGCCGTGGCGATTGCCATCGGTCGGCTCGCGGAAAATACAAACAACTACGACCACTTTGCGGAACCCTGGCACTCCCATGCCTCGCTCGGATCAGAAGACTGGCTTCCCGAGTGGCAGGATGCTCCGGATGGCGGCCTTGCCGAATACGAGACGGATTACTACGTGATTGACGAAGAAGGCAAGCTGAACATTCTCTTTGCGGCAAGCAGCGCATTGGAAAGCATGGGAATGTCTGCTGACCAGGTTGCCAGCCTGTTCGACTGGATGGATGACGACAACCTGACGCGATCGGGCGGCGCGGAATCGGACTTTTACGAAGCGCAAACGCCAGGCTATCGCTGCAAGAATGGCGCACTTCAGTTGCTCGATGAATTGCAGATGATCCGCAACTTTACGGCCGCGTCATACTACGGCGAAGATGCCAACCGCAACCGCGTGCTCGATGCCAATGAGAACGACGGCAGCCTCTCATACCCGGCGGACAACGCGGACGGGATGCTTCAGTTTGGCTGGGTCGACCTGCTGACAACATACGGCACCGGCCTTATCAATCTGAATACCGCGCCGCGCCCGGTACTGGCGGTGCTGCCCATCTCGGAGACGGCTGTCAATCAGATCATTGGCTATCGAACCTTTGACGCGGGCAGCAGCGGCAATCTTGAAGATCACGTGTTTGTATCAGCAACCGACATCGAACAACTGCAGGGGTTAACGGAAGCGGAACGAAGTGTCCTGACCAGTATTGCCGCTTACAAGTCAACTCATTTTCGTATCTTCGCGGTAGCGACGCACATTACATCAGACCTGCAATATACACTGGAAGTAGCCGTCAAGATGACGGACGACGGGCCGGTTGTCTTGCAGTGGAAGGCAGGCGGATGAGCAACAGGGATTCGCCAATAAAAGAATCGATTGTGCTGCCGCGCCAGAGTTCGGACGGTGCGGCCACGCTGCGTGACCTGCCACGCAAACCGATTTTCACGGAAGTACTGGTCTGCTCATCCTGTGACGAACAGATCCAGGCGATGCACCTTCGTCGACGTCGCTCACGATTGAGCCTTTCTTCGGCGATGATCGAAAACCGCCAGGACGCTGATCGGCTTCGCAAGCAACTGTCCCGGAAATGCGCGGTAATCACTTTGCTTCCGCGTTCCTCATATTTGCTGCGTACTGTTCGACTCCCGAAGGTCGAGCCGAACGAACTTGAAGCCATGCTTCAGTTGGAAGTCGAAACAACATTGCCGCCGGAGTTCAAAGAGATCGAGGTGGCTTATCGTAAAATCGATTCAGAAGAAGCCGGCTACGATCGCTTTGAAACCTACATTGCCAAGTCACAGGCCATCGAACAGCATGCTCAGCCGCTGCGGGAGTTGGGACTTGAGCCGGACTTCATCCTGCCGTCAGCCGTGATCTGGCACACGCTGCTGGATGGCAATGACAGTTTCCACATGATGGTCGCGTCGTCGCAGACGGGCACATCTGAAACGGCGTCGGTTGCGCCGGACCGAACCATGTCTGTCCGGACAGTTGACATTTCGGGCAAAGCCGTCACACCGGCCGGCATCAATCGTGACCTGCTGGAAAGCGTGCGCGCCCTGATGGGGCAGAGCCGCGAGTCGACGAATGAAATGGTCGTCGGCTGGGTCGGCAACGGGTGCCCGTCTGATTCTTCTATCAGCCCGATCCGATTCGAAGACATCAGCGAGGAATACTTCGGGCAGCCGATGGTGCAACTGAACGGCCTGGCGAACAACCCGATTCTGACCGTTTCAGCGCGCAGCCTCCTGACGTTGACATCCGCTTCCGTGCTGCAATCGGCGAACCTTATTCCGGCCAGCGTCACACAGCGCCAACTGGCGGCCAGTATCTATAAGAAGATGGCGGCAAGCGCCGTGATGGTCTTCATGAGCATTCTGCTGATCTATATTGCCTTGCAGGTCGGCATCATTCGTAACGAGGAAAAACTCAACGAACTGTTAAACCAGATTCAGACCGTCAAGGTCGAGGGTGAAGCGGTCGGCCGCCGAATCGCGCAGCTGGAAGTCATCGGTGAAACGCGCCTATCCAGGCACGACTTTTATGATGTGCTAAAAGCGCTACACGCGGCAACTCCCAAGGGCATCACCTATAGCCATGTCGACCTCAGTGAGGACGGCATTCTTCGACTGCGCGGCCAGGCGGAGTCACTTTCTCTTCCGTTCCTGCTGCCGCAGAAGCTGGAAGAGGAAGCGGTTTTCAAGAACGTGCTGCTGCGAGACGCCGGCCAGGCCAAGCGCGGGCGAGGTACGGTGACGGAATTTCGTCTGGAATGTCAACTGCATCGGAGGGCAGGCCGATGATGCAATTTCTCAATCGTTTTCAGGTTCGCGAACTGATCCTCTGTGAGGTCACGCTGCTGGTTCTGATCTGTGTTCCACTGACGTACAAGTTCATCCTGCCTGCATACGACGAATGGGTGGCGATGAGAGATCAGATCGATCTGCGATATACCGAGCACGATCGGCTGACAACCAACCTGTCGATACGATCGCGAATTGACGATCAGTTCACACAGATCAATCCCAACGTGCTTCAGACCGGCTCTGACCAGGTCACGCTGTCTCAGTTCCTGCGCGGGCTTGAGAACACCATCGGCAAGCATCCAAGCATGATCATGATCAATGCGAAGCCTTTACCTGTGAAGGAAAAGGATACGCACAACGTGTACCGGGTATCGATCACCGTGGCCGGGAAATTACAGGATGTTGTCGAGTTTGTGAATGAAGTCGCGGACGGTGATGAAGTTGTCGGAATTGATTCTTATTCGGCTCGCGGCGTGCAGGGTGACAACATTGTCGAGTGCAGTATGGAACTGCGAATGATTCGGCTGGTGCCGGACGATCAGTCAACGGATGAAGAGCCGATCGAGGCGCATTCGGAGAACCTCTCATGAATGCAAACGGACAACAGGCCGGCGTTGGTAAGTTGTTGGCCGATCGGCTACTAATCGGCTCGCTGATCGTCATGTTCTGCGCCGCGGGCGTGCTCGTGTTTGCGGGAACCGCACCAGTTGATCCTGAGCCGCCCGGCATGGAAGCGATGCGGCGCGGCGTGCCGCCGGTCCCGTTTGATACGCGCAACATTGGCGAATTGCACCGCATGATGGCCGGCCGGCGTCTGATCCGGCCGACACAGGTTCAGGCGGCGGTCAAAGATACCGGTGCGGCCGCCAGGCTGGCCAAGCAATTGAATCTTCAGGGTGTCATTCAAATGGGTGGCAGCCTGGTTGCGTATATCGGTGTCAAAGGACAAAACGTCAAATCAGTCAAGAAAGGCGGAAAGATACTGTCCTTCACCGTGAAGGACATTCAGCCTGGCAAGGTTGTTTTATCACTCGATGGGGTCGAGGTTGAGTTAGGGCACTAAGTGAAGGTGATATTCTGCTATTTGCGTTTCGACTGAAGGAAAAGATGAGCGGGCCACGTGGTGGAATCAACTCGGTGGCAGGATATCAGAGAAATAGATTCACAGAATATGGAGTGCGTGTGGAAACGGGGAAGCGTTTAAAAACGTTATTAACGTCCAGGTACCAGGTGCGGTCAGATAAAGTGTTGCGACAAACGGGTATCGCCGCGCGGTTGTCGCGGTGCGCCGCATGCGTGCTCATACTCGCGTTCGTCATGTCGCCGAATTTATACGGCCAGGCATTCGATCCGTTCGCGCCTGACAAGAAAAAGCCTGCCGCAAAAGACAACAGCCTGAACACGATTGCCAGTGTGGAGTTTGTGAATACGGACATCACGTCGATCTTCAAAATGCTTTCCGACCTGACCGGTTGGAGCATTGTGATGAGCCCGGAAATCTCCAAGCAGCCGCCCAAGATCAACATCTGGATTAAGGACCTGACGCCCGATCAGGTTCTCGAGCAGGTTGTCAAAATGGGCGGCCTGATCATGGAGCGCAGAGGCAAAACCATCAACGTCATGAGCTTCGACGAATATGCTCAACTCTATGGACTGGCCAAGCGAGTCATCCCGCTGAAACACGCCGATGCAACCAACATTCAGAAGGTTCTGGAAACATTCGTCGACAAGGACAAATCGCACATCGTCTCTGACGAGGGCAGCAACAGTCTGGTACTGCTTGTATCGCCGCCCGAGTTGGCCAGTTTCGAAGAACTGATCAGTCGCCTGGACGTGCCATCTCCTTATGCCAAGGACGTCGTTCGCATTATTCGATTGAAGCATCTTGAAGCCGCCAACATCATGCCGTTGTTGGAAGAGTTTCTGCAACCCTCTGAAAACGTTGACGGCACGCGCAAGGCCGGCGACAAAAAGAGCCTGTTCAGCGCCACCGAAGATGCGGACGGCCCGACCACGCGCGCCGGCGAAGGCTGGCTCGTGAAGATCATGCCGGAAACAAAGCTCAACGCCCTGGTCCTTCGCGGCAACGGAGCGGACGTTGAAAACGCAATTACGTTAATCGAAGCGCTTGATTCCGACCCGGGTGTCTATGTTGAGGCATACCCTCTGAAATACACAGACGGCCGCGACGTCTTTGAAGCAATCCGAGAGGTGGTCGAACAGGACGAGCGCACCGGCGGCAGTTCTCAGACCGGCGTTGTGAGAATACGCCTCGCGAGCAACGAACAAAACAACCGCATCCTTGTTGAAGGATCAGAAACTGACCACAAACGCGTGAAGGCGATGATTGAGGCTCTGGACCAGCCCATTCCGCCCGGCTCTGGTGGAACGCGTGTGTATAAACTGGAAAACGCCACGTCCGGCGAAGTCGCCGGTGTACTTCAGGACCTGGTCGCCCAACGGGAACAAGACGACCTGGCGCGCCAGGAACTTAACGCTCAACAAAGGACGCTGCTGGAACGCCGCACCGGACAAACAACTTCGGGAGCCGGTGAGTCAACCGGCGCCGCAGGTGCAGCGCCCGCAGCAGGCACTGCCGCCTCCACATCCGACGCTGGAGATGCCAGCTCCACACTGAATGTCGGCGATGTGTTGCCACCGCAGATAACCGATGCCTCTGAGATCAACGCCATCGTTATACGCGCCTCTGCCGCGGAACATGAAGAGTTTGCGGAAATCATTCGGCAGTTGGATGAGCCGCGCGACCAGGTATTGCTGGAAGTGACAATTGTCACGATTCGCAGTGATGGCTCATTTGACTTCGGTATTGAGGTATCAGGGGCGATGGTTGGCACTTCCGCGACCGACCTGATCGGCTTTACCTCGTTCGGTATCGGAGCGGTTGATCCGGCGACAGGCGGCATCACATTGGCCGATCCTGCTCGGATTGGTTTCAACTTCGGTGTATTCAATACAGACGACTTTTCACTTGTCCTTAACGCACTGCAAACCACCGGTGATGTCAGAATTACGTCAGCGCCCAAAGTGCTTGTTGAAGATAACGCCGAAGCAACGATCAGCCGGCTGAATCAGGAACCGTTCGAGTCCACCTCCCAAAGTGATGCAACCACTGAAACAAGCTTCGGTGGTTTTGTCGATGCTGGAACAACGTTGACGGCCACGCCCCATGTATCCAACGACGACTGGCTTCGTTTGGAATACGCGGTTGATCTCAGTTCCTTCGGGACACGAACAGCCGAGCAATCTGCGGCGAATCTGCCGCCACCACGTAATACGAACACACTCACGGGTACCGTTCGTATTCCGTCCGGCCACATGGTGGTGCTCGGCGGGCTGGTCAATACGAGAGATGATGAAACGCTGGATCAGCTGCCGCTGATTGGTGACATTCCAATCATCGGTGAACTGTTTAAAAACCGGACAAGCAGTCAGATCCACGAGACGCTGTACATATTTATTGAGCCGGTCATCTTGCGTGATCCGCGCTTCCGCGACCTGCTCTACCTGAGTGCGAATGACATTCGTAACGCCAAAATATTCAAAGAGAGCGGCCTCTACAATCCACTGAAGATGGGGATTCCCACGCGAAAAAGAAAAGCTGTTGCAACCAATAAGATCAAGGTCCGTCACGTTGATCGGGAAGAGGCTGCGACATCGGAAAATAAAACGGAGGAGACAGAATAATGAAATATCTTCTCTTGCTACTGCTGCTTATGCTGCCTGTCGTTTCCGGATGCGAAAGTACGCACGCTCAATCACGCAAGTACGTTTCAGAAGAGCTCGCAAAGCGCCAGGCAAATCATCAAAAGTCGCTCGAACACTACAACACCGGCCTGAGCCTTTATGAAGAGTTGAAATACAAAGAGGCCTATACGGAATTCAAGGCGGCAACCACGGCAAATCCGCGAAATGTAGACGCCTGGCTGGGCTTCGGCGTCATCGCCTTCAAGCAGGATGAGTTCCCGGAAGCAGCCGAAGCCTTCCATAATGCCAGCCGACTGAGCCCGAGGCGGTTTGAACCTCACTTTAACCTTGGCTCGATCTACGAATCCGTCGGGCGCTATGAAAGCGCGATCGCCTCTTACGAAAGAGCACTGGAACTTTCGCCGGACCAACTGGAAGTGATGGAAAACCTTGCGCGGTGTTACATCGTAACGGAACAGAAGCTGGATATCGCAAGAAAATACATCAAGCGCGCACTACTTCTGGAACACCGTCCGGCCTGGCGCGCGTGGCTTGAAACCCAGGCGAGACGGCTTGACCCGTCCGACACAATGTAGTCCGGGTAGTCCCGCAATAGAAGGATAACTAATGAAGGTCATCCGCCGTTTAAAAGACCTTATCGCAGCGCGACCGCAGCAGCCGATGTTGTGCCTGTTGTTAATCGGCATCTGCGTCGGTCAATTATTGCTGCCTGTGACAACCGCCCGCGCGGCGGCAGAAACCGATCGGCCGAACGTCGTACTGATTGCGATCGATACACTGCGCGCGGATCACCTGAGCTGTTACGGGTATGAACGAAAAACATCACCCAACATCGATAAGCTGTCGGAAGAAGGTGTCCTGTTTGAAAACTGCTACAGCACCGCTTCGTGGACGCTCCCCTCTTTTGCTTCTGTATTCACCGGCCTGATGCCGACAGCGCATGGCTGTTTCAGAAACAACAATACGATTCCCGCGAAATCGGTAACGCTGGGCGAACAATTTGATGAGCTTGGTTATTTCTGTGCCGGCATCGTCAGCAATCCACTGCTCAATGCCAAGTATGGGTTCGGCAGAGGATTCAAGCATTACGATGACTATTCCGTTTTTCTGGACGCCGAGTTGGCGCTGTACGCCGCTGTGGAAGACGAGTCACAGCCAAACAGCTTAAACGAACTGGTCAGTGGTCAGACCGTCACCCAGGGGGCGATCCGCCTGATTGATAAAGCCGAAAAGTCCGGCAAGCCGGCGTTCGTGTTTATCCACTACTTCGATCCGCATGACAGTTACGTTCCGCCGCTTCCCTTCAACCGGGCGTTCTCTGACAACTACAGTGGGCCAATCGATGGCCGCCGCGTTACAGCAATGAGAAACAGTCCGCCGACCGGCGCCGACATGGCAGAACTCATTGCGCTTTACGACGGGGAAATTTCCTACGAAGATCGCGAAATCGGCAAGCTGATTGAACACATCGATAAGACGCTCGGGGACAATACGATTATCGTTTTCTTCAGCGATCACGGGGAGGCGTTCGGGGAGCATGGGCAACTGCTGCACGGCAATCAAGCTTATATCGAAGAACAGCACGTTCCGATGATCTGGCGATGGCCCGGCCATATTTCTTCAAGCGGCCGTGTAGAACAACTGACTTCCATCGTAAACATCTATCAAACCCTGCATGACATTATTGGTTTCAAGAAGCCCTTTACCCAACAGGGACACACACTCCTGGGAACACTGACGGGCCAGGGTGACGCAATCCCCGACGATGTCATCATCTACACCGAACGCGCACTCTATACTTTTGTAGAAAAACGAGCACCCAATTCCACGGACAAACACGACCGAATGGAACATTACACCGCGGCGCAGCACAACTATCGCCTGCACGTCTGGTTCGACAAGTCGCCACTCGAAGACGGCATCTGGTCACTGTTTGACCTCAGTAATGATCCGAAAGAACAAACCGACATATACGGCTCCGAATCAAAAAGCGTAGCGCACCTGCGAGAGGCCTTATTGAATCACTGGCGATCCTGCATGGCGCTGCGAGCGCGGTATATCGAAGAATCAGGCCCGGCAGAAGTTCAGCTTTCAGAAAAAGAAAAGCGAAGACTCAAAGGCCTTGGATACATCATCAAGTAACAAGCCCGACATCAATATCCTCAACTTCCGGTCATGAATCAGTGCTTGACATACATCAGTGGGCTTGGCTGTCCGACCCTGGGCTACATCGGGCCCGGGGCGGGTATTGCAATTGCCGGATCATTCCTTGCCATATTGACCGCGACGATGTCGACCATGTCGGTCATCTTATTCTGGCCGGTAAAACTGATGTGGAAAATCGCAACAGGTAAACGCCCGCCTAAAAATGCAGCGTACAAACGAGTCATTGTCATCGGCTTCGATGGGCTTGAGCCGACCACGGTTGAGCCGATGATGCAGCGCGGCGAGCTGCCGACCTTTTCAAAACTGGCTGAATCCGGATGCTATCGACGGCTTGGCACAACGTGGCCGGCGCTGTCGCCGGTGGCCTGGTCATCTTTTGCCACCGGGTCTAACCCTGGCAAGCACAACATCTACGATTTCGTAAGCCGACAACAGGGAACCTATCGTCCCGGAATGTCATCAGTGCGCATTGAGCCATCCCATCGCGCGCTGAAACTGGGAAAACTTCGATGGCCGCTCGGCCGATCGCGCGTTGAACAGTTGCGACGAAGCAAGCCCTTCTGGCATGCGCTGGGTGAGGCTGGCTACTTCAGCGCGATCCTTCGCGTACCGATCACGTTTCCGCCGGACAAGTTCAACGGTGTGCAACTCAGCGCCATGTGCGTGCCGGACCTGCGCGGCACCCAGGGGGCTTATCTGCGCTACACGGAGTCAACTGATTCCGAGCCGGCCGACGCGTCCGGCGATGTGATTGCAGTCTCTCGATCCGCAAATGTTGTCCGCAGCTATCTGCCCGGCATTCAGGACCCGTATCGCGTTGATGGAAGAACAACCAGAACTCCATTTGAAATCAAGCAGACCAAAACAAATGAACTTCTTCTGCAGATCGACGGACAAAAAGTGCCATTGCAGCTGAATACCTACTCGCCCTGGGTGCGTATCAGGTTCCGGATGACCAATGGGCAAAGTGTTACGGGCATCTGTCGGTTCCGTATCACTCGATTTGAACCGCCTTTTCAAATGTACGTGACGCCGATTCAGATTGATCCCGCCGCGCCTGTGATGCAGATCTCACACCCGCAGGTATTCAGCAAGTATCTGTTCAAACGCCAGGGCGCTTTCGCAACGCTGGGGTTGGCTGAAGACACTTCCGCGCTGAGTGACGGCGCAATCGATGAAGATGCTTTTCTCGAACAGGCATATGCCATCCACCAGGAACGCAAACAAATGCTGTTCGACAGCATGGAGCGCGTGAACCAGGGGGCTATTACGTGCGTATTTGATGCGCCGGACCGAGTTCAGCACATGTTCTATCGATTTGAAGACCAGCAACATCCCGCAAATGCTGACAACGACCAAACGCATCGTCACGTCATCCGGGATATGACCATTCGTATGGATCAGACATTAAAGGAAATAATTGATCGCATTGACGAGCGCACCGCTGTAATTGTGATGTCCGATCATGGCTTTGCGTCATTCCGACGCGCGGTCGATCTGAACGCGTGGCTTCGCGATCACGGCTATCTGAAACTGCGCGACGATAAACAACACAGTGATGAGCCGGACCTGAAAGACGTTGACTGGTCGCAAACCACCGCGTACGCGTTCGGCCTTGCAGGTATTTATGTGAATCTGAAAGGGCGCGAGCCTCACGGAATTGTCGATCGCGGCGAAGAACAGGACAGGTTACTGCACGAACTAAAGCAAAAAATCAGCCAGTTACGAGACACCGACACCGGCGACATGGCCATTTACGAAGCAAAGATCAGAGACGAAATTTATGACGGCCCGTATGCCGATGGCTCGCCCGACCTGGTTCCAGGCTACGCGCGCGGTTATCGCGTTTCGTGGGAAACCGCGCGCGGCCAATGCGCAAAGAATATTTTTTCGGATAACACGCGGGCGTGGAGCGGTGACCACTGCATTCACCCCGACCACGTGCCAGGCATCTTGTTGGCAAATGTCAAACTCGAACGCGACAAGCCCCACATCACGGACCTTGCGCCAACAATTCTAAATCTGCTCGGCGTTTCAACGCCGAACTATATGGATGGCACCCCACTGACATGCGCCGACGCACCTTTAACAAACTGATGCTAACCGGCACCGGCTCGCTGTTGACCGGCTGCGATCCGTTCTCCACTGGCAGGCCATCGTCCGGCAGAGGGCGCGTCATGGTGCTGGCGTTTGACGGGATGGACCCGTCCATCCTGCAGCAGTTAATGACCGCGGGGCGCGTTCCCAACATGGCGCGACTGGCGGGCATGGGATCGTTCAGCACGATCCGCACGTCCTGCCCGCCACATACGCCTGTCGCGTTCTCAAACATGATTGCCGGAAACGATGCGACGACTCATCATATATTTGACTTCATCCATCGCGACCCGGCCCCGCGCAATACCAATATGGCGGTGCGCCCCTACTTCAGCACCGCAGGAATCAATGAGCCGGAGAGTGACATGGCGCTGGCCCTCGGGAATTGGCGCATCCCGTTTCACGGCGCAACCCCCAAGTTGCTTCGCCGCGGCAACAGCTTCTGGGAGCCCCTTGGAAACAAAGGTGTCCCCACTTCGATCTTTTATCTGCCATCGAACTATCCGCCGCAACAGGCACAGAACAAAGGAACCCTTCACGCAATAAGTGGCATGGGAACGCCCGACCTGCTGGGCTCGTACGGTGAGTTCACTTTCTTTACCACGGACAACACACGTAAGGCCGGGCTGATCAGTGGCGGCCGCGTCGTTCATCTGACTTCGACGGATCACCGCTTCAAATCACAACTCGTGGGCCCGGACAATTTTCTTCACAAACCGGATGCTTCCGGCTTTCCACCGCCGATGACGCTTCCGATCGAACTGACCCGCGATCCAACGAAGCCGATCGTCAAAATTGAACTCGCGGGCACCGTCGCCCTGTTGATGGAAAAGGAGTGGAGTCACTGGGTACCGATCGCGTTTGATACAGGCATACCCGGTTCGACGTTCATGGCCGGCGCCGGCGCATCCACTCACGCTCGCGGGATGGTTCGTCTTTACGTCAAATCCGTTCACCCGCATCTTCAGGTTTACTGTTCGCCGATCAATATAGACCCGAAGGCGCCGGCCGTTCCCATCAGTACACCCAATGAATTCGCGCCCGAAGAAGCCCGCGAACTTGGAAGGTTTCATACGCTTGGCATCCCGGAAGACACCAAGGCACTTTCATCAGGCATCTTTGACGAAGACGACTTTCTGTCCCAGGTGGAACTTGTTCACAAGGAACGTGTCAAGCAGTACGAAGCCCAACTCGGTCGTTTCAATGCGGGCTGCTTCATTTTCTACTTCGGTGTGTCCGATCTTGTCAGCCATATGTTCTGGCGTCATCGCGATCCTGACCATCCGGCTTACGACGCGAGCCAATCAGGTGAATACGCCAATGTCATTGATGATTTATACGTTTCACTTGACCATCAAGTTGGAATGGCGTTCGAACAAATGCGTGATGAAGACACGCTGATGGTCATGTCCGACCACGGCTTCACCGGGTTTCACCGCGCTGTTAATGTTAATGCTGTCCTGCGTGAACTGGGTTATCTGCAACTGAAATCCGGGGAAACACCGAACAACGCCCCGGGATTTGTCGGCGTCGACTGGACGCGCACCCGCGCCTACGCGCTGGGTCTGAATGCGATTTATCTGAACGTCAAAGGTAGAGAAAAAGCGGGCATCATCTCGACCGATCAGGAATATCGTCAGACGCTCGAGACGCTGGCAGAAGCGCTGTTGAATCTGCGCGATAACGGGCAGACGGTTGTCACCGAAGTTCGCCTGAAGCCTGATCAGTTTCCGGAAGCGGACCAGAACATCGCGCCCGATCTGATTGTCGGGTACGCGCAAAACTATCGCGTCGGCTGGAAGGATACGCTTGGCGGCATTTCAGATGTGATGTTCAGCAACAACCTGGACGCATGGAGTGGCGATCACTGTGTCGCGGATGCATTGGTCCCGGGCGTGTTGCTGACAAGTCGGCCGGTCGTTGGACCAACGCCGTCACTGATCGACCTGGCCCCAACGATTCTGGGCTCGTTGGATGTATCGCCGGATACGTCGTTTACCGGCCGTGATCTGTTTCAATCCTGATTCGAAGGGAACAAACGTGTTCGGCTCAAACCGAAAAATCAGCTTACCCAAAGCACTGTACGACCAACTGGAAGATGCAGCCAAAGAGAAAGGCTATTCCAGCGTTGACGAGTTTGTTACGCATGTGCTTGAGCGTGAAGTCTCCGGCAACAAACCGCCTGCTGCGCCTGAAGAGGTTCAGAAACAACTGCGCGGGCTGGGCTATATCGAATGATCATGCAACTGCATCATCTTGTTGCATACGCGCTGGATTGGCTGTTTGAATTGACAGACACCTGGCCGACGGTACTCGTGCATTCATCTATCGCTTTACCCATCGGCATTTTTGCAATACTCATCTATCGCTATGCCACCAATCAGAAGGCCCTCGAACATACGGCCAGCCAGATGCATGCCAACCTGATCGGCATCAAACTGTATTCGCACAGCCTGGCGAATGTCATGCGTTGCCAGGCAGGGCTTCTCAAATTTGCATGCTTAAGAACGTGGTACGCATTGCCGGCTCTTCTATTGATGGTTGTGCCGCTTATCCTGCTGTTTGTTCACCTTGAAAGCCGATACATCTATCGGCCGTTCGCGACGGAGGAACCAATTGTTCTGAGCGTTCATTTTGATTCTCAGTCATACGATCCCGCTGCTATTGAACTGCAGACCTCCCCGAATCTGAACGTACAGTCGCTCCCGCTGCATGATGTCAGTTTGCGAACCATATACTGGCGTCTATCCGCGAAGCAAACAGGCACCCACGTCGCTTCCATTCTGATAGGCGATCACAAATGGACCAAACAAATCACTTCCGCCGACCGGGGCCGACTCGAGCCCGTCTGTACTGAACGAGCGACTGGCTCAATATGGGCGTCAATCATCACGCCAACGGAAGGGCCAATTGCAAGTAACAGTGAAATCGAGGCGATCAAAACCTACTATCCGTCTCGAGAATCAGGAGCGTCGGCTTTCGGCCTGCCGTGGTGGCTTTCGATTCTGATCCAATCCTGTCTCTTCGCATGGCTGTTTGCAAAGATTCTCGGAGTCAATCTGTGAGTGCCACGAATTCCGACATCATCGTTGTATCCGGCCTGCCGCGCAGCGGTACCTCAATGATGATGCAGCTATTGCAGGCAGCGGGGATTGAAGCATTAACCGACGGGATTCGTCAGGCGGATGAAAACAACCCTCGCGGTTACTACGAACTGGAGGTGGTCAAACAAACGAGCAACGACGCTTCCTGGCTGATTGACGCCGGAGGCAAAGCCATCAAAGTTATTTATCGTCTCCTGTATGACCTCCCCGGCGATCAACACTATCGAACTATTTTCATGCAACGGCCCATGGCTGAAGTGGTGCGATCACAGCAGGCCATGCTCAAGCAACTCGGCCAACAGGGATCTGATCTGTCCGACGCTGATCTTGGTGCGCTCCTGCATAAGGAGTTAGTGACGGTCAACCAGTGGCTTTCAACCAATCCGGCGTTTGATGTGCTTTATGTCGGATATCACCAGGTATTGAACACGCCCGAAATGATTCTTGCTCGAATTAGTCAATTCCTTGGCAGAAATCTGCACGTGGATCAAATCAATCAGGTGATTGAACCACGGCTATGCCACAATCGCGAACTGGAGCAGTAATCAGACACGCGATGATTGACTCCTATCGCAACTGATATACCGCACCGGCCTTTCGATCGACGTCCACTTCGAACAGGCCGCCTTGAGCGACAGTGACTGTCTGCGTATCCAGATCGACCAGCTCTTTTACCTCTTCGCGCGGGAAACTGACGTGTAAGCGCGCTGCTTCCGGATAGTGATTTAATACAAACAACACACGTTCGCCGTCAGGAGAACGATGCAGGACGGCTGATGCCAACAGGCGCGGCTCGCGGTACAGCCTGCTCCCCCCACCGGGCTGCCAGGCGACCCATTCGTGCGGCTGCGGCAGGTGCAAACGAACATGCGGCCGGTCAACGTGTTTCGCAATCAGATCGGCGACCACTTGTGCCTTATTGAGATCTTCATGTTCCGGCTCTTCCTGGGCCAGGTAGTCGCGCTGCCAGACGAACTGGTCAGCAGATAAAAACTGTAACGGCCGACCGTGCTCGTCGCGCGTGGGTAACGGGCCACTGACAACAAGCTTGCCGCCGGCCTGCACGTACTGCTTTAATGCTTCCAGCGCCTGACGTTCCATCACCGGCGAGCCGGGCAGGAATGCCAATGGGTATGCAGGCAGCCGGCCCGCGTCGTGCATGACGTCAACCGCGCCCGGCTGCACGCCCGCTTGTTCAACCAAACGGAAGAGCCCTTCATACTCTGCGCTGGCGCGGCCGGCTTCTATGCCGTCAATCGTCGGCTTGCCGATGTGCAGGTCGTTGTCCGCGCACGGTGATGGATCGCCAATGGCCGTGTGCTGATGCTGAATCAGATCATAAATCACTGCCACATCTGTCTGCGGGACCAGTGCGTCCCAATTCGTCATCTTTTCAAATAACAGTTCACGCGTTTCCGTGAGCACCGCCAGGCTCGGGCGCGTATGGCCGTGCGAACTGACGGGCGAGTCACCCCAGCAATCGCGATCGTGAAACATGAACCAGCTGATGGCTTTGCAGCCTTGAGCCAAGGCGCATCTGGCCATAAAACGCATGTGGTCATCGCTGACGCGGCTGCCCAAGACCTTGTTCCACGTGCCGCTCATGAATTCGGCTGACCACGTGTAACGCAGGCTCGCATTCATCAGCTTCAATACACGAGCCATGGAGTGATACCCGGAGTAGCTCATGAATGTGCCGCGATAGAAGTCGTACCCGACAATGCCGTCTTCACCGACCGCTTTTTCGAAAGCAGGCATGCTGGTGGGAACACCTTCCGGGCGATGCGGATTCAGGTTGGTCATCCATGTCAGGTCGCGCACGCCGTTGGTGATGTGCATGTCCCGCAAGCGCTGAATGTACTGGCTCATGCACCAGGTCTTGAATTCAACCCAGTCGATGTACCACGACAGGCCGTCTTCGATCTGCTCCGGCACGGCTCGCGGCGCGGGCACTTCGTCAATATGGCCATACTGTGTCGGGTAAGGCAGCTTATCGGCGCTGCCGTACTTTTCTGAAAGGAACTGATGCCAGAACCCGCCCGGTTTCACATTGACGGGGTTGTAATCGCTGTCGAGAAAACTGTCGCGCACGATGTAACTGACTTCGTTGTCGAGGTTGATCATCGTGATGCAACCGCCGTTGACTTTCAGGTGCGGCTCAATGATCGGGTCGACCTGCGCAAACCACTTCTCACACCACTTCAGGTATTCGGGATGCAGATACGACGGTTGCGAACCTTCCCTGCGCCCGATCCAGTATCCCTGGGTCGTGCGGTTCTGCCAGTCCCAGACCATCATGTTCGGATCGCCCAGCACGAGCCAGCCCGGATAGCCGCCATGCACCATTTCGTTGCAACAGAACGGCCCGGCGCGGAAGTTCAAGTTCAGGCCATGCTTCTCGATCAGTTCGAGAAAGTGCATCAGGTTCAGACGCGGATCGGTGCGCCCGGTGAAATCCATCTCCCCCGCAGGATGTTGCGCGCTGGGTTCGCCAACCGCGTGTGTGCTCCACGGCACATAAGCAGTCACGCATTGCAGCCCGGTGTCTTTGAATCGCTGGATGATGGGTTCCCAGTAGCGCGGCTCCAGACGGAAGTACTGAATTTCCCCGCCGAAGACATCAAAAGAAGCAGTCATTTCAAGGGCCTTTTAATAAGGTAGGAAGTTGGTACCGCGGTGACGCATGACAGCCGGGCGAATGCTCCGCTATTTCGCGCAAATTCATACTGAAAAACGGTTTGCCTGCATCCGCGGAACGCCATGGTTCGCATCCTGCTCAGAATCAAAAAAACATATTGACATGATCCATTGTAAGGAATTAATATACTGGTGTAATGAGTTTAAAAACCAGAACATCGCGATCGAAGTTGCGCCCTGCCCCACGTGGCTTGCGAGCCCCGAAAAGCTCACCCAAACGCGATGAAATCCTGCTTTCCCTGCGCCAACGAATAGTCAAAGGCACTCTCACGCCCGGTACGCAATTGCCAACGCGCAAGGACATCCAGGAGCAGTTCGGCGTCAGCATGATGACGGTGCAGTCGGCACTGGATCAGTTGGCCGCCGACGGATTCGTTCAATCACATGGGCCGCGCGGCACCTTTGTAGCCGAGACACCTCCCCATCTATGCCGCTATGGCGTGGTGTTTCCCACGCACCCGGGCGCGGAAGACTGGTCACGTTATTACCACGCGGTGCATGACATCGCGTGCGGCACCACGCGCTACGCGCCCAAACAGCTGGCGGTGTTTTACAACATCAGCAACGAACACCGCGGGGCGGACTGGGAGAGGCTGGAAGATGAAGTGCGCCGGCATCAGCTTGCCGGACTGGTTTTCCTGCACACCCCGACGCGATACGAAGAAACCGATTTACTGCGCGAGCCTTGCGTGCCGCGCGTGGCCATTACAGATCAGTCGGGTTTTCCGAACATTCATTCAGTCTGCCCGGATTTTCGTTCGTTTGTTCAACTGGCGGTCGAACATTTTCGCAGCCACAAGCGCCGCCGGCTGGCGGTCCTGTGGATCGACGGACGTGACGACGATCGTCACCAGATACTTGAAGAGGAACTGCGCGGCAGCGGCCTGCAGTCACCAACGTTGTTACATCAGTATGTGGCGCCGCACAGCCCGATCTGCGCTCAACAGGTGGTTCGCCTGTTGATGTCGCTGCCCAAAGCCGTGCGCCCGGATGCACTGCTGGCAACGGATGACCATCTGCTGGAGGGCGCCGCGGCCGGTCTGGCCGACGCAAAGGCCAACCTGACGCGCGACCTGACATTTGTCGGTTATCAGAACTTTCCGGCGCGCGTTGCCTCGCCGCCGGGCGTTCAACTGTTCGGCACTGATGCGCGTGTGATGCTGGATATCTGTATTCGCCTGCTCGATCAGCAGCGCGCCGGTGATATGCCTGATGCGTTCACTTTCATCCCAGCCGTGCCCGGGCCGGCATGATCTGGCCGGTCGGCCCATTTGTGCGAAAGGAGTTTGAAATCATGTCACGTCGCAACGCCTTTACGCTCATCGAATTGTTGGTGGTTATTTCGATCATCTCTCTGTTGATCTCCATTCTTCTGCCGGCGCTTGGCAAAGCGCGGATCGCCGCGATGCGCATTCAGTGCGCCAATAATCAACGGCAGTTGTCGCTCGGACTGGTGGCGTATGCCTCAGACAACAGGATGCAGATTCCGGAGAGCAGGACGGACAGTTCCGTGACCGGACACATGATGTGGAGCTCAGGAAGCACCCTGACGGATGTCCAGACAGGCAACACGGGTCCGTCGCGCCGGTGGTTCGGACTGGGTGAACTGATCGGGAATGGCTACCTTTCCCCCACGCAGGTATTCGCCGAACCGGAGTATCAGATTGACGACCCCGCCATGTACACAGACATCCAGTCCAACGGGTGGAACCTTGCGAGCAAGGCGGCAACGATTCTGGCAGGCGGACTGACCACCTCCATCAGCGGCAACTACGTCTATGTCAGCGACGTTTACTACCAGGACAGCCAGAACAAGCCGGACGCTGGTGAAATCGGCGAACCCGGGCGCAATGGCGGATACTGGAATCCGGACAGCTCCGCGTATGGCGGCGTCGATCAGATCCGCACCTACATCCAGTGCTACACCGGTCCGTTCAGCGGTACTTATGCGCTCGACGGCGCACATAAAAAGCAGGGATTCAACGTCGCTTACATTGACGGTCACGTGTCATGGCACAAATTCGAGCAAAGCCTTGCTGATGCATGGTCGCTCGACTCGACCGTCAAACTCTATGGCAATCGTGATGTACGTGGCGGCAAAGGGCCGCTGCCATGGAGCACGTTCGTGGAATACGGCAACTGACCCGCCTGACAATTCAGTGTCACTCAACCGGACTCGCGACCACATGGAACAGGCGCGTGCCGAAATTTTCTGACATCTGAATGCTTGCGCGGCCCGCTGACGTGGCAATGCGCTCGCCACTCTGGATATCAACAAACGAATCGGCGCCTGGAAAAGTAACGTCAACTGTTACTGATTCATGGCGCGCGTAACTCTGTAGCAGCAGCAATCCAAACGGATCGACAGTCTTGTCGCGCCGCGTCAGGGCCAGCCAGCGGACACGCTGGTCGTTGACGCGCACGTATGGCGAATTCGCCCAGTAGTTGTGGTGATCAACGCGATCAATCCTGCCGTAGCCAAAGTCGTTCAGAACCTTTTCATACGCCCGGGACAAGACGGCGCTTGGAGACCACATCGTTCCAGGCCGAATGTCATGAATGCGTCGCATGGCCCAGTCGCGCAACATCATCTGTGGCGTGAATTGCTTGGCGTAGTGCCGGCCATGCCCGCTGACAAAATCAAGCGCGAGCGGTATGACACCGACCTGGCGACCAAATGTGACCGTGCGCATGTAGTCCGGCGACCAGGGCAACTGGAAACCGGCGCGCTCAAGTCGTTTCTTCTTTGCTTCGTGCCGTTTACGATCCGCTTCGGAGATGGTACGCCCCGGTTGGGCTTTGGGTTCCTGCAGTGTAATCACGACCTCCGGCGGAAATTCTTCCGGGTTTGCCGTATGCGCGCGCTGTTCCAGATCAAGCGTGGCAGTGGCCCAGGTGTTAAACGGCAACGTTTGCGTGTTGGTGATGTGAAGCGTGAAATCAATCGGGTATTCGACGCCGCGCTCGTTCCATTCGCTGAGCAGCTTGTAAATGCGCCGGTAGTACGCGCGCTGACCAAAAATACTGATGCCGTATCGCAGCGCGCCATCCCTTCCGCGATAGGCAGGGCCAAAGCGTTCGTTGTAACAACGCTTGGGATTGGTGTTGTCAAAGTAAAGGCTGACGCCGCGCTTCATCCATTCGTTGGCCATGTAAAGCGTAAAGTCGTGGTAGCTCGGTGAGAAAACGCCCCAGTTGGCAGGCTTGTCCTGAAAGCGATTGAATTCAGCGCTGGCCCACTCGTCCTGAAATACTTCCCATTCGGGCAGGCGCACATCTGTTGCGTGTTCCTCGAAATAGACGCCACTGCGCGTACGCCCGTTCGAAGCAGCGCGCCCGGCAAAGTGTTTGGTCAGCCAGAGCCAGTCATTACTGCCGTTGACCTTGCGACCCGGCCAGCGTTTCTTGATCGCTTCATACCTGGTCTCCAGCCATGCATGGTCTTCGGCTGTCATCGCCCCGCGCCGGCGAATATCCTGTATGCGATCCACCAATGCCCAGTCGTGGTTGTCGGGGTACTTGCTCGAACATAGCCATCCGCCCCAGCAGACTACCGGACCGACGCCACTGGCAAACGGGCGCGTACGAAACTGTGGTTCCATCGGCTTACCCGGGCTGGCCATCAGGCCGAACGTGATTATGCGCGACCCGGTCAGCGTCACCGGCTGTTGAAAGACCTCAACGCGAACAATGACCTGGTCACCGTCACGAATGACCTTCTGAATCGGTGTGCGATAGTCTGTTTCAAAACCCCGTTCGCTTTCCATGAAAAAAGCGAGCCCGCGCTGCTCCGCGCCAAGCCAGAGGTATGGCACGAACGGGCGATGGTCCCACTTTACCGGCGTGCCGTGCTGCCGCGTGTTGGCCGAAGTCCAGATGACGCCATCATCTGTACCGGATTCGGCCACGCGCCATCGTTGCGGCACCCAGCCGTCCCACGGCTCGTGATACCACGCAATGCGCCCGCCGCGCGGCGTGTGGCCGGCATAGTTAAAGCGCATACCATTGTCCGCCACGTAGTGAAATAGTGGCACCTCAGCGTCCTGCAGTGGAATTTCAATTGCCAGTGAATTCAATGTCGGCGGCGCATCACTGTTCGCAACGGGAGAAAGCGTCATGTCAATTTGAGCGCATCCATCCTCCTGAACCGTCACTTTGCTATTAATGCGAATATGCACGCCACTGGTGCTGGTATGAAAAACAGCTTCATCCGGATGTAATGCGCGGCCTTCGACACCGCTCTGCGATTTATTCGTCTGCCAGATGACAGGCTTGCCATCCGTGTCTGTTGCAACCAACCTCATTGGCGCGGCCAGTAGTTCGCGGTTCATGGATACCACGCTGTCGAACAGGCCTTGCGCATTGACGGTATAGGTTCGGTCAACAATCGAAACCGTTTTGCCATGCACCTGAACAGGGGTGAATGGTGGATAGACCTTGTGCGTTTGCCCGTATGAAGTCTGCTCAAAAGGAAAATGAATGCGCTCGAACGTTTTGGGTGAGCGTTCGGCATGTTGACCAATGGTGTATTCAACCGCGTACTCACCATCTGGCAGGTCGGGGACATCAAATATGGCTTGTCCGCGCGACTGGTTATCCAGTGGCACGGCGCCTGTGGCCATAAGCCGATCGGTCTGCGCGTCCAGTATGCGCACCCCGACGACATCAAGCGGGTCTGTACCGGCGCGCGCCTTGGCGAGCAGTTCCGGGCTTAACTCGATTGCCACTTCCATCTGGTTGCGCGACGGATAGTAGGCAAACGGCAGTCTTCGCGCGAGTGCGGTGATCGAACTGGCGGACAGGCCGTAGCTGTTCGAAACCGAACGTTGAACGGCCGACAGTTCGTTCTGATCCAACGCCCGGTTAAACGCGAGCGCCGCCAATACCTCGCCACCCAAAGACCACTGCCCGCGCGGCTCAACGCCTACGGAAAAACGATGAGCCTCGGCCAGTGGCGAGGTGCAGGCTTGCCTGCCCACCAGCACCCCATCCTGATAAATGGACAGCTGTTCTTTTTCCGGATCATATCGGGCGACGAAGAAGACAAACCCCCGGCCTGCGATGCGATCGTCGGTGGACTTAACGGTGCTCGTTGAATCCACGGAAGCCCGCCACCAGCATCGGTTGTAAGACGCATATCCCGTCAGGCCGATTCCCATGGAACCCGGCGTCTTGTGTTGCGAGCCATAACAGAGCAGGTAACCGATGTGCACGGGAACAGACACGCGCGCCAGAATGGCCAGGGTCATGCCCTGCTTTGGATCGATGCGCACAGGCTGGCTCAACAGGCCGCCGGACTTGTGCTGTGACGCGGCAAAGCTGACCGCCGGTTTATCACCGATCACATTCCCGGTAAGTCGAGGCGGCTTCTTCGCGCGCGGCAGTGTTGTGAAATGGTTCTCATTGCCTGACTGATCTGCCCAGCGGCGCACAGCGCCGGCGTCATCGGTATCGATGCCCGCATCGCTTTGCAGATAAAACAGAAGGCCGTCTATCTGATCGGGTTGTCGATCGGCCAATGGGATGTTCTGCTGCTCCCGGCCGTACTCTTCGACCGGCGCGGCGGTGGCGGACAGGCCGACAATCGTCAGGGCCATAGTCACGATGTAGAAAATCGTTTGTCGCTGTATCGCTGCGTCCAGCTTCTTCATCGCGCCACCTCATAGAGTCTGGCACTTCGTGGCTGCAAGAATGTGTAAATGCCATCTTCCACAAAGTCGACCTGCTCATCGGTCCAGAAATCGCGCGCGCCGGTAAGCCCCGGCAGCGCCAACTGCTGATGGCTGGCGCCGATGACCTGCGCCTGGTCGCCCCAGTTGAACAGACCGATATGGGCGCGCACGCCACGGCCCCAGGTAACACTGTCCTGCGGATATTCCGTGACAAGTACCTTTGGAAACGGAGCGCCGGTAAACGCCTGCGGATCAGCGCAACGTACCGCATGGCCGCGGTCCATATGTTCGGTGCAACGGCGCATGGCTTCGACATATTTGGCCGGCCATTGCTCCATGCGCCCGCCGGTCTCAATCATGCCTTGATGGATAAAACTCCATGTGAAGCGGAAGAAGTTCTCATTGTCCGGCGCGTCGAGATTGGCGCCCACGCTGTCGTTATCCAGCAGCAATGTCTTGCGCCCGTCATTAAGAAGGGTCGGCAGCGCCCAGGCACAATTGTAAATCTGCTCATGCCAGTCACCCGTGCCGATGTCGATGGTATTGCGGTACGTGTCCGCATGTTGACCGATGAACGGATTGCCCATGCCGACGGCCACGCACGTCATGAAGAGGCCATCGTCCGGCAGGTGTTTGCGCACGGTGTCGAAAAAACGTGTGCGCACCTGTATGGCCGTCATTGTCGGATCATGCAACCGAACGTTGCGCGCCTCGAAATTCTGGCTCCAGAAATCCATCTTGCAGGCGTCCATCCCCCACTGGCCGAGAAGCACCGCAAGCGTCCGATCCAGATGTTCCAGTGCTTCGGGATGGGAATAGTCAAGAAAGCCGTTCTTCTGGCCGATCAGGTAGAGGCCGCCGTCGTCTCGGCGCAGAAACCAGTCGGGATGATCGCGATACAGGTCCGTGTCAACCTGGACCGTGGGAGACCACCAGATGCCGGGGCGCAGACCAAGCCGGCGCAGTTCGTCTGAAAAGCCGCGTATGCCGTTGGGGAAACTTTCCGGACTCACGTGCGCATTGGGGTCCGGATAGAAGCGATCGAGATACGTTGTCATCACATCGCCATGCAGGTATCCGGCATCCATGAGGAAGAATCGGATACCGGGCAGGTTCTGCGCAATGAACCGAGCGGTCTTCAGGAGCGGTTCCTGCCGTTGATCAGCGAACACGCCGTAGTTCCACGTGCAGTGCATCGCTTCGGTTCGCAGCGGCGTGGTTGATCCTCGAAACGTGTGAGTGGATGCGATGTGATCCAGGTAATCCACATAAAGCTTATTCAGGTCCGCCGCTTCGATAAGCTGGAAGAACAGCCCATCAAGCGTGACGCTCTGACCGGGGCTGATCTGCAAGCCGCCGGCCTGGGCAAAATCGTGGCGCAACTCGAACTGATCGAACAGGCTGTCCTTAATGCGCGCCGCTTTCTGCATGCCGAACACGGTGTAATTCAGTTCCTGACTTGCTGCGGCAATCACCATCCCGCTGCCGCTGCGCTGATCGTGCAGATACAGCGCGGGAAACGGCTGATCCTCACCCGCGCCAAGCGTGATCGGCCCGGTCGGCAGCATGCGCAGATAGGGATACTCCATCTGGCAGTGCGGATACTTCTCCGTGCGCAGGTTATCCGTATGTGCGTAACGCAAGTCCCAGCCGAGCCCATGCGTGTCCCGCGCCGTCACACCCGCGCCCTGCGCGAACTGGCCGGTGGTTGCGTTGTGAATCCAGACCGGTGCGTCGCTTGTGTTTTCCAACGTGTGAAAGACAGTGGCCGCGTCAATACCCGGCAGGCGCCTTAACTCGGTGCGCACCAACAGAGTTTGCAGTACTGACGTCGACCCGGTCTGCGCATCTGGCTGTTGATCGGTCTTGTCATACGTTACATCTGCTGTACCGCGATCGGTATGAAGGCGCAGTTGCAGCCGATGTGCGGCGAAACGGGTACTGTCCCCGGCGATCTCGATTCCGTCTGGTTCCAGTTTCATTTGATTGTGAGCCTGTTGGGCGGGAAGGAAACAACGCGCCCCGCGTGATACATCGTTACTCCGCTTCAATCCCAAGCAGGCGGAACTCGTGGCCGTTCACCAGGTACGGGTCCTTGATCACGTATGCACCGTCCTCAAACGCGGTGGCGATTGTCCGGCCGGTCTCAATATCAAAGATGCGCCCGGCCATGAGCCGTTCGTTGCGGATGGGGATCAGCGCGTTGATATTCAGGCGTGTCCCCGCCAGATACTGGTCCTGCTTCTCGTTGTTGAAGAAAAGGATTGCCGCGGTGCGCAGATTCGCGTTGGTATAAACACTCGCCTGAATATTTTTGCCCGCCGACTGCACCATCTTGTCCGTCAGCCAGTAGCCCGCGAAGAGGCATTTGCCGGCGTCTGGCAGATTCACCAGGCCTCGCAGCCGGGTCAGTGTGCGGCGCAGCGCCCGATGCGCTTCGCCCTGCGTCTTATAGTGGGTAAGCGTTGGAGCATGCATGTCATGGCTCATCATCATCGCCATCAGGCTGCGCCCGACCTTTCGATCCGACTGCGGCGTGGTGCCTTTAAAGCCGCTAAGCCACGGGCGCGCGGCCTGCATCGTGCTCTTGGTCCGGGCCATGGCGCGGAACTGCCCCATCGGCCACTGGTCGAGGCTGGTCATGTCGGCGCCGTCCGCGTACCAATCGTTTTCAACCATCCAGAAGACCTGCGCAAAACCCAGGTCAACATGCATGTTCGACGCCCACATCGGCGGGCGCATCAGTTGCCAACCCAACACATGCAATCGCTTGATCAACTGTCGTCGCGGATAGAGCACCCATACCTCTTCCATGCGCCCAAGCTCGGGGTTGTACTCGCGCTCCGTGCTGATTGAACTGTTGTCCCACCACGTGCCGTTAAAGCCGGACTTCTCCAACAACGGCTTGTGATACCAGACGAAGAAATCGATCATGCTTTGCGTCCAGTTGACGCCGGTGACGGACACCTGCTCGTCACCGGTCCACTGGCTGGTGCCCTGGTAATTCCAGCGCCCAGTATCGCTGGCCGCGTTGCGGTTGGGGCGCCAGTTGCTCTTACCGAGCCACTCGCCGCCAAAGGTTCGAAACTCCTCAGCGCCCATGCCCATGAGCCGGCCACTGCCGTACATGATCAGTTTGGCGCCGTGCCCGAGTCTGGGGCCGTAGCGCCACCAGGTGTAAGGCTTCTTACCGGTGCGCTGGGCTTCGCCCTGATAGCGCATGCCGTAGAGCACAAACCGGCGCAGGGCTTCGTAATCTTCCGGCTTGTTATTCACGAACCCGTCAACAGAGATGCCGTAGTATCGGTAGCCGCGCGTGTCGTGCGCGTCGATCGGTTCTTCGTTGAACGTGCGGTATCGCGGATGATTGGGCTTGACCGGCGTTGCCTGCAGGGCAAAACGCACGGTGCGCGGCGTGCTCAAATCCGTTGGACCGGCGAGGATGCGAGCGCGCAGGCGTACGTCACCATTCTTCAATCGCTCGATCTGAATTACCGGCTGATCGTCCTGTAGTTCCCAACCGGCCGCACTCCACGCAAAGAGCCACAAACCCCGGTCGCCGTTGCCGACATAAGTGCGCGGCACGAACGATTTCCAGTCAAAACCACCGCTGCGGTATTCTAGCAACTCAGTGCTTTTGAAATGCACGCCGGGTTTGCGCGGAATCGCGCTGAACCGGTTACCGCGCCGCGAATCGCCGAGGCGCTGAACATACATGGTGTCAATCGGCAGGCCGTCACTGTCATCCAGATCGATGACCAGGTCCACCGCGTCAACCTGCCCATTGCCGCTGAGCCTGGCTTCGACTTCGTACCAGCCGTCATACTCGACAAATGACTTGATGTCCGTCTGTAACGGGCCAACGTTCTGACTGCCGGAGATATCCACGCGATGTATGGCGGCACTCTCGATCTTCTTGTTGCCGCCTTCACCGGCAATTGTTTTTCCATTCTGCACGACCTCAAAACGCATCGGCGAGGCAAGCAACGCTTCGGCGCCACCAAAAGTGCCGGTCGGCGGGGCTGTATCAATCTGCTGCAACAGCCCGTTCGGTGCGACGGTGTAAATGCGCCCCCACATGAAAATGCCCTCGGGAATCTGTCGCCCGGTGTAATGGCGCGTATCAGCTCGCACACTGTTGCCGGCTTTTACCTCCAGCGGTAGGAACGGCGGAATCACTTCGTCACTGATGCCGAGTTGGTTTCCTTCCCACGGATAAACTTTGCGCACGAACGAAGCCTGCTTTTTCGAGATCACTTGATCGGCGCTGTTCATCAGTTCGAACTGTGCGACATACCGGCCGTCCGCCAGCTTCGGTAGATCGAGCAGAATGCTTCCACCAGCCGGGTCCGTGATCTGTCCCGTACCGGTGCCAAGGACTTTGTTGCCTCCCTGGGCGGTCACGTTAACGCGATACTTCGTTGCGGTCAGAATCTCTTCCGGCACGCCGAAGAAATCCAGATCGACATTGGCTTCCAGCTTGTTGCTGTAAGGCAGATAAGCGACCCGATACTCCCACTCACCAGTCTGAGGCCGGCCGGCGATCCACTTATCGAGGAACTGTTTCTTAAACGCCTCGTCAAACTGCATGAATGGCGAACGATTGTGGTACAGCACTACGTTCTTACGCCCGATTTTCGCGGTGGCTTTTATCTCAAAGTGGTTGCGGCGTTGCCGGTCGGCCACGTCGACCTGGGAAATGGCAATGCCCGCCTGCTTGAACGAAAGCTTCTGCGTGGCATCAGCCCCCAGCGCCACGGTGCGCGAATCTTTGTGCGTGACCTTTCCGTCCGCGTCTTCGACAAGGATGTCCACGGTCACGTCCGCCGGCTGTGTCCCACCGACCAGTTCGATCTGCGCATCGAGTTGGCCGGCGCCGATCTCACCAAGCTCAAGAAAACGAAAAGTCGGCGTGTCTGATGCGAAACTGACCTGGGCGAATCGGTGCCAGGCGAGCCACGCCTCGCCGACCCAACCGGCAAAGTACATACCCGTGCAGGAGTCCGTGCGCACCAGTTGGATGACCAGATCGCGGTTGTCGAGCTTGCTGACGCCCAAGCGGCCCAGCTCGACGGCCATCTCCAGTTCCCATTTGTCCGGCGTGACATGACACTCGAGCGGCCCACCCATGGACCACAACTCTTCTGTGCCGACCGTTCCGTTGAACAGGTACTGGTCGACCAGCGCGCCCTTGGGGTTGGCCATGATCTTGTAGAAACCCTTGCCCTGCGTGGTGGCCTGATCGCGCCGGCCGTGCGTGAGGATCTGTACTTCCACGTGATCTTCAAACAGAATCTGCGCATGGCCGGAAACCAGGTCGTTCTCCTTGGTGCGCGCGACAGGATAAGTCCCCCTTGGATGAGTCGAGCGCATCGCCAGGTAGAGGAACTTGTCATCAAAGGCAAGATACCACTGAACCTGCTGAATCTTCGGCACAAGACTGCCGTGCCCGCCAACGCTTCCTTCCGCGGTCACACCGGTAAACGCCGCGGCGCGGGACCATTCCTTTGTATCAATCCTGCCGTCGATAGTCGGCGCGTTAGACAGCCTGGGCACCTGCATCACCGGATGCTGAAACTTGTCCGCATCGGCCGCCTGTATACGATCTGTTGTAAGCACAAAGGCGACAAGCGCCACACAGAAGCCGGTCATTAGTCGTCGTAACATTTTGGGCCTTCTTTTCATTCAGACGAAATCCACAGGCAAGTTAGCTTTCACATGGCTTTATTTACGCAATGATTCCTGATGCGAATCGTTCGTCACCTCGTACTGAACACTCCTGGCAGTGACGAGCGCGTCTGCCGGCGCGTCTGAATGGATCGCTGCTTCAACCCAGTGCACCGGTGTGGCAATCCTGCGCGGGCGCGACCGTTCGCGCCGGTGGTGCAAGGATGAATCGAACAACAGCTTCAACATCGCATCCGCGATCGGCTCGCGCGGCACACGCATCCACGCGACCGGCATCGGTGCGGTCAACACATCATCCTGGTTGGCGTGGCAGACGATCGACAGCTGTTCCCACGCGTTGGCGTCCATTTCAGACATCGCCCTCAGAGCGGAGCGGGCAAGCACGTCGTCCGTGATGATCAGTCCATCTGGTTTTTCCCGGTGGGCCGTCCAGACCTCGCGCAGCGCATCGGCCCCGGCAAATCGTCGCGTGGGATGGAACTGTCCGGTCACCCACGCCGGCCGCACTTCCAATCCGCTTTTGCGCAATTCATCCGCGAAGAAACTGCGGAAGTCCACATCTCGCAGTTCGCCGGTCTGACCCGGGCGAGGGTCGAACCAACTCAACAAAGCGAGCCTGCGCCGACCTTGGGCAATCAGTTTCCGTATCCCCAGGCGCAAGGCCTGACGAATCGCCGGACGAACTTCCGGCGTGGTTTCAGCACCAACAACCGGCACGCCATGCCGGCGCGCAAGCGGCAACCATTCGTCAAGGTCAGGGCTGGTCAGGGCAACAACCCCTCCCAGTTCATCCCGCTGCAATGCGCGCACAAAATCAGTCGATGGCTTATGAGGCAGCTCGTACTCCAGGCGCACATCCATTTCCCAGGGGCGGCGCGTCCCGATGTAAAGCCGAGCGTCCTTTCCCTGCGCAATCAGGCGGTGTCTCAACTCGCTCATCAAAAACAGTTGATAGCGCGAAGCATTGGGATGCAGCAGGTCGTGCACGCTCATCAGTGCAATCGGTCGACCTTCGCCGGCAGAGCAGGCAGCGCCTCTGGCCGTGACATACGTGCCGCTGCGCGGTCGCGTTTCCACAAGGCCTTCCTCAGCCAGGCGCTGACAGATCAGCCGCACGGTGACGTTGCTGGTGCCCAATTGTGTTGCCAGCGCGTGAATGCCCGGCAGCTTGGCGCCCGGCTCGCAGCGACTGATCATTCTGCGCATTGCCTGGTCGCAACGCCGTTTGATGCCACTGCTGTCGGCGGCGTTTGAGTTGATATTGGAGTCGTTCATTCTGATTCCAGCAGGCAATCCATCACCACGGATAAAGCGGGGATCGCCAGTTCGATGTCCAGTATTGCGTTGCGGCTGAAGAATTATCCGTGCCGGCCCAGTCCGTAAGCGGCACGTCACTGCGCACATGACCATCCCCGAACACGAGGTTGTACGCGCCGCCGGGATGAGGCGCACGTTCATCGATCGTTACCATGTTCGGGCTGTTCGGCGAAGATGCGTTGTAATAATGGGCCTGATTCGTGTGATAAAGCTGCCCTTCGTAGCTGTCGGCAACGAGCATGGTGTCAGACTCGCCGCGGGATTTGACAGCCAGGTCGTTATACGTGGGATGCACGCTGAAATTTGTTCCGCGCTGTATTCTCGGATGCCGACTGTGAATCCAGAACTCGCTGTTGGCGACGTATTCGATCCCCCTGGTGTTGCCGAACAGCACGCTCATGCGGTCCTGACCGGGGCAGTCGAAGATGGGCGCGACTTTCGCGATCTGCCGATTGCCGAAGAAGTCCACTTCCCTGGTTCCGGCGCTCTGCAGGCTCGTCCCGGCGTAGCCCTCCGCCATTAACAGGCCCAACCAATGAATCTGCGGCGGGTTGATCCAAGGCCAGGTGGTAAACGCACCGTTCACGCCGAGGTATAGCTGTGTCGTGTAGTTATTCGTATTGTCCGCCGCCCATGGCACGATGTGATCGCTGTAGTCAATGCCGTAGCCGAAGTACCCGATGCCTGTCTGTCGTAAGTTGCTGGAACACTTCGTGGCGTTGGCCGCATCGCGCGCCCGGGCAAGCGCAGGCAACAAAATGGCAATCAGCATGGAAATGATGGCGATCACGACCAGCAGTTCGATGAGCGTAAAAGCGCGAGAGGACGAGTCAGTTCGTGTCATATCCGACTCCTTTTCTTTTTAGCCCGGCAAAACTGTGTAACATAGTTTACCGCAAGTGCCCTGACCGTCAATGGTGAAAAACGCGAAACGGTCAAAGTAAGGCGATGTCCATCCATGCGGCCTGCCGGTTATTCGACAGCCTCCGCTATGTCGCGGCAGCAGCACCACTTGCACGACATGAGACGGCAGAACATGTATGCTCTTGCCGCGTTGAGTCACCTACGGAATGCACACAAAGGTCTGTATCGATGAGAAAGACCACCATCACCCATACCTCGCACGATGTCGACGTCTGCGTCATCGGCGGCGGGATGGCCGGCCTGTGCGCGGCAATCGCTTCGGCGCGCAACGGCGCGAAGACCATCCTCATGCACGATCGCCCTGTCCTTGGCGGCAATGCGTCGTCCGAAGTGCGCATGTGGATCTGCGGTGCGCACGGTGAGAACAACAAGGAATCCGGCATCGTCGAGGAAATTCAACTCGAGAACCTGTATCGCAATCCGAGTCTGAACTATTCAATCTGGGACAGCGTGCTTTACGAGAAGGCGTTCTATCAGCCGAACCTTACGACGCTGCTGAACTGCTCCTGTAGTGACGCACAGGTTGACGACGGACGCATCACAAGCGTGACCGGCTGGCAGTTGACATCGCAAACGTGGCATACCATTCGCGCGGCGCAGTTCATCGACTGTTCCGGCGACAGCATTCTCGCACCGCTGACCGGCGCCGCCTGGCGCGAAGGGCGCGAGGCGGCCGGCGAGTTCGGCGAAGACATTCAGCCGGACGAATCCGATAACAAGACCATGGGCAACAGCCTGCTTATCCAGATGCACCGCACGGATGAGCCGCAGCCATTCATTCCGCCGCGCTGGGCGTATCGCTTTGAAGGCCCGGACGATTTCGCGTTCCGCATGAATGGCGTGAACGGAAACAACTTCTGGTGGATCGAAGTCGGCGGCCTGGACAACACCATCACCGATGCCGAACAGATTCGCGATGAACTGATGAAGATCGTCTACGGCGTGTGGGACTACATCAAAAACGTCGCGCCGGATCGTGAACAGGCAGCGCACTGGGCCATTCACTGGATCGGGTCGCTGCCGGGCAAGCGAGAGAACCGTCGCTATGAAGGGGATCACATCCTCACGCAGCACGACGTCGAAGCCGAAGGCCGGTTTGAAGACACGGTCGCGTTCGGCGGCTGGACCATGGATGATCATCACCCGGCAGGGATTTTTTATCCGGGCAAGCCGACGATTTTTCATCCCGCGCCTTCGCCATACGGCATTCCTTATCGCTGCCTGTATTCGCGCAACATTGAAAACCTGCTGTTTGCGGGGCGTAACATCTCCGTGACGCACGCGGCCCTGTCGTCTACGCGCGTCATGGGCACGTGTGCCGTGATCGGCCAGGCAGCAGGCACCGCGGCAGCGCTGTGCATTGCAAACGACTGCACCCCGCGACAGGTCGGTGAGCGCCACCTGACCGCGTTGCAGCAGACCTTGATAGATGACGACTGTTTTCTGCCGGGTTTTACGCGTGAAAGAGACGACCTCGCGCAACAGGCAACCGTGGAAGTATCCGCCGGTGATGCGGCGCTATTGTCGGACGGTTTCGAGCGAGATCGGCCGGACGGTAAACATGCATGGGAAGCGCCAGCCGGCTCAACGGTTACCTATCGCTGGGATCAGCCTGCAAAAGTCGGCGGCGTGCGCATGATGCTGGATAGCAACCTGAATCACGACAAACGTCTGCCGTGCGTTTACCCGGTGAAAGGTGACCGTATCGCTGTGCCGAACTCGCTCGTGCGCGCATGGACGATCGAGGTTGAAGAGGCAGATGGTTCATGGCGCACAATCCAGCAGGAAAAGAACAACTACCAGCGACTGGTTCGTATCCCTGTTGACGAAGAAGTGTCCGCACTACGCATCACGTTTGACGAAACATGGGGTGACCAGATGGTGCGCGTATTCGACTGCGAGCCGGTGGCACAACATGCGGACAAAATTCCGACGATTGAGCGCGGACAGACGCTGAAGGAAGCGCGTCAGCAAATCGATCCGGCCGATCTGGCTGATGCGGTGAAGGAAGATGGCAGCAAATCCATGCATCGAAGCCCCTCGGCATGAGCTGCCACTGAATATTGATAATCTGCTTGAACGAGACCAGCCATGACTTGCCCAATCCGTCCGCATGACCGCGTGGTTTTTATTGGTGACTCAGTCACCCATGGCCATCGCCGCCCTGAAGAGATTCACGACTGCTATCACCTTGGCTGCGGCTACGTCAAAATGATCGCAGCCGAGTTGCGCGCGGATCGCCCGGAACTGAACCTGACAATTTTCAACCGGGGTGTGTGCGGCAACGATCTGAGCCACTTGGAAGAACGCTGGCAGGAAGACTGTATTGACCTTCAGCCGACGGTCGTCAGCGTGCTGACCGGGGTGAATGATGCCAACCCGAAAATTGACCAATCGCTTGAGCAGTACGAATCAAGCTACCGCGGTTTGCTGGAGCGCACACGCGCCGCCCTGCCGGACGTTCGTTTTATATTGTTAGAGCCGTTCGGGTTTATGGTTTCGCCGCCGCCTGAACTGGAAAGCATCACATCCGATCGGGTGGAACGGGTCAGGCAGCGCCAGCCGATTGTTAAGGAACTTGCCGACGCGTTCGACGCCTGTTTTGTGCCGCTGCAATCCGTCTTTGATGAAGCGATCAAGCGCGCGCCGTCGGAGCATTGGGCCGCGGACGGCGTGCATCCGTCAGCCGCCGGCTTTCTACTGATCGCGCGTCAGTGGCTGGCGACCGTCATGAATCATGACGGCTGAAAGAGGTTGCGTGATATTCCGTGATCACGTTGTCCTTGTTGATGTGAATTTCTGATCGAGTCGAATTCCCCGGGACACCTTATTTATATAGATGCAGCATGCTCGGATCAGGGGCAAGGTTCGAACCTGTGCTCAACGGATATCACAGCGCAGAATCCCCAAAAACTACAAGTATTTACTAATTAAATACTTAAATTCAAACTGCCCGCAATACAATAGCTGCTCGAAAGACGCCATAAAGGCCCAAATCGGGTTGACAGCCCGCGAGTGACACCTGTATCATTTACTAACTTTAAAAGTTAATGCACATTATATTTTAATTTTAGTAAATTAACTGCATATGAGGTCCAAACGCCAAACAATCGACGAAACAGCATCTGCCGGCGGACGCGTGGCACAAAACGACGTCGCCGACCAGGTGCGTGAAGCCATTGTTCGCGGCCGACTCGTTCCCGGTAGCCGACTGCCCACGCAGGCGGATCTGGCGAATCAGTTCGGTGCGAGCAATGTGACGATCCAACGAGCATTGACGCGACTGCGCCACGAAGGCTTTGTCCACGCTCGTCCCGGTGCGGGAACGTTCGTCGTTGACCATCCGCCACACGAGAATCGATACGCTTTGGTGTTTCCAAGTCGGCCGTCGGAACAGCAAATCTGGTCGAGCTTCTACCGCGCAATGTGTGAGGCTGTTCCCACCTTGAACGAGTCCGTTTCACCGCGATGGATTGAACTGCATTTCGAAGCAGGCAACCGGCCGGGCAATGAAGCGCACGATGCGCTGCTCGAAGAAGCGCGCAGAGGCCAGTTGGCCGGAATCCTTTTCGCCGGCACGATCGAGAACATGGACGGTTCACCGCTGCTTCAGATGCCGGTTCCTAAAGTGATGATCGGACATCAGGACGAGCAGAAGCATGGCGATATACCGGCGGTCGCGCCCGACAAACATGAAATGCTGCGGCGCGGCCTGAAGACCCTGGCCGAGCGAGGTCGAAAGCGCGTAGCGGTTCTGACACCCCCTGCCCTGCTCTGTGAAGACGACAACAATCTCGACGACGTCGTTATGCCCATCATGACCGAACTGGGTTTGGCCACGCATCACTGGTGGCTGCTGCCGGTGATGCCGCGCCACGAGGAGGGGCTGCGCCGGTATGCACAACTGCTGATGCAGGGTGATCCCGACCAGCGTCCGGACGGCATCCTCCTGATGGATGACCACATCGTTGAGCCGGTCTGCCTGGGGCTGCTTGACCTGGGGCTTCAAACGCGGCGCGATCTGGATCTGGTCGGGTATTGCAACTTCCCACTGCCACCGCGCGCGGCCATGCCCTACATCCAGATGGGAATGGATATTCCCCAGATGCTTCGCCATATGCTCCGGATGATTGAGGCGCAACGGGAAGGAAAGCGGCCACCCATGCAGACATGGGTATCACCGGTGACGTGTGATGAACTGTCGGCGGATTCGGTGCGTCTGAAGGATGCTGTGTTGGGAAATACATCCCTGTCCTTGAGCTCGGTGTGAAGTAAGTCGCCAGCATCGACGGCCGTTCATGTGTTTGAAAGGAAAATGGAACGATTCAACGAACAGGAAGCTCCGGTCCACTGAAGGAGACCTTTTCATGTCTGCCAAATCTTCATCATCTTTGAGACATCGCGCGTTTACTCTGATCGAGTTGCTGGTGGTGATTTCGATTGTTTCATTGCTGATCGCCATATTGCTGCCCGCCCTGGCCAAGGCCCGGGAAAGTGCGCAGCAGATTCAATGCGGCTCCAACCAACGACAGTTCGGCGTGGCGTACATGGCGTATGGCGCGGACTCTTACGAAGGCATTGTGCCGGGCCATATGAAAAACGTAAACGATATTCGCTTTCGTCAGGGGTCCGGCACGAGTGCCAACTGGGTCGTCTCCGGTTCCGATCCGAATCCGGCACCAGATGGAGCCGCAGACGATGTCACATGGATCGGAATCCTGGAACATTACCAGTATGTGTCCGGCAACGTGCCGTCTGAGTCCAGCCCGATCACCGCGCCCTGGTTTGGCGGAGGCACCATTCAACTCAGCGCGCCTGGGCAGTTGTTCAAGTGTCCCTCCAATGACGTGTTCACAGCGACTCACATGTCGTGGACAGGCGATAACAGCGGCGGGCCGCCGATCGGCTCACACTATGAAGCAAACTGGACGTTTGCCACCTACGGCGGGACATGGCCGGTGCGCATGGAGTTTTATCCTGCGCTGGCATCTGTCGACGCGTGGCCGCGCTATCGCGACCTGAATAACCCTGCGGATGTCTTTCTGGTACGAGACCATCGGCTGCTGCGATCCGCACCGGCGGTAACCTGGGCCCTGACACCGCCAGGCTCTGATTCTTACCACCTTGGAGGCACATTTAACCTGCTGTTTGCGGACGGCCATGTTGGTAACGAACGTTCAGATGACTGGCCGAGCCGAAACACGGCGTTGCACGCGGTCCACAACTGGATGCAGCCATGGGGCAACATGCCGCGGCCATATGGGTACTGATCGTGCGGCGATATCAGATGAAAGTCATTCTTTCGGATGTCGGTTTCCAGACAATCAGCCTGCAAAGGGCCACTGTTTTCCATTAAACCTCTATTGAACAGATTCCTGACCCAAATGGATGGAGTTGATGATGTTGATTTGCAGCCATCGAATTGTGTTTGTCTTCGGGATGCTCATGCTGATGAGCGCTTCGCAATTGCTCGCCGCCGGTAAGCAGTATTTTCCGGAAGAAGAGATTCCCAGATTCAACATTCCGCGAATGACAACCCCGCCGACGATCGACGGCGTGATTGATGATGCCGAATGGAAACAGGCCGTGCGCGTCATGGGCATGGCCACGGCTCACAACAATACCTATCGCGGCCGGCCGCACGTTTTCTGGGTGAGCTGGGATGCCGGGCATATCTACATTGCCGGGCGCGCGCATGTGCTCAAGGATCACGTGCTGCTTAAGAGCCGGCGGGAGAAGTTCACGACGCAGACGGTGTTCGACGATTCGTTCGAATTCGGCTTGTCGATGGAAGGGCGAAACCAGTCGCCGGGTGAAGCGCCCAGCTTCTTCAAGTTCATCGTCAATTCACTTAAGAGTGGCGAATACTTGAAAATGTATCCGTCCATCGGGCAGTACCTTTACAACTGGCGGCCCGAATTGCAGATGCAGACGCGCGTCTATGAAGCAAGCGGCGCCAAGTGGTTTGATATCGAGATTGCTCTGGACCTTGCCGACCTTGAAATGCCCGTTGAAAACCAGGCAGGCGATCTGATGCGCATCCTGCTGGCCCACGACGGGAAGAACCCCGGCTGGCAGTGGACGTGTGTGCCGTCCGCTTCGGGTTACCTCGTGCATGATGGCTATCCCCGGGCTGTGCTGACTGACGGCTCGCCGTATGTTCAGGTCGAACAACTGGATGGTTTTGACGATGAGAAGCTGAACCTCCGCTCCGTAATTCACAATCCGGGCGATACCCCAGTGACGGTTGCAGTGAACCTCACGGTCGCTAACGAGAAGTGGCGCGGCAATGCTGACATCACGCCGGTGATCGGCGTGGCCATTGAAAAACAGATCAACATTCCGGCCGGCGACTCAGTGCGCTTTGATGTCGATGAAGCCTTTTCCAACTTCATCTACGGCGGTCATCCGGAAAAGAAACGCAACAGCATGCGCGGCGCGTTCGACTGGCAGGTAACGCTCGTTGGTGATTCAGAAGCGCCACCCGTTTATGCCTACCACCTGAAATTCGCAAAGGACGAAGAAAAGAAGCACCTGCAATACAACAGTAAGCCGCAGATCTTCAACATGGCGGCCAAATACAACCCCGTTTCGCACAAGATCTGGATCGAGGCGGACACATTGGATGCGCAGCTTCCGGAAGGAACAAAAGCGGCCGGCGCCAGCTGGCGCCTGACGCAGGGCGACAAGACCATTGCCGACGGTCGTATCAGCAAGTTCATCTACCACAAGTACCAGGACCTGATTCAATTGCCCGCACTGGCGCCGGGGGATTACGAGGTGGAAGTATCCCTGATCGATGACGCCGGCAAGGCGCTGGTATCGCGCAACAAAAAGATCAGTAAAAAAGACGAGGCTGCTGAGTATCCGGAATGGTGGGGTAAGAAATTCGGCAACCCGGAACAGCTGCTTAAGCCGTTTGAACCGCTGCGCGCACAGGGGAACAAGGTCAACGTCACCCGGCGCACGTTTGAACTCGATTCGCTGGGCCTGCCAATTCAGATTCAGGCGAATGACGGGGATGTTCTAACCGATTCGGCCCGCATCGTGCTGGTGATCGACGGCAAGACCTACCGCGTTCCCACAAAACCGTCCATTCGGGTGACCGAGAAGAAGGGCTGGCGCGTCTCGTTCGAAGGCAATGCGACTGAAATTGCAGGCGTCCGCTTCAATGCGACAGGCATGATCGAACAGGACGGGCTCGTCTCACTGGAAATGACCTACCAACCCACGGGTAAGCCGGTGCGAATCCAGGAACTGCGCATTGAATGGCCGGTGGACGATACCTGGCACAACCACATGGCGTGCATGGGCGTGGGCGGCAACTATTCGGCCCGCTTTATCGATGCCGTCCCAGCGGGGCAAGGCGAAGTATGGTCGAGCCTCAAACACATCGGCAAGGCCGGCAGCGGCATGACGCTCGGCAATTTCTACCAGAACCTCTGGCTCGGCACGGAGAAGCGCGGCTTTCTGTGGTACGGCACGACCGATGAAGGCTGGGTACCCAACGACCGCACTGCCGCCCACACGATTATGCGCGATCGCACCACAACAATCGTTCGAAACCACATCGTCAGCACCTACCCGGGCGACAAGCCATTTGAACTGTCCAATTCAAGGACCATTCGCTTCAGCTACAACGCTTCGCCATTCAAGAAACTGACCAAGGGCTGGCGCATCAATCAGCGCAGCGCGGCCAATGGCTTTACACAAAAGCCCAAGTACAAATGGAACTGGGACACGGGCGTGCAGTACTTTTCTGTTTTAAGTCCGCCGTTTCCAGCGCGCGATCGCTGGGCTGAGTATTACGCGCATTGCAAGGAAGTCGCTGAAAAACTGACAAAGCAATATGGACTGTATTCACCCGGATGGCGCATGCGCCCCTATCTGACAAACCAGATCGCGCTGCGCGGCTACATGCGCAAGAGCCTTGAAAGCAAAATCTACAACTACTTCTCCGCCGACTGGGAAACGTCAGACTCCGGCGAAACGCTTAACGAGACGTACCGTGACTACATGATGTGGCTGCAACATCGCCAGGTGACCGAAGGCGGCTGCCGCCATTTCTATTACGACATCAGCATGTGCGGGCGCGTCAGCAGGGAGATTGCCGCCGGGTTCGGATACATCCTGCCGGACGGGCGCATTCAGCCCAGCGGCACCGACTGGACGCTGCGCAAATGGTACATCCGCGCGAACGCGCTGATGCAGGACAACGGCCTGTACCCCACGGGTATCAGCGGGCACGCAACGCAGACCATTCCGTTGATCGCGCTGCCTTTTTCCGACGCGATTCTCGACAGCGAATTTCCGATGGATGATCCGATCGACGTCTACCCGTCGGCGCGCATGATCGCTCTGTCACACCCGCAAACGTTCGGCTGCAACATCAATCACCTCGGATTCATGAACCCGGACTGGGCGGGCATGCATGATGCCGGCATGGGCGGCGGACACGGTAGTGTGTTCGACCGAGCGGCGTGGCGCAACTGGGGCATTGAACGCGACGACGTCGAGTTCGTCCCGTACTGGCGCAACGGTCATGCGGTCCGGCGAATCGGTGACGGGCTGATCTGTTCGATGTGGAAGCGCCCGGGGTCGATCATCCTCGGCATTCTGAACTACGGCCCGGACAAGAAAGGCTATGAAAAGAGCCGACCCGCGGAACTCACGCTCGATCTGACCGCACTGGGTGTGCCGCAGGACGCGCGCCATGAGATGGTCCGCGTGCGTGAACTGGCCGGAGGTCAGATGTACTCTGAAAAATATTACGATCAGCTCAAGTGGTACCAGGACCTGCCCGGCACCCCAAACAAGTACAACAAGAGCCGAATTGAAAAGTTCCGTCAGAAGGTCCAGCCACAACTCGATCTGAGTACGGGCGCGCTGACCGGGTTCGATGTTCAGTATCACGACATACATTACGTCGTGATTCACTGGGAACAGCAGCCCATTTCTGACGGCGCCTGGGCGGCGGAACTGGCGGACTATCGCGGGCGGGCGCTGGACTGGGGAATCAACACCGCAACGGATATCTCCGGTACCGGCACGGTGAAGACGGCAACCGATGGCTTCCAACTGCGCGCCTGGCAAAAGTCCGGCAGCGTGATGGTGTTGATCACCAATGACAGTGACAAGAAAAATGTGGTTGAAGTCGATATCGATCTGGACGCACTGGGCCTGCGTATCGCCCGGGACAAAATCTGGCACGACTTTACCAGCATCTTTTCACTGGACGGCGGCGCGGTGCGCAATGTCCTATGGAACGAGGAATATCAAAAGAAGCGCCGCCACGAATACACGCGCGGCGGGCTCGTTTATGACGGACACGTTGGAAAGGTCGTCGGCATGATTCCGCCCGGCACGAGTCGTCTGATTTGTGTGGACAAGTTCTAGGGAAACTTATTCATGTTCACAAACACACGCAGTTCACTGTGTCTTGCTGTTGCGATCACGGTCATCCTGATCAGTGGGAATGCTTCCGCGAATGACTGGTATGTCAACAACGTTACCGGCAGTGATGACAACACGGGCGCCTCGGTAAACCAGCCGTTGCGCACCATTGGACACGCGCTGGGCAAGACAAAACCCGGCGATACGGTTCATCTGGCGGCTACCGGCACGCTTTATCGGCAGATGGTTGATTTCTACGGCCATTCCGGCGGTAAGGCAGGCAAGCCGGTCACGCTCGATGGACACGGCGCGACGCTGAGCGGCGCCGAGCCCTGCCCGCCCGATGGCTGGTCCGTGTACCGCGACGATGTGCTGATGCGCGATGACATTGTCTCTCGACTCTTTCTGTTAGTTGACGGCGAAATGGTGTTCGGCACAAGCACGTTTAATGTGCTGAGGCCCGGCGAGGTCTGTTACATGCCGAACTATTTCAAGCGGCTGTTCTTCCATCCGCCCAAAGGCATGAAGGCAGGAGACTGCAAAATCGAAGTCGGTCAGCCGGATGGATCTACCGTTACACTCGACCCGGCCAAGTGGCAACGATCGCACAGCCGCATCGGCGCAGTATTGCGCTACAACGGGCTGAAACCCCCAACGTGGGTTCGGGTCAACGGCAAGGAAGTGCGGCTGGTCAAAGCACAGGATCGGCTCGAGCCCGGACAATGGTGCGTCGCTGACAAGGTGATGTACTACCGTCCGCCGGTTGGGAAACAGATCGCCGAATTGAACATTGAATGCATTGTGCGCGCCAACGGTGTGCAAATGAACGGCAGCCAGAGCCACTTCGTCATCAAAAACCTCAACGTCCAGCACGTCTACAACGATGGCTACAACATCCACGGCGAAGTCACCAACGCCGAATTCTACAACTGTAATGCGGCTAACTGCGGCGATGAGGGTTTCAGCGCTCATGGCGCCTGTGAAACACTGCTCGACGGCGCGGTGTATGAGAACTGCGACAACGGCATTGCCAACGTGAACACCGCCGGCCGATCCGATACGCGCAACGTGATTGTGCGCAACAGCCGATCCGTCGGATTTCTGCTGATCTCCAAAGGCACGGCACGGCACACGCTCAAGGATTCGATCTTCATTGACAACCCGGCGCAACTCAGTATCGCCGACGTGGCGGCGGACAATGTGCTGATCGTCAATACAACCGACAGTACTTTGAAACCGACGGCAATCAACTGCGGGCGTAATACGCAGTTGCGTCGGTTTACTGTTGTTGGGAACGGCCTGGCTTTGCGAGTCGGGGCGCAAACATCCGCCAAAGTAACGGAAAGTCTGTTCGGACCCGGGCAGATGGGCGTTCACGCGCGATGTGCTGATCCGTCCGCTGTTCTGAGTTCCCAGAAGGTGCGCTTCGCCTCTGACCTGGCCATGGAATGGGGTGTGAGATATCCCTGGAAGAAGGTTCCGATGAATCAATGGCTTTCGAGCGGCGATGCAAAAGATGAGTTCACGGATGTGCAGGTGGACGACCTGACCGGGCTGAATCCATTACGCGATGGCAAAGCGCCAACTTTTAGCGCTGATTCGATCGGATGTACTGCCGACCTGATTGAACAATACCGGAGATTTATAAAACGATGAGCACGCTGTGTCGATCGGAAACGCAAGTGACAACAAGTGTCACGATGGAACGCGCTGCGCCGCCCTCGCTGCGCGCAGGGAATGGTCTGCCCGGACGGCAGGTCGTGCTTTGCGACGGCCGAACCAGCCTGCGCGCGGATCAATCGAGCAACGGCTTCGACCTGCTCACCCACTACGCGCCTGATTCCTGGGTCAAGCTGGCGCGCGTCCTGACAGCGCCGGACTGCGCCTTGACGTGGGCAGTGGACGATGGGCCGCATGTCTTTGAATGGACTGATGTCTTTCCGTTCGGCATGACCAATCTGGAGTCCAGAGCCGAAGGCGAGGTGCGCAGTACCGTGGCCGTGAGTCAGGGGATGGTTCGTTTTGATATCGCCGGCGTGAAGGAGAGTGCCGCTCTTAAAGTGCCTGTTGCAATGTTCCGGGGTTATGACGACGCCGGGCCGCACGGCGAAGTCCATAGTGCCGCTCAATGGCAATTCGGCCAGAGCGATGGCACAAGCTGGACGGCGCAACGATCAGAACAGTGGCTCTTTCGCGACATGAGCACGTTTGCCGATGTGACGGGGCGAACCGTTGCAAGCGAAGAAAGAGCGTCGAAATTGTTCGTCACAATTCGCACGGCAACCTCTCATCGGGTTGAGCAGCACGATGGTTCTTTTGTCTTTCATGTCACGCCGAATGAAGATGGCGCCGTGTGCCTGGTGATCGGCCTGGGTGGCGACAGCGATCGGGCAGACGCCAACAGCTTTAACGCGCTCAATGAAAACCTGTTCGAGCAGCAACATCGACGATACGCCGAGCTATCTAAAAATGCGCCGACCATTGCGTTTGGTCGCCACACGGCGATGCGCCAGTTCTCTGATACGTTTCCCGGCTATCTGGAGAGCATGCGCATCGCTGACGACCCGGCGGTCTTTCGCGCGAACAATGATTACTACTGGGTATGGGGCTGGGACATGACGCGCCCGGCGTTCGGCCTGCTGTGTGCCGGTCGTCATGCGCAGATACGCGATCTGTTATTGCATCGCGCGCGCGACGGGTACATCAGCGAGTACGACAGTACACTGTCGCGCAATCTTCGCTGGGTCGATGGCAAGCCCGGCGCGCTGGAGTTCATGCTCGCCCACGATTACGCTGCGTGGAGTGGCGACTTCGACGGCATTCGGCCGGTGCACGACAGCTTTGCGCAAGTGATTCGCGAAGCTTACGACACCGCCGGCCCCACGGGTATGTTTGCCGGCGATGCCGCTTCTTCTGATTTCCCGCAGGAGTTCGGGCGCACGTTCAAGGCATGGCTCGCCTATCACGTCGGGTGGAGCTACGGCGGGTACATGGGTGTTGAAAAACTGCTGCGTGCCTGGGGTGATGCCGACACCGCTGACAAGGCATGCGATCTTGCGTTGCGCGTCAGACGCAACTTCAAGCGCATCTTCTGGAACGAACGCACCGGCTTCTGGAATGAGGGGGTTCATCCGACCGATCCGGACCTTGTCTGTGACATCCCGCTGTCCACCGCACTGTCCGGCATGGACAGCATCTACGGCGAAGACCTCTACGGCGACAAGCTCGACGCATCGGCTCAGTTCGCGCGCGAACAGTTTCTGCGCGAGGACGGCGTCCACATCGTGCGCCGCGGCGAAGTGCGCGGGTGGAAGGAATGGACGCGCCAGCCAAACAACTGGTTTGCCGCCAATGACACCATGCTCGCGCGTCTGTTCCGGGCGACCGGCGATATCGAATCGCTCGAGCAACTTTTCTATCTGTACGAAATCAACTTCGGCTATCAGCCGGCCGCGTTTGAAGGCAAGCCGTTTCGCCGGCCGCTGCATACGTCCGGTTCGTGGCAGGCGTTTGGCGCGGGCGCGTGGTATCGCAACCTCGTTGAAGCCGGCGCCGGGCTGTGGGCGGACCTTGGCGGTCTGACCTTACGCCCGTCCGGACTGGGTGAGCCGATGAATCTGCGTGGCTTGCGCTACCGCGATGCAGTAGTTGACTTTTCCGCTCAAGGACAGGGACAGTGGCCGGCATCGCTGACGCTGGACGGGCAACCAATCGTCGGCACAACCAAGCTGCCGCCGCTTGAATCAGGTCGTCATGAACTGCAAGTGACCTACGGACCCGCCGCGCCGGACACCCCGCTGCTGACGCTGGCGACGGACGCCGTCGTAACGGACGCACGCGCACAGAATGGTTGGCTTCGCGCCAAGCTCACGGGCGATGGCTACACCGCCATCACTTTTTACGCGCCCGGTGAGCCAAACGTCACATTAGATGACAAGCCGATTCAATCGAACTGGAACGAGGTAACCGGTTGCGGCAGAGCGAGCTTTGTGCTGTCGCAACAGGCAGAACTGGGCATTCAATGTTGAATGCGCCAGACAGGAATCAACCCATGATGCAACGAATTGCTATGCTCGCGATGCTGCTGGTTCTTGCGGTCGGCGTGTCATACGGCGAGCAGCGCCTGACCTTTCGCACAAGCGCGGATGTCACGTACGTGGTCACGGCAGACGGCCTGTCAGAAATTCGCCGCGGCCAACGCACGATCGCCAACGGCGGATGGTATGCCTGGAACGCCGGACCGATCTGGTTCAGCAAGGGTGACAAAGACGGCGTGCTTGCGTACGGCTTCTACTCAAAAAAGATCTATGCCCAAGCCGCAACGGACCTTCAGGACAAGTCCATTGAAATACTTTCACGCGATCACGCGCGCGTCAGACATGTTCAGCCAAACGTGATCGCCACGTACGATTATCGTTTCAGCGGTGAAGATGCCACGATCACTGTGAGGCTGGAGAACAACCACCCCACTGCCACACTGGACATGCCGGCATTCGGCGGCCTGCGATTTGCGTTTAACAACGAGCCTCAAGGCAACCTGCGCGTGTGGCATCCGTCATATCTTCAGCGCGTGCACCTCGGCGCGTTTCATCCGTCACACCTGAACAAGATCGGCGGCAGCTATGCGTCGGACAACACCATCGGCGTCGGCGTGAGCCCGGTGTTTCGCGCGCTCGAACAATCGCTGATCTTCTGGGACTATGACAAGTGGAACCCCGACGCGGACGCAAAGGCCAATCGCTGGCTCAGTTATCTGCGCAGTGAACCGATTCCGCCGGGCGGCGCGAGGACGTTTCATTTGAAACTGCGCGTCAGTGCGCGGACCGACTGGAAACATCTGCTCGAACCATACAAGCAGCAATTTCTCGGCGCGTTCGGACAGAAGACGTATGACACGGACTTTCGCTGCGTGGTCGTGGCGCATGTCAATCGCAACAAGGCTGCAATCGGCCCGACAAATCCGTACGGGTTTCATGGCGGGTTTCGGCGCCTGGACCAGCCGGAGCAGGTGCACAAGTTGTGCGACCTGATTATCCCCGCACTTCAGCGCGCCAACGGTCATGGCCTGATCATCTGGGGGCAGGGCGGCCAGGAGCCGCGCGGGCAGATGTACCGGGCGGAGTTCGACGTCCTGCCACCGGAAGTGGAAACCAACTGGACGATCCTGGCCCAGCGCTTTCGCGAGGCGGGTCTGCGGTTGGGCGTATGCACCCGACCACGTCACATGCACATTCGCCTGGACTGGGAGAATGACGGCACCATCAACATTAACCCGGACGATCCACAGCACCTCAAGCTGCTCGGCGATCGTTTCCAGAACATGATCGACAAAGGCTGCACGCTCTTCTACCTCGACAGCTTCGGCAGCCGGTACATGGACGTAAAAATCATGCGCTATCTGCGCGAACGAATCGGGCCGCGAATTCAGACTTATGCCGAGCATTCATGCGACGTGATGGCGGTGTATTCTGCGTTCTACAGCGAGACGGATTTCTGGTCCAAAGGCAGTGCCGACTGGGTCAAGCAGGATCACTGGCGCCCGCGCACGCCTCTGAAATTCCTCGAAATTGTCAGGTGGATGCTCGGGCCGGTGCCGGTCATTACGCGCGCATATGATATTCACGGTGAAATACCTGAAGGATTCGAAAGCTCACCTGCGTTCTTCTATCGCAACGGGCTTTCGCCGATGATCGCGGACTACAAAGCCGGTGAGATGGCAGACGATATTCGCGCGATTCAGGACCGGTATGTCGGCGCGAAAGGCGCGTTGCTGTCGAAATAGTTCTGTTCGGTAAGCGGAATTAATAGAGCATGCATCCATGACGAAGCGATGTTGTCCATCTCAAGCCAGGATCACAAGAAGCGTGCTGACACTGGTCGGTACGGCTTTGCTTCTGGCGATGTCGACCATTGCGGCTGCCGACTATGCGCGACTTTCCAGAACGTGCTACTGGCTGCCGCATGAATTTGATGTTCAGACGCTGGGCCTGTTTCATCTGGACGAGGCAAACGCGGGAACGGCGACGGGTGATGTCGATGCGATGTTCGATGATCTGGATACGGAGGCCGATGATGCGCTGACCGGCCCCGGCAGCCACACGAAAAACAGCCGGTCGGTTGCCAATGCCGGTTCAGTCGGCGCGGCCGGCGTGTTGCTCGGCAAGGCGAAGTCCATCCCCAATGGCCGGTTCTCGGGCGGCGTCCAACTGAACGGCGGCTGCCTGTCGGTTTCGAATCTTGGCCAAAGCAAAGGGTTCCTCAGTGCCGAACTCTGGCTGAAGCTGGACGCACTCCCCGATGAAGCGCGCACGCTGATGGACCTTGGGTCCACGCGTCGAAAGCCTGAGTGCCAACTGTTAATCAGCACAAACGGACAACTGCAACTGCAATGGTTCGACAAACGCATCGACTGGCCGAATGCTTCGATCAAAGCCGGCGAGTGGACGCACATTTCGCTTGGGCTGAGCAGTGGCTGGCCGACCGGCAATGCGGTTTACCTTTTTATAAACGGGCATCAGGCTGCTCGCGTCGAGACGACAAGCACACAAGTCGTATCCGCCATCAGAGAGGTGAACGCCGCCTGGTTCGGCGGATCGCGGCGCGGGGTGAACGGCCTGCAAGGCCTGATCGACGAAGTACGAATCTCACGCACGTTTCGCCAGTACCACACGTATGAAATTGATCGTTGGCAGCCAACGCAACAAAAAGCGCAAACACTGGCGCCGCCGTTCGTGCGTGCAAAGCAAGACCTGATATTCCATCTGCCGTTTAATGGAACGACCCGCCCGGCAATCAGCGCGCCCGGCACGAATCACAAGCCGATCACCCTTTCCGAAGCGGATATCGACTTCAACCCGGGCAAGGTCGAGCGCACTTTCCCGTGGGGCGTGCAGGGGCGCGGTGCAGGTCTGGGAGGCGGCGGGTTGCGTCCGCAGTATGAAGCGACCGGCAATATTCTGCCGCAACAGGGAACGGTTGCTTTCTGGATGCGGCCGGTGGATTGGGACAACTTCACGCGCGACAATCGGTTTGACACGGTCCGACCCACTTCGATCGGCCTGTTCCAGCTTGACGCGCGCACCGTGCCGGGCTCGCACGAAGCGGTTTATCGTAAGGTCGGTCCGCTGCTTCAGTTCACGATCAATCAGCATCTGTCCGATTCAGCGGAAAATCCACCCAAACTGCATCCGGGGACATGGACCCATGTCGCGGTCACGTGGGAAGGCGTGAATCGAACGTACTACGTGAACGGGCGCCGCCGCAACCCACAGGGCGCTTTTGAAGCGGCCATCGAAATCAGGACAGCCAGCGATCCGTATCCTTATAAGAAGCGCAACGCGCGCTGGTGGCTGGAGTGCAAGCCGGTCACGCTGCGCTTCACGGAGAACCGTTACCACGACAAAGCGTACTGGAAGGAACATGGCGGAACGAAGCCGCGCACGGTGCTGGACGATTTTCGAATCTATCGGCGCCCGCTCGCGCCGTCTGAAATCAGCAACCTGTTTGCCCTGTATGCGCCAGACCAAGAGCTTAAGGACCTGCCCGCCGCAGACATGCAGATGCACTGGAACGGTGTAAGTGGCACGATTCGGGCGCATGTGACGCCGCTCGGGCGCGACTTTGAAGAGGTGCAATCCGCGACCGTGCGCGTGACGCGCAAAGGCAGCACCGAGCCGGTTGGCGAAGCGACCATGTCGTTCGACTCAGACAAACGTGGGGAGATCACTGTTCGAACGCCGCCGCTGTCGTTTAATGAATACAGCGTGACCACCCGGCTTCTGGATGCGGCCGGCAAGGCGCGCGGCAGTGTGTCCGAATCGTTCGAGCGCACCCCGCCGCCATGGTGGCGCAATCGTCTTGGTATCAGTGAAAAGGTCATGCCGCCGTGGACACCAGTTGCCGGCAAGGACAACATTCTGAGCGTCTGGGGGCGCGACATTCATTACGCTTCATCCGGCCTGCCCGAACAGATTGTCTCGCGCGGTCGCGACGTGTTGGGGGGACCCATTCACATCGACGCAACAGTTAATGGGCAACCGGTTGTGTTCACCCGTGCTGAATCGCCGGAGGTGCGCGTGGTCAGCGACGTGCGCGGCGAAGTGCGCGGCCAACTCAGGGCGACGGGTTTTACCGTCCAGATCGAGTCATACCTTGAGTTTGATGGCATGATGTGGTTTACCGTCACACTCGCGCCCGATGCAGGTGCGACGCCGGTCATCGATCGTCTTGTGCTGACCATGCCGCGCACTGAGTCGAGCGCCCGGTACATCCATTGGTGGAGCGGGCCGCGCAATTTTCGTGACCCGAAGCATGTGCATATCGGCGAGTTGCCGGGTGACGCTGGAACCGTGTTTCGAAGCAACGATGCCGAGCGCGTCAACCTGGTTAAAACACAGCGCGGCAGCTTTATCCCGTACCTGATGCTGACCGGTGACGAACGCGGCATGGCGTGGTTCTCAGAAAATGACAGGGGTTGGACGCCGAACAGTGATGTTCCGGCTGTATCTGTTGAAAGAACTGACAAAGCCGTCAGCCTGGTGCTCAACATTGTTTCAAAGCCGATTACGCTGAAGAAGCCGCGTCAGTTCTCTTTCGGGCTGCACCCCACGCCGGTTCGGCCGCTAGATCCGCAGTGGCGCCAGTATCCCCACTATACGAACGTATTTCCCGATACATTTACCGGTAACAATCTGAAAGGGCGCAAAGGTCCGAGCACTTTCTATCTCTACCCGGAAGACAGCTGGGATGCCGTTAAGCGTCGCATTGACGGCGAGGGTCTGACCAAGGGCGCGGCCGGACTCAAAGGGCTGTACGAAAAGCAACTGAAGCAACTGGCCGAGCAAGGCATTACCAACCCGCTGGCGCAATCCCTGACCGTGCCGGGGCTCTACTGGGACATGCAATGGAACGGCATCCCGCCATCACTGAAACACACACGCGAATGGACCGAAACCTGGGCCGTCAACTATCAGTCCTACACGCCTGAATTTGTTGACTTCTGTTCCTGGGCGTGGAACGACTGGATCGTGAAGACAAACAAGTTTGTGCGCGGCGCCTACATCGACGACTGCTGGGGCGCGCCACAGACCCTGCCGACCGGCCCGACCACTTACCGATTACCCGATGGGCACGTTCAGCCCGGCTTTCAGTTCCTCGGCCCGCGCGAGCGTTTCAAACGCATGCGGCAGATATCGCTGGATCATAACCTCCTACCGCGCATTACGGCCCACACCACGCACACGTTCTTTGTGCCCTACCACAGTTTCTTTGACCTGATTCTGGATGGCGAAGACTACTACTCCTCGCCGCCGGCGCAAACTGACTTTCTCGACCACTGGCCGCTTGAACGACTGCGCTTCATGCACAATGCCAAGTGGGGACAGGTCACCACCTGGCTCGGCTGGCACGGCAATTCGCTGCAGATCGACCGCTGGCCCGCCTGGACGTTTCGCCAGCAACGCGCGTACGAGGCCGGCATGGCCATGCACGACATCATGTGGCCGTTTGATTCGGATGTGATCAAAACATTCGGCCTGAAAAGTGCGGAGACTGTTTTCATCCCATACTGGGAAGACGCCGGCCTGTCGGAACACGATCACAAACACCTGAAGATTTCCGCGTGGAAGCGCCCCGGACGATGCCTCGTACTGCTCGTCAATGTGGGTGACAAGCGGCTCGACGCATCTGTTCGCCTGTCTCCCGAAGTGATGGGCTTTGACAGTGCGGATGGCACAGCCCTGCGCATCAAGCAACGTGATTCGACTCTGCTGACCTACTTCAAAGAGGACAATACCACCACAGGTCGGCCGAACCTCAAGCCGCAGAACAACGATGCCGATGTATTTTCCCTTGAAGAGAAACCGGAAGATGTTCCACTCGATGAACGAAAGGCCAACGACCCTGATGGCAAGTTCAAGTGGCACAACAACACCCTGACCTGTCCCGTGCGCCGACACGACTATCGCCTGTTTGAATTCCGTGCGGACTTCTAAACCGAACCAACATCAACCGCGCGGAACCTGTTGGGTGATACACCCTCACACTGCTTGAACTGGCGAGAGAAGAAGAAAACATCCTGATAGCCAAGGGCATCTGCAATCGAAGCGACTGACAGATTCGACTCGCGAAGCAGTACCCTAGCTTTCTCGATTCGATGACGAACGCGATAGGCCTGCGGCGACTCTCCGATTAACTTCGTAAATGCGGCCGTGAAATAACTGCGCGAGTAACCGACGCGTTGGGCCATTGATTCAATGGATGACTCAACCTCCGGACGATCGCGCATCTCCCGGGCGATTTGCAGAATGGATTGTTCCAATGGCGTCATGACTGGCGCGGCGGGCGCTGTCGCGCGAAATGACAAGTCCGCCAACAGCGCGCCAAGTTGCAATGCGGCCAGGCGCTGGGGAGCCCTTGCGGCATCCGATGCCGGCGCGTGCATCAGCGACACCACACGCTGCGCCTGAAAACGGATCGCATCAAGACCGTCGATCTGCTGGTATTCCCAGGAAGGTGAAAATCGTTTCGGGCGCGTCACGGTGAAATGAATCCAGATAACTGTCAGCGGATGGCGCTCGGACATTGATGCGTCATAAATCCCGCCCGGCCGCATCCATACGCAGAACCCGCGGCGCAACGCACGGGTTTGGGAGCCGTCAGACATTTCACCGCGGCCGGCAATGACCAGCCACAGTTCATGGTCGAGCAGGTGCAGCGACGTCTGCCGATCGCGACCCCATCCCGGGTGACATCGTGTGACGCCACAATTCCGGCTTACCTGGATTTCGGCGGTATCAAACATGAACACAAATTTATGAGTCAAAAATGCATGGAAATTCCACTATTACCAATCATATTAAGGACATAAATCTATTCAAGGACATCCCATGAAAGAGACCGGCCAATCCGTCAAACGCGACCTGCTTTCGCCGGACGAAGTGAAGCGGTATCACGCGCAGGGCTATCTCGGTCCTTTTCGCGCCATTGATGAGCAGGATGCGACGGGGCTTCGCGATCGCATTGAACGCGAAGTGCTTGTTTCCGACGGCCCGCACCCGACCAGCCGCTATGCCGCGCGGCATCTGGACCATCGTTGCGTGTACGACCTGGTCACCCAACCGGCGATCCTCGACCGGATGACCTGCATCATGGGGCCGAACCTGCTGCTGTGGGCGGTGAACTTCTGGTTCAAACGCCCGGGCGACAAACAAATCCCCTGGCATCAGGACGGCAACTACTGGCCGATCGAGCCGGTGTTGAACCTTTCCGCGTGGACCGCCCTGGATCATGTTGACGCGGATAACAGTTGTGTTCATCTGGTTCCGGGTTCACACAAGCGTGTGATCCCGCACGTGCCGGTTCAGGCAGACAAGGCATTTGCGCAGGAAGCAGACCCATCACAATTCGACAGCGGGCGCGCCATCGCCATGCCGCTCAAGCCGGGTGAGTTCTTTCTGTTTAATGAGCGCACCCTGCACTTCTCGGATGTCAATCGATCCAACCGGACGCGATACGGCATGTCGATGCGCGTCACGATTCCGATTGTCCGTATTGAGCCGATCCCGCCACTTTGGGAGGATCATGTCAGCCTGCTTGTGCGCGGGCGCGACACGATGGGCTTTAACCGTCTGGGTAGACCGCCACACATTTAATCATTCGCCATTCATGTTGCGATATCCTGTTAAGAGCGCTCGCATTCGGCGGTGATCCGGCTATGCTCCATGGCGATCAGATGACATCCGATGCATGGAAAATCAAAGGAGAACCGTCATCCAAGCTGTAAGTGAGCAGGAACTCGCGTTGTGTCCGGGGCAGGTTGAACTGTTGGTCGGCGCGGCCGAGCCATTCGCGGTGCGCGCGGCAGCCAGGGCGCTGGCCGATGATCTGGAAGACGCGCTGGGACAACGGCCGGCCATCGCGGCAACCGGTGACAATAGCGCGGATACAACCAGTGTGTCGATCTGGATTGAAAGCGATCGCGCCAACGCCCGCGCGCTCGGACTCGATAGCGCGTTTGACGGGCCGGAGACCTTTCTAATACGAGCTGTGCAGCAAGAGAATCGGCACGGGCTGCTCATCAGCGGCGCTGATCCGCGCGGCGCGATCTACGGCGTGTTCCATCTGGCCCATGCGCACGTGGGCGCGGAGCCGTTCAAATGGTTTACCGGCAACAAGGCGCCGCACCGGGAACAGATCGATCTGACGAATGTTGACTTCACCTCAGCCACGCCACCGATCCGTTTTCGCGGCTGGCACGTAGAGGGCGTGAATACACTCGAACACTGGAGACAACCCGGCCAAACGCATAACCCGTACTGGTTGTACTGGGACTGGATTCTCGAAACCCTGCTGCGTTGCGGCGGCAACATGGTCAAGCCGAACACGAACAATCCGCGCAGTCCTGAAGTGTCGCGCGCCCAGCAATGGGGGCTGCTGATCACGCAGGAACACGCAACGCCGTTCGGCGTGGGCATGTGGGAGATCGGTAGCGACATTCCGAAGGTGCCGGGGGGATCAGAGTTCAACGCGAACTACGATGACTTTCCCGAGGTGTTTGAAGCGGCCTGGCAGGACGGGCTGCGTGCCTACCCCAATCCCAAAGAAGTCATCTGGACCCTGGCACATCGCGGGCGCGGCGACAAGCCATTCTGGGAAGTTGATCCGGAGCGCTACCCCACGGACGAAAAGCGCGGCGAGGTCATCACACGCGTGTTGCAGCGCCAGGCCGACATGGTGCGCGAAGCGCTACCGGACGCCGCGCCGGTGTTCATCCATAACACGTGGATGGAAGGCAATCGGCTGTACAAACAGGGCCACACGCGCGTGCCGGACGACACCCCGGAAAACACCATCGTGGTCTGGGCAGACAACGGCTACGGCACGTTTCGCGCCATGATCGCGGAAGGCTGTGAGCCATCACAGATACTCGACGGTTTGCCGGACGAACCGGTCAGGCCGGGCACGCATGGCGTGTATTACCACGTGTCGATGTGGGATTTCAACACGCCTTACGTTACACAGTTCGTCCCGCCGCGGCGCATGCACGAACAGTTTTCCAAAGCTCTGGAAAAGGGCGCGAGCGGCTACCTGCTGGTCAACGTCGGGCGCGTGCGCGACGCGATTACCGGCGCGGCCGCGATCGCAGACATCTGGAATCATCCGCAGCACTGGCAAGGCCCGGTCGGGACGCGCAGCGTGGACGGCGGGAATGATTTTCTGAAGCGCTGGGCGCAACAACATTACAGCGACCAGGCCGAGCAGGTATTGGAATGCTACGAAGCCCTGTTCGATACGCCGATCAAATGGGGCCAATGGGGCGGGTGGGACGATTACATCCTCGGCGACGTCGGCCACGTTCGACTGGCAGGTCTGTTTGTCACGCAAACTGTCTCTCATGCGGTTCGGCAAAGATATGAATCCATCACAGTAAAATTCTGGGATTTCCAGGAAAGACCACTGGCCGAGCAGATGACCCTGATTCAGCAGCGCGCGGCGGACGTCGCCCCCAAATGGGAAGCGGCTGTGCGCAAAGCGGAATCAATCCACGAGCAATTGCAGGGCGCTGCCCGCGATTTTTTTGTGACCGATGTGCTGTCCCAGTTGCGCGTGAACCAGTGTCTAAGCCAGTTCCTGCTGCGGGTGATTGACGCAGTACAGGCTTACGAGGTCGGCGACTTTACCGAAACGGCGAGCCAGGCACGCCAAGCACGCGACCAGGTGGACAACGTGGAACGCACCCTGCGCGAACGCGAGTACGGCCCATGGCAAGGTTGGAACACGCCCGCCCTGCTGCGCTTCGCATGCGTGCCGATGGCGCGCTTTCACTGTGAGACGTTAATTGAGGTGGCCGAACGTTTGGGCACGCGCAAACCCACCGCGTTTTGAGATGAGAACGAGGTTTCTGGTACCTTCCTGTTTCAGAAAGGACCCATCCACATGCCTCGCCAGATTATTCATCCTGATTCCGTTCACTCGACCGCCGGAGTTGGCTACTCGCACATCGCTCGGTCCGGCAATACCTTTTGGCTTGCCGGCCAGATTGCTTTGGACAAGGACAATAACCTCGTCGGCAAAGACGACATTGAAGCCCAGACGCGCCAGGTGTATGCCAACCTTGGCGCGATCCTTCAGGAACTAGGCGGGTCTTGGGCAGATGTGGTCAAGCTGACAACGTATCTGACCGACCGGTCACAACTGGCCGCGTTCCGCAAGGTGCGTAATGAAGTCGTGCCCGAGCCATTCCCGCCCAATACCCTGCTGTTCATCGACGGACTGGCGAGTCCTGATTACCTGGTTGAGATTGAAGCCATCGCAGTGATTGGCGAGGACTGAGTCGCAGTCCGGATCGCGGCGGGGACACACGAGATCCGCGCGATTGAAACCGCGCACAGCTCATCGCAACGTGTTGCCTGCTACCGGGCGGTGCCGACCATGTCTTTCGATTACACTTCACACCACCACTGTTGTTGATCGTGGCATGACTCGACCGGGAGCGGTTAGCAATCAAGGACATGACGATGAAACGAATTGATTTCAATGCAATGCACGCGCCGATCGGCGCGCATTCGACCTTTACTTTGGGGTGCTTCGGACGCAACGGCGGGCTGGGGCTTGAACTGGGCGGGCCGGCGAATGATCAGATTTACATCGGGGTTACTGATGAGTCTTCACGGGTCGTCGGGCTTTTCCCGTTTTGCGATCCATTGGCGCCCGGCGATGAAGCCCTGCGATATGCGGAAGGTGAAGCGCGCGGCAAATCATTCAAGTCTCGTTTCTTCACGGCCAAATCGATCGAGCGAAACTTTGACCTGAGCGTGGACCAATGGACCGCCGGCGACCTCTGCTTCTCAATCTATTCGCCGGTGGTGTCGGCGCCGGACCCGGATCGCGCGAGCAAGGCCGAACTCATGCGCGCGTATCGTCCTTCGGTAACAGTCGAACTGACGCTGGACAACCGAAAACGAAAAACATCGAGACGACTGGTGTTCGGCTACGCCCCGGACGGCGGTCAGGATGCGGTTCGACGGATTCAAACATCCGGCCGAGTCGCCGGCGTCGGGCAGGGACGGTCGACCGCGATCCTGACGGATCATCCGAACGCTGTTTCCGCAACCGGTTTCACGCTCACGGATATCCTCGATGAAACCCATCCGTTTAACTACGGCTTTGCGCTGGGGCCGACCGGCGCGATCCTCGTTGATGTGCCGGCGGGCAAGAAAGTGTCCGTGCGCCTGGCGATCTGCTTTTTCCGCGACGGCCTGGCAACGACCGGGCTGGATACCCGCTACCTCTACACGCGATACTTCAAAGACATCGAGTCGGTCGGCAGCTATTCACTCAAGCACTTCGATGTGCTGCGAAAAGCGGCCATCGCGTCGTCCCGGCTCGTCAATGCGCCACATCTGAACGAACATCAACGCTTCCAGCTGATTCACGCGATTCGTTCGTACTACGGCTCAACGCAACTGCTCGATCATGATGGCCAGCCGCTCTGGGTGGTGAACGAGGGTGAGTATCGCATGCTCAACACGTTCGATCTGACGGTGGATCAACTCTTCTACGAAATGAAGATGAATCCCTGGGCGGTGCGCAACGTGCTTGACCTGTTCGTTTCACGGTACAGCTACACCGATCGCCTTCATTTCCCCGGCGGCGAAAACGACCATGCCGGCGGCATCAGTTTCACGCACGACATGGGGCAGAAGAATCACTTCTCCCCGGCCGGCCGATCTTCCTATGAAAAGGAAGGACTCACCGGCTGCTTCTCCCACATGACCCACGAGCAATTGCTGAACTGGGTGCTGTGCGCATCGACTTACACGAAGATGGGCAAGGACCGTAAATGGCTCAAGCAGCGCCTGCCGATCTTCAAAAAGTGCCTGCGATCCATGCTGAATCGCGATTCGCCACGTAGTAAGCAGCGCAACGGGATCATGGGACTCGACAGCTCGCGCACCGGCCTGGGCGCTGAAATCACCACGTATGACAGTCTCGATGAGTCGCTCGGACAGGCGCGCAACAATGGTTACATGGCAGTGAAAGGCTGGGCGGCTTACGTCCTGCTGGCGGATCTCTTTCGCAACGCAAAGCTCGACTCGGAGGCAGACACCGCGGCTTCACAAGCGGCGCGCGCGGCATCAACCATCGTCCGCTTTGCGAAGGACGGCGAACTACCAGCATTGCTCGGCGAAGCGACTGACAGCCGCATCATTCCCGTGGTGGAAGGCCTGGTCTTTCCGTGGGTCACCAACAATCATGACGCGCTTGCCGATGACGGCCCGTACGGCGGGCTCATCCGGACACTGCGCCAACACATCAAACAGGTCTTACGCAAAGGCATCTGCCTCTACGATGACGGCGCGTGGAAACTTTCGAGCACGGCTGACAATTCCTGGTTATCAAAAATTTACCTCAGCCAGTTCGTGGTCCGGGAAATCCTGGGCATCCGCTCGGCAAAGACCGGCAAGACGGCCGACCGCGCCCATGCAAACTGGCTTCTCGCTGATGAAAACGTGCGCTGGGCATGGAGCGACCAGATGCGAAGCGGCATTGCCAAAGGCAGCCTTTATTACCCGCGTGGCGTTACGTCGATCCTCTGGTTGGAGGAATCGGTTTAGGTAGATCGGGCCATCTTTGAGACTGTTGGCGCTCCTCAAGGTTGACGATCAGCATCTGTAACAGAGAATAGCATCAGGCCGTCCGTCTCGCTCCCGCGGCCGGTTCACTACCGGGTGGAGCCACATCACAACGCAGGGAACTTTCACATGAAACAACGACCCATCTCTATCACGATCATCGCGTGGCTTCTGATTGCTATCAGCATTCTCAATGTCATTACCATCACCGTAAGCCTGAATAATCCAAAGGTACAGGAGTTGATGGCTGAGAGCCCACTGCCGATACCGGTTCAATATGCGATGACCTATATCAGCCTCGCGGCCACGCTGGTATCGGGTATCGCAATACTCAAAGGGCAGAATTGGGGACGATGGCTCTATGTCATCTGGAGTGCGATCGGTTTCATCATCACACTCGCCACGTCACCCATGAAAGCCATGGTGATTCCCGGAATTGTCGTTTTTCTGATCGTCGTGTTCTTCCTTTTCCGGTCCAATGCCAACGCTTACTTCGCGGATGAAACCGGCTCGGATTGGGATGCGCAAGATGTTTAGTGTTCTGTGTTACATCGTCGCAGGATTCTTTATCCACACGGTGATCTTATTTTCGTTTATCAACGACCCGAAGATCGGCGCCGGGAAGTTCGCCGTCATGGGTGTCTTCGCCGTCCCGGCACTCGGCTCATTGTTGGCGGGCCTGGGGCTGTCGCGTTTTCGCCATTGGCGGCGCGATATCGGTATCGTGTTCCTGTCCGCATCTGGATTCACCGCATTTGAAGCATTAACAATCGGCAGCATGCTGGCGTCACCGGAATTCGCGAAGCAATTTCCTGACCACAAACTGGGATTTTTCAGTGACTATGTTCTCGGCTTTGGCAGTATTTTGCTGCTTGCAATGTTCGGCGGCCTGCTCCTGTGGCAACACAGCAGAAGCCGCACGCAGGCCGCATGATTATGACGCTGCAACAGAACCTGCTTGCGTTGCGGTTTTCAACGTTTCCAATCGGTTGATGCCCGCTGTCACTCTGCTTTGTTAAAAACGTTGAGATTCTGGAGTTTTTACAAGGTAATTACCGCTTGTCCCGTTCCGGTGCACCGGGTATTTATTCCCCGCTGTATGTTCAGGTTACTTATCGACAGATTGGCGCACCGATGCCCGAGTACAACTGGATCAACGAAGAGATTTTCACCGTCTCCGGATTTTTCACCGCCGATGAGTGCGAAGCATCCATTCAGCTTGCTGAATCGGAAGGGTTTTCTGATGCGCCGATCAATACGACTGCGGGACCGCAGCTGCGCTATGACGTGCGCAACAACACACGCGCCATGATCGATGACGTGGATCGCGCCAAAGCGCTCTGGGATCGATCCATCGACTACATCCCCCAACTGCCCGGCGGGATGAACCCCGTTGGTATCAATGAACGTTTTCGGTTCTATCGTTACGACGTCGGCCAGCAATTCGACTGGCACTATGACGGCGCATTCGAGCGATCCAACGGCGAGGAAAGCCGACTGACGTTCATGGTCTATCTCAACGATGACTTCGCGGGCGGCCGAACGTTATTCGACAATACGGCGATCGAACCGGAAACCGGGCTGGCTCTGTTCTTCGTGCATAAAATTCGTCACAAAGGCGAGCCGGTGATAGAAGGGCGTAAGTACGTCTTACGGACGGATGTGATGTATCGCTTCAACGCCAAGTAATCAAGAAAGCTGGCTGCGATTGGTTGTCCGCATGAAGACGTCGGCGCGCTATTTCGTCGCCACCGCATAAACCACATTCGCGTCGAGTTGCGTGATGCCGTGGCGCCGAACGTGTTCGATATTAACTTTGCGTACGTGTTCACGGTCCGCCGTTGAAAGCTGTTCGACCGTGCCGCGGTAGCCGGACCCCATTACGATGGTCCACCAATCCTCAGGCGAGGTGATGTCGTGCCGCCCGGCCTCCGCAACCACGTCGTCGGCCGCCACGTCCCCTTCCGAGAGCATGGCTCTCACCGAGTGTGGCTCGCAGATGCGATCCCACGGATTAAAGCCCTTGTAAAGGTCCGGCCTGATGGTACGGACTGTGTCCCAAAAGACGGTATTGGCCGGATCGAACAATCCCGGGCCCCAGGTCGTGATCGCAAGACAGCCACCCGGGCGCACCAGGCGCCAAAGCTCGCGCACGGCTGAAGGCATGTCCGGCACGAAGAAGATGCCGAACACGCATACCACCGCATCGAATTGAGCGTCCGGCAACTCCAGATCAAGCATGTCGCCAACACGAAACTCGGCATGCGCCAGCCCGCGCGCCTTGGCTTTGGCCTGGGCCAGTTCCAGCATGTCAGCCGCCAGGTCCACACCGAGCACGTGGCCCTGCGCGCCAATCTGCTCGGCCGCGGGAATTGCCGACGCGCCGGTCCCGCAACACACGTCCAGCACGCGCGCGCCCGGCGTCAACTTGAGCCGTTCGATCGTTCTAGCGCCGAACCGTTGCCAAAAAGAGTTTGCTGCGTGTTCGTACGAGTCTGAAGCCGCGTTATAGGTGGCGGCCGCGCGGGTTTTTGCATCTGCCGGTGTTGCTATTTTCATTCGTTCTGCTTCGCGGGTTGGGGTTGGCGGGGTGCCGACCGACCCATTGCCGGTCAACATTTATCATTCACTTCAAGGCCAGCGACGTGGCGGCGCCACGCTGTGTTTTCACACGGCAGGTCCGGCCCGATTCCAATACAGATCTATTAACCCGTTTGTCCGGCAAATGATTCCAAAATCCAGTCGGGAACTGTTAAGCAGCGCTGGCAACGACAGGGAATATGAACGTAAAGACACAAAGAATGAGCAATTAGATGTCAGTCTGCCTTGTTGAGATGGTCTCCCGGCCTTCATTGTTTTTTTGGCCCACACGCAACAGCGTCGCTCATAGGTACTACTTATACAACCCGTCATCCACCGGCCTGCACCCGGGTACTGACAAACAAAAGATATATAAGTATTATGATATCGCGAAGACCAGCATCACGACTTTCAAGGAGTAGGCAAGTGGAGCGAGCACCACACGAACACCCCGGCCTGACCTCGTCGTTGTACCGCCCGCTGTCGGACGCCGACATGCGACAGGTTGCTGACGCCGCGTTTCGCGTGCTCGCGGAATCGGGCATGGCCGTGTATTCCCCCACGGCGCTCGCGGCGTTCGAACGAGCGGGCGCGGAAGTGGACCAGGCGAACCACCGGGTGCGCATGCCGCGCGCATTCGTGGAAGACGCCATCGCCTCCAATCCTTCTTCAATCACGCTGGCGTCGCGCGACGGTACGTTTGACTGTGTGCTCGAAGCCAACCGCGTGCATTACGGCACAGGCGGCACGGCCATCTACGTGCTCGACCCGGACTCCGGCGAACGTCGGCCCTCCACCATCGATGACGTCGCGCTCAACGCCCGATTCGTTCAGGCGCTCGACCACATTCATCTTTTCACCATCAACGTCTTTCCCAACGAGATCGAGAAGAAGGACGAGATTGACGTCAACCGTTTCTTTCACGCGCTGGACAACACGACCAAGCACGTGATGGGCGGCATCTATTCGATGGCCGGCTGTCGGGACGTGGTCGAGTTGGCGCAGATCGTGGCGGGCAGCGACGAGGCCTTGCGCGAGCGCCCGTTCGTCTCATTCATCACGTTAATCATCAGCCCGTTCAAGATCGACGAAACCTACGGCGAAATGACCTGCTACCTCGCGCAGGAAGGACTGCCGGTGGTGGTGCCCACCGAGCCGATCTGCGGCACGACCGCGCCGATGACGCTGGCGGGCAACATTTTGACGCACGTGGCGGAAACGCTTGGCGGGATCGCCATGGTCCAGGCCGTCAAAAAAGGCGCCCCGGGCATCTGCGGCAGCGTCGGGTCCACCACAAACCTGCACACCATGGATCATGTCGCCGGTTCGATTGAGCGCGCCATGATCAACGCGGCCGTCTCCCAGATGGCCCAGCACTTCGCGATCCCGTATTACTCCACCGGGGGCACCAGCGACGCGAAAGCGGTGGATATTCAAGCCGCCTACGAAAGCGCCATGTCCAGTCTGCTCGTCGCCATGAGCGGGGCCAATTACATTCACGACATCGCCGGCCTGATGGAGATGGACCTGACCGTCTCCTACGAAAAGCTCGTCATGGACAACGAGATCCTCGGCATGTGCCAGCGCGTGCTGCGCGGCATTGAAGTCAATGACGACACGCTCGCCACCGACCTGCTGATCGAGAAAGGCCCCGGCGGCGATTACCTCGTCGAGGAGCACTCCATGCAATACATGCGCAGCGAGTTCTTCATGCCGCAAATCGCCAACCGGGACAAGCGCGAACAGATGACCCAAGGCGACGACGCGCTGTGCCGCGCGAAAAAGGCCGTCGAGCGCATCCGCGCGTCCGAGCCCCCGTCGAAGTTGCCGCAAGACATTCGCCGGACAGTGCTCGATCGTTTCGATGCGATCCGTCAATGACGGGAAGGAACACTGGCAGCGTCACAATCGAGATTCACTGATCATCCTGTACCAGCACGGCGCCGCCGCCGGCCTGGCCGTCGCTGATGTGATACAGCAGATTGCTGCCAACCCCGTACCACTCCACGTGGCCGTCAGCGAGGACTTCGTTAACCCCGTCGGTGGGAATAGGCACAATCGGCGGGTTGTAGCGGCCACTCCCCCGGATATGGCTGTAGCTGATCGCCCGGCCGCTATTGGCGTTGTTGCTGCAACTGAACAGGGCGATCTGTGTCAACGGCACCGGCTCGAATGCGCCGAGGTTGATCCGCGCAGGACTGTAGGCAGACTGCTGAACCAGGTCGTCGGTCCCGAGCGTGATGTACTGGCGCGTGCTGTTGGCCATGGTCAGTTCGGTCATGTATCCCCCAACGACCGTTCCGGTGGATGTGATCCCGGTGAAACCGCTTGTCCGGTCAACGTAGCGAGAGAAGAAAAACCGGCCCGTCCAGAACAGCGGCTTGAGCTTAGCGCTGCCTGCCCACTTGTTGTAGCCAAGCAGGATGCTGTCGCCCGACTTGTAGGGTCCGTAGAGCTGGTCGTTGGCGGCTTTGCCGAAGGCTTCCGGCCGGAAGTAATGCCAGAAAGTCGGACAGTACAGCGCGTCGATGTTGGCGTTGTAGCCAGTGAAGGCAGCCATGCTGCTCCTGCCATCGGCGTCGTTGATCAGTAGATTGTCGAAGGTGTATGGAAAGGCCCCGTTGGTGTCGAGGGCGTAGGCCGTGGTGGTGATGCCGACCTGGCGCAGATTGCTGGCACACTGGGTGCGTACCGCCGCCTCCCGCGCGGAAGTCAGCGCGGGCAGCAGCAACGCAATCAGCAGTGAGATAATGGAAATCACGACGAGCAATTCGATGAGCGTAAAACCGTGACGAACAGTGCTTGAAGAGAGAAAGGCACGGGGCAACGTGAAATGATGTTTCGATGTGGGCATGAGAGGTCCTCCAGTGCATGGTTCAAACCGTTGCGAAGCTGGTCGCGAGGCCGGGTTGGGTCGGCTCAACAACTTCCGCTTCCGGAACGGCGGGGATCAAACTCAGCGTGGAATCAGTTGCGGGCGGGTCCGTCAGGATGTCCAGGGCCCGTTCCAGAACCGTCTGCAAATTGAAGCCGACGCGGCGGACCGCTGCCGGCTGATGGCCCGTGATGGGGAAGTTGGCTTGTGTGATCAGATCGAGATCGCGCCCAGGGGCGACGCCTTCCATCATCAGTCCCGTCAGTGCCGGGGCTTCGAGATACTGATCGGTGAGCACGATGGCGTCCGGCCGGTCCTTGGGTGACCCATGCAGCAGCAGGCGCACGATCGCCGTAACGGTGTGCGGTTCGGCCGGCGAAATCGGAATGATCCATGGCTCAACGGGTTTAAGGCCGGCGCGGCGCATCAGATCGATCATTACGTTGGGATCGCGCCGGCCGAATTCACCCAGCGTGGTAAGCACTGCCACGCGTTGGCGACGACATTGCTTTACCTGCTCCCACATCAAAGACAACATCTGGGCGTGGTCGACCCACACCGCGGGCATTCCCGGTTCCGTGCCGGAGGTAAGAACGACGCGAGGTATCGAGGCGGGCAACTGGTCGGCCAGGTAGCCGAACGGATGCACCAGATGCTCGGCGAAGATCACGCCCGCCAGCCGATGTTGGTGCGCGTCCCGCAGCAGTCGTTCGCGTTCGGCGTCGCGGTCGGCGCTGGCGAGGTAGTTGTACACCTCGAAAGTGATGGGCTGACGCTGCGCCAGGCGATGGGCCTGCGCCACCAGCTTGCCGAGATACAACGGCGACTGCGCGTGATCATCGAGCAACGCAATCGCCACGCGATTCATCGAACGTGGATCTTCACTGATGAACGTGCCGCGCCGGCCGCGCGTGTAAACAACCCGCTCACGGGCAAGCTGCTCAAGGGCGGACTGAACAGTGACGAGGCTGACGCCGAGCGACTTCTCAAGGTCCTGCCGGGACGGCAACTGCTGACCGGGGCGATAGCGCCCCGTGCGGATACTGTGCCGGAGCCGAGCTGCCACCTGTTCGGGTTTGTTCAACCGCAAATCGGGGGCGGAGCCGGGCATTTGCATCTGATATGATCCGATCGATTTGAATTATGTTTTTAAAAATCTAATTCATAATAGAAGCTCAACTTCAAGGCGTCAATCTTTTTTACATGGCAGCTCCGGGCGTGCGGGCTATAATTTTAAAGTGTTTTTTATAAATTACTTACAGAAATTTTTTCGGCGAGTGGGGTGATGCTCCAATCGTGGATGATCGCGGTGATTGGCCGATCCGCCTGAATGTGTGGATTCGGTTCCTCAAGCTCCAAATCCAACTGTTAAGACAGAAGCTGCCGGGCAACCGGGTGGCCTTGGCCCATTGGGATGAATTGCTGCTCAGCCTAGTCGCGGGCGCTTGAGAATGACAACGATGTCACGGCTGGCCCCCTTAAACTGATTGGTATCAAACGCCGCAACGACTTCCCAACCTTCGGCACCCAGATCGTTGAGGTGCGTATCAAGTTTGTCGACGTCCAGTTCGCCTCCCACAAACCATCCTTTGGTTGCAAGTTTCAGTGTGAAATACTCCCATTTGGTCATCGGTATTTCCTCCCGGATTTATTCTATTGAGTGATCTGGTCAGCGATCGACACGGAGCGGATTCAATCCACTATCCGCCCGACCTCATGGCCGCATTTCTTACAGGTTTTCCGGTAGTTCGGGCACGGCGCTTTGCACTTGGGACATTTCCTTGTCGCGTACTTCTTATCCAACTCTTTGCTGGCTTTCTCTCTACGGTTCTCACCGCTGACTTCCCGTTGCCATCGTTCATACCTGTTTTCCAACAGATTGATTTTCAAGTTGAGCCGAAAGTTCACCCACTTCAATCCGCCCCAGGGAATCTTCAGCACCCAACGATTACTCATCGCAAAATTGAGCATCAGCTCATTGATCTCCTCGTGATGCGAAAGAACGTCGAACATCTCGGAGTCGGAGATGTTCTCTCCACGACGATGTTGATCATTCGCCTGCCTGGCGAGTTGGGCCAGCCTGCTGGCGCCAATGGCTTCGAGCGCAGCCGGCAGACGTTCGGCAAATTCATCGCCGCCATTACATAGAAATCCGCTGTAGCCCTCGCCAAATATCTGCAGGCGGAACTTGTCCAGTGCCAGAAATGCGCACTCGGTTTCGTTCAGTTTTTTAACCCTGAGTGCGCCAGGGTCTTCACCGAGAATGTCATGTCGACGATCCAGATAGTGTCCGACTAACTCGAGCAGCCCTTCTTCGTCTTCAGTTAACTCGCGCACAATAAAACCCCCTTTGAAGCATGAAATGAGATATTCAATCCCCGTTGGAAATCAAACGCAACATCTTTGCCCCGAGATAGTCGTGAGTGAATCTTACACCTGAGACGACATGCGAGTACCCAACTCAACGGAACGTTCTTCAGGACAGTATAGAATGGCAGAGCCATACTGCCTATGCGGACCTGTAAACAAAGACAAATCAAATGACAACACCCAAAAGCACAGACACCACTTCGGCTCAGCGCATCAGGAAGCCAAAAGAAGACCGGATACAGGTGATCGCCAAAGCTGAAACGCCCGGCGCGACTGTCGAGATTATTCAGTACCCGGTGTTGCGCGGCTCGTCCGACACGCGCACCGCGGAGACGCTGTTCTTTGCCACTCAGGCCGGGATGCGACTGAAGATGGTGCGCATTACATTGAAGGATTCCAAAGTTCGGGCCGAGCCGGGCGCGCTTTATTACATGAAGGGCCAACTGGAAATGAAGGCTTCGACGGGCGGCGGGTTTATCAAGAGCCTGATGCGAAAGATGACGTCCGGCGAATCCTTTTTTGTCAACGAAATCCATGGCTCCGGTGTGATCTACCTGGAACCCACGTTCGGCCACTTCTTCCTTCACACGATCGAAGAAGACTCGCCCGGCGTGATCTGCGACAAGGGCATGTTCTATGCCGGCACGTCGAACCTTGACGTGAGCGCCTCACTGCAAAAGAACGTGTCGTCCGGTCTCTTCGGCGGCGAAGGCTTGTGGCAAACCAGTATCAAAGGTGACGGCGTGGCCGTGTTGTTCTCACCCGTGCCCGTCGAGGAAGTAAAGAAAATCAATCTGAAAGACGAGAAGTTAAGCGTGGATGGCAACTTCGCCTTGATGCGCACGGCCGGCGTCGAGTTCAGAGCAGAAAAAAGCAGCAAGAGCTGGGTTGCCACAGCAGTCTCCGGCGAAGGCCTGCTTCAAACCTTCAGCGGCACCGGTTCCGTCTGGATCGCCCCGACTCAAGGCGTGTACGAAAAGATGATCACGATGGCTGGCTTGCGCGACATTGCCGCCCCACCCGGCAGCATGGGAACGATGACGGATATGCAGAATCCGGAGGAGTCGGACTAATGGGAAAAGAAGCAAACGAGATCGATACGCTTCGTGTGTCAGAATAAGCTACGCCGCTGTTTCTTCGGCCGGTAAAACAAAATGAAACACTATTCGAGATTGATGTTATTGCAGTTCCTGTTCATCTGTGGCGTCACAAGCCATAGCCGGGCGGGAATACGCCCCTCATTTATGTTGGATCATTCTGCATGGCATGCCACCGACATCGTGGTTGCCGGTGAGGGAGACACAGTTGACGGGACGCTGTCAGTGCAGGAAGTGTGGAAAGGCCACCTCGCACCGGGAAGTACTCTGTCCATTCCCGATCTTGCTGCTTTTTCCGATGAAGAGGCCCGAACGGTCAAGTTCCGCTGGAAACCAATGGATCACAATGTCCAGCCGACTGTTCTTTCAGGGCAACGGATGATTCTCTTTTTGAAACGTTCGGCGAAAGTCAGTGAAGAAGATAATCAATCGAAACCTGACCATTGGCAGCCTGCCTCTGTGTTTGAAGAGATGCGGGTATCTGTTGTATGGATTGAGCAAGAGAACGTTTACGCGTTTATTCAAGTATCTAATCCCGGGCCAAGCATATTGATGCCTCACGAACTTTCTGAGGAAAAAATGAAAGAAAGAGTTTCCAGGATCGTTCAAACCCAAAATGTGCTTGCGAAAATTACAGCCGATACCGATCCTGAAAAACGAGTGAAAGGCGCAGCGAAGTACGTACGGTCAGATATCCAACATGCACGTGGGGAGGCATTCCGTATCCTGGCTGGTTGCAAGGCAACAGCGGTGCCTTTCCTGAAGTCTTTGCTTTCCGACGAAACGTATGCGAGTCAGTATCGCTCCATTATTGGTGCACTATCATCAGCCGGCGGTTCAGCACTTGGAAAAGAGTTCTCTGAGATTGTTAAAGAAGAACTGCTCTTCTGGAAAGAGCAAGCACCACTGCTGGAAGTCGGGTGGTGGAACGGCAAAGGGCTTGAACGGAAAGACGTCAATACACTACAAAATCGCTATTCCAAGATCCTGTACGTTCTGTATGGACTCCAAAAGATGAATTACGAAGGATCCAGAAAACCCGTTCGAGCCTTCCGGGACTATTGGCGATCCTTACCGCAATTGGAAGACAAGAGTGGACTGGATCAAATGAGTCAAGCCTGTGATGCCGTATTGAAAACACTGGAGAATAAAACAGGATCAGAACCGCGTCATTGACACCCGAATCCACTGACGACATCATATATCTTTACCCGGAGGACCACTTTCATGATTGTCGTCAACACCGAAACCATTCCCGGCCAAACCATCGCGCAAGTCCTGGGGCTCGTGCAGGGCAACACCATCCGTGCCAAGCATCTCGGGCGCGATATTGCCGCGGGGTTCAAGAACCTCGTCGGCGGCGAACTGCGCGGGTACACCGAACTGCTCATCGAGGCGCGCCAGGAGGCCACGCAACGCATGATCTCGCAGGCGCACGAACTCGGCGCGGATGCCATCATCAACGTGCGCTTCTCCACAGCAGCGGTGACGCAGGGCGCTGCCGAACTGTACGCCTACGGCACAGCCGTGAAACTCGAGGTGGCGCCCGCCGCAACGGAGCCGCCCCATGGTTGAAATACTGATCGACGTCGGGCCATTTATTTTCTTCATCGCCCTGGGTCTTTTTGCCGGCCGATACAACGAGCATCGCCACCTCGTACGCCTTGCCGCGCGCGAAGCCGAACTCAAGCACCTGTTGGTCAACAATCTCAAGCACGTCCAAAACCCGGCAGACGCTCGGCAGTCCGCCATGGTCATGGGCAGCGTCGTCATCGCGACCGACTACCTCAAAACGTTTCTGATGACCCTGCGCAACCTCGTGGGTGGTGAGGCCAAGTCAGCAATGACGCTGATGGAACGTGCCCGCCGTGAAGCCATTGTGCGCATGCTCGACGAAGCCGACGCCATGGGCGCCGCGGAAGTGTGGAACGTGCGTTTCGAGTTCTGCAACATCGCGATGATGAATGGCAAGAAAGGCGCGATGCAGGTTGAAGTGCTCGCCTATGGGACGGCCGTGGTCCGGTGAGCGCGCCCGACCCCGATGCTGATCGCCACTCGGTCTTTAACGAGCCCTCATTCAAAGCCGAAAATGAACCGGCGGACGCGCAAACCGATCGATTCTGTCTCGCCTGCGGATACAGCCTGCGCAGCGTCGCCGGAACGCAGTGCCCCGAGTGCGGCCACCGGATCGGCGACGTCCCCCCTGCTCCGTTTGATAATGACCAAAACCGCGAGCGCGACGCAGCCGTGCATTCGGTGACCAACGAACTGCCGATCTTTCCGGAGCCTCAGGCCGAGTCGCGCTACAGCGAATGGCTAACCGAACGCATTGCCGAAACGCCCGGCATCTACGGCTGGCTGACCGCCTTGGGCATCGCACTGGTCGGCGGCGTCTGGGCCGTGCTCGGGGCGATCATCAGCGGTGCGGGCGGCGTTGCCGGCATCGTCATCGTCGGCCCGGTCAGCGAGGAAGTGATGAAGATCGCCCTGGTGGTCATTGTCATCGAGACCAAGCCACATCTGTTTTCCAACCGGCTACAACTGTTCATGGCGGCGGCAGCCAGCGCGCTGGGGTTCGCGGTCATTGAAAATCTGGTGTACCTGAACGTTTACATTGACGAGCCCAGCTCAACGCTCGCCTCGTGGCGATGGTCCGTCTGCACGGCTCTGCACGTGGGCTGCACCATCATTGCGGCATTGGGTGCCGCGCGCATGTGGCGTCGCGCGATCGACGCCTTGCGCCCTGCGGTGATCAGCGATGCGCTACCCGCGGTCATGACCGCTGCCGTCGTGCATGGCGCGTACAACGGCTTTTGTGTGTTGCTTGAGGTGGCGAAGTTTCAGTTTTGAGGGCAGGTGAAACGGTGATGGCTGTACCAAAGTTACAAGAGCAAACGCTCGAAGAGTTGAGCCGAATCAAGGTACGTTACTTCCTTGGTCCATCGCAGCGCAAGCCGCATCTGGACATTCTTATCGTTCGGTACACGGGCACCTATCCGTTCGGCTCGGCGGGCAATTCCGACGCCACTTACATGACAGCGATGGCCAAGGCCGGGGTGTCGGCATTTGAGCCTTGGGGCGTCATTCACGATTTATCCGAATTGACTTACGAGTGGGGTGACATGCTGGAAATGGTCTTCATCGGGCCCGACGACGATGCCGCAGGCGGCGAGTTGCTCGAGACGGTATTCGATCATCCTCCTGCGGCCGGTCAGCCAGCGATCGTGGTTGGGCCAAAGTGCGAAGAGGCGGTCCGTACACTGCTTCTGGGTGAGAATAGCGAAGAACCGATCGAAACGATCGGGTACGTCTTTCGTGACCTTGACAAGGCGTGGGCGTTTGTTGACGCGCAAATCAAATGAAGCCTAGCAGAGGTGGTTGAAGAAACAAAGCTACTTGGGGTGTTTCACACGCTATGGGACCGATGCTTTCGCAATCAGAATGGACTCAGTGGTGTGCGCGACATGAACTGCCCATTAAGAACGCTTCCTTCGCATTGGAGACTTGCTATTACGGATTGGGCTTGCGTACCCGGCCCGGCACTTTGCTGGTTACGGATTCTGAGATAATTCACCACTCTTACACATGGCGGGACACACTTTACGCCATATTTGAACCAAGCCTGCGAGTCAGCATGCCGTTTTCTGAAGTGCGGCACGTTTCGCCGTTGTGGCGCTCACTCATCTGGCGCTTACTCAACGGATTGCCGGAATCAAGCTTTCGCGTATTTATCAATGACGGTAGTCACCATGACTTGATTCTTCATCGCGACGGAGAACAGTTTGTTTCTGCTCTCGAATCCCATGGCGTTTTAGTGGATCACCAGAACATCGTCTTCTGACCCGATTAACAAGCTGCCGCAGTTGACCGAACCTGCCCGCGAACGATAATCAAGTTGCCGGCTGGTAGCTCGCTTCCGTGGGTGGTCGGCAAATGAATCCATTTGAGTCGGGGAACCATGAAAAATACAACTCCTTTTGCCAAGCAAGCAGCCAATGCGAGTTTGGGCGCTGCTGCTGTTGGCTGGCTACTTCCCTCCGTGATACGTGGTTACCGAGAAAATCTGGCTGTCGATGAAGCGTATCTTTTTTTGCTCGCAATATCGGGATTTTCATTATTAATTATGGCCATAGGCGTCGTGCTTGCACTTATGGCACTTTACGGGATACGTCAGCATGGACGGCAAGGTAGTTTAACCCGCGCCGTCGGCGGCCTGGTGCTGAATGGATCCGGAATTGCGATGTTTGTCATCGGATATCTGATCGCTGGAAAGTGAGCCTGGCCACAGCTTTGTCTGAGTGGAGTCGAGTCGGCATGACAGATTTAGAACGCGAAGAGCTGACATCAACCTTCCTCGTGCTCGGGGCCGCCCCACTATTGATCTACCCGTGTATTCTGATGGCTAATGTTATGAGCCTTGCAGGTGAACCGGGATCGCCCCCCTGGTGCTGAAGGTGGTCGGGTACGGCTTCTTATGGTCTTCGACGCTCTACCCTCCCGTCTACCTTATCGCGCTCATCATCAGCCTGATATTTCGATTTACTGACCATACAGCCAAGTCGCTACGAGCCGCCGCGATTCCCATCGTGTGTCTCGGCGTCGTCGTGGTGTTCTTTATTCTGTGGTTTGCCGTTGAATTTATTTGTGTATTGGCCGGGATTGATGTTGGCTAACCGCTGCAGTTGGATATCGACGTGTCCGTAATGCGATTCGTCAATAATGATTTCAATTCGTTTGACATGTTTCATGGATTTTCATCTGGCCAGCAAGAAGCCATGGAAATTCCCAAAGGTGAATCGAAATTCAAATGATCAGGACAGGATTTGTTGAACAAGAGTATTCAGCGCCAAATGACCTCGTGAGGTGTATTCACCAACCCTTGCTTGAGGCTGGATACGATCTGGAATTTTTACTTGATGAGCCAGCAGATGAGGGAGTAAATGAAAATAAACCTTCGAATATCACTCGAGATGTTGATCTGGTTCATGCATTTATTTCAAACAGGCAACACAATTGGAACGTGTGCGTTCGAATCCACTCCAAATACGGCTCAGGTATTTTCAGTTACTGCGACTTCAGATATCAAAAGTCATCGTCCAGCACGACCTGCCATTTTCTTGCAAATGAACAATATATACGAAGTATGCTTGTTGCCTCCGGCTTGACGATCAACCCTGAGGATGACGTTTACAATCACAAATACTGTGTGTTTCTGATCCCGCCAGATGTCACTGATCAGTTGAGGCCAATGATTGTAGCCTCAGGCATGCGAGTACGAGACTTACCGGGATACTATGCTGACAAATTCAATGGGCAATATCTTAACGCACACGTAAAGTCTGGATGCTGTAAGAAGATTCGGCTTTTAAGTGGTGAAGGTGTTTGTCCGTATCGCGGGTGTAAAATTTATTGGTTGTCAATGCACGGGGCGTTCTGGGGGCCATTCCAGAGAAATTTACCTGCTGATCCGGTCTCAAAAATGTATTCAATACTGGATAACATCGGCGAGTATGAGGTCGTTGTAAATCCTTGAAATGGGCGCCGAAATAGAGATCCCTGTCCACTTGCAACACAGGCGAATAAGCCGATGCCCCTGACAGACCAACAACGAAAACGAGTCGAGCGTCTGATATATGGCGAGTGGGAAAGCCTGGACGAATTTCGCGCTGTTCTGGCGGAAGTTGAAACAGCAGCAGAACTTCACGAGGTGGCCGAGAATTTGAATTGGGACGACGGCACGGAAAAATTGGATGCCCTGCTCGAACACCCGCTCTGTGACCGGGGCACGGCCCTGATGATCTACTGGCTCGCCGATCCGGTGTACTTCAGCCAGTACGATCGCGCTGAGGATATTTCGGGGTCGGGCCGGGACGTATTTAGATTCTTAAAGCGTGTGGAATCCGCATTACTCGCACAACAATTTTCAACCAACGCTATTGCCTTTGATCCTTTCGAGGCGATGGGCTTCAACGCCATACAGAAGAAGCAAGTCATCGACAATCCGCACATTCCGGTGGAACTTAAATGCGCTTCGAGGACAGACGCCCCGAATTAGAAAAAAACAGGCTACCCTGCAAGAGTAAATCTGCGACGAACTCACTTCAATATCCCATACAATCAAAACAGGTCGCTCTGCCGAAAATTAGGACTTTTCGACGATGCAAGCTTGATCCTGTTTCGGTACCCCTACTGAATAAAGAGAGGCTTTGCGCAAGACTCCGACGCATCAAGACGGATTCAACGCGCCCAAGGCCCGTTGGAACCAAGTACTAATGATGAGAATGAACTCATACCTCTACGCTAGAAAGCCCTCTCTCAAGGAACAGGCTAACTTTGATCGGGCCAGTACTGACCGAGGACGAAGGCTTAATCTAATCGATACCGTCATTGTCGAGAACGCCTATTGTCAGTCTCAATATGAATACACTAATACTGCCTTGGGGTGCGTCGGCTTACCGACCGCTCACGTTGTGGGTGCCCCTAACTCCGAGGGATTCGTCCCTGGCGATTGTCAGCTCAGTTTACTGGGCGATAGAGATCAGCGATCTGGCGCCCCAAGGCTTTTGATTCATGGATTTATAAGACGCACAGAACTTAGAGACACTTCCAGCATGAGTTCTTTAAACTCAAAGAATGCCCTGCCAGCAATTACAACCGCTAACATCCAACTGCAATTGCAGCGCATCGGTACTACCACCTAGCAATATTCCCGACAAGAAGGCTATTTTAAGATGAAGCTATCCGACAACATCTGGGATACTCGCAAAGCTAAAATCCAAGCAGAAACAAGATTACTGTTATACGACTTTCATTCGCAGCTATTACTGATCTGGTACGCCGCCGCCGCCACCTGTGCTTCTGTCTACCAAATCAGTTTTCAGCCACAGTCACAGTATGCACAAGTCGCAATGGTAAGCTACAGCGTCCTAACGTTATGCGCATCTTTATTCATTGCTAACAGACAATTCAAACAGCGCGCCATGCTGGTCAAAGAATGTTACGAAGGTCTGAAGCCTCTTTGTGCAGAAGCCGATGCTGCGGAAATAGCAGGCAATGAAACACGCCTTACCGAATTGAATGTCGAATATGACAAGTTTCTGGGTCTCTGCGAAAATCACAAGGAAATCGACTACATCTGGTCGTGCATCAAACGTCACCTTACCACTCATAAGAACAACCAAAAACCTGATTCGGCCCCAACTCGTTACATGTGGATCAAGGCTATATGTAATTATATTGCGGGCAAGTCCTGTTTGGCGTTTCTCTATGCCACTCCAATTCTAATTTTCTACGGGGTACAGTGAAAAATGAGCGTGCAGGACCAGTTCGAATTTCACTTCAGCAAAGAACAACTCAAAGAGCATTATTCATCAAGCATCGCATTCACGGCCGCCATCGGACACGACAAACACAACCACCAGTCATTCGGAAGAGAACTGAGCCATCAAATCGATATCATCCATCGCAAATCAATTGCCGGTACGTATACATTCACGAAGTATCGCCAAAAACTATTTAGCAAAGGAGTCGGCAAGGCGCCACGAGAAATTTCCATTCCAACCATTCGAGACCGATTAGTATTGCGAACATTGCATTGCTTTCTTTCAGATCGATTTGCAGGTGACGCCCATCAACCCTTGCCACAAATACTTGTAAAAGAGGCGTATGAGAACTATACGAGCGGTCAATATGATGCGTTTATCAAGCTGGATGTAACCAACTTTTACCCAAGCATCAATCATGCAAAACTTCTAAAAACACTTAACCGTCGCCTTAAACACTGCCCAACGGCACGCGACATGATAGTGAGGGCCATCACAACACCGACCGTCAGCAAACCACACGCCGGTGACAAGCCAAATGGCTGTGGCGTACCTCAAGGTCTCGCCATTTCAAATGTGCTCGCGTCTATTTATCTTAGTTCGATTGACAAACACTACAGACAACAAGGAAATCTCAAATACTGCCGGTACGTTGATGACGTTCTTATCTTATGCAGACTGGTCGATGCAGATGCTATCGCCGCCGAAGCGATAAAGAGGTTCAAACGGTTAAAATTGACTGTCCATGATCCCAAAGCCCATTCTTCCAAGTCCTCCAAGGGGCAGATCGGACAGGCATTTTCGTTCCTCGGTTACAGTTTTGAAGGCGCTCGGCTCACTGTTCGGAACAGTACTATCGATCGTTTGCGTGAGTCAATTATCTCCACACTTACGGCCTATCAGCACGCCAAAAAGAAAAATGAGTCATTTCTAGTGTTTCGGCTAAACCTGCGAATAACAGGTTGTGTCTTCGAGAATAAGGCAAAAGGCTGGTTATTCTATTTTTCTGAGATCAATGATGAAGGCCTGCTTCATCAACTAGACTCGTTTGTCGGGAAAATGCTCTCGCGCTTTGGTCTGCCACACATCAAGGCAAAGAGGTTCGTACGTGCAATGTATGACATTACTTACAGAAAATTTGAGTCGACATATGTGCCAAATTACGATCGCTACGCAGTTGAGGACATGAGAAAGTTCTTCCAAGAAAACTTCTCCTTAGATCTTACTGGAAAGAGTGACGACGAAGTTAAGGATCGATTTCTAAGGAAGATTAAACGAGAAACAAAGGAATTGCAGAACGACCTCGGAACAATGAGCTAGCCATGTCCAAGTGCCCTAACATCGATCTGTACCATTCGAACGTTCTTTTCCTGAGCGACGGCAAACCGCGCGTTCTGTGGGTCCATCGCAATAGGCGGTGGAAGCTTGTCCCGGGTGATGCTGCTTGTTTGTGTACCAGAATCAATGTCGTTCCATTCGTGAATCGTCTGGCCTTTGTCCAGATCGATTAGTCGCGGGTGTTTGAACATCGATACGACAAACCGGTCACTTAGTGCCATGACCGTACCGGGCGGATGTTCAAGCGCGATACTTGATGAGTACGAAGTTGCCCCGATCTTCCAAGTGGCAATACGATTCTCGCCCGGTTGATTGTCATCTTCATCGTCTTCATCCCCGAAAAACTCATCCGACGTACCGAGGACGACGGTATCGGCGTCGATAAACCCGGCCGCGGATAATTCCCACAATCCAGGCGGCCTTATTCCAACAACATCAAGCGTATGGGGATCTCGCAGTGCTTCGTGCAGATCATAAATATGAACAACATCGACAGGATGCCACACCCAACCAGCACTTATCAGCCATCTACCGTCGGGACTGACTGACAGGCGCGAATGAAAAATATCTGCGCTGTCTCGCTTGCTGCTTTGGGTAAGCCGCTCGCCGGTCTCAATATCTTCAATCTCAATTTGGCAATAGTGCTCCGGACAGTGAATCAATACCTCACGACCATCAGGCAGTTGAGCAAACGCGATCGGGTACAAATAGGCGTTCGCACAATAAAAGTCGCGATTGACTTGGCGAACTATTTCACCGTTCCGGAGCAGTGCGCCCTTTGTCCCGACGGACGTGAAAATGGCTGCATATTTTCCGGAAGGCGAGATGATCGATGCATCGAATTTGTAGGCGTAATTAACGAGTCGTTCTGTAATTGAGCCGTCAATGCCGTAACGATGCCCACCACTTACCCAGTCAACAACGCAATCGCCGTCCCATGCCAGCGATCGTACGCCATTGGTTTCAATCGTGCGTTCTGTGAAAAAGTCCTTGGACATAACGTGGCCCTCACTGGCGGGGTGGAGCGCTGCGGAATCCCCGTCCATGTGCAGGGCGTGGTTAGGCTTCCACTTCGGTCACTTCTGCACCTTCAGATATCATCTGTCGAGCAATGCGTTCCGCTTCGACTGAGTCCTCGATGAGCCAGGCGAAGCCATTGGTCTTGTTGATTGGGAGGAAACTCACCACTGAGGTGTCGACTCGACTCGTCTCCATTCCCGCTTTCCTCAGTTCCTCCTCCAAGTGGCGAGCGTCTCGTCCGGACATCTCGCCGAGGTCGAATCTTCCTTCATTGCTGATCTGCGTCAACAACTCGGTCAAGGGATTGTCCCGAAGGCTGGGAATGATGCGACGCAAAGCCGCAATCTGTTCTGCCTTCTTCTCACTGGCAATCGTCACGACGAGCGTCGCAAGCTCGTGGAACGTGCGTTTCACTTCCCATTCGTCGTTTCGATTCCAGTCATCCATGGCTCTCACTTCTCAGCCTAACATTTGATTAGATCGTTTAAGTAAACATGCCATGCTGTTTGAGAGGGAGTTGGCGCATCATCTGCTTGCCGAAGAACCCCCCGGTTATTGGCATGAAGATTACCCGTTGCAGTTGGGTATGACAAGAAAGGAATACGGCGGTTCAAATGCCATTTCAATATTTCGACTGTCGGCGCCCAGTGTTCCTGTTCGGCACAACATACCTTCCGGGGGTGTTCGTCATTGATTCGGATTCGTTTCGCTAAACATTCGTCTTGTGATCCGTGAGAAGCGGCGTAAAAGAGAGTGATACGCATTGCGTGTTTTCCTGGCGCGTTCTATTCATTGCGCGCGGCTTTGCCGTGACTAAAAGCAGAACACGAGCCGAAGATGGCGAATGATCCCTGTGAGCAGATTGGCGCGTTTCGACGGCGGGCATGGCACTTTGGCCGGAGAGCCGTCCTGGTTTCAACGAATGTCGGGCGAAGTCGGGAGACTCGGGACGAGCGAGCCGAATTTCCGGGGACGAAAAACGGGGCTGTAACGCCTTTACGTAAAAAACTGTAATGGGCAGAAATGATGCTGGGTGTGAGACAGAAGAAAACGGATTGGCGGGGAGATGGCGGACGGGTTTATGCCGGATGCTTGTGGTCGGCGTGGGCGTCCTTGGGCGGGCCGATGCGTACGTGGCCGCGTAGGGTGGCGCCACGGTCGACCTTTAAGCTGCGGGCGTTGACTTCGCCGGCGAGGAAGGCGCCTTTATGTAATTCGACCTGGCCGTGGACTTCGACGGCGCCTTCGTATCGGCCGTCGACGGTCAGTTCGCCGCAGGCGAGGTTGCCGGACATGGTGCTGTGTTCGGTGAGATGGACGTGGCCCATGGTGTCCAGCTCGCCGACGTGTTCATCCTTGACAATGACGTCTTCGAGCTTGAACGGGCGCGAGCATTGCGGACAGCGCATCGACATGGCACGGCGGCTCACGTCGAAACAGTGCCCGCAGGACGGACAGTTGATGCGGCGAACCTCGCGCGGCTTGGGCTTGCGCGGGTGCAGCGTCAACATGGAGGGTTTAATCGGCATTACAACGACAACCTGGCTGCAAAGGCATCACACGCACCGCGTATTCTTTTATCGCGTCGAAGCCTTCATAAACGCTTTTCATTTCGATACCCGCGAAGAACGTGACGCGCGAGGTCAAAACGTCGTTGGTATCACACGCAGCCAACGCGCCGTGCGTGCGACGCGGTCAGCTGCGAAAAGCGATCAGTCCAATGGACGATTGAGGGATTTACTCGTCGTCCTGACCGTTGCCGGCAGTGTTGGCGACGGCGGCCTTGCCGTTACCGCTGCGGCGTCGCTGGAGAATGTCGTCCAGGCTGTGCGGGACAGTGTTGACGTCAGGCTGGCTCTTCGTCTGGCCGTTGCTGCGGGTGGTCTTCGCCCCTCCGACCAACTCCCCCGCGGCCTCCATGGCCTTTGGGCCGACAACAACATGTCCTTCGAACATGGCGCCGTCCACCACGCTCAATCGCGAAGTGTAAAGCTGGCCGGTCAGTTGTGCGGTGGCGAGCAGTTCCATGCCGTGCTCGGCGATGATATCTGCCTGAGCCGTGCCACCGAGGCGCAGTGCGCCGGCGACGACGGTGCCCTTGACCTTGCTGGTCTCGGTCAGTTCGAGCATGCCGCCCACGCGGATTTCGCCATCGAACTCACCTTGGATGATTGCGTCGCCGTCCAGTTGGATCTGTCCGGTCACGCGGCAGTCGGGTCCCAGTATTGTTTTCGTCTCGTTCTTCTCACTCACGGCATCTCTCCCGAGGTTACGGGTTGTAACATCTGTTCCGATTGTCCGGCGCACGCCGGGCTCCGACGATGCTCATCGGCCAGAACAGGGGGCCTCATCCAGTGAATGCGGGCGAGTTGATGCATTTATTTATTCTCGGACGTAAAGGACGCGGGGCATACTCGTTCTACTTTTGCATCTGGTACGCCCAGGTGCTGTATTCCGTAACAACAGATCTACCTGGATCGTGTCACGATCCGGCTGCAAAATGACTTACGCTTTTAAGTCGATCAGCGTTCGAATTATTCGGACGTTGTGGGAACAAGCAGAATTGAGGCCGCGATGATCAGATGTAAACGAGATGAACCGGCAGGCTCGGCGTTACCGGCCATCCACACTCATGACGCGGGCGCTGAAGCGGAACGGCGGGCTGTTGAGGATGTTAACCCACTCTTCGGCGCGCAGGCGGATTTCCGGCCAACTGGTGTTGTCGACGTTGTCTTCGATGTCGTTCTTGGGCAAGGTGTCTTCGGCCAGTTCGAACTTCTGCACGGCCACCCAGCGAACGATCGTGTTGGAAAGCTCGAGCATGCTGGTGTGCTGCGAGACCAATGATTCGTGCACGTTGCCTTCGTCCAACAGCTTGGCGGTCAGCCGCATGTTGCGACCGGCAACAACGATCAACTGCTTAAGCAGGCCGACGGGGACGGGCTTGCCTTCCGAGTTCTCGCGAACGACTTTGTTAAAGAGTCTTGCCAATGTTGCCCGTTCGGCAGCGACGCCGAGGTGGACGTTCTGGGCGCGGACGCTGACGCGTTCGTTCAGGCCCAGCAGCAATCGTTCGCGTGCTTCGGGCAGTGTCAGGCCGCCGATGCCGGCGAGCAACTGCTCGACGACGATATTGTCGGTCTCCTTGCCGAGTGCTGTGACCAGCGCGGCGAGGAGCTTTTGCTGTGCTTCGGAATTGGTATTGAACTGCGGGTCTTCGGAGTCCTGCGGAATGACGAATCGGGGGCCGATGGCCGCGGCGGCCTTCGCGGCCAGGTAGCGTACGGCGGACACCTTGTCAGCCAAAGCCGTTTCAACGAGGGCGACGGCCGCTGCGTCCGTCAGTTGGGCAACGACCATTTGCGTGCTGATTCGGACGAACACGCGATCGGAATTCACGCCCGGCTCAAGCGAGGTGACCAGTGCGCCGGAGTAAGCGGTTTTGAAGATGGCCGAAGCGCCGGGATTGACAAAAGGTTCGATCAACTTGCCGCGGGCGGTGATCACCTGGTCCTGGTTGCCGTTGATCATCTGGTCGACCAGGTCCTGAACGTACGCATTGACCGCGCGCTGCGACGTCGAATCCAACGCCGACGACGAAGAAATAATGCTGGTTGAAAGCGTTTTGTCCTGCGCCCAGGCAGCATGATGCGCGATCAGCACAACACTAAATAAAGCTGCCAACAGGCGATGCACTGATCTCATGCAAACCTTCTCCGGCAGGCAGGCCAGATGCGCGCCGCCTGTCCCACCGCGGCGCCCGACGAAAAGTAACAAGCGCCATATACGGTGTCAAACATTGTAAACCTATTACGCCAATAAAGTTGGTGGGTCACAAGACTACCATGGATCGGCCTTGGGGCCAAGGCATAGCGGCCAAAATCTGGGGCAAACCGAACGGTAACAAAGCCATGGGGTTTGGGGCGGTAGCGTGATGTCCCGTATCAGTTGCCATGAGACTGAGTTGCCCTATGCTTTGAGTTCTTCCGGCCATACGAAGGGGTCCGCAACGCATGTATAAAGCCATTCGCCCGATCGCCGATGCCCGCACCGGTCAGCCTGATGCAATTGCCGTCGCACTGGCGATTAACGGGAAGCAACTGTCGACCGGCTGTCGCAAGCTGGACGAGCAGGTCGGCGGGATATTATCGGTCGCACTGAAGCGTAATGAGGTTTCGCTTGCCAAGGGGGCGGTGACGTGTCTTTATCCCTCGCAAGGGGTGGATCGCCTGTTCGTGGTGGGGCTGGGGAATGCGGACAAGCTGGATACGGAAGCGCTTCGCATTGGTTCAGCGAAACTGCTGGCCGCTGCCAGTGAGGCCCGGATCAAGCGTCTGGATATTCGCGTCGGGGTGAATCTGTCCGGCAGGATATCGCTGGACGAAGCAGGCCGTGCCCTGGGAGATGGGATGGCGCTGACGCTGTTCCAGTTCGATGACTTTAAAGGGGTCGCAACCAAATCAGATGGAAAGTCGGCGTCCGCCCGGCTGGCGGTGCATGTTGAGCGCGACATGCAGAGCGGCTTTAAGCGAGCGCTGACGCTTGGCGAATCCGTCAACTTCGCACGACAGCTTGCCGCGACGCCGCCAAACGTTGCCAACCCAGCGTGGCTGACCAGCCAATGCCGTCAGATGGCTCGCAAGGTGGGGCTCAATTGCACGGTGATCAGCGCGGCGCAGGCAAAGAAGCTGGGGATGGGCGGCCTGGTGGCCGTGGGCAGCGGTGGTTCGACGCCACCCGCGATGATCTGCCTGGAATACAAGACCAAAGACCCTGCTGGTAAGAAGCAACCGCCTGTCATGCTGGTAGGCAAAGCAGTGACGTTTGATACGGGTGGTTATTCGCTCAAGCCGTCCGCGAGTATGGATGGCATGAAGTACGACAAGTGCGGCGGCACGGCCGTGATCGGCGCGATGCGCGCGGTGGCGACGCTCAAGCCGAATGTGAATGTGGTGGGCATTGTGCCGACCGCGGAAAACATGGTGGACACCACGGCGTATCGGCCGGGCGACATTATTAAGTTCTATAACGGTGTTACGGCAGAGATCACCAATACGGACGCGGAGGGTCGGCTCATTCTGGCTGATGCGCTGGCGTACGGGACGAAGAAGTATCAGCCGCAGGCGGTGGTTGACCTGGCGACGCTGACCGGTGGCGTGGTGGTCGCGCTGGGCAGCCGTTGTGCTGGCTGTTTCTGTGGGAATGGCCATCTGCGCGGCCAGTTGTTTGATGCGGCTGACGCGACCGGCGAACGGCTCTGGCACCTGCCGCTGTGGCTGGAACATCGCGACCTGCTCAAATCCGTGCATGCGGACATCGTCAACTCCGGCGGGCGCGAGGCGCACGCGATTCAGGGGGCCGCGTTCCTGTCGTACTTCATTCACAGCGATGAGCCGAAGGAACTGCCGAAGCTGCCTTGGGCGCATCTGGATATTGCGGGGGTGTCGGATTGCAAGAACGATACGGATTTGTATGGCAAGGGGCCGACGGGGTACGGGGTGCGCCTGCTGAGCAGCATGTTGGAGAATTGGCGCGCGGGGTGAGATGTGCGTGGCTCAGGGCTGAATCATAGCCGCGTTGCGATGCAACGCCGGTGGACGGGCAGAAGGCACTGACTTGAGCATCAACAAAACTACCAGGATTGCGTCGCAATCCGGCTGTAATGCGTCTTTCAGTTGAATCTCGTGGGTATGCAGCGGCAATGCCCCCACCAATTTCAATCCTGCTAACATGCCGCCATGCTCAAGTACCGGCTCATCTTCGGCCCGATCATGATCGCCGTGCTGGTCGGCCTGTTCTTTCTGGATAACCACTTACAGCAGGTCAACTGGGTGCTGTCCGCCGGCAAGGCCATCGGTCTGTCGCACGGGCTGCCACCCGGGCTCGGCGTGCTCGGCCTGTTCATGCTGCTGATCATTCTCGGGTCGCGCGAACTTGGTCAAGTGTTTGCTGCAAAGCAGATGAGCACCACATCCGGCATTCTGGTGCTGGGAGGTTTCCTTGGGCTGGGGTTGATGTACATCCTGCCGACATGGGCTGCTCAGAACGCCCTGCCGATTTTCGCGACCGCCATCGGCTTTGTCTTTCTTTTTGCGCTGGTCGTGCACTGCTGGCCGAAGCAACAGACCGAAGGCTCAGTTCGGGCCGGCGGCGCGGCGGTGTTCGCCATGGTGTACGTCGGGATTCTGCCCGGCTTCTGGCTGCTGGTGCGGCACGACTTCACCTCGTGGGTTGTGGTCGGGTTGATCATGATCACCAAAAGCTGCGATATCGGTGCGTATTTCACCGGCAGGGCCATCGGCAGACACAAGCTCATTCCGTGGCTGAGCCCGGGCAAGACGTGGGAAGGCCTCGTTGGAGGCGTGCTTTTCTCAGGGCTGGTCGCGATGGGGCTGGTCTGGGCATCCAACCACTGGCAGATCCAGACCGCCGTCACGCTGACCCGAAACGGGTTTGTATCGGTGCAGCAGCAGTATGTGCCTTGGATGGCGTTTGTGGTCGGCGCGATCCTCGGGGTGCTCGGCCAGTTCGGCGATCTGGTGGCCAGCCTGTTCAAACGGGACGCCGGCATCAAGGATTCGGGCAGCAGTGTACCGGGCTTCGGGGGCATTCTTGACGTGGCCGATTCACCGATCGTAGTGGCTCCGGCGGCCTACTGGTTGATGCATCTATTGAAGCTGGCGTCGGCCAGCTGGACGTTGCCTGGGGTGTGAGGCCACCGCCGTACCCTGTTCGGACGGGTTTATCCGGGGTTACAGCCCTATAAATTCGCCCTTTTTCCTTGCTTATTGACTTGCAGGCTCAACAGTCGGCCGCTAATGTGTCGATAAGATTGAATGATCTGGCCGGGTATTCCGCGCTCGTTGCGTGGCCGTCCGACCCGGCTTAGTTGATGTACTGGAGGTTTTGACCATCGGAAAAGGACGTTTTACACCGCGCCAGCGCGACACATCGAAGCGACTTCGTGTCAACGAAACCATCCGCTCCCCTGAAGTCTTTCTGGTAGACGAGAACAACGAAAAAGTAGGAATTATCGATTCCAACACCGCGCGCAATCGAGCCCTCGACGCAGGCCTCGATCTGGTGGAAGTTGCGCCCAATGCAGATCCACCTGTTTGCCGCATCATGGATTACGGCAAATGGAAATACCAACAGCGCAAGAAGGAACAGAAAGCCAAGAGCCACTCCAAGCAGAGTGAGCTTAAGGAAGTTCGTCTGCGCCCGAAGATTGATGAGCATGATCTGCTGATCAAGATCAACAAGGCGCTGCAGTTCCTCAACGAAGGTCACAAGGTGCAGTTCACCATGCTGTTCCGCGGGCGCGAAATGGCGCACCGCGAACTGGGCATGGACGTGATGCAGGACGTGATTGCGAGGCTGGCTGAAGCCGGCAAGGTGGAGACACCACCCCGCATGATGGGCCGCCGCATGACGATGATGCTGTCGCCGGATCACGGCAACAAAGCCAAAGCAGCCAGCAAGCCGAAAGCAGAGGCGCCGCCTGCCGAGCAAGAGCAACCGGCCACCGAGAGTGCAGCCACAGAAGGCTGAACCTTCGGCAAAGACAACCCAATAAAACACGAATCACCCTGCCGCCCCGACGGCCGGGTTTTTTCTTGCGCATCGAATCGTCCATGATTCGTTACAATTGCTCCCCGTCACCGGACAAACGTACGAAAATCGACGAGTGATACCAATCGTGTTTAGTTCTCAGGCGAAACGAACGTCGCGGCGGCTGAGTGGTTCAGCGTTTACAACGTTTTCGACGTGGCAAAAGAATACGCAGTACGTATCAATCCCGCTTGCAAAATTGCTGCTCCGATTGGTTCAACCAAAGCAGATGAGCAAGCCAATTCAAAGAAGAACGATACCGTCCGCATGAGCCCGAAGATTGAATCATTTAACTTTTCAGCCGGAAGAAAGATCGGCGCGCGGTACCTCGTTGAATCGCGCCTCGGCGGCGGCAGCGAAGGCGAGGTCTACCAGATTCGCGAACTGGACACAGGCGTCGTGCGCGCGGCCAAACTTTACTTTCCACATCGCGATCCAAAACGCAGGCTCTCCATTCGGCACGCACAGAAACTCAACATCCTGCGCAACTGTCCAATCGTCTTGCAGTACCACCATTCCGAAGTCATCACGGTCAAGAAACAGAAAGTAGTGGCGATGATTTCAGATCTGTGTGAAGGGGAGCCACTGGAACAGTGGGTCGTGCAGCATCGCGGCAAACGACTGTCGCCCTACACCGCGCTACATGTGTTCTACAACCTGGTGCGCGGATTGGAAACCATTCACGCCATGGGCGAATACCATGCGGACGTGCATAGTCAGAATATTCTCGTTCGACCGACGGGCGTGCGGTTCGAACTGAAGTTGATTGACTTCTACGACTGGGGCACACCGCGCGTTTACAAGCAGAAACAAGACCTTTGCGACGCGGTCCATGTGTTCCACGAGTGCCTTGGCGGCCGCGAACAATACGCGCGTTTGCCCGCTGAAATCAAGTACATCTGCGCGGGGCTTCGACGCGATACGATTATCAAGCGGTTCACCAGCATGTCCGCACTGCGAATCCATCTCGAGAACTTTGAGTGGACGAGTGTGTTGTAACCGTGTCCGGCCTGTGCACGTAGAATAAGTGCGCTGATAATCGCCCCAGGAGCAACACGTGAAACTCGGTATCCTCTCCACTGCCCCCAGGTGTTACAGCACCCGCCGCCTGAAACAAGCGGCCACCCAGCGCGGCCACAAAGTACAGGTGCTCAGCACGAGCCATTTTGCGATAGATCTGGAACACGGCACGCCCGATCTCTATTACAAACGCAAGCGCCTCGGCTCATACGACGCGATTATTCCGCGCATCGGTTCGTCCATCACCTATTTCGGCACCGCAGTGGTGCGCCAGTTCGAGCAGATGGAGGTCTATACCCCTTCTTCGTCATCCGGCATTAACGATTCGCGCGACAAGTTGCGGTCGTTACAGATTCTCAGCCGGCACGACATCGGCATTCCTCAAACCGTGTTCGTCAGACAGAAAGACGACGTCCTGCCGGCCATCGAGCGCGCCGGGGGAGCGCCGGTCATTATCAAACTGCTCGAAGGCACGCAGGGCGTCGGCGTGATCCTCGCGGACACCGTTAAAATTGCGCAGGCGATTATCGAAACGCTCCAAAGCACACGCCAGAACGTACTGATCCAGAAATTCGTCTCTGAAAGCAAGGGCAAGGATATTCGCGCATTCGTGGTGGGCGATCGCGTGGTTGCGGCCATCCGTCGCGTGGCGCAGGGACAAGAATTCCGCAGCAACATCCATCGCGGCGGCAAGGCGGAGGTGATCGAGCTGGACCCCGAGTACGCGGAAACAGCCGTGCAGGCGACACAAATCCTGGGGCTGAAAGTCGCCGGGGTGGACATGCTTGAAGGTACGGACGGGCCGCAGATCATGGAAGTGAATTCGTCGCCCGGGCTGGAAGGAATCGAAACCGCGACCGGCCTGGATATTGCAGGCGAAATCATTGACTATGTGGCGGACCAGGTCATGTTTCCGCACATGGATCTGCGCCAGCGCCTGACGGTGAGCAAAGGGTATGGCGTCGCGGAACTGGTCGTCCAGAAAAACTGGGAGATGTGCGGCCAATCAATCGAAAAATCGGGCCTGCGCGATGCGGATATCGTGGTACTGCACCTGAAGCGCGGCAAGACTGTCATTGCCAACCCGCGCGGCTCGCGCGAACTGGAAGCTCATGACCATCTGCTTTGTTTCGGTAAACTCGAAGCAATGAAATCGCTGGTTCCGGAACGCAAAAAGCGCAAGAAGCGAAAAGTCGCCAAGCTCAAAGCCGACCGCTGCGAGGGAGACAGCCAAGCGTGAAAAAGGCCAAAGGCGCCCGCCGAAGTCATGTCTGGGGTGGTAAGCCGATCAAACCCGGTGAGCGCGCCACCATCAAGCTGGAAATCAGCGAAACCTACACCGGTGTCACGCTGCGTCTGCCCGTGCATGTCTGGCGGGCAAGAGCCAAAGGGCCGACTGTCTTCGTGTCCGCGGCAGTTCACGGTGATGAAATCAACGGTACCGGCGCTATTCGGCAATTGATGCTTGGTGATGAGATCAAGCTGGCCGCCGGCACGCTCGTATTGATTCCGGTGGTGAACGTGTTTGGATTCGAGCGGCATTCGCGCTACCTGCCGGATCGGCGCGACCTGAACCGAAGTTTCCCCGGCCGGGCGACCGGCAGTCTGACCGCGCGGCTGGCTCACGTGGTCCATGAAAGGATTCTGACCAAGTGCGACTTCGGCATCGACCTGCACACGGCGGCGGTGCGTCGCACCAACTTCCCGAACGTGCGCGGTGACATGAATGATCCTTCGCTTCGCCGGCTGGCGACCGCCTTCGGCTCTGAGTTGATCGTGGACAGTATCGGCCCGCGCGGTTCGTTGCGCCGATGTGCGTGCCGTCACGGTTGCCCAACCATCATCCTTGAAGCCGGCGAAGTGTGGAAGGTCGAACCAACTGTCGTCCAATACACCGTACGCGGCGTCAGGAATGTGCTGATCGAACTGGGCATGATGAAAGGCGAGATCGAAAAAGCGCCATACCAGACCATTGTCAAAACCTCCAAGTGGGTGCGCACACAATCAGGCGGCTTTCTCAAGTTTCATGTCACACCGGGTGAACTGGTCAAGCAGGATCAGGCGCTAGCAACCAATACCAGCCTGTTCGGCAAGGAACATGAAGTGATCAAGGCACCGCACGCGGGCATTGTGCTGGGGATGACCACCATGCCGTCCGTCGCGCCGGGCGATCCGGTGGTCCATATCGCTGTTCCGGAACAGGAAGAGTTAAAGCGAATGGCCCGCGCGATCCGCAAACTGGACGGGAGCACACTTGGCCACCAGATTCGCGAAGATCTGGCCACGAATGTCATGACGTTTGAGGCCGAACCGGATGACAATGAGTAAGAAGAGCACACCCAGTAAATCCGACTTCAAAACCACGGTCGGCTGGCGCGAGTATGTCAGTTTACCGGAGTGGGGCATTTCCAAACTTCTGGCAAAGATCGACACCGGAGCGAACACCTCCGCGCTGGATGTGGCGAGCATTGAAGAACTGCCGGGCAATCGGGTTCAATTCCGAATCCGACGGTCGCGCAAATATCCCGACCGGACAACCGTCGTCAAAGCAAAGGTCGTGCGGCGAACAACCGTCAAACCTTCATCCGGTAAACGGCAGGAACGCATCGTCGTGACCACACCAATAAAGCTCGGACCGGTTACAAAGCAGATTGAGATTTCACTGGTGTGCCGTCAGAACATGATCTGCCGCATGCTGATCGGGCGCACCGCGCTGGCGGGGGACTTTGTCGTGAACCCCGCGCGCGTACACCTGCATAAACGGAAAAAAAAAGCCAAGCGAAAATAATTCCGAAAACGAAGAGCCTGAAGACTCCCCGCCTTGATAGCGTTTGATCACCTTGGGTAATCCGGATCGTGAAAGTAACCGCGCTTCAACGTGGACGCTTCACTGGTCACGTCCGCGGTGACCCAATGCGATGCATAACCTCTTCGCCAGCGATCCGAGTGATTGCGGTGGCTTGTGTGCAACACGTTGCTGTGATGGAAGACAACGCCGCCCTTGTTCACAATACCCAGTGACTCGCGCGACAGGTCGACCAGCGCCGGGTCCGGCGTCATGTTGTGCGTTTCACCTTCAACAGGCGTGTGTGGCAGCAGCGGTTCCAGATGTGAACCGTCGATGTAGCGCAGGCAGCCGTTGGACTCATCGACGTCATCCAGCGCGACCCACGCGGTGATCACGTGGCCATCCGGAAAACATTGGAAGTAAGCATTGTCCTGGTGATACGGCTTGGCCGATCCGTGCTTCGGCGGTTTCATGAAAATCTGATCAGTGCATAACAACGGCTCGTTGCCATCGAGTAGGTGCCGCAGAATATCCCTCAACTTCGGGCTGAGAATAAAGTCGCGGAAGCGCTGGTCTTTTTTAAACGGCAGGCTCACCTTGCGTGCTTCCTTTTCGCCATCCTCCGCGTCGATCACCATGTCGACGTGTTCTTTGGCCAACTCGGCGATGGCTTCGCATTCTGATCGTTCAAAGACGCCTTCGACGACTTCCCAGCCTTTGGTTTTGAACGATTCACCAATTGACATGTCACATTTCATAGCGGGATTCCTGTTCTGTTTCCTTTTCTGGTCAACGCAATAAGCGCTGATACTGTTATTTACGAAGTATTATCTGCATTTTGAATCAATTCATACCATGGAATATGCCTCACAAAACTTGTAATATTTCATATATCTAGCGAGTCGGATTTCCTGGTGCGCCATCGAATCGTCACATCCCGGCAGTTCGTCGAAGCCACGTTTCAACCGAACGTGCGATGCGAAATTCTGCATCGCGGCCACATGTGGCTGCGCGACCAGTGGCACATGCCCAACCGGGTCGTCGAAGACCATCTGATCTATCTGGTCGAAGCGGGCCGGCTTCATTGCCATCAGCCCGGCAGGACAACCGTCATCGAACAGGGACGATTGATCTGGTTGCAGCCAGCTACGCCTTACGGATTTACGCTGGACGGATCGCAAACACCCACGCGCCTGATCTACACACGTTTTCACGTCGGCCGCCAGTTACCGATTCGCATTCGGTCCAATCAGATGCTGGTTGACAATGATCCGGTTCTGCATCGCGGCATGGAAAGCCTGCTGCCGGCCATGAGTGTGAGTGCGATGATGGAACCGCTGCGCGTGCGCGCGGTGCTCGCCCAGATTACGACACAGATCATTCACCTGTCGCAGTCAGGCAGTCGAAAGCAGGCCGGCCTTTCGGCACCGGCGCAGAAGGCGGCGCTCACGTACATCCATGAAAACCTTCATCGGCGGTTTACGGTCAAAGAGCTGGCCAAACAGGTCGGGCTCAATGCCGCGTATTTTTCCATCCAGTTCCGCCGCCGCATGAACCTGACGCCACAGGCCTACATCAAGCAGGCCCGGGCACGGCATGCGGCTGATCTGCTGTCGGAAACCAACCTGACGATCAGTGAAGTCGCCCATCGGCTGGGATATGACGACGTTTTCTTCTTTTCCCACCAATTCAAGGACATTTTCGGCCAAAGCCCGCGTCATTGGCGCAAGTCACGGCTCGCCAAATGACCGATCAAATGCCATGATCCCCCAAATGAAGATCGTCAAATAAAAATACCTTTTTATATTGATTTTATTCTGAAACAAGATATATTTGTCTTTTAGGGGATGGCGAATCGGGCAATAAAATGGCAACTGGAGAGCCTTTGTAGTGAGAGAATTCGCAGACACAGTTGTTCAGGCTCACACCGAAGAAAAGACCAAATCGATCGGTAGTACCACTGAAACATGCCCAAGGGGTACTAGCCGTTATTTATCCATTATCTCATCAGACCTCCCGCCCCACTATCAGGAGGTGCTTCAATGATTTCTCAAACTGCAGAATACGCACTACGAGCCATGGTATGCCTGGCCGAAGGGGAAAACGGCGGACGAACGTCGCAGGACATTGCCGAGTGCACCAATGTCTCTCAAGGCTATCTGGTCAAGGTCCTGCAAAGACTATGTCGGGCAAGCCTGGTCATATCGCGACGCGGGCCGTCAGGTGGCTTCCAGTTGGCACGGTCGCCCGAAGAGATCAATCTGTTGCAGGTGATCAATGCCGTGGACCCAATCTCAAGGTATGTCCCGGACGATCAATCGAGTGAAAAACTCCGAACACTGACCCAAATGTTGGATAACGCGGTCAGCACGTTCGAGAAGTCCCTGCAGTCGGTTCGACTCAATGACATCCATCAGCCCATGGCAGTTGCCAACTGACGAGCTTTGCTCATTTGAGCCATTGCAGCAGGGGTGTACTAATCTGTAAATCGCCACGGATAGCCCGGAAACCGCCATATCCGGGCAAGCTGCGGTATAAGGGCCTGTATGGCTTTTATACGCCGTCCATAAGGATCATTACAAACTCAAAACACCTTGATTTCTTGACAATATCCGGCAACAGACGTAGCCTGCACGTTGCTTTTTCATATCCACTGGCGAGGGAGCATCAGGGTGAAAATAGCGGCATTCGTCTGTACCATTCTTTGTGTTCTTTTAACGTTTCCACAAGCAGCAGATGCACAGCCCAACGACCCGGACAAACCGTGGCGTATTTCGGTTTCCGCCGGCACGGGTTGGAACTCCAATGTGGCGGCGATCGGGCACACGATCGGCAACGGCACGCCGGCCTCGGCTGTGCCGTTTATTCGCGACAAGGGCTCCGCGCTGGGGCGGCTTACGTTTGATGGCAGTTACGATCTGCTTGCCGACAACGATCAGATTCTGACCATCGGCTACGGCCTGCATACCGACATTTATGAAGGCGACGCCGAAGAAATTAGCAGTCATCAGCATGAATTCTGGGTCGGCTACCAGCGCAAACTGGCTGACAACTTTTCCGTGAGCCTCCAGGTTGCCGATCGCTATATCTTTGTCGGTAACAACAGCTTTTCGAACTCCATCCTGATTGAGCCGTCCTTCTATTACAAGATTATCGACGGAATATCTCTTGAGGGGCGGTACACTGCCGGCTATGTCGACCACTTCAACCCTGCGATTGCACCCGGCTTTAACCGCGATGGCGACTACCACGAAATCAGCGTCATGACGTATTTCGACATCCCCAAGACGCCAGCGCGCGTCCGGCTTGGATATGCACGTCGATGGACCTTCACCGAAGCCAACAACGGCGGTCAGTATGAATACACGTCCGACCGGCTCACTGTTGGCTTGAACACGCCGTTGATATTTGAAATCACGCTCGATATTTCGTTTACACGAAGCTGGGACAATTACAATGGCATTGCCGTAGGCGGCCCGAACTTTCGAGATGACGTCGTGAACTACTATTCACTGGGTCTGATGCGTCCAATCGCTCAGAACGCGCGCATCTACGTGCGATACGACCACATCGACGCGGAATCCAACGGCACCCTCTTTGAATATCGTCAGAACGTTGTCGCCGTCGGCGTCATCTGGGACTTCTAGTTCCAACTAAGGTCAGGGAGTAAATCAATGCGAAATACCTCTTCGTTTCAAAGCATGCTGCGCTTCGGCCTGATTGTGGTCGTACTTGCAGCATTTACCTTTCTCACCAAACCAACATTTGGGCAATTCAGCTCCGGCGCATACGGCAACCTCGTCTGGGATCCGGACAAACAGTGCTGGATTCGCATTGATCGGCGCGGCCAAACACGCCGGCTGCTCGATGGCGATGTGTTGTACCTTCCTGACGAAAAGGGTGGGCCCGGCCTGATGGTCGCCGAAGGCATGCCTTACATCCCGCATGGCGAAGTGCCCGGCGGCGTGATGATCATTAATGGCGGCACACAACATGTTGATTCGGCCACACCAACGCCGGAACAGATCGCCCGGTTTAACGCCGCACTGGACAGCGGTGAAGTGCCGAAGGTCGGGCCGGCCGGCCAGCCGCTCGCGCCCGGCGCACGGGCATTTCTGGGAGAACTGACCACTTCAGGCGGTTACAGCGACCTCGGCGACCGCACCGGCTACGGCGACGTACCCGACAATTACGATCCACTTCGCGAATTTCTGGAAGAAGACAAAACCGGCATCGCTTCCTCCGTGCATATTAAAGACTACGGCACGTTCTATATGTCCAACGGCGGTAATGTCCTGCACGTGACGGGCAGCAACTTTGATTGGCAGGCCCGCACCGACTATACGGACACAACCGACTGGACCGGCTTGGGTTCAACAACGAACTACCCGCTCAGCCCCAATGAGGGTGATCCCGGCTCACTGAAAAATGTGACCTATCACGTCGATCCAACAAACGACCGCTGCACACATGTCACCTTCACTTTTAACGGCCGCGACACCTATACATTGAATCCCAATTCCGGCGTTGGCATGTACATCGATCCGTTCCCGATCGGTTCCGGATCGGGTGGGCCGCTTCAGGTGCTCCAGTACAACCCGAACAATAAGAAGCAGCCATGGGTTCAACCGGGGCGCAAAGATCCGCCTAAGAAAAAGAAAGATCCCAAGAAGGTAGATCCTAAAAACCTGGAAGATATCCAGGGACTGGAACTGGGCGCTGACTGGGACCCGCTGGAAGGCGTGGGCTTGGGCCACGACTGGCAACGACGCGCCGACCGCGAGCCGAACTTCGACGGCGAGCCGCAGATCGGTGTGGTGCCGTCGATTAACGTTGCGTTCCTCGGCCCGCCACCCGGCTCACAGGTTGATCTGGAAGGCAGCGGCGAAGACCTTCAGGGCAAAGCCGACGCCGCAACCGAATACATCGCCAAGTTCACAGAAACAATGGGCCTGATCGGCGCCCAGGAAAAGATTGCCCAGCTTCAAACCGACGCGGTGAACATGGGAGCCGACGAACTGAGTAAGAAGGTAGAAGGTATTCTCATGGGCCAGGCCGAAGCGCTGGTTGGCGCGATCTTCTCCAACGCCAACAAGCTTCAGGATGTTTATGACAAGATGCCAGCCGGCGCACGCAAAAACGCGCTCGGCGGATTTCTCAACAGCGGCTTCTACCACGAAGTGCTCTCAGAAGGCGGCCAGGGCGGTGGTAGCGCGGGACTGCTGGTGTACCAGACATTCAAGGACGGCGAACTTACCGGCGACGACGCGTTGAACTGGTTCTTCAGCGATTTTGTCGCAGGTAAGTACCTCCCCCCGCAACTCGGCGCCCTGGTTGGTCAGGCCCGAGCGTTCGGCGACACCATGGTGGCGTATGGCCAGTTTGCCAATGTTGCTAACGACGCCGGTGAACTGATGGACAGCCTTGTCAACATTAACCGTGCGATCAACAACCTCAACAACTGGGTCGGAGACAACGGCCATGTTGTCGACGATTACTACGGCGCGGTCAGCGATTTCACCGAGAACCTGATCAACGAAACCAGCGGCATGGACGGGCTGGATCGTGTTCACCTGATCAACGACGCAATCGAGATGCTCCATTCCACCTCAAACGGCCTGGACATCGGCGAAGAAATTGCACGGCTCGAATCCGAACGCGATAACACGGTCATCTACCTGCCCGGCGGCGAATGGGGAACCGAGCCGGTGCTCTACGAGCGCCTGTGGCTGGTTCCCAACGCGGGCAAGCGATACGGCATGCTGATCGACAGTCGCATGGCCCAGAAATTCGGCCCGGACTGGAAAGACAACCTCGGCAACCGGCCGCCTCCGGGCATGGTCACGCTGCCGCTGTATCCGCCGCCGAAGGATGATGAACCAAAGGTGCAGCCCGGCTCAGGTGGAAGTACCCCCGCGCCGCCCGCACAGGATGGCGACGACGCCTCCGGCAACACGCCGATCCAATTGCCGGACGGCTCAACCGCTTCTGTTCCACCCGGCGGCGCAGGACCGATCCGCATGGCCGATGGCACGCGCATCTATAACTACGACAGCGGTCGTGTGGAACGATTCTTCGTTATGCCCGGCGGCGCCACTGTTACCCACTTCCGCAGCGGCGGCTACGAAGTTGTCGGCCCCGATGGAACGATTACCGAAAAATCATCCGGCGGCGTCACCAAAGTCACACTCCCCTCCGGAATAACGGTGGTGCAGGGGCCAAACGGCCAGACCGTCACCGATACGGCAGATGGCTTGGTTCTGGACGCGGGGCAGGGACAGGACGCGCTGGTACAGCCCGGTTTCCCAATCGCTGAAGGTAACATGCCGATCGTCGGCGACTTCGACGCTGAAGGCACGGACGATCTTGGCGTATTCACTGGCGAGGAGTTCTTCTTCGAAACGATGAACGGCTACTGGGAAATAGGCTACGGATATACCGTGGACTCTGTTGACTCCGTCCTTCCAAACACTGACGCCAACAGCTTCTCCTCAGTAGGTGACACCAGTGCTTTCTAATCCATCATTACTACTTTCAAGAACGCCGCGCCATAGCGGGAGAACCAATATGCGACGACTGATCTTACTTTTCATTCTGGCGACACTGACCGTCGGCTGCGAATCGCAGCAGAACACTGCTCGTTCCAAAGCAAAAGCCAGCGCTAAGGCACAAAGCGTCAAGCAACAAACGGCCAAAGCCATTGCCGACGCCGACGCCGCGATCGCCAAGTCACAGGAAATGGCGCAGCAAACAGCAGGCGTCGACTCGCGCGTGCCCGGTCAGCCGCGCCTGACTGACGCGGAAAGATACCGCCGCCTCTCGCTGCAGGCCCGCTCCCAGGCGCATCGTTACGCCAACATGGCCAACAAATGCACCTTCCTGGCTGCAAACGTGGAAGACAAGGACGAAAAGGAACATTGGCGCCGCTACGCCAAACGATTCGCCGAAAAGAGCAACGGCCTACGTGCACTGTCTGAAAAGTATGCGAACCTTGCAAAGCAAGCCGCGAAATGATCGGCGACAACAGTCAAATTGATATCCAGAAGCCGCACTCGAAAGGGTGCGGTTTTTTTTTTCGCGGTATTGAAACACGAACCTTCAGGTAAGATTCAGGCCGCCGTCAGAAATCACGATTTCGCCCGTCAAATAATGGCTTGAAACAAGCATCGAAGCCACGCGCGCAATCTCTTCAGGCTGCGCTCCACGTCCCATCGGCGAACGGTCTTTCCAGAGCTTTTGCGCCTCTGTCCAATCCCTGCTCATCGGCGTGTCGACCAGCCCTGGCGCGATGGCGTTGACACGAATCTGCGGTGCCAAGTTCAATGCAAGCAATCGGGTCACGTGATTCAGCGCTGCCTTACTCGCAGCATATGGGATTGAAGCGCCCTTGGGTCGAATACCTGCATGCGAACTGATATTGAGGATACAGCTGGGTCGGTCTTCGCTCGACGACGCGCGTAACGCGGCTTCTGCCTCTGCGATAAGCGTCCACGGTGCGATGACATTGACTTCGTAAAGGTTTCGCCAGACGTCCGCCGAAGCCTCTTTGAGCGAGGTGTGCGGAATCACCGCATTGACGCCCGCGTTGTTGACCAGCACATCCAAACGATTGTGAAACGACAACACACCAGAAATCAAATCGCGGGCCTGGTCTTGATCGGCCAGGTCAGCCTGTGTATATGACGACCCCGGATAGGCCGACGACAGTTCCCGACCCGTTGCCGTGGAAGATTTGGAATGAAATGCAATCGTAAAGCCGTCCGCAGCCAACTGCTCTGCAATTGCCTTGCCGATACCGGAGGTCGAACCGGTAACGAGCGCGACCCTGTTTTCATTTTGATTGGTTGTCATGTTCACTCAAATGCTAAATCGGGAACCAAGCTCGGCTTCGATTCCCAGGCGCTCAATCGCCCAGCGCCTTGCGGAAAATAATCTTGTCCTCGCCAGGCCTGTAGAAATCGCGGATCCGCGCTTCCTCGTCATAGCCATACTTGCGGTAGAACGCGCGCGTCAGCTCGAAGCTCGGTACGCCCGATGTTTCCACGAGCAGCATGCGTCCCCCAAGCGCTGTGATTGCCTGCTCAACGTGGCGTATCAACATCCCGCCGCGCCCTTGGCCCTGTCGATCGGGATGGATGGCAATCAGATACAGGTTCCAAACCTGATCGGCCATCTGCTCCGGTGCGTAATACGCGACCCCCACGGGTCCGTCGTCGTCGTCGGTAACCCAGAAATGATTAACGCCGAGGCTGCCGTTGTAATAGGCGTCGAGCATCTCGCTCAGTTCCTCAAGCTCGTTCGGCCGGAACAAGCCGACGGCATCGGCGAGCGCGATCAGCGCAGCCTTATCATCAGGAGTAGTTGGCCGAATCATGGTAAAGCCCGGTCATGGATTGCAGGGCGGCGCATGGCTCCACCTGCAGGTTCGCGGTCTTATCGCCGTACAAAACAAACTCAATGTAACAGAAAGCACCAACGCGATCATTCGTCTGGCTTGTATTGTTGCAACAGTTCGGCCGTGCTTTCATGACCAAACTGAATTGCCCGGTCGCGCGGTGAGCGGCCGTTCTTATCCAGGCAACGGGGATCGGCACCGCCCTCGAGCAACGCTCGCACAATCGCGTCGAAACCACCGGCCGCGGCAAAGTGCAGCGGCGTCGCGCCTGCTGCCCAGTCGTCCGCGACGGCATTCACATCCGCGCCACGTTCGATCAGCAGTTTGGCAGTAGCGAGATTGCCATTCATGCACGGCCAATGCAGTGCAACCGTGCCCCATCCCCACGAATCAACGTCGGCGCCATGATCGAGCAGAACGCGCACACATTCGGTATCACGGTTGCGCCACGCACCCTGGCGCATGGCTTCATCGGTTGGCTCGGCGCCACCTGCAAGCAGACGTCGGCAAACTTCCGTAAAGTCGCGCCGGGCTGCGATAGCCAGCGGCGTCTTCACGTTCTGATCCACGTGCACGTTCGGGTCGGCCCCGGTGCCCAGCAATAGCGAGATCGCCTCCGGCTGATCATTCATCGCCGCGAAGAAAATCGGCGTGCGACCGTCAAGCAGCTTTGCATCGGCCAGTGTTGGGCCATCTTGAAGCAGTTTGCGCAACACTGGCATGTCCCCCATACCCGCGGCGGAAAAGACATCCACGCTCGCGCCGCGACTCACAAAAGCATCGATCATCTTTTCGGCCGGAGATAAGCCGGGGCTGCGCGTGTGCAAAACTTCAACCGCTGCCTGTAGGGGTATCAGTCCACGTTCATCAGGGTTGTTCAACAAACTGGGGTCTTCATCGATCTGCCTGACAACACGCTCAACGAGCCCGGCCTGAATGCTTATCGACAGGTCAACCGGCGCCCCGTATTCGATCAGCAGGTCGAGTCGATCAATCTTGCGGTGACTTGCCGCTGTCTGTGCCGCGGCTTTTCCGAACTCACCGGTAGCATCCGCACCGGCGGTTAGCAGCAGGCGCAGCACCTCTATGCCACCTTCCCATGCCGCAACGACAATCGGCGTGCATCGCCCCATGTTCGGCGCCATGCCGACGGCATTCACATCCGCGCCATGTTCCAGAAGCGCGTGTGCGGTATTGACCCAGCCGCGCATGGCGACATGATGCAGCGCTGTCTGAGTTGAAGTTCCGTCAGGGTCGGCCGATCGTCCATCGGTGATGGCGCGGGCAAATGATTCACCCTTTAAGGACCAGTGGGCCGGATCGATGCGCGCATTAACAAATTCCGGATGGGCTTCAAGGATTCGGGCCACCAGGGCAGGTCTGTCGTTTCGAACGGCCGCGAAGAAGGCCACAAGATCGTCACGCTCGAACGCATCATCAGCCAGATTCCTGAGTGCCATATCTTCGACGTGATGGTGAAGTTTCTGCCAGCTTGCAAAACCAAATTCGCGCGCGATGGCAAACTGCGCATCACTGAGTTTGGCAAACTCACCAGACTTGACGCGCGACTTGGCTTCATCTTTTAAATGACGAAGATTCGGACGATCAGGTAACTCACGAGAAGGACGATCTGCGGAGTCATTTCCGGGGGTGGTCATGATGACCTCCTTTTCTGCCTGTAACGGCAACAGCCCGTCGTCCGCATAACTGGGCCAAAGAAGGTGCATCAATGCACAGGTTGTCCAACGATGGTGGGCTTACAGCCCTTCCCGCGGACCGGCGGCGCCCGATACGCCGCCAGTCATTATAGCACGCTGCTTAGAGCACTAGAATAAGAAAGTCATTGAAGATCTCTGGTTGCTGCGGTGCACGACAGTGCTTGCAACGGTTCTGTTCGGACCGTCCACGGAATCCAAGAAAGACCATCAATAATTCGCAACAGACTAGATGCCGATCTTGAATCGTCCTACCAGCTCCTGCAACTGCTCGGCCTTGGCACTCAACTGAGAAGCGGCGCAGGCTGCCTGGTCAGCGCCCTGGGCAGACTCACTGGTCACCGCGCTGATGGCTTCGACATTCTTCGATATCTGTTCAGCCACGGCCGACTGTTCCTCCGCAGCGGCGGCGATGGACTGGATCATCGTCGACACCTGGCCGGACCCGGTCAGGATCGCCTCAAGTGATGCGCCAGCGGCCTCTGCCAGTTCCATACCCGCTTCGACTCGTTCGGTGCCGGTCTGCATCTGTACGACCACGGCGTTGGTCTCATCCTGAATCGCCTTGATGGATCGCCCGACCTCCTCGGTGGCTTGCGTCGTCCGTTCGGATAGCTTGCGCACTTCGTCCGCAACAACCGCAAAGCCGCGCCCATGTTCGCCGGCCCGGGCCGCCTCGATCGCAGCATTGAGTGCCAGCAGGTTGGTCTGATCAGCGATGTCATTGATCACGTCGATGATCTGGCCGATCTCTTCGCTGCGTTTGCCGAGCGCGCAGACCGTCTGTGACGATGTTTGAACCACGCGTGAAATTTCATTCATGCCGACGACTGTCTTTTTGACAACTTCGCCACCATCGGTGGCTTGTTTGCCTGCCGCTTCGGCCGTGCTGGCTGTCTCCGCGCTCTTCCGGGCAACCTCAACCACCGTGGAACTCATTTCTTCAACAGCGCTGGAGACTTGAACGGTTTGTTCGGATTGCGCCTTCATGCCGGCTGCCATCTGCTCGCTGCTCGCCGCGATCTGCGTCGTCGCCGAGGCCACCTCGTGCGTGGCGCTACTCACTTCGCCGAGGCTTTCGCGGAATCGTCCAACCAGTTCGTTAAACGCACGAGCCAGATCGCCAAGCTGATCCTTGCTCCTCACCAAAACCGTGCGCGTCAGATCGCCGGCGGAAATATGAGGCATGACTTTCATCATGGCGTTAATCGGCTTGAGGATCGAAAGCGTAATCCACAGGCCGACTACCACGGCAAATATCACTGCCGTTCCGGTGACAGTCGCATTGACCTGCTGCGTTCGCTCGATGATCTGGTGCAACTCAGCACGCGTTTCATCGCCGCGCCGGGCAAGATGATCGCGTAATTGCTCCAGGACATCTTGTGTGGCATGCAGGTGAGCGGTTGTTTCGGTTCGGAGAATCTTCCGCGCTGCCGACTGTGATGCGTGTACGCGTTCTTCGTGGTCAATCACTTCGTGCAGGGCTCTACCAATTGCAGCCAGGCAGGGCATGGTCGTTTCGGCGTAGATAGCCGATGCAGCGGCATGATCATTCCGTTCCAGGGACTGACCAATCAACCGAGCTGATTCGTGCAACTCGCGATGTTTTTTAATGATCGGCTCAATGGTTTGCTTGAGTTGGGGCGACCCGTGTTTGTAGAACTCGCTCTTAAGGAACCGGCCAAAGCCGCACGTGGTGTGATCCAGGTTTACGTCAAGTGACTGCTCTTTGGCAATGATCGCCTGGCCGACTTGTCTGGACCATTGGGCATGCGTTTCCAACACTGACCACAGCGCCGTGCGAAGCCCCTCGTTCTGTTGCTGCCAGACTTCCTTGATCTTTTGGCCGCTCGTATGCAGCGCATTGTGAGGCTGTTTGAGTTTTTCGATCAGCTGCGCGGCCTCCGGGTCGCTATCTGCCAGCCGCTGGGCATCCTCGCCATAGAGCCACTTGCCCAAGGCACACTGGTGGTCGTCAAGCTGTACATTCACGCCTTCAAGGTTCTGAACGAATGTGCCGTTTAGCTTGTCAAGCCACTTGAAGTGATCAGTGATCTTTTCACTCATCAACTGGCTGGCTTGCGCCATTTCATGTGTGCGGGCAATGCTCCGTTCAACGTGATGATTCGACAGAACTGCACCGAGAAACATGCTCCCGATCAACACAACCATTGCCGCGAAACCAAAAGTCAACTTTCTACCGATGGTCATCCGCATTTTTCTTTTCTCCATCTCTTCCGGACGGACCCGGCCGACACGACAGACAGATCGCCGCGTTCATTACCTGGAAACGAATGGATGATCCCACTTCAGGCGGGCGCACATTGACGTCGCTGGTCAAAGCCGAATGGCTCGTGATGTGCTTGAGTTGGAGTGCCATATGTCCCGGCTTTCCGAGCCCGAAAACATACACCGATTGCGCCCGACAACGCCGTCGAACGTCACACCAATCCCAGAGATGAATAGCTGAAAAATAACCCAAACTGCAGGAAGCATTTGATTCTTCCCGGGGCATACCCCCTTACCGACTCTATAACAGATCGCCACATATCATAAGACTCTTTAATCTTTTTATTAGGTCGGATCAAATTGAAGTGAAAACAGAATCCATCCGCGCCCTGACAACTTCTAATAAAAAGGAACGTTCTAACGTTTCCATCCGGTAGCGACATCTTATGCGCGCGCTTCTGAAAAGAAACCCGTTCCATCAGGCAGGCTAGGACTACTGTGTAATTCGATAGGCATCACACAAAATTCAATTAGTATCAATTCTCATTTAGCCGATACGGGGTAGGTGGGTCCGCTATCGGATGTTTGATCGATGCCGGACTTATCGGCCATAAATTCTTACGGGCTCATCCTTGCAGCAGCGGTTGTTGTCAGTTTTGATGCGATGATCGTCTGCCTGTTGATGGGACCCGCATGCACCCGATCCGAGCGCAGGTGTCATCACTTTGCAGTCGCAGGCCGGTTCGCCCTCTGGCACGTGTTCACCGCGATATGTGGCTGGTTAATCTTCGCCGACACGCAGAGTTGGTTATCACATCACATTGTCTGGCTGATTGCCGCATTTGTTGTACTAATGGCGGTCAACGCGCTTAGAGCATCTGAGCCACAGAGTTCCGCGTCTTCTCCCCGGCGCGTCATGAACATGATTTCACTGCTATGCAGCGTGGACGCAACGATCCTCGGCGCAGTGATTGTATTTGCACAAGTACCGTTGCTGTCAGCGCTGCCGTTGATTGGCCTGACTGTCTTTGTATTGACGTTCGCATCACTGACGCTTGGCGGCCGACTGATGCTCAGCCGCCCTGCTGCACACAACGCGAACGGTCATCGTTAAACCGCTTTGCGGTTCTGAAGAGGAACTTTAATGAAACAACTCACCGCCACAGTTGATTCATTGAATAACAACGCCGATCACGAAGCCGACCTGCTTCGACCGGACGGGCACGATCGTTTCCAGACCATGCTGCATCTGGTATTCGTCGGGCTGGTGATGGGAATTCTGCTGACGGTCTATCCGCTCCTGGCAAGCGCCAGCTATCGAAGCAGCGCTGACCTTCACGCAACCATCGAAATCGTCGGCTCCCTGTTCGGATTGCTGGCCGGTGTGGCTTTGATCACGCGCTTCTCGGTGCTCGGCAATCGGCTGCATCTGTTTATAGGCCTGGCGTTCTTCGTCAATGGTGCTGAAGACCTGGCGCATGGCATGCTGGCGATGAAACATCTTCACGGAATCATCGGCCTTGAAACAACCGATTTAAAACGATTCATCCCCGGCACGTACGTCACCGGCCGGCTGCTGCTGGGCGTGATCCTGGTCATGGCGCCAATCGTGCCACACTGGCTGGGAAGAAGTATTCAACCCAAACGTGAGGCATGGATCATTTCGACAATCGTCCTGATCTTTGCCGCAGCGACCACGGTTGTCGCGTTCTACGTGCCACTACCGAAGTTTGTATTTCCGGATCGGTTGATTTCCCGGCCGGTGGACCTGCTTTCCGCAGTCATCCTGATGGTGGCGCTGATCGGGTTTGCTCGTCTTTATCTGCGCAGCGACGACAACCTGATCTGGTGGGTCACCCTGTCGATCGGCATCAATGTGGCCGGCCAGATACTGATGACATTCTCCAAGACACTGTTCGATGCATTCTTTGACATCGCACACGTTTATAAGGTACTGGGTTATGTGGCCCCGCTGGTCGGCTTCACCTTCTATCAGATTTTTCTGCTGCAAAAGCAACAACAGGTCGAAGCACAACAGCGCCAATACGCACTGGAACTGGACATGGCGCGCAAGCGGGCCGAACAGGCAAGCAAAGCCAAGACGGAATTCCTGGCCAACATGAGCCACGAAATTCGAACCCCCATGACCGCGATCATCGGGTACGCCGACCTGGTGCTCGAGTCAGAAGAAGTGTCAGACGACAACCGAACTCATCTGCAAACCATTCAGCGCAACGGCCAGATGCTGCTGACGATCATCAATGACATTCTGGACCTTTCCAAGATCGAAGCGGAAAAACTGGAAATCGAACACATTGACTGTTCCGTGTGCGACATCGTCAGTGACGTCCTGTCATTAATGCGCGTGCGCGCGGAGGAACGGCGCGTCGAGTTGCAAGTCGAATACGCAACAGCAATACCAGTGAAAATCCAATCCGACCCAACGCGCCTGCGCCAGATTCTGGTGAACCTGGTCGGTAATGCGGTCAAGTTCACCAAAGACGGCGGCGTGCGCATCATTGTGCGAAGCACCGGGTCTGATACGTCACCCGCCCAGATATCCATGGAAGTTGTCGACACGGGCATCGGGATGTTGCCCGAACAAATGAATCAACTGTTCTCACCGTTTACCCAGGCAGATTCAACCACAACGCGCCAGTACGGCGGCACCGGTCTGGGTCTGACCATCTCACGGCGACTGGCCCGCATGTTGGGGGGTGACATCACCGTCCAGAGCGAGTTGAACAAGGGCAGTTCATTTAAGGTCACCATTAATCCCGGGTCGTTGAACGGCGTGGAATTCCATCAGGACGCGACCGAAGCGGTGACGTCCAGAAAAGAAACCGAAACCGCGACCGATGAGGCGGAACAACTCGACGGCAACGTACTGTTGGCCGACGACAACGCGGTGAATCTGATGCTGATCAGCAAAATGGTGCAGAAGATGGGCCTGCGCGTCACAACTGCGGAGAATGGTCAGGAAGTGATGGACCACGTTGCCGCAGCGGAATTCAGTGGACAACACTTCGACGTGATTCTGCTGGACATGCAGATGCCGGTCATGGACGGCTATCAGACTGTCAAGCGTCTTCGCCAGCAAGGGTATACCCGAACGGTTGTAGCCTTAACCGCGAGCGCCATGCCTCGCGATCGAAACCGATGTATCAACGCCGGCTGCGACGATTTCGCATCCAAGCCAATCGATCGTGCGCAGCTGTACCAGATCATTCAAAACGCGATCGCATCCGGAAACGATGCGCGAATGTCCGCCTGACCGCGCAGGGTAACCTCGTTCCGAGTGGGTTATTCCAAACGGGCATGGCTTAAGGAAAGAGCTGTTTTAGACGAAATAATCACAAGTGGTAAGCCTCGCCATATCTGTCCAACGGTTGTGGTTCAAAGGTATTCGATCATGTCCAGGAAGCCCGCCAGCCAACCAGACAATCTATCCTTCTCACTTCTTCGCCTGACACGGGAGCCAGGGCGATGAAAATCCGACATCGGCTCATGTTGGGAAACCTGTTGATTGCGCTGTTTGTCATCGCGACGGTCGTCGTGAGCAGTTCGATGGCCAAGCACGTCAGCAAACTCCGAACAGTCGAACTGCCCATGGAGCAATCCTTGCGCGAAGTGGAGGTCGGTATCTGGGAAGCCATCCATGCGGCCGACACGTTTCGTGTTGGCGCGGACGAAGCCTTTGCAAAAATCTATGCAGAAGAACTCGAGGCGGTAGACCAGTACTATGCCGAGTACGCCACACTGATCGACACACCGAGCGAGCTGGCAGCCGCAACCGAGTTTGAGCGTCACTGGGCCAAGGCAAAAGCATTCGGCAACCGACTGATCCGGCGCTCAAGAGAAAAGCAACAGACAGAAAATGAGCTGTTCAGAGTCGTGAATGCTACGGACAGCGTTATCGACTATCAGATACAGACCGTCCTTGCCGAGCATGGTACGGACGCGTTGGCTCTGGAACAGTCCATGCGCGAGGTCGAAGTCGGCATATGGGAAATGATTCATGCCGCCGTTCAATTTACCAGCATCGCTTCTGAGTTGACTGACGGCCCCGATGATCTGCAATCATACGACGCACTGATGGAAAGAAAGATCCAGGAAGTCGAAAAGTTCTGGAAAAAGTACATTGAACAACATGATCCTCAGCGCACTTTGGAGAGCACCCGGCGGTTCGAACGACTATGGAAACAATCGGTTGCTCAGGGCCGACAATTGGTTCGACTTGAGATCACCTGCCGTCAACTGTACGACACACTCTACCTGGCTGTTGACCGGTCAGACAGCGTTATTGATGACAAGCTACAGGCCGCAATTCAGGATCGGGTTCGCAAACGGGACAAGGCGGCCGCGATTTCCAAATTTGCAGTCTACGGCGTTGGAATTATGGCCGTACTTGCGGCATTGCTCGTCGGGCATCTGGTCGGCCGATCGATCTGGCAGCCGATGAGCGAACTGTCTTACGCGCTGAGTATCATCGCCAGCGGCCACATCGGCCATCAGATCAACAGCACACGGTCAGACGAACTGGGCCAATTTGCCCGGTCGTTCGATGACATGGCAAAACAGCTTGAAACTTCGATGGCTCGCAACGAACTGGCCAAACACGCGGCCCAAGCCGCGAATCGTTCCAAGTCTGAGTTTCTGGCGAACATGAGCCACGAAATCCGCACGCCGTTGACGGCCATCCTCGGCTACACCGATGTGCTTCGCGATGAACAAATTACTGAAAACGCCCCACCGGAACGGCTGCAGACCATCGACACCATCAAGCATGCAGGCGAACACCTGCTGACGGTGATCAACGACATTCTCGACCTGTCCAAGATCGAAGCCGGGAAGATGACCGTGGAACTGGTCGAGACACCGCTGGCGAAGCTGCTGATCGACGTGGATGACCTGATGCGCCCGCGGGCCGAAGGCAAGGGCGTTGGATTGCGCACGACGCTGCAGACACCGATCCCCGACCGGATCATGAGCGACCCGACGCGCCTTCGACAAATCCTGATGAACATCGTCGGTAACTCCACGAAGTTCACCGAGCAGGGCGAAATCCAAATCCGCGTTGCCACAACCGGTCCCAAGGGTAGCCAGCGCCTGCGGTTCGAGATGCAGGACACCGGCAGCGGAATGACTGATGCGCAGGCGGCGAATCTGTTCCGCCCGTTCACTCAGGCCGACTCATCGATTACACGCAAGCATGGTGGTACCGGCCTTGGCTTGACGATCTGCCGCCGACTGGCGGAACTGATGGGCGGCACCGTGCGGCTCGACTACACCGAACCGGGCAAAGGCTCACGCTTTGTGGTCGATTTCCCATTAACCGAAGCAACCGGCGTATCGCTTGTCGAAGACTTGTCGAAGTATCGCGAACAGATGGCTGACAAAGCCGCGGAAGCAGAGCTGAAAAAGTCCGACAATCCGCTGTCCGGGCGCATCCTGCTGGCTGAAGACGGCATTGTGAATCAGCGACTGGTTTCGTTCCAGTTGAAGAAAAACGGCGCGCACGTGGATGTGGCTGACAACGGGCTGATCGCGCTGGAAAAGATCAAGGCGGCTGAAGCAGCCGGCAACCCGTACGACCTGTTGGTGACGGATATCCAAATGCCGGAAATGGACGGGTACACGCTGGCCACGACGTTGCGCGACAATGGCAGCGCCATGCCGATCATCGCATTGACCGCGCACGCAATGGCCGAAGACCGGCAGAAATGTCTGGACGCGGGATGCGATGACTATGCCTGCAAACCGATTGACTGGCCGGCGCTAATCTCAACCTGCGCGAAGTGGCTCGAACAGAGTAACACCACTGACAACGCGCAGAACGCCGCCTGAAATCATTCCGACTTTCCAGAGAGTTTTGCGTCATCTTTCTACTTTACTTTGTAGCCGCAAGGCGACGCCTCGCCGGTAGACTTGCAATCGCAGTCATTCAGCGCCATACGTCTCTGGCGCAATACCAAACGACAACAACACGCACCTGCGACGTAGCCACGTCGCGGCTATTAGTTAAGATCAAAGTAAAGATAGTTGACGCAACCCGCTCTAATACTACTCAATACCGACGATCAAAATCGTTCTGCGTCATGGTATCGCGCCTTTCGCGCGTCGCGTGGCCGTCGGACCACAGCGCGTTGCCGCCCTCGTTGTGGTAGGTCGACAGGTTCGGACGGCTTTCACTGGAATTCCACGTGAACTGGTCGTAATAGAAATATTCGAATCGGCCGTCGCGGTCGAGCCACTCGCCACTCATCACGGTGGCGGATGGATTGAGGATTTCGTCATAGCGCTGGCGCCCACGGCTGTCCGAAGCGGTCGCGCCCTGGTCATCCCACCAGTCGCTGTTACCCAGCCCGTACGCCCCGCCGTTCCAGCCGTAGGACACGGCAATGTCGGTTCCCCAGACGTTGGCGTAATCTTCCGTTGGGCACTTGAGAATGTTGGACGGCCGATCGTTGCGCAACGTCGAAGCGAGCGCAATGTACTTGCAGTAGGTCGGCCACTTGATGTTGTTGTGGTTCCATTCCGTGTAATACGTTGTACGCGTGTAGAACGCGACCACCCCGCTCCACAATGCGGTCATGTGCGGCACGCTCGGTGCACGCGTACTGATCGGCAGCCAATCCTTTTCATCCACCGTATACATTTGAATGGCCGGGTAATGCTGGCGCTGGTTCGCCAGACACATCGCCGCGCGCGCCGACTCGCGCCCCTGTTGCAGCGCGGGAAGCAGAATCGAAACAAGCAGTGAGATAATCGAAATGACTACGAGCAGTTCGATGAGCGTAAAACCTTTGCCCTGACGACCAGCCCGAAGACATGTGGCGGCGGGATGCGGATGATCCAATTGCTAGCTCCCTTCAGTGATTGTTCGTCCGGTAGCAAATGCGCAAACCGACAACCAAGCGCCCCGGGTCGGTCGCGTCTTACGTCGTTACCGTCGAACGCATGCTTTGTCCTTCACGACGCTTGAAATGATGCGCCGCCGATTGAAATTCGAATGAAATTCGTAATTTAATTGTAAGAAGCGGCCCGACAGTGGGTCAATGAGATTTGCACAACGTCAATTGAGCCAATGAAGTACAGGTTTTCTCGGGAAATATGGCTCAAACACGCTGTTTTCAGCACCTTTTCAACGAAATTCTTTTTCAACGCTTTTTCAACTGGGGTGCGACGCTGGCATCATCCGGCTTTCCGCTCACTTGCCCGTGAACGCCACAAGTAACCCCGGTACCCCCTAAAAACCAGATTGCCCGTGAATACCCACCCCCGCGATAGGTTGCTTCGTGATCGTCAGCCACATGTACACCTCGACTCTGCCAGAAAGGAATCCGCCAGAGCATCGTGTCATTGTGCTGCCAACGCTGCTTACAAATCTCACAAGTATAGGTGTATGTCGTTCGGCTGAATCCGCCAAACACGTAAGAAGCCAGCAGAAAACAAACGGCAACAATAAACCCCATCTTTATGCGCCAACGTCGCATGGACATGAACTACACCCCGATAGTTATTCAAAGGTAACACTATGCGTAATACAGAACTGTCACCAACAGTTATAAGCCGCGTATTCGAGAAAACTGTATGGCATATGTAACAAATGCTTATCTCACATCACTGATACAACAACGCTCCGTATAGCCTGGCGCGACTGAGGGAGACGGCATGGCGCTTGCGGCACGCGCTTTGTGGTTCAAAGGGCAATGGTGCCGGGCCCGTATCGATTTCCAATTTTGCCAGCCACCTTTAAACAATCATTTACTACTCAACCGGCGCGCCGTACCATAAGTGCTCATTTCCAACGGGAGTTCACCATGACAGCACTTCCCCGCAAGGCGTTTACCTTAATCGAGATGCTCGTAACGATTTCAATCATCGCGCTGCTGATCGCAATGCTCCTGCCGGCGCTGTCCAAAGCGCGACAGCGTGCCCATTCGTTGCAGTGTAAAACGAACCTGCGCCAGCAGTACGTCGGATGGGTCGGCTATGCCGTGGACCAGAACGACTGGCCGGTGGTGTGCTACAATACGCAGCACAATTACCCGCAGCGCAACACGTGGTGGAATCTAATCGCGCCGTACCTGAACCTGAGTGGCTCACTGCTGACCAATTCCACTGCTGAATCGGTCATGGCCAACAACAGCAATCTGAATCGCTACACATTCCGACAGCCGGTGTTTGTCTGCCCGAGCACCGGCGGTGTGAAGCGCGGCCGATGGTGGCAAGGTGGAACCGGGCCCGAACAATACTGGAGCAGCTACATGGCCAACAATTTCTGGGGGCTCGACGAACAGGGCAACGCCTCGGCCGCCGGGCTTTGGTCGATCTATCATCCGATCAACGGGTGGTCGAAGCCCAATCGCGCCTGGGACGAAGCGAATCCCGGCGGTCAAACCATCCTCGTGACTGAAAGCCCCTTGCAACACAACAACCAATCCATTGCATCATGGAATTTCTATACGGATGACCATGGTTGGATGCAGCAGCATGGGATGACGTTGCACGCCCGGGAAACCAACGCTTTACTCGGCGGCGGTGCGGTCATTGGAAGTGAACAAACCCAGACGACCGTTGTGAACTGGGCGAAAGCGGAGCATTAAGAGGGCATCTAGTCGGTATACATCCTTCACTGATGACTTCTGCTCAACCTTCACAGCCAATGTCTGTATGACTATCATCTCATCACGAATCATGAATGGTTCGATGCGGAAGCGGGAATGTAAAGAAGCGATCATTTCTACCGAAATTTTCATTGACTGGCGCAAGACGTCATCGTAAACTTCGGTTTCCTGCCCGCAAAGGACCAACAGGCCATGAATTCCCAATACATCCGCACACTGAACATATTCTTTACCGGCACCCCGGTAGGGATGGTGCGCGCGTGGGTAACTGGGCCGATTCATGACGCCGTTGCAAATAACCAAGACAACACAGAACGAGCTGGGCCGTAGGCACAAAACCATGTGCTGACTCGCAAGGCAATTTCAAGCCCTGCGGCCCATACGGCCGCGGGGCTTTTTTTATTGACGAAATAAAACAACACCGGCGCCAGAACGCCGGCCGGGAGCAAATAGAACATGACGACTGCAGAACTTAAACAGACTTCCAGCCCGATTGGCATGGAACTGCCGACCACGATTTCACTGATACTCAGCGAGCACACGGCCGACGGCTTGCCGCCGCGCGTGTTCGCGCTGGCGGATGTGGATGCGCGCGGGCAATTCAACGAGACGTGGGTCGCGTTGACCAATGGACACCTTGTCATCGTCGACTGCCGCGACGGGCGCGAGCCTGAGCGGCGCATGCTGAAACTGGACGATCAGACCAAACTGCTGATCGTTTCCGGCATCGGCGCCAGCCGGTTCCGCGTCGTGCGCGATGGCCACTTGGCAGAAGAATTTCGCTTTTCCAATCGGCAGGCCAAACGGTTCAGCCGACTTTTGCACCATGGCGAAGCGATCATCGAAGGACGCACCGATGAGCAGGTACTGGACAACGCGGTCAGCGCAGAGCACGACAAGCGGTGCAAAAAGTGTGACTCGCTGATTCCCGACTGGGCGGATAGCTGCCCGAGCTGCCTGAGGAAGCGGCGCATCCTCTGGCGCCTGTTGGCGTATGTGATGCCTTACAAGAAGTTAGTGTTCATCGGCTTGGGCGCTGCTACGGGCGTGACCGCTTTGCAACTGGTGCCGCCGGTCCTGACCAAATATTTGATCGACGGCGTGCTGACACCCGGGCCCGACCAGAAGCCGGACCTGCTCTGGCCGCTGATCGGTATCCTGGCGGTGTCGATTCTGTTGCGCGTATTCTGTGCCTACCTGCGTCTGAACCGGCTGGCGATGCTTGGCGAATTCGTGGCGCACGACCTGCGCGCGCAGGGCTTCACGCATCTTCAGAAACTGTCGCTGGCATACTTCAACCGCAAGTCCACCGGCCAGTTGATCAACCGGCTTACGCACGACACGGACCGGATGTGGGACTTCATCGCGTTCGGCATTGTGGAAGTGTTCATGGCGATTCTGATGATCGTGGGTATTGCGATCATTCTCTTTATTCATGAGCCGGTGCTGGCCGCGCTGATGATGGCGCCGGTGCCAATCGCGATCGGGTTGATGTACCTGCATTCGGTGCGCATCAAGCGCATCCTGACGCGCGTGTGGATGAAGTGGGGCAAAATGACGTCCGTGTTGTCGGATGTGATTCCCGGCGCGCGCGTGGTGAAGGCGTTTACGCAGGAAGGCCGTGAGGAGCGGCGCTTCATCGGACGCAGCCAGGCGGTTGTCGATGATACGCACCACCTGCACAACGAATGGACACGATTTTGGCCGAAGCTGACGCTGCTGTTGAACTGTGGCACGCTGATTATCTGGGCGTATGCCGGGCCGCGCATCCTTGGCGGCACGTTCGAGCTGGGCACGTTCGTCATGTTCATCGGCTACGTCTGGATGTTCTATGGGCCGATCGAGGAATTGGGCATGATGAACCGCGTGTTCCAGCGCGCGGCGACCAGTGCGCACCGTATCTTCGAAGTGCTCGATACGGCCCCGACGGTGTATTCGAAAGCCCAACCAACGCGCCGACCGCATATTGATGGCTCGGTCACATTTGAAAACGTCAGCTTCAGCTACGACGGCGTGAAGCGCGTGCTCGACAACGTCAGCTTTCATGTGGAAGCCGGCGAGATGATCGGCCTGGCAGGCCCGTCTGGCGGCGGCAAGACGACGCTGGTCAACCTGATCTGCCGGTTCTACGATCCGATCGATGGGCGCGTGCTGGTCGACGGCATTGACGTGCGCGACTACGACCTGCGTGAACTGCGCCAGCAGGTCGGTCTGGTATTACAGGAGCCTTACCTGTTCAGGGGCTCGGTGTCGCAGAACATTACGTACGGCAATCCGGACGCCACACCGAAGCAGATCATCGAAGCCGCGCGGGCAGCCAACGCGCATGACTTTATCGTCGGCTTTCCCGACGGCTACGACACGCGCGTCGGCGAGCGCGGCCAGACTGTCTCCGGCGGCGAGCGCCAGCGATTGAGCATTGCCCGTGCGATACTGCACAACCCGCGCATGCTCATCCTCGATGAGGCCACCAGCAGCGTGGACAGCAAGACCGAGATGCACATTCAGCAGGCGGTCGACCGCCTGGTGCAAGGTAGGACCACTTTCGCCATCGCGCACCGGCTGAGCACATTGCGCGAAGCGAATCGATTGTTTGTTCTCGACAAGGGCAAGCTTGTCGAACAGGGAACCCACGAAGAACTCATGGCAGCCGACGGCGTGTATGCCAAACTGCACAAGACGCAGTCAGAACTGCACGCGATGTTTGCCGTGTGATGGAAATACAAAAGGAAATCATGATGACAACAGATACGGACATTGAGTTACACCGCGACGATCAGGGCCGGCTAGTGCTGCGTCTGAATGGCTCGGAGGAGCCGATTGAAAACATTCAGGTCGCGCGCTGCTTTCCCTGGTCGCAGCCGGATACATATGTGAGCCTGCGAAACAGTGACGGTGCGGAAGTGTTGATGCTTGAAGACCTGTCTGGTCTGCCGGACGTTGCACGGAAGCTGCTGCGCGAAGAATTGAATACGCGCGAGTTCGTTCCGCAAATTACGGCTATCGAATCAATTGACGATACCCTCGAAGTAATGGCATGGCAGGTTCAGACCAACCGCGGCCCGATCGAACTGCAGGTCAAGCACAGCGAGGATGTGTATCAGCTGGACGATGGTCAGGTTCTGATCCGCGATCATGCCGGCGGTACGTTTGTTGTGAAAGATCTTGATACGCTCGACGCGCACAGTCGGTCATTGATTGAGGATCATCTGGCATAATGTTTGTGTTTGTATTCCCTGAATTGATGGGCGTCACGCATGGCTGTTACCGCGATCGTCGGGCTCACCGTATTTGTCCGGGGATTCAACTCGAATCACCTAGCTGAGCTCGCGACGCCAATACCGCCTGCAACCGTTGTCTCTGGGCCAGAGGATTCATTAAAGTGCCATGAACCCGGTTGGTCCGTGTCGTAAATGATGCGCGCGTGGTAGATGGCGGTGCCGGTGAAATCGCCATCTGTCAGGGGCCGGATGCGGTAGGGGTAATCGGCTTCCTTGACCGCCATAGCGCAGGTGCGGACCCGGTGCACGAGGGTCTGGGTTCGACCGCCCGTGTGGGGCAACAGTTTCGCCATATCAACCATTGGGCCGTGGTCTTTGGGAATAGGAACACCAGCTTTGTAGCTGTCGAAGATTTCACGCCGATCACTGGCTTGGAAGCCGTTGTTCACGTCAATGTCCCACATGTAGAGGGGATTGCGGCCATCACCGTGTGGCGAAACGGTCGCATCACCGGCCAGCAGCCGAACGCCGCCATCGGGGCAGTAGTAGACCGCCAGCGGACACCCCTGGACACGGGGTTCGTGGATAATGTCCAAGGCCGGTGCGCCGACGAACGGGTCGCCAACTCTAGCCCAGCCGATACCGGCGTCGCGTCCGATGCGCCGTGCGGCGATCACCCAGTCACTGCCGACAGATGCGATGCTGGCTTCGAAGAAATGTTCACCAAAGGGGGGACTCGTTTCAACCCATTCGTAAACACCGCGGCTGGTATTGAACTGGTAACGCAACGCCGCCAGTCGCGATCCGTCGCCTGGCTGAAGGGCCACCGACTGGGCTCCGACATCGCCCCCGCCATCATAGAAATGGTTGACGTCGACCCATTCATTGGCGTCTTGGTTCAGGGGAACCGCCTGGACGAACGTCTGGTTCATGCGCGCCAAGCCGTGGTCCGCGACGGCCTCGCCGTCCTCGTAACCGAGTTGTCGCAGTTGCTGCACAGGCTGGAGCATCTCGATGTCGTCCTCCGCGTCGTTCAGGCGGAACTGACACCACTCCACGCACTGCGTTCGGGCGCGCACTTCATCGGGCTGGTTCAGAAACATGATGTAGCCGCCCTCGGGCACAAACACGCGCGCAACCTTGCGCCACCGCACGGCGAACACATTGGCATGGGCCGGGGTAGCACCGTTGATCAACGCGCCTTTGGGCACGCCGAACATCACCGGGCTCCCGTACTGCCGAACACAGCGGTACTTGTCGCCCAGCGGATACCAGTCGTCAATGCTCTGGGCGAACATGCCTTCCTTGATGATCGCACCGTCATAGCTATCGCGACGGAGTTGCCAGATGATGGACCGATCGTCGTCGCAACCCCGGAAGCTGCGCGTGGCGAACACGGTCATAAACCGGTTCGCAGACAACTGCGCTCCATTGCAGTGTGCCGGCGCCACCACGTCGCTCCTTTGTTCGCCGGGGATGGTTGTGTCGTCGACGAGTTTGCCCAAGTGTTCAATGTGTTCAATCATTCGAATATCACCTCATGTTCTGCAGCCTTGACCGGCTTCGCTTCATCTGCGGGCCGACTGGCCGTGCCACGGCTTCTGCTGACAACCTCCGCGATGGCCAACATCAGCACCTCTGGGCATCATGCTATTGGTCCAGGCCAGAATGATCCAGATTTTTTTGATTTTTATACCAATTTTTCTTAAAAAACGAACCAGATTCGATGTTAAACGATCCAGATTAGATCATTATGGTGGCGGCGTGAGCCTTGGCGACTTGAAAGGACAGAAACAGTGTCGCATACCACCTCAGCCCTGATGTGTTGTTGTCTGGTTGCGGTTGGGGTATCACTGACCGTCCAAACCGTATCGACCTTCTTTATTCTGCATCACCCGAACTGGCTGTGACCCACGCATGACTGTTACTGCGATCGTGTTGATCCTCCTTTCCGCCGTCATACACGCGACGTGGAACCTGCGAAGCAAGCAGCGATATCAGTCAGTACCCGGGTTCTTTGTCATGACCACGCTCGGCATGTTGTGCATTATGCCGATCCTTCTTTTTTATCTGCACCGGCTGCCTTCGGTGCCGAGCGGTGTGTGGTGGACGCTTGTGGCAACCGGTTTCGCGCAGGCGGCCTACTACGTCGGGCTGGCGCATGCTTATCGACTCAACGATATTTCGATGGCCTATCCGATGGCGCGCTCGCTGCCGGTACTCATGGTGCCGATGGTAACGCTGGTCCTTGGTCAGGGGGAGGCCGTGACACCGATCGCATGGGCAGGCATGGTCCTGATTGTGGCGGGTGTGATCGCGCTTCCGCTGAACCGGCTTAGAGATGTTCATCCGCGCGCATATATGTCGCGTGGTTTTCTGGCAGTGCTGTTGGCAGCAGCAGGGACGACCGGCTATTCGGTGCTTGACGACCATGCCCTAAGACAACTCCGCGCGACGCCGGGATGGGACAGCATTTCTGCACCGATGGTATACGTCGCGCTTGAAGCGATGATGTCTTCATTGTGGTTGAGTTTGGTGGCACTCGGCACGCGCCAGAACAGGGCGTGCGTCTTGTCGGCGGTCAAGGCGGACGGTGTACACGCAACAATTACCGGGATCATGATTTTTGTTGCGTACGGCCTGGTGCTGGCGGCCATGGCGTTTGCGGACAACGTCGGCTATGTCGTCGCCTTTCGCCAGTTGAGTGTGCCGATCACAACGATCGCGGGCATCGTCCTGCTTCGTGAATCGTGTTACGCGCTGCGCGTCATCGGCATGCTTCTGGTAACGATCGGGTTGGGGCTGGTTGCGATCGGATGACAGGTTCGCTGAAGAACGAAACAGGTCTGACCTGACCCGCCAAAACGTAATAGCTTCCGCCGCCGGCACGTTATGCTATTAAGCTATCCCGCCACGCGATTTCCGCCTTAAGCCGAACAGGGAGTGCGTGATGCAGCCGTCCACCGTCTTAACCACCGTTGTCATAGTGGTGTCAGTCTGCGCCGGCCTTATCGGCCAGACTACGGAATCGAATCCAACAGTCTCGCTCACCTATCCGATCGTTGACACTGGGCAGACGCACTGTTTCAGTGATACTGGCCAACTGTTCAGGCTGCCGCGCCCAGGTCAGGCGTACTTCGGACAGGATGCGCATTATCTGTCCAACCCGCCCCGCTATCGCGACAATGGCAACGGCACCATCAGCGACCTGAATACGGGGCTGATGTGGCAGAAAACGCCGGACCTGGACAATAAGCCGACGTTCCGCCAAGCAGCCGCGGGCGCGAAGGCGTGTCGCCTTGCTGGTTACAGTGATTGGCGTCTTCCGGTGATCAAAGAGCTATATTCGCTGATCGATTTCAACGGCAACGTGCGCGCCCGGTCGCCGGTGCCTTATGTCGACACCCAATACTTCGACTTCTGCTACGGCAATGAACGCGGACACAACGGACGTAACATTGATGCGCAGTACTGGTCCGCCACCGAATACGTCGGCACGACCATGCAAGGCGCCACCACCGTGTTCGGCGTCAACTTCGCGGATGGACGCATCAAAGGATACCCGCGCGACCGTGGGCGTAGAGGCGGCGCCATGACGCAATTCGCGCGTTACGTGCGCGGCAACCCGGACTATGGCGTCAACCAGTTCGTCGACAACCAGGACGGCACTATTTCTGACCTGGCCACCGGCCTGATGTGGGCAAAGACAGACAGTACTAGGCCTATGAACTGGCGCGCGGCACTGACATATTGTGAAAACCTCCAGCTTGCGGGGTACGCCGACTGGCGTCTGCCCAATGCCAAGGAGTTACAGAGTATTGTTGACTACACCCGCGCCCCGGATGCGCAGCAGTCCTCGCAGCGCGGGCCGGCCATTGATCCGATCTTTAAGATAACTGATTCGGTATCCTGGGCTTGGACCAGCACCACGCACATGGAAGCCGGCCGCACCATGGGCAGTTGGGCCGCCTACGTCGCTTTTGGTATGGCGACCGGCAACATGTCATTGGAGTTCGGCCATCAGAAGCGCCTGATCAACGTGCATGGCGCGGGCGCTCAACGTAGCGATCCCAAGACAGGTAACTCCAACGCATCACAATGGCGCGATGGTTTTGGCCCACAGGGTGATACCGTGCGCATTAATAACTATGTGCGCGCAGTGCGCAATATTGATCCGGACGCGGTCAAGATAGTCCAGCCGGACACCGACCGTCTGCCTGAAAATCAGCATCACGGCATGTCACCGGCGCGCGGCAAAAAGAATGGCAACGTGGACCCGCGCTTCCCGGTGCCGCGTGGTCGGCGATAGAGATGGTTCGTTGGCGAAAAAATGTTCCGTGAAAGACAACACCCGGCATTTGAGGCGTGGACACTTCAACGTGTGGTAATATTGTCTTTCGGAACAGAAACACCCCAATAAGCGTCAGTTGTAAAAAAGTAGCTTGTACGCAAAGCGGGAAGCGCTGCAAATGACTCAAACCAAATTCAAGTGGAAAACGATCCTCGGATTGGTATTGCTGCTGGTGGCCATTGCGATGAACTGGATGTGGGTCTTCGGCGTGCTTTTTATTCTTTGGGCGCTCAACGACATCGCAACGGGCGAAACCCATTTCGTCGAACGGATTCAACGCGGTGAAAGTCCGGCTCTGTTCTGGGTCATCGTCTTGTTGTGGCTGCTCCTGTCGGGTTATCTGCTCTTTGAACCCTGGCTACAACCTGTCGGTTAGCGCGCAACGCAGGGGAGACAACATGCCATCATCCGATCGAACACACGCCTTACTGCCCGTCGAAGCCTACACCTCTGATGAATGGTTTGATCGTGAACAGAGTGAACTGTTCGGGCGCGTGTGGCAGTTCGGCGGCTTTGTGGAAGACATTGCCGAGACGGGTGATTTCGTCACCGTGCAGGCCGGCCCGCATCCGTTGTTTGTCGTGCGCGGGCCGGACGGTCAGCTTCGCGCTTTTCACAACATCTGTCGACATCGCGGCACGCAACTGCTTCGCACTATCGGCAATTCGAAGAAGTCGATCATCTGTCCGTATCATCATTGGACCTATTCGCTAGACGGCGAACTGAAGAACATCCCTCGCCGCGGTGAGGAATTTCCAGACGTCGATATGTCGGCGCTTTGCCTGCACAAGGCATCGGTGCAAACGTGGCGGGGCATGTTTTTTGTCCATCCTGAGCCGGACGCGCCGCCAGTCAACAACTGGTTCGAAGGTGTGGCCGGCCACCTTGGGCCACACCAGCCCGAACACCTTGTCGAATACAAGGAAGGCAGAACGCGTCACGAGATCAAAGCCAATTGGAAGATCGTGGTCGAGAACTACATCGACGGGTACCACCTGGCCCATCTGCATTCCGATACGCTTTCCATGTACGACCATTCGCGCCAGGAGTCGGGGTTCGTTGGGCCGCATTTTGTGTTTTACGAGCCGTTGTCAAAGACGTACGCGCAGGACGTTGAGAAACAGTCGCCGTTTCCGTTGATCGACCACGGCCCGCCTGAAACCCTGGGGGCCTATGTTCCCATGCTGTTTCCCAACCTTGGGCTCAGTGAAACGGAAAGTTCATGGTCAACGTTTCACATCATTCCGGTGGCGCCTGATCAAACGGTTGTTGAAACCCGAACCAAAGTAATGCCTGCGTCTGACTGGGCGTACATGAAACAATCGTTTTCGTCGTGGTGGAACTGGAAGGGAAGGCAACGAAACATGTTCGAAGGCGACGAAAACGATCCACTCTCCTCCGGCGACTTCATGCAGGAAGACATCTATGCCTGTGAGCAGCAGTTCCGGGCGATGAAATCACCGAAGTTTGCGGTTGGGGCGACGGCCAAGCGTATGGAGCAATCGGTGATTGGTTTCCAGAAACAGGTACTCAACCACGTCAGCGGGTCGCGTGAACGGTAAGGAAGTTTTAACCGGCTTCCTGAAGGATGATGTCGTACTGATAGAGATGCTTCTCGCTTTCAGATGCTCTTGCGATCATCAGCGCCTGTTCCTTTGCGCTCTTGCGATTTAACAGAAAGTCTTTTTTGTTGAGCTTATGACCGGGAAAATACATCTGCGTGGTCAGCGTGAAGTAGCCGGGCCTGGTCACCTTGAAGTGAATGTGCGGCGGGCGCGACCAGTTTCGGCCGGCTGGATACGTGCCTGGGAAGATAGTTTTGAAACGAAAGCCGCCTTCCTTGCCACTAGGCACCACGGCCCATCCCTGAAAGTTCGGGTCCAGCGGTCTGCGGCTTCTATCGTGCGGATGCCGGTAGCGGCCCGCGGCGTTGGCCTGCCATAACTCAACGGTCGCGTCTTCGATCGGCTCACCGTGCGTATCAATGACGCGTCCCTGAATGACAATCACATCACCTTTGGCCCGTTGCTCGTGGCCTTCGATGATCGTCAAGTCAAAGTCCTTGTCCTTCTGCGCATTGACCGGATAGAACGGACCCTCTGTCTCCCGCGGAGTTGGCCGCAACGTAGTAGCGCCCGCGCCGAGCACGTCGCCGGACAGAGCAGCGGCAATACCACCAAGTAGCCCCGTGCCGACGAATGTTCTTCGGGGTAGTTTTTTCATGGCAGGACGATTCCTTATATAAACCGCTGAGGTTGCCTTAACTTTAGACAGCCTTTTACCCGTTTTCTGTTGTTACAGACTTTTTGCCCGTAGGAGCGGTGAATCACCCCTTCACCGCCATCAGCGAAAACACCATCGGATACGTCGGCTTGCCCGGCCCGTGGTGAAACATGCCGTCCTCGCCTTTGACCATTTCCTTGTACACACGAAAGCTGGCCACTGGATGTTCATGGAACAACTTGATGGTCAACCCTGCGCCCGCGACTGCGTTGATCACATCAGCGACTGTATGGTTCCACTCGTATGTCGGGTTGTCGGTCTGCTTATCCGTTGCGTGATAATCCGTGTCATCGTCTTCGACTGCGCAGAACATCGGCTCGCTGTCCGCAAAGTAGCTCCGCCGAACAACTGGGAACGGCTGACCAGCATCGTGATCGATACCAAAACTGTATGGATGCCCGTCGGCGACATACAGCATGCCGCCATCGCGCAGCCGATCTGCAAGAATCCGCGCCCAGCGGTTCAGGTCCGGCAGCCAACAGAGCACGCCGTAGCTGGCAAACGCAATATCAAACTGATCGTTAACGTGTTCGGGCAGGTCGTAAATGTTGCAGCAGACAAATCGGCAGTCAAGGCCGCACTCGTCGTTTAGCGCGCGGGCGGCTTCGATAGCCTTGTCTGAAAAATCCACACCTGTCACCTTTGCGCCCATGCGCGCCAGGGACATGGAGTCCAAGCCGAAATGACACTGCGCGTGCAGGATTGACTTGCCTGACACGTCGCCGAGTTCATCACGCTCGATGTACGTCAGCGTTGAAGCACCACGTTTGAACGCTTCAATGTCATACACCTCACCCGGCCCGAGATGCAGCGGTACCAGCGCGTCCCACGCTGTCTGGTTGACCTGAAAATATTGATCTGCTTTGATATTCATGGTTCTATTTGTCCAGAACGCCCAATGAAGTAAACAATTCCCTGATTCGACGCGGGTCCTCAACCCTGGCAGCACCGAGCCCGAAGTCTTTGGCAGCTTCGACATTGGGTGCGAAGTCGTCGAGAAAGAGAGCGTCTTCGATTCGGGTGCCGCAAGCGTTTAGAACGTATTGGAAACCATCAGCCTCAGGCTTGCGAAGACCGATCTTCGACGACGCATAAATCTCGTCGAAATTGGCCAGGGCATCCTCATACTTTTCCGGCCATATCTGGCAATGAAGTTCATTCGTATTCGTAAAGGCCACCAGCTTTGCCCGCTTCCGAATCAGCGGCAGACAAGCTTGAGCTTCAGGAAATACGTCGCCATAGATGGCGTTCCATCCGGATACGAAATCTTCGTACGACAATTCGATGCCCAGATCGGTTCGAATATGCAGGTGATAGTCTTGAGGAGAGATCTGCCCGCGTTCGAACCGTCCGAATTGCTCGTCAAAACGAAATCGCTCGCGGATCGCTTCTTTCGCAAGCGCGAGCTTTGCGCCCCAGCTTGAAAACACACGATCAAAATCAGCGTCGAAGACAACACCACCCAGATCAAGAATCACAAGCGACGGTAAGCGCATACGCATGTCCCGTTAACAAACATCGACCCGGCCGATGGCACGCGGTGTCTTTCCTAAACTTTTCCAACCCAATCAACGCTAACGTCGGCTTCTTTTCGGAGGTAAGCGCCTAATTGCCCTGCGTGATGTTGTGCGTGTCTGATGCTGGTCAAATGATGTTCGCCGCGCGACATCTGATACCACGGGAAACCAGATGGTGCCGCAAGCGATTCGTGGCTTTCGGAAGCGATCGTTTCTGCTGCCTTCTTCCGACAGTGCGCAACATATTCGATGATGACATCTTTCTCATACGGTTCGCCCAGTGATGCTTCTCCATCTGGCGGGAAGTGATCGAAAAATTGAAGGTTCGGGCGGAAAAACGACGGCGGGCTAAATGATTTCTCATCGAGCGAAAGGTACAGGTCAACGAAGTGCAGCGTGTGATACGCCACATGCCAGAACGCATACTTACCGATCTGTCCCGCCCAATGCTCAGCTGGGCAGGCACGAACGCATTCGTTCAGCGTACAGAGTGATGCATCGAACTGACTCGCAACAATTTCTTTGAAGTACTCAATCATTATCTGAGGCTCCCATAAGCATTCGTACACAAATTGGGGACAGGCCGGGATGAATAACACCGAGGTCGCAGGCGGGCCGGATCAATACATGGCCATCATCGTACAAGATAAATGTAAAGAGAGAATATCGAAACGAAATCCGGCCTATTTCGGTATCGGTATTGGCTCGAATCTCGCTCAGGCAGCGCCGTCTACAACCAACTCACCTGCGTCTTCGGGCCGGTATTCCAGAATATCCCCTGGCTGACAATTCAGGTGTTTACAGATGGCTTCCAAAGTGGAGAACCGGATGGCGCGCGCCTTGCCCGTTTTGAGAATGGAAAGATTCTGAACCGTGATGCCGACAGCTTCTGCCAGATCCTTCAGCTTCATCTTTCGCTGTGCGAGTACCACGTCAACGTTAACGATGATTGCCATGATGGTCGGCCTTTAAATGACGAGACTGTCCTGCTCTTTCAGTTCGCACCCCATGTCCATGACATAGGAGATGAGAATGACGAACGAGCCGATAATTAGAAAAGCAACTTCCAACCGCACGCTGATATGGCCGGAAGTAATATCGAAGAATGTCAGGACAGGCCCGGCGATGACTGTCTGAATCATCGATGCAATATCAATGGAGATGATCGCCCACCCAACTTTCCGAATGACGGACACATTGTCACCGGTGAAGATGATGCCCTTGCGGTAGAGCCCCAGAAGTCGATAGAGCCAATAAAAGGCAACCATATAAACAAGCGGCTTAATGGACCCCAGCGCCAGAACAGCCAACAAGCCGCCGCCGGTAATTGATGTTGTGTCGAGCGCGATGCCTTGGGGCATGTTCAACAGCTCCGCCCACGCCCCGGTACCCGCTTCCAACGCAATAACGCCCGGCGTGAGAATGAAAAAAATGAGAGCCAAACTTTGCAGCCTGGCACTGGTTGTTTTGAGTTTTTCCACCTTCGATATCCTCCACCTGTTCAGCAGGACAAACTGCCGAAGACCCACCTGCCGCGGCCCTCATCCGCTTCAAATCGTCATCGAGAGCCGGATGAAGATGCAGCAATAGTAGTGGCCGCCAAAGATGGAGTCAATACTTTTACAATAAAAAATTATTGTTTATCAATAATTTATATTTGATATTCGATCTACCTTGGATCTGTTGCGGCTACGTCTCTCGGCATCCGGTCTAACAGTTCTGCGACGGCTTTGGAAATCGGCTCGCCGCATTCCGGACAGTTGCCGAGCGAGGCGCGCAGGTCATATTTGCATTTGCGACAGTGGTAAATGGGGTGAACCTGCTCGAACGGGCGCGAATAAATCAAACGAAGTAATCCGTAGACGAGGATCATGTAAACAAGCAAGACGACATTCAGAACGGCGCCTTGCATGAGCGTCCATACCAGGACGATACAAAAACTGCCGAACGGATCGGTCGACGCGGACCAGTCGACGGGGTTTCGAAGGGTGGTACCGCTGGTGACCTCAAGCATACCGCCGGTGATCATGCCGCAGATGACGTCTAGAAACAGGCCGACGGGAAAGATGAGACTGATACCCATGCGCGTGAGATAGCCGATCAGAAACGTGGCGCGGTAGATGCGCATGTTGCGCAGCCGTCGCGCGTAAGGCGTGCAGGCGGCCCAGGTGTAGCCTGCGATAAAGATGCCAACCCCGATTAACATTGCGAGGATGTGCGAGATTCTGTTTTCCATCAACACAGACATGACAAAGCTGGGCACCGCGCTGATGCAGCAGACGATGGACCATATGCCGAAGTTCTTTGCGATATCAGCAGCGGTCAGAGCGGGCAGCGGCGTATCGTTCGAGATGTACATCCGTATGGGATTGTAGTGTAAAAAGAAGAGGTGTCTTCAGGGTGTTACTCGACATTTGTAACATGCGACAAGATGTCAGAGCTCTTCGAGAAATCCATCGGAACCGAAATAGTAGATGTTCTCGTGCTTAAAACCCCAACAATCGCCAAGCTTGCGAATGTGAGGTTCAAAGGTCAAGAACGGTACGTGTCCCAAGTTCATTTTGTTTCCGGCTTCAATGTAACAACGGTTATCGCGATGGGATGCAATGCTATGGCCGAGATTCTTTAACGCATCGAGGTTTTCGAATCCCTGTTGCTCAATCTCGCGATTGGCAAAGGAATACAGATCCTCGAAAGTAACATCCGGCCGGGCAAAGTTTTGCACCGATTGATGCAGCAGGTGCTGCACTTCTGCACCACGTTGAAATTCGGGAGCCGATGGTTTGAGTACGCAACGTCCATCTTCAACAAAGTAGCTGCGGGCGCAATCGCCCCAGGCATTATCCAGCAAGGGGCTAAGGTCTACGGTGATGAAATTGAACATGCCAACTTGCTCGTCAGCTGGCCGGTAATTTTGACCGGAAATGGAGAGCGAACTACGGGAGCCAAGCAGTACGAGCGCGGGACATGTGTAGTACCACGTTTCGGTAACACCCCGGGCCGTTAGAAACTCGATAGCACGGTTTGAGATAGTACTCTCCGTATCGCTTGGTGTAATCGTATCGTGAAGATCTGACAGAACAGTCTTGGCAATTGTCTGTACTGTTGAATGTGCTTGCATCGTATCGGTTGAAGGCTGTCTCATGAGGTCAGGTTAGCCAAGCGCGGCCTCCTTCAAAGATTCCTTTGTATTGGTTCCGGCTACACACGCACACGTATGTATCGCACCTCAAGCGGCTTCTCAAGACGCGTCCCCATCATGTCAATGACATCCGACCGCTCATTACCCGCGCGAAGCGTCGGCGTCATGAACAGATGCAGCGGCGTTTTGCACGGCAGCCGAACCGGCTCGCCGACGGACATGTCGCCCGCTACTTCAGCCAGGTAGTTGCCCGATGTATCGTCTTCCGCATCAATTGCATAAAGTACAAGCAGGTGCCCGTCGCGCGCCACATGAAAGCGCGCGAAGGTCGCCTCGCGCCGTGGCGACTCACCCGCGCTGTAGAACAGGTGACGATGATCCGTGCGCCCATCGGAATCAATTACCGCGTAGTTCAACGCATACCATTGACGCGCATCCGGGAAGAACCGCTCGCGCAGCTGCTCATCAATCGCGCGCTCGGTCCAAAGCAGATGGGCACGGCCATTGGCGTCCACATGCAGATCCGTCACGCGCAGTTTTCCTGCCGTCCGGTCGCGTGTCCCCAGTTCCTTCCACGGGCGAAACGGCTGACTGGTGATGTCATCCGTCCATGTAAAGAACACCCTCCGAAAGTCGTATTCTCTAGGCAAGCCAAGTTCGGCGCGATAGTCCGCCCAGGCGCTGTAAGGCTCGAGAATATCGCTCGTGCCGAAAACGTATGCCTTTCGATCCACCAGCGCGACCGATGGGTAGCAGATGCGAATCGGTTGCGGCCTGTCGTATTCCGCGCCCCATGGCCACGCGATGCGCCCGCAATGCGACCATTGACCGGTCGCGTCACACAGCGACCACTCCGCGTGGGCATAGCCGATGTTCTGGATCAGCAGTATTTCACCTTGCTGGCGGTCGACGACAAAGCTGCGATAAGAATGCTCGCAAAATGGCGGGGAACCGTTCCACCCCGGATGCAACGTTCGAGCCAGCTTATCTGGCTGATTAACTGCGAATTCCAGAACCTCCGGGCGCGCCGGCCCGCGCTCCTGCTCCGGCGCGAGGCTCGGATTGACCGACATCATCAGCCGTCCGCCGTCAAGCAATGCAATCGGGCAAGGCTCACGCTGCAGGTATGCCTCGTCCTTCTGTCGTACCTGCCAGCTGGATTCGGTGCATTGATACAATACCCACCGCCATGTATTGAGCGGATTTGCATCCGGAACACGTTCAACGCCGCTGATAAAGACGTCATCGCCCTCGCGGACTATCAGCGTGTTGCCGAAGCACCACATCGGACCGGCGCCGCTGACCGAATCGGGGACAGAAAAAACATGGTCTTCGCGCTCGATCTGAGGTTGCGGTGGCATTTATCTGCCCTCTTTGGCCAAGGGGTGTCATTGAAAATAGTATCGTATTGTCCCACGATATCTGCCACCATCGATGTTCCCAGGCGCCGTGCTGCTCTATCGACAGCAACACCACGCAACGCTGAAAGCCCACACTCTCCTGAGTGTGGGATCGATTAGCGCTGACGAGAGACTTTTCATCATATCGCGCAATGAATGCCTAACAGCCCCACACTCAGGAGAGTGTGGGCTTTCGCTTTATGAACGCGTTCGTGGATTAACACTGGACAATGTGGTACGCATCCTTGGTATTGAACAGCCTGGTTCTCAGTCGACCGCTTCCATTGTCACACAGTATTCCTGAAAACCAACGGATCGCCAAAACGCAATTGCCCGCTCATTGCCGATCAATACGTCCAGACGAAAACGGCGAAAATCCTTCCAAGCATTGCCGCGTAACCACTCGATCGTCTCCCGACCAAAGCCGCGCCGCCGATACTGACGCGCGATAAAAAACTGGCGAATATAAACATGGTCCGGCTCGTGCCGAAACAGCGTGTAACCAATCACCTCACCGTTATACAAAAAGATCGTTGCTCGATAGCCATTCGCAAGCCACCTTGCCATGCGCTCGGCTAGCTCTTCGATCGACATGGCATTGCGATGCTGCTCATCTTCGATCAGCTGTTTGTTGAGGCCGGCAAGCAATGGCACATCTTCGGTTGTGGCAACTCGATATTCCATATCCGTCAGTCGGCAAGGTCCTTGCAGAAATGAGTATCATTGTCTCGATAATCCTCGATCACAAATCCATGCTTCTTATAAAAGCATACCGCGTCATCCCAGGCACTGGTCGTTTCCCAAACCACCCTGGCGTAATTCCGCTCTCTGGCGCCGTCCAACAGGCGATTCAAAATCAACGTGCCGATTCCTGTTCTGCGAAGATCTCTGGCAACCCATACCCGAACGATCCGAACAACCGACTCTGATTCGCGAATCAAGCCACCCGTTCCGACCAAGACGCCCTCCCGAAAAGCAACAAGGAAATTTTCGGAGCTATAACTCCCTGCAATGTCATCAATATCCGGATTCACCGTCTGATCGATCGTTCCCCAGCGCTCGGCGAGTCCGGCCAGAATAAAGCGCCGAACCTGTTGCTGATCGGTATCGCGAAAGTGACGGATATGAATGTTCATAGCTGTTTTTTCAGCCCACATGTTTTCCGAAGGAGCCCACTATGTCTGGAAGCTCTGCAAGCGACCGAACCTCATGGTCCGGCACAATGCCTGTATTGTTCGGCATGTCATCCCGGTTAAGCCATACCGAGATGGCCCCGACTGCGTTTGCCCCGACAATGTCTGATTCCAGCGAATCACCGACGTGTACGAGTTCGTTCGGTGCGCAGCCGGCTTGCTTGCAGGTTAAATGAAAAATCTCCGCACCCGGCTTCTCGACGCCGACATCCTGTGCAAACACAACAAAGCTGAAGCGGCCTTCAAGCCCGCAACGTTCCGGACAGCTGTTGCCGTTTGACAAAAGTCCAATCGGGCACTTTGCGCGAATGGCGTCCAGTGCAGGAACAACATCAGCGTATAATTCAATATCCTCAAACCGATGTTTCAGATACAAGGCATTCAACTCAGATGCGAATGCGTCGTCTGTGCAACCGACATGCGCCAACGTGTGTTTGAATGCGTGGAGTCGAACTTCCTCAAGATTGACAGTCTTTCCTTTCAACCCTGCGGCGACTGTATTTCGAATCTCGATCATTTTCTCAATGGTCAGCTCAGAAGTCGCCTGACTCGGAACGCGACGGCGCAGCTCCGCCAGCGCAATTGAAAGCGAATGGCGCATGACTTTCTGAAAATCCCACAAGGTCATGTCGCCATCAAACGAGATTGCTTTGATTGAGCTGGTTGGGTTCATTTTTTGTATTCGACGTTGCTCTACCCGCGGATTACGCATCCTGCCGACGACCCAAGAGGATCGGCTGGTAGAAGCAACCGTCCAGCTGTTCCACCTGAACAAACCCGGCCCGGCGCATCAACTCCATCAGTTTGCCAGTCCCGACGGCGTAATATCGTGATCGCATCACCCGGGTCGTACAATTCGATCCGCCGTGATCCGCCACGCAGTACATGGTCAAATCGTAGATCAGGCCGCGAAACTCCCATACTTGCCAGAGAATGTAGCGAACCCCGTCTTCTTCCCGCATGCCATAAGGCTTCACCTGTACACCGGCCCGGTCCTCCTTGTCGTAGTCTCGTACAGAGATCAGGCAACCGCCGCCAGAACGAGTGCAGGCGAATAACTGCTCGAACGTCGCGAGCAATTCCTCGTCGGACAGCAGATGTGGGACTGAGTTGTCACAGGCGATCACCAAGTCGAACTGCTCTTGGTAATGCGTGGCTACCTCCCGCATATCCGCAACTGAAAAACGGATCGACACACCTCGATGCCGGGCCTCTCGCTCAGCTCGCTCGACTTCGCCAGCTGAAATATCAGAGGCGGTCACACGATGACCCAAGGCAGCCAAACCCAAAGCCTGTGTGCCGATCCCACAAGCGACATCGAGAATAGACAGGCGGCCATCTCCCCATCGCTCGCGGATGAGCCCGTCCAGAGCCGCCGCCTGCCGTTGGATGCTTGCCTCCCAATCCTGGAAGATCAGGTGATAAAACGGCGCGAGTTCATCGTAGAATTGCTCAACCGACACGGTATCTCCATGCGCATGTGAACTTGCTATCGTCTTGCTCAGTACCTTTCAAGCGAAAGTGAATGATAAGAAATTCCTTTCCGCCAATTGAATTCCGCATCTCGATCACTTTCTTGCAATAGCCATGGTTCTCAGCCAGTTCGATGAATGGCTCCGGTTGCACCAGGGACATACACGCTTTGAGCAAGTTAAGCGATTTGTACGGCGAGGGTGTAATTTCTTCAATCCCATTGGCCGGCAACTGCAATACGGCCACCAGAACACCATCAGGATTCATCATATGACTGACTCGGCTCAAGACCCTGCCTGCATCCACATACTCAAACACCAGGCCGGCAAAAACCAGATCCACCGGCTTGAAGGTGAACTCATCCGTTTGGATATCGCCGCAGAACAGCTCGAGGTTCGATATCAACCGGCCATAGCGCGCTTTGGCCTGTTCGACATATTCAGGATTGATATCAATCCCCACTACCCGCGTTGCTGATGATCGCCGTGCGCGATCAAAGCCGTTTCCACCGGCGCATCCCAACATCGCAACAGACTTCGGCAGGTATCTGTTCAGTACGTCTGCAAAAATGTCTGACAACATCTGAGCCTGTCCCACGGTGCCCATCGACATATGGCTTTCGTAGTCGGACAAGGGGATGTTTATCCATGGATTCATGTTGATGCCTGCCGATCAAACGCAACCACCGCCGGAAATGCGCGGGAACAGCTTGCGTCACAATTCCTTATACCACACAAGCTCCACTTCATCGGGAAACGCTTCATACGCGTACCGATTGACATCGCCAAGCACGCATCCCTGCTTGGCATAGAAACGGCAAGCAGGCACGTTGATATTCTGCGTTTCCACTTTAAGAAGACGGCAGTTGCGTTTTCGAGACCAAGTAACTGCGGATTGGAACAGTCGCGATCCGATGCCGCTGCCTCGATAATCGGGACGCACCCGTAAATCCCACAAGGCGGCGATATCCTTTCGGCCCTCAAGTTTTTCAACGCCGGGGGTGTCGTAGGCCACCACACATCCGCCGACGCGGGAGCCTTCCAGAAATGCGGAAATGATTCCCCAGTTCGAGATGTCCCATTGCTTTGCCCATCGCGTCGGTCCCTCGCCTTTGATCCCGTCGTAATCCTTCACATAGGGCGCGTCCATTTTTTGTTCAGACATGGCAAAGCCGCCAAGGCCCTGGTCAATGACCTGCACGTCGAGAATGGTTTGGACTTCAAAGGCAATAGAGATCGAGCCGTAGTCTGCCAGGTCTTCGGCGGACTGTTCAACAATTTCAGGCTCGATCATGTTGGTTTCCCTCCTGCTGACATGCCCGATCAGGCGCGAGGTAGTGCGCTGCCCTGCTCGGCCATACTGTTCAACTCCGACATGGTGAACAATGCGTGGAGCGTCAGACCTTCTGCCTTAAGATTCTCGGTTGCCCCCGACTCCCGGTCAATGACGCAAACGATATCTGAAACCGTGGCGCCCAAGGCTCTTAGTTGTTTCGTGGAAGTAATGATCTGTCCGCCGGATGTTACGACGTCTTCAATGACAACCACCTGCTTTCCGGACACCTCACCACCTTCGGCAAGTTTACAGGTGCCATATTCCTTTGCCTGTTTGCGAACAAAAATCGCTGGCAGACCAGTGATGTGTGATAAGAGGGTGACCACGGGAATCCCGCCAAGTTCGAGCCCTGCAAGTACATCAACTTTCGATGGCACTAACGCGGTCATATGTTCAGTGATGGCGTGCAGGAGCGCAGAGTTTCCTTCAAAGAGATATTTATCGAAGTATGTGTCACTGGTGCGTCCGGAGCGCAGCTGAAAGGTGCCATTGATATGCGATGTTTCGAAAATCTGTCTTCCTAATTCTGTTTTGTCCATGTGAATCTCTTTCCTGATGGCTGGCGGTTCCTGTTCTGAGTTAAACAAACACGCCGGCCGAGCCTAACTCGTTGCGAATATCATCCATTAATGACTTATCGCGACTCAGATCAAACGGCACTGATTTACGTTGTTCCCTGGGATACGACCACACCGGCTTGCCGCGATACTCGGCCGGCTCGTCTTTATAACGCGCAAAGATGTGCGCGTGCAGGGCCGCTTCGGTGTTGCCCAGAATTGAGTAGTTCATCCGAAGTGCATCGGTGACTTTCAGAATCGCATCGCCAATCGCCGTCATGTCGAGAAGAAACTGGGCGCGATCGCTTTCTGATAAATCGTTCAAGCTACCGACAACCGGGTCTGGCAACAGCAGGCAGTAGCCGGGCAGGAACTGGCGATCTCCCAGCACCGCCCAGCCTGATTGCAGTTGGCAGATGGCCGTCGGATTTGTGCCGGCGTTGGCTTCGTGCACGCGTTGGTGAATCAGTGTTGGGTAATTCGTCATGTGTCTCCGATGTTGATCGGCTTATTCGTCGGCAGCGAGCGATGTCAGGCGCCGACGCGCGGCGTCTTCTGCACATGGGTACCCCAAGTCACCGAGGAGCTTCGCCACCGAATGGCTATCCACTTCAGACGCAGGTCGTATTTCGACTTGGTTTGGTGTGGCTTGGTTCATATCAGATAACATTGCGGCTTATGCGACCACTTACTTAGTGCCTGTCGATTCGCCAAAAGCAGAACGACTTCCGGAGGTGCCCCATGTCTGCTGGTTGTGCTGCTCGCTCTTACCGGGCGAAATGGTTAACCATTTCCATTCGCCGACGTGAACCATGCGCGCGATCATGACAATCTGCCCGACATGATAAGCCGTGTGCGTGATCGATCTTTCCAAGGCCTGCGGAATCGAGTGCTTCTCACCACGTATATAGATCGGCGTCGCCAGGTTTGCCTCATTAATCTGCTCGATCGCGCTTGTCAGACAGGCCCATCCGCCATCAAAATACTTGATCAGCGATGCGCGGTCGCCGTCCCAGTCGACAAACTCGGTATCCCGATCGCGGCAGGGCTTCTCACCATCAGTAGCCAGAAAGTCTGTCCATCGACTTTGCAGGTTGCCACCAATGTGTCGCAGAATCACCGCGACCGAGTTCATACCTTCGGCTGGCCGCTGCTGTAATTCCTCATCGGTCAGTTGCTCGACCGCTGCATCGATCATGCGCCGATACGACGAAACGGTTTCGCGGACAGCGTCGATCCAGATGTTGTCGGCTTGAGGCATCACATCTACCAAGTGCAGAAGTTTGCTTGGATACCCGCCACACGGGCGGACAAGGCTGCTTGAGCAAAGTATAGCACCCCGCTGGTGATTCCCCCGACGCTCGCCAACAGCTACCTGTTTAACAGCTTCAAAAATGCCTCACTGCCCGCATCAATGCCTTCGGATGTGCTTCCAGCAATCACAATGGCATTCTTACCCACCACGAACGGGCTCCACACGAAACTGACGAGCGCCTTGCCCGGCCCGGGGTATTGGTCGTCAGCTGTCTGCATTAACAGTTCACTTGCCTGAAGCGCTCGCACCAGTTCGCTGCTGCGGCTGTTGCCGAGCAAAATGACGTTCTGATCAACGTGATAGGCTTCCGGCAATTGTGGCACGAGATTAAACGCACCGACATGGTGCATGACTCTTTTCCACGGCCGTGCCCATTGAACGCGAAAGGCGTCATCAGTTTTCATCTCAACCGTTTTACCATTGAGAACTGTCATCTTCGTGCGTTTGGGATTCTTCGGGTCAATCGGAACAAACAGCAGCTTGCAGCCGGCGGCGTAAAAAGCTTCCGCCCTGCTGATGTCAATGAAACCCTTCGGCCCAACCGTGAGCAGTGTGCCGGCGGCTTTCCAGTTACCCTCAAATGGTTTTCCATCGGCTGTTGTCACGGTCGGCGTATCGTAAAAATCACTTTGAATCATCAACTCAGCAGTGATCTCCAAACCCTCCGGCACAGCAGCCGCTTCGCTCACCGGCTGATGAACCTTGACATACGGGTCCCAGACGCGCGGATAGAGCGCCTTGCGCCAAACGTTCTTTTCCGACTGCACTGCGACTTCAAACCCCAGGCTCTTCAAGCCTGCCGCCAGCTTGTTCGCCATCGGTTGATAAGTATCATCCGGCACCGTAATCGTGAGCGACGGCTTGCTGCTCAGAAAACTGCGAATTGCCTGCCCATCAAAAATGCGAGATGCGCCAGCGATCACATTCAGCTGCACCGGCTGAGCCTGATACGCGATCTGCTGTTGCGCCTCCAAGCCGGCTACCGGACTGACGATACGCACAGTGTAATCACCACCCGGTGCATTGGCGCCCAACGGAATGGTTTCTTCATACTTGCCGCTGCTGTCCATCGAACGATGCAGCGACACAATCATGTTGCCGGCAGGATCAGTAACCGTTACCTGCAACGGCCAAGGCGTCTTCAGATTATTCAGCGACGCAACAATGTCGAGATGACCAACATCTGAAACAATGGAAAGTGATAGCCCGTTCGGCCTGCGCGGCGCAACCAGATATAGTTTCATCTCACCAGCCTGAAACTGGCTTGTCTGTGGCGCCGTGGGGTTCACCACGCGAGAAACAGTCTTCCAGTCCTGCCCTTCGATCAGGTAGACCGCGGCGCTCTTGCCAATGATCGGCAGTGAATAAGTGGCTTCATACGGCGCATAATTCCAGATGGGGTACTGCTGCGTCGCAGGAATGTCCGGCAGCGATTCGTAACCGTTGATCACCATCAGCAGCTGACCTTCTCCGGCCACGTGACGTTCGCAGCCCAACTCTGTCGTTCGCGTGGACATGACCTGGCGCGCCGCGGTTTTACTCAGCGCAGCCTTGACCGGTGCGACCGCGTCACGACTGAACTGTTCCATGTAATGATTCGTGCCGAAGTAGCTGTACTCCTTTGTTTTCTCACCTGCGTCCTTAACCTGATTAACGTACTTGAAGTGGGCCTGCCACTGGTATCCCTGGCCAACAAGTGACGGTGCGTCGAACGCAACCGCGCCGTCAATCTTGACGGTGGTGGACCTGTCGACAAGAACGGTTCCACCCTTTTTGATAAACGTATTGACTGCGTTCATCACCTGCTGGGGCATTTCGTATGTCTGGCCGATCAGGACGAGAACTTTGTAATTGTTAAGCACACCGTCAGGTAAGCGCTGTTCGTGAATCACGTGAGCCGGGTAGCCGGCCCGGTTGATCGCCATGAATGTGGCCATGACTTCTGACTTGTAATTGCCACCAACCGTGTAAGCGTTGACATTGAAAGAGCCGTCTTCATTGAGTGTGTCTTCCGGCAGGTCGGCGATCATCAGGCTGATCTGTTCGCCGTGCTTCTTCTTCGCCTCCTTCACCATGATCGGCTTCGTGCGCATCCAGATTTCAGTATTGCTCCACAGCACCGCCACGTCATGATCGCTGGGTGCCATCTCACGAAAGACCGGGCCAATACGCGCGGCCGGCTCATTCACGCGCTTGAGATTCTGGTACATCAGCTTCCGGTCGCGCTTGCCTTCCGTTGTGAAGCTCATCCCGGAGTAGTTCAACCACCAGTTACTGTCGAGACCGGCGGCAAGCAGTACGTTCTGCATCAGGTGATACGCATCCACCGTGCCGGGGTGTTTTACCGATGCGCCGAACAGCTGTCCGTTCATCGCGTGGGCAATTTTTGAAGTCGGATCATGCGCTTTCTCAACGTACATCCCCGCCATCACGCCCAGTTTGCCAATGCCGTAGTCGGCAAAGACGTGGGTGGTCGGAATGTCGTTGACGATCTGGTTCATCGGATCAGTGCCGTCGCCAACTGCCTGCGGCGCGTAAAGGTCCGTTGCAAAAACTGCGCTCGGCCAGACGGTTTTGATATCCGCAGCAGCCTGCGCCTGCGGCTCACGCAGCATCAGCGCGCGAAGCTGCATGTATCGCTGGTAGTCTTTGTCGCTCAACGCGCCAGGATCATTGGTCCACTTGAAGTTGTGCCGCTTGTGCCACGGCTGTGTATTCCACGCTGAAAATCCGGAAGCCGAACCACCCGCTGGTGTCTTGCCCCAAGGCAAGCCGGGTTCGTCCAATGTGCCGATGCAGAGGAATAGCGGCGCGAATTTTCTCAGGCGCTGCGCAACATGAAAGTTGAACAGGCGCATGTTCTCTTCCATGTCCAGACTGACCCACTCCTTGTGAATTCCCCAAGGCTTGTGCAATACGTAGCCGGTCCAGTACATGTAGCAGATAGCCGGCCGATCCGCCGCGATCAGTTTGTCGTAACCCTTCATGACGCTGGACAGTTGTCGTGGACTCTCTGACGCGCGTCCGTCGTGATCGAGCAGGCCGAACGAGAACGCGTTGCTTACCTGAAAATTCGCGCCATCGTCCACGCCAACTTTCGCCCCGGATTGCGATACATACATGGTCGACTGATGTAATCCGCGGGAAATGGTCAGCTTCTGACGCTGCGTCCTGCCATCTATCAAAATCTGGTAACCGCCAGGTGCGAGGCTCAACGGCGCCAAACGATAAACAAGTGTTGATCCGTCACCCGTCACATCGAAATCAACGGGTAACGCGCCGGCCGCGTCCGGTTTGATGCGGACAACCGCTTTGGCGTCTTTGGCCAAACCGGCAATGGCGATTTCAACTGGTTCTTCACAGAAGAAAGCAGTCCGGTTCTGAGGTAAAATCACCTCCACGGCATAAGATGTCACCGAAAACATGCCCACCAAAGCAACAATCAAAACTCTGCAAAGTAACGAACAAGTGCGTGCTGTCATGTGATTGGTTCCTGTTGGAAATCTTCAAACTGTTCTATCGCTCAGGACGTAACGGCCCGTTGGGTGTCCGCCAGGTGAATTTTTGTCGGCAGTTCACAGCCGCTGATCATGTATGTATGCCCTGCCTGTAGGGCATATGCATCAGCCGTCTGCAATTTATTGTCATAGCTCATATCAACGACCTGCCCCGGCAGCTCAACGGTTCGATCGACAAAATTCCACACGACCGCATGTTTTGATTCACGATCGTGCCAGACGACCGCACAGCCGTCTTCCTGTAAAAATCGCCGATGCATGAACGGCAACGCGACGTGATAGTCTGCCAGCGCCCGTTTGTGCGCATTTATCCAGACCTTGTCGATGCGCACCTTGTTCTCAAAAAGCGGAATCGTTCGATAAGCCATATGAGCCAGGGCGTAGTAAACCCCGTCAGCCCCGGTAGGCGTCATGTCTTTTAGTGCGTGTTGCGTCGGTATTGTTGTGTAATCATTACCAAGGCCGACCTTGTAACAGATGAAAACCGTATCCAGGTTGTAGGACGACGGATGGCCGTGCTGTGGCGCGCCGAACGGACCGAATGATTCAACATGAAAGTGAATGCCTGCGTCCTGTAACTGTTTGAATGAATCCAGCAACGCCCGCCACATCGTGGTTGGTCGGCAGTTGGAAAAATTCACCGGCATGAATGCCAGATTGTAGAAGCTGTCGTACAAGTAGCCGCTCAAGCCGGTCTTCTGGCGAATATCGATGTGTGAATCCACAAAGTATTTGAAAGCCTCGGCAACATTCAGGTCCATGGCAGTCAGCGCACAAATATACGACCCGCCGTATTTCTGACGCGTGTCTTCCATATGCACGTACCAGCCTTGATCGTCGCGCTCGGACAGATGCAACGGGCTGGAAAGCGATTGGGTGTTGTTGGTCCAGGAAAAGACTTCGATGCCCTGCTCACGACAGTCATCAACGAGTTGCCTGACACCCGCTTCCCCGCCCAGTTCCGGCGCAATTTCATATTCATGGGCGCAACACATGTTGCCGGTCGACAGCTTTTCCGTCATCGCGGATTTTTTGAGGTTGTCGACGAAAATGCGCTTGCATCCAATCGCCGCGGCAGCCGGCACAAGGTCCGTGTAGTAATCTTCGACCGTGAAGTCACACCAGAAATTCTGGCTCATCGTGGGAATCATCGGCTCTTCTACCAAGCCGAACTCGGCACGTGCCCGCTCTTCCACTTCACAGTGAATCCACGTCCACAGGTTTTTCTGATCGGTCTGTGACTTGCTCTGCGAGTTGAGAAGAATCTTCTTCGGCGTGGTGCTCACGACTAGTGATTCATCAAAGATGTGTTTGTCAAAACACTTCAATTCCGCGTGACGCGGCTCGCGCTTAAGTAAAGACCGAATCAAAGACACATGATCGAACACGCCAATCAGCGTGTCGTCACCCTTGAACTGAAAATCAAACGACCCATGCGACGCCCAGCGCGGCAGGTTGTGCGTCATGATCGGGTTCTGATTGTTCTGCCCCGCCAGGAAGAAGAGGATACCCTCCGTCGTCCACGCGGTGTTTGGCTCGAAGGTCACGGCTGGGTCGCTACAACTGGATTGCGAATAGCAGGTCGCGCCGGCAATATCACCACCCAGTTCCCAACTGGCCCGGTCGAGCAGATAGAAGATCGGGACATCATCGCTCTGGTATTCGTAGTGGTAGCTGAAGCCGTCAAACACCAAGCCGCCGAACTGATCCGAAGCAGGCCGAATGACCAGATCGATCTGCGCTGTTTCGGCTGCTTGTTTCGTATCCCAGTCATTGGTGTCATGAATCACATCAAAGCTGTGATCGCGCATCATCTGCACCGGCATGCGCGCGAGCGATACAGTCAGCTTGATGCGAACTTCGTCTGTGGATTCATCGACCGCCACCAACTTCAGGCCAGACAGTTCATGTCCCTGGAACGTCTGAAAGTAAGGACTCAACGGTAGGCGGCCCGATCGAACCTGCTTTTCGCCAATGCGGACTGTGGCAATACCGACGAAGTTCTCTTCGTCCGTTATCAGTTCGACAGACGCGTCACCGAGTTGTAGCAGCCGTCTTTGCATACGCATTTCCGTGACGAATATGCCATTTGTCTTTCATTTTGATAATTTTATTTTCTAATTGACATATTTCTATTTTGAATAATAATTATTTGGCCAGACAAGGCAAGGCTTTTCAAAAAATGACTGAAACTACCTTTTTTATAAACTGTTACGTAATTTCATAGATGGGTAAAACGCGCCGAATGCCAAACCGAACACCGGTCAAGCAATCCAAGATTGCCGATGCCCTGCGTCAACAGATTGTCGACGGCACCATCCCACCCGGCGGCCGATTGCCGCTGCGCGAGCAGCTTCAGGAACGGTTCGATGTCAGCAGCGCCACGTTACAAAGTGCGCTCAAGCGACTGATGCAGGACGGCTTCGTTCAGTCGCAAGGCCGAAGCGGCACGTTCGTAGTCGATCATCCACCGCATCTGAATCGTTACGCAATCGCCTTTAGCAACCCGCCGAAAATTGCGGGCGTGCGTTCGCAATTTTGGGTGTCGCTTTCAGAACTGGCTATGCAACTGGATGCTGATGATGATCCGAGCCGCTTCCCAATCTACTACGGCATTGATGGACATATGGACACCGAAGCTTGCCAGTTGCTCTACGCGGACATGAAAAATCAGCGACTGGCCGGTGTCATCTACCCATTTATTCGATGGCAGGATGCGGACCACTCACCCCTGACGGAACAGCCGCCGGTGCCGACGGTGGTCATTACGACCGAGCCGGACCAATGGCGCGGCCCGACGATTGTGCCGGACATGGGCGCGCTAATTGACCGCGCGCTTGAAGAACTCAAGGAGCGCGGGCGCAAGCGGGTCGCCCTGCTGACCACCAGCAATGGCATCCCGCAATGGTACGAACAATTCCTGACCGGCGTTGCGTCGCGCGGCATGGAAACACGGCCGTACTGGATGCAGTGCGTTGCGTGGCCTGAAATCCACTGGGGCCACAACATCGCGGAGCTGTTAATGCAGAGCACCCACAAAGATCGGCCGGACGGCCTGATTATTCTGGATGACAATATTGTCGAACACGTCGTTGCCGGCCTGTCCGCTGCGGGCGTTCGCGGCCCACAGGACATGGAAATTATTGCGCACACCAACTTTCCCACACCATCGAACAGCATTCTGCCGATGCGGCGTATAGGATTCGACGTGCGACAGTTTCTTGATAGCGCCATCAGCCTGATCAATCACACGCGTCATGGTAAGAAGACACCACACGTCACACATATCGCACCCGTGCTGGAAAGTGAAATTGACACACCGACATGAACAGCATGAAGGCACATGGAACAGGATCTGAAGATCGAAGTCATCTGACGGCAAATCGAGCGCTGATGATACTTGTCAGTTGTGTACTGGGGCTGCCTGTTCAGGCTGGTGACCGGATTGTGTGCCTGGGTGACTCAATCACCGACGGGTTTACCTACGGGCAAATCATCATGCAGGCGCTTCACGAAGCGGACCGGCCGACGCCGACGGTTATCTGCGCCGGTGTTGGCGGCGATACGGCGCAACAGATTGCGAAACGAGTCGAAGAGACTGTATTGGTTTACGAACCGACTATCGTCACGTTCTGTGCCGGAACCAATGACGCGCTGAAAAACGTGCCCCCTGACCAGTACAAAGCAGCACTTCGCGAGATCGTGAAGCAAGTCACCGATCATGGCGCCAAGATGATATTGCTCACCCCCTGTGTCATTCTGAAAAAACCAAAGAACGCGACGCTCGATGCATACGAAGCAGCCATTCGTTCCGTCGCAAAGGAATATAGCCTTGTGGTTGCTGAGAACCGAGCGATGATGCAGGCAGCCGTTAATGCGGGTAAGACGATTATGGTTTCGGATGGCGTCCATCCCAACTACGCGGGACAGGCCCTTATCGCCCGTGCGCTGTTGAATGCCCTGGGCGCTTCGGATATTCCATTACCCAAGCGCTTTGAGCCAAAATTTTTCCCGGGCGTTATTCCGCAATGGCGCATCCGTCTGGCAGATCAGGATGCGAAGAAAAAGCCAATTCGACTGACCGAATCATCCGTCATCCAACTTGAACCGGACAATACATGGCAGACTTACAGCCTGCCCGAACCGATAGAGACGTCTACGGATGACTGGGAAGAACAGATTCGGCGCAACGGCTTTGCGACAAAATTACAGGAAAAACTCGGCAAGGGACTTGTGATCGCGGTCGCGGATGTGAAATCAACAACCGCGCGCAACGCCTGGCTGAACATTGGCGGCACGATTGAAACTGTTTGGCTCAATGGCAAACAGATCCACGATCAAAACAAACAGTGGACCGGCTTCCATGCCGGGAAAGCACGCATTCCAGTCAAATTGAATGCAGGTTCCAATCGAGTCGTACTCGAAGTCGCCGGTCAATACCTGTTTTGCAGCATCACCGATCAACAGGTTTGGGAATCAGATATCTATGCGAAATCGCACTGAAGTCGCAAACTGGCGATGTGACGCGAAGCATTTTGCGCGCGTGATCCTGCTCGTCCTGCTGATGATGACAGTGCATACATATTCGGCCGCAGCTGAAACACTTACCAAAATGGTCGTGCTCGATGAGCTGCCTTCGACCAACCTTCAATCATTTGAAGTCTCGCCGGACGGCTCACAAGTCTACTTTGGAGCTGGCCGCGAGTTCGTTGTCTTTGACGCCAAGGGTAACCACATCGACACATTCGGCGCGCCGACTGTCGCCCGTGAACTGGTCCCCATGCCGGACGGCTCGTTTATCGCGGCACTCGCCCATGCCAACGGGCAAATCGCCGCGTATCGTCAAGATGGCTCGTTTGCGCGAACACTCGTTCGGCGCGGCCGCGTGCACGCGACGTTGCGCCAGGATTCCACCGGCTGGAGTTCACCCACCGGTATCGCCGTCGATGTAAAGGCGGAACTCATCTTTGCACTGGACGTGACGATTGCCCCCAAGGACGACCGAAAGATTCCCGATCCCGACTGGTCGCGCATCGCGGTGTTTGATCTGAACGGCAAATACGTTCGGCAGATTCAAGCGTACGACGCATACGCGGATGTTTCGTTCGATAAGTTTCGAACGTGGTATGACGACATTGAAGTAGACCCCGGGCGAAAGCGCATCTACGTTACTTCCAGGCGATTCGAACAGCTTCAGGTATTGGACTACGACGGTAAACGAATCGGTTCTGTCCCCGGCTGGGGCGCAATCGCGGTCTTTCCCGATGGGCGTGTTGCGGTCGTCGCGCCAGACAGCCGACACATACACATCTACAAACCACAAGACCTGATCGATCCAACCATCGCCGTGGAAAATGCCGCCGGCGTTTCACTCGATGACACTAATGGCGACGATCTGGATGACTTCACACTGGACGAGCGCGGCGGGCCGACCCTTGTATTGAAAATGTCGGACGTCCATGACATGGAAACCGATGCGGCCGGTCGGTTGTATGCATCGGTCAATTCACCGCAGATCACATTTGTGCGCTGGACCACGAATTTGAAGTCAAAAGAACACATCGGCCCACGTTTTCGACAGATTCGCGTGACTTTTCCGGCGGCCGCATGGCAAGCAAATGAACGCATGCGTTTTGATGTGCATGTAGAAGGTCGTCCCATGCCGACCGACAGAAACCGGTGGTCCGTGCTGGCGCGCCCGACGGATGGGCGTGACCTGAAATGGCAAAAATGGCCGGCTTCGCTGGATTACAACAAGCTGGTCGTCACGCCGCCGGGTAATCTGCGCGGCGCATATGAAGTTGCAGTCTGCTTTGGGACCGATGTCATACCCAGAAACACAAGAGACAAGGCACTATATATCCAGCGTACAATGATGTTCTCGCCCGATGCTGTCGGCAGCATCAGCATCTTTCCCGCCACCGGTCGACATGTTTATCATCAGGGGGAAGTCATCCCAATACAGATTGCATGTCGCAACGGCGGCAGGAGCGCATTCGACATCAATGTGACATTGCTACGCGATAGTGGCAAACCAATTGCGTCCCAACAGATTCAAGCAAATGGCCATGTATCTTTCGAGATAACCGGCAAACTGACGCGGCAACTTTCTCCGGGCGATTACACGCTTGAGCCCTCATGCGACAAACTCGCGGCCTACCCTTTTGAATTCACAATCGCTCAAGCGGCAACTGACTCGCCCATGCAGCGCGTGCTCTACCACGAGTTCGGCGATCCTCCCGCCACTTCAAGCATACGCGGTGATGCAGATACGCCGGAGCGCATGTCGTATATCCGCCGCTACACGCAAGCTGTCCACCGGCTGGGTTTCAATCGCGAAACAGATCGGCTGGGCGCCCGTACTGTTCCGCCAAGTCGCATCCGCGCCTGGCCGCGAATGCGCACACCCGCGCCGCTGAAGAATCCCGCATTCGCAGAACCGGCCTACTACAGCCTGCCGCGCCATGGCACGTGGTGGGAGGCGGAATACTACCTCGATCAAGCCCTGCGCTACGGCATTCGATTCGACACCCAGTTCCTCGGGCACTGCGCCCCCGTTCCATTTCGGGATTACAACCTTCAGCGCTACATCCCCGGCATGCAACACGTGGTTCAGTTCATGGAACGATACCCCTCCTTTTATGGCGTGAACTACAACGATGAAATGTTCTTTGGTGGCGCCGGTGGCAGCTGGACCAAAGATGACACGCATTGGCTGAAGGACACCTACAATCAGAAATTCTCCGGCCGACCACGCGCGGACATGCTTCGCTATGCCATGAACCGTGTTTATGACGCGTTCAACACCGCGGTCAGACAAGCCAACCCGCGGGTCAAGATCACTACCACGCCGATGTGGCAGTTCCCCGCAGTGGAAGGGAGCTACGCGCCGGACATTTATCGCAACATGTCGGAAAGCTATAGCCACTTCCTGTCCGAGGGCTATCAGTATCCGTGGTACCCGGCACATTCGGTTGAAATGCTCAAACGTCCGGACAAACCCATCATCGGCGTGTTCGATAACGGGTATTCCACCCACGGCGCAGATCTTTATATGAAGAACGCCATGCAGGTGCTCGGGCGAGGCGTGCAGGGCATCGGCGTGCAACATACGACGCCCTTCAAAGACCCAAATGGCGCCGACGCCATGCGCCTGACCAACGACCTGGCGCGCATATATGGCGGTCTACTCGCAAACGCGCCGTCAGCCAACGAAGCAGCACTTCTGTATTCCTACACACAGGACGTAACTGAAAAAAGAAACCTGATCGGCACGCCGCATTTTGAACGCGTGTTCACCATGATGGGCATGGGGCTGATGTCGGGCGTGCCGATGTCGATCATCTATGAAGAAGATGTGCAGGCCGGCTGGTTGTTGCAGGATGGCAAGCCGCGCGTGCCGATGTTGTTCCTTTGCGGCCAATCAGAGCCGCTGCCGGATAAAGCTACCAAAGCCATTCAAAACTTCGTGGCAGCAGGTGGAAGACTGTTTCTCGATGAACACATCCAGACAATCAACAACAAACATGTCATTGACCAACTCAAACCAGCCGTACTGAACCTGCCGACCAACAGCCTCAAGCCACTTCTGAATGAAGGCTATGCGGCCGACACGATGTATCCGCTACTGTTTAAGCCGCTGGAACAACTGGCCGCATCATTGCATGCAAAAGTCGGCAAGCACCGACGGTATCCGGTGGACACGAGCGACCCGTGGGTCGGCAAGCACGTGCTCAATGGCGGTCTCATTCGCTACATCATTCTCAGCACCGAAACCGCGCCGCACCCGTGGGAAGCGTCGGTTGTCTGGAGCCTGGGCGCGTACTACGGCAAGCACGAATACACCTACCTGCCTAAAACAGTCAAGCTCACGCTGCCCAAAGTGAACGGCGTGATCTACGACATGTTTGATCGAAAAGTCGTTAAGCCCGCTCAAAAGTCCGAAACCAGTGAACTGGATGTGGATCTTCGCATCTTTCCCGGGCGAATCTACGCTGTCTCGCCAGAGCCGATCGATCACCCGCAAATCAAGTTCGCCGTCAGGGCCGGCCAGCTTCACTATGAGATTCAAGCAGCCGGTCAATCGAACAAGCCGCTTGCCGCGCGAATTCCGCTCCAGATTCGTTTATTCAACAATGCCGAAACGGTAATGAATATTTTTCGTGGTACAGACGATACTGGCACCTTTACAGACAGTATGCCTTTGCCGGCCACACAAAATCAATGGACACTTGAGGTCACCGAACTGCTAAGCGGCAAAGTGTCCAGCACCAACGTGTCAGAGCAGATAAAAATACCTGCGCTGCTGAACGAGCGTCCCGCAGTCGAGTTTAAACGGACAGACAGGATCACTGCGCTTCTGCAATATGCCGAACTCAAACTCTCTGTCGGCGGCGAGAAAGCAATAACCGAAACGCAGCTTGGCCAATTACGACAAGCCCTCGCCCGTCACAACATTGAATTGACGACAAATGCCGAACTACCCGAGAAACCTGAACCAGGCATCTACCTGGCAATCGGGCACATGCAAAGCCGCTTCCGCATGGGCCCGCTCCTGCATGAAGCGGGAAACAAGGGGCTCTTCCCCCAAGCTGTTTCACCCGAGCACATACCCGGACGTAGGCGTGGGCTGATTACCGCCCTGTTTGCGCCGCGCGGCTACGGCGAGCACTGTATTGCCCTGCTGGGCGGCGATTCAGATGGACTGTCCCAAACGGTGGATTCGTTCATCAATTGGTTAAATGAAGCACGAAACCTGCCGGCAAGTACGACGGAATCTATCGACTTAGAAATGAAAACGGTCGTTCCCAAAACAACAAACACCACACAACCCACGCTCACCGACCGAATCGGTGTCTGGCTTGATGACATTCATATCACCGATGACACAAAACATATCCTCGTCACCGCCCGTGGCTACTGGAAGAACCTTGCCCTGATCGCCAACAAAGACAACACCGCGCACGTTATTCAAAGCACGCGCATCGGTCAGTCACCGAATCTCAACAGCGCCTTCATCAGCTCAGACGGCACACAATTCGGCGCTTCAAACCGAACAGTCGCCCGTTTTGGCCAGGGTTTTCACTTAGTCGATGCCGCCACCGGCAAACGCCAGGTCTTCGCTGCGTTCGGTGATAAGGGCAAGACACAAAATCACTTCGCAGTTTCCAGTAATGGCAGACACGTCATCGCAACAGGCACCTACGGCGCTGTCTGCTGGCGACTTGATGGAAGCACCTGGAAAGAATCTTGGTCCATCGACTATTGGCAACAGTTTAAGTCACTTAACTGGCCGGTAGCCGCGGATGCGGACCGCGTCCCACAATTTCACGCAATGATTCCAAACGGCGCGGCCTATGCCGTCATTCTCTTTGGCGAACTGAGCGAGCACGGATGGATCACCCCCCGCAATCACGGCAAAGCGTCACTGACGGCGGTCCGCCTGAGTGACGGAAAGGAAATCTGGCGTTTCGATGTGCCCATCGCCAACGCACTGTTGCTGCCGACACTTTACGCGAGCGATAACGGCTCAAGGTTGCTGCTTCACGTTCATCAGGGAGATCAACACAACGGTACACATCATTACTACAGCATCGTGGACGGTAAACTGCTTGGATCGTGGCGTATTTCCGGGGGCCGGGGCATTGCACCACTTGATATCAGCGTATCCAACGACACCGGCCGAATCGCATGCATCTACAAGCAACGCCGCTTCGAACTAAGAGACGCAACCGGCAAGCTCCTGCATGACACGATTTGGCCGACGCAGCCGATCTCTGTCGCGTTCACCAGCAATGAAAAACAAACGTTAATCTCTGATGACTACGCCATGCTGACAATGCTCAATGGCAAGGGACAAACAGTGTGGCAGCAACCAATGGGTTCCATCTGCTCAATCGCTGTCAAACACGAAAACATATTCGCCGCGGGCTGGGATGGCCGTCTGCGCTGCTACGACGAACAAGGCAACCAGCGGTGGAAGCTCGATCTCACGCCGCATATGTGCCCGCCCGATCCAATTGCGGCCTTGATGCAATCAACCAGGCACGAACAAGGCACCGTAACGCGACCACAGCGCTCGCCAACAACAACATCAATCGTTCCAGCAGGTGAAAGCCTCATCAAAACCGACAAAGCAACACTTACTATCGGCGGCACCACAGGCTGGATGTCCAACGGCAAAGTGCAAGTCACTGCGGAGCAACTTTCCAACGGCAATAAAAAAGACGACATCAAGCCATGGCTGCACCTTGATGAACTATTCTGGAATGCCGGCGCCGGCCGGCCGGTGTGGGCTGAAGTGACTTTCAAGCAGCCGACCGACGTCAAGACCCTCACGGTCTACGAACATTCCGACAGCCCACGGCACTGGCCCACCGAAGGATTGGTGCAGGTCTGGAATGAAAAAGACCAAGCTTGGCGAACCGCCGCGTTCGGAGTCTTTCTGGATGGGCCCGTCAACACTTACGAATTGAATCTCAAGCATGTGTCGAAACTGCGTTACCTGCCATGGGCAAACTATTACCACAACTTTGCCACGACGGAGATCGAGGTTCGTTAGCGACTCTTTACGGGTTACAGTAAACGGCAACACTGTCCGAGCCCGGTTCCCTCGTAAATCCACTTGGGTGTTCGGCCTGCGTAAACGAGCCGTGAGATACGCGTAACGTTAATGGTCATGTTGTGCTTACCATCGGCAGCGGTGTCCTCCGTACCCGGTTAATCAAAAGTTCAGATTCAAAAACCAGTACTCCAAGACACTTCGTTCATCCGGCTGAGGAAATCGATCACCCGTCACCCGATACGATCCTGTGGTACGCACGTGGACTTCTGCCCGTGTACTTTCGAAAACGTGTTGAAAAGTAAAACGGATCAGGAAATCCAGACTGCTCGGCGATTGTCTGGATCGGTAATGACGTCATCTGAAGTTGCCGCATTGCATGTTCCATTCGTCGGCGTTCGATGTACTGTTGAATGCTCATACCGATCTCGTTTCGAAACAGACGTGACAAATGTGCTGTAGAAACACCGGCAGCCGCGGAAACGTCATCGAGCCGCATCGGGTCGGCCAAGTGCCGCGCGACATATTGCTCAGCAGCCTGAACGGCGGGATGGGTCTGCGCGCGGCGGCCCTGCGGGTTATGAGCGTCGATTAGCAGCAGTGCTTCTTCCAGTGCGTGCATGGCCCAGGTCTCTGCGTGAGTATCCTTGCTGACCGCGCAATCGTGCATGCGCGCAAGTGCCCGATGGATCGGATTGGATCGTCGCTGCAAGCCATCAATGATCAGCCGCCGGTACCCGTGTCGTACCACCGGCCAGCTAAGAAAAGCCGACCAATGCGATCGGGCTTCAAACAGTGCCCAGACCCGTTGCCATTCTGCATCGGCGTCCTGATTGATCGGCGTATTCGGCTCGATCAGCAGAATCGAATTCTGCATCGCCTCAACATGCCAGTCGTCTCCGCCCAGTCGCGCTGAGCCGCCGGTAGTTGCGAGAATCAACCAGTACGGCAAAGGCCGCGTACGGCGATAAGCGTAACCAGACGCAATCGTATCGTGACCAGTCATCAACAGGTTCACCGTCAGAGCACGGTTGTCCGTAAATCGCTTTCGCATGCTCGAATATTAAAGGTATTTGATGAGATGTACCATGGCTTTCAGTGCCCGATCCGACAATAATTCTCTGCCTGACACGAGCAGCAGGCAGATTGAAAGGAACCCGCCCAATGGCTCTTACCCAACAGCAGATCGACCGTTTTCACCACGATGGCTATCTGAAATTCGGAAAGATTCTCGAAGATAGTGAGATTGAACTGCTACAAGAGCAATATGATCTTGAGTTTGAGAAGGCTCAACAGAACGGACGATTCCGTAATCTCGCAACAGAGGACGGCAGTGCAACGGTGGCAACCGAACGCCAGATGCTGCAGATCATGCAGATGTGTGAGCGGAACATTCACTTTCGCAAATTACTGTTCGATGCTCGGATTCTCGATGTGATTGAAGACCTGATCGGGCCGAATATTCAACTCTTTCACGACCAGGCGCTATACAAACCCGCCTTCAATGGCGGACCGGTCTTCTGGCACCAGGACAACGCATACTGGAAATGTCGGCCGGCCCTACTTGTCTCATGTTGGCTGACGCTTGATGACGTAGATGACACCAATGGCGCGATGAATGTCCTGCCAGGCAGCCATTTGAACCCGGTCTGGCACGCTCCCAAAGATGGTGATGCATTATTGGAGACGAATACCGACATCGATGAATCAAGGGTTGAGATAATCGATTTACCTGCCGGCGGATGTATGTTCCACCATTGTCAGACACTGCACACAACCAAGCCGAACCAGACAGATCGGCAACGTCGCGCATTTGCGATGCACTTTATGATTCCGGGAACGCGCTATGTCCGCAACGATGAATCGAGCGACATGCCGGTAACATGGTCAAGACCATTGTTGCGCGCCCGAATCTGAGAATCACGACAGAAAGCGGTGACGGAACCAGGTAAGTTCAGACATGTGCTCGAAAGGCTGAACAGCACACCTATGTGCTCATTGCTGCCTTCCTTCATAAAATGACTTACGAGCCACCGGTTCGAAGCAGTTGTAGATGAAGCTTATTTTGAATCTTCGTTAAAACACCTGTACACTAATGATTTAATCGAGTTGGCACGATAGATTCTACCAAGTAAACACACAACAGACAGTGAGCACCAAACTCCTGCTAGACACGGATATCGGCTCAGACATAGACGATGCGGTCTGTCTAGCCTACCTGTTGGCAAACCCTGACTGCGAGTTGCTGGGTATTACAACAGTCACCGGCAAGACAACCGAGCGGGCGCGCATGGTCAGCGCGCTGTGCAATGTCGCCGAATGCGAGATCCCCATCTTTCCTGGCACCGAACAACCATTGCTGATCGAACAGCGTCAGCCGACCGCATGGCAATCCGTTGCGCTTGAAAAGTGGCCACACGAAAAGAACTTTCCACAAGGTGAAGCCATCCGGTTTCTGCGCGACACCATTCGGGCGCATCCCGGCGAAGTCACCCTGCTGGCGATCGGGCCGATGACCAACGTGGCGCTGCTGTTTGCGATGGACCCTGAAATACCATCCTTACTTAAAGGGCTGGTAATGATGGCCGGCAAGTTCTTCGGACATACGTCCAGCAAACCGCCCTGCGATTGGTGTGAATGGAACGTCATGCTCGATCCGCATGCGGCCGCAATTGTTTATCGCCATTCAGTAGCCGTGCATCGGAGCATTGGTATGGATGTGACGTTGCAGGTCACCATGCCGGCAGATGAGGTTAGAGAACGCTTCCAGACACCGCTGTTACGTCCTGTCCTTGACTTTGCCGAAGTGTGGTTTGGGCATCAGGACAAAATCACGTTCCATGATCCGCTGGCCGCCACCACCCTCTTTGATCAACAGATATGTCGTTTTGAAAAAGGCACTGTCGATGTGGAATTAGCGTCACCTCACGTCAGCGGCATGACACACTGGCAGCCGGCTCCCACTGAAAACTCCAAACTTTCTGACAGCCCGCATGAAATTGCCGTCGATGTCGACGTGGATCGTTTTTTTGATCGCTACTTTTCCGTTTTCGACAGGTGATTCTATTCAGACCCGGTCTCCAGCACCCAGTCGCCCGGTAGCAAGTTGAATACAAGATAGCGCGAGTTTGAATGATCCAAGCTAACACCCTCGGGTAATTGGTCTGTCACAGCACCATTGATCCGGACTGTTTCTTTCGCACCAAGATGTTCGCGTGGAATACCCGCCTGTGCTGTCGTCCCGAAAGGGACGTGTAGCGACAATCGGAAACGGTCATCCGTGCGCAGACACTCAACAGCAATATCGCCAGCGACACTGGGCACGACTGTGCGCATGTGTCGCAACGTTCCCATTTGAGGCATAACCGCAAACGCGGCGAAGCCCGGTTTGGTCGGCGCGATACCCAAGCCATACTGACATAAAACAGTAAGCGGGCCGCCACTCCACGCGTGATTGATGGTGCCGCCTCCGAATCCCTCGTGGCCGATTCCCCAACCTTCCCACAACGTTGTCAGGTCGCTTTCAACCATCTTCTTATAGCGTTGACGGATTCGTTCCAGCGCATCGTTCGGATATCGCATAAGGTAGAGGCTTTCCAGCACGTACTTCTCCATGTACGGGCTTGCATGGTGCTCCTGTTTGAGCACCCGACGAATGGCCTCATATTGATTTGGGTTCGCGAGCCCGGCCACAACTGCCATCGCATTGGCACGGTCGTCGGTCTGTCCGTCGTAGTCCGGGGATCGATAAGAAGAACCCGTCCAGAACGTCTCATTGAAACGCCGGCGGATACTCGCCATCTTGTCCTCTGCCAAAGCTACATCATCCGGCAGGCCCAACAGTTCAGCCATGGCACGTTGTCCGTCGAAAGCAAGCAAGGCCCACGCGTTGTACAGCACGCGCGCGTCTTTGTGCTCACCCCAATCCACAAACGTCCACTCGCCGGGACGTTCAATGACAAGCCCGTCTTCCTGAATCTGCCACAACTCAAGATAGTCGCGCACGCGGGGATAAACATCCGCGATGACATCGCGTTCACCGGTGTACCAGTAATAAGTCCAGAAACCGGCGCGACCGACGCTGGCAAGCATTTGCAGGGGCAACTCACGGCAACATCCCTGGCTGGGTACGGGCGAAAAGAGAGACTTGTCTTCCCGTTGCCAATTGACCAGTTCATAAATGCCCTTGCGCGCCAAAGCATGACTGCGCACGTCCAGGGCATAGAACGCTTCGCCCAGTTCGTTGACCACATCGCCCCACCATTGGGAGCGCTCGCGGTCCGGACAGTCCATGTACGTATCGCGCATGGTGATGTAGAGCGTGCGCACTGCTTTCTCGTGCAAACGATTCAGAAGTGGATCGTCACACTCAAATGTGCCGCTGAAGTCCGTGTCGTAACCCGTTTCCCGATAAGCAAGCTTTCGGATGCGAACGTCGGCCGGCATCGTGTAGTGCACTTCGTGCCCGTTCATCCAGCCCAGGCTTTCAAAGGCCTGTACACCTTCACGGGTCACATACTCCGCACGGACATTGTTCTCCGAGCCGCCGACATAGTTGTCTGTCCGTATGTCGATCAGTTGTCCGGCAGACGCTTCGATTTCAAGAACAGGCGTAACCTGCGCGTTGTATGGCAGCTTGCAGACGATGGGCTTGCCGTCACTTACTGCCGGCATCATGTCTTGATTGACATAGTCAACGACGCCGCTGTCTTTCCAAAGCGGAATTGGGCGCCGAATGAGTTCACCCCAGGGTAAACAAGGCGGCGTGTCGTATGAACGACACAATGGCCAGTCCTGATCGTCGTAGTCCTCAGTAATCCAGTCGCCGATATCCTTTCGGGCATCAAAGTGAATGTTTGACTCCGGCAAACGTTTATTGGGAAACGGCTCATCCGTTTCACCGTACGCAGGATGGCGAATCGCGCGCCAGTTCGTACCGCTGCACAACACGTCTTCGTCGGACCAGGACTCAAATACCAGACCGGGTTGACCACTGCTCATGTGGCAAAAACCACTTTTGCCGAAGTACCAGAGCAGAAGCGCGATCTGATTTGTGCCCGGCTGAAGGTAAGACGCGATATCCAACTCATCAAAGTATGTGCCAGACGGCGTAGGCCCGCGCTTCAGGCCGCCTTCAAAAACAACCGATTTGCCGTTGATCCACAACCAATACTTTGAATCAACCGCGATATAGCAGGGAACCGTTTCAGCGGGCTTTTTCAGATGCCATGTTGCGCGAAAGGCGAACCACTGGTTTGGACCTGACGGGTCTTCGTCTGCCGCCGGGCCGATCCATTGCGCCTGCCATGCACGTCGGCTGTTCCGGGGATAGGCATAGGGTTGTTCAAACTTCATACTCATCATTCGCTACTTACGCGGCTGCATCGATTTCACATCAAGTGTCGGAGTACACACAAACTCGCGCGCGAGCATCGTGCCCGGCGCGTGGAAAATATTTTGCCCATCTGCTTCGAGATATGTGCCTTCGCATGTACAGCCTCTTATCAGTTTGCCGTCTACGTACCGCAGATGCACAAGCGGCGCGTTAGAACGAACACCCTCCAAGTTGACGTCCGCGGCATGCCACGAATTGGAAAGAAACAGGTAATCTGTATAGCTGTCAGTGTCGATGCGATAAGTAAAGCCCGCTCCGTCAACCGGAAGCGGCGTTACCTCGACACGCGGCATATCCGCACTTCGATAAGGAAACATCAATGTGCCGTGCCACAGAGTGCCCTCGTTGGTCGGTCGGGTCGCCTTGTATACGGGTGCGGAGATCAGGTCTCCTCCCGGCGCGGGCATCCAGCCTTCGATGGGATCTGTCTCGCCTTCGAAAATGTCATGCGCCCAATCATCCCAGTGCAACGGCAGCAGCGCGAGGTTGGACTCCTTCCAGCCGGTTGCGTATCCGCCACCCGGTAAAGTTCGCATCACATTGGGCAGAAACTGAAAACGCGTTTCAGCGATATGTCCCGGGCGCGTGTTGAGTGCATCAAAAACGATCCAGTATCCATCCTTAACAAAGAGGACATGACGAAAGTGCGTTCCCGAAAAACAGCTATCAAATGGCTCCGCTGAAGTTGTTCCCGGGCCATAAGCATTACCACTGCGATAGCCACCCTTGTACACGCCGACCGCAAAGTCATAGTGTTCGGCTGTAAAACATCGACTGGCCTGCACCGGTACAGTGACCTGCTGATCCAAGCCGTCAACACACATGGTGCTATGGGCGCGGGTGCGACCGAAGTTCTGGTTGACCTCGCGCGTGTCCAGCGCACTGCAACCGGGGTCAACCACAAACTCGCGCCCGTAACCGGCCAGTTCAATCCCCAACAGGCCGAAGTGGCAATGACAGTTCGCGTAGTAGCCCATGTTGAAGTTGGCGTAGAGACTGTCGCTCTCCCACCCATCGCGCATGAACATGTATCCGCTGTCACGGTGATGCCGGCTTGTCCACGGCAATTTCGCCGTCCGTTGAAGGATGAAGTCAGCAGCCGGAAATTTTTCGACGCTGGCCAACAGTTCCGCACCTTTGCGCACCGCATCATTCCATTTCGGCGGCTCATCTTTGGGATGAGCCGAACTGATGCCATCAAGCATCTGAGTGCTTCGGCTGGCGTAGTCATCTCCAAGCGCCGCAGCCAATCCAAACGGTTTACAGGTGCTCAGGAAATACTCCAGACACCGCTCCATCTTGTCCCGGTCAAAACAAAGCCCCGCATCCGGCGCCTGAACAGCGAACATGTAGTACGCCGCAAATGTGCACCACACCCCCGCGGCGTAATGAACGGCCAGTTCCTCATGCGATCCATCGTCACGGAACTGAATGTCAAACTCTTCGTTCAGTCCGTTGGCAGCCAATTCCCGCCAACCACTACTGTTCTTAAGGAACGGGTAGCAAATCCCCTGCGTAAAAATGTTACTCAGCTCAAACACGCGCCAGTTGCTACCCAGGGCAAGGTTCGGAATGAGCCCGGTCATCATATTGTCGATTGCGCGAAATACAATCAGCAAGTCATCAAAAGAAAAACACTCGACAACTTCCGGACATGTCAAAGCCGCGTACAGCCCCGCAAAACGATCCGAATCCCAAGCCCCGCAACGGCATGCCGTGCAAAGCCAGTTTTCGCGCTCGGGCAATTCGGTTGAGTCGACCCAGAAACGCGAAACGTAATCGACAATGTAATTTCGCAACGCCTCTGCGTACTCGCGATCCCCCGTGTGTTGATAGGCACGCACAAGTATTCCGACAAAAGCAATGCGCGGCACGATGTATTTCGGCGCCTTGCCTCCCAAGTGGCCATCATCCACCCCGTAAGTCCAGTCATACGGCAAACCCATTTCAATGGCGGTGCCGTCCATCAATGGCATCTTGTAGTCTCGGAGTTCCTGAGCAATCCGAAGTTCGTCGTCATCCGGCACATCATGCCGGACAATCTCGCGACAAATCGGTGGCAGATTCTCAATGCTCATGCGAATCGCCGACTTCAGCAAGCGTTCCCTTTCGGGTTCGCCCGCCAGAAGAAGCGACTCGGCAAACTCGGGCTGAAACAACTGCCTGATCAGTTGCGTGTTGTCGCGATGACTGACTGCATCGACACCCTCCTGCACAAAACCGGCTTTCATTACAATGACTCCTCCAAGGGCGCTCTTAGAATTTTTTCTCGGACGGAATATTCCGGGGGTGAGGGTCTGAGCGAAGTTCGTTTCCGCGATACTTGATGCTTCCGCCGACAGGCAAGGTCATTGTGTTTCCCTCACGCCTTATACGGATGGTTCCGGCGACGCCATGGAACTGTACGTCCTTATCCTTATAGCTGAACGGCTTTGAACTGAGGAAGGCATAGTCCACACCTTGCGATGAGACCACCTTGACGCCGCGACCGCCTGCCAGTTCCGTAAACGTCGGTGCGGCTTCACTCTTCAAGCGCGGATAGCAAACCACCATCACCGGCTTGTTCCCGCCAACCGGCAGGGACAAACCGCGCTGGCGCATCGAGCGTAACTCATTGCTGCCATGGCTTCCCAGCACACCTGTCGGGCAGGACTTGGCTACATCGCGCGTCACGATGAAATTCGTCGCTTCTTCCTCGTCCTCGAGTCCGAGATCAGAAGACGACTCCAATCCAATCGCTACGTTCGGCGAAGATGGCGGACGCTCCGTGGCTTCAGCGGCCTGCGCCCGCGTCATACGCTGAAACTCGGCCGCACGTTTATTCGCGAACCATATATCCAAGTCCACATCCGCCTGACCGGACATGCGCACAACATCCCCGTCCACCGCCAACGGCTGCTTCGTATAAAACCACTGATGCCAGCGTCCGTTACCTGATGACGTATCGCGCACCACGAAAAAGTTAGGACCTTCAGGCGATGAATCTTTCAGGAACAACACCTGCCGTTGCCACGGGCCACGATCAACATGCAGATAGTCCGCCGTATCAGACGTATGAAACGCTGCGACGGTACCAACGCCCTTCCCACTGGTCAGCATGTTGTGCATGTCTGACGAGTAAGGCTCGACGTACCCCCAATCCAGACAAAGTGGCTGACCTTTGCCCCACAATGAAAAACTGCCGCGATCGTTGTCGTAATGTTGCGTGAATTTGCCGTGCAGCACATACATGTACGTTTCGCGCGGGCCGGGAAAGTGGCTGCGCAAAACGGTACCTGAATTAGGAAACACCTCACTGCCCCATTTGGGCGGATCGACGTCTTCCCATGTGTCATCCACCAACGTTGACATGACACTGGCAATACCGGAGCCCCCGCCGATGCCGGTCCACATGGGTTTGCCTTGCTGTAACCACATCCACTGCAGCGCCTCGGCAGCTTCGGGGTTTCGCTTCCGATACAGCTTTGCGAGGATTCCAAAGAAGCCACTCGTTTCCAAACGATACGTGTTGCCGACGGCTGGCAGATGGCGCAGATTGCCGAAACGCGTGTCAGGCGGCGTACAAATCTTGGCCAGGTATTGCGTGGTTTTCAACAGATTCGGATGAAACACGTCATCGGAAATACCGTTTCTGTTTGCAACACAGAGCAGCATGACACCGTCACCCAACAGACTCTGGTAGTGTGGGCTTTCGAGCCAACCACCGTTGGGACCGACCCATTCATCCAACTGCCGCAGGACTTCGCGCGAGCCCATGTCGTACCAGTCTTTGGCCTTGGGATGGTCGGCAAGCAGGCAACCAAGCAAACCGACCAGCGAGTAGCGCGTTGTCGTCATGTTGGGGTTGGCGCGCCAACCGCGATGGTAGGAGTAAAAATCCGGACTGCCGAACTTGTATCCCATGAATGCAAGGCGCGCGCGCAGTGTTACGAACTGCTCGGAAGTCAGGAACCCGCTTCCCATGGCGGCATCGACGACCGGAATAAATCCCGGCCGACAGATTGTGTGCGTCCAGACTTTCTCATCGTGACGCCGAATGTGTTGCCCGTTCGCTTCGTCCCATGCCTGGACATACTTAAGGAACACGCGATCCGGGCGGGTTGATGCCAGCGTCTTTCTTGCCTGCTTCCGCCCTGCCGCTTCGCTCTGTTTGGTGCCAAAACCAACTCGTGGATATCGCTTTGCGGCATCAGCACCGCCCCACACCAATGTCATATCTCCGACCTGTTGCAGCGACGTGCCGCAATGCTTGATAGCGTAGCGCTCCGCTTCCATCAGGTCCGCGTCCGGGACATGCGTGTTCTCAAGCGTGGAAGTGCCCAACATCCAGCGGCGCGCCGGACCGGCAAGCTGGAAGTGAAAAGCGGCCCGACCGTCAACTGCTTTAAGAGGCACACCAAGGTCGGGTCCCCAGTCTTTACCGGGGCGGGCCCATTTACCGGCTTGCCCCGCCGCAAAGAACAGAACATCCCGATTGTCCGGCAGCGCATCGGCAATGTCTTTGCCTCGGAATTGTCGCAGCAACGTTCGCTTCGTCTTGTCGTGCACAAAAGCAGCACCTGAATCTTCACGGTAAAGGCTCACACACGAAACCTGATGACCGTCAGACCAGTCGATCCAAGGCAGGAGCACAAACGGATCACGTTTCCCTTCAAAAAGCGGACGCGAAAACAGAACATGCCCGGGCCAGTAAGTCGGGCGATACCATGACGTGCGGAAAATGCCGTGGTTGGGTTCAAACTTCGACGTCAGATCGAGTTCCCATCGTGAAGGTCCGCGCTCCAGTAAAAATGTTTCGTCTACAACAACCACCGGCTCGCCGTCGATGACCCTCAGGCGCATGGTCCAACGCTTATCATCCTCGAACAAAGCAGTCACCAGCACCTCGGCATAGACCGGCCCGTTCGCTGTAACAGTTGCTTCGTATGCGACGAGTGGTCGCTCAACGCGCAGGCTGCTATTGCCAATCCAGCCACCTGAACGCAGCCGCACACCGGAGATCGGGCCTTCATTGGCCTCAAGCGTCTGGCGAATCTCCACGCCGACTAATTCGTTTTCGAGTCGGATCGTGTTCGCACTCTTTTCAACTCGCAGACTTGTCGCTGGCGATTTCGATTGACTGGCAACCAGACGATACTCGCCTGTCTTAGAAGCCGGCAAATCAGCCAGGAATGCGACCCGACGTCCTCTGTCAGTCTCAACAAACTGACAAGCTGCGATGGTTCCATCGGGCCGCAGCAAAGAGACGTCTTTTGCTGCCGCTTCTGTTGCCTCTTTCGTCAAATCGAAAAAGACCAATTCGTTCGACCAGTCATGCTCTAAATAATCGGTCAGCGTAAACGTCTGCAAAGTCGCCTCTGCCAACGCATGAACCGGCTGCAACACGATCATGCAGATCAGAATGAGTCCGCGCACAACGCGCCGCGCATTTCGACTATTCGATCGCATGAAGAATCCTCAGTCTAAAAATCGATAAGACGTCGCTTCGGTTCAACGGGTAACGCGGGGTAGGTCCATTCGCTGATCTCGATCTGGTGATCGCCGTCCGTTACAGCAAACGCAATACTGAACTGCACGCTGTCAGCTGATCTGTTGATAGAAGGGTCATCTGCCCAACCGGCGAAATAGCGTTTCCCGTCCAAGGTAAACATTGGACGTTTGATCCCCTTCGGCCAACTCACAACCAGCGAACGTTTCTTGCCGCTGAGAGTGCCCGAGATACGGTCATTGGTGAACGTGAGGTCAAATGGACCGACCCCGCGAACACCATGGTTGCCATTGGTCAGCTTCACATAACCTCGACTCGTTGTAACAAAACGAATGGCGTCACCATCAGTCGTAATCCGACTGTCGCCATCTTCTGCTGGCGACATCACTGTGACGCCGGGTTTTAGGCCCGAGGTCGGGATGGTCTGCTCGAATGCCTGGTCGGATTTGATGATATGTCCGCGATAGCCGGCATGGCCGGAGCCCGATGCAAGAACCAGATGTACCTTGTCCTTACTGATCCGCACAGCCGCCGCACGCCCGGAGAGTTTCACATCGTCAGCCTTCACCGTCACAGGCGTGCTCGACAACAGGATGTAATCGGTCCCTTCCGGATGAGTGACCTTGATCAGACCCTGCCCCATATCTTTGATAGCCGGCGCGGCCTCGTTTGCCTGACGCGGATAGAGAACCCATGTGTAGCCCTGCTCCGGCGGCGCGGCGATCCGCAATATGGTATTGCGCTCCTTCATCTTCGAAGTTGGCGCACTTTCCCAAGGCGTGCCATCAGCTTTCACCCAATCGGGACTTACCTTGCTGGCGTTCTTTACCCGCTTGGTGATGTTGCAGTTGTGCGTCGCGATCCCGAATAAATCTTCGTGCAAGTCGGCTTTGACCGGCCTGGTGAAATGGATATCCAGATCGGTATCCCACTGCGTATCAATATGAAAGCCATCCGGCTTAGCATTGACACGCTCTTTCGTTCCCAACACGCGAAGGTTCAGGTATGAAGCAAGCTTGCCGTCACCATTGGTGGAATCGCGAATGACAAAGTAGTTTGGGCTGTTGGCTGTTCGCCCCTTCATAAAGATGATCTGTCGGTCCCAGTCGAAAGCGCCCGGTACCTGCTTGTAGGCACTGTCCAGTTTGCGCGCCCCGTCTTTCACGTTGAGCTGTTTGCTCCAACCGGGCGCCTGGCCGGGCGCGATGTACCAGTCGGGAAACCCGGTGGATGACCAGGCGTAATCCACAGTAGAGCCAAAGTGATAATCCAGGATATTTGAATCAGGCCAGCCATATGGAGATTGATTGTTCTTATCGCCAAACCGAATGGTGTTGTTCGGGTCGAAGCTGCGGTCAGACGTGTTGCCGTACTGAAAGGGCTGGAACGGCACGAGCGTCGCGCCGCGGCTCATCATGATGAAATGGCCGGGGTCGATGTACCAGTGGCTCCAGTTAAAACCACTGCGTATGAGCATGAATGTTTCGGCTTCACCCTGATGGGCGCGAAAGACAATGCCAAGGCCGGGATAGTACTGGCTCGCCAGCGCTGTGTGCTTCGGCTTCACGGCCGGATCGACAAGCAATGCGTTGGTCTTGCGCTGACCGTTTACCTGATAAGCCCAAGCCAGTTCGCGGCCCAGATTGGCATCGAACGGATAAACACTGGCGGCTGCCTCGATCAGATGTTTCGTGTTGCCGGGCTGGCTGTTGGCCATTCCCGGAATCACGCGCGACTGCCATCGACTTTCAAACGGCGTGAGCTGGTTCATGTAGTACTGCCAGCACGGATTCAAATAGTCCGTGTAGAGATCTTTCACCGCGTCCGCCCCGGCTAGAACAGCCAGGCCGCGCAAGCCGTTGCTGGTGCGCGCGAACCCGTGCATGTGATAAGCAGCACCATACTCAACATACGCCCCACCCGGCGCGATTTGCGTGGCCAGGTTGTATGCACCGTATTCCAACAGATGTTTCGTCCATGCTTCGGCCATCGGGTGGTCCGGGATCAGAGCCGCAAAGCAAGGCCCCGACCAGAACCGAGCCGTCCCCATGTTCGGGTTGCCGTGGTGGTAACCCGTGCCGTAGCTCATCATGTCCCCGTCTTCGTAGAGGTACGTGATCAGCGCGAGGCGCGACCGAATCTCCTGCCTGATCTCTTCTGACAGATCGGGCTTGCTCAGCACGCGATCGGCGGCAAAGGCGATGTTGTAGTACTGACACATGCCGTGGTGGCTGTGAGCAAATGATGTAAAAAGATAAGCACACGCGCGGCGAAGCTGTTGAAGGCAGCGCTTCTGATCAGCGTCAGCAGTCCCGCGATTAAGGCGTGGATATGTCACCCCACCCGGCTCCCACTTCAGAATAAAGTCCTTGTAACGATCAAGACCGACAATGCCGTACAGGCGATGCAGTTGATAGATTGGCCGATGTTCAGTTTTGTTTGGGATAGTGGGATGACCAAGCGCCAATCCCCAGACCCGCCGGCCGTACGTGGGACTGAGCGAATGATCGTGCTCAGCAGTAGCAAACGGGGACGTTTCAGAACTGCCGTCCTTTATCCAGTTCAGATCGCGCACACCCATTGGAAATCGTACAGCCACGCCTTGGGAATCTTTGCCCGGTACGACTTCAAGCGTAGTCGCGCGACGCCACAGCCCTCGGCGCAACGGAACGACGCCGACAAGTGGATGGTCGGCCTCATTCATGGCGTCTTTGCGAAAAAGTCCGATGTGGCTGAGGCGCGGCGGCCATGCCTGATCGCTAAGCAGTGAATAAACTTTGTAGCGCTCAAAGAACTTCGCTAGCGGCGTGAGTTTGCCGGTTGAATCACCCCCACCATTACCGTTATGACTGGCAGTTTCCACATGATCCGGCTTCCAGCCGACACCCAGATCCAATTCCCAGAACGGCCCGCCGTCCAGCTTACCTGTGTCGTATTCTCCGTAGACTTTCGCCAGTGGCACCTGATCAATCACTTGAACCCGCGCGCGATAAAAACCGCCGTCCGCCCAGAGAATTTCATAGGCCAGCTCCGCACAGACCGTTCCTTGTACCAACTTGACGCGGAACGACTTCACCTTTTTCTGGCTAAGAATGCTGGACGCGCCCAACCATTGACCGGAACTGTTCTCAAATGCGAGGATCGGCGCGGGCAACGTTGCAACCGGCACAGGTGGATTAAATGTCTGGTTCGTTTCGCCCGGCACGCGCAGTTTGAAAAGACTGTTGCCAAGCACCAGATCTTTGCCGTGCTTCTGAATCTTGACATTGCCGGCGACCCGAGCGCCGCCACTGTCGCGCACCGTGTAGTTGAGCGAGCCATCGGCAGGAAGCGCGGCAACGAACTGAAGCGCCCTTTCGCCATCAGCATCGTTCGTGCGAACCTGACTGGGAATCTGTTTGCCGTCGGTATCGAAAATTCGCAGCGCATCCCAGTTCGTTCCCGAACCCTTCAGGCCGTATGTGATCAGGTCCGGCGGAAACCCACGTCCGGTGAAGTCATTAATGACGAGCGCCTGCTCGCGCGCGTTTGTCATGCCGCAGGCAAAGACCAGCCAGAGAAGCAGGAAAGCAACCCGCTGCGATTGGTGGTTCATACTGTTGCCATTTCGAAGAGTCGATCATCGAGGCCTGCCAAGGCCTGTCCACACGATCTGAAACCAAATTTAATCGGGTTGGCACAGGAAAGCAAGCCATTTTGTCCCAACATTCAACGGCTCCCTGATCTCAATCCACTTCCGATGCTGCCGATGACGAATCGCCGACCGGATAACGTTTGTACGGCACCTTTAAGATTTGCTCTTCCGGCAGGTCGCCATCGATCATCGCGTGCAATGTTCGCCATGCTTCGGCCCCCATCAACGCCGGTTGCTGGTTGAACGCACAGAACTCGCGACGCGTTCTGGTCGCTCCCCCGTCCTGCGTATCAATACTGATCAAATGAAAATCATGATTGGCTTTCAGCCCGGTCGCGTCTGCTGCTTCCAGTAGATCATCCGCATCTGAAAGCCGATCCATAATCATCCCATCCCAGCGCTGTCCACTCTGAAATGCGTTGAGAATCTCGGTCTTGAATTGACCTTCATGAGCAGGGTTGATGACCGAACCGACCACCCCTCGATCTCTGTACCGGTAGCACACATCAACAAATACTGAATACAACACGGCATTGGCGTCGACCCAACGAATGTCAACAACCAACAGCAATGTCTTGCAGTTCATCTCAACAAGCTCTTCCACCGCCTGCACCATCATCTCGTGATGGTCACTGCCCACGCAGGCGGCCGGCTTGTCATCAGGTACTTTAAAATGCTTGTTCACCACGACTGTGGGGATACCAGTGTCGATCACGCGGGTGATATGCTCCGTGTGACGAGCGCTTTGCAGCACAAACACGCCATCGACCCGGCCCTGAGTGATCGGCGTCAGATACCTGCCGTCATCCGACATGAAAACGAGCAGCAGCGCATAATCATCCTCATCCATCGCGCGCGTCATGCCGATCAATATGTCCTGGTAAAGCTGAAGCTTGGTCACGTCGTGGCTCGGCAGCACCACCGCAACGGTATGCGTTCTGCCGCTGACGAGCGCCCGGCCGATGAAGTTAGGCCGATAGCCCAGTTCGCGAGCAACACGCTTCACGCGTTCGACCGTCGCCGGCTTCACGCGAACGCCCGGCGGCGGGTTCAGCGCATGGGTGACCGTCGTAACGCTGACCTTGGCTGCCTTGGCTACGTCCCGCCGGCTTACCCGCTTTGACTCGACCTGTTTCTTCTTCTTGGACCGTTTCATTTCTGCTTCCAAGAGGACATTAGAAACCCACTGTTTGCTTGGCAAGCGGCCATGTATTGGGGCGTTCTAAATGGCCCGGAAGGAACCGTCCACAACAGCATTCACAGCAACCACCCAGCCCCGGAACCGATTACACAATAGCATCATCCGAAGATTGAGGCACAATGCCAACTCGAATAAAATATTTCCATTTTTCACTCTGTTCCGGAAGCTGCAAACCGGCCTGTTGGCAAATCTAAAATAGCTTATTGTAAATCATAAATTCATTAATTAAATATATTTATTAATTATAATGACAACACAGAAGACTGTCTCCTGAAATATTTAACAAATATAAATACGATTTAAAAATCATCAAAAATATGATTGACAGAGCATAGGTGCGAGGCATAGGATGTCAGGTGGCCAATGATCGGCCTCACGAATCATTTCAAGAAGTGGCGGCTGAAATTGCAATACGACAGCAAAGCGTCTTAAGCATCATTTCATTTAAAAGGTAATCGCATGTTTCGTCTCAAGATCACGTCAGCCAGTCAGCTTCTTCAGCAAGGAAACGGCCGCCGGTACGCATTCACATTGATCGAACTGCTCGTCGTGATTTCAATTGTTTCATTACTGATCGCGATCTTATTACCCGCACTGTCAAAGGCGCGCGAAGCCGGACGTCGATCGGTCTGCATGAATAATCTGCGGCAGATCGCGATCGGGGCACTCAGCTACAGCATTGATTTCAAAGACTGGTATCCATCCAACCCTGACCGGCGTCTGGACGCCACCGGCACATACTCCATCGTGGCAGGCAACGGCCAGTACGGCGAGAACATGCAGTTGAAGAAGCTGACCGGCGGCCCCAGCGGCAGAGGCCCATCAGGCTGGTGGATCTTCACGGATCTGGGCTATATCCATAAAGATTTACTGGTTTGCCCCTCAGCAGGCCCGCACGTGCCTTTCTGGGACCCCTCGTTCGGCATCCTGGACTATGGCTACCGCTACAACACCATCGATCAGGACTGGGATCTTTACTGGGGCGATTCGAGCCTCGCATATCTGCGTAAACCATGGCTGAATCCAAAAACCAATGGCCTCGTCCTGTTTACCGAAGCATCAAACTATCGCGCAATTGACGCCAACACGCCACGGCCGTACCAGGAAGGTGGCAACAAATACAAATGGTCGCACCTCGAAGGTGGCCATCTGACGCTCCATGACGGCAGCACCAGTTGGAACCCAACCATCCCGGGTTACTGGCCGAACATTTACTACCGCACCAATTTCTATCAACTCGACCTGCGCAAACAATAACCGCGCAGCAATTCACAAACGGAGTGATAAACAGGCACCTGACGAATCAAACTCGTACCAAGGACAACCCCATGATCCGTCTCAAGTTCACATCAGCTATTCGATTTTCGAAACGAGTGAACCGACACCGGCATGCATTCACATTGATCGAACTGCTTGTTGTCATCTCGATTGTTTCATTATTGATTTCGATTCTGCTGCCGGCATTGAAGCATGCGCGCGAAGCCGGACGTCGATCGGTTTGCATGAACAATCTGCGACAGATTTCTATCGGAGCGCTCACTTACAGCATCGACTTTCAGGAGTGGTACCCCTCCAACCCCGACCGAAACCTTGATGGCACGGGTACATATTCCCTGCCGGCCGGCAACGGCCAGTATGGCGAGAACATGAGTAACAACAACCTGACCGGCGGCTCCGGGGGCAGGGGCCCATCAGGCTGGTGGCTCTTCACAAACACAGGTTATGTCAACGAAGATTTACACGTCTGCCCGTCAGCCGGCCCGCACACCGCATGGAAACCCGCCATCGGCTACCTGGACTACGGCTACCGATACAACACAATCGATCAGGACTGGAACCTTTTCTGGGCGGACAAGAATCTCGCATACCTGCGCAAGCCCTGGCTGCGACCGGAAACCAATAATCTGGTCCTGTTTACTGAAGCCTCAAACTATCGCGCGATTGATGCAAACACCCCGCGGCCGTATCAGGAAGGCTACAACCGATACAAGTGGTCGCACCTGGAAGGCGGCCACCTGACGCTCCATGACGGCAGCACCCGATGGAACCAGACCATCCCCAACGTCTGGCCGACCACTGGGTACCGCACCAACTTCCATCAACTCGACGTCCAAAAGCAGTAAGCGACGGCCTTACGTTCGCTCTCGCTCCTCTTGCCACATTCAATTCACAGACGGCTCAGCAACCTTCTATCACCACGGATAAGGTTGCCGAATATCGCCTTATTCACTATAATCTAAACAAATTGTTTGAATTTCGATTTTCAAGATCGTGAGTGTCAGTTGACCACGCTTCGCACCCCAAAGCCCGGCAAACTGGCGACCAAAGGCGCCCAGGCAATCGTTTCTGCGTTACGCGAAGCGATTGAAGCAGGCGAACTTCGCGAAGGGGATCGTATTCCAACAATTCGAGAATTATCAAATACTTACGGAACCACACTGAACGCCGCTCGCCTGGCGGTTCAGCGCTTGGATGTTGAGATGAAGCTTGTTCGCCGGTGCCGCGGCGCGGGTACTTTCGTCCACTTCGACCGCCCCTCTACCTCCGCCAATCGGGCGGCCGTATCCAACTCCGCCCTGGTCCTTACGCGCGCACAAGATCGGCTGCATGAGATTCTAAGCAACGCGGTGATTGAACAACTCAGCGAGATGGGGTTTGTAGGTGTCCGGGTCAATCCCAATCGGGAAGATAGTCGGTCCGGCAGTGTGGAAGCCATGTTTTCCGCGTGGCAGGATCTGCCGCCGCGCGCGATTGTCCTGCAGGACGTGCTCGAACCGGTCTACCAGAAATGTCGTGATCTGTTCGCCGGTCGATCCGTGTTGATTTCGTTGCTGGCCGAACGGCCGGACTGTCACATCGTCAAGCCGGACTATAGCGCAGGGATCAGGCACGTCACTGAATGGTTCCTTGAACAGGGCCACGAAAAAATCGGCTTCGTTACCTATCAACGAAACATCAGTACGCCACCCTTGCCGCGCGAAGCCAAACGTCGAACAGGCCACACGCATGCCATCCTGGAAATCGGCAAAGTGTTGCGGCCAAGCCGACGAAGAAGCAAACGGCGCGGTCAGCTGCGTATTCTTTACAACCTGATTCCGCAGTCGCCAACCAGCCAGAACCACGCGTTTGAACCGGTCAATATCGAGCGTGCCAAGGAATGGCTGTCCCGACCCGATCGCCCCACCGCCGTGTTCGGCGATGACAACCGCATCGCAGGCATTGTTCGCGCCGCAGACGCGATCGGCCTTCGCATCCCCGAGGATCTATTGGTCGTCGGGCAGGGCAATACTGAATGGTCCGAGGCGATGGGCTTTCCCTCCCTTGACTTCCAACCCGAAACGATTGCCACACAGGTGGTCGACCTGATCGACCGCGGACTCGATCGGCTCGGCGAAACGCAACACCGAATTACCGTGCCGCCAAAACTCGTTCGAGTATGAGTAAGTTCATGTGGCTGTTACACAAGCAGCATGTTGCCGCAGGATGCATTCTCTTGCTGATGTGCGCGCTGAGTGCATTTGCGGATACCAAACAGACACGCTTACAGGTCGAATTTCTGGAGGGTAAAGGCGCGGTTGTCAGCGATAAAGTTGCAACCGACAAGCGCGCTTTGGCGATTGATATCTCCGAACGGGCCGGTAGCTTCACCGCCGGGCTGAGGCCACACAAACTCGCGCCCGGCCTCTATCGCGTGCGATGGTACGCCAAGCTGCAATTGCCAGACGTATTCGATGAAACGCGACTCCATCTTGAAATCGTATTTCAGAGTAAAGGCCGTACGCTTCAAACACTGGCTGTTATGCCAACGATGTTTGACCATACGGATGGTCTTTACACGTTTTTCGATCAGAGCCTGACCACCTTATCGTCAACCATCCCAGACGGCATCAAGGTCAAGTGGCGAATCATCGGTTTGCCCGGTGACGGAAACAGCGTGACCGCTGCTTACAAACCCAAGGCACCGAAACCGGGGATTGCGAACAGGAAATCCTCGGAACCAGACCTGTTGGACGGGGACATGGCGGACCTGATGCGCGAGATTGCCGAGCCGCCCATTTCAGAGATTGCATATCCCGCCATCGTGCTGGACTGCCTGGAGATCAAGCCGGTCGCAACCTCATTGATTGTCGAGCGCGTTCATCCGGAAAAGATTCACGTTTATCCCGGCCAGGCAAACCCGATACATGTGACGATTTACAACTTCACGGGTAAGAGGCAAACTGCACAGGTTCGCTTATCAATGCGCACGGGTCTGACCGAAAGCCGAGACGTTGGCTTAAAACCGATCGACCTCGCGCCACGCGGCCGTGAGCAGGTCACATTCGACTGGACAGCCGACGATCGAGAATTCGGCCACGAAGCTTATGTAGAAATAATAGATGGCGACAAAACGATCCATGCGCAAAGCGAATACTTCTCCGTCGCATCAACTATCTGGAAAGTCGCGTTACAGGCTTCCGGCTTTCTGACCTGGTATGGACGCGAAGACAAACTGCTCCAACACGTTCAGAACAACCGCAATCAGTATCTCAATGTCGAAGAGGCGTTCAGTTGGCAACCAAGCAGTTGGGACAACCTCACCCCGACAACGGACACATGGTGGACTGGGCAGAACGACTATTTGAACAGCATGTCGGGGCTGAAACAATGGATCAAACACAGCCACGATCACGGCATCAAGATGATCACGTATTCATGGCCCAGTGCCAGCGGGCCGGACGGCATCGAGTTTGCCCGGAAGTATCCACAAGTGATTACGCATTCGAGCAGCGGTGTCGGATTGGCCAGTGAATTCTTCGATGTGGAAGACGTTCGTCTCCGCCGCGCGGTGCTGGACAATGACAGACAATTTGATGACCTGCGTAGCGGCATCTGGCACAGCATGGGCATCAATCGCGGCTATCTCACCAGCATCAAAATGGGCATGGACGAGATCATCCGTTCCAGCAAACAGTTCGGCTGGGACGGCGTGCGCTTTGACAATCACCTCGGCTGGAGCGCCATGGATGCGCAGTATGTGCACCAGGAACTCAAAGACCTGGGCGCGGACCAATTCATGGAAAAAGCGGCGCCGGACCTGTACGCGACGCGCGAGGGCAATTGGAGCAGTGAAGCCATTTCAGCACGGAATAAGCTCTATGCCATCCATCGCCTTCGCGAAGCGATGGGTCGTCGTTACGAGATTTCACTTAACTACCCAATCATGAAGCAAGGCGATGCGAACCACCGCGTGATGGCGCGCACCGCCCCGTTTCATATACAGTTCATGGAAGAATCCATTCGGCACTCCGCCGGCGCTACATGGGAACGATATCAGTCCATTGCACGCGACCAAGCCAATCTTGTGCGTGAACACGGTGGGCATCACACCGTTGTTGCGTTAGACAACGTTTCCATGATGGCAAATGTGTTCGCGGCCATCTTCACGTTTGCCGGCGGATCACATCCCTATCTCAACTACGGCTGGCAGAACCCGATGCCCGGCACATACACGCAATTTGCAACGCGCTACGGCGAATACTTCTGGTCGAGTGATCTGAAACCAATCGACCCAGTAGAAATCAACGTACGCAGTAAACGGCCGCTGTTGTGGGAAAAATACGTGCGACAACGAGCGTTGATTGATGGTACTCGCCAGACCATTATTCATCTGATCACGCCGCCACCGACAAAGGAGATTGTGCCGCGCACGCCCGTGCAAATGCTGCCATGGCAACGGGATGTTGTCGTGAAAATGAAGAGCGCGTGCAAGCCTGACGTTTGGCTGCTAAGTGCTGAGCCGACGACGCGTGCGGAACAATTGGAACCACGCACGTCAGATGATGGTTACGCCGTCACTGTTCCTGTTCATCATTACTGGTCAATGCTGGTCTGGAACGAAGGATGCAATTAATGAGGCGTTCGATCCTTCAACTCCTGCTGCTGATGTTACTGACTGGTATTACCTTCGGCGAAGAGAGCGAATGGCACTGGCAGTCCACGCGCCTGCCACAAGCAAAGTTAATCGAGGGATTGTGGACAGAGCAGTTCCGTCTGACAGAAGCCGTTCATCACGCCGGCATGCCCTACCAGCGCATGTACAGCGCGCGTAACGCCTATTGGCGGCCAAACGCTCAGCTGATCAACCTGTCGAACGATCCCGCCGCCTGGTCACGATTCAGTGTTGTTGTACTGTCCAACGTCGATGCGATTACGCTCGGGCAGGCTCGAATCGAAAAACTGCAAAAATTCGTGTCGCAAGGTGGTGGGCTGATCGTGCTCGGCGGATACTGGGCATACAGTCGCGGCGCCTATCGCGGAACCGCGCTGGAGCAGATGTTGCCGGTGACGCTCCCGGATGCCCGGCGTATTGACGAATATAAAGAAGGCTTGTCGCTACGCCCCGGCCCGAGCGCGACGTGGAATCTGTCATACGACTTTGAAGCTGATCCGCGAGCGCTGTACGTTCAAACAATCGTTCCGAAACTCGGCACGGTGGTGCAGGTAACGGCTGGTGATCAACCGGGCATCGTCTCCGGCACGTTCGGCAAGGGACGCGTCGTGGCCGTCGCGCTGACCGCCAATGGGGTTGTGCCGAAAAACGGAACAATCTACTGGGACTGGCAAGACTGGACTGCCCTGCTGGCGCAAACATTGCAATGGGCGGCAGGGAGCCGACCGCTCAAGCAATCGCGCCGGATAAAGTCAGCATCGGATAAAGAAAGCGAACTGGACGATCTGCTCTTTGAGCCACAAAGTGTGACCGACGCGATGGTGCGCGAACACCTCCAACAGATCGACGCGTCATCCGCGGCCAGCTGGCTTGACGTGTTCATTGCCCGGCCAACGATGGGGACAACCCTGCAAATGCAGCTTTGTCGAGCGCTGTCGCCACATGCTCAGCCTCAATGGGTTTCGCGCCTGACATCGCTGCTTGGCTCACGAAACCCAAACCCTGATCATCGTGCGGCCGCAGTGGTGCTGGTCGGCGCAAGCCGGGCAGATCGCTCTTATGAAATGGTGTTACAGGCTTTTCGCCGTGAGAGTACAAACGAGGCGGCAATTGAAGCGTTCGGTCTGCTTGGTGACCAACGTGCTGTTCAACTCATTCGTGATCACCTAACTCAGACTGGTAAGGTTACACCAGAGATGTTTGCCGAAAGCGCTGGACGAACACTGGGCAATGCAGCTCTCTCGCTATATCGTCTCGGCGCTGAAGATGGCGTACAAATCGCCATTGACGCCTACACCCGTACACGACTGATGCGCCGCATTTATGTGAACGCCGGTAAACGGCGCGTTCTCAATACCGACCCGATCGGTATCAAAAAACGTGAGGACATCCGAAGTCGCGCTGGTGAACTGCGACAACTCGAGAGGGAACTGCTCGCCGCATCCGGGCCCGTCCCAGAGTCGCAGCGTGACGCAATCGTGACAATGGGTATGAATGTGACCGAACCTGACGCCGTACGCTGGCTGCTACAGGCGCTCGAGAAATCTATTGAAGCTGACCCAACCGCCAAATGGTGGGCCCCACTCACTAGCGCGCAAGACGGCATCATCGCCGCATGGGCCCGCGCTGCTTCGTCTGAATGAAGTCAAACCTTCTGAAGCTGATAAACCTTCCACACGTCCGCGCGAAGGACACCGCCGGTAACGGTAATCTCGTTTAAGCCATCGGCCGTAACTTCACTCACTCGAATATTTGAATCAACGTCAAACCTGATCGGCTTGAATGTAAACAACACCTGGCGTTGATCCATATGCCAAAGCACGCCCTGATCCTCCGGCAGCAACTGGCGCTGACCAAAGACCGGCCCAAGCCGGGCCATGAGTTGGTTGTGCTTTCGCCACCAATCTCGCCAGGGACCCCCACCCGCGTGAGTGAACCCGAAACGCCCCCCGTTGGCGATGCAACGAAAGCTGAAGACCCGAGCCTGTTCTTCACGGCCCGGCCAAATCGGCGCGGAACCGCAACCCATGTTCAGACCATACATCATGTCTTCTTCGCCCACCCACCAGTCCAGCGCGTTCTGATAGCCCTTTTGTTCAGCAGGGTCGGACGCAAGCAGATTCATGCCGAAGTGTCCCACGCCGAACGGGCCGATCCCTTCGATGGTGAAGCTGTCCATACCAAGCGCCTGTAAGCGATTGAGCAAGCGGGCGAATGCCTGTTGCTGCCCGCGCCGCTGCGGGTCATCAAAGTTGGTTGGCAGAAAGGTCATATTGCCGTACGAATCGTGGAACAGGCCGTCGATGCCCGTTGCCTCGTGCACGGCCTTGAGTTGGTTGTAGATGTACTCGAAGCATTCTTCATTATTCAGGTCAAGGCTGATAATGATCTGGTGCCCGAACCCACCACCGTTGGGCAGGCCGTCTCGCGCGTTCATCATGAAGTCGGGGCGCTGCTGAAAGATCGGCGCGCGCCGGGACATGTGCGACGCCCACCACATCTGCACTTTCATATCAAGCTGATGCGCCTTGTCCGTGAAGTATGCCAGCGCATCGGGGCCGCCCCAGAGTGGGTCGATTTCGTGCGAATGGACATTGCAGATACTGCCGACGATCAGCGCGCCGTGCAGCGGGTTCCCACCGCCCTGCTTGGTCTTGAGCCGATCAACGGTGTAATCCGTCTGCCACAGCGAGAAGGAACAGATTTCCTTCACGCCCATATCCGCCCATCGAGGCAGTACTTCATCCGCGTATAGGTGGAGAAATCGATCGCGCGGATGCTCCTTGTCGTCGAAAATAAACGTGTCCTGACCAAACTGCGGCAACCACTGACGTGGGTGCACATGCGAACGCTCAACACCCGCAACGGCACGAAGGGCGCAATGGACTTGCTCGTATACCTTGTGCCATACGTTACGGCGCGTAGCTCGATCCCATTGAGCCAGCGCCGGCAAATACAACATGTGCTTCCAAGGCGTCACCACCGATGGCGCGCACGACTGGCGATATTCATCCACCACGTGCAGGCACGTCTCGCCCGGCAGTGTCTGCACCACGGAAAAAACTTCTTCCATTGGCTCAAACAAGCCGATCAGCATGCCCGCGTCATGAGCAATCGAATCAAATGCCTGTAATGTGCCAATGCGCGGAAGGCGCTGAAATGACACGCGGCTTGGCACGCCGGTCAACCCCTGCATCTCCGCGCCGTAATAGTTGCATGCGGTTGTGAACGAGCCGTCATCAGACAACGGCGTAGCAGGTGGATTGCATTGCCCTTGCAGAAGCAGTTCATTGCCGTCGAGCTTCGCGCCGACTTCCCAGGTCGCATGATCGAACACGCGATAGAGTTGCCGGCTGGGCTCGTCGGTCTCAAAGCGATAACGGTATGCAAAGCCAGCGAATGTGTGTTCGCCCACGGTACGTGAACTCGGCCGAAGCTCCCACGTCAGCCGATCACACACCTCCCTGTCCGGGTGTGACAGATCAATGACGTCACCAAGGTACTCATCCAGCTCTTCGCACAAGCCGGAAGCTCCGCCAATCGCGTCAAGCTCGATGGCAACGCCGCCGTTGTCTACTTCACGCACGTTGCGCAATTCGAAGCGATGGTAATGAACCCCGTGAGGCGTGTTCAGAATCGGACGCCAGAGCCTCGTCGGATTGCGCAACGGAAGCCCGTCAAACGTCACATCACGCGCACCTAACAGTTCATTGCCTTTCAGGGCAAGTCGCACTGTTGCACCATTAGTCCAGCGCAACACAAGCGCCGCATCATCACGCTGAACGGAAAGCATCGCACCATCTGGTGCGGATATGGAACTGGTCACATCAATATTCCTGTTAAATCTGAAACAGCCAGTTTCAGCGAACAATCATCCAGTCAATCGTCGCACCGTTTGGTGCAGCTTCCTTGAATTCAACGGTAAAACCCCGGTCCGTCTTGTTTTTGACAATGCGATCGGTAAACCAGTTCTTCTCGATGAACACCGCATACTCGCCGTCCACTTCCGGCTGAGCGAATTGGACATCAATCTTTCGAGCACCGGCAGCCACGACAACATTCTTGCCGCGCAGGTTGCGCGCGGGTTTGTCGTCGCCACTGATACCGCTCGGCTGAATCGCGCCGTTGAATTGGAGATTGCCCGACTCTTTTGAAACGCTAAGCACCGCTTCGCGCGGCGTGCGCCCTTCTGCGTGATCGTAATGCCACTTGATGGCCTGCTCATGATTCGGCTGACGGAACAGCAGCGCCGCATCAGCAAAGTCTGCACCAAACTCCAGGCCGATCGTCGCGGCTGATTGCATTTTGATGAACGTGTCCCATGCTGGACGACGTTCGCGCCGGTTCTCCGCCTGTTCGAGTGTGACAGGGCCACCATGAATCGTAAGGGCTGACGAACGCGCCACCGGACCGAAGTTGGCCAGGTCGACCATCGCACTCGGCCACGCGCCAGGTACCGCATCAAACGTCCAGACGCGATGGCCCTGCGGCTTGAACGGGTCTGCGCCGATCGCCTGTTCGATCGGATCGTCTGGCGAGAAGTCTTTTTCCATCCCCTGTTGCGGATAGCGCGTCAGGCCGAGTGTGTGCGGCGACACGCCAGCACGATCCTTCGGATCGCCGACTGCTCGGGAAATGTCGTTGACATAGGCGCCGGGCGCGATCACATACTTGAGCGGCTTCTCCGCGCCGTCACGCGTATAATTCTGCGGATCGTAAAGCGTGATGGAACTCCAACCTTTTGCGCCCCACCAGTACCTTTTGATTTTCAGATCCTTGGTGCCATCGTCGTTGACGATCACGTCCGCAATCTCGTACCAGCGGCGAAGGTTCTTCCACCTGCTCCAGCTTCGCCCGTCAGAACTTACGTATTCGGATGGTTCATCAATGGCGAAAAATGAACCGATTAGCGATCGGTCCCAGGGTGCCTCCGCGGTCCCGCGAATCAAACCGCCGACGATCAATTCACGAACATTAGTGCGGGGATTCTTTTCAATGCGCGAAGGATATGTTTTCCCTTTGTATTTCCAATGTCCATTGTCAATGGTTTCATTCGGGCGCGTCGGATCACAAGGCGGCACCACCAGAACCGTCCCCTGCGTGATCCATTTATCAGGATTCAGATTGATGATCGGCCGACTGTTCGCCAGCGTATGCGCGTGGTGCGCTTTGTAAAAGACGAGTTCACTCTTGACCGGGTCGATCGCCTTGACCGTGCCGCGGAAAACGTTCGCGTCCGATCGAATGTAAGCAACATAGCATGCGCCGTTTTCATCACCAGGCATGGAATGGACATTGCCCATGTATCTGAAGGTCGCATTGAAGATGTAACTGTCACCGTTGGCGTACTGATTGCGTTCGGCATAAATATCAAACGTCTGGTTGGCGGCGTTCATGTTGCTGACCACATGCATGGCGGAGGCATGACTCTTGTTCTGCATGATCGCGCCTTTTTTGTGGTCAATATTGGTATGTGCCGTGAAGTAATGCATCTGCTTCTCGTCATCCCAACCGATGTCCTTGACAGTAATACGCTGAACCTTGCCCGCATAACCGGGGCCTTGATGGGCATTGAGGTACATGCCGCGGAACAGATTGCGCGCGGTAGGCACGTAGAAACGGGCGTTGGGGCCGGCTTTGACGCCTTCCGGAATCCACTCCATGTAATTGACCGGGCCGTGGACAACGTTGTTTTCAATGGCCAGCGCAGCGTCGACGGTCCAATGCTGTAGCGAGTCGCCTGGCGGCAGGCGCATGTCACGTTGAATCACCAAGCCGGCGCGCGTGCGCCCGGGATCACCGTGCTGCGGAACGCGCAGAACCATGTTGCCGTCGCGTGCATCGATCACAAAAACGCCCGGACCAACGCGCCAGTCGCGCAGATCGTTGGAAGTGGGGTTGATGCTGTGGCTCCATCGGTTGCTATTGTGCAGGCGCGCCGACGTGGACACCTTGGCAGGGATATAAAGTGTCCCGCCGCCAATCGTCTCAATCACCTTCAGCGCCGCTTCGAAGGTTTGTTCGGCTTGCGTCGCGTTATCAACAGGGCCGAACTGCTCAAGCGAGTACATCAGGCCGAACTTCGGCATTGAAGGCGCTGTCCGATCCTCAGCGGACAGTGGCGCAATCAGACCGACCGCCAGAAGCGCAGCAATAACAACCGAACGAATCATGGCATCAAACATGCGTCCTTCCTTTCGAAGCGAGAGCATTTCATCGCAAAACCAAACAAACACATAATATCAAATCAAATTGTTTGTAATGAGATTTTGTGGAAATATACTACATTTCCCTTTTCCATCAACAATTCTGCTTAAAATTTGGCGTTTTTCTTGAATTTCGCCGGCTGTTAGCGTAAAACGCTATTCAAACAAATTGTTTTATTTTAGAATAATCTTTGTTCGAGAGCGGTCGTAAACCGGGATTTGGCGCTTCTAAGCCTGTTACACCTCCTGGCAGTCAAACATGGAAAGGGACAGCGATGCAGCGAGATGAATCCACATTTCGGAATCACAGTGGCTCCGAATCGATCGCCGCCGATTTTCATGTACAACAACAGCGAAACATTTTTTTGCCGCGAACGACCACACCATTGCCCAAAGCTTTTACTCTCATCGAGCTACTGGTGGTGATCAGCATCATCTCGCTGCTGGTTTCCATTCTGCTGCCAGCACTGGCAAGGGCGCGATGGGCTGCGAATCGCGTCAGCTGTTCTGCCAATATGCGGCAGATCGGGATTGCCATCGCCGCATATTCCACCGACGCCAACGGCAGCATTCCAAGCAACTGTCACAATCCAGATCCGAACTATTCAGGAGTCGCGTCTTACGGTCCGGGGCGCATTCTCAGCAACAACCAGCGCGTGACATCCATGCCGCATGCAGGCAGTGCACTGGCATTCAAGTACGACGTCGGCCCATCCTCGCCGGACAACTTTACGTGGGGCGGCCTGGGCATCCTCATGGCCATGGATTACATCCCTTGGGGGCGCGACACGGCCAAAGTGTTCTGGTGCCCGGCAGAGTCGCGCGGCAAGTGGGGCGAATCGATCCCAAACTGGGGCGCCAACTGGGCGTACTGGTGGGACAGAAGCCCGGTGGTGCGCACCACCCGATGGGAAGCCGCGCGCAGCACCGGCGGCATTGTGATGAGCTATGCCTATCGCAGCCTCGGCGGCGCGGCAGGGGGCTTGGGGGCGAGGCAGCGCATCCCCAATGGCGCCAATGAAGCGCCACACTGGGACATTGCTCGGCTGACCGGCTTCGTGTCCGTCATTGACTACTGCCGAAGCATTCCCGGCACGCACACCACACAGCCGAATCGACTCTACGACCCGCATGGCGGCGGGACGAACTACACCGGGTTCAATCGCCTCTGGTACGACGGCCACGCCAAGTGGTTTAACGATCCGGATGTGATCTGGCAGAGCCAAGTCCCCAGCAACGATACACAGTACAGCAATTCCTATGGCGACTGCTGCCGGGATACATGGAAGCTATACGACGACAGCGATTCGTGATTCGCTTGAATCGCGCAGATCAAACATTCGTAAAAAGTACAAACCCAACCATGACAATCTCAACATCCGACATCGACCAACGGGCGATGGCGTCGATCCGTCAACGATTTCAGCGATTTCACACACCGATTGACGAACAGGCAATTCAGCAACTGGACCGTCAAATCGACAATCTGCTGCAAAAGCAGATCACCGATACAAGCAAGCCACGCTATGGCGGGTGGGATGAGCCGCTGCCCGCTGACCACCCACTGTACACCGGTGGCGGCAATATGCTCGACGCAATGGGGCAGTTGACAACCGCGTGGGCTACGCCGACTTCCAGATACCATCGCAGTGACAAACTGTCAGATCGCATCGACCGCGCCTGGCAATGTTCACGCAAAATGATTCATCCCGGCTGCCCGTTCATCGGCAACTGGTGGTCATGGCAGTTTGCAATGACGCGATCTCTGACCATGATGCCCATGCTCGCGCCCGAGCTGTGGACCGGCACATCGCGCAAAGAGTGCATTGAAACCGCAACTTATCTTGTCGAACAGATTCCAGATGAACATCCGGGCGCCAACGGCATGTCCGCTGCGCAAACGTTCGCGCGTTTCGGCGTGCTGACGGAGCAACCTGACTGGATAAACAAAGCAGTCCAGAACGTGGACCGTGTATGTCAGATCACCGATTACCAGGGCATCCTGTCCGACTACACGTACTCCTTTCACGGACGCGGCCTGAACATGGGGTACGGCTCGCTGCATTTTGATTTCATCGGACAACTCACGTACCTGCTTGGCGACTCGCCATGGCGCCTGTCTGATCAGACCTACAGCAACGCGGTGAATATGCTTCTGGAATTTGTACGTTGGGTGGTCGTTGGCAACACACTCGACCCATTCATCGTCGGGCGCGGCATCTCATACAGCGAAGACCGCATGAAGGCCACGCCAATCATCGACGGGGCGTTGCTGCTTTCCACCGGACCCATTCCACGAAAAAACGAGGTGCAGGATGCCTGTACCCAATTGCTTGACGGCGGGGCGCAGCCGAACAATCCAGCGGCAGTCCATACGGCCGACCAACTGCCACCATCAACGTCATCCGCGCTAACCGGCATGCGATTCTGGCCTGAAGGTGAATACGCCGCTATGCGCCATGAAGACTGGACAGCCACCATCAAAATGGCGACGGAAAAGAACAAGTGCTACTTCGGCATCAACCGCAGCAACCTCAAAGGCTGGCATATCAGTGACGGCCAGTTCATTCTTCGCTTCACCGGCGACGAGTACAAGAATCACGTCCTGCCGACCATGGACTGGGAGCGGCTGAGCGGCATCACGCGCGCGGATGGCTTTAAGCTACCGGCTGAAACACGTGGGCAGAGTTGGTACTGTGCCGGCGCGACCGACGATGACACCGGCATCGGCTGTTGCGGCCTGCTGTTTACCATTATCAATCTCGACCGCACCACACTGGAAGCATTCAAGACATGGTTTTTCCTTGGTGACGCGATTGTCGCACTGGGTTCCTCCATTCGCTGTGATGGTGACGACATGGTTGAAACAATCATTCGTCACGTACCACTGCCAGAGTCTGAAGAGCCGCGCACTGAGATGCAGACACGCGACACCAAATTTCTGGCAGGCCACGATTGCGCATACATCTTGCCAGACGAGCCGACGGTGCACGTTTCGACACAGCAGCGTTTTGGCCAATGGGCCGACCTGCGCGACGATGTGCCGCCGGGCGAAGAACAATCCCGGTGGTACTGGACCGCACTACTACAACACGGCGTCAAACCGAGTGACGCCGGTTACACGATCGTCTATCTGCCCGGCAAGACAGCGCAAGAAGCAGAACAGTGGTGGCAGACAAGGCCATTTGAAATCTCACGCCGGGAAGAAGACATTCATGAACTGATCGACCTGCGCCAGAACCGGCGATTAACGGTCAAGCGATGGTTCGGAGCCGCAGTGGAGCTGTGTCAGCACTGACGCCAACGGCGAACGTCCGGCTGGCGATATCAGCAAACAGAGGTGGCGTACGGCTGCGACAATGATCAATCCGCGTGTTTGCACCGCCATCAAATCGAATTTGTTGTTCGATCTACAGTTTCCACCAATTCTGCTCAACCGATGGGCCCAAAGCGACAGTCCCACAATTAAGCCATTCCAAGCTTGACACAAATAAAAAAGATGATTAGATATTTATATCTGTTAATACCGGCTTCAAGGGCGTAAGGCCCGATTTGGCCAGTAAAAGAGGTGAATCATGACTGGCAAACAAGTACTGCTGTCCGCCTTGCAAGGCAAACCCACCGAGCGCCCAGCCTGGCTGCCGTATGTCGGCGTCCACGGCGGGAGCCTCATCGGCGCTACCGCCGACCAATACCTTCAATCGGCCGATCTGATCGTACAGGGACTGACCGAAGCCCAGCGCCGCTATCAACCGGACGGCCTGCCGATCGCTTTTGACTTGCAACTGGAAGCCGAGGTGCTCGGCTGCCAACTCAAATGGGCGCAGAAAACGCCGCCCTCTGTCGTCACGCATCCAATGAGCCTGATGGAGGGCGACGGCAAGTCGCTGTCCGACCTGCCTGCATTCTCAACAGACAAAGGACGATTCCCAATCGTGCTTGAAGCGCTCGACCGCGTTAAAGCGCAGATGGGCGAACAGGTCGCACTGTACGGTCTGCTCACCGGTCCATTCACGTTGACATTGCACCTGATGGGCAACGATGTGTTTATGCAGATGTATGACGACGCAGAGGGCCTGCAACAGGTAATCAACCATTGCGCGCAAATCGGCAAACAAGTTGCCGAGGCGTACGTGCGCCACGGCGCGGATGTCATCGCCGTGGTCGACCCGATGACCAGCCAGATCTCGCCCGAACACTTTGAGCAATTCGTCACGCCTGCAGTGAATGCGGTCTTTGACCACGTCCAATCACTGGACGCGTCCTGCTCCATGTTTGTCTGCGGCGATGCGACGCGCAACCTGGAAGTCATGGCCCAGACGCACTGCAACAACGTTGCAATCGACGAACAGATTCCGCTCGACAAGATTCGCGACCTGACGTTGCCGCGCGGCAAGAGCTTCGGCGGCAACCTCAAGCTCACCACCGTACTGCTTATGGGAGATGAAAACGCAGCCAAGCTCAACGCCATCGAATGTATGGGCCAAGCGGGCGACAGCGGTTTCATCCTCGCCCCGGGCTGCGACCTGCCGTACGACGTGAAGCCGGCCAACCTCGAAGCGGTGGCGCTGATGGTGCACGATGCGTATCAGCGCGATGTGGCGAAAAACAGCATCACCGCCGCGGCCGAAGATAGCTTCGACGATATCCAACTGCCGGACTACGCCCACGAGCCAAAAGTGATTGTTGACGTCGTCACACTGGATTCCGAAGGCTGCGCGCCATGCCAGTACATGTTCAAGGCCGCGCTCGACGCCCGTGCCAGGCTCGAACAGGACTTCGCCGTCGAAGTGCGCGAGCACAAGATCACCACGCGCGAAGGCGTGGGCATGATGGTCAAGCTCGGCGTGCCGAACCTGCCGTCAATCTGTATTGATGGCCAGTGCGCCTTTGCATCGATCACGCCGGACACCGCAACACTGGCCGAAAGAATTGCCGAAGCGGCTACGGCCAAACAAGGGGCGCACACATGATCCCGATGAGCTTGATTACCGGGTTCCTTGGTGCCGGCAAGACCACGCTGGTGTCCCACCTCGCGCAACAATACGCCGACCGGCGAGTGGTAATGCTCATTAATGAGTTCGCCAAGCGCGACGTCGACGCCCAGCGCCTGGCGCCGATGGGCAATGTCATTGCCATTCCAGGCGGAAGCATTTTCTGCAATTGCCTGACCGCCCAGTTCATTGAGCAGATGCAGCAAATCGCGTCGATGCGCATTGACAATGAACCACCCGAAGGACTGATCGTTGAAGCCAGCGGCATCGCTAACCCCATGGTCGTCGAAAAGATGCTTGCTGAAACCAGGCTGGATGAACATTTTCGACTTGCTTCGATCATCACCGTGGTCGATCCGGGCAGCTTCCTGAAACTGCTAAAGACGTTGCCGAACATCACCGCACAGGTGCATGCGGCTGACGTGGCGCTGATTAACAAAACCGATCTGCACTCATCTGAACAGATCGATCAGGTCGAAGCGCAACTCCAGGCGATCCGGCCCGGGCTCGAGGTGCGACGGACCGTACAGTGCAGAGTCGATCTGGACCTGTTCCCATCGCGCAGCAGCAGAGGCCTGACTGGCAAATACGCCCAGTGCGCAGACCCGAACTACGACCGCTTCATGATGCGAATTGATCCGGCCATTACCGCTGAACAATTGCGTGATGCGTTGAGGGGATTAGGTGAGCGTGTCTACCGCGCCAAGGGTGTAATCCGTCTGGACGGCCAGCCGGTGGACATTGACTACGCCAGCTCCAACCTGCAACTTCATCCCGTACCGGCAAATGCTCGCGTAACCGACCGGCTGAACCTGATTACGAGTGGTGATGCCCGGTATGACGTAACAAAATATCTTCATGCGCTGGGGCGGTCGCCACAACTCAGTACGGTCGAATGACAAAGAGGGTCTGGAAACATTTTCAGATCAGCCGCGAGACACATTGCGCATTACAGACTTCTTCCGGCTCGAAATGTTACTTCTTGACGAGCATGCTTGTTCGCGCCCGGCACACTGGATCAATCACGCCAATCCTATATGGCTGACAATCACTACAGGAACTTCGGCCTGTTTCGGCTGATGTTTTCACGCCAAATACCAACAAATCAAAACAACGTCATGAACCGCTTTCTTTTCATAGGCTGGCGCCTGCTAATCACATCAGACCGCCGCCGTGAATACTTCTATTTAACCTATCTATTCATACCAAACTTTCTATTATTCAAATTGGCGGACGATGGCTATGCTTGACCGTCAATGCGACCGAGCTGCCGCTAGACAGGGGATGAAACCTGCGACCGCAGACCCCGGGGACGACCAGCAGCTCAACAGTACACCAAGAGAGGTGTCCGATGTTACGCCGCGTTCTTTTACCGTTGTCCGGCAGTTCTTACACACCGGTCGCCATCCGTTATGCCGCTGAACTGGCACATCAACATGGCGCCTGGATCACCGCACTGGCCGCGACGCACCGCGAGTTTACGCTGACTTCCACCCAATCGCGAGACGGAAACCTGGCGGTGGCTGAGCCGATGTCGCGCCCCCTGATTCGAGGGATGCGCCATCTTCAGCAGCGGTCAATCGAACGGTTGAATAAAACCGTCGACGCCATGGGAATACCAGCGCGCCTGTTGTACGAACAGGAGAATCTCATTGACAGCCTTCTGGACAAGTGGCCCGAACACGACCTGACGGTCATCGGCCTGCTGGGGCTGTTCGAACGAGACGTGCTGGACAATGCGGCGCATCATATTCGACGGTTGTTAACAGTAGCGCCCACGCCGTTGCTGGCAGTGTCCGACTACTACCGTCCGGTGCAGCGCGTGCTGATTGGCTACAACACCACACCCGCTTCGCAGCAGGCGTTGGAAAGCGTACTTTCAAACCCCCTGTGGCCAGACGCAACGTATCGTCTGGTTTCATGCGGGATTGATAACGCATCTTTTCATGCGGATTTACTAGCCGGCGTGCCGCTGCCCGAGGGTGTCAAAGTTGAACTGGCACCGGCAGCACACTGGTGTGATAACTGGGAAGGGTTAAGGAGCGCGGCATCGCACTGGGACGCAGACATTGTCGTGCTACCACGGCCGGCGGTAAGAGCGATGATCGGGCGCAGCCGCGAAGTATTCGAACAGATGGGACGCACATTGTTGTTAATGAATTGACCACCAGGAGTCATACAGACCAACATTGCTCCACGAGCTCTGTACAGGTCGCCACAGTCCCTGTGCCCAGGCCGCGCGGCTTATGCCGCGCGGCCACTGGCGTTTAATAGAGACTCACATATAAGGCAATAATGAGCTGATGGATTTTTCGCTCGCTCTACACCACACGACCATGGCGCTGAATGTCAGCGAATCAACGCCATCTACAGCTGGCGCAGCGTCAAACGACAACAAACTCACCTGCGACGTGGTCACGTCGCGGCTAACAATTCAGACCAAAGTGTTGATCATTTCTGCAGTACGGTTTCGATGTCCTGCCCGGAACTCAGAATCGCCAACCAAAGCACAACAGAAAGCGGGGCCGGCATGTGGGCCGGCCCCGCTTGTATGTGGCATGCTCGCTGAGCTTGTAAGGCGTCCTCGTTACTCGCCTTGGCCTAACGAGTAACCGCGTATGCCGTCAAAGGTGTACAGGTGCTCGGTCTTGATAAAGTCCAGCCCCGCATCGCTAAGGCGCTGGAGCAGGCCGATCACCTCAAGGTGTTCGATCGACCCGTCGGCCGGGTCAAGGAACCGGCATCGCCAGTGATCGGTGCAGAATGTCTCGGGGTGGCCCTCAGGGTACACCTTCGTGCCGCGGTTGGTGATCATTTTTAGTCGCAGACCAGGACCGGCAAGTGTTTCCAGCGTCCTGCCCAGGATGTTGGCGTCGCGCCCCGGTTGGTCCCAGTCGAGGAAGACATCCACACCGACCAGTTGCTTGTCGGGGCGGGATGCGGGTGTCCAGCCGGGAGCTTTGGCCGGTCGCTCGATTGCGTGATGCACTGCAGCGGGCAGTTGTTGTGGCTCCCGGCCGATCCGGTTGGCGACGGCGTGGGCAAAAGCGTCAGTGCCTGCATACTTGCCTTGTGTGCCGGTTGGGCTCAGGTCCGCGGTCAGCACGCCATCCTCAATTGTGCGCAGCCAGGCGTTATGTAATTTCTGCGCGACCGAGGCCTGACCGATGTGGTCGAGCATAAGGATCGCGGCGTGCAGCAGACCCGAAGGGTTGGCGATGCCTTGTCCAGCGATGTCCGGCGCAGAACCGTGGACCGCTTCAAACATGGCACATTGATCGCCGATGTTCGCTGAGCCGGCCAGTCCGACCGAGCCGGTGATCTCCGCAGCAATGTCCGAGACAATGTCGCCATAAAGGTTCGGCAGCACGACCACGTCGAACCGGGTCGGCTCTTTTGCGAGTTTGGCAGAGCCGATGTCGATGATCATCGCATCGGCTTCGATCTGCGGGTATTGAGCGGCGATGCGGTCGAAGGTCTCATGAAACAGACCGTCAGTCATTTTCATGATGTTGTCCTTGACCATGCACGTGACCTTCTTACGTCCATGCTGAAGGGCGTAATCAAAGGCGTAACGGATCACCTTTTCCGAGCCCGGCTGCGTAATCAGCTTAAGACACTGCGTGACCTCGGGGGTCTGTCGGTGCTCGATGCCGCCGTAAGTATCTTCTTCGTTTTCGCGGATAATGACGACGTCCATATCCGGGTGAGCGGTGGGAATGAACGGGTGAAAAGTCGGGCACGGCCGCACGTTGGCGAACAGCCCAAGTGTCTTTCGCACCGTTACATTCAGCGATTTATATCCCTTGCCGCTTGGCGTGGTGATCGGCGCCTTAAGCAGAACACCTGTTTCACGTAGCGCGCTCCAGGCATAGTCTTCGATACCCGCCGAGATGCCGCGTTCATAGACGTTCTGGCCGATCTCGATAGGGGTGATATCAAGCTTCGCCCCAGCCTGATCGAGCAGGAAGAGCACGGCATCCATGATCTCAGGCCCAATCCCGTCGCCATGGGCCACGGTGATAGGCACAGCCTCTTTCGGGGTGTTATCGGTGAGCAGTTCGGTCGGCGTCTGATTTTGAGACTGGGTTGTCACTTGAAAATCTCCTTGGGGCGGCAATTTACGAAATCATTTTCACGTTTTTCATTTCGCGTATAAAATATCGTTATAATTTTGCCTGTCAAGGAGTTCACATGAAAAAAAAAGTAAAACCTGCCACAAACCCGACTGGCCAGCCTTCGGGCTGGACCTTTCTGACCAATCATTCACATGTGTTGATCTGCCTTTATCGCGACCCCAAAATCCGTACGCGAGAGGTTGCCCAGCAGGTCGGCATCACCGAACGGGCGGTGCAACGGATCGTCATGGAACTGGAGGCGGCCGGGATCATCACGCGCGAGAAAGACGGCCGGCGCAACATCTACCACATCGACCAGTCGAATCCATTACGCCACCCGGTCGAAAGCGGCTGTACTGTCCGCGATCTGTTACACCTGGTGGAGCACTGAAATGAACCATGAAAAGCACTTCGAGCAGGATGAGAACATCGCCGCTTCAATCCAGATAAATTGAACGTTGCATACGAATCGCGCCGTAAACGCACAAACAAAGTTCGGGTTATGATGCCCCACCCCAATCATAGGACTGTGACCGGATAATGGATCTATCGGTTGTTCTACAAAATCTACTGACCGCCCCAATCCTGTTCTTTGCACTAGGCATGATGGCCACCTGGCTGCGTTCGGATCTGACGATCCCGCAGCCGATCGCGAAGTTCATGTCGATCTACCTGCTGTTCGCGATTGGATTTCACGGCGGCGTGGAACTGGCCGGAAGCGGCATCACCGCACATGTCGTGACGGTACTGGCCGTGGCGGCCGCAACGTCGTTCCTGTTTCCAATTGCAACGTTCTTCGTATTGCGTCTGCGACTGGACGCAGCCAATGCAGCCGCCATCGCGGCCGCGTACGGCTCGATCAGCGCGGTCACGTTCGTTACAGCCGTGAGTTTTCTAGACAGCCAGCAGGTGGAGTACAGCGGATACATGGTTGCGGCCATGGCGCTGATGGAATCGCCGGCCATCATCGTCGGTGTATTGCTGGCAAGGTATTACGACCGTTCAGACACAGGCGAAGGCGGCAGCGCGGCGCTGGACTGGAAACAACTGCTGCGCGAAGCGTTCCTCAATGGCGCTGTTGTTGTTCTGCTCGGCAGCCTGGCAATCGGCGCTCTGACGGGCGCCAAGGACTGGGAGAGTGTCAAGCCATTCGCTTACGAACCGTTCAAAGGCGTGCTCTGCCTGTTTCTGCTCGACATGGGACTGCTTGCAGCCAAACGCTTGAAAGTCATCGTGGAGGCCGGCGGATTCCTGGTCAGCTTCGGCATCATTGCCGCGATCATTCAAGGGGTGATCGGTATTGGGATTGCCTGGTTGCTCGACCTTCGCCCAGGGGATGCGCTGCTGCTGACCATCCTCTGCGGCAGCGCCAGCTACATTGCCGTGCCCGCTGCGGCTCGACTGGCCATTCCAAAGGCGAACCCAAGCCTGTACGTCCCGTTATCGCTGGCAATCACATTCCCGTTCAATATCGCGATCGGGATTCCACTTTACATGACAATCATTCAATCCCTCTGGTGAGGCCGCACCATGAAACAAGTTAAGCGCATTGAAATCATCATCGACGAATCCCACACCGATCATGTACTGCGACTGCTCGACGCCGCGGCAGTCACCGGCTATAGCGTGATCCGCGACGTCGCCGGTAAAGGCGACAGGGGCGTGCGCGGCGGTGACGGGCTGACTGATGTGTTCGACAACAGCTACATCCTGATCGCCTGTGAACAGATCGAAGTAGATATGCTACTACCACAATTGCGGGAAATCTTGCACGATTACGGCGGCATCTGTCTGATCAGTGATGCGCAGTGGGTCATTCACTAATCAACAGATCCGAGCGCGCCGCTTCGGTAATCGCGACGACAGCCGGGTGTTTTAGCTTTCGCTCAATACTCACCGCGTAGAAATCTTCGCGGCACTTGTCCGTTTTGCCGATCGCTTTCACGCCATAGCGCACGGAAATTTCACTCTTGATCACATCCGGCACGGCAAAGAAGCCCTCACCATCCTGCCCAAACGCCTTGAGCAGAGCGCTGTCTTCAAACTCCGCGACAATCTCCGGCTCGATACCAAGTGAACTGAACCAGCGATCCAGATTGCGACGTAGTGTTGTGGTGTCAGCTGGGAGCAACGCAGGCGCGCGATGCAGTGATTTGGGAAAGCCGGGCTTAAGGTCATCAGCCAATTTGGGAGCGGCAAAGAACGTCAAAGGGCTTCGCCCCAGATGATGATTGAACGTCTTGATCCGCGCATTGGGTGCCGCCGGCTCGTCGCTGATCAAAATGTCCAGCCGGTGCGATGCCAACTCCGTGAGCAATCCGGCGCTCTTGCCCTCGCGACAGACAACGTGTGCTTTCATCTCGATCGCGGGCTTAAGAATCTCCCGCGCGATTAACTTTGGCACAGCGTCCGTCACGCCCACGGCCAGGCGAAGCCGCCGGCCGGACGTTCCCTGTCTGACAGTCTGCATCATCTCCCGGCCAAGGCTGAATATCTCATCCGCGTAGCCGTACACCGCGTGACCCACGTCGGTCAGCACCAGCGACCGACCGGACCGCTTGAACAGCTTCTCTCCCAGTGACTGCTCCAACTGGCGGATCTGGGCACTGATGGTCGGCTGGGCCAGCATCAGCGATTCCGACGCTTTGACAATGCTACCCTCCTTGGCAACTGTCCAGAAGTACAGTAAATGATGGTAGTTAAGCCATTCCATATCCGCCTCCAACTTGATTAGATAAAACCAAACAATTCATGTTTAACTTTCTAATTGTCTAACTCCCACACAGCATCCTATGCTTCAGCGTGACCGAATCAAATTAACCTCTCTGAAAGGAGTTTTTAGAATGCAGTGGGACCTGCACGGTACAAACGTGAGCCGATCCCCGGCTTTGGACAGTTACGTGGAACAGCGTATCATTCGCCGCTTGTCGCGCTTTGCGAACGGGATCAAGCGTCTCGTGCTGCGGGCGAAGGACGTGGACCTGAGTGACCTCAGTTCGCCGCGCGAAGTCACCGCCACGGTCATGCTTGCCGGCGGGCAAACGGTCCACGTGACGCAACAGAGCGCGTGTTTCTACAGCGCCGTGGACGCAATCGGTGACCGCCTGCGTCAGGTGGTGCGAAAACGACTTGACCAGCGATTGTTTAACGCTCGCAGACGATATCGGCGCAGGAAGCGCCATCAATCCCAATGGGAGAATAATTGATGACAAGAAGCCTGTCCGGCACCACCCCCCAACGTCGCGCTCGTGCGGACGGCTTCGCGCGCCAGCTTGAGCGCGACCAGCGCCTCCTGTCGTTGCAGCTGTCACACATCATTCAGAAGCTTGATGATGAAGCACTGCTCGACCTGGTCCTCGAACTGTATAACCATACAGTCGCGCGCCGTCGGGGGAACATTGAGGCGGGCGATCGCCTGGAAGAAAAGATCGCCCGCCTGGATGACGGACAGCTTGACGGTTTGGTTCGTGCGCTATCATGCCATCTGGACCTGACCAATCTCGCGGAGGATCGGCATCGTATTCGCGTACTGCGCAATCGCGAGCGCGCCAGCCATCCGGCGCCAGTAGACCAGACGATCCACGACGCCGTGGAATCGCTCGCCACTAGCGGCACCAGCGCCGAACAGATGAGAGCGCTTCTGTCACAACTCGACGTTGAGTTGGTGTTTACCGCGCACCCGACTGAAGCCAAACGGCGCACGCTGCGCCATGCGTTGCGTCGATTGCGGCAAGACCTGATCGACCTTCATCATAACGATCTACTCCCGCGCGAGCGCGATGCGTTATTATCGCGCATGCGCAGCGACATCGGCTGTGTTTGGGAAACAGACACAATACGACCGCGTCGGCCTAGTGTGCTCGACGAGGTGCAGCGCTCCCTGTTTCTGACGACTTCGTTGTGGAACGTCGTGCCGCGCATCTACCGGGCCATGAACCGCGCACTAAGTGCCGCTTATCCCGACACACCGTTCGATGTCCCACGGTTTCTGCGGTTCGGCAGCTGGATCGGCGGTGACCGCGACGGACACCCGTATGTCACGACCGACGTAACCGCAAAAACGCTAAAGCTAATGCGCGAGGCCGCAATCAAGCGGCACCTCGATCAATGCGAACAGGTCACGTCCGTCTTGAGCATTTCGTTGCGCCTCCACGAAACACCGTCTGACATTGAAACCGCCGTGAAGGACGCCCGAAGGCGATGGCCCGATGTCGATCAGAAGATCGAAAAGCTCAATCCCTGGGAAATCTATCGGCACTGGCTTACGGTCATTCGTCATCGTTTGAAACACGCATTCGAAGCCGCATTGCACGACGATGAGCAGGATGATGCCGCCTATCGGCACGCTGATGAGTTGGTGAAAGATCTTCAAATGATCGCCGATCATTTACGCGCCACCGGCCACGACGAGTTGGTGGATGAACGCCTTGATCCGTGGATTGATCAGGCGCGCGTGTTCGGCTTTCACACGGCAAGACTTGATGTTCGTCAAAACTCAACGATTCTTCGCCAGACGGTTGAGGCCGTGTTACAACAACTCGGCTCCAATGTGTCATTTGAAGACATGACGGAACAGGAAAAACAGACGTTGCTGACCACGCCGCTGGAGCATGATGCGGTGCTGAAGCTTCGTGAAGATGAGCTACCGGATGAAGCGAAGGAAACAGTATCGCTTTTCAGTATGCTTCACCGTGTTTCACATATCTACGGTCGCGAGGCGCTGGGCGCGTTGGTGATCAGTATGACGCATCATGCCTCCGACGTGCTATGTATGCACTGGCTGTTGCGCGTGGGCGCGATTCGCGCCGGGCAAGGCGATACACCGTTGGCGTTACCAGTTGTTCCACTGTTTGAAACCATCGACGACCTCAAGGGCGCGGGGCGTATGCTCGATACATTATTGAACAGCCCCACATATCGTGAACATCTGGACACCACCGGCGAGCCGCAGATATGCATGATCGGTTATTCCGACAGTATCAAAGACGGCGGCTATCTCTCGGCAAACTGGCAGCTCTACCGCGCACAGAGTGAACTGGCATCGGTCGCGGAACATCATGGCGTGAAGCTCACCTTCTTCCACGGGCGTGGCGGCGCGCTGGGACGCGGTGGCGGACCGGCTGCAAGAGGCATTCTGGCTTTGCCACCCCACTCCGTGCAGGGCGGCATGCGCATCACCGAACAGGGCGAAGTGCTGGCAGACCGTTACGACGATCAGCGCATTGCCGAACGCCACCTTGAACAGGTCATCTCCGCGACAATGACGGTGACTGCCGGCGTGCAAGCCGAACCGGATCCACACTGGTGTCAGGCAATGGATCGGGCGGCGAATGCCAGCCTGCGCGCTTACCAACGGCTGGTGAAAGATCGAGCCTTTCCGGAATATTTTGCATCGGCAACACCGATCCGCGGCATTGAAGACCTGCCGATCGGCTCGCGTCCGAGCCGGCGCAGCGGACGCCAGCACATCGACGATCTGCGCGCGATTCCGTACACCTTTGCATGGGTGCAGAACCGCCACATGATTACCGCATTCTACGGACTCGGCAGTGGTCTGAGCGCCGTGGCCAAACGCGAAGTGTCATTGTTACAGCAGATGTACGAACAGTGGCCGTTCTTCCGTGCCATACTCGACACCGCCGAACTGGCAGCAACCAAGGCAGACATGGACTTGGCGGCGCGCTACGCCGCGCTTACCTCTGACCCGGAAGCAGGGCAACGAGTGTTCAGCCTGACCCGACAGGAATACGACAAGACCGTTCAGATGCTGATCGACATCACTGGTCACGAATCGCTGCTGAACAACATTCCATGGCTGGCCGCGTCCATTGAACGGCGCAACCCATGGGTGGACGCGCTGAACTTCATCCAGATCGAAATCATGCGGCGATTGTCAAAATCCGAAACGGCATCGGAGGAAACCTCCGATCCATTGCGCGAACTGCATCGACGCTGCATTCAGGGCATCGCGACCGGGATGCGCACAACCGGCTGACAATTTTCGTTCCTGGCAACAGTTATTCCAGGTCGGTCAACCTGCCACGTTTGAATACCTTGACCGGTGCAAGTCGCTTGCCGGCAGTGCGCGTTTCGCCTGATACATCTGTCAGCGTGACCGACTCATTCACCAGGCGCAGCAGCACCAGATCGGCCTGGTGATTCACTTTCACGTGCCCAATCCGATCCGCCATTCCCATCACCTTCGCTGGAGTAGCTGTGGTCGCTTCAATTACCTTGGGCAGCGGCATACCCATGTAAAGGAACTTGTTCATCGTGGTCGCCATGTCATAGACCGGGCCGTCGAGATTGAATTGATGAATATCCGTGCTGATCGTGTCGGGCCAGAAATTGTGCTGCTGACACGCCGGTTCCGCGACTGACCAAGCGAATGAACCCACGCCGTGGCCGACGTCATACACAATGCCACGGTCACGCGCCTCCAATGTTGCCGGCAGTGGTGCGCCGGTCTGCGAATCAAAACTGCCATCCGCATGTGGGTGATAGACATGCGTCAGCACATCACCACTTCGCATCGCACTCAACACGCGCTGTAGCGGCACGTTTGACGCCACATGGTGAATCATCGCGAATGTATCCGTCTGCATCGCTGCTTCTATAACGCCTTTGAGGCCGGCTTCTTCGTGCTCCACCTTGAAATCAGCAAGCGCCGCGGTCATGCGCACTTTGGTACCGATGATCCGGTCGCGATGAGCGCGAATGCAATCCACCGCCCAGGGAACGTGCGCCCATCGGCCGTCCGTCAGGTCACCCATGCAGGGTGTCTTGCCCGGATGGCCTTGCACGCCGATCGCGGAAATGTTCAGCAGGACGAAGACCTCCTCCTCTGCTTGCGGGATAACAAAGCGATGAAACGGGCCGTAGGTCAGCGCGCCGGCCGACCCGGTATCGAGCAACGTGGTGACGCCAGTACGAATACCCACCTGACTGGGATCGATCGAGAAGATGCCCATCTCGCTATAAACATGCGCGTGCAGATCGATCAGTCCCGGCGCGACGATCAGGCCGGTGGCGTCAATCACGGGAACACCGCCATCGGGTAGATTCTGGTCGATCGCTTCGATCACGCCGTTGCGCAGCAGCACATCCGCAATGTACGGCTCATTGCCGCCGCTGTGAATCTCACCGCCGCGAATCAGATAGCCATTGGTTTCATTCATCGGTTGCCGCCTGTTTGATCCGTTGGACTAAAACCGTCGCGTCTTCTTCGGTTAAACACATGGGGTAGATCGTCGCCAGCGTGTGGTCGGTTTCCGACTCAGCCAGCAACACACGCGGCTCACCTGATCGCAGTCTCTTTTGCAGCCATGCAATGCCCTCTGGTGAGCGAAGTTGGATACACGGATAAGGTTGTCCGTTCGCCGCAATATCTAATAGTTCACATTGCACACGGCTCAGACCATCCAGCTCTTCCGCGACGCGCGCCAGTCGTCCATGCCATTGTTCATACTCCGCAGTATGGTCTCGCTGTTGATACGCTTTCAACGCGACCATCAGGCCGAGGATAGATTCCTTGCCGACCTTCATGGATCGGCCGATGCCATGTCTGGGCGGCCGGGTAATCCAGCCTTCATCAATCCACTGCCGCAGTGACCAAGTTTGCGCACGCACATCCATATCGACCATTTGCACCCACGCACTGCGAATCAGATCGCGTTTGCCCATCAGCAGGCCGGAGGCCTGCGGGCCACCAATGTGCTTGCCGCCGCTGATCGTGACGAGGTCCGCGCCTTGCGCGATGAACTCACTTAAATGATGCGTTGGTGGAAGCGACATGGCTGCATCAACAATGACCGGAAGGCCTCTTGCATGCGCCAACTCGATCACATCGACCAGTGTTGTTGTCTGATCCACACTCAACCAGACATAACCAATCGCGGCCGTACACTCTGATATTGCCGCTTCAATCTGAGCGAGTGCGTCGGGCGCGTCGTAATCGACTTCGATTACCTTTGCACCACTCAACCGCACTGCATGGTCATAATGAAAGTCGCCCGGCTTGGGATAAATTATCTCTCGCCGCGTCAATGAAGCCGTATCCGGCAACAGATCCATGATGTCCGGATCGTTACCAGCCAAACAGGCTGCAGCCCCCAACGTCAGCGCAGCAGCGGCGCCACAGGTGATGATGCCTGATTCCGCGCCAATCGCCTGAGCAGTCAGCTTCGAGGCGGCCATCTGCAGATCATCAATTTCAAAACAGTATTCATTCGCCAGGCGCATGGCGTCGAGCACGGCGGCGCTCGGCTTGCTGCCGCTGACGCGTGTGGCGTGCCCAACTGCATTGATGACCGGCGAAACGCCAAGCTGCCTGAATATTTCGTTATCCGTCACGCCGCTTCCTCGCAAAAACACTGGCCGGGTTGGTAACGAGCATGGTCCGTATCTGTTCGTCTGTGATGCCGCGCTCCTTGAGCATCGGGACGAATACTTCCAACAGGTAGCCATAGCCCTTACCGCCCTGGTACTTAAGCATCTGACTGGTACAGATGTCTTCGGAAAGCAAAACACGGTCACCAAAGCCTTCTTTGACAAGTGCCGCGACGTTGTCCGCGCGCACCCATTCAGGCTGATAGTCGATGTACCCGACGTTATCGACTTCCAGGTAAACGCCCTGCTCGGCAATCGGCAACAGGTGATGCACGCCACGCCTGTCGCCAAGGTGGCCGATGATCACGCGGGAAATATCCGCGCCGTATTCGCGGAGCATGGCGATCTGTTCCAGCGCGAGTGAACCCCAATACGTCGTATGCGTGGAGATGGCAACACCCGTGCACTGTTGAGCCAGCGCGGCTGCGCGAAAAACGCGCTCTTCAGCCGGCTTGATGTGGTGTCGCCCGGTGCCAATCTCACCGATAAAGCCGGCGCGAATGCCGGTATCACCAACGCCGATTTCGATTTCGCGTACCAGTATGTCAGACAGTTCATTGCTGTTGCATTCCGCCACGACCGGCGGATAACCGAACTCGCGATACCAGCCGCTGCCCATGATGACATGAATGTCTGCCGCTTCGGAGATACGCCGCAGGGCAAGCGGATTGCGACCGATCTCGTCAAGTGTGACATCACAAATCGTCTTGCCGCCGCGCGAGGTATAGTCTTTGAGTTCCTCAACGACCACTTCCTCATCGTCGATGACGAACTCGTAGCCGCCATAGTGGTCCATCGCGTCGATCAGGAGGTGTTCGTGCGTCTGTGTGATTCCCATCTGCGCCGGATCAATCGAACCGCGCACGGTAATCACCTCTCTGTCGTTGGCTGGAGAACCCTGGGTATTCATTCAGTCGGCGCCTTCTCGGATTCGAGCAATGTGTTCAGTTGCTGAATCATCCTTCTGTTCTGGTCCATGACATCCATTTCGCTGGTGAGTGGCAGGTAAAGATACTCAACCGAAAACAGCCCTGCATATCCATCGCGGCGCAATGTTGAAACAAGCCGCGCCATATCGATTACCCCACGATCGACGTCGCTGACAATCTGCCCGGGCGACGCCTGGCGTACATGCACGTGGCCGGCAAATCGATGCAGTGGTTCGACATCTGTCTGGCTGAAACCCTGGCAGATGAAATGGGAATAATCGAGCGTCAACTTAACGTCGGGAGCCAGTCGACAAAACTCAGCCACATATTCCGGCTCATTCACACACGAGCCACAGTCCGGCTCGATGTGCATTGCAAGGCCGCGCGCAGCGGCTATTTCCGCCATGGCGGACAGTGTTTCAGCAGCACATTGGATGGCCCCCGTTCGGCCCAATGATTCGTGAATCGGCCCGGCGAGCTGCATCACACTATTGCATCCGACCGCAGCCGCGAAGTCCGCCAGCCGGGGAAACTGCTCAAGCGCGTACCTTCGCTCATCCTGATTCGGACTGTTGTTGGGGGCACCAAAGTCCAATGCAAAACACTCATTCGCATGGACGCCGTTGACTTGCAGCGCGACACATGTCTCCTTTGCCAAACGGTCGCCATTCTGAAGGATGGCCTGCGTATCCCAATGCGCATTAGCGCCGCCCGCGCCGATATCGACATATTGCACGCCGAGCGATGCCGCCTCAGCAATCCCCTGCTGAACGGTTCTGCCTGGAAATACAAACGTGCATGCGGCAATCGAACCGTTCATCCACCACCTGCCCGTCCGGTTGCTTTGTAGAACGATTCGATCAGCCGCTGTGAAGTAATTGCACCCTGAACCGTTGGATGACTCGTTTCCTTCGCGCGAATAGATTGGCAGAACTGCGCAATGGCATCTGCCATTGCCAGTCGAGCCACAGCCGGAAGCACCCATGATGGGTCGTAACAATCCTCTTCTTCCACCGATCCGTCGATCAACTCCAGACGCCACCCGCGCCACGCCCACACGCGCAATGTTGCCTTCGTGCCGTAGAACGTCAATTCATCATCAAGCAGTTGACTGTCACCCCGCCGCCATTGCGCGAGTAGCTGAACCGGCACACCGCTCGCCAACTGTAGCTGCATGGCGGCGGTGTCTTCGATGTTGCCCAATTGTTGTTGTGCTCCTGCCGAACCAGCCATAAACGTCAGCGCCTCACCGGTTACGAACGCGATGCGATCGAGCATATGAATGCCGTTGGTCAGCGCGACGCCACCGCCCGCGGCATCATGATTCGTCAGCCAAGCCGGAAAGGTGTCAGGAACCGATTCAACAATTCGGTCTTCTATCGCCAGAAGTCGGCCGAGACGACCGGCTGCCACCATCTGCTTTGCAGCCAGCACCGGGGTATAGAACCGATGCGTCAACTCCACCATTAGTGTCAGCCCGAGCTGCGCCGCCAGACCGACAATCGCTTCGCCCTGCTGCACCGTACATGCCAACGGCTTCTCCATCAGTACGTGTTTGTTCACGCCAAGCGCGGCTGTGGCCACTTCCTCATGCAGAAAGTGCGGCAGACAGATACTGACCGCTTCGACTGAGTCGTCGCCAATCAGGTCCTGCCAATCGCTGTAAAACTCAATGTCTTCGGACAAATCAGCGACCGGTTGCTGATCGGATACGGCCACAATATTCGCGCAGGACAGTTCAGCCGCGGCAGCCATATGCTGGCGTCCTGCGTAGCCCATCCCGACGATGCCGACACGTAACGGGTTCACGCCATGACATTAACACAAATCTATGCATCGTTTGCATTCCGAATGTGGCAGTGCAGCCCAAACCACCTGCGACAGCAACTTATATTGACAAGTTTTTGCCTGATTTGCGGCGAAATTTCAAATCTTAAGACGACAGGATATTGCCAAAAACACACCTTGTTCTACGATCAAATCGTCGTCCACATCATCAATCGCCGCCGGAGATCAAAATGTCAAATCGACTACCTCTCAGGTCATCATGTAACGGGTTCACACTGATCGAATTATTGGTCGTCGTATCGATCATCAGTCTGCTAATTGCCATTCTGTTGCCGAGCCTGTCCAAGGCGCGACAGGCCGTCGAACGAACACAATGCGGCAGCAACCAGCGTCAAATCCTCACGGCGATCCATATGTACTGCGAAGAAAATGCGGACACTATTTTTCTTAGCTATGACATGACCTATTCCACCTATGAAAGAAGCTGGCCCGCACGGCTCAAGCGATACCTGAACATCAATTCAGATATCACACTGGCTTCGTGGAAATACAAAGACGTCGAGCCCATCTTTCGATGCCCGGCTGTTCAGGACATTCTAAACTTAAACGGAAACCTGGCCCTGATCCCGATGAACCGGCGGGTCCAATCCTTCAGGCGATCAGAAATTCCACAGCTGGGCGACACAATCATGATCGGCGACGGCAAACCCTGGTTCTGGAATGCCGCCCAGGGTTGGAAACTTGATCGTGAATTCGGACGCGCGACGACAACCAGCTATAAGTTGAGCGGTGGCCGCGGAGCAATCGGCAACATCCATCCGCGCCCGGCTGACTGGAAGACCAATCCAACCACCGGCGGAGCGAACCTCGGGTTCCTTGATGGGTCGGTTCGGAATAGGAACAGCCACAATGTGTTTGCTGATCAACTGAATCCCGCGCTGCAATAGTCTTCTATGGAAAACGTGTTCAGTAACGAACAGTGAGTTTGCCGGGAGCCGGTGCGCCGAATTCGTTGGTGGCGGCAGTTTCGTCTACCGTGTGCCGCGTGATGTTACCGGCCATTTCGTCGAGGACATCCTGTAAAAAACCCTGTAGCTCTTTCGGTTCACCTTCCGCAACCAGGCACACACGGCCATCAGCCAGGTTCTGTACATAACCGGCAACCGAATGGGCACGGGCAGCATTGCAGGTGCGGTAACGAAAACCAACGCCCTGAACGCGGCCCTCAAAGTGAATGGTATAACGAAGCATTTAAAGATTGCCGCAACTCGCCGCTATTCCATCGCCGCAAGTTCTTCATCCGGAATTTCAAAGTTGGCGTAGACCTTCTGCACGTCGTCGTGATCTTCCAGCGCTTCGTACAGGTTCATCAGCTTGCGGGCGTCGTCGCCGGAGCAGGTGACGGTTGTGGATGGAATCTTGGTGATGCCGGAGGATTCGATCGCAATTTCGGCGGCCTCAATGCCTTCCTTGACAGCAATAAAGTCTGAAGGCTCGCACACCACCTGCCAGGACTCGTCTTCGTCGATCACATCTTCCGCGCCCGCTTCCAGCGCCGCGGTCATGATCGTGTCTTCGTCGGCGGCTTCCTTGGAAACAAACACCTGTCCCTTGGCAGTAAAGATGTAAGCGACGCAGCCGGACGTACCCAGGCTGCCGTTGGCCCGTTCAAATATTTTGCGAACCTCGCCAGCCGTGCGGTTGCGATTATCCGTCAGGATATCAAGCATGACCGCCACACCGTTGGGGCCGTAGCCTTCGTAGATGACCTCCTCGTAGCTCGCCCCATCGTTGCCGCCAGCGCCCTTCTTGATAGCGTTCTCGATGGTGTCCTTGGGCATGTTCTCCGACTTGGCTTCATCGATCGCATAGCGAAGCGTCAAGTTGGCGGCCGGATCTCCCCCACCATTCTTCGCGGCAACGATAATTGCCCTGGCGCACTTGCTCCAGATCTTGCTGCGTTTGGCGTCCTGGCGCGCTTTACGATGCTTGATGTTGGCCCATTTACTATGTCCTGCCATCGATTATTTCTCCGTTTTCGAGCACCGTATTGTAACACATACAGAAGGCCATCTCGCGCTACGGGGCCTTCTTGCCCAGCCTGGATTCCGTACCTGCCAACAGACGCTTAATGTTTGCGGTGTGTCGCACAACGACCAGCAATGCCATCAAGCCAGTAACGACCAGCAGCGGCAAAATGGTTTCCACTGACTGCTGACGAACCAGCGTGATCGCAATCAGATAGATCGGCAGCATCACCGCAGCCACCATGCTTGCCAGGCTGACATACCGGAACAGCTTGGCAAATATCGCCCACGTCAGCGCGCCCAGCAGGACCGGCCAGGTCAGCATGGGGTAAAAACCCAGCAACACACCAAAGCCGGTAGCCACGCCCTTACCACCTTTGAACTTCAGCCAGATGGGAAATACGTGCCCCAACACGCCGGCCACCGCCACGGCAAGCCACTGCCATTGCCAGACAGTTGACCCGTCGTCCGATGCATGAGCGTGGCCCATCCACCCCATCCACCAGCCGGCCAGGGCGACCGGAACCGCGCCCTTGAGCACATCCAGCACAAAACAGAGGACACCCCACTTGCGACCCAAGACGCGACCGGCGTTGGTCGCGCCAACATTGCCACTGCCGTGCTCGCGGATGTCGACACCACGCATTTTGCCCAGAAGCAACGCGTAAGACACCGACCCGCTCAGATAGGCAAGAATCACCCAAATCCACCATTGATCAAGCATTTGCGCATTCTACTGCACACTGGCCGATAAGGCAGAGTGGTTGGCTTTTCCAACATTACCAATCCATACAAACGGACCAGCATCGCTACTTGTGAATCGTAAATGCTTGCGATTCCTGAGCGCGGTGGTCTTCTTCGGGCAAGTCGTCATTCAAATTTTATGGTCCGCCATCAGAGGTATCTCAAATGAAACTTCGTCTCGCAACTATCTGTGCTGTCGCTTTGCTGGTTGCTTTAGCAACAACCGCCAAAGCGGCCGTTGTCACACCATTTACGGGCGGTGATACAACCGTCGAAACCGTCAACGGCAACAGCCTGAGCAACATCATGCAGAACGCCGGACTGACCGGCCCCGGCGGCAGCACGATCGATGTCCAGAACGACCAACTCCAGTGGCAGTACTTCACCGTCACCGGCGGCACGATTGACCTGGAAATCGAATACATCGGCAGTGATGCCGACTACCAGAGCCACGTCGGCATTTTCACTTCGCCGTTTTCGAGCCCAAGCAACATTTCGCTGCACCAGATGTTCACCAGCAATGTTGATCCGGTCGGCACGACTACAACATTCACCGTGCCGGAAGATCACTTTTTCGGCTTCTATATCGATGCAAACGGCTATAACAACAGTGACGGAACATTCTACTCATTCAACAATTTCAACTCGGACAATTCCAACTCAACCACCACCGATCACTTCCTGATGTTCGAGGGATCTGACGAGCTGATCGTGGCTATCGAAGACCTCCCACGAGGCTACTACGAACAATACTGGGACTTCGGCTGGAAAAATAAACACAAGAAGAAGACATTGGGTGACGAGGATTACAACGACGTTATCTTCACCGTCCGCTACGACGTGCCGGAACCGGCAAGCCTCGGTCTGATGGGCCTTGGAATGCTTGGACTGCTCGGCCGTGGTCGTCGCAACCGTCGCCCGTGAGGATCGCGCAACAGACGTTATACGCTTTAAAGAGAGACAGGCGCGATTCCAAATACAGAACACCGCCAAACAAGGCACTCCCAGGGAAGGAGTGCCTTGTTTCTTGCGCTGTCAACATCTCCGGCCAACAAATGGCTATCTGTTGCAGGCCTCAATCATTTTCAAAATTTCTGTCCGATTTATTTGCCCCTTGGAAAATCTGTGGTCTTCTTGGTTTGTACGAATGTCGCCAGGATTAGCGGCACGCGTCAGCAGGCCGCTGACAACGTCGCCCGAGAGGATTGTTGGGGAGGCAGCAGGAAGCAGACAGGAAAAGACCACGATCCAGGCATCATACGTGTAAGCGAAGCGCCGTCGAGGGGAGAGGCGCTTCGCTTCTTTAATGCGCACTGCCGCATATAGATGTCGGGTCAAGACGCATAGGGTCGATGTTCGATGCGGTTCAGATCATCACGCAAAACAAACATGCCGCCCGCGCGCCAGCGTCCGCCGCTGGCCAGATAGTCGAGTATTCCTCGCTGCAGACTTGTCTGTCGCGGCGCGGTGGCCGGATCGAACGTCGCCTGACCAAACAGAAAGAACAGTCCGGAATGAACGCTATAAGGCAGTGGAAAGCAGTAAAGGTGATTCATCAGGCGAACCATGTTTGAATCAGGCCGGCATATCTCCCGAAGTGACGGCGCGCAGATCCATGAGTTGCAAACCGCCGCCCGGTAATGCTCGCCACGCTCATCAAAAAAAGTAAATGCGCGCTTCAAGGAATCAACCACTGATTCAAGCGTCAACGGGCCGGCTGCCGGAATATGCATGTCCAGAACACGATCCGTGGCGTCCACCACACGTCTCCATTCACAGGTCGGCAACTCAATTGTCTGTCGCTGCACATAACCCAACGGATTGATGGGGTGACCTTTGATCGATGCCGAGTTCACTTCCAACGTTGCAGTCCAATCCGATGAAGCGATATTACGATCCACGTAGCCTGCTTCGCTGAATACCACCCTGTCCTGTGCCAAGGCAATTGTTTTGTTGGTCTGCGTGTTTCGATAGATGACAATGCTGTTACCAATTCGGGCGCCAAACTCGCACACCATGTATTCGAGACGCCCCAATCGAAAAAGTTTGCCATCCACGTAGTTGCGAAGCCATGGGATCTGTATCGGATAGACTGACAGCCGATTTGTGAACTGTTGATGCATGTGCGCGAAGTCATGAATCTCGCGTAGCGTGTCGCGCGTGATCTGCTCCTCAATGCCGAGTGACTGATAGGTTTCGCGGGCACGCGACACCACTGACAGCGCAATTAAGAGATAGACATCGGGCGCCCGATCCCCCAACCATCGTTCAAACGTCGGCCAGGCTTCCAGGTTAACGCCGCCCTCCGCCACACACAGTCGATAAATCGCATGCCAGACCAGCGCGCGCATGATCGGCTTCCCTTGAACATCGTGCGCCACTTGATGTAGTTGCGAAGCCAGATCGACCTCCAGGCCCGACCAGTCCAGCGCTTCTTCGATCGCTTGCAGGGAGAAAAACGCCCATTCACCTGCAGGCATCGCAGCCACGGAAGCGTCCCAATGGGCGGCAACATCCGCGTGCGGTTCGTCCGGCGCCAGGTTGTAAATCAGTTGCTTCCAGTCCATGAGCAGACATCATATAAGTGAAATGGTCTTCATGGTGGCCGGGTTCAAATCCACCATAACCTCAAAAATCTCAAAACCTAATGAGCTATTAGAAATCGCGATGGCGGTATACCGGCTTTGTATTGGGTTTCATGCGGCACGCGGCGTAACGTGCTTACATGAATACCACAACCCCACAATCGCGTTCAGAACTAGATCGACCGACTCTGGTAACCCAAGTCAGTGGCCTGATCGGCAGGCTTCGCCACTGGTGGGCTACCCGGCCGCGCATCCGCGTGATTCCGATCCAGAATGCGGATGCATTTGTTCCCAAGCCGGGCGAACGCCATGTGGTGATGCAGGGTAGAATAATCGTGATCTCTTCGCCCGACAGCGAGTCATGAGTATGGACCTGCATCATCTGCAAGCATTCGTGACCGTTGCCCAGGAAGGCAACGTCACCCGCGCCGCTGAAAGGCTGTTCACCAGCCAGCCGGCGGTAAGTACGCAGATCAAAGCGCTCGAACAGGAATTCGGAGTCGATCTGTTTAACCGTACGCCAGCAGGCATGGTGCTCACCGAAGCTGGTAAAAGAATGCTCGGGCAGGCGAAAACAATTCTTGAGCAATCCACCGGCCTGACCGATCTGGCTCGACACCTGCGAGATGGGACAGCCGGCACACTGCGCGTCGGCATCAACAACAGCGCCAAGAGCCTGCGCATCGATGAACTGACGCGCCGCCTGGTTGAAAAGCATCCCAAGCTGATGCTGCACTTCGAACATGGGCCGAGCGGCATTGTGCTTGCAGGCGTTAAAGCATTTGATCTGGACATCGGGTTTGTCGAAGGCCGATATGAAGACGTCAATCTGTACCTGTTTCAACTGACGATAAACGACATCTGCGTCGTGTATCCGAAGCAATGGGAAAATGATCTGCGCGAGGCAAGCTGGCAGGAGATTCAAAATTACCCATGGGTGTTTACATCGCCCAACTGCTCCTACTACCGCTTGCTCGAAGATGTCAGTGAAGAACATGGCCTGAAGCTGCAGAATCAGTTCAGTACCGATCAGGACGGCACCGCGCTGCACTTCGTCAGCAACGGCATGGCGGTCTCGGTTCTGGATCGCGTACAAGCACAAGCAGCCGTGGAAGAAGGCACAATCGCAATCTGGCCTCACTTTGAAGCGAGACTGCCGGTGAGTCTGTGTGTGTTGAAGCGGCGGCTTGAAGAAAAACCAATCGCTGCATTCATCGAAGCAGCAAAGGCAACGTTCGATGTCGGCTCAACGGATACTGTTGCACCGGCGCGCGACTAGGCGCCAACATTGGTATCGATTCCATTCTGATCGCAATACGCCAAGATCTGATCGAGTACGATCTGACCGAAATCGCTGATTCGCTTGTCACCAAGGCCGTGTACCGCCCGCAGATCTGGCAGTGTTGTCGGGCGCGTGCGCGCCAGGTCTCGCAAGGTTCGATCGCCACAGATAACATAAGGCGGCACGCCACGTTGTTGCGCTTCGCCCTGTCGCCACTTACGCAGGATTTCGAACAGCTGCCGATCAACGCCCTCCCAGCCCTGATCTTCAATCCGTTGGCGCGTACGCTCGCGCACCTTCGGCTTGATCAGTTTTACATCCTTACTTTCACCGCGCATGACCGCTACGGACGCTTCATTCAGATACAGCGTGGGCCGATCACCAGGCGTTCTGCTGATCAATTCCTGGTCGATTAATTGATACACGTAGCTGGTCAACTCCTTCTTCGACATATTGGAAAGAAGGCCGTACGTTGACAATTGATCGTGACCGAGGCGGATTACCTGCTCGGACTTACTGCCCATCAACACCGACACGATGTGGCCGATGCCGAACCGTTGATCTGTTCTGGCAATACATGACAGAATTTTCTGAGCGATGACCGGCGCGTCTTCAAGCGTTTCAATTTCACCGAGACAAACGTCACAGGCGCCGCAATCCGCGTGCTCATAATCCTGACCGAAGTACTGTGTCAGGGTCTTGTGCCGGCAGATTGGGGCGCTGCAGAATCGCGACATCTGACTGAGCAGTTCAATCTGCGCATCGACCGAATCGGCTGGCGCGTCCACATCCTGTGCACTGCGTTCCAGCAATGACTTCCAGCGAATAAAGTCTGCTGCTGTATAAAAAAGGACACATTCGGCCTCAAGTCCGTCACGACCTGCCCGCCCGGTTTCCTGCTGGTAATGCTCAATTGACTTTGGCATTGCCGCATGAATTACACATCGGACGTTGGACCGGTCAATCCCCATACCAAACGCGACCGTCGCGACCACCACGTCCAACTCTTCCTGTGTAAACAGTTCCTGCGTCTTGCGACGTTCGTCTGAATCCATCCCCGCGTGGTAATGCGCAGCGCGCACGCCGTTACTCTTGAGAAAGCCGGCCATGGACTCCGTATCTTTGCGGCTGATGCAATACACGATCGCCGCTTCATTCTCGTGTCGACGAATCACCTCCAACGCTTGCTGTTGCACATCGAGCAGCGGCAGGATGCGATAAGTCAGGTTGGCGCGATCGAAATTGCCGACCAGCACCACCGGGTCGATCAGATTCAACTGGGCAATAATGTCTTCTCGCACACGCGGCGTGGCGGTTGCTGTAAATGCGTGCAGACTGATATCTGAAATCTTCTCGCGCAATACCGCCAACTGGCGATACTCCGGCCGAAAGTCATGGCCCCAGTGGCTGATACAGTGTGCTTCATCAACCGCGAAACTACGCACGCCTGATCGGTCGATCCAATTGACAAACCAGTCAGTTACCAGCCGCTCGGGCGCAGCAAATACCAATCGATACGCGCCCTGTGACAAGCCCCGCTCCACTTCGCGCCGTTCATCGGCGGTCATGCCTGAGTGCAATGCCGCAGCCGGATAGCCGGACGCCTGCAAGCCATCCACCTGATCTTTCATTAACGAAATCAGTGGCGACACCACAACGTCCGTCCGGTCAGCAATCAGCGGTGGCACCTGGTAGCAGAGCGATTTCCCCCCGCCTGTCGGCAGGACCACCAGCGAATCGCGACGCGACAACCCCGCATCAATGGCTTCTGATTGCAGCGGGCGCAGGCTGTCATAGCCCCAGTATTTTTCAACCTGGGCAATAATCGCATCTGGTGTGACCGCAGTGGACATAAGGACATTCTAACGAGAATCCAAACATGTCGGGCAGAGCTCAGTACACTATCCCGGCTACAGGAAAGAACGAATCTCCAACTTGGGAACATGACATGCCGCAGGAATTACAGAGCAGGAACTTTGTGTTTCAAACCAGTGACAAAAAGCTTCAGTTGACACTCAGCGCATCTGAACTTGGATTCGCGCCGCTGACTATCTGGAACCCCAGCCCGTCTGTCCATCATCGATTGACGCCATATGACGTGCCACAAAAGATTCACCTCGGTATGCGTGACAATGAGCATACGGCAGCGAAATACTCGCCTGCACCGTACGCAGTATTGATTGAAGCCGGCGAACAACGTGCTTTCGTCGGCGTCGTCGCTGATGATGGCTGGCATCGCTTTAATGATGTCTATTTCGAAGCAACCGAAACCGCAGTCACCGTTACCATTGATCTGGAAGGTAGAACCGATCCGGCCGAAATGGTCAAACACGTCAAGCTGGATGTTATCCCCGCAGATGCGGGCGAATCACGTCACGACACGTTACGGCGCGCCTTGATGGTGCAATACCCAGGCGCTCAAACAAAAAGCGAACCGCCGGAATGGTGGCTTCGCCCCATTTACTGTGGCTGGGGCGATCAGGATACATTCGCTTTTCATCACGAAGGCATCGGCCCGGAATGCCGTGCACTGGCGTACTGTATTCAGGGTTTGTACGAGCGCTGGGTACGCGTGTTGGAAAAACACAATGTACCTGTCGGAACCATCACCATCGATGCCGGCTGGTCACAGTCCGGCGTGTGGCAGCCGGACGAAATAAAATGGCCAGACCTGCGTAAATTTGTGGATGACCAGCACGCACGGGGGCGCAAGGTGCTGCTCTGGATCTCAACGTGGCTCTGGGAAGGATTACCGGAAGAACTATGTGTGATGGGTGACGGCAAACCAATCACAGCCGACCCGACCAATCCCGCATACCTGGAGCTTGTTAAGGAATGGGTCACGCAGCTACTGAGCCCAGACGGCTACAACGCAGATGGTTTTAAGATCGACCAACTGTCCTACAGCCCAACGCATCGAGCACCAACCATTTTCGGGCCGCGCTTCGGCTCTTGCATCGACCATGACGAGCCGATCGAGAACATCACCATGCATGGCGACAACTGGGGCGCAGAGCTTCTGCACGATTACCAGAAGGCAATCTATGATGCTGCCAAAGCCGCCAAACCCGATGCGCTCATCACGAGCAGTACTGTCCATCCCTACTTCCACGACACTTTCGACATGGTGCGTATTCACGACATGGGTAACGTGGCCGAAGACATCATGGCCGCAATGAAGGCCCGATGCGATCTCGGACGCGCGGCCGTACCAGGTAAACCGGTCGACGCGGACGACTGGATTCACACGGATTATCAGCTTTGGCTCGACTACACCTGTAACAGCCACACGCTCGGCGTGCCCTGCATTTTCTATGCTGAACGGTTCATGGCCAACTGGCATGAAGAGCCGGCAACTAAACCGATTACTGATCTGCCCACCATTGCCGCGGCATGGAAAGCGGCCGGATTCTCATAAGCGTGTAAGATATGGCTCGCCACAACCAACCATGAGCGATGCCACCGGACAAATCATGTGGGGCTATCAGTCCGAATTCTGCATGGGACAGCGTTCGCATGCGGCTTCTGTATTTCAACGCCTCGACGAACGTTTCGAACCTGATGTTTTGCTGGTCGGCATCCCGGAAGAAAAGAACGCCGGCCAGTCCAATGCTTGCATTGAAGTGGAAGGTGATCACTGGATCGCGCCGGAGACATTCGTACCGGTTCATGACAGCACGCGTTCGCTGCTGGAGTCTTATACAGAAAGCCGGTCCCCACACAGCCATCCGCTTGCCAGGCAGTGGGCGCAGGAACGGCTGTGGAAATATGCGATGCGCGAGGCCGTCGCCAAGGCAATCGTCTCCTGTCCTTCATGTCCGAAGAATATGTGGTACACGCCGTCGTTTCCCGTGAAGCGTGACGGGTATGCGGTATCGGTTGTGCTTGGCCTGCAGAAAGCGGTGGTCGAGTCTCACCCGCGCCTGACACTCAATCAGCCCGACATGCATGACTATCGCTCGACGATGCTCGCGCCTTCGCTGATTGACGCGACGATGTTTGAATACTTGAACGATGCGACGGGTGAGTTGAACAAGCCGGACGTTACATTCCATAGCGGCTCGAGCCCCGCCGACACCGTCCGAGCAGCAGGCAACCATTTCGCGACCAACATCGCGTACCGGGCAGACAGTGATTTTGAAAAGAACGTCAACTGGACCGGCCTGTTCGATGCGTGCAGCATGATCGCATCATTGAAATACGAACAGACAGTCGGGCAGGGACGCATCATCGTGGCGCGGCAGGATCATCCCGCGGTCAAACCGGTGATCAGTTTTGACCGACCGCTTGAGATGCGCAACGCGCGCGGCGCGCGAAAGTTTCTACAGCTCGTGTCGCGGCAGTTTGCCCTGCATACCAATGCCAGCTATCTGTTCGGGTTGGTCGAGCTGGATCAGTACGATCCCTCGGCTGAAGATCTGTATGAAGTCAATATCCTCGATCACAACCACTGGGACATCGCACATGATGGCCAGACACTGATGCGCGTAACGTCCGGCGAGCCGTCGTTACCCACCTCGCCGTTCAAACAGGAACAGATGCGCACCAGGATTTGTGAGCTGTTTCCCAACGCGGCAGAGGAAGATACGGAATTGCTGGTATCGCTGATTGATACCGCCGCAAACGAAAAGCACGGCACGCTGCTGGTCATCATTGAAAACGCGGCCGAGGAAGCCAAACGTCTTTCAACACAGGCAACGTGCATCAAGCCTTCGCGCCTGTCGCAAACAATGCTGACCAGCCTGACACCGATCGACGGCGCGGTATTGCTCGACCCGCGCGGCACCTGTTATGCCATCGGCGTTATTCTCGACGGCATGGCCTCTGACAAAGGCAACCCCGCGCGCGGGGCGCGATATAACTCTGCCATCCGCTACGTGGAGTCGATCAATAAAGCGGGTAAAAAATGTATGGCCATCGTCGTCTCGGAAGATGGTGGCGTGGATATTGTTTCGAGCTTGTCGCTATAGCGAGTGTTCACAATGGCAGGACTGTTTGACGGTACCCCACTTGAGCGGCCGGTGACTTGTGAAGTTTGCAGCAAGCCACTGGACGACTGCCAGTGCCCGCGCGATGGGGACGGCAACGTATGCCGGGCAAGCGACCAGCAGGTGCGCGTGCATCGTGAGAAGCGAAGAGGCAAGTGGGTAACCGTAATCACCGGCCTGGACCCGGTCGCTACCAATCTGAAAGCCATGGCAAAGGCGTTTCGTAATTCGTGCTCCGCCGGCGGTTCTGTCAGTGACGGAAAAATTGAAGTGCAGGGAGACCATCGCGACAAACTTGTCGCAGCGCTGAAGGATCAGGGATACCCGGCGAAGGCCGCGGGTGGGTGAATCTGTTACGACGCAAGGGGAATCGATCCCAGCGTCTCCGACGCTGGGCTTTCGGGGCAAGATGATTACTCTACGCGTGTGGCGTGAGTACGACTTTTACCGCCTTCTTTGATTCGAATATGGCGAACGCTTCATTCGCCTGATCGAAGCTGAATCGGTGCGTAATCAGTTTCTCCACCTTCTCTGGCGCGCGACGTAAAAACGTAATCAAATCCTCCTGATCCAGCACGTTCATGTGCCAGATACCCGTGAGCTTCAGTTGCTTGCGAATCAAATCCTTACTCGGACTAATTGGCAGGTCGTTCTGGTTTTCACCAATGAATGCAACGCGCGCCAGTGGCGCAGCCAGATCAATATGCATGCGCTGGGCGATCGGCGAGCCGGAACAGTCCAGGCCTTTTAGGTGACCGGTTGGCCCGATCGCCTCACGAAGCTTATCTTCAAAATCATCCTCGGCCGGTGAAAGCGTCACGGCTGCGCCGAGTTGTTTTGCAACATCAAGCCGGTATGGCTCCATATCAATCCCAATAACGCGCGCGTTCATGAATGTTGCCAACGCGGTCGCGCCAAGCCCGACCGGACCGAGTCCCGTAATCACGACGGTATCAAACGACCGCGCGCCAACGTACTTGAGGCCACCATACGCCGGTCCAAGACCGCAACCCAACAGCGCCCCCTCCTCGTAGCTGATGTCATCCGGAATCAGCGTGCACATGATGTCCGACACGCTGGAATACTGCGCAAAATGCCCTTCAAATGGCGATTTGTTCGAGCAGACAATCACATTACCCGTTCGGCAGTAACGACAGTTACCACATCCATTCAGCGGATTGAGTGCGACACGGTCGCCAACTTTCAGGCGCGTTGAATGCGCCACGGCAACGACCTCGCCACACGCTTCGTGACCGCTGATCGAACAGCCGCCCGGCCGATGGAACGAACTGAGATTGCTGCCGCAAATCATCGACGCATGCAGCTTGACCAATACCTGGTTGCCTTGCGGGCGCGGCGTGGGAAGCTGAATCAGCGTCGCCTTACTGTCACCCATGCCGACGGCGTTCATTGTGGTTGGGATCACCGGATGCGGCTTGGCGGCAAGCATCTTCTGAATCGAATCGCTGGCACGTTCAATGACCGTCTCCGGCTCCTGGCCGGCCAGCGACGAATCAAAAGGCTCAGGCACAATCGTGCCGTCGTAGCCAATCTCTTTGATCGCACCAAGGAATCCGCCGATGTCGATCACCCCGGTTGCCGCAGGCAGGCGTCGATCCTGATCGATCAACTGCTCGATTGGCACACCTTCTGGTGCATCATTGACGTGCACATAACCCAGCCGTTCGATGGGCAGGGCGCGCAGATCTTCGATCGTTCCCAACGATGAATGCCAATGCCAACTGTCGAGTAGCACCGTTGCGTTGTCGCCGATCTGTTCGCAAAGATCGAGTATCTGTTCCAGCGTGTGGATGAACGTGTAGCGGTGGCCCTGGCGCAAAGTGCGCGGACCGAGAAATTCAAGCGCCAGTTTGCAGCCATGTTCAGACAGAACGTTTGCAATAGGTTTAAAGCGATCGATGTGCCACTGCAGATTGGCCGCATAAGACATGTCATCCGACCACGAGGCAAGCCATGTCACAAAGCATTTGGAGCCAATACTTACTGCCGCCGGAACGCGTGTCTTTAATTGATCAAGCAAACCGGCGTGAGCCGCTTCGTCCTCACGCCACTGCCCGGATAGCGCCTGACCGGCGGCGACTACCCCATGCTCATCCAGTATGGCTTTGACATGTCCCGGGTCATCATCCGGCGCAAGAGTTACCTCAACACCATCAAAACCACCAACCTTTGCGAGACGGCAGGCTTCTGAAAGATTGACATTTAAACCGAGCTTGCCGGGACTAAGACAAATGGTCATCAATTGCTCCAAGCTACGGGCGATATACAACGAATGCCTACAATATTGCTGTGGAATCTTGATGACCTGACAGAACACTGTCAAGTGGGAAGTTTGGACTGACTGTAAGAACCGACAAGCATGCCGGCAGTCCACATGATGGCAGAAGAATCTGGTCGCGGACCGGATGCGGCCTTAATTAAAAGCGTAGTCCGCGAAGTTCCAGCCGTGCCATTGCTTGTAGGTTGCGCTGGTCCAGCCGGTGGGCTCTTTGAGCACTTCGGTATGTCCGTCGACAAACGTGACCGGCACAATGCCGATGCCGTGTCGGGCATAAGTGCTCAGATAAGCGAGGGTCTGGTAGTGGAAGGTGTTGGCATTCAAGCCTTGAGGTCTCGCTTGGGCAACGTTGTAGTCAGACGTACACGCCAGAAACCAGACGATCGCAGGCGGAAGCTCCAATGTTTCCGTGGTGAATGAGAAGTTGGTCCCATTGTATCCGGCCGGCGCACCAGGCACATTGAAGTTTTTTCCGGAGAACGCCGCGAAAGTCATGCCGTAGTGTGATCCATGCCAACCATTGGTGACTTCTGAATACAAGGAAGGCTCACTCGGGCACGCAAATGAATTGACCGGTCCCCTGCAGTGGTACCATCTCGGGCCAATCCGTGCCGAACTGCGGCCGTGGGTGTACTGCCCAATCTCCACCACGCAGTTCCAGAAGTGGCTGCCCTGCCCCTTGACGGTATTCAGCAACGCCGGAAGCCTCATGTCGTAGTCGTTCTGATACGCATAAACCGCCAGAAAGTTTTGCCGCAGGTTGTTGTTGCACTTCGTCTGCGTGGCTGCATCCCGGGCAGATGAGAGTGCCGGCAGCAAAATTGAAATCAGCAGACTGATAATCGAAATCACGACGAGCAGTTCGATCAACGTAAAGCCTGCCCGACTGTAAGGCACACACTGTTTAAAGGGATTCGTCATGACGGGTTTCCTCTAGTCACGTCCAAGCCTGAGGCCGAAATGATTCTGGCGCTACAAACTATTAGAACCCCAATACGATTATCGACCAAACAATATAGTAAACTGTTTTCTTTGCTTAATAACCCTTTATAATTGTGCAAGAAACAGCCTGATGTCTAAAACCCACCCCAAACAAACAAGTATGGAGCTGATCGATGCCCGGCAGGTACAGCTGGGTAGCATCATCTACTTTCAACGGCCGCCCGGGTTTGATTACAGGCGTGCATATCACACGCATATGTGGGAGTTCTGGTCGACCACCATGGGACAGACGGAGTTTGAAATCGGCCGTAAACAGGTCCGTCTCGAGCAGGACGAAGCGCTTCTGATCCCCCCGAAAAAGAGACACCAGCAGCGTGTCACCACGGAAGACGGCTGCCTGGGCCTGACTGTCCACTTCATTGCCGACTGGCCGCCCCTGAAGAAATCCGGCGGCAAGGTCATCCCACTTAATCGTTGGTCCAGACGACTGTTACGCCAGTTTCTGGACACACGAGAAAACGACGACCTGGCTGATGCCAAGCGGCGAGCGATATGGGCAATGCTACTTTCAGAAATTGCTTTCCCGACGCGCGAAGACCCGAATCCACCGCCGTCCAACCCGCTGATCATTCCGTCCGGACGCGAATTTGTACTCGCCCAGCATGTGGTGGACTACCTGCGCCAGAACCTGCATCGGCCGAACAATATGCTTGCCGATCTGTGCGCGCAAACCGGTTACAGCCAGTCGCGCCTTGCAGATCTGTTCAAGGAACAGGCGGGCATGAGTATTCTTGAGGCACTTCAGCGCTTGCGCCTGGAAGAAGCCCTGCGCCTCCTCCGCCACTCGTCTTTCAAGATCAAAGCCATCGCCGAGCGGCTGGGATTCGCACACCCACACAAATTCAACGCCTTCTTCCGAAACCGGATGGATTGTACACCTACCCAATACCTTGCCAGACAAGGGGTTGAGGGCTGGCAGGTGAAACGCAGAATCCCCGGTAATCTGGTCGATGAACGCTTTATCGGCGAATAATTGCTATAAGCACTTGAAGCTTTGGCTTCAATTTCTATAATATTGCTATTATTGGGCCGTCGCATGTACAGGCCCTGACGCACGCTGTTTCCATCTCAGGAACCCTCGGTCCATGGCCAAGTACCACGCGATTGTCCAACACATCCGGCGACTGATCGAAGACCAGAAACTCCAACCCGGCGACCCCCTGCCGCCAGAGCGGGAACTCGCCAAGCAATTCGGCGTGGCGTACGGCACGGTGCGCATGGCCAACGATCTACTGATTCGGCACGGCATCATCGATCGCCAACAAGGGCGCGGCACATTCGTCGCCACCCAGGGAACAGACCCAGCCGCGCTCGTCGCGCCAAGCCAGTCGTCCGGCAAGGTGCGCCGACTGGGTCTGCTGTCCGTTGAAATGGGAATGTACGAGTCGCCATACCTGCGCGCATTGACGTTCAGCCTGCAACGCCTCGTGCAGGCGGCCGGCTACGAACTGGTTGTTGAACAACTGGAAATCGAACAACTCGTGCAAGGCAAACTGCCGCGCATGATTCGAAGGCACTCGGTCGACGGCTTCTTCCTGTATGGCCGGGTGCGCCAACATCACATTCAATTCCTGATGCAACAGTCATTGCCATTCATCCAAGTCGGCAATCGGCCAATCGATCCGACCGTGCCCCAGGTTCGCATCAATGCGGAACACCTTGGCTATTCCATGACATACCTGCTGCTCGAAGCCGGCAAGCGACCGGTCTGGCTCGACGCAGATCCATCGAACACCGACTATGCACCGGGACAGGAATTTCTACGAGGCCACACGCGCGCGGTTGCCGAGGTGGATCCCGGCGCGCCGTTGCATCTCTGCTCCATTCGAATGCATCGCATCGAGCAGGTGGTGGAACAACTGCTCAACGTGGACCTGACCGGTGCGGCGTTCATCGTTCAGGACTGGGCCGCCTCACTGGTCATGATGACACTGGCCATGCGCGACGCAAAGAAACTTTCGCAGTTGCTGGTGGTGCCACTACCGTCGGAAGATCTGTGCCGACAGATACAAGGTCCCAATGTTGTGAAGTGGACAGGGATGCATTCGATCGATCAACTCGCCACGCCCGCGGCAGAATCGCTGATCCGTGCGGTTGAAAGCAAAGGCGAGCAACCGCAATCAATTCAAATCGAATTCGATTGCAAGATGGTACAACTCGCGCCGGAACCGCAAATGTCCTGCAACGTGACGCCGGCACCATACATCGCAAGTAAAGAAGAAGTTGAGGTCGATTATTCGTCGGCTGATCTGATCTGAATGCCTGGCGTAAAAAAGATAGTCATCTTGAATCGGAGCCACACGATGCGCATCCCGCCAACCACTTCTGAATTACGCGCCCGTTGTCGACACGCTTTTACACTGATTGAGTTACTGGTCGTTACTTCGGTCATCTCATTGCTGATCTCGATTCTGCTACCGGCGCTGTCCGGCGCTCGTGAATCCGCTTCTGAAACACAATGCCGTAACAACCAGCGACAGGTTGGCATCGCGCTGAACGTTTACAGCCAGGATAACGACGACATTGCAGCGCCCAACAACAGTCCGATCAACTCATACTGGCAGTGGAAACTGGACAGCTATCTGAATTCCGAGCGCAGCACTTCCGATTTCACGCGTGTCCAGTCCAGAGTATGGAGTTGCCCGAGCAACCCCGCGATCGTGGCGGATGGGGCCGGACGGCTCAATGCATCACGCCTGAGCTACCGGATTTACGCTGGGTACGTTCAGTCGTCGTCGTTCCCGCGCACAGCGGACATCCATCGACCCAGCGACAAAGTCATGCTGACGGAAATGAAAAATACGTATTCGGCAACGTCTCTGTCGAATCCCTTCTACATTGCAACAAACCAGGCTCATGCCGACAACGGCTACTACCATTTTGAAGACGCGCGGCAGAACATGTTGTTTGCCGATTCACATGTGAAATCAATCGACTACAACAATTTCATCCTGAAGTATCCCCAAGGGATTAAGAAGCACTGGGCGCCATACGAACCATAAGGTGGACGGTTCAAATCCGGCAAACACACAAGCATATAAGGCTGGCTTACCGTCTGCGCAACAGACGCTCTAACATCATGTACAAAACCATCTGTTTCATCCTGTTGATCATGTTTGGCCCCGTCACGCACGGCGCGTCGGCCGACGACGACAAGTTTGTTCTTGCTACGTTCGAGCAGTACCAGCAGCAGTGGTTTATCAGCGAGATCGCCTACCCGTGTGATATCCAATTGGTCAGTCATCGTGGGCCGCGTGCTATTGAGCTGGCCTTTGAAAAACTGGACGGTGCTGCCGCCTGGCTGGTCGGTTCACGATCCGGCAAAGAACTGACCGCGGAACAATCAGTCCGTCTTAAACAGTGGATCGCGGATGGTGGGATTCTGATTCTCGCGGCGCGCGAAGGGTCGGCCTTTTTCCCCGTCGGAAAAGACATTGAATGGACCGGCCGATCCGACTGGCGCCCGGTGAAAACAGGCGTGACCGAAAAACTCAAAATTAAAAAGCACCCGCTGACACGAGGCGTGGCCAAGCAAACCAATCCACTGGACAACATCGAAGATTTAATGATGGACGGCTTCAGCGCCGACGGCCCGCCGATTCCGGAACTGGTCGCCAGTTCGCAGTGGGGCTTGAAAGACCGCGGTACGGGCACGCCACTGATCACCAATCAGCATGCCCCTCTGCTATGGACTCACCAGCACGGCAAAGGACACATTGTTTATCTTGGCGCCGACTTCACACCGCTTGCCAGCAAACCGGACATCAAGCAGAACCACATTGCACATGTGATGAGCCGGCCGGGCATCCTCATCTGGCAGAACCTAGTGAAGCATTTCAAACTACCGACGCGCTCGGCGCGCGTTGCCAAGTGGGCCGAACAAACCGGTAAGGACGCCGCGCTCTGGTGGCGACACGAAACGGAATTGACCGCCGGTGGCGCGATGGCCAATCCATCTCACCCTTTAGAGGGCGAAGAATTCGACGAGTTAAAGCTCGAACTACTCAAAGGTGAACGTGACTGGCAGCAGGTGTTCTTCACCACGGCAACCGCGCGCAAACAATTTGCCATCAGCATCGACAACTGGACCGGTCCGGACACCACGATATTCACAGCCAAACACATTGACTTCTACTGGCAGCGCCCGCACGCCGTGCTTCATCCATTGATGGTCGAACAGAAGCCGCTGCCGAACTACCATAAAGCGCCGTTCCATATGATGCCGGCAACGGAACTGCCGCCACTCGAGAAAGACGTCGTGTCACTACCGGACATGGCGACACACACCTTCTGGCTGAATGTGCGTTGCCCGCAAGGCACGTCACCCGGTCAGTACGAAGGAACGATCCGGCTGCGTGACGGATCGCGATTGGTTGCTGAATTGCCGTTACAAATCAACGTTCGGCCAATCGACATGCCACAGCCCCACTACCTGTCATTTGAATACGAACACAACTGGAACACGCTGCCCGGCGGCTCGCTATTCAAAGGCAAAGACGATCGGCGCCTCTTACAGCGTTGTATTCAACAGACCACGAACATGGGTATCGACACCGGCATGGTCTATGGCTACATACATGGCGTGTATGGCGCGAACCACGTAGTGTTTCGCGATAGCGGTGAATCGCTCGTCGACAAAATGCGCGCGAATCCGGCATTTCTTCAAAGCGAACAACTGCCCGCGCTGGACTTCTCCTATTACGACGATTTCTACTTCACCCCCGCCATCATGGCCGGACAGACACGATTCCAAACCAATACCCTGTTCATGAAGGACTTTCTGCTCGTCGCGTTGCAACAACTGGATGAAACCATCGAAGCCCGCTCGCCGGAACATACGCGACTGTACGCGTGGTACCACGGCGAGTTCGCTCGCTACGTTAAGGAGCGCGGCTATCCGGAAGTCTGGTGCAAGACGGGGGATGAACTGGTCGGTGAGGAAGCGCTCCAACTGTATGAGCCGCTGGCCGTTCTTAAACGCGCCGGCTATAGACCGATGACCACTTCTCCCAGCTTTCAGTTCTCCCAGGTAGTCGCCAAACAATTGAATCCTGTATTGGATCTGTGGATGGCGGAAATGTACGTTCAGCCCTGGCACAAGCTTGCCAAAGAACATCTGAATATGGATGTCGGCAACGACGTGTACTGGCCCTACAACGCGTCGAGCATTCCGGGCTTTACCTGCGACAGTGGCAGGCGCTTCGGTTGGGCAGTTGCGTATGCACGGCACACAGGCTTTCATTTCCATCACTACTTCCGCTACTACTGGACAGACCAGCAGCCGGCCCTTGCCGGACCCAATGGGCTGTACCAAGGGCCAGCCAGTGTCAGCTACGCGCAAGGCATCAAGTACGGCCGAATCCTCGCACTACTGCTTCACCTGCTCGATGAAGCGCAAGCCGATCCGGCCAAGCAGCCACTTGTGAAAAAGATCCGTTCGGAACTGGACAAGATCATCGGCCCAGGCGATGGCGCGATCCTGAAAATCGAGCACAAGGAAAGCCGCCTTACTGCAAAACAAGGCGTTCGCGGTGTAAATATCATGAATCCATATGCCATGTCGCCGAACGCGCGCGACCACGAGCATGCCAAAGTGGCCGTAATCGATCTGATCCAGCAGCTACTCAATGCGTATCCCCAAATTAAGTACAACGTGGCTTACGGCGATCATCAATTCGTCAGCAAAGGCATCGCACACTTTAAAACCAATGATTCAGATGCATGGGCAGCATTGCACAAATATCTTGGCAGATATACCAGCAGATCATCAGATGCAGCACCAATAACGCTACTCGCAGGCACAAACACGTCCGCTGACATTACCACGTTCGTCGAAGACAACAGCCTGACTGACCGCATCAACAACCGCTACCCGGCGGCAGGTCACTACGCCATTATGACTGGCAAGGCCAAAGACAAACCAGTCATCGCGGTAATCGGTGGTGACAACGCAGGCGTGACCCAGGGCGTTGCAAGCCTGATTCAGTTTTTACAAGTGGAGACCATCTGGTGAGTGCCAGAGATAGAAAAAACCCCGGCAGGCCGCGGATCGCGCTGTCGTACATGAACATCGGGCTGGAGTACGCTGAAAACGGTGATGTCAGCGCCGACAAATTTTTCCACGGCTCAATCAAAGAAGCCGGCTACATGCAGGCCTGCGTCGAACAGCTATTGAAGGGCGGCGTAAAGTTAGCCGTTGTCTCACATGGCATCAATGACGTCGACCTGCTGCCGGGAGCCATGACAGTCGATCACATGGTGCGATTTCTGACCGCAACGCATCAAGCCGCCGCAACCTCGAAACGATGCGCCATTGTTCAGACGAAACAGGATCTCATCGCAGCCGAAAAGAAAAACAAACTCGCCATTGTGCTGCATCAGACCGGCAGTTCGATCAATGAGTCCATGCAGGTATTGGAAACGTACCACCATCTAGGTCTGCGAAGCATCCACCCGCTCTGCCGCGAACTGGCATACGGCGGGTACTGGAACAGCGACCCGAAACTCGGCCTGACCAAACTCGGTAAACAACTCATCCGCGAAATGCAGCGCCTGAACATGCTTGTTGACACTGCCCACGCCAACGACAAGGCATTCGCGCAAATGGTGCGCATGGCGGATCGGCCGATCATGGATTCACACGCCGGCTGCCGCTCACTGATCGAATCAGAACGCAACCGAACCGACGCGCAGCTGCGCGCAATTGCATCGACTGGCGGCGTTACCGGCGTCCATTTCGGATCACCGCTACTCGCGACGCTGGATAAACATCCAATGCGACGGAAAATGCTCGCCGATCTTAAGCGCAAGACGTCAATGTTCCGCAAGAAGTACAAGAACAACGTCCATGCCTACCTCAAGCACAGGTACGACGCGCGCAACTGGTCCATCGCCCTGGGTGGCGCGATTGATGATGGCGTTGAACCAATTCGAGCGTCACTGGAACAGCTGATCGATCACATCGAACACATGGTCGACGTAGCAGGCATCGACCACGTCTGTATCGGCAGTGACTACGCACTCGGCTCCATCTGCGCCGGTGTCGAAACAGCTGACAAACTTCCCAACCTCGCAAAAGCTTTACGCAAACGAGGCCTCACCGGTAGAGACCTTGACAAGATCCTCTACGACAATTGCCGCAGAGTGATCTACGCCAACCTGCCGCGCGCGTAATCTGTTTTTAGTGTTGTTTGCTTTCTTATGAATTTACAGAAGGACTTATTTTGATGAGCGAAAGAGAAGCCAAAATCGTTGCCAAGGGATACGAAGAGTTCAAGGAGCCGATGACCGGCAACCCACCGGAATGGATGGATCGTGTGGTGATTGTCGGAAACGTGGCGTACACATCCGGATGCACCGGCGGCAGAGGCAAGGTGCCCAGTGAAATCAGCCTGGAAGACGCGAAGAAAGCATGTGAAGCGGCAACGGTCAATGTTCTGCGCGCATTACGTGACGCGATCGGTTCGCTGGACAACGTTGAGCGCATCATCCGCGTTGGCGGGTACGTGAATGCCGATCTGGATTTTAAGGACCCGAGCCTGGTCATTCATGGTGCGTCGGAACTGTTGTACGAGGTTTTTGGCGACGCCGGCCGACATTGCCGTACCGCACTCGGCCTGGCAACACTGCCCGCCGGCACCGCAACCGAAGTCGACATGATCGTCCAGATCAAAGTGTAAATCCGCTTAACGCTTTCTAACATCGGCCGCTTTTATTCAAACGTCTGGCTGATTGCCTTGCCTGATTCCAGATGATGCTGTTTGTAGCGGATACTGCCGCCGGCCGGGAGGGTCAACGTGACCTTGTCCGGCCGCGTCTGGATCAGGCCGACCTGCCCCTTAAAAGCAACGTCGCCCTGTTCGAATTCAATCGCCTTATCGCTAAGGAAGACGAAATCCCTCCCGAATGAGGTTTCGATTCGCACGCCCGTGCCGCGCATAAGCGGCGTGAACTTTGCCGACTTCTGCGACTGAAGCCGAGGCACCATGATCCACAGCAACGGGTCACTTTCAGTGATGGGGAGCGTCAAGCCGCGCTGGCGGATGCCGGCCTGTGTCGCCGGGTTCATCAGGTTTTCAAGCGTCCCCTTGTTATTGAGTCTTCCCGTCACATTCGCATACGCGTGCAACTTCGCATCAATGTTCGGTGGAAACCTGACCGGTTCGTCCAATTCGAAATCAAGTTCGTCGTCCGTCGTGTCAGGCTTGTCAGGCAGGAGCCCGGTATCTTTCGTGCGCGGCAACTGCCTAAGCCGCTTCTGGGACATCCAGACTTCCAGATCGACATCGCCGCGGCCGACAATGTGAATAGCGTTCCCCTTTACCGCCGGCAGCCGATCGGTATAGAACCACTGCCACCAGTTGTGCTTCTGGGAGCCTTTCACACTGTCGTACAGCACGAAGTAGTTCGGACCAAGTGGATCAGAATCTTTCGCAAATAGCACCGCCCGCCGCCATAGGCCAGTCTGGCTGACGAGATAGTCTGCGCTGTCCTGAGTGTTGAACGCGGTGGTGTAACCCAGCTGGGGCACATTAACACGATTGTGCCACCAACCGGGCTTGATGCCTTTATATCCCCAGTCCAACGACAGCGGCCAACCCTTGGCATATAGCACGAAGCTGCCTCGATCGTTGCTGTAGTGCTGCCTCGTCGGCCCCTGAATCAGGTACATGTACGTTTCACGATCGGTCGTAAAGCCACTGCGCATCACAACACCGGCCAACGGAAACATGCGCGCGCCCCAGTTTGGTGGCTCGGTCGGCTCCGCGTCGTCCGTGACGAACTCGCAGAAATAGTTCAGTGTCGTATCACCACCAATGCCAACCCAATGGGGACGCCCCATCTGAATCCACGTCCATTGCAACTCATCAGCAATCGCCGGGTCTTTCTCGCGCCAGATCTTCGCCATCAGGCTGAACAGCACGGAAACCTCATAGCGAGGCGTGTCACCCACCGCCGGAAAGTGGCGCAGGTTGCCGAACTCCGGATTTCGCGGCGTTGAAATCTGTGCCAGGTAACGAATGGTTTTGAGCATGCGCGGGTCGTGCATGTGTTGCGACAGGCCTTGTGATTGGGCGGCGCGCATGAACAAAATCACGCTGTTGATCAACGTCTGGTAATGCGGGCATTCGATCCAGCCGCCCTCTTCATCCATCCACGCGTCCAACTCACGATTTAATTCGGACCACGCCAGTTCATGCCAGGCTTCTACCTTTGGATGGGTATCGAGCAGGCACGCCATCAGGCCGACCGTACTGTGCCGCAACGAAGTCATGTTCGGGTTGGCGCGGTGGTTGCGGTTGATGTCGTAGTAGTGCGGACTCGCCAATTGATAGCCAAGAAACGCCAACTTGCCGAACATGCGTTGGCGCTGCTCAGATGAAAGTACATCTCGACCAAGTACGGTATCGGCCAGAAAAAGAATGTGCTCGATGCGAATCGCGGTGTGCACTGTTCCGATGATCGGCGAAGGCACACGCGTCCCACCGTCTCGCGGGAAACCTGCCTGAACGAACTGGCGAACCTCATTGTCAATGCGCTGCATCAGTTCTTCAACGATCTTCTGGTCATTGCGCGGGTTCGGCTTGAATATGAAATCCCAATAAGCCTGTTTGCGCGGCCCGCCAAGCCCACCGGGTCGTGGATATCGTTTTCGTGTCTTTTCGATGTCCTCACGATGAATAAATACGCGCGGGTACTGCGAAGCGTCACCAGACATCTTCCATTGAAGCGTCAGGTCTTTGACGATGTCCAGCGGGTTATAGAGATACTTCAGTTGATAACGCTGCTGGTCAGCCAGATCCGCATCAGGCACGATCGTATCTTTGATCGTACTGGCGCCGAGCAGCCACTTTCGAGCGGGCCCGGACAACTGGCACCTGATAACAAGGCCGTCCGGATCAGAATAGGTAATCGGCAGAACCTTGCGCACGCCGTCTTCGCCGGGCGCCGCCCAGTCCGCAGCGAACCCAGCCGCGGCAAAGAGCACATCAACATCATCCAGGCTGTCATCGAATAACTCGTCAACCTTGTCGCCCAGGCCGGTTGAGTCCCTCTGCAGGGTCATGCCGGCGCGCACCGGAATCGACTTGTATGCGTCTGCGTCGTACACATACTTCACCTTGTCCGGCAACTGGAAGAAGCCGACTTGCGAAACGATTGACTGACCCGCACCCCAGAACAACCAGTGGCACAACCGGAACGACGAACCCGTCTGATTCAGTTGCAGTCGATCGACCAGATTGGCACCAACACGCTTACCTCCCGGCTGATAGCAGTTTCGATACGCCGCAGCATTCGGCTCCAGCCCGGGCGACAGCATCAGGTGCCAGGCAGACTGATCTTCAAGGTTGAACGTCTCATCGATCAGCACGACCGGCTCATCAGCGATCACTCGCAATCGAATCGCCCACGCCTTGCCCTCCGAGAAAGTGTACTTGCAGACCACTTCGCCAAACACCGGACCGGTCACCGTGACACGACAGTCGTATGAAGCGACCGGCTGCTTCAAGTCCAGCCGCCCGGCGCCAGCCCATTTACCACTACGAAGTTGAACTCGCGTGATAGGTCCTTTACGCCAATCGCCTTCAGAGGTAGGCACCTCAATGCCGATCAGCCCGTTGCGCATACGAATGGTTTTTTCAGTCTGTTCAAGCAGCACCTTTGAGGCTTGTTCCCGGCGTTCCTGGAACAGCATAAAAGTGCGTTTCTGCCCTGGCGCAAGGTCGGATTGAAATGCTATACATTTTTGGCCGTCGCGCTCAAAAAACTGGAAAGGTATAGCACTTCCGCTACCCACGCGCAGTGATAAATCGGCTGGGTCAATGTTCGCGGCCGCATCATCGAGCACAAACGTTAATAGCTCGCGCTGCCAGTCGACGTCCAACTGTTCAGTCAGCACGAACGTCTGAATTGGCTGTTTTTCCGCAAAAACGGCGTGATTTTCGAGGATACAGCACGTTACCGCGAGCAGACCGATTAACACATTTCGATAGGAATTCATCACGACGCACAATCATATGCGATGTGATGAAAAGTGTGAGCTTATTTTTCGATTGGTTCTGCGCGCCAATTTACATAACTTCGATAGTCGCGCAGGTACGGTTGGTAACGTACCGGTGCATTAGCAATCATCTGTTGTGCCTCCTCGGGCAGATCCCAAGGCACCTCACACTGCTCCGACGTTGCTCGCAACCCAAGCGCACAGGAGAGACGAGCCTCCGTACCATTGTGAGCAGTCGCATAGTGATAGGTGCGCGCTGCAAACAGAATCATGTCACCCGGGTCGGTATGCAGCGCAATCGCACCTGGCACATCCGGCTTGTCATACGCGCGAGGCTCGGTCTCAACACGATGAAACGAACCGCGCGACTCGTTGATAAACTCAAAACCTTCCGGACATTCCCAATCAATACGATGCGAGTCTTCAATCACCATCAGGCCGGCACGGCTCGGATGGGTTCCATTCAGATAGAACCATGCACCGGACGGCCGCTCGTACTGATTGAGGATCTCATTGCTGTCTCGCGGCTCATGATTCCGATAGCCGCACCAGTCTGTATGCCATGTGACCGGTATCGCACCGACGTTTTTCAAAATTGATGCGCAACGGTGGATGGTCAATTCCTTTGTGCCGTAAATATGTTCCTGCAAGCGCAGCCATGGCTCGTTGTCGAACAGCTCGAGGATACACGGCGCCACATCACAGAAGGCATGGCGTGTGCGCGACTCGCCCGGTGCAAGATTCCGATCCGGATCTGACGTATCCCAGATAGCCTGCTTGAGGCGCTCGACAAAATCCAGATCGATCATCTGCTTGACCACGGCAAACCCGTGATCGCAGCAGCACTGCCAGGCAGCTTCGTAATCATTGATGTCAAACTCATACGGATAGGACAGATTCGGTCGCGGTATTTCCAGAGCAGTCATGGCGGGTTCCTTTAATCCTGTCAATGGCTGCTAATGTATATTCCGATATCCCTATAGAAATAGATAAAACAATTGAAAACCTTTTGATTTCTGCGATCATGCGATCATGCAGATATCCGCCGATGTTGGCGAATACCCCCTTTCCCATCGGTTTGAGCGCAAACCGGGGTTCCCCTACTGGACCTGCGCCCTGATCACGGCGGGCTCAGCGCGCAGCTACTCGGGCCGACATGATGTCACCAAAGTCGCGCCCTGCATCGGGCTGATGCACCCCAACACGCCATACACGGTCTGCCATGGCGGCGTGGGTAAAACTTGGTGCGAGTACTATTCGATCTTCACGCCACCAGAATCATGGCGGCCGCTACTTGCATGGCCGACCGCCTGGCCCGGGATGGCAATGCTGACGATTCCTGATGATCCGTCACTCGAGCAGATCGAGGGTGCTTTTAAACAGGTCATCCAGAGCAGTCACTGTGCGATTCACGTGCGCGAGGAGCTGATGCGTAACGCGTTACATCGCGTGTTCCTGCTTGCAGCACAATGGGTGTCACTTCCAGACCACGGGCCACACGACCCGCGCGTGCGCGAAGCAGTTGCATACTTGGATGAACACCTTGCGGAACCGATTGATGTGGCGACGCTGGCGGAACAAGTGCATCTCTCCCCTTCGCACCTGGCGCATCTATTTACACAGGACATGAACGAATCGCCAATGCAGATGCTCGAGCGTTTAAGACTGTCGCGCGCCCAGGATTTGCTGTTAGGAACGAATCAGTCCATCAGTGACATTGCAGAACAAGTTGGATATCCCAACGCGTTTCACTTCTCAGCGCGCTTCAAGCGTCGATTCGGCATCAGCCCGAGGCAATACCGTAATCAGCCGATGGATTCATTACAGAAAAGCTGATCAGGATTCGCCCGGATACACCACCGGCGATGCGAGACTGTGCGCATCGCGGCGTGTGCGCTCCATCAATGTCAGATGCGTGCCGACAGTGCTCGGCTCCGTATCAGGCGCATCCGGCGCCGGTCGACGCTGAACATAGGAGCCATCCGGTTGCATATCCCACGCTTGTCGCTGGTCGGACAGCATGACATCGATGATGCTCTGCAACCGCTGCTGAAGCGCCGGTTCATAGATCGGCGTGATGCATTCCACGCGATTGTTGAGGTTGCGATACATCCAGTCCGCAGAGCCGATGTAATACTCGCGTTGACCATTGTTGTGGAAACAGAAAATGCGCGAGTGCTCGAGGAATCGGCCGATCACGCTGACAACGCGGATATTTTCGCTCAGCCCAGGCACGCCCGGACGCAGGCAGCAGAAGCCGCGCACAATTAGGTCGATCTTCACGCCGGCCTGGCTGGCTTCATACAGCTTGCGACAAACACCGCGGTCTTCCAGGCTGTTCATCTTCGCTGAAATGTAGGGGCGATTCGGATCGTCCTCCGAGCCGCCGCGCTCTCGCCATGCCCTGGCGTGTTCGATCTCCCGTTCGATCATGTCGTAGAACCGCCGCTTCATGTTGATCGGCGCCACAAGTAGATGATTGAAATCCGTCTTGAGGCTGCGGCCGGTCAGGTAATGGAACAGCTGCACCAGTTCGCCGGTGAGATCTTCGCGACATGTGAACAGTCCCAGGTCGGTGTAGATCTGCGCGGTCTTGGAATTGTAATTTCCGGTTCCAATGTGAGCGTACGTGCGCATGCCGTCTGGCTCATGCCGAACGACCATGGCCGTCTTCGTGTGTGTCTTTAAGCCGACCAGGCCGTACACCACATGCACGCCCGCCTTTTCAAGCTCATGGGCAATCTGCACGTTACGCGCTTCGTCGAAGCGAGCCTTGAGTTCCACCAGGCAGACAACCTGCTTGCCGGACTCGGCAGCGCGAATTAATTCCGGAATGAACGGCGAGCTTTCACTTGTGCGATACAGCGTCAGTTTGATCGCCGCGACCTTCGGGTCGTTCGCGGCCGCGCGGATAAAACGCTCCACACTGGCGCTGAACGACTCGTACGGATGATGCACCAGCACATCACCGGTCCGGATGATGTTGAAAATATCCGCCTCATCGTCCGCCAGGCGAGACGGCACCATCGGCGCCCACGGCTTGTACTTCAACTCCGACATGTTGGTGTCGTGAATCATCCACAGGTCGATGTAATCCAGCTCATCGGGCATGTGATAAACATCGCCCGGCTCAAGATTCAACTCCTGCATCAGGAAACGCGTCATACGATCATTCGCGTCGGACGGCACTTCCAGCCGAATCACGCGCGCGAAGCGACGGTCACGCAGCTCCTGCTCCACCAGGTCCAGCAGGTCTTCCGCATCGTCCTCATCTGATTCAATGTCCGCATTTCGCGAAATACGGAACGGCATGACCTGTTCGATAATCATACCCTCGAACAGATGCTGCAGGTTGTGCTGAATGATCTCCTGCAGATGAATCATGCGGCAGCGGCCACCCTCGCCTTCGGACAGGTGTAACCAGCGCGGCAAAATGCGCGGCACCTTCACGCGGGCAAAATGCATTTCACCCGGGTCGGCAACGTGCACGCCGAAAGGCTCCGCGTCTTCCGGATAGCGCAGGATCACGCCCAGTGAGGTGCTCAGGTTGCTGATAAACGGGAACGGGTGCCCCGGATCAACCGCCAGTGGTGTCAGTACCGGGAACAGGTTTTTGTCGAAATACTCGCGCGCGGTCTGCTGCTCCTGCAGAGTCAACTGCGACCAGCGAAGCAACTCAACGCCCTCGGCCGCAAGCGCGGGTTTGATGACCTTGCTGTAACATTCAAACTGAACCTTCAGCTGTTCGAGAACCACTTCGCGAATCGCGGCAAGCTGCTCGGCCGTGCTCATGCCGTCCGGCGAGCGCGACACGACACCGGCGCTGACCTGCCGCTTCAAACCGCCGACGCGCTTCTGGAAATACTCATCGAGATTGGATGTGTAGATCGCAAGAAACGCGACACGCTCGAGCAGTGGCGTGCGCTCATCGAGCGCCTCATGCAGCACGCGACGATTAAACTGCAACCAAGACAGTTCACGATTCAGAAAAATCTGTGGGTCAGACAAACTCAAGCCGGCCGAGGCAGGCATCTCAGTCAGAGGTGATTCGCGGTTCATGGATCTTAGGCATTTCTTACCAGAAACGACACTCCCGAAGCGGGTATTTTAGCGTAAACCATGAGCAAGTCTCTGTTAATTTTCGGCAATTGGCAGCCACCAGTTTCCTGTAAAAGAGTTGCACGAGATAAATAGGGTAAATAAGCAGCGAATCAACGTTCATGCTTGCAGAGCGGCTCGGGCAATTCCCGGCCAATCTCCGCTTCCCGGTAGCCGAATCCAGGGCCTTGAAGCGTACTCAGGTCGACAACACCGTCGCGCCGGCAGTACAGGCCGGGATGGACTTTTGCCTCAATTTCGGACGCTTGTGGATAGAACTGCGGGGCATTGGTTTCCACGCCCATGATCGTCCCGGCATGAGCGGCAAGCAGCGCATGGGGAATCATCGCCAGCATCGGGTTGGTCAGGTCCTGAACCATCAGCGGAACACCGTGGGCCTTTGCCCAGCACATGCTCAATAGGGCGCCTGTCTGGGTCTTGCAGGTCTTTAAAGCCACGCCGTTCCAGCCAAGCTTTCGGCCGAGCTTTACATAGGTCCAGTCATGCGCGCTCTCATCCATAAACAACGGCTTGCGCGACGACACGCTGTGAACATCGATCTGGTTGGCTTCAAGGTCGTGCGGGAACGGCTGCTCCACATACAGGTTCATACCGTAGATGCCTGGCTCATTGTCGCGCAAACGATCCAGCACTTCGTTGACGTAGGCTGGGTCAGTCACCGTGCAGTTAAAGTCTGTACTCAACCATTCAACACCACCCGCCTGGGCAATTCGGCCAACCGAAACAGTACGCTGATAGTCCCACTCGAGGTCATTCCCGCGCAACTTGATCTTCAAACACTTCAGGCCATCCGTCTTGATCCAGTCCGGCAGGAAGACGGGATGGCCATCGTTCGGCTCATCACCCGTCGCCTCACTGCTGTCAAGCGGATCAACCCCCCCCACCAAGTGCCACGCGCGCAACTTGCTCGGCACGTCTTTCACAAAAAAGTCTGCCGGGTACTTGCCTGTAAAGTCCACGGCCGCGCCTTCGGCAGGCGTGAGATACGCGGACAGATCGTCTGACATGAACTCACCGGTGTACGTTTCGTAGGTCGGCCGATTGACCAGCCGGCCGAACGCATCGTGAATCGCGATGTCAAACGCGCTGAAGCAGACCAGCGCAGCCAACCACGGCATGGGTTCAGCCTCACCCCGTCGGCGATTCGTTTCATCGCGAAGCTGTACAAGAATCTCTTCCTGAAACGCCCGGCTGAATTCCATGGGGTGGCCGGACTCGCGAAACTCCACCAGTGCGCAGTTGATCAACTCGCAGAAAGCAATGAGCTGTTGCTCACGTTCGGAAAAGCCCAGCGAACTGGGCCAGACCCACGTCGCGCTCAGCGGTGTTTCCCCCCAGCCGGTTGCAGTGTTGCCGTTCTGATCCTGAACCGTTACCGCCACGCGTGCACAGGTCGCACTGGTAATCGTTTCCTTGCCGAACTTCAGTGGCATGCGCGTTTGCACCGGCAGCATGTAAAGGTACGATCCGGTTACAGCAATGTCGGTTTGTTTTGTCATTGTGATTCATTCTTCCCGGGTTAATGACAGATTTATCGTGTGGAAGCCAGCCATTTGGCCAGCGCCGATTTAGACATGCAATTTACCACGTCTTTCTTCGTCGCGCCGGCGCGACGGGCGGTGAGCACGCCGTAACGGATTTCGTCCAGATCCGCGGGACCATGCGCGTCTGTATTGATCGACAGTTTCACGCCCGCTTCAATGGCCGCGCGCGCATGGTTGTCGCGCAGGTCAAGACGGTAGTGGTTGGCATTAATCTCCATCGCAATGCCGCGTTGCGCAGCCGCCTTGATCAGGGCATTCATATCCGGGCTGAGCCCTTCGCGCCGATTGATCAGCCGCCCGGTCGGATGGCCGAGGATAGTGACATACGGATTCTCAATCGCCTTAAGCAGGCGCCTTGTTGCCTTGTCCGGCTCCTGCGAGAGCGCGGCATGCGGGCTGGCCACGACGACATCCAATTCAGCCATGAGGTCGTCGTCATAATCCATTGATCCGTCCGCAAGAATATCGACTTCACTGCCAGCCAGAATCGTGATCGTGTCTTTCATCCTGGAGGCGACTTTTCGAATCGCTTCGATGTGCTTGACCAGGCGTTTTTCATTCAGGCCATTCGCCTGAGCCTGACCCTTGGAGTGATCGGTGATGGCAACAGTATGAAAGCCCCGTGCCGCCGCCGCTTCAGCCAGTTCCTGAATCGACCACGTACCGTCGCTGGCAGTGGTATGGGCATGCAGCTCAGCGCGAATGTCATTGGCTTCCAGCAGCGTGGGCAGTTTGTCCTTCTCGGCAAGGGCCAGTTCGCCGTGGTCCTCGCGCAGCTCCGGCGGAATCCATTTCAAGCCAAGCGCCTTAAAGACTTCTTCTTCTGACTTACCGGCAACGGGCTTGTCTTTTTTCGTCAATGCATATTCGTTGAGGCTCATGCCCTGACTGATCGCGCGCTGGCGCATAGCGACGTTGTGTTCTTTGGAACCCGTGAAATACATCAGCGCAGCTCCGAACTGATCAGGCTCTACGATGCGCAAGTCGCATTGCACGCCATCCTGTGTGCGCACGGAGGTCTTGGTTTTGCCTTGCGCGAGCACATCTTCCACAACCGAAAGCTCGATGAACGCATCACTGATCTTCTTCGCATTTTTAGTGTCAGCAGCAACGAGCAGATCAAGATCGCCGATCGTTTCCCTGCCGCGACGCAGGCTGCCGGCGTACGTCACATCCTTGACTTCCTTAAGCTGTTCGAGTTGCTCACATAGCCACAGCGCCATGGGCATCGCCTGGCCGATACGCACACGGCCGGAGGCCTTGGCAGCGAACTCGATACTCTTTCGCAGGTTCTCCAGCTTCTTCTTGCCTAGGCCGGGCAGGTCGGCAAGTTCGTCTGTTTCCAGCTTGGCTTTCAGGTCGTCCAGACTTTCGACGCCTGCATCTTTCCAGAGAAGCGCGATGGTCTTCGGCCCCAGGCCGGAGATATCCAGCATGGGAATCAGGCCTTCGGGCAATTGATTTATCAATTCGTCAAACGTGTCAATCCGGCCGGTGGTGTTGTACTGCGCTATCTTTTCAGCGGTACTTTTACCAATACCATCGAACTTGCTGATTGCCGCAACATCGTCGCCCAATTCCGACAAACTTTGACTTAAAGACTCGATCGCTCGAGATGCGCGCGCGTATGCATTAATGCGAAAGCGATCGATGCCAAGGATCGTCATGACGTCCGCCATGGTGGCAAACATGTGTGCGAGTTCGGCGTTTGTTGATGCCATAATGAGTCAGCCTACCACACCAGAAAATACGCAGACGAACAGGATAAAACTGAGAGCGAATAAATTAGCAAATATAGGGCACAACTATACTTGACCATTCAGTAAACGCACCGTAATGTAACAGTAACTTATCAATTTCGCCCCCGGAAGGGCTCGGTGTGGCTTAGGTCATACCGGGCCTTATTTTTTGTTTTCCAGAATGCATGCCAATACGACAACCGCGCGAGCCGGCAGCGACGCGTGGCCAAATCTTTAGGTCTGTGTGAAGAACTTACTTGCCGGCACGGCTGAAACGCTTCCGCGCCGCGACAAGCATTCGAACAGTTTCCGTATGTGCCTCTTTGAATCCGGCAATGGTCACGCTGGAACCCTTGACGTACTCAAGCACAGCCTGCTCCGCATCAACCAATGCCTGACATGCATCGGCAACTTCTGACGCGATCTCATGCGGAATGTTGGTGACGCCGTTCATGTCGCCATGCAGCAGGTCACCGGTACGCACAACAAGCCCGCCGACACGAACATCTTCGCCGATGGATGTGAAGTGGCAGTACCCATGCGCACAGATTTTACTGCCCACAAACACAGGATAATTAATTGCTTCAACCTGCTCGATGTCCCGGCCGCCACCGGAAGTGATCAATCCTGCCGAGCCAAATGCTTTGTACGTGGTACACATGACTTCGCCGAACGTCGCTGCCACAGCTGGATCGTCCGTGTCCTGAAAGACCATGATCGGTGCACCGGGTAGCCCGCTGTAGCGTTCCACCTGATCGGTCAGTTCCCCGTAGCTGTCGCCACTGGAAGGGGCGGCAGAACGAAAAGTCGTGGTCAGCGCGTATCCAACCATCGGGGGCAGCTTGGGAAAGCACGCGGTGATGCGGCAGTCCATAAAGCCCTCGTTACGTGGGCGAACGTCGAACAATTCGATCGCGTTGCAGACCGTCGGCGTGTCATATTTGGCGAGCTCCGCGAGCTGGGCAACAGAAAGTCCGGATGTGGCCATGGGTCGGTTCCTTTCCTGGCAGATTCGCAATGCAGCGTACCGGAAACGAGCATTGACGTCACACCACTCGGTGTGACCAAGGTCGTACACCCATACGGTTTGGATTCGTTAATATAGATGTCTCAACGGAAACCCGCCCGTCATGGAGCAACTGGCATGCTGTATCGCAACATTCCCGGTACTGATCTGAACGTAAGCGCCCTGGGCTTTGGTAACTTCGTCTTCGGCACCAACTGGTGGGGTGAATTCAGCGACGACGAAGGCATTGCGCTACAGAATTTCGCGTTCGACCAGGGGGTGAACTTCTTCGACTCCGGTGCCGCCTACGGCAATGGGCGCGCCGAATCGCTGCTGGCAAAGACGATTGAATATGCCGGGCGAGAGAACGTCGTGGTCTCCACCAAGTTCGGCTATGACTTCTACTCCGATGTCGGCGACAGCGGCCATCGCGAGCGAAAGCAGGACTTTTCCGCGTCATTCATGCGACATGACCTGGAAATGTCATTGAAGCGGCTCAAGGTCGACTGTATCGACCTGTACCAGGCACACAATCTCAAGCTGCCGCAGTTTCAGGATGAGATGTTCGACACGCTGAAGAAGTTTCAGGAAGAAGGCAAGGTTCGTTACTGGGGCATCGCTCTGGGACCAGCCATCGGCTGGCGCGAAGAAGGCTATAAATCCTTCATCGAATGCAAAGCGGACGTGGTGCAAACAGTGTTTAACATGTACGAACAGGACCCCGGGCGCGAGTTCTGTGAAATCTCCGAACAACTCGGGCGCGGCGGCGTGATTTCGCGCGTGCCGACCAACTCGGGCATTCTGGATGAAGAGTTCAAGTCCTCAGAGCACACTTTCCCACCGAACGACCACCGCAAGTTCCGCGATAAGAACTGGCTTATCTACGGCCTGAAGAAAAACGACGTCATGCAGCCGATCGCGAAACAGTACAACTGCAACCTGCGCCAACTGGCGTTCAAGTGGCTGCTGTCCTTCCCGACGCTGGTGAGTGTTGAGCCGAACCTGCTTACCGAAAAAGATGTACGCGATTACTGCGAAGCCTGTGAAGGGCCTGAACTATCCGCAGAAACGCTGAAACAAATCGAAACGCTCTACGCGACAGACTTTCACATGGGTGCTGATGCGCATCCGTGCGACTGGAAGTCCAGCGTCACGCCGGACGGGACGATCCGCAGCGCGTATCAGAAGCCGGTTGTTGCGGGTTAATCGCGTATCGCTTCCATTAATCAGAAAAGTTGAATCATGAAAATTGAACACGTCGCGTACCAGGTACAGGACCCGATCGCTGTTGCCAAGTGGTACAGCGAAAATCTCGGACTGCGCGTCAAACGCGCGAACGAGACAGGTCCAAAGATGCACTTCCTCGCAGATGATGGCGACCACGTCATGATCGAGCTGTATCACAACCCCATCGCGCCGCTGCCGGACTACCGGAACCAGCACGCACTGATCCTGCATGTCGCCTTTACGAGCGACAACATTCAGGCTGACTGGGATCGACTGGTCGCGGCCGGCGCAACAGTCGACAGCGAACCGGAAACAACACCCGCCGGTGATACCGTTGCCATGCTTCGCGATCCATGGGGGTTCTGTATTCAGCTGGTGAAGCGTGCGGAGCCTATGATCTGACGAGATGTCACCGAGTTCCCTGAATATCTTGATGCCGGTGGTTGGATCGGCAGGTGATGTCCATCCGTTTACCGGCTTGGGTAAAGCACTGCACAAACGCGGACACGAAGTAACCATTCTGACCGCGGGCAAATTTCAGAAGACCGTCGAAGATGCCGGGCTACGCTTTGTCGCAACCGGTACTGCTGAAGAATTCGACGAAGCAACTGAGAATCCTGATCTGTGGCACCCGCGCAAGGGCATTATGGTGGTCATGCAAACGATCACTGAACATCTGCGCAGGCTGTACGACCTGATTGCTCAGCACGACCAGCCCGGTCGGACTTTAATGGTCTGCCATCCGTTGGCGTTCAGTGCGCGCGTCTACGAAGACAAACATGACACACCGTCGGTCACGATCCATCTGGCCCCGTCCTCAATTAGAACCCATCATATGATCCCCGCATTCGCGCCAGGCAAAAGTGTGAGTAACTTGCCGATGTGGCTCAAGAACATCGCGTGGTGGCTGGTCGATCACCGGATGTTTGATCGATTTCTCGAAAAGGACCTGAATCGCCTGCGCGCCGAGTTGGACCTGCCACCCGTCAGCCGGGCTTTCGCCGGATGGATCAACTCGCCAAACAAAATAATCGGCCTGTTTCCGGAATGGTTCGGCCCGGTCCAACCCGACTGGCCGAGGCAATTATCGCTGACCGGCTTCCCAAGATATGACGAGGCGGATCAGCACGATCTGGATCCCGCACTCTGCGCCTGGCTAGACACAAATGACAAACCGATCGCCATCGCGCCCGGCTCAGCCAATGCACATGGCGACGACTTTGTGCGCGAAGCAATTGACGCCATCGGCCGGTTGAACAAACGCGCGCTGGTTCTGACGCGCTATCCGCAAATCCTGCCGGACCCGCTGCCAGATCACGCAATGCATGTGGACTATGCGCCGTTCTCAGAAGTCTTTCCCCAATGCGCCGCCGTCATTCATCACGGCGGTATCGGCACCTGTGCCCAGGGGCTTGCCGCCGGCGTGCCGCAACTGATCATGCCGATGGGTTTCGATCAACCGGACAACGTCACACGCCTGATGCAATTGGGTGTCGGCGACGGCATTGTGCGCAGCAAGTTCAAGGCGACGCGCGTCGCGGACACACTTAGTCGGCTCTTAAACGACAACCGTGTCAACAATGCGGCCAGTCGTTACGCCGAACAGGTGGCAAGTGACCCAACATTGGACACCGCCGCACAAATCGCGGAAGCCGCATTCCACAAGCAGCCGTCTCATTAAGACGCGACGTTAAGACAACCCGTTCATATTCGCTTTTATTTGTGTCCATTCGCGGCTACTGCACCCCAAATTAAAGTATCCTTGTCTGCAATGTTGATGACCCTGTCTGCCTACGTGCATCAGATCGATCCGTTCGCGATCTGGCCGATCCGCTGGTACGGCCTGTCCTATCTGATCGGTTTCACCATCGGCTGGTGGATGATTCGCGGCATCGCACGGGCGGGGAACACAACCGTCAAGCCGGCCGAGATATTCGATCTGGTCGTCACGCTGGCCATTTCCATCGTCATCGGCGGGCGACTGGGCTACGTGGTTTTCTACCAACATGAAATGCTCTGGGGATTCAACAGCAGCTTTCCATTCTGGGACGTACTGGCGATCAATCGCGGCGGCATGGCAAGCCATGGCGGGCTGATCGGCGTGATGTTCGGCAGTTGGTGGTACGCGCGCCGACACAAACACAGCTGGGCACACATTGTGGACCTCGGTGTATACGGCGCGCCGCTGGGGCTGTTTTTCGGGCGTGTGGCCAACTTCATCAACGGCGAACTCTACGGGCGCGAAGCCCCGGAGAACCTGCCATGGGGCGTCAAGTTCCCGCAGGAGATTTTCCAGTGGGACGGCGCATCAATCGGCTGGCTCGAACAGGCTTACCCCCCGCCACCGGCGATTACCGGCCAGTCGCAATACGTCCACTGGTTCATCGAACAGATTCAGGCCGGCAATCAGGAAGCAATCAAGATCATTGAGCCGCTACTGACGACACGGCATCCGTCACAAATCTATGAGGCGTTGCTGGAAGGTCTGGTGCTGTTTGCGATTCTGGCGATTGCATGGATGAAGCCGCGCAAGCCGCTGTTTATTTTCAGCCTGACGTGCCTGGTTTATGCTGGGTTCCGAATCATCGTTGAGTTCTACCGTGAGCCGGATGCACATCTTGGCTTGCAGGCTTCGCTCTCGCGCGGACAGTGGCTGAGTATTGCGATGATCGCGGCGTCAATTGTGCTGATGATCATCGCCTGTCGGCGCAATGTACCGAAGATGGGTGGGTGGTTGAAGGCGAAGAATGCGACCGATGGCACGAAACCAACGTGACAATCGTTCGCAACGGCTACACGACAGTTTTTTTTCTGAACCGAGGTCGGCGCAGAAGCATGCCGGTCAGCCCCATACAAATAAACAATGCACTGCTCGGTTCTGGAGCGCTGGTGAAAGTCATGGAATCAATCGTTCCCGTAAGAAGACCATGCCATTTAAAACTTAGATCAAAGTGTGCACCTTCGAAGTCGGATAAACTTAATGACTTCGGAAATTTTTGCGCGTCACTGAAAACTGTCCCGAAAAAATCGAAAAGTTGAATCTGAAATAGATCAAGTGGATACTTACTTAATCCAGGACCAGCTGGTTCGACTGGATAAGCCAAGTCGTCAACGATGTCAGGACCAATCATTGCAGCGGGTTGGATTACCATAGTGACATATTCATCGCGACCCGACTGTGGATCAGAATTTTTTATTCGGACGGTTCCCCACGTTGACGACGATGACATCAGACCTAACGTAGATGTGAAGTCTGTGGTCGTTGAAGTGTAATCGCCAATATTAAGGGTTAAGGTTGATATGACGTCATTAAACTCTGCATGATATGGATACGTCCGATCCGACATCGGTTCTACAAACTCCAGTCTATATGAGCCCGACAAAGATTGGCCGGCATGAAACAGACCGTCAGGCATTGAGTGAGTGTCGATGACAGTACCTGTAAACGTCACATCAATCGTTTCAGCACGCGTAGCTGAATCAGACACCATCATTACCAACGGGGCCAAACAGAAAAACAGACTGCACCCCAAACTTCTTGGCCATCTCATTTGTGAAATCCCCCATGTTGGAACTAACGAATAGGCGTTCAACAACATACGCCTCAAGCCCGTAGCAAGAGCAGGCAGGCGAAAACTACCCCGCCGTTTATTGCGGTACGAAACAAATCGATTCGAAAAGGAAACACAATCATCGTATACACACCACACAAAACGTATAACCGGCATCGTCGCGCTTAAAGTCAGGCTGTGTGATTTCTCCGAGATCGGGACCGGCGCAGCAGCATACCGGCCAGACCAATACTGAAGAGTAAAGCACTTCCTGGTTCGGGGGTCGTTGAGCCGGGGAAAGTAATCGAATCAATCCTCCCGGTAACACTGCCGTAATACGGCGATAAATTCAGTGTGAATGTTGCTGTATCAAAGTCAGAAAGATCAAGCAAAGCAGGGAACTCAGTCGCATCGTCAAACACAGCGCCCGAGTGGTCAGACATCTCAATCAAAAATGAATCCAAACTGTAGCTTTTTGTAGGTGTTACACCGAAAGCGTAATAGGTAAAACCGCCCGATGGATAGAGATCAGGACCGGTGAGGTATTCGGGTGTGATTGCAATTTTGTAGGTATCACTGCCTGTAGACGGTTGCGCATTATCAATATCGATCGTTGCATGTGATGGCTTGTAAGTTTCCAGGTCGGATGAAAATGATGTGAATTCGCCTATGCTAAATCGAAAATCATAGATGGCGTTACCGTATGTAGCACTTTGCGGTGTCGAAGAGGACGAAACCGGGTCCACAACTCTAAACCGATACGAACCATGCAAAGGCCGACCGTCACTGATAAAAAGAGGAGGTCGGCCATCAATGCTGGTAATTGTGCCGGTAAAAGCCACCTCAATTATTTCAGCCCACGCGCATGGCGCAATCGTGACCATAACCAGTAAGACTGTGCTGAAAACCAAACCACGCCTCAAATCTCGTAGTTGTCTCACTTTTGATATCCCCCATGTTGGAACCCACAGAAGGGTCGCTAACAGCAAATAAATCGACACAACACTTCGTGTGTTGCTACACATTAATCCGCAATCACCGCCCCATAACAATTAAGTCGCAATACAGAAGATAAATTTATCTTTATATGGCAGTACAAAGCGCATAGGCGCCATAACCGGAACCGCATCATCACGGGTGATGGTCCTACTTCACAAACCGCAGCGCATAAACCGGCGGGAGATGGGCCGAGACATGCTGCCAGGCGTCGCCCTGGTCTTCGGTGGTCCAGACGGAGCCGGTGGTGCTGCCGAATGCGAGGCGGTTGCCGGTGGCGTCGATGTCCAGCGCGTGGCGGAAGATCAGGTCGTACGCATGTTCCTGCGGCAAGCCGCTACGCAAGGTGTCGAACGACTGACCGCCGTCGCGCGTGCGTGTGATGACGACTTTCCCGTCGACCGGCACGCGCTCTTCGTCTTTCACGGCCGGGGCAAACCATGCGATGTCCGGATCATCCGGATGCACCGCCACGGCAAAGCCGAACGTCGAAGGGCCGGCCGACTTGATCTCGTTCCAGTTTCGACCGGCGTCGGTCGAACGAAAGATGCCGTTGTGATGCTGAATCCACATGCCGTTCGGCTTGGACTTGCAACTGACCATGTAATGGGCGTCCTGTGTGTCCGGCTCGCCGGCCTGTTCGGGCGGCATATATTCGGCGCGCAAACCTTCGCCATACAGTTCCCATGTTTCGCCCGCGTCGCCGCTGTGCCAGACGCCGCCGCAGGAGATGGCGATGGTCAGGTCGTTGGGGTTGTCCGGATGAACGCAGATGGAATGGATGCCGGGCACGTCGTACCCACCGCCGAACCACTTGGCGCGGTTGGGCAGGTTCCAGAGTGAATCGATGAACTGCCACGAGTCGCCGCGATCGCGCGAGACGAACATGCCGCCGGGCAACGTGCCGCACCAGATCGCGCCGTCGCCGCCAATCTGAAGAATCCATACCTGTTCGAGCTTCCAGGGAATCGGCGTGCCGCGCATCGGGCATTTGACCGGGTCGTGTCCTTCCGGCATCTCGGGATAAGTCGGCACGGCCGACTCTTCCCACGTTTTGCCGCCATCAATGCTGCGCTGCATCTTGGTGCCAAAGTGCCCATGGTTCAGTGCGGCGAGAATGAACTGGCCGTCTTCTGAGGCGACAGTTGCGGTCACCGGCGCGCCGAGAAAAGCGGTATTGGTCACGGACCATGCGGCGTCATTTCGATTGAGTGTGAACAGTCCCTTGCGCGTCGCGACGTGAAGCGTGTCCGCCATGTTTAAATTCTCCGGAGAAGGTTACGTGTCGTTTGTTTGCCCACCTTCCGCTCAGACTGGTGTCAGGCGGACCAATAGTTTACCCGCCGGAGAGGGCTTGCATCACATAAATTTCACTATCCGGCTCGACCGGGTCGCTGAGTCCCTGCCGATCGCGTAGCGGGAGGCCGTCAACAAAGATATTCATGTGCTTTCGAAGCACCGCCTGATCGTCTAGAACATAGCTGCGCACCTTGGGATAGGCGGTGAATACTTCCTCAAGCGCCTCGCGCACCGTCGCGGCGGATACGTCCATGCCATGGCATTCGATGTGGCGTTGTAGGTTTTTGGTGAAGGTGACGGTTGGCATGATATCTATCGTATCGGGTTTAGTGGTCGTGGGAACGGGTCGGGCAACCGCATTCGGGACAAGTGTCTATACGGCTACCTGACAGGTTGTAGTTACATCGGTAGCAGCATGCGAACTGACCGTAATCTAACTCATGTCGCAGAAATTTCTTTGTACGCCAATAAACCCGTATAGCATAAACACAGATGATGACTGACAGTACGATATGCAACCAGCTCCAAGAATAGAACACAAACCTGAATGTTTCGTAATCTTCCATAGTCTCAATCTTCCGAGGTGCAAACATTTGATACAGACGCAAACACACCAAGAAGAAAACGTAAACTGCGAAATAAACATATAAGCGTGGTGCATTGTAGAATCGAGCCGCTTGAAGTTTCTGTCGAACGGTAAGTTGCACAAACCGCTTATCCATCTGCATCAGGCTTTGGATAGAAAACTTCCAGTAAAAACCCCTAGTCGATCGTAGTGTGGCACTAAACATTCGTATTCACTTGCGGCTCACTTCCTATACCGCCAATTCAATGCGCGGGTCAACCCACGCGTACGCCACATCAACGATCAGGTTGAACAACACTAGGATCGTCGAGTACGTCAGCACCACGCCGAGTATCAGGAACTGGTCCTTATTCAGCACCGCGTTGACGAAGTGTTCCCCCATGCCGGCGATGTTGAAAACGTGTTCGACCACAAACGAGCCGGTCATGGTGGTCGCTGCGGCCGGGCCGAGATAACTGAGCACCGGAAGAAACGCGACCTTCAACGCGTGTTTGAACAACGCCTGTCGAATGGACAATCCTTTGGCCCGAGCAGTACGAATAAAATCGCTGGCCATCACATCCGCCAAACCCAAACGCGTCAGGTGGGCAATGTAAGCGGCCGGCATCGCGGCCAGTGTCAATGCAGGAAGGATCAAATGCGTCGGCTTGCCCCACCCGCCCGGCGGCAGAACAGGAATGATGCCAGCAAACAAAACCAGCAGAATCGAGCCGGTCACAAATGTCGGCAGACTGACGCCCACCAGCGCGACGCCCAAGCTGGACAGATCGAAGATCGAACCCGGCTTGAGCGCGCCAACAATCCCTGCTGACATGCCGATGACCACTGCCAGCACCAGCGCGCTAAACCCGAGTATGGCGCTGACGGGTAGGCCGGCTGAGATGATCTGGTTTACCGACTGGTTCTGGTAAACCAGGCTCGGGCCGAAGTCGAGTTTGGTGACCACGTTCCGAACATAGCTAACTGCAAAATTGCCGGGGCTGTCCAAGTTGTACCGCTTGAGCATGGCCTGCTCGATCTCTGGCGGCGGGCGGCGGTCTTCGGTTTCAAGCGGGTTGCCGGGAATCTGCCACGCAAGGATAAATGTAATGGCAAAGATCACCGCCAGAATCAGCGGCGTCTGCAACAGTCGCCATGCGATAAAACGCAGCATGTCGGAATTGTAGGTGATTCAATGAAGATGTTGAAAGCGTGTCTTGTCAATCATCCCGACGGCGGCCAAAGAGCACACCCAGTACAACCAAAACCCCACCGGCCGCCCAGACAAGATGCTGCCCCTGCAACGGGCCGACAGAAAGTTCACCGACTTTCGGGATCAGATGCCCCGCCAGGATAATTCCCGCTGCCGGCACCATGAAGACCGTCATCTTCTTGCCGCGGAAGATACAGGAAGCAAGCAGCACCAGCCCGGCCAGGCCGGCGCTGTAGCTGGAAAGCAATTCCGTCACGATGGATGGCGCCAATGGGATAGTGAGTGGCTCCGCTTCGCTGGCATCACCCAGCCGGATCTGCTTGATCGATTCAAGGTTCACCTGCTTAAGCGATTCAACCGAGCCGGTCTGCTCCTTGAGGCTGCCGGGGATCAGATCGTTTTTGTGCATCCACAAAACACAAGCGATGACCAACAGCGCCCCGACTACAAATCGCATGCGCGCGCCGAGCAATAGGTTCATCAGCCACGTCATGATGCCCGGCCGATCGATCTCGCGCTCGCCTTCTTCGTTCTCATCACCGTAGATCATGCGGTTGACATCAACCTTCTGAGTCGTGCCTTCAGGTAGCGCTTCACCTTCCGGCGTGCGATCTGCTGCCTTGACCGATTCCTGGAACTTGGCCGCGGACGCCACCATCGACACAGCGGTCCACTCGGCTTCCTTACGAGCCTGCAGTTCGTTCATGCCCTGGGCTTTGAGTTTTTCGCGTTCGATCTTTTGCAGGTGCTTGGCTTGCTTCGCTTCTTCGCGAGCGCGAAGCTTTTCATCAATCCAAGCGATCGCCCCATCGCGCCACACACCATGACGCCGGCGCGGCTTGCCGTCATCTCCCTTGCCCCATTTTTCACGTGCGGCCAGCTTGGCTTCGTAGCCAAACAGTGTTTCGAAAAAAAGCTCCCAATTCTTACCGCTGTATTTACAGACAAAGCGCCGCAGCGCGTCTTCCTCAAGTCCTTTTAAGCGCATGGATTTGAGTATGTCCTGCACTTCCTGCGTGGACACGGCGCGATCCTTCTTGACCATGCGATCGATCGTGAAGTGAAATCCGGCTGCAATGACTGCCGCAATCACACAGACCCCGATCCACGCCCAGAGCAGCTTGAACACCCACAACAGGAGTACGATGCCGACCAAACCAACGAACCACATGGCCCAATCAGTGAGTTTGCTGCCGAATACCAACTGCCGCACCTTGGCAAACAGAACGGTTTTCTGCGTGATGCCGGTCAGTCCGAAGTAACACAAGCTGGTCAGCAGCCAGAGTCCCAGCGCCGCGCCGCCCATGATCGGTTTGCCCATTAACGGAAGAATCACAACCAGCGCGACACACAACAACGTAAAGACGAGCTTCAGCAACCCGCGCAGCTTGGCCTTGGAAGACTTGTTAAATGTGTCGACTGCGGACTCGAGCAACGCGGCATGTTGCTCCTTTGGCGTGAACGGCCCAGCGGAACTGATCCCAAGAAACGTCTCGAGGGCCTCGATCAGATCATCAATCGATTGATAACGATCATGCGGCCGCTTGGCCACCATCTTCAGAACGATCTGCGACAGATTCTTCGGCACGCGACTGACCACCACGTCCGGCGGGACGACCGGCTCGGTCGCGTGTTTGCTCATCACCTCCATGATGGTCTTGCCTTTAAAGACATGCTGAGCGGTGACGAGCGTGTAAAGCGTGCAGCCGAGCGAATAGATGTCGGCCCGTTCATCTACGTTGGCCGCGTCGCTTGCCTGCTCCGGAGCCATGTACGCAGGCGTGCCCATTGCGGCGCCAGCTACTGTGACGCCACTGGTGGCCGACAGTTTGGCACTGTTGCTCTTGGGCGAACTCGGGCGCTGCTTGCCACTCCAGTCTTTGGCAGCCTCCGCCTCTTCTTCCGCTGCTGCGGCGCCGGGTGTTTTGACCAGACCGAGATCAGCGACCTTGACGATGCCCTCTTCGTTGAGCATCAGGTTGTCAGGCTTGATATCGCGATGCACCATGCCATGGTCATGGGCGAACTTCAAACCACGCGCTGCTTGCAGAATGTAGCCGACCGCTTCTTCCGAATCGAGCGCGCCTTTCTCATTAATCAGGTCCTGCAACGACCGGCCGGGAACGAATTCCATACTGAAGAAATGGGTCTTCTTGTCTTCACCAATGTCGTAAATCTGTACGACATTGTGATGGACCAGTTGAGCAGCGGCATAGGCTTCGCGCGTAAAGCGGGAAAGGAAGATCGGATCGGCGGCCCACTGTTCGTTCATAGTCTTTACCGCAACCGCTCGGTCCAGTGATAGTTGCCGGGCAAGGTAGACACTGCCCATACCGCCGCGCCCGAGCAGGCGCTCGATCTGGTAGCCACCAAGCGTGCCACGCAATTCGCCACCGCCACCTGTCGGCGCACCGCCTGAGCCCGCACCCCCGGAAGGTGCGGTAACGTCGGGGTTGCTGGCGACCGTTGCGCCCGGGTCGCTTGCCAAGGTAACGTCGGGGATTCCCGGGTCAGACGCGATGGTCTCGTCGACATCTACCGAACTGTCGGTCCCCATCCCGGCATCGGGCACGGCTGAGTCGTTAATGTTCGACAACAACGTGTCGCCTTCATCCGTCGGCGACATCGGCGCCACTTCGTCGACAGGATCGACCGAGTCGCCCTGCCCGCCCGTGCGCGGCGGATCGGACTTCTCTACAACCGGATAAGACACTTTGCTTTCAGTCGCGGGAATGGTCTGATCCGGGTCCGGCGTGGGGGCTTCCGGGCGCGATGCCGCAACCGTCACATCGACATCTTCGGCCGGCTTAGCAGCCTTGATCTGGGCCACTCGCTTTTCGAGTTCTTCGCGTGTCTTGAAAACAGCCATCTGCTGCTCGGCGTCCGGATCGCCCTTGACCAACAGAATAAAGCCCTGCTTACACTTGTCGCACTTAGGCGTGTAGCGATTGGGCTTGGCATTTCGCACCTCGATCCGGTGCGCGCAGTGCGGACATTGAATCAACATCGCCACTCTCCTCCCACAGAGAATTTGGCGTTTAGCCAGACCACCTTTGGAGCCGTAAGGATCAGACTAAATTCGGGGTGTTGGCCGGTCAAGAAAATTTCTGATGAGCTTTGTTGTGGGTATGGAAATGGGGATTGGCAGCTGGGTCCCAAGCTCAGGAGGGCCTGGGCTTTGGGCGTTTTTACCCGTTCATCCGCATATGGAAACAAAATTCGATAACCTGTTCCGCTTATGTTTGAGTGGTTTGGCGAACTGACGGCCGACAATCTGTGGCTCAAGGAGTGGCTGGCACTGGTGTCCGCGGTGGTGCCGGTCTATGCGGTCATCGCCGTTGGGGCGGGCGCTCGGCGGGTGAACTGGCTGACCCACGAGGCTGATGAAAGCATGCTGAAGCTGGTGCTGCGCGTGCTCCTGCCGTGTTTCATTCTCGACGTGCTGATCGGCAACCAACGCGTGTTGGTGCTCGGGGATATGTGGCTGCCACCACTGGTTGGGCTCGGGACACTCGCCCTGGGTTACATGCTCTGCATTGTGCTAGTGCGCCTGCTGCACAGACATATGGGACTGATGGACGTTATTCAACAGCGCACGTTCAGCTTTGCAACCGGCACGTACAACTGGGGCTACATTCCCATTCCGCTGGTCATGATGAAGTACGACAACGACACACTGGGCGTATTGATCGTACACAACCTGGGCGTGGAGATCGGGCTCTGGTCGCTGGGGCTGATCGTCTTAAGCGGCGGCATGAAAGCCGGCTGGTGGAAACACATCATCAACCCGCCGCTCATCAGCATTCTTCTCGCGCTGGTTATCAACATGACCGGCGCGCATGCTTACGTGCCAACTTTTATAAGAACGATCTTTCATATGCTCGGCATCTGTTCGATTCCGATGGGATTGATCCTTGTCGGCGCGATCATGGCGGACCACTTTGACAAAGACAGCCTCCGGCAGGGCAAGTCCACCACGGCCTGGGGCTGCATCCTGCGACTGGGCGCGATTCCCGCACTGTTCATGACGCTGGCATGGTTCGCCCCGCTGCCGGAAGACTTGCGAATCGTGGTGGTTATTCAGGCCGCCATGCCGGCCGCAGCATTTCCGATTGTGATGTCCAAGCACTACAACGGCGACCCTCCCACAGCTTTGCGCGTCGTGCTGGGAACGTCATTATTAAGTCTGCTGACGATTCCACTGGCGCTCTCATTAGCAACTCATCTGGAACTGCTCTGAATCCGCCAAAGAGTGCTCAAACAGCACACATCAACTATCATATTGCTATGGCAAATCTCGGACGTGAAGCCGAAGCTCAACGCATCCTTCAGACATACGGCCAGGACAACGGCCCGCGCGTGATGGAACTGCTTGAAAGGCAGTTTGTGATTCTTGCGAATCGCGCCCAGGTGCTGCTGGGCTTGTGTGGCATTGTTATTACAACCACCGGCTTCTCCGGGCGTCTGATCGCTGGCACGAACCAGTTGGCGCAAATCACGATCATTACAGGTGTAAGCCTCACGCTGGCCGCCGCGGCAACGGCGGTCTGGGGTGTGTTGCATCTGCGATGGATCAGCCAGCAACCCGGGGATCAGATTCACGATTGGCTCATGGAAACATTGTTCTATCGTGACCGCAAAATGAAATATTACCGGTATGCGATCGTGTTGTTATTACTGGGTCTGGCATTTTACGTGTTCGCAATTTCCATGATGTTGCTGAACCCGGAAGCTGCTACCGTCGCGTCGGGGCGATAAGTTACGCCCCATCGCACCCCAGTTCTATTGCCAAGGGTCCACTCATGATCAGTCCTGCTATCCCTGAGAATGAAATCCAGCGCCTGCAAGACCTGCGCGCCTTGTCGTTGCTGGATACGCCGCCACAGGAACGTTTTGACAATATTGTTAACCTGGCTCAACAGATGTTCCAACTGCCAATCGCGTATATCGCGCTGGTGGATACGGACCGGCAATGGTTCCTCGCCAAGTGCGGTATCGACGCCAACCAGACCGGCCGCGACGTGTCTTTCTGTGGGCATACGATTCTCAAGAACGAGCCGATGATCATTTCTGATGCGCGCGAAGATGAGCGATTTAAAGACAACCCCATGGTGACCGGCGAGCCATACGTTCGTTTCTATGCCGGTTTTCCACTGCGTGGCCCAAAGGGGACGAACGTTGGAACGCTGTGTGTGGTGGACAATGAGCCGCGCGAACTGCCGGACGATCAACTGGTGATTTTCGAATCGCTGGCCCGGTTGGCAGAGCAACAACTGGGAATGACCAACCTGATCGATGCGCAACAGGAATTGATCGATACACAGGCACAACTCGTAACCATGCAACGCCGCCTGAGCGGTGAACTGGCAGAAGCAGCGCGATACATTCGTTCACAGCTACCCGAACCGATTCAAGACGTTGTTGAGGCGGAGTATGAATTCATCAGCTCGAGCCAGCTTGGCGGCGATCTGCTGGGTTATCACTGGATTGATAACGACCATATGGCGGTTTATCTGCTGGATGTGTGTGGCCACGGCGTCGGGGCGTCGCTGATGTCTGTTTCGGTGTACAACGCGATTCGTCGGCAGGCACTTCGCGACACCGAATTTCGCGATCCCGGTTCTGTTCTGGACGCGCTGAACCGTGCGTTCCCGATGGAAGAACACAATCAGAAGTTTTTCACGATGTGGTACGCGTGTTATGAGCGCGGCAGCCGAACGCTGCGATATGCCAGCGCGGGCCATCCACCGGCGCTGCTGATCGAGCCTGATTCGGATGAGCCGACGTACCTGGGCTCACCCAATTTCATGGTCGGCGTCCTGGAAGATGCCGAATTTGAAACGCACGTGATGCCGATGCAGACGGGCAGTCGGCTGTACCTGTACAGCGACGGCGTGACTGAGTGCCGCAATCCCGGCGGGGATATGCTTGGCATTTCCGGACTGTCAAAAGTCCTTATGCAATGTAACGCAGAGGAATCAAGCATCCCGAACCAACTGGTCAACCGCGTGCGCGATTATGTTGGAGAACAGGGATTTGAAGACGATTTTTCGGTGCTGCAACTGACGTTTCGTTGATCATGGGCCAAGCTGCCACTCGGCCGAATTGCCACGCACAGACGGCATCGCTTGCATTACCACACATAACCCGTTGCAATAGTGGTCTGTCACAAAGGTAACCCGTTCTGATGATGCCAACGCTTCGACATCGTTTGTTTATCTGTATCGCCATTACGGTTGGCGCGATCTGCTGGTGGGCGGTCGGGCCGTGGCTCAGCGCGGCAGATGGGTCAACGGGAATCAGCCTGATGTCAGCGCGCGTACCACCTGCTGTCGCGATATTGCTCGCATTGGTTGCAGCTGTTCCTGCAGTCGGCGCAGGGCTGGCAGTTTCGTCAGCGGGGCATCCGCTTTCGGGGTTATTCGCTGTTTCGTGCGCGCTGGGGATTCTCGCAATCTGGGGTGGGCCGATCGATGGTTGGATGTTTCGCAACAACCTGCCAAACGAATATGGCTGGCTGATGTTTGAAACGCTGATCTGGTTTGCCGGCGTACTGATCATGCTGACGGTGGTTCAGCAGTTGCGATCTCCCATGCGCGTTCGTATTCCAGCACTGGCGTTTGATGATCATCTTGATGTAGACACACACATTCGTTGGCCACAGGCACAAGCCATGGGCGCAGGGCTGACGTGCGCGATCGTGAGCGCCGCCCTGGCGTGGGCGTGTATTGCGGATAGCGATTCGGGACAGGTAATCGGCTCACTCCTTCTGGCTTTCACCGTCGGCGGGATGGTCGGTCAGTTGCTATTTCCGCAATCCAACCCGATTGGAATTCTATTCAGCCCGGGCCTCGTAGCGATGGTTGCTTACGCGTATGTGTTGATTCGATTTTCATCGACAGACCAGGTTATGGCTGCCTGGTTCGGCCGGTCATCCGGCTTGGCCCTGTCACAACGCTTGCCGGGAATTGCACTGGCTCTGCCGATCCACTATGCCTCTGCAGCCTTGGCCGGCACAACGATGGGAATCGGGATCGCCCATACCATCGAATCAACAAAGAATCGCGTTGTATCATCCTGACCTCTTTTCGATTTTCTTCCGCATGGAGTTCTGACCATGGCTCGTTCCGGTCGCTTGGCACTTGGGTTGGACTTCGGCACCGAATCTGTACGTGCCTTGCTGGTAGATTTAAACGGCAAGGAGCGCGGCTCGGCGGCCGTGCGATATCCACACAGCCAGATCACACAGAAACTGCCGGGCACCAACGAATCGTTGCCGCCCGACTTTGCATTGCAACACCCGCAGGACTGGATCGACGCATCTGCCAAAGCAGTGAAACAGGCGATGAAGATCGCCAAGGCCGATGCCGGCGCCGTCGTCGGCATCGGCGTGGATTTCACCAGCTGCACAATGCTGCCCGCCCTGCGCGATGGTACTCCGCTCTGCCAGCTCGACAAGTTCGCCGGCGAAAAATACGCGTGGCCCAAATTATGGAAGCACCACGGCGCAAAGAAACAGACAGACCACATCAACGCCATCGCCGCAAAGCGTAAGGAAGCCTGGCTGGATCGATACGGGCGCATAATCGGGCTCGAATGGTTCTTCCCAAAAGTACTGGAAACGCTCGACAACGCCCCGGCCGTGTACAACGCAGCAGAAGTCTGGCTCGAGGCGGGTGACTGGTACGTCTGGCAACTGGTCGGCGCGACGGATGCAGACAGCCTGCCGCGCTCAACCTGCCAGGCTGGCTACAAGGCCATGTGGAACTCCGCCACCGGCTATCCGAGCGAGGCGTTCTTCAAAGCCGTCAATCCGAAGATGCAACACGTCGTTCGCGACAAGATGCCCGGAAGAATGCTCGCCCCCGGCGAAGTAGCGGGCGAGCTATGCGCTCCGATCGCAAAGAAAATGGGGCTGACCGCCGGTATTCCCGTCAGTGCCGCGATCATTGATGCGCATGCGGGTGTCCCCGGCGCGGGGGTTGGTGAGCCGAGCACACTGGTAATGGTCATGGGCACCAGCAGTTGCCACATGCTCAACGCGCGCGTCGAACAGTTAATCCCCGGCGTGGCCGGCGTCGTGGAAGGTGGCATCCTGCCTGGATACTTCGGCTACGAAACCGGCCAAGCCGCGGTTGGCGACGCGTTCGACTGGTTACGACGAATGGCCGGTCACAAAAATTTCGACAAGTTCAACGACGTAGCAGGCAAGCTGCCGCCCGGCGCCGACGGCGTGCTTTGCATGGACTGGTTCAACGGTTGCCGCACGCCACTGATGGATGGCTCATTGCGCGGTGCGTTCACCGGCATGACCCTGGCCCACGACGCAACACACCTGTACCGCGCCCTGCTGGAAGCATCCGGCTTCGGCGTGCGCTGGATCGTTGATCTGCTGCGCGACGGCGGTGTACCGGTTCGCCGATTCGTCGCGACAGGCGGCCTGCCACATCACAATCCGTTGTTGGTGCAGATTTACGCGGATGTGCTCGGTGAGCGAATCATTGTGCATCCGTCCAAGCAGGGACCGGCGCTGGGTGCGGCCATCCTTGGCGCAGTCGCGGCAGGCAAGCGCGCTACCGGGTTCGCCAGCGTCTCCATGGCGGTTAACGCAATGGCCAAAGCCAAGGCGGATCATCCAGACAAGAGTCGCCGCCCCGTAATCGTTCGACCCAATCGCAAGGCAAAGAAAATTTACGACAACGTTTATGAGCGCTACCGCGCGCTGGCTGACGAAGTGGCGAAGGAATCGGCCTGATGCGCCAGGCGCAGGGACAGGCAAGTATTCTTCTCGGGCTGGTCCTGCTGACGTGCGCTATTTACTTTCCCACACTGAGCAATACGTTCATCTGGGATGACGACACGTATGTTATTGCCACCCAGCAGCTCAACGGGCTGAGCGGCCTTGGGCGCATCTGGTTCGATCCGAGCGCCACACCACAGTATTACCCATTGGTGCACACCACGTTCTGGCTGGAACGAGCTGCGTGGGGGTTGCATCCGACCGGTTATCACGTGGTCAATATGGTGCTGCATGCACTGAATGCGGCGCTGTTGTATCTGCTGTTGATGCGCCTGCGACTTCCCGGCGCGCTATTGGCAGCCGCCATTTTCGCAGTCCATCCGATCCAGGTGGAAACCGTTGCCTGGGTGACGGAACGGAAAAATGTTCTGAGCCTGATGATGTATCTGCTCGCCGCGCTATGCTACCTGCGATTTATGGATCGGCGGCAATGGGGCATGTATGCGCTGTCACTGGTGTGCTACATCGGCGCTTTGTTCTCAAAAACAGTCGCGGCATCGCTGCCGGCTGCATTGCTGCTGGTCATGTGGGCGCAAAACAATCGACAATCGCGCGACGGGCTGATTAATGAAATCAGAAGAATCGGCTGGCACAATGCATTGCCGCTGTTACCCATGTTCGCCGTCGGTCTTGTACTTTCCCTATTGACGATTCGGCTGGAAATCAAAAGCGTCGGTGCAAGTGGAGCCGCGTGGGATCATTCGTTTATCGAACGATGTCTAATCGCCGGTCGCGTCGCATGGTTCTACGCGCGCAAGATCGTTTTTCCCGATCAATTCTGCTTCAACTATCCGCGGTGGACAATCGACGCGGGTATCTGGTGGCAGTACCTGTTTCCCGTGGCGTGGCTTGTCATCATCGCGCTGCTCTACACATGTCGCAAGCAAATCAGGCGCTGGTGGCTTGCAGGCGTACTGTTTTATCTCGGTACGCTATTACCCGCTTCCGGATTCTTTGATGTATACCCGATGCGATTCTCATTTGTCGCCGATCATTTTTCGTACCACGCGGGCATTGGCGTGATCGTTCTGGCCAGTGCGCTGATCGCCAGTGCTATTCGACGATGGCAGGTGATCAAAAAACGGAACGATCAAACATTGTTGGGCGTTGCGGCCGGCATACTCGTTTTGGGACTTGGCGCCCACAGTTGGTACTACGCACACGCATATCACGACGAACAGACGCTATGGCTGGACACGCTTCGCAAAAATCCAAAGTCCTGGATGGCGCACAACTACCTTGGCCGCGTGTACGAGCGCGAGTATGACTATCGCAATCGCGACCCCAAGCTGCTGGAACTGGCGGCCAATCACTACTGGCAAGGTCTGCAACTGCATGATCAGTTTGCCCAGCTGTACGCCAACCTTGGCAGCGTATTGATCAAGACCAATCAGTATCGCGATGCCGAGCCACACCTTCGCCGTGCCGTTGAATTACAACCCGACCTGCCACAGGGTTATTTTCACCTCGGCCAGTCACTGGAAGCTCAAGGTAAATCCGCTGAAGCGATGAAGGCGTACGAAAAAGCCGTTGAACTCTGGCCTGCTTATGTGTCCGCACATCATCGATTGGCCACACTACTGGTTGCCGCAGGTGACACCGATCGCGCGATCAGCCACTTTGAAACATGCATCAAGCTGCGCCCGAATCATCCCGCGCCGCATATCGAACTGTCCCGCCTTTACCTGATGCTGAATGAGCCGGAACAAGCGCACAAACACCTGTTGGAAGCAGAAAAAAAACTGCCTGATCATCCACTGATCGCGGAACTGAAGAAACGGCTCGACGAAACGACTAAACCGTAGCTATCAAACCTATTTCAGATACGCCGCCTCGACCTTGGCGATGGCCGCAACGATATCCTTGGCTTCCTGGCTGCCATAACTTTCATCCATGCCGATGCGGAACGTGTGCTTCAGCGTTTCATGAATGTTCGGCAACTCAAATTTCGGCGTGCGGTCACCCTTGTATTCCGGGGCCGACCATGGGTACTGACTCGTGCCCCACACACGCTGCTGCGTGAACCAGGGCGAGTCGATATTGATACAGTTGTATTCCGTGACGGCCGGCGTAATACCTTCCGCCCTCAGCGCCTGAACAAACGTGGCTTTATCGCAACTGAGCTTCTCAAGGTCCAGTTGAACAAACAGGAACCAGTAGACGTTCTCATCTTCCGGCCGCTCGTCCATCAGCTTCGCGGCTTGCAACGATTGAAGACCTTCCTTCACTTCATTGGCAAACGCCTGTCGGCGACGGATCATGTCCGGCAACTTGGCCAGTTGAACGCGGCCGATCGCACAGCCCATTTCATCCTGGTTCAGATTCAACGACGCAAGCACGTTGCCGGTCGGCCGCTTCTCGCCCCAGTCGTAGGGCTTGCCACGGTCAGCGGCGTAACGAACGTTGCGGAAGATGTCACGGTCTTTCGTAAAGACCACGCCACCCTGTCCGCCGGTCGCGTGATGCTTGCCGAACATGGTGCTGAACGCGCCGACATCGCCCATCGTGCCGACCATGCGGCCTTTGTACTTCGCGCCATGCGCCTGCGCACAATCCTCGATCACCTTGATGTTGTGTTTTGCGGCCAGCTCAAGGATCGGGTCCATATCCGCCGGCATGCCGGAGATATGAGCAACGATGATCGCACTGGTGCGCGGTGTGATGCACGCTTCAATCTGCTTCGGCCCCATGTTGTAAGAGCCCGGCTCCGCATCGCAGATCACCGGAATCATGTTCTGCAGCACGACCGGCATCAAGCCGCCCGGGTCCGTCATTGGCGGGCAGATCACTTCTGTGAACGGCTCCAAGTCCAATGCGCGCAAAGCGACATACACCGACGCCGTGCCGGTGCAGACAGCGTCCGCAAAGCCATCCACGCCGAGAAACTTGATGAACTCAGCCGTATACCCCTTCTCTTCAACGCCGTCGTAGCCGTAAGCATTACGGTCCTCAATACAGCGGTCGAATAATGCAATCGCGGCCTGTTTTTCTTCTTCACCAAACAAGGCGCGCGCCGGCCACGGTTCCGTGCGGACCTTTTCACCACCATTGATGGCGAGTTGTTCTGTTGCAGTACTCATTTTCTTTTCGTCTCCATAAAACAGTCCCGGCATATGAACGGGCTCATACACCGTCGACTACTTGAATGACTAAATATTTCAAGCGTTTGCGGTTTCCAACAGCTTGTCCGCGTTCAGGGCGACCTTCTTGAATGCCGCAGCATACTGTTCGATCAATTCCGGGCGATCGTGCTTGAAGTAAGGCACGCCAAATGCGCGGGTGAGGAATTTTTCTGACACCGGCAATGATCCTTCCGGCTGTCGAACGTCGCGATCGGCACAGGCGATGCGCGTCGGCTTGCCGTCGTTATAAATGTCGATGTCGTTCATGACTGCATGGCGATGCAGCGGAAAGTTGCCGCCACGTCCGCCCCTGCCGTTTTCCGCAGCGAGCGCTTCAAAGAATCGGTCAGGCGACAGGCCGCCCAGTTCCTCCGCGTTATAAAGGCCTAGCGGGTTGTACCAACCGCCCATGGTGGAGTCCGGATACTTGTTCGGATCTGGCCGATGTGCCTGCAGGCCGGGGGTGCCATCGAGCAAGTCCCAGAAGCGATTCAGCGCTGCCTGAATGTTCTTGCAACGCGCGTCGTAGTGCTTCAACTGCACGCGCCCCATTGCGGAACATGTCTGGTTCAGACGGCCCTTCATGCCACCCAAGGGCAGACCGGCGCCAGCCTTGAGGTAATCGAGCGTAAGAAACTTGCCATGACGTGCGTAGTGGCCGAAAGCAACGGTTCGCTCAAAGATTTCGCGATCGTTCGTCGCAATCATGCCGCCTTCACCGATAGCGAAGCTCTTGCCGCCCATCATGGACATGGCCGCCACGTCGCCAAACGTGCCGACCTTGCGACCCTTGTACAGCGAGCCCTGGGCATGTGACACGTCTTCGATCACCTTGATGTTGTGCTTCTTCGCGATCGGCATGATCGCGTCCATATCGCACGGATGGCCGCAGTAGTGAACAACCATGATCGCCTTGGTGCGCGGCGTAATGTGTCGTTCGATGTCAGCGGGGTCAATGCAAAGCGTATCCGGATCGATATCAACAAAGACCGGCGTGGCGCCGAGTGACATGACCTGCATCGCGCTGGCCCAATAGGTAATGGATGGGCAGAGCATTTCATCACCGCGACCAAGCTTCACACCGAACATCGCCTGAAGCAGGCCGGCGGTCCCGTTGCAGGTTGCGAGCGCAAACTCGGTGCCCTGCCACTGCTTGAACTCTTCTTCGAATTGCTCCGTGATACCCAGACCGGACATCGTGCCGGCGCGCAGCACTTCCAGCACAGCCTGCTCGTCTTCTTCGGTGACGATCGGCCAGTGGAACATCGCTTCCTGATCGCCCGGCGATACGTTGACACATTTAGGGCCGTCAAACATGGCCAGCGGCTGCTGAATCAGCTCATCGAAACTCATCCGACTTCTCCTCGAGTATTCCTTAAGTAGTCACCCGTCATGGGCGCGAGCTAAGCCTAATTGCAAGCGATGCGCCAGTCGAGACGAAACCTGATGATTTTCAATATTTGCACATAAATACATATTTTTTAGTGATTAATGAAAATAACAAAAAGAAAAAAGAGCCTGAATCGACAGAAATAATTGACGAAATATCGTCATACGGCAAAAATTTATCATCTTCGCCAATATTTTAACGGACAAGTGGTGCAATCTATCCTTATCAGTAGCGGCTATCCACAGCATACGTTGAATGCGCTACGCAAGCATTTCAATGTGATCGATATCGTTTCTCAGCGCCAGGCACTGGCCTATATGCGCGCGGCCACCGACAAACCTGTCGCCATGAGCATTGGTTATGCCAGCGAGCTTCCATCGCGCACGGATCTGAACGCCAGAGAGATGCTTCAGGAGATTCTCAAGTTCGACCCCGACATGCCGGTAATCATTTCCACCGGGACAGGCGAACCGGCCTACATCGTGGAACTGGTCAAACGCGGCGCATTCGATTACGTCGTCGAGCCACACGATCGAAGCGAAGAACAGTCCGTCGCCGTATACACACAAAAGCTACTGCACGCACTGACACAGGCGGTGCGCTGGCGTCAGGTCAATGACGAAAACCGGCAACTCAAACAGGACCTGGTGCGCCGCCGCACGCCGAATCTGATTCGAGGTAAGACGCGAAACATGCTCGACGTGCTGGACCTGGTGCGTAAGGTTGCACCCACGCCGGCCACTGTACTCATCACCGGCGAGTCCGGCACGGGCAAGGAACTGATCGCACGCACGATCCACGAACAGTCAGATCGATGTGACGAGCCGTTCACCGCCGTGAACTGTGCCGCCCTGACAGAAAACCTGCTGTCATCCGAACTGTTCGGCCACGACAAAGGTTCGTTCACAGGTGCTGATGCGGACCGGGCCGGCCTGATTCGCGAAGCCGGCAAAGGCACACTGTTTCTCGACGAGATTGGTTCGGTGCCAAAGAGCTTTCAGGCCATGCTGCTTCGCACACTGGAGCAGCGCGTTACGCGCCCGGTCGGCGGCTCGCGCGAGTATCCAGTGCATTGCCGGTTTATTGCCGCAGCCAATCAGGACCTGCTGGGCATGGTGCGCAAGCAGGAGTTTCGCGAAGATTTCTATTATCGTCTGACTACGTTCCACATCGACCTGCCACCCCTGCGCGATCGACGGTCGGATATTCCATCGCTGGTACATCACTTCATGCATCTGGCATCGCAGCAGTACGACAAACCGGTGCAGAGCATTGAGCCGGCCGCGATGAGTATTCTTGAGTCGTACGACTGGCCGGGCAACGTGCGGCAGTTGCGCAACGCCATCGAAAGAGCCGTCATCGTGTGCGAAACCGATCGGCTGCACGTCGGCGACCTGGACAACACCATTCGCACCAGTGCCATTCTGGGCCATACAGATGGTGATGCTGACTACCAGCAGGCTATGCGCACCTTCGAAACGCGCCTGCTGCGGCAGACACTCCAGCGGACCAACAAAAATCTCAGTGAGGCGGCCCGGCAACTGAATATGAAACGCACCACGCTCAGCTACCGTATCAAACAACTCGGATTGCGCGATACGTAACTCGGAAAGCGCGCAATCAGACAGGTACCGATTGACGCTACTATCTGACATTTACCCGGCAGGCGAACTGGCCGACGACGGAATTGAACGCTAACGTACCGCACCATGATCTTCGACGCACACACTCATCTGTTCAATATGCACGAAGGTGGCGGGCTCGATGAGACCGAGTTTGCAACCATGATTTCGCGCATGGATCGATGCGGCATTGACCGGTCGCTGGTGCTCGGCGCCGTAACAATCAATCAGTTTCCAACGCAGCAACAAACCCAACAGATCAACGACCACACGATCTCAGCAGTCGAGCGCGCCCCGGATCGGCTCAGCGGACTCTGCTACCTGAACCCTCAGAACGACGCCCAGTTCAATCTCGATGAGATGGACCGCTGCATCACCAACGGACCATTGGTGGGATTGAAATTCTGGATCGCCTTGAAAGCAGATCGTGACAAGGAACACGACCCGATCATGCACAAGTGTGCCGAATTGGACTGCGCGATTCTGTACCACGCCTGGTACAAGACCGTCGGCATGCAATCGGAGGAGTCCACGCCCGCACAAGTCGCTCACCTGGCACGGCGGCACCCGAACGTGCGCATTATTATGGCACACATGATGGGCGGCGGCATACGCGGCATACTCGACGTGGCAGACTTACCAAATGTCTGGATCGACACATCCGGCTCACAACCCGAAGCGGGTTCATTGGAATACGCCCTGCAAACGATTAGAGCCGAACGCATTCTCTTTGGCTCGGACGTCCCCGGTCGCGACTTCGCCACACAGCGCGGCAAGATCGAAGCGGTAGACATGACAGACGAACAGCGTGAAGCAATCTACTGGAAGAACCTTGCGCGGGTGCTGGGAAGGTGGTCGCCATGCTGATCGATGTGAACTGTTACATCGGGCGCTGGCCGTTTGTGTCGGACCTGCCCGAAACGGTTGATCAGGTCGCCGAAGGCCTTGTCAAAAGCGGTATCACACAAGCCCATGTTGCATCGATGCACTCATTCTTCGTCCCCGACCCGGCCCAGGAAGAGCGTAAGCTGCGAGATGAAATCGCGGGGCACGATCTGTTTCAATGGTCGCCAATCATTCGGCCGGACATGCCCAACTGGCGCGACTCTCTGAAACAGGCAGCGGACGATGGGGCAAAACTGATCAAGCTGGCTCCCGGGTTTCATCAGTATGAACCGGACGATGACGTAGTCGTGGAACTCGTGAATGCCGCAACAGCGTTGAACATCCGCACATCGTTTATCGTTCGCATGGAAGATGAGCGACGGCAGCATCCACTTTGCCGCGTGCCTTCACTGGACCTGACTCGGTTAAGGCACTTGGCCGAACAGGTTGCCCCAATGCCGCTACTGGTTCTTAACGTGTTCTACCACGAAATCACCGGTTTAGCGGATCAATCAAACCTCTGCTTTGACCTGTCTTACTGCGAATACGACAGCCCGGCACCGCGAGCTGTCGCGGCGGTTGGTAACGACCGTGTCCTGTTCGGCACCAGCGCGCCGCTCCTGTATGCCAAGGCACAGCAGATGAAGCTCGACGACAGCGTGGAAAACGATGCGATGCGCAATGCGATCGCATACGAAAACTTTGTGAAGTTTCTTGGATAGTCGCAAGCTTATAGCGACTGAATAGCGGTGCCGCATTCCGGACAGTTGTCAGCCTCAGACATGCTCAGGTTATAGCCACACCCATGACAAAGTGGCTCCGACACACGCACTTCAATGACCAAACGGCACTGCTCACAAGCGCCCTTGCCAATTGGCAGTGTCTGTCGTTTACTGCAGCGTGGACAACGAAGTGTTATCTGCGTTAATTGTTTGTCTTCAACAACGACTTCAACTTTGCGATTGATTCTTGCAAGCACACCCAGCGCCAGTGTGCCAAAGGCGCCGACGATGCCTGTCGCGCCAATCAGTCGGGCGACGATCGAATCACCGATATCCCAATCGTCTTCCGCAATCACCATGACCGTGATCAGCGTTAAAGTGGCTGCAACGGCGACCATTGTACCGATGCGCAACCATCTCTGATTCTGCTTCAAGGGAATCAGCAGGATAATATTGGAATAGGCTGCCATGAATGAAGTACATGTCAGCAGGGTGATACCAATCGGCCCACTGTCACCGCCGAACCAGATGTGCTTGAGCAGGGCGCCCGCCATCAAAACAGCGGTTGCCACGCCCACCCAACGCCAGTGCCGCCTGTCATTTGTCCCGATACCGATCAGACACAACGAGGCCAGCGCGCCGTAGCAGGCCAGTGTCGCGCCGCTTTCAAAAAGCTCGTCGTCGAACGATCCCCCGATCCATACACCACCCAGAAACAAAACCGTAACAACCGCACAAAGCGCCGCACCGACGATCCCCGCCACACGACCACCAGTTGCAGCCATCAGGCGCAAGCAGACGATAGCGGTCAATCCTGTAAATAGTAACGCCCAGATCGAACCAAACAGGCGCTCACTGAATTGGTGATCCAGAAATGTTTCAAACACCCAGACCAGCGTCAGCACCAGAATAAACTCGACAATGACAAACATCATGCCGAAAATGCCAGCCGGGCGAGAGTCATCATGGTCGATCATGTTGGCCATTGGCCAGAGAAGCAGGGCCGCGCCGGAAGTAGCAAAAGCCGTGGCAATGATACGGGCAAAGATCTCATCGCCACCCACCAGCACCGCAACCACACCGACCGCCGCGCCAATGCCCAAGGACCACAGCAATACACGCAGAATGATTTTGCGAAGTTCGATCAGACTGCCCCTTGTGCGAGGCGACGAAACGTGGCGGCGAGCCGTCGCGGGCAAGTGACATTCTAATCCGAGACCGGGCGGAGAAACAGTAAACCATCAGTAGATGGCCTGACAATATGCATGCATTTTTCTGATAGCCGAATCAGGCTGTCGCAGCAGTGATGCGTTCTTTGCGCGGATCGCCGTAGGTATCGTCGGTCGATGACCACAACGGACTGATATACGGCTCCATCACAGCCGGGGCGCAGGGCATGTGGTAAATGCCATCCGTGTCGTTGATCAGTTCGATCCAGTTCACCGCATTGGGTGTCAGCATTTCGACGGGAATACGCACCTTACTCAGCAGACTGTCATTTGAAGCCAGTGGCTGGTCCGCAGTCTGACCCTGCCCATTGCGCAGCGGCCAAGCGCCCAAGTCACTCAAGGACCGGGCAAACTTGCCGACGCGCAGAATCAATGACTTACCTGCCGCCGCACCGTAGTCGCAATCGCGCGACGGCGCGAAAGTGATCACCACTTCCAGTGCATCCATATCATCGACACGATCCAGCCAGACGCTCTGGCGCAATGACTGACCTTTGCTGAGCGGATGAAAGAAGTAATCGCGCATCCCCGGCACATCACTGATCGGGTTCGGCAGTGTCTTCATGCGCAGCGCTTCGATTGCCGGGTGATCAGACGTATGGACAGATGGCCAGTAGAACCCACCCGCACGACGAATGATGGGAAGAATTGTGTCACCTTCTGCTTTGATGCCGTATCGATCGAGCCCCGGATAGATGGCTGCGGCACAATGGGTGGAGTATCGCAGGGTCTTGGCACTTTCCCATTGGCCATCCCCAAAATGAAACTGGGGATTGATTCGCTTGTACAGCCCGTCTCGATATTTGTCCGGCATGGGCGCACCGAAATCATCCAGCGGGTTCAGGAACGTGTCCATATAGCTGCCTTCAAAGAAGGCGCCGGTACCATTGCCCATATGGCGGCCACTGTTTTCGATCAGATGCCATTTCCCGTCCAGATAAACCTCGGCAATGATGTGGCCGTCACAACCGATCGTGCGCGTGTTGTAGTGCAGCATGTCACCCATCATGGCAAACGCACGCGCACATCCAACGCAGAAGCTCTTGTGCAACAGGCCTTCAACGCCGTTGGTCAGCTCACGCGGGTTCTCCTCAAACGTCGTGCACATTGGTTTTTTCTCGAATGACTCTTCGAGAAAGCTGTCTGCCAGCGCCTTGGCCACTTCGCGCGGGTTGTCGGTTGGCTTCAACCCCGATTCGGACAGAATGCGGTCGCGATACTCCGTTACCACTTCCCATTCGTCTGCAGGGTCTCCAATGGTGTAACTCTGCACGCGCGGCTGATCCTTCGCACTGTGCGGATACGAAATGTAAAACCGCCGGTCGATGTGACGGTTCCAGAAGATGCCGCGGCGTTTGTCACGATTGGGATGTTCACCTGGCAGGCCGGCTTCGGCGCGGTGATGATCGGGGTGCTTGAGCCACTCGTCCGGCTGACTATAAATGCCTGATACATCCCACGCGGGCAGACAGTCGTAATGCCTTGCAGTGTAGGGTTGAATACCTCGGCCAAAGAAGCGAAGCGATTGCCACTGCCAGTATTGATTGCTCATTACATCACTCATTGTAGGAGCCGGCAGCACGAATTCGGAGCGCCCGATTATGCCGCCTGCTCAAATATTTACGAATAACATTGTAGCAAAAGCCAATATTTCGCCATACACCACCCGGATGACAGCCCTGCAGAACCCGCTAGATTCGCTATGATGCCCGGCTCGCCATCGCCTCCATCACCGGAGACCGAGGGCCGGGGCTGGAGAAGTGGTCAATGGAACAGACACAGAACATCAACGTCGCCAGCACCATGCCGCTGGTCATTCCAAGCCAGTTAGAGGCCGATCTGCCGATGACGGAGGCAGCCAACCGCACCGTCATTCAAGGCCGCAAGGTGATCAACGACATCCTCGCTGGTAACGATGATCGATTGCTGGTCGTGATTGGACCGTGCTCGATTCACGACGTGGATGCGGCTCTGGAATATGCCAATCGACTGGCCGAACTACGCGAAAAAGTAAATGACCGGCTGTACGTCGTGATGCGCGTCTACTTTGAGAAGCCGCGCACGACTGTTGGTTGGAAAGGACTGATCAACGACCCGCACTTGGACGACTCATTTGAAATCAACGAAGGGTTGCGTCTGGCGCGCAAGTTGCTGCTTGACGTGACTACACTCGGCCTGCCGACCGGTACTGAAATTCTGGACCCGATCACGCCACAATACATCGACGACCTGATCAGCTGGACCGCCATCGGAGCGCGCACCACGGAATCACAAACGCACCGGCAGATGGCCTCCGGTCTGTCCATGCCGGTCGGCTACAAGAACTCAACCGAAGGCAACCTGCAGATCGCCATTGATGCCATGGAAGCAGCACGCCATCCCCACCATTTTTTAGGCATCGACGAGAAAGGCCAGTCCTGCATCGTCAAGACCAAGGGCAATACGGCCGGCCACGTGATCCTGCGCGGCGGACACAATCGCACGAACTATGACCCGGAAAATGTGGCCGAAGCAACGCGCACCCTGGAAGCCGCCGACCTGCCAGCCGCATTCATGATCGACTGCTCTCATGCGAACTCCGGTAAAAAGCACGAGCGTCAGGAAATCGTCTGGACCAGCTTGATCGAACAGCGCGCCGCCGGACAAAAAGCCATCATCGGCGCCATGCTTGAAAGCAACATCCACGAAGGCAACCAGAAACTCCCCGCCGACCGCTCGCAGTTGAAGTACGGCGTTTCCATTACCGACGCATGCATCAGTTGGGAAAAGACCGAAGAGTTACTTCTTACCGGATACGAGCAGCTGGGATAGCACGCGCTGCCGTCAACCCTCAAGCGACATCGCGCCGTGTCCCCATCAGATTATCAATCCAGTATTCAACAATTGCATAGTTCGTTCGAACCTTGCGATGATGAATAAAATGCAACTCGCGCTTCTTGCGAAACCACGCAAACCGCTCCCAGAAACAGCCTTTGAGGTGGTACTGCATGTGCAGGTAGATGTGCCACCAGATAGCAAACACCATTCCTGCCACATGCGCCCCAAACAGCCACGGCCCGCCAAGATAAAGGATCAGCAGCGCGGTCGGCACCACTGGAATCGCGTAGTACCACATCACGTGCTGTTCGCTTTCCACCCATTCATCCGTGAGCAGGCGAGGCGGCACATACTTGCGATGATGCCCGCACGCGTGCGTTCGGTAAATCGCCGGAATGCGATTTCGGTGCCCAAACAAGCGATGCAGAACCGTCTGAACCACAGCAGCATAGTAATAGCTGCCAACAGCCATCAGAACACAATAAATTGTAATCATGAATCCCCGTGAAACGTTTCTAAGATCAGCCGCTGGCGGAAACGGGTCGATCGACCAAGTGGGGACCAACATTATAACACGGGGCACGTGATCTGCCAGAGTTGATTCAAGTCGACCAGATTCAATCGGTTGTCGGCAACTTATGCCCGCGAACGAGTGAAATACACGTCGTATCGCAGGCTTTTGCCTTTATAAACCACATCCGGTTCCTTCTGTGCCAACAACGTTGCTCTGAGCGGTCGCTTCACAACAACGCGCTTCAACGCAACCTGCTTGGCGCGGTGTAACAGTCCATCCGCGTCTGTGTCGTCGCCGACCAGTTCGCGCAAAATTTTCATTGGTTTGCGCTCGGCTGTTTTACGCCTTTCGTGGCCGGGGTACATCGGGTCCAGATACACCACATCCGGCCGGCAAAACTCAGACAAATCATCACTGAAGTCCTGCTCCGCAATTTGCCGAAGCAGATTCTTGGCATCCATTGCCAGAACCTGCACACGCGAATCCAGTACACCCGCGCGGCGCAAGCCATCGCGCAGGAGCGCTGCAACCACCTCATCTCGCTCCACAGCAAGGACACGGCAACCGAATGAGAGTATTAGCCACGTGTCCTCGCCCCAACCTGCGGTCGCGTCGATAACCACCGGCGCTGGATCACTTCTCTTTTTGATTCCCAACGCTTTGGCAATCGGCTGCTTCAGGCTTCGTCCGGCAGACGATGCGACATCCACTTTTGACAGGTCCACAAAGAACGGTCGACCGGCGTCCCCGGGCAGCCGAAGTTCAACGTGCTCCGGCGTTGTAAACAGAAACGAACTGATTTTACTTTTCTGTTTTGCGTCCACGGTTTAGACCGACTCAGCCGGTTCTTCATCCATGGAAGGGGATTCCGGGGGTTCCGGGGATTCCGGGGATTCCGGGGGTTCCGGGGGTTCCGGGGGTTCCGCCTTCATTGCCTTGCGCTGCTTTTCGTATCGATCACGATTGCCACGGTGATCCATTAACAGGAAAACGCGGTCCTTGTGCTCAGCGGGAATCGCACTATCAACCTGCTTGCGCGCATCACTGAGATTCGTTCGCCGCGACAGGTGCGTGAGGATGACTGCTTCGGCCGTGGCCTTCTCCAGAAGTTGTACGATGTCGTTCAGGTGCAGATGTTTCCCGATACGGGCTCGGTCGCGGTGATCCGGCTCAAGAAACGTGCACTCGGTAATCAGAATGCGCGCGTTAAGTACATCCGGCCGTTCAAAGTGCGGCCCCCAAGCAGTATCGCCCGTGTAGCAGATCAGCGGGATCTCATGCGTTTGCGTAATCTCTTCGCCTTTGCGCTTGAGCGCAACAATCTGTTCCTGCGGCAGGCCGACCAGATCCGGGCGCAGCTTGCTTCGTTTTTCATAAACGGCAAAGCCGACCGAGGGCACCGTGTGGTTCGTCTGAAACGCGCGCATGAAAATATGGTTCTTGACCTCGATTTCCGATTCAGGCGCCAGCGGAATGACCTTGTAAGGCGTGCGCTGGGCTTCAAGATCGACAAACGCGCGCATCACATTGTGAATCGGCTGCTCCAAGGCCGGATGACAAACCACGGTACCGATCCCCATACCTTGAAAGTGGCGCTGGGAAAAGTAGTAAGGCAGGCCGGCGGTGTGGTCCATGTGCCCGTGCGTGAGCGCCACGTAATTGCTCGACAGCGCCGCGCGCGGACAACGGCCGATATCGAAACAGACATCCAACTCAGGAATCTGAACAACAGACTCCTCACCAGCAATGGATATCCCCTGAACACGGTAAGGCGGCACGTAAACAAAGCCGAGTTGCGGACGACGCGCAGGCTCGCGAGGCAGCATGGAATACAACTTTCTTGTCAGCCGTCGGTATGAATCAGCAGATCGGGCACGGAACAAGACATCGGACGGCTGACGACGCGACCGGTGGCCCGAATAACAAGCCATGGTGGGATTCGAACCCACAGCCGGACGAGAATCGGCCCTATCAAGCCGTCCGGCTGCCTGCGGTTTAACTCAATATCTTGAGCTGAGCCGCTCATAGCCCAATGCATCGCGACCATCGCAATGCAACAACACAGTGTCGCGCGCATGACTGATTTGGTCAAATCACCCTGCTGATGAATCGCGATCACGACATATGAACGCATTATTTCGGATAGTGATTATCGGCATACGAAATAGCTGATTTTTTCTGCTATGCTTTGCGGTTTGACGCTTCAAAGAAAGTGTCAAACGGATTTGTTGTTATCCGTTGACAGAGGGCCAATCGTACCGTAGTTTGGCATTTGGCAATTAACGCGAGCAGACTGTGTGCCGGCACTGGTGGGTGCCACGAAGCTGCTGAAAGCAGCAGACCAATTCAGGCGGCAGGCTGTTCGAGACACGAACTTTATAGAAGTTGGCATAAAAGAAATGGCGAAGCTGGATTCCGCGCTGTGGCGCGACATTCTTGACTATTTGCGCCAGAGGCATGCGCCGATCTGTCGTCAATGGTTCGACGAACTTGAAATGGTGGGACTGGATTCCGGCCTTCTCACGATTCATACCCGCAACTCAGTTGAGCAGAACTACCTGCAGCGCAAGTGCAGGGATCAGTTCACGGAAGCGGCGCAAGCGGCTACCGGTGCGCTCGTCGCAGTGCAGTTCGTGACAGGTGATATCAACGACGTGCAGGTAACGCTGGAAGAAACCGAATCGCAAGAACCATTGCACGACGAACTGGCAGGCCAGGCACCACCGCTCACTGAAGCAACGGCCAGCGCGCCACTCGGCAGCAATAGCAACGACGACGCGCTGTTCGAAGACGAGATGGTCATCAGCCCGGACTACAGTTTCAGCAACTTTGTCACAGGCCCGGGCAACGAACTGTCTTACGCGGCAGCGGTCGCCGTCGGCAATCAACCCGGCACCGCGTACAACCCGCTGTTCATCCATGGCGGCGTAGGACTTGGTAAGACACACCTGTTGCAGGCCATCTGCCAGGCAGTGATGCAGAACGATCCATCCAAGCGCATCTGCTACCTCTCCTGCGAAACATTTATCAATCAGTTTCTGGATTGCGTGCAGCGCGGCCAGATGGCACAGTTCCGCACGCGCTATCGTCATGTTGATCTGCTGGTGATTGACGACATTCAGTTCCTGTCCAATCGTGAACGAACGCAGGAAGAGTTTTTCCATACGTTCAACGCGCTATACCAGTCGAACAAACAGATCGTACTTTCCAGCGATCGTCCGCCGTCTGATATTCCCAAGCTGGAAGAGCGTCTGGTCAGCCGATTCGGCTGGGGGCTGGTCGCGACGGTTTCGCGCCCGGACTATGAAACGCGTCTGGCAATTGTTCGTGCGAAGACGCAATTGCGCGGCATCCCCATGCCGGACGATGTTATTTGCTACATCGCTACCAAGATCGAATCCAATGCCCGCGAACTGGAAGGTGCGATTACCACGATCCAGGGACACGCCGCACTACAGAACAAAGAGATTGACCTGGACCTCGCCCGAGCCGCACTCGGCGAGCCGGATATCAACTCCGGTCGGTCACAGATCAGCCTGCAACACATCATTGATGCGGTGACCGGCTTCTACAATGTTCGTTTAAGCGACCTGCAATCCAAGCGGCGTCACAAGTCCATTACCGAGCCGCGACAGGTCTGCATGTGGCTGGCGCGCAAGCGCACCCGATTCAGCCTGGAAGAAATCGGCGGCCACTTCGGCGGGCGCGATCACACCACCGTGATGCACTCGATTCGTACGGTTGAAGAACGCATCGAAACAGATCCGTCGTTCGGCCGACAGGTTGAAGCGCTTGAGCAGCGCATCACGGATGCGAATAGCGTTCGCGTGTGACAGACAGGCTACTTCAGCACAAAAGACGCCTCACCTTTCAGTCCGCTGGCGACGTCCATCACCTGTACACGATACTTACCCGTTGCCGCGTTAAGCGCTAACGGAATACTGCAAGATGCTTTCCCATCGTAAGCCAGCAGCACTGTCTGATGAGCCGCTATTGAATTGCCTGCCGGATCAATGACGTTCAGGCGCAGGGCATGCATATCCGCCTGTCCCCTGTCCGGATCAACACGACATGTCACCTTAACCGAACCTCCAGCAGCAAACTCTGTACCAGACAACGAAACGTCAACCGCGCGCACGGCATACGGTAATACCGCGTATACATTCACCCGACCGGAACCGAATGCGTCGTCGAACGATTTATTCGAACCCAGATATTTATGTTGTCGCAGATCGTAAATATGACCCTTGGGCTTCAGCGATACAGTTGCCGCTCCCTCCACAGCCGGCGAAATATAGCGCGCAAGATACATTGAGCGACCAGTGGGTGACTGATACGCAAACGCTTCACCGCCGTGAACCCGTTCCGTCTTGCCCGCCGCCCTGACCTGCATGCGCGGCTCTATTCCGGCCGTACGAATTAAACGATCGAGCAACAGCCAGTGTGATTGGCGTTGCGATTGCGGCCCCGTCTGCGTCACGCTTTGCTCATCGTTCACACCGCCAAGCTGCACCTTCTGATGCCGGTGAAGTGTTACGTTCAGCCAGTAAATACTGCCGCTTCCGACGTTTCGACGCGTCAATATTGGTACATCCTGACCATCCAATTTCGTACCAAGCATCACTTGGGCATCTACTGCGACAGCGCCTTTGAGCGGCACATCAAATCGCAGTGATCGATCCGCATCTGTGATGTCCATCGGCCGATAGAGTGTTGAGGCGTTACGGGTGTCAATGCCGAGGATCCCGTCCAATACATTGCCTTTTGAATGCAGGGCACCATTCAGGTCTCGCTGACCGCTGTTGCCGAAGGCCAACACAACGCCGCCTGATTTCGCGAATTGCTCAATCGCATTCGCCTGGTTCGCTGAAATGCAGTTGAGATTCTGAAGAATCAACACCTTGTCACCACGGCGCTGCAATTCACCGTTTTCAATGGATTCAAGTGAGGCATATCGATGCTGATAGCCAAGCTCTTCGGTAACCAGTTTCACGTTTGACGCCAGCGCCGTCTTACTCACCAGCCACGACGGGTAGGAGTAAGCAATTGCAATGTCGTCGTCGATAAATTGACTGGCAATAATTAACTGATCGATACCGCCGGTCAGATCGGGAAACTCTTCCTTTGCCAGCGCAGCATATCCGCGTGTGGGTCGCTGGTCAGACGTATTGACGCCGTAGTTCCAGTAGCCGGAGTCCACCATGGCCCAGTAGAAAATGAAATTGCCGCCGTGCAGCAGTGAGTTCCAGGGATTGATGCGCCGACCGCCACTGATCTCGCGCATGCCGTATCCCATCCATCGACCATGCCGTGTGTTCGGCGCAAAACTCCGGAATAACTCTTGCAGGACGCCTTGCGTGCCGCCGTACCGACAGGTGTATTTGTAGACGCCCGCATACTTACTCCAGTCAACCGGCCAGTTCGTGCTGGGTTCGTAAATGCCCATCTCACCGACACTGATGTCCCCGAGTTCCGCAGCCCACTCGGCGGGCTTGCGCATGTAATACTCGCCGAGCATGTCACCAATGAACATGCGGAAAACCAACCATGGGGCGAGGGAGCCACCCTCCTGCAGATCGCTACGCGTCTTGGGCATCACTTCGTCAAACGAAGCAAACGATGTCTGCCAGCTTTTGTTCAAGGCCTCGATGCTGTTGTAGCGCTTCGTCAGCCACTGACGGAAGCGCGCCAGCGTCTGCGGATGGTAATCGAAGTCACCAGACATGCGGCGTTCGTCATCGATGTGAATCTGAAAGGCACCACGATCAAGCAGTGCTTTGGCTCGCGCCTGCCACTGTTTCTTAAACTGCTGTTCGCGAGATTCATCCGGGGCCAACGGTGGTTCCATAGTGAGTTTCTTCGCATTCAGCTTCGGCTTTTCACCCCTCAGCAAGTAACGGCTCTGGGTTGGACGAATCATTACCGAACCACCAGACACACCTCCACTGGCATACAACACCGGATCGTAATGATTGTGCGTATGCATCGTAATGCCGAGTTCGCGCGATGTGGGAATCACCCCCTGAATATGCAGGGCGCGGCGCTCCGCGCCATCTGCCATACCGATGACCATTCGATCTTTAAACGGTACTTCCTCCGGCAGCAGCATGATCATGCCCGTGGCTTCAGCGAGCTTGCCCACCGCATAAAACTGCACGACCAGTTCGTGGTAGATACCGCGAGGTTCGAAACCTTCTAATGAAATCTGGACTGATCCTTTGCCCTTATCAAGATTAACGTAGTCTTCGCGCGACAGGACTTCCCGCCCAAACCGGTCAATCAACTTTGAAACAAGCCGACCTGTTGGCGCAAGAGTGCTCTTTACCTGTACGGTGACACTGCCACGATCAGATACTTTCCGATACGCGATCACGGGTTCGACTGAAAGTGTGGCAAGGTTGCTGCCCGGCACGGCGACGGCGCCGAACGCGATGGTTCGGCTGTTTTTATCCAGCAGCGTGACTTCCAAGGCTGCATGGTTCGTGTCCGGCAGTTTGAATACGTGCCGGGATTGACCCGCATCAATCGTGACTTGTGATTCGCTGATCGGTATGGCCTGCCAGCGCGGGGTTCTCAGCATGACACGCATGGTGGCGGGCATTGCACCGCCGCGATTAAGCAGTGTGATGGTAACCTCATTGCCTTTCTGCTTCGCGCGCTGAACGGTCACGGTCGTATCCTGACCGGCTGCCCATCGCATCAATTGAGCAAGACGAGCATAGCTGTATTCAAAGCCGCGCCACGAAAATTCAGGGACTGCCGCCTCCCGCTTTCCGACTTGAAGCGCCTTCCAGTTACCGAGCGCCGCCTCGCCGCCATCGCGGTAGTGGGTCCAATTGCATGTCACAATTGCGATTCGACCTTTATTAAGCTGATAGCGTTCTGTCTTCGGGGCGATGATGGCAACGGAGGGCAGCGGAGATTCAGTATCATTAATTCGCGTTGCTTCCTCCAGCGCCTGACCAAGTAACGGCTGTTTACTCATATTGCGTACAAACAGCACAACGCCGAGCCCATCCTCTCGCACACGATCAAGCAGTCTTGCGATCAGCCGCTGTTTCAAGCCAGCTTGCCAGTTGATCGCCAGTGTGCAGAGCACTTTCGCGTCGCTGTCTGTCAGTTGCTGTTGAAATCGTCGCAGTTCCTGCGGGTTCAGCGCATCTCGGGGCGTCTGGATTTTCGTGACCGCAAAGTAGTCGTATGGCATATCAGCACGCTGGGTGATCTCGCGAACGTGCCCGAGTGTCGAATCGGCCGGCGTCAAAAACATCGCTTTGATAGCGCCGTTTGCATGCTGCTTGAGCCATGTCTCATGCGGCGTCACCTTGTCACGATCGATGGTGCGAAACTGTTCGTTCAGTGTCGGTGCGCCAAATGTAAATCCGGCGTCGCGCGTTCCTCGCTTCTCGCCGGTCGGTTCAACGGCAGTAAACATCAGACGCGTGCGGCCGGCTGTGATCGGCTTGCGCATCGTCAGTATGGTCTTGTCTTCTTCATAGACATCTGCCTGCAACACATAAAGGCCCTGTGCCGGAAGAGGCAGACTAAGGACGTGCTCAACTCGCTCAGCCGTTTTTAGCGTCAGGTCGACTTCGCTGCTGAAAGTCTTTTTGTTGTCATCCTGTCGAATGCACGTCAATGCAACGCGCACATCACGGTTCAGGCCACTGAACAAATGCAAACGAACAGGTATGGTCTTACCAACACTGTCAGGTGGAACAACATCTTCAAAGCAATTCGCAGCTTTACCAACCAGCAAGCCGCCGGCCAGATCCTCCGCCATGCCATCCAGCGCGCTCATGCCCGTCACGGGTAGAAAGGTATATCGGAACTGCAACGACTGACCGGCCTCGAGCTGGCGACGGCGCATGGCGACATAGTAGCTCGCACCGACCGTCTTCCACATGTTTATTTCCATGGCATCGATGTCAGCCCAGTCGAAACTGAACGCACCGCCGAGGCCCTGTTCATTGACACCGCCAATCCATGAAGCAGTAATTTCCGGTGCGTGAATGAATCGCGAACCGCGCTCTTCGGCAATATCAATCCCAACCTGCTTGCCGTCCGGGTCAGGCAGGTAACAGGCGGACTTAACGCGCCCGAGCCCGACCGAGTTGTAAACATCAAACAGAATCGGGTGGGCCACGTCGTCTTCATTGGTCACACGCTCGATTACTTCAACCAGCGGTGTGTCCTGGCGGAATGTCAGCGTACGCTCAAAAGCCAGCTTCCCAAACCACGAAGGGTTCGTCACGGTTGTGTTTCGCCATCGAAATGCAATGACCAAGTGACGATCGTTGTGTTCCTTCACCTGGTAGGAGGCCTGCGTACGGGTCAACGTCCTCAGTTCCGTACTGTTGATTTTGCGGGTGACGCCCGTTCCCGCGTTCGGCTCAGCTGCGCGGGCCCATCCGCGAAACATGTTGTTGCGATTGCTGTAGTAGTTTTCCGCGCGCAGCTCATGGTTCAGCGGCTTAAAGACCATCGATTCGGCCGAGCCCTGTTCGCTAAGCGTGAAACGGAGCTTGTACCAGTTCGTGTGGACATGCACATATTCAGGAATGCCGTCGGCGCCCTGCGTATCCTCCGGCTCAACCGTGATCGGGCTACCGGCAGAATTGCCAATTACCACAAAAAACATCGTGATTGCACAAGTTATCATCTGCAACTCGCGAAACTGCATCATGGGTCATCCTCCAATCAGATGGAACTATTGGTTTAGTGGCACAACAAAGACCGCCGCTTTGCCGGTCTTGTCGGATGTATAGATGACGTAATTGTCAGAAGGGCTGAACGTCGGATGCACATGGCCCGTGACGCCATCCTGCGTGCGGGCGTCAGGCCAGCAAAGAACCTCCGCTTCACCAGTGGCCTTATCGATCAGATACAACTCGTTGCCTTCCTGATCCTGCACATCACTGACAATCCACTTGCCGTTGTGGCTGGTGCAGTGATGACCCAGCTTGCGATCTTCGCTTCGGAAGTGGGACTGGTAGTCCTCTCCATTGCAGTCAACCGAATCAATCGACGTCGGCATCCAGGTCGGCACAGTCTTGCGATGAAAGTACAGACGGTTATCCACTCCCCATGTCTCGTGCGTTGCTCGATGGCCGGGCGGCATGGTCAGAAGATTGAAAATGCGACCTTCTCCGATGTTGTATCCCCAACATCGCGCTCGACGCTCATGTGGCAAATCAGGATGGTTCTGCTTATCCGGCACGAGATTAAAACCAATCACCTTGCCGTCCATGCTGACTGTCATGTGGCCGATCGTCAAGTCAGAATGATCGTCAAGTGAGAATAATTCTTCGAACTGGTTGCTTCCATCAGCTGTACAACGAACTATTCCGGAAATACCGTCCCTAGTAATAAATCTGGCCAGAAGCGATTTGCCATCGGCAAATAAAACGTTGGAAACGTGAAATTCCTGATAGTCGTGATTCTCCGGTACGGACATCACCGTTCGCGTTTCAAGCGAGTTCAGGCCCGTTGCGTACGTCGCCACATTGTCGACGTAGAACACCTCATTACCCGAAAGGTGAATGTGGCTGCGAATCAGCGTCTTGGGGTTAAAACCATCTCCAGCATCCCGAGCTGTCAGTTGTACGCCTTTCTCTGTGGTAAAGTCGAAGCGATACAACTCAAAAGTACCTGTTCGATCAGATGCATAAACCAGGTATCGATCGTCAGCCGACATCGCACGGAAGTAGAGATATGTCGCGGCACAATGCGCATCATCAAAGTTCGTCACCTTCCAGACTTCGCGGCCGGTCCGGTCGTCTTTGAACTTCACGATGGGCGTATCAAATACGTCGCCTACAGGCATAAGAAAACCTTTGTAAGTTGCTTTGTTTTCAATGAAGTCAAAGGGACATTACTTCACCGCCAATACGATACGCCCGTTGTTCTTCTGCAACTGTGCAAGGCTGATGTCGTGAGTCTTGTCGGCAATCGTGACTTTCACAGCAGTGTCCGCGGACAATTCGTAGGTCCGGCCTTTGAGACGGCGTAGGTTGACGAACGTGCTCTGCCGAACGGTGTCGCCAACGCCATACTCCCAAAGGCGAAAGCCGCCTGCCTCGCCGAAGTCTACCTGGCTGACTGGTCCGTCAAGCTTGAAGCCATACCGGGCCGCGGCGCGGTCGCCACCGAGATACTCGGCTCGCCAGAACTTGGTGCCCTGTTCGTTTGACGCGACCCAGTGCTTTGTCAATCCCGGGCTGGGATGTCCTTCGTTCTGCGCCAGGCCGAGGATGCAGTACACCGTATTGGTTTCTGTATCTACCTCCTTGACGCGAGAAAGGTAAAAGTCCGCTCCGCCGCGCACGCTTATCTTTGACTGTCCGTCGCCTGATTCAATATTGGTCGTTGTGTAGGTAGTCCAATGATCGCCTGTGCCGATCTCAAACGTGCGATTGATCAGGCCGGGCATTTGCCAGTGACCGGCTACGGTCATTGTCTTGTTCGCGTAGTCCGCTTCAGTAACTTTGCCGATGCGCTGGGATTGAGCCGGTTCAATCGTCACATAACTCGTCTTGAGCAACCTGCCACCGACCAGTGTTGCCTGACGAAAACCATCCTTGTCAACCGACTGATATGCATATTCAGCGGCGATTTCAAGATCGCCACTCTTGCGCGTCACATCTGACTTGCCATCCGCAAAGCAGATGTCCGAATGGCCGTTGTACGTCCACACCTGCAGCGCAACAGCTTGATCGGCGGTGGTGTCGTTCGACTCAATCGTCAGTGGCAACGCCCGCTTGATGATCGGCTCGCCAACATAAGGCTCAATCAGTGCAGCATACGCGGACTGAAGATTACCCTGAGCGGATGCGCTGTCTTCATCCGGACCGCGCTTCTGCACGAACACCATCGGAATCTGATATTTCCACTTCACACAATTAAGCGAACCACGCAGGGCACGCTGTCCATTCACACCAAAAAGGTGCAGGCGCGTGAACTTGCGCGGCGAATCAGGATCATAATTCTGCCCGAGCATTTCCTTTTCGCTACGGGCAATGCCCTGCCGCTCCCGCGCCATGCGAAACGTTGCCATAAAATGATCCGGCGCATCACCAGCGGATCGTTCACCTGCCATGCGGCCGATATACAGCTGATCCTTCTCACCGGCCTGTTCATATGCCTGAACGCTATTGGCGTTGGTGGTTACTTCATCACTGATGGCCGCATGAAAACAGTAGGTGTGGCGCTTGCCGCCATCCACACGAACGACATCAAACACATATGAGTTCGCGGTCTTTACACCCTTGGGCAGAACCGCCTTGGTCTTGAGCTTTTCCGGCGGCAGAGAAACGGAACCCTCCCCTTCATCCACGTCAATCAACGCGACCTGCCGACGATAGGACTTCACATCCGGGTGATTGCTCGGCGCGGGCGCCTGAAGGCGCATGTACTGGGCGCCGGTCGCGTCGACCAGCGCGTTGGTCCAGCTGTGCCCGAGCCACTGTCCATCCCGCGAACCAAGCCCGTCCACCTCAACAAGGTTGTGCATGCGCGTGCTGCGATCACCCGGCTTGGAGTAGGACGGGCGCTGTCCGCCATCGACCGTCATCGGCAGGCCGTGCGCGTAAATCTGCAGGTCGAGCGTGTCATTGTGATGATGGCCCCAACCCATGCCGGTTCGCACGTAAACGGTGCGACGGAAACGAAAGTCATCATGCTGCCGGCCGGACTCGAGAATGCTGGCCCACTGTGTCACCGCACGAGACGGATTGTCCAGATACGGCGCGCGACCAACGGTGGCAGCGGCTTTCTCAATCGCAGCCCAACTGGCGTCGTCTTCACCTGCCCGACCCAAATCATGTTTGATCAACCAGGCAAACTTCGGATCGCTCGTCCACTTCCATCCTTGTCGAAAGTGTTTTGCCGCGAAATCAATGCGATAACCCGGCCCCTTGTCCGGTCCTGCCACGTCCCCAATGCGCAATGATTGCCGCCCCGCAACGGATACGTCCATCGGCCAGTAACACATCATGACCGGCTTGGGATACAGGTACTGATTGGAAAGGTTGTACTTCGGATTGCCGCCTGCGTTGACATACGGCTCAAGTTCCATGGCCTTGCCCATGGCATTTTCGCCCATGGCGTAATAGGTGGACGCGATGTACTCCGGACCATTGCGCCCGCAGCCACTGACCATCAGGTCGGCGATGCCGGACGTCGGCAGCGGATAAACCCACGTGCGCGTAAACAGCCATTGCATCCAGTCGTCGGTAATGGACGTGTCGTCCTGAATAGTGGCCATAGTGGCGATCTTCATTTCACCGGTAAACCAGTTGTAGCGCAGGATTCGCTTGGCCGTCATGCGAAGCAGGTACGCATCGAGCAGCGCAAGAACATCCTTGGACGACTTCACCCACGGCACAAACCGGCTGACCGACTCAGCAAGTTCTTCATTGCCGTCGATCAGATCAAAGAGCAGATCGTAGTTAATCGCCTGATCCTGAAACTGCGTATACCAAGGCCAGTTGTAGAACGTGGTCATGCGCTGGCGGGCATGCAGGTCACGACCGTAGCCGCCCGGAACGGACATGACTGCAGAGATGGCGTTGGCCTGATCGATCGCAGGCCAATCGTATGCCAGACGAATGAGCATGATGGCCGCATCCCGGCCAAGCGATTTATTACCGGCATAGTGATACGACGGCACAGCGGTCCAGTTGAGAAACTGCGTGTACCTGGCGCCGCGCGCACCAACCGCATCGCTGATCGGTCCCCAGTGCTGGGGATACCCCTCACCTTCGCCAGGCGTATAGATGCCGCCGCCGTCGTCGTGATACGGATAAGGATCAGGCAGCGGCTTGTCCTGCGCCAAATCTGCCATGGCGTACTTCAGGCCAAGCTTTTCATTCGTCATCAACACGGTTCCAACCAGTTCCGGTTGCCACCGCCTGGACGAACCAACCGATTTCCAGGCACCATAAGCCTCTTCAATCTCTTTTCGACTTTTTCCTTCTGCACCAAGGGAGATGTGATTGGCATAACCGCCCTGCCGACCATATGCGGCTCCGACCTGAACGTTCAGCGGAATCCACGAGTTCCACAAAAGTTCATCGCGCTTAAAACGCGCTTCGCGCGACAACGGCTTGGTGTCCGCCGGCTCACGAACGAGACGTGAGTTCCCGATGGCTTCGACTGTATGTTTGTCAGCATGTGCCTGGCGCAGTTGTTCTCTCTGCTGTGGCGTAAACAAGCTCGGCCGTTTCTTGCGTGCTTCGACGGTGATGTCCGCCAATACATCATGCAGTTCGATGGCATGAATCAGAAGCGGCACCTGCGAACCTCGGTCGACTGATACTTCAATTTTGAACGAGCGCGATTCCGTGGCGTGGAAATAAATCTCCGCGACGCTGTAAAACTCCTCCACGTAGCCGGCTCGATAACGATACCGATTCACCTCACCGTTGGGCCCGTCGTTGATTTCAAACAACAGAAACAGGGGTTTACGGAACGGCTGGATCAGAGTGGGCTCCACCGCGCCGACGACCTTGACGCAGTACATGCCGCGTTCGAGTTTCCTGGTATTCAACGAAAGTGTGGAACTGTCGACTGACGCACGAACAACCGGACGCGGCTTCCAGAAGCGTCCGGTCGGCTCGCCATACGCATGACGCCCCACCCAGAATATCGGCGCGGCATACTGCTCGACCGGCTGTTTCAAATCCCTGGCTTCCCAGAGTTGAACCTGGCTCTGCCTGTCGAACATGCTGCGCACCGGCATGTACTTGTCCATATAGGCCATGAAGATTTCCGGCGAGCCGGGGCGCAGTTCCAGTACCGGGTTATTGCCCTGGGCACTGAACTTGAACCACCCTTCCTTGTTGGAGGTCTGCTTTTCCTGAAGTGCGGGAATGCAGCCCGGATAGCCGGCTGGTTCACCCTGCTCGGTCGGGAGCAACGGAAGTTTCACACCGGCTAACGGCCCGCCGATCTCGTACTTCACCTGTTCCGCTAAACCCGTCGATACAAAAATCAATAAGAACAGCGCGGTACGGCAAACCTGCTTCAAAAACATGAGTGACTCCCGTCAGGAGAAAAAAAGGTGACCACCCCACTTGATCGCAAGAGTTTACGAATCGACAGCAGGAAAAGCAAGAACTTTTTATTATCAGTTGACCGGGCAAGTCCAAGATGAATACCGTTCATTATGTGCCAGAACCACGAAAACTGGCTTAAAACCGGCCGCTCGTCCGATATCTTGCGCATGATGCGAAGAATCCTTATAAGCGCTGTCATATGGCTCACGTTTGCTGGCGCATCCAGCGCTTTCGCACAATTGCAGCCGGTCGATCAGGCAGTTGGTGACTTGGACCGTCTTTCAACCAGCCTGCGTCACGTACAGCCGGGCCTGCGACACGATGGTGAACAGACATCGCTGTATACGACTCCCCAGGCATCACCAGCATCGTTACCTTCGCTAAATAAGACCTATTCACTCACGGCGCCCGTATCGCAACATCCCGCTTACTTACGCGTTGGTCCGGGTTTCACCGCGCAAATGGATCGCCCTGATTACATTGTCCGTCGCGGTCGTAAAGGAACTGCTTCCAACATCGCTCCCCGACGCGATGGCGAGTTTGCGGAAGTCATTCCAGCGAACACAGTTTTCATCATCAATCCGAATTCACAGGCGCCTGTTGCCGCACCGACAAACCAACCACAGCAGGAAGAAGAACCGCAGCAGAGCCAAGCCGATCAGAAAGAACCGCTTTACTACCTGCCCGGCCAGAAAGAACTGTTGGAAGAAAAACGGAAACAGCAGCTACGGAAACAACAGGCTGCGAAAATTCCGTGGAGTCCATACCGAAAAAACGACAAACCAGTCGACGCTTCAGTTAATCGTTCCGTCAATCGAATGGTAAATGGTCGTGTCAGCAATCGCGCCCAGTCGAACAAAATCAGCGACAACCCATATCATTGAACTTCATGCATCAACAGCATGTTGTCAATCAGGCGCACACTGCCTACCCGTCCCGCCACTAACACGGCAACACCGCCAAGCAACGCCGGCTCAACCGAATCAATCGCTGTCAATGTCTTGGGATGCCTGACGACGGCATACTCCACATCGACGTGATGGGCTTTCATCGTAAAAGCCATGGCCGCCTCGATTGCATCAGGATCTACCGCGTCGTTCTCTTCAATCATGTTGCGCGCCTCGAGCAGCGCCTTGTACAAGCCGAGTGCATGTCCGCGCTGCTTTTCGTCGAGATAGCGATTGCGGCTGGACATCGCCAAGCCATCAGGCTCGCGGACCGTCGGGCACCCAATAATGCCGATCGGCATATTCAAATCCGCAACCATGGCTTCGAGCAGGCGCAGTTGCTGAAGGTCTTTCTGACCAAAACAGGCAACATGCGGCTGAACAATATTAAACAGCTTGGCCACCACGCGGCAGACACCCGAGAAATGGTCCGGCCGAAACCGGCCTTCCAGGTCTTCAGCCATCATCGGCACGTTCATCTCGCACGCAGGTACGCTCGGCGGATACATCTCGTCGTTGCTGGGACAGAAGACGACATCCACCCCTGCGTCGCGGCAGGCATCCAGATCTTGATCGAGCGTACGGGGGTATCGGGCGAAATCTTCCTTCGGGCCGAACTGGGTCGGATTCACAAAGATGCTGACCCAGACTTCACCGGCCCGACTCTTGGCATCATGCACGAGTGAGAGGTGGCCTTCGTGCAGCGCTCCCATGGTCGGAACCAAGCCAACAACGCCACTGCTCTTGCCGCGAAGGATGCGAACATCTCTGACTGTTTGAACGATCTGCATCTAACATCTATTCCCTGCCGCCCGGCTGCTTAAGAAGCCTGCGAAAATTTGAATGCTTCACCTGTCAATCGTCTGTACATCGAAATCGTCAGCGCCACCTGCTTGGCCGGAATGTGACGCTTGGCGATCCATTTTTGTGCTTTGGCGCCGAGTGCGGTTGCTTGCCCCGGTTCATTGATGACCCGTTGGATCAATGATGTCCAGTCGTGAACATTACCATTGTTTGCCAGCCATGCGGTTTCATCCGCCACAATGTAATCCAGCCAAGGGTCCGGATGAGCAAGCACGGGCAAGCCGTGCGCCATGGCCTGTATGGTCAGGCTTCGCGCGCGACCGAGCGCCTGCGGCTGAATGATGACATCCGCGCGCATGAGCAGTTCGCGATGCCCGAGCCGTCGCGGCGCCATGCTAAGGTTGGACAACAGGCCGCGCTTGCTCGCCTCGCGCCAGATGCGGTGTTGGTCAGATTCCTGCCCGTCAAAGAAAAACTGCGCTTCCGGATTCTCCTGAAGCACCATCGCAATCGCATTGAGCAGCTGTTCGTAGTGCGAATCAAAATGACCATCGCCAACAACAATCGCGCACAAAATGCCGTCAGATTGTTCGCGCTCTTCATCGGTTGGCACATGCGCGCCCGGCGGCAGAACATGCACGGCGGCATCCGGGCCGAGCCTCTCATTCAATGCCTTGCCGATCGAATTGGTCGCAGCCGCAAACGCAACTCTGACCCCTTTGCCGGAGCGTACTGCTCTTTCCGCCAGGTCAACATCCGCCGCGCTGTTGACATTCAAGGCGACGGGCAGATCGCGTACCCTGGCCAAAGCCAGCGCGCCAGGCCAAAGACAACTGTCCATGGCATGCAACAGATCGACCTCTGAGCGCTCCAACACCTTGGCAAGCGATGCCAGACGGTATCGGTTCAGCCAGGCCCATTTGGTTTCCTGCCATGCGATGCGCTCGCCGAATGCGCTGGTGTCCGTTTCGGCCAGCCGGCCTGGTACGACTTGCGCCACGCGCACCTGTTCGTCGATCAGGCCGACCACCAGCGGCTGAAACTGAGGCAACTCATCGTCGAGCCAGGCAATGTTGGTCAATAACGCCACATGCATCATAGTAATGATACATGAGTAAAGACGACGGGACGTCAGGAACGCGGAATTCGGTTTTTATTATTTGACTGGCAACCAGACGCTGCGCTCCGGGACCACGAAGTCGATCTCCGGGTTACGATAGTTCCAATAAGCCAGTTCTTTCTGCGGATCCTTGTTGCAGAAGAAGTCGCCGGGATCAAACCCGTCCATGTGATGCAGAATAATGCGCGACGGGCGGAGTTTGTAGATATAGCTATCCACATAGACCGGCCAGATCACGATCGCATCAAGACGCTCGCGAAAATCCTGCCAGGCATTGGCTGGGCCGTGTGAGTCACCTTGGTGATAGAACGTCGCGCCGTGCGCTTCAACGAGAAAACCGACGCGCTGCACCGGCTCTTCCAAGTCCTCGGATTCGATCGATGGAAAGAACGTGACCGTCATACCGCCGACCTTAACCTGCATTTTCTTTGAGACAGCCTTGAACTCTGACGTATCCACACCGGCCTTGGCGATATCGCCAATGGTCATCTGGGGCGCGTATATCGCCGGGGACTGACCACTCTGCAACGCTTCAAGCGTGGGCTTGTCCCAATGATCGCCGTGCTCGTGACTGATCAGGATGGCATGGAGCGGACGAATCGCGTCTGAACTGATCGATGACCTGTCGAGGTGTTGCTCCGTACGATCACGCCACTCGAATGAGCCACCAAGAAACGGATCGATAATCAACGTGCTCTCGCCATCAGAAACGAGAAACGTCACGTGACATAAATGCATGTAACTGAGTTGCCCCTTGGGCGGCTCGGGAAGCGCAACGGTCGCATCTGACATGGTAAAACATCCTCACTCAACTGGTTGATGTCATACACTTCTTCTACTTTCGAAGAAGTACATAACATTCCTGAAGTCTACTTGATTTCGTGTCCCCAGATTGTTTTACCATCATGCTTCCATTGATGCATCTTTGTATGCCAGAATGTGCGATGGGTATGTCGATCAGTCAGCACATCACCCGGCGCTCCTATCGCCTTCATGGCAGACATCGAATAAGGCAGGTTCATCATTGTCCTCGATAACGATGGCGGCGACATACCGGGCAAATACACCTCGTAGCGCCTTGGCGCAAAAGACATCATGCTCAACACCCGTTCGTCACCGGTCAGATGATATGTCAGTAACTTTGTAATGGGATGGCCGAGCCCGTTCTTCTTTGTGCGGTTTCCGTCACCCCAATGTTCGATCAGGCGCTGCGCCACGCGCGGGTCGCGCGTGTATTCGTGCATGCGGTACCAACCCATCTGGCTGAAGTGCGGCAAAACGTACTGTTCGACCGGTACACACAGTGCAGCTTCCCTGAACCAGTGAATCGTTTTAAGCAGCGGCGCATAGCGCGTGGCCTGATATACCTCCAACGCTTCGGACAGTGGCACCATGTTGTCGCGCGTTGGTTCGTTAACCCAAGTTGTGCGGGCCATCTCTTTTGCCCAGTTCAGCGCCTGGTCATAACCGCGCGGGTCGCCGGTCAGAAATGTTTCCCAAGTCTTGTAATCGTGGTTCTGATAATGACAGGAAATGCCCTGCATGCCGGACCAACCGAAAATGCCGTAGACGTGATAGCTGCCATACGGCGTCTGATTCTTTCCAACGCGCGTTTCGCTGGCATAGTTCACGGTGTTGACATCCATCTTATGCCGGGCGCTGTCTCGCGCGTATTGCCAGTAACGATGTTGCCCGCTGCGCAGGTAGAGCAGATAGAACGTCCTGCCTTCCTGGTAGTGGGTTCCCGTCCACGTTCGGTGAAACCAGCCCGCATCGAAATAGCCGGTGATATGACTGACAGGGTACTGATGATAATCCGGCCAGATTAACTGGCCGTAATCCCCCAGGCGATTGGTCAAGTCGACCAACACTTGTTGATGTCGGCTGTCGATGGCGGATTCAACGCTGCCGAATCGTTTGTAATCCTGAGGCCACAACTCTCCGAAGACGCGAGACTGATAGGTCCACTTCGGATCAGCGATCGCATTGGCATCAGCCTTGAAGGCCTTTGCAAATGCGCGATGAGCGGGAATATCGACCTCAGCCTGTGGTGCCTCAAGTCGCACACACCACTCGGAGGTAAATGCAATTCCCTGACCGTTGGCTTGCCTGGCTTCGTAGGCCGCAGTGAATTTGTAACCCGCAATTCGTGGCGCGATCAGTTTTTCGTGAGCGCGGGTTTGAAGATGTTGCGAAAACGCATGGCCCATCGTCTCGTAACAATGATCCGGCAGGCGTATATCCATCGTTTTACCGTGATGAGCAAAGCGCGCCTGTGCGACGGCAAGTGGGACGGACTGTTCTTCAACACTGAATACATCGCGCCCGTGCTTGGGCCACGTGTGTAGCGCCATAAAGTCAGACCCGACTTCCAGCTCCTTCGGGAATAGCTGCCATAATCGCCTGCCGACCAGTTGTACATTCCCACGCGGCGTAACAGCCGTCATCCAGCCGGCGGTCCGACCACCATGCTGCAATGGCGTACTGGCGCCTTCCTTCTCGACAGCATATGCATCATGCCCGTATTGCAGCAGGTAAGTACTTTTGCCGGACTCTGTCGCTCCACGCGTCCACCCGCCGTCCTCGCTGGCAAAGATGTATGAATTCGCGTCAGGTATGCCTAGTCGTGCGGCGACATTGCCGACACGGCGCCGATGCGTATCCACCGTGATGATATAGGTGTGATGCACGCGAATTGTCGGCTGCCCACGGCGGAAGAACAGTCGCGTAATGTGCTTGCCTTCCTGTTCATTCTCATCGGAGTACCAACCCTCGGCAACGATGCATGCTTCCATCGGGCCGGCTGATTCGATACGTACCTGTGTCTGCTTCCCGGCAGCCGTGAGTTGATTGCCCACACTGGTTGCATACAGCAGCCCGTCCTTCGCAGACGCACTGATCAATAATTCGTTGTCTTCGAATTGAGCGTCCTTGTTAATATCCAACCAAGCCTTGCTGACCAACTGGAAGTTGGTTTTAGAAACCACCGCTTTGACAGGCCCCGTATGGACGACAATCTGCGTATCGTCCTCGCTGATAGTCAATGGCTTATCGATCGCCTGACGCGGCGCGTTCAGATTCAGGCGATACGTTGGATAAAAAGGATGTGTCGGACCCAGAATGGCGCGCTGCCGACCACGGTAATAATCGGCATCAAACGACACGCCAAGCCAACGTATCGAGCCATCACGATACCAGCGGTTGCGCACCGACAATTCTGTATCAATCGGTACCCATTCATTATTCCAAGGCCGATTCGGGTCGTCATGGGTTCGCGACCGGCGTTCAACGGTGATATTCGACAAATCCTTTTCGAACACGACGCCGCGCGGAAATGGTACTCCTGTGGTGATCGGCCGAATACCGGTGCCAATGTTTTCGTGATCGGTCAGAACAAATTCGATTGGCTGTGGTTTTTTCTGAATCGTCGGTTTATCTGCGGTAACAGTAAACGCGCGATCATCGCGGGCAATGACCTTGTCTTGTTCGAGCACATTCGCGCGAAATTGGTAGTCGCCCGCCGGCAACAGTGCAGGGTAGAACGCCGAGCCGATATCGGGTGACTTCAACGTTGCATGATGCTGTTTCGCAACCACTTTGCCGGCACTATCAAAAATCTGTAACTCAAGAGACAGTGCGTCCAATGGGACTGACCCGAATCGCACTTCAACATAACTTTCGCCCGCTTCATCTGCCGAGTCATATACGGACTTGTCGAGATAACACCGCACTACCGGGGCACGCTTCTGTGATGCAAACGCTTCCTTCAAACCAAAGTACAGCCAGGGGAAATGGTCAACCGGTGAAGCAGCGTGGCACTTGGCGGATCGCCACTGATACGTATCGTGAATGTTGTATCGAAATGGGCCGCCCGGGACTGGCTCCAGTCGATTCGCATAACGAAGGACGTTGAATGCCATGATGTCGCCATCTTTCACCGGCGTTTCGCGCAACAGCGTGAAAGGAATAAAGAACTCAATGTGAATGTGCGAATCAGTCGCGTGATAACCAGCCTGCCAGCCTTCCGGCTTCCAAGGGGGAAGCATGAAATGTCGAAGCGTATAGGTTCGGCCACCCTTCATCACACCAAATCGGTAACGTGTGAAGTCGTTAATGTTCGGATTGAACTGCAAGGCAAACGTATCGAGCCCATGGTCGGCAAACGCCGGGTCAATCGGATCGACTTTTCCATCTGCATCCTTGTAAGCAGGTGGCATCGCCGCGCGCTTTCCAGTCAGGGCGATATACAACCCGTCCTTGCCACGAAGAATTTTTCCACTGGTTGAGATATTCGCTGGAATCGGCAGTGCACTTTCGATCTGCACAAAATCACCAAAAGTTGCGGCTGACTGCCACGCCTTCTCGTCCGCCTTGCCATCAACTGTAATTGCCGCCGATTCGATGTTCGGGAGAAACAGCACGTCTCGCTCATATCCGGCGAACAGATCGTCGTAAAACTCCAGCTGCGAAGGCAGGACACCATCGTCTGCCGCGCACAACGACACCGCAACTGCCGTCAACACAAACAGGACGACCGACTGAATCAGGAATTGGTTTTTCATGGCATCTCTAATAATTCATCAATTGACGTGGACTCTGCCGTCGCGGCGGGCTTCTCAAATCGCTTTGCTGGTTTGGGGACGAAGAGATCCTGCGGATTAGCTGCGACCACGGGCAGGATGTTTTCAAATCGCAAAGTGCCCGTAGAGCCTTCGTTAAAGCGGAAATAGGTTCTGGCTGGTGTGTCCCATTGAATGGCATACGTTCTTGTCACATCTACGCGCGGCAATGCAACGCGATAGGAGCCATCTGTATAAACCACATGTTCATCGCTGTGCCACGCCCAATTGCCATCTATTTGGGTCACGGTGAATTTTCGCTTGTCGCGATACATGGGCCCGACGCGAATTGCAGCCGCATCCGTATTGGCCGGCACATTGAAGAACAATGTGCGAGCGCGAACCGGCAGGGTTTCGGTCTGATTGGGCAGCTGCGCGACGTAACGCAGATCGGATCGATAGATCAAAGCGGTTGCCTGAAAGGTCGGGTGTAGCGCTTTGTGAACGGATTGATCAAATTTCAGGCACGCCAGGGTATAGGTGCCGGTCTGATTGTCACTGGGAATATCGAATCGAACGCGCATGGTTTGCAGACGGTCGATCTTCTTTCGGGCCGCAATCTTGCCGTCCGGCCGGTAAACCACGATGTCGCCGCCAAATGTGAACACCGCGTCGAATGACCAGTCGCCATCCTTCGGCTCATTGAAATAGACTGTCGCCGGCATCACCGACGCATCCGGTCGACGCTGCAGGTAGCGAAAGTCCATGATCTTTCGACCTTGATCGGTGGGGAGATATTCGTCCCGCCAGGTTTGTGGCGCGTGACCAAGCGTTCCCAGCAAGCGACCGAACGTTACGTTTGTTCCCTTGACCGATGGGCTGAACGAATGCGTGTTCAGGCCGTAGAAGTTCAACCGATCGGCCAGTGCTCTACCGAGGTACAGGAACTTGGGATCCTTCGTCAGTTGATAGCCATAGGTGAACGCGTTGCCGACTGCGTATTCCTCCGACAGGACGGCTCCCGCGTTGTAGTCTGACGCGCGGTGGCAGTAGGCCTCGAGCGTCTTTCGGATGCGCTTGTCTGCGGTCAGGTTCCAGTACAGCCAGAGTCCTTCGTAAACCCAGCCGGATGACGCGTGCCAGGGATGGTCACCGGAAACCTCGATTTCGCGCACGCGGTCAATGGTGTCCACCTTTGCAAATGCGTCAGCGATGTTTCCGGCATACTTGAGGAATCGCTCGTCCCAGGTCGCCTGATACAACATGCACATGCGATGCAGCAACATGCCGCAGTTGCGGTTCATGTTGCCGTCTTCGACTTTCCGAAAGATCTCAAGCCACTTTTCATGCTGGCTGATCTGTTCGCCCCACATTTCCAGCACGTCCAGCGCGCGTCGGTCGCCGGTGAGCCACCACTTGTAAACGTAGTCGTCTTTCTGCTGAAGGTTGGAAGACGGCATATCGCCGCCCGGTGATCGGATGTAGCCGCCCAGCCAGTGGACTTCACTGTTGTCATAGTGATACTCCGCGCCGGCGACGCGCCCGTGGTCCGTATGGTGACACATGGCGCGATCGGCCGAATAGCGCGTGTAGGTCTCGCCGTAGCGCAGCCAGTCCCGATCGCCACCGCGAAATATGTTCAGCCACGGGAACATCCCCCAGCCGTAGTGTGACTTGGGCCGGGCGCGGTGCCATTTCCCAAGGCCGGCATTTAATTCGCGCTGCCCTTCCTTGTATTCGAGCAGGTGCTGGTGATAGCCGCCCCAGTCCCACCAGCCGTACCACTTGCGCTGAGCGACCGCCGACTGCATCATGTGCAGCAGGGCGCGTTGGTAGTTTTGTTCCGCTTTGAAGCGCGGGTCGTCCGTTGTCACGTGCTGGCAGAAATCCAGCGCGCCGGTCGTCACATTCCACGCGGGGTCCGATCGCGCGATAACGGGATACGCTACTTCGCGGGCAAGTTGCGCGCCAACCGGCTTCCCTTGAAACTCGTGATGTTTCATCGGAACAAACGACAACCAGACCTCATGGGTCTTTGCCGCGCCCGTTGCGTTGGTTCGCGTACGCAGTCGATTCACCCAGTCATCAAGGCTCTTTTCCCTGTGGTATTTGTTTTCAGCCAGGTGTCGTTTCTGTTCCTCGTTGAGGAAGTGCCAGTAGCCGTCCCACGTCAAGTCCATCTTACGTCCATGCTTGGGCCACAGGTGGATGCGCATGATGCGGTCGTCCAGTTCGAATTCCCACGGATATTGCTGCCACGCATCACGAATCACTGCCGTCAGGACGATCGGCCTGGCGTACAACACGCACCATCCGCCCGCTTTGCCGCCGGTATGGGTTGTTTGACCTGTCTTATGATCGATCATGCGATATTCGATGTGATCGCGTTTGGGCGCATCCTGCACGAGACTGGCATGTGGCGTGGCTTTTCTACCCACCCCCAGGAACTTAACACCCTCTTCGATTGGCTGCGCTCCCCAGTACAGGTATCCGGACTCGTATGACGTTGGAATCATGTTCAATTGAATCCCGATATCAGTCACAACGTCTTCGCTGGACAGTCCGGTGTAGATCCACGTGTGATCCAGTTTGATATCCATTCGCTCGCGAAAGAAGGTTGCGCGAATGCTGTAGCGGCCAAAGCGCTCACCGGCTTTATTGACGTACCAGCCGTCGGCTTTGATTGTCGCGCGCAATGGGCCGGTTTGTTCGAGCACCACGGTTGACTTGGTATCCAGGTCCGCGCGAAGCAGGCCGTGCTTCTCGTGTTTCATGAAGAAACCGCTGTATGCCTCGTTTCTGCCTCGCTGCACAATCGGCTGATTGTTCGCGGTCAGCCCGGTGAACAGATCGAAGCCGGCTTTTCGAATTCTTCCTTTTAAGGCGCCGGTGTTAATGACGATGTCGGTGCCGTTATCAAGGGCGATATTTCGACCCGCACGATGGCGTTTTTGGGGAAGATCATCACCGAAGACAAGTGTGTATTGCTGGTCTTTCTCCGTTTGGAAGTCAACATGCAACCAGCGCACGCCCTGTTTGCCGCGTGGGTCCCATGTCGCGGCAACAGACGTTTGTACGGCGACGGGCTGGTTCTGTGCATTAAGCACCGCAATCGGCTGGCCGACCGCCAGTGCGCCGCGCGGAAACGGCACACCAAACGTGACGGGTGCCGGCGAACGATGGTCCGGCAGATAGCGGTCAACCTGAATCGGAATGCGGCCTGCGAATGCGGCGGCACTCAAGGCGCAAAACAACCAGAGTACAAACATTGATCGAAACAAAAACATGATGTATCCCAATGGTGTTACGTGATGCGGATCAGAAGCAAACGCCAATCCACTCACCGGTCCAGTGCTTCAAGCCACGGCGCGCCGTATGTTCCCCACGTGGTGTCGAATACGCTGTAAGCGCCATAGATGGTTTTGTTATCACGTTCATCCAGACCCATTGCCGACCCATCTGCATACACACGGTTGATGGTGAAATCATGGCCCTTGGATTCATAGGCATACTTGCCTTGAAAAGCGGGAATGGTCGTCAGGTAGTAAAGCTGAAAAATATCCGCAACCAGGGCATCCTTACTGGTGCAGTCCGAATAGACAACGGAGTATAGCGCGTTATCGGAGGCCGGGTTGTCCGCGTGCGTCCAATTGGTGGGTGAAACAGGATTGCCGGCGTCGTACTCCGCCGAAGCTGAACGCACGGCATAAGAGCTTGCCTTGTAGGGGCCACTGAACAGGTTGTCCCAGAACGGCAGGTGGTCCTGCTTGTTAAACCCGTGATGGCTCGGGTCGTACTTTGACCAGCCTGTCGGCGCGTCCGGGCAGAAAAGCATGTCTTTCGAAGTCGTATGGCCGGACTTGAAGAACACCCCCAGATGCAGATAACCATTCGCCGTCGTATTGGGGCTGTGATAGAAATATATGTTGCCGCGTTGCACAACCGGAAGCCGATCGTCGTAGTCCATAGCATAAGACGCGCTGATAACACCCCACTGACGAAGGTGGTTCAAACACTGTATCGCGTTCGCCGCAGTCCTCGCCTTGCTGAGTGCGGGCAGCAGAATTGCAATCAGAATCGAGACGATCGAAATGACAACAAGTAGTTCGACCAACGTAAAACCGTGTAATAATCTGTAACGTGACTGGCTCATACGATGGGTTTCCCGTAGTTACTTTCTCAGAGACATATAGGCCGCTCAACGATCCAAAGCATCGAGCCAAGGCGCACCGTGCGTACTCCAGTTCAATTCGAATACGGAGTAACTACCAAGAACCGTTCTGTTTTCGCGCTCATCCAGACCCAATGCTGAACCATCGGCATAAACACGGTTGACGACGAAATCATGCGCGTCAGTTTCGTATGCGTATTTACCCTGAAACGATGGCAGCGTCGTCAGGAAATAAAACTGAAAGATGTCCGCAACGAGCGCGTCGTCACTTGAGCAATCAGAGTAAACAACAGAGAGATTCTGAGCGTCAGCGGCGGCATCTGACGAGTGACGCCAGTTCGTCGGTGAAACAGACTTGCTCGAGTCATACTCCGCAGATGCGGAACGCACCACGTACGAACCCGCGCGATACGCGCCGTTAAAAATATTATTCCAGAACGGCAGGTGATCCTGCTTGCTGAACCCGTGGTGGCTTGGGTCGTACTGCAACCAACCCGATGGCGCGTCCGGGCAGAAAAGCAGGTCGTTCGATGTCGCATGACCGGACTTGTAAAAGACACCCAGATGCAAATAGCCGTCGGCCGTTGTATTGGGGCTGTGATGGAAGTACATGTTGTGGCGCTGCACAACCGGCAGACGGTCGACATAGTCCATGGAGTAAGCCGCACTGATCAGGCCCCACTGCCGCAGGTTGCTTAAACACTGCGTGGACTGCGCTGCTTTCTGGGCTTTGCCAAGAGCGGGCAACAGAATTGAGATCAGGATCGAAATGATCGAAATCACAACGAGCAGTTCGATCAACGTAAAGCCGCGCGACGACATGGGACGTGACTGAGTCATGAGACGGTTCTCCCGTTGTTACTGCCCCGGCAAGATGGAGGCTCGAACGGTGTTTCCTTCGAACATGGTGCAGCCCAGGCCGCGGCGGCGGACAGGCTGGTCGATTTCAGTGGCGCGGCTGAGTATCAATTCGGCCGCTTCGCGTCCCATTTGTTCCGCAGGCACTTCAACGGAGGTGAGCGGCCCTTCTTCAAGGTTGCGCGCCGCGGCCTGGGCATCAAAGCCGACAATGTCAAAGTCGCGACCGGGTTCTAAGCCATGTGCCACGGCGCCGGAAATGAAACCAAGCGCCACTTCATCAGACACGGCAAAAACGCCGCGCGGTCGAGGTGACAATTCAAGATAAGGTTTGACGAATCGGGCCCCTGTTCGCGGGCCATAAAAATTCCCCAGCAGGCGGTATGTTTCCGGTAACTGCCTGCCAAATCCACGTTCAAAGCCAACAAGGCGCGCAACAGATGTCTTGTCGTAAGCAATGCCGACATTGTCACCCGATACACCAAGGAAACACACATCGCAGACACCGCGCGTTCGGAAATATTCTCCGGCAAGAAAGCCACCCTGTTCCTGATCAATCGTCGTCACGTCATAACGGCCGGCCATCGCCACCGGCACATCCGTGCAAGTGCTGATCACCGCCATAAACTGATCATCACCAAAGACAATATCCCGATCACCGTCAGGGTTAATCAGAATCAGGGCATCCGGTTCGTCCGGCAGTCGCAGAACGCCTTTCTTTTTTTGGAAGGTATATCGCGTCACTTGAAAAGGTGAATCGGCAAGCCCAGCTTCGATGCCGTCGATCATGCTCAGGATCATGCCGTCAGGTGACGAGGCGGAAGTCGCAACAAGCACCTGTTTCGTTTTCGTAACGGATTCCGACGAACTGAAGCGACGGGGTGAAGACGCATCAATGACAAACGTCCCGCGACCCGGGCGAGCGTCCAGACGACCTTCGCGAATCAGTTCTTTCACTGCCCGATGAGTGCTGGACAAGCCAACACCCAGATCGCGCGCCAATTCGCGAACCGGCGGCACACGGGTCCCTGGTTTCCAATCCTGATCAATCCGCCGGCCAAGTTCATTTTTGACTTGCTCGTAGACCAGCGGCACTGTTGTTGAAATTGTATTGGACATCTGCAACACATTGTAACACAATCCAATACAAATTCTACATGTAACCGCACAAATCTTCAATTATACTACAAATATATTTATATAATGAATTTATAGAATTTATGAATCAAGTTCACAATGGCGTGAACGACGTTTACCCGACGTGATCAGCGCTCAAATGGGCCGGCTTCACCGTCCAGCACTGTCGGCAGGTCAGTTCGACAATGTTCGAGAAATCCATATCAGACGGGAACACCTTCCACTTTGCCAGGCTGGCAATCGGTTCACGCCATTGGTCCACAAAGCGCGGATAAGCATGGCGCGCACGGGCTTCGAAATGATCTCTCGGCTGACCCGCATGGCACGCCAGATACGCCTGAGCCAGGACAGTCAACGATGCAGCCGAATCGTATGTGCGACCATCGATCGATATCCGAGACGGCAACCGCTCGGCCAGCAGCGCCTCGTTGATGATCCCGTCCACCAGCGGCTGAAGATCAGCGGTGGATACGTCACCGGCCAATTCAGCAGGAGCTGTTATCTCGGTCGGACCAAGCACACCCAATACCGGCACTGTCTGCGGCAACGAGCCATAGCGGCGATCTGCTTCGAGTGATATCGCCATCGCGAGCAGTAATTCAGCTGGACTGAATCGATCGTGCAACGGTACATCGTCGGTGTCCAACACCTGCTCGGCATACGCGACAAGACACTGATCTGTTATTTCCGACTCGACGCGACTGAACAGCTGCGCCAATTCGCTGAGCCCGACGGTCTTGAGCCCATCGACTTTGCCCAGGTACTGGACAAGGCGTTCAAAATTCGCGCGCATGATTTTCTTTTCCTGCTCCGTTCTTTGCCCCGGGGGGATCAAAGGATCTTTGTTGACCCCGTTGTAGTAATTGGCACAGGCAAATTCGGTTGTGTTAAACCGCAACGGGTGGGCGCCGAACAGCGCGCTGAAATCCCACTTGGCCATTGTGTCGTGTAGCGCCTTGTCAAACGTTTCCAGCTGCGCGTTAAACGCATTGTCGTCCGGATAGGATGGCTCAAAGTGCCCGATCGAACCACGATTCTGATCGTTAAACACCAGGCCGTGACCGGCAAACACCTGTGTGCCACAAAACCAGAATGCGCGATGACCGGGCGGGTGAAACGGCATGCCGTAGTACGGTTTGCCGCACAATCCGGCCGCGCGAATGATCTGTGGCGCGTATGAGCCGCCGTGTCGTGTCAGCCCGCCACACACGCCGAAGATGCGTTCAACGTCCGCAAAACCCGGTCTTTCCCGCTCCAGCGCGATGCGCACGCCCTGATCCCATTGCGATGGTGCAACCAGTTCGGGCGTTGTCGGATGCACTGATCCATGGTTGTAATGGCTCGATGCGTCATGCCGTTTGACGGCTTCAATCACATCTTTTCGGCCGCGTGTTTCGAGTGTACGCGCCTTGTCACCGATGATGTGGAATGATCCAGTGACGCCATACTGCGACATGACGTCCGCAACCCAAAGGACAATATCATCGTTGCCCGCTTCCGGCGGGGAGATCGAATCTTCCGTATCAAAATAGAGAATCGCGTACACGCATCCGTTCCTTTTTTGTTCAAATCCTGCATTTTCCGGCAGGCCATTACGAAGCCGCCTGCGCATCATGTATACCTGTTATTGATTCTGATGACACATTTACGCAACATTGTGTTACCCACTATTGAACGGCAGCCCTGCTGCCCGGAGTAATTTGATGCCCCTGTCTTACTGTTTTGATTTCGGTGACAAGTACACACAAGCCGGCCCCTGGTCCATCGCATTTCGCGTATTCACTGAAACAAACGCATTTACACCTGACCCCAACAAACTGTCCGTCACGCGTGATGGTGATCAACTGAAAATCACCTCTGACGGATTCGCATGGGGCGGTTTGCAACAGCGGTGTGCCGGCTCGTTTGAAGCAACCGTTACGATCGAAGGTAACGCCGCCACCATCGACATCAAGGCGACAATCAACGACCGCATCAAAGGAACAACTGTTCTGTTGCGCGGCATTGAAGGCGGCGAATCCAGTAATCGCGACTTTGGTTTCACACCACTGGGTCTGGGCAAGTCTGACATGTACTACTATCCCGGCGGACTGCGAGTACCGGCCTGGATGATTCAACACGCCGATGGCACGTACACCGCAACCGCCAGCCTGGATGAAGAGGTGCGTGGCAAAACGTTTGCCGCGGTTCCGGAAGATGATCAGTGGCTGCTTGAGCTACATCATCACGAAGACGCGCGCAAATGGTCCACCCGACACACTACGCCAACCTGGCGAATTGAGAAAACTTCTGATCCGACTTCATTGCTGGAGCGACGGTGTCAGATCATGGAAAACAAGTGGGGCATCGGCCGATGGGATACGCGTAGCGATGTGCCCGACTGGACACGCAAAATCGGACTCGTACTGAATCTTCACGGCGTGCACTGGACCGGTTTTGTGTTCAATGACTATGCGCAACAACTGAAGATCATCGAACACATCTGTGAGCAACTGGACGGCCGACATGTGCTGGCATATCTGCCGGCGTGGGATGGCCGGTACAACTACAACTGGCCGTACTACTACGCAAGCGAACAAATGGGTGGCGAGGCCGGCCTGAAGAAATTAATTCAAGGTGCGCATGCATTGGGCGTACATCTAATACCGCAACTCGGTGCCGTTTCATCCAATCGACAGTTCACACCAACCGGTCTACAGGACGCAATCGGACATGACAGCTACGGCAACCACTACGTCAAGCCGGTTGAATGGGACGGCGACCGGCAACCGGATACATATCGAGTCAATGCCAACGTCGGACACCCCGGGTTTCGTCAGTTTCTTGTTGACTGTTCGAGCCGACTGATCAATGACTTTGAATTTGACGGCATGTTCTTCGACATCAACATGGGTTTCTACAATGACCCGCGATTTCATGTGACCGAAGGGCATGTTCAGCTGGCAAACGCTATTCACGAAGAATTCGACGACAAGTTGATCTTTGGCGAAAACTGGTATGACGGGCTGCTGGGTCCGTATCCGATCAACCACAGCGTCAACGGTCAGGGCCAAGGCTACCTGCACAACTGGACGGATCTTTTCGATCGCTACATGCGCACAACGTATCACCTGATTCACCCGGCGCCCGGCAAAGGCAGCACCGGCGTTTATGAGGCCGGTTTCCTGGAACCATACGTGCCGGATCCAGACGTGAACGTGATCCCCGCGATCAGCTTTGTTGAAGACACCATGACAAATCACTTAGATGCGGTGAACGAGCATATCGACATCGCCAAGTCTTATATAAAGCGCATGGGGATTTAGGAATCCAACCACCGCTACGGCGCGCAATCTATCTACTTCAAGAAAGCGGTAAGGCCCAAACAGCCCGGCTGCTTCGGGGGCGTTATACTGTGCGCCACGAACCCGGCGGTGGCGTCGGACGAAGGTCAATGCGAAACGTCGGATAAAGAACTGTTCAATGAACCCAATCTGCATCGTCGCCGCAAAACGCACGCCGCAAGGACGGTTTCTCGGCGCACTATCGAAGTACAACACGTTGGAACTGGGGGTTGCGGCCGGCAAGGCAGCACTGGCGAACATTGACCCCGACCTGGTGGATCTCACCATCGTGGGGCGGGTGATGCCGCCGGACCAGAACGTCGCGCGATATATCGCGCTGGAACTGGGGATTCCAGAAGACCGACCGGGCTATACGGTCAATATGGTCTGTGCGTCGGGGATGAAAGCCGTGTCACTTGCGGCCGACGCGATCGCACTCGGGCAGGCCAACGTTGTGCTCTGCGGCGGCGCGGAATCAATGACCAACGTACCACACGGGCTGGAAGGATCACGACGAGGCAAGAAGCTCGGCGATACGGTGCTGGTGGATTACCTCGTTGCAGGGCTTTCGGACCTGCGCCTGAAAAAACAAATGGGTGAAATGGTTGAGGCGCTTGCGTCCAAGTACGAGATCGATCGCGGAACGCAGGACGCGTTCGCGCTGTCGAGCCATCTCAAAGCCGTCGATGCCCAAAAACAATCAGCGTTTGGTGAAGAAATGATCGCGTTGCCTGAATTGGATCGTGATGAACATCCGCGGGCCGATACGACACTGGACAAGCTCGCGTCGTTGAAACCGGCGTTTAATAAGGACGGCACCGTAACTGCGGGCAACGCATCAGGCATCAACGACGGCGCGACGATGCTTGTTCTTTGCAATGAAAAAACAGCGCAGCAGCATGGCTGGACGCCGCTGGCGTACTACGGCGTTCATGACGAAGTCGGCGTCGCGCCGGACCACTTCGGGATCGGACCGGCAACAGTGACAAAGAAGCTGTGCGATAAACACAACCTGAGGCTGAACGACTTCGATACCATCGAAATCAACGAAGCTTTCGCATGCCAGACGATCGCGTGTCTGCGTGACCTGGGATTGCCGGACAACGAGAAGCGGCTGAACCTCGAAGGCGGCGCGGTGGCACTTGGACACCCGGTTGGCGCAAGCGGCGCACGGATTATCGCGCACCTGGCACATCGCATTCATCGTGGCGATTCGAAACAAACCATCGCAAGCCTGTGCGTGGGCGGCGGTATGGGCATCGGCGCCGTGATCTCGGAGAAACCTGCATGACCACTATCAATCTCTTGGGCAAGACCGCAATCGTCACTGGCGCGGGCACCGGACTCGGTCGCATAACCGCATCCTTGCTGCACGAGGCAGGGGCAAACGTGATTGTTAATTACTTCAGCGGCCCCGACGGCACAAATCAAAAGAATGCCGAGGAGGTCGTGAACGAACTTGGTAATCGCGCGCAAGCCATGGCCGCTGACGTGCGCGACTTTGAAAGTGTTGCCGCGATGTTCGACCAGGCGATCGAGACCTTCGGCGGCGTAGACATCCTCGTTAACAATGCGGGCATCATTCGCGATCGAACAATTCGCAAGATGGACGAAGCCCAATGGCAGGCGGTGATCGACACGAATCTGACCGGCGTCTTCCATGCGAACAAAGTTGCGGCCGAAAAGCTTCGCGACGGCGGGCGCATCGTGAGCCTTGCCTCTATCGCCGCGGTAATGGGCTTTTTCGGCCAATCCAATTATGCCGCCGCGAAGGCCGGTGTGATTGCGATGACCAAAGTGCTCAGCCGCGAACTGGCGCGGAGGCAAATCACGGTCAACGCGGTTGCGCCCGGGGTAGTGCTCACCGAAATGGGCAAAACCATTCCACCGGAGCAACGGGAGAAGATGCTCGAACAGATTCCACTCGGCCGATTCGGCGAACCAGAGGAACTGGCGAACGTCATTCTCTTTCTTTGCAGCGACCTGTCGTCGTATGTCACCGGCCAGACCATTCACGTGAACGGGGGATGGTGGGCGCCATAAGACGACCGATTGACGGGAAACGCACAAGTTCATCAATCAGGACTATTCACGCGCGAACGTGTAGTCGTCCGTTGTCCAAGTGCCAAAGTGCTTCACAGTATTCAAGCCAGCGTGGCCATCGGCGAATAGTAGATTCCACTTCGGATCGTTCGAGTGCCAATAGGCGACCGCAGGCACCTGGTTGTACTGCGGACTGCCCCACGTAGCGGCTGCCGCATAAGCGCCGTAATCCATCATTGTAACGAACTCACTTGGCGCAACCCTGATGTCGGATTCACGAATCCCGGATCGGCCGGTCATGTCGTTGGCCGCCGACAAGCGAAGTGACCTGTAATGCGTCCCCACATTGGCAACGTAAGAAGCACCAACGCCTTCATAATAACCTTGATAAATCGTGCCACCGGAAATCATTTCATCATCAGATGGACAACGTGCCACCGGCACCTCGTCGTTATCGCCGGTTGCTCCCACGTATCGCGACAGGTAGCGCTGCGATGGCGTCAGCCGAACATACGCCGCGTGGCTGATACCTTTCTTGCCGATGTACATGAATACCGAGGAGTGCGAAAGAACATTGCTTCGCGGATAGGTCGGGGGATAGGTCCGATTCGAGTCAACCAGATACGCTTCCATTGCAATGCCGATCTGGCGAAGATTAGACAGGCAAGATACCTGGCGCGCCGATTCACGTGCGTTCTGCAGCGCCGGCAGCAAAATGGATATCAGCAGGGAAATAATCGAAATAACAACCAGTAATTCGATCAGCGTAAACGCGCGGCGTCGGCTGAAAATGCACATGGTTTATAGCTCCTCTGTTGAATCGCGCCCGGCGGTCGAGGCACGAACGATCAGTTTGGCGGGTACGTACGTGCGCGCCGGCAGGTCTGACGGTGAAAATGCATCGTCTTCAATACATCGCATCAACATCTCGGCGGCTTTCTGGCCGATCTCCGGTGGTTGACGAATCGTCGTTAAAGGCACAGCGGCAGCCTCAGCGATTGGTTCATCATTGAAACCGACGACGGCAACGTCCTGAGGCACGCGCAAACCCTGGTCGCGCAATAGATGCATCGCTCCGGCTGCAATCATGTCTGAAGTCGCCACGATCGCATCGAACTTCCATCCTTTTTCCAAGGCGTCTTCCATCAATGCAACGCCGGATGAGGCGCGATCCGAACTGAGGTGCTTTCTCAAGTAAAGCCAATGCATCTGCTGAGGATCGAGACCAGCCTGCTGAAGCGCGCGATGATGACCGCGAATCTTCGCCTGATCGTAATGCGCCGCGCCACCCCCGATCAGAAACAGAATCCGACGACGTCCGAGCGCCAGCAGATGTTGCACCTGTAAATAACCCGACTCTTCGCGGTCGAACATGATGTCCGGCGCATCGGTCAGTTCCGCCGCATCAATCGTGATGATCGGTACACCGTCCGCAACAGCCGCGTTGATCACCTGGCTGGCTTCGGGTTCGGAGTGATGAATGACCAACCCGTCGACATGCTGGCTGAGAAAGTTTGACAGGTGGGTCTGCATGCTGGACACCTGGTGCGCATGACAACCGACCAGCAGTCGATAACCACAGTCGCTGCAAGCCCGTTCAACTGAAGCGATTCGATGGATGTACAGAACCGGACCTTTGAGATTTTCTGCGATGTACCCGATGCAGTTGGTTCGCTGACCAGCCAGACCCCGCGCCAGAAAGTTTGGGCGATATCCCAACCGCTGTGCGGCCTCGTGCACTGCCTGCCGTTTTTTCTCGGATGCGTAGCAGTAATCACTGTTGGCAAGAATGGCTGAAACAGTACTGCGAGCAACCCCCGCTTCGCGAGCAATATCCGCCATGGTCGGTCGGCGCCTCGGCTTTGAAGAACGTGCGGGTGTCGCGAATGTGCTCATACCAAATAAAGTCCGATTCAGAGTATATTTGACAAATGACGCGTCCCATATGACGCGTGTCATATCCTGCTAATCATACGCCTGAAATCTGGGGCTGACAAGGAAAAAACGAAGAAAGTGGTCGTACTGAGATGGGGGCCGATTTTTTCGGCTAGGGGCCTGCAAACCAAAGGCCGCATTGAGGGCATAGAGTCTTACTAGTCCCTGGACCCCAGCAACCAGCCCCTTCCTTACAATGCTGGCATGACCGCCAAGGCTCAACCATGGACGTCACGCCGGTTGCTTAACTGGACGACGCAGTACTTTGAGGACAAAGGCATTGAAAATGCCCGCCTCAGTGCTGAAATGCTGCTGGCGCATGTGCTGGGTGAACAGCGTATTCGGCTGTACATGGACATGGACCGCCCGGCAAGCGAACTGGAGCGGGCAGCGTTCCGTGAACTGGTCGAACGCGCTGCCGCGCATGAACCCATCGACTATCTGGTGGAGCAGACGCCGTTCTATTCAATGATGCTCAAGGTGTCGCCAGCCGTACTCGTGCCCCGACCCAGTACGGAAACACTGATCGACCAGGTATTGCGCCATGCGCGCGTGACGCCCGGCTTTCACGAGCCGACCATTGTCGATATCGGCACAGGCAGCGGCGCAATCGCGATCGCCCTGGCACGGCACTTCAAAAACAGTCACATCATCGCCACGGATATCAGCGAAGACGCGCTGGCGGTCGCTAAAGAAAATGCTGCAATTCAAAAGGTTTCACAGCGCATCGACTTTCGTCAGGGCGACCTGTATGAGCCGGTCAAAGGTGAACGTTTTCATTACGTGTTGAGCAATCCACCTTACATCAGTGATGAAGAGTGGGAATCGGTTGAGCCCAACGTCAAAGACTACGAGCCACATCATGCATTACGTGGTGGTGTGGACGGCCTGGATATCATCCGCCGCCTGATCGCCGGCAGTGTCGACCACCTGGAAGAACCCGGCCAGTTGGTCATTGAGTTTGCAGCGTCACAAAAGAAGGCGGTCCTGGCGCTTGCGAATGAAGCCGACCACCTGACCAATGCTCACATTCTGGCGGACCATGAACACCTGCCGCGCATGCTGGTCGCTGACCGTGCTGAATAATACGGCTTCGGACTGACTCTTTGGGGTGGTAGGTGCTGTATCACCGGACAACAAATCTACCTGGGCGTGTCACGGTTCGGCTGCAACGAACGCCAACAAGGACGTCGTGAACGATGAACGTCAATCAGAAGCCGTATAACGACTGATCAGAAACTGGATTTGTTGTCGATGTCCAGCGGAGCCACCTCAGAATCAACCGCTGAACACTTCATCGACAGGAATGCGCACATACCGGATCAATCATTGGGGCGCCCGGACATACGCTTTTGCTTGGTTTCCGGAGTTTGCTCCGGGGTGCCGGCCTCAGGTGGGGTGCGTCGTCCATGACGCACAAGCCGGCGGGCCGAACGTGACCGTTCAGCTAGACTGCCTTGCCGATCAGGTCAGATCCTGTGAAACATCATCCAGGATTGCATCAACCTTTTCTTCTGTGTCGTAATTGCCTTGTTCGATTTCCGAACGAACACGATCCACCAAGTCCTGACGAATGTCCGGCAATTCTTTCAGCTTGCCTAAGAACCGGGCCGCACTGGAAAGCTCAACGCTATCCGATCCGCGGGTGGTTCCCGTGCTCTGACCGTCGACATTATTCACACGATTATTTCGTGTGAACGCCGCCGGGTTCGGCCGGCCAATAGGTGCAATGTCGCTCATGACTGCCACTCCTCAACGTCGCATCGGATTGCCCATTCTTATCGGGCCAAAGCCTCCAGACTCTACCCGTGCTTACTCCACACCCATCCGATTGCGTCCCTCGTTTCCTCTACCACTAAATATCGCCAAACTGTTTCTTGCCCCTTGAAGCTTTCCCCTTTGTCGCGTCAACTGCCGTAACCCCATACTTCAACACGTCCTACGTGTCTTAAGGCAAACCTTCTGTCCGATAAGACACTGAAAAATATTACTGTTATGAATTTTATCAACAGGTTCTCCACATTCAATAGATTCATCGGCAATATGCGCGAAAATACCCTAATTTTTTCCAAACACATTTACGCTAATCTGCATGAACAGCGATCTCCGTCATTTCGGCTATTTGCAGCCGGAAGAGTGGTTTGTGGGATGATTAAACCCTACAATCCAGTTCTCTAATTGGTCAGCAAAAATGAATTTGAATGAACATTGTTTTTATTCGAGAGGAAACATAAATGAGACTGTTCGCATGCATGGCAATGATGGTTGCGGCGGTGTTTCTGGGTGGCTGCGGCGGCAGCGATGATGGGCATGATCATTCAGGACACGACCACTCGGGCCATGATCATTCCGATCACGATCATGACGCACCACCGGCAAGCCAACCGGCGGAGTCTCAACCGGCTTCACAGCCTTCTTCCTCTGCAAACTTCTCCAATGATGTGTGCCTGGTTTCCGGCCACGAGTTCGATAAGAACAGTTCAAAGGTAGCAACCGTCACCTACAACGGTAAGACCTACGGCCTGTGCTGTAAGAGCTGTGTGCCTGCTTTCAAGGCAGACCCCGCCAAGTATGCCTTGGCTGACTGAAAAGCAGCAAACAATAAAACAGAGAATACTCAGTCGTGGAGTTCAGCGCTCCCCGATGTTTCTGCTTTGCTGCTTCTCCTCAGGCGTTCACAATCTGAGCCTTGGGGGTATTGATGTGTCGCAGCGCGCCACGCGTGTCGACGATCAACTTTGCGTGGTCGGCAATCATTTGCCAGTCATATGCGGAATGATCCGTTGAGATGACAACGCAATCATATTCACCCAGTGTTTCCGGCGTTGCGGGAACGCTGGTCATCTTTAAATCATGATGGCGCATCTTGTGCGTGGCCGGCACGTGCGGGTCGTTGTACGACACATCGGCGCCCAGCGCCTGAAGCTTTTCAACAATCTCAAAACTCGGGCTCTCACGAATGTCGTCGACGTCCGGCTTATATGCCAGACCCAAAACCAGAATGCGGGCATCCTGTACGGCTTTATGATTACGATTCAGTGCCAGAGATGTTTGCTGCACCACGTAATCCGGCATTGACCGGTTCACCTCACCGGCCAGCTCGATAAATCGCGTGGCAAACCCGACCTCTCGCGCTTTCCAAGTCAGGTAGTACGGGTCGATCGGAATGCAGTGTCCGCCAAGCCCGGGACCGGGATAAAACGCCTGGAAGCCGAACGGTTTGGTCGCCGCCGCTTTGATCACTTCCCATACGTCAATGTCCATCGCCGCCAGCACGATCTTCAATTCATTGACCATCGCGATATTCACCGCGCGGTAGATGTTTTCAAGCAGCTTCGCCGCTTCGGCAACTTCTGCACTGCTGACGGGAATGACCTTCTCCAACACGTTGCTGTACAAGGCAACGGCCAGTTCACCGGACACCTGATCGATTCCGCCGACGAGTTTGGGAATGGTCTGTGTATTGAAATCCTTGCGCCCGGGATCTTCGCGCTCAGGCGAATAAGCTACATAAAAGTCTTCGCCACACTTCAGGCCAGCCGCTTCCAGGCGCGGCAACATGACCTGGCGCGTGGTGCTGGGATAGGTGGTGGATTCCAGCACCACCAACTGCTGCGCGCGCAGCGTACTGGCAATCGCATCAGTCGTGTGCTCGACGTACGACAGATCGGGCTCCAGATGGTTTCCCAACGGCGTCGGCACACAGGAGATCACCACATCGGCTTCACCGAGCCGGGAAAAGTCATCCGTCGCGTCAAAGTGGTCGGACTCCACCATTTCTCGGATGAAGTCTTCGCCGAGGTGCTTGAGGTAGTTCTCACCTTGATGAATCTGCTCGATCTTGACGGGGTCGACATCGAATCCGATGACGGGATAGCCGCCGCGCCAGAAGGTATGCAGCAGAGGCAGGCCGACGTAGCCGAGCCCGATAATACCGACACGCGCAGAGCGGTCATTGATTTTGTCACGCAAAGCCAAGGCAGTCACCTCCGTGTGAACCAGTCAGCGACAGCCATGATATCGGGTATGCGTGTTCGACGCCTGCAAATGGATGGCGAATCTTTGGTGTGGGGCGGATTTACAACTGTGCGTGCACGTGCATGTCCGGCTTGGGCAGCAGGCTGTGACCCATCAACTGGGTATCAATGGCGTGAGCCGCCCCGCGGCCCTCGGCGATTGCCCAGACAATCAGTGACGCGCCTCGCCGCATGTCGCCAGCAACGAATACCCTCGGCACGTTGGTGGCGAAATCGCCGTAAGCAGATTTGACCGTGCCGCGATCACAGATGATGCCGAACTGATCCACCAGCGTCGGCGTGTCGTGTCCAGTAAAACCGATGGACAGGAACACCAAGTCAGCCGGCAGGTCTTCGATGATGCCGGTCTGTTTGCGATGCCAGCGGCCGGTCTCATCGCGCGACCACTCCAGGCGCTCGATGCGCACGGCTTTCACATTGCCATTGCCATCATCCACGAACTCCAGCGGCAGGATGCCGTATTCGCGCGGGTCGCGACCGAAGCGGGCCTTGCCCTCTTCATGTGAGTAATCCAGGAAGTACGCGCCGCTCGGTCCCGGCCACGGATGAAACGCGTCTCGCTGCTCCGGCTCGCGTTCGCGCCGCGTGATATTGGTCACGCTGTTGCAGTTCTGACGCAGGGCAGTGCCGATACAGTCCGCGCCGGTGTCGCCACCGCCAATAACGATGACATCCTTGTCTTCTGCGTCAATGAACTGTCCGTCCGCGAACTCGCTATCAAGGAAACTCTTGGTCACGCCGGTCAGATATTCCATGGCCATACCGACGCCGTTCAGCTGGCGGCCGGGCACGTCCATGTCTCTGCCTTCGAGCGCTCCACAGGCAAGCAGCACCGCATCGAATTGTTCAAGCAGTTCATCCGCGGTGATGTCTGTTCCAACATTGACATTGGTTTTGAACGCGATGCCTTCCTGTCGCATCAGTTCGACGCGCCGGTCGACAACGCGCTTATCAAGCTTCATGTTCGGCACGCCATACATCAGCAGGCCGCCGATACGATCGTCGCGTTCGAACACCGTGACGTTGTGCCCCACCTTGTTCAACTGATCCGCAGCGGCAAGTCCGGCAGGACCCGAGCCGATGATGGCGATGGTCTTGTCCGTTCGCTTCTCCGGCTGGCGCGGCTTGACCCATCCCTCTTCATAGGCACGGTCAATGATGGCCGCTTCAATACTCTTGATGGTGACCGCAGGCTCATTAATTCCCAATACGCACGCCTCTTCACACGGGGCAGGACAGATTCGTCCCGTAAATTCCGGGAAGTTATTCGTCTTGATCAGACGTTCGTACGCTTCGCGCCACCGGCCCTGGTAAATCAGGTCGTTCCATTCCGGAATGAGGTTATCGATCGGACAGCCGGTCTCTGACTGGCAGAATGGCGTGCCGCAATCCATGCAGCGCGCACCCTGTCGCTTCAGGTCACCTTCAAACGGTGAACCGTATATCTCGTAGTAATCGTTCAGCCGCGTGATCGGATCACGCTTGGGCGTCGGCTGACGCTGATAATCCATAAATCCTGTTGGCTTACCCATGATGACTCAATCCCTCTCGACAACGACTTTTGCCCGACGGCCGTTGTCGCAAATCGTTTCTTACACATCCTCGTTTCGCGACATAGACTCGATGGTCGATGCGGTCGATGAATCCATTGCTTCCAACACGCGCTTGTAGTCGGTCGGCATGACCTTCATGAACTGGCGTTGCGCAGTTTCCCAGTCGTTGAGAATCCGATGAGCGACCACCGACGCGGTGTAATCAAAATGCGCCTGGATCAGGCCCTTCAATTCCTTAAGATCCAAAGGCTCAACGAGCTGTTCCAACTCGACCATGTCGAGATTGCAGCGATTAATGAAGCCACCCTCCGGATCATAGACATAGGCGATGCCACCGGACATACCAGCCGCGAAGTTCCGACCCGCCGGACCGAGCACCACGACGCGCCCGCCGGTCATGTATTCACAACCATGATCACCAACGCCCTCGACGACCGCAGACGCGCCACTGTTGCGCACCGCAAAACGTTCGGCGGCAATGCCGCGGAAGAACGCCTGACCGCTGGTTGCGCCGTACAGCGCCACATTACCGACGATGATGTTCTTCTCCGCCTCGAACATGGACACCTTGGGCGGATAGACAATCAGTTTGCCGCCACACAGACCCTTGCCAACGTAGTCATTTGCATCACCTTCCAGCTCCATGGTGACACCTTTGGTCGTCCACGCGCCGAAGCTCTGGCCAGCGGAACCACGCAGGTGAATATGCACGGTGTTGTCCGGCAAGCCATCTTCGCCGTGAGCCTTGGACAACTCGTGGCTTAACATCGCACCCACCGCGCGATCCAGATTGCAAATATCTGTTTTCAGTTCAACCGGTTCGCCGTGTTCAATTGCCTTGCGTGCCTGGGCGATCAACTTGCGGTCCAGCACATCCTTGATGCCGTGGTCCTGTTCTATCACCTTGCGGACCCGTACATCATCATGTGGGCGCTGTGCCACGCGAAGGATCGGCTTAAGATCCAGGCCATCGGCCTTCCAGTGCTTGACCGCCGCTTCAGCTTCAAGCAGATCGGCACGCCCGATCAAATCGTCGAACTTGGCAATGCCGAGTTCAGCCATCAGTTGTCGCGCTTCTTCGGCGACCATGAACAGGTAGTTCACCACGTGCTCGGGCTGGCCTTTGAACTTGGCACGCAGACGCGCGTCCTGCGTGGCAATGCCAACCGGGCAGGTGTTCAGATGACACTTGCGCATCATGATGCAGCCGAGCGTAATCAGCGGCGCCGTAGAGAAGCCGAACTCTTCAGCGCCGAGCAACGCACCAATAACAACGTCACGCCCGGTCTTGAGTTGGCCATCCACTTCCAGACGTACGCGACTGCGCAGGTCATTGAGCACCAGTGTCTGATGCGTTTCAGCCAAACCCAACTCCCACGGCAGGCCAGCGTGTTTGATGCTCGTCAGCGGTGACGCGCCGGTACCCCCTTCGGCACCAGAGATCAGAATATGATCCGCGTGCGCCTTGGCGACACCAGCGGCAACCGTGCCGACACCCACTTCGGAAACCAGCTTCACACTGACTTCCGCGGACGGGTTCGTGTTCTTCAGATCGAAGATCAACTGAGCGAGATCTTCAATCGAATAAATATCGTGATGCGGCGGTGGACTGATCAAGCCAACGCCCGGCGTGGAGTGCCGCACCTTGGCAATCACTTCGTTGACTTTGTAACCCGGCAGCTGACCGCCCTCACCCGGCTTGGCGCCTTGCGCCACCTTGATCTGCAACACATCCGCGTTGGTCAGATACCAACTGGTCACGCCGAATCGGCCGGACGCGACCTGCTTAATGCTCGATCGTCGTGAGTCACCATTTTCCAGCGGAATATAACGGGCGGAATCCTCGCCACCTTCGCCTGTGTTGGATCGACCGCCCAATCGATTCATGGCAACGGCCAGTGATTCGTGCGCTTCCTTGCTGATCGAGCCGAAGCTCATCGCGCCTGTGCGGAACCGCTTGACAATCTCGCTGGCGGGCTCGACCTGCTCGAGCGGAATCGCACGGCCGATACCGGTGCGCAACCGCATCAAGCCGCGTAAGCTGCACCGCGCACGAGCGTCTTCGTTGGCCAGTTTGGCAAACCGCTCATACGCGCCGCGGCTGTTGGTCTGTGCAGCTTGCTGCAATGACTGAATCGCCTGCGGGTTGAGCATGCGCTTCTCGCCGCCGCTGCGCCAGTGATACTCACCTGGATTCGGCAGCACCGGCAGACGATGGTTCTGGGAAGTCGGATAACCAATCGCGTGACGCCGCAACGCTTCTTCCGCAATTACGTCAAAGCCGACGCCCTGCAAGCGGCTGGGCGTGCCCGCGAAACACTGATCGATGACTTCGCCCTTTAAGCCGATAGCTTCAAAGATCTGCGCGCCTTTGTAACTGGCAAGCGTGGAGATGCCCATCTTGGACATTACCTTGAGCAAACCCTTGCGCGCCGCCTTGTTGTAGTGCGCGACAATTTCGTCGTCGGTCAGACCGCGATCGAGCAGGCCATCATCGCGCGCCTGCCAGAGCGCTTCGTATGCCATGTACGGATTGATCGCATCCACGCCAAACCCAAACAGCGTGCAGAAATGATGCACTTCGCGCGCTTCGCCGGATTCGAGCACAATGCCGATGCGCGTGCGCTTCGCTTCACGCACCAGGTGATGATGCACGGCACCGACGGCCATCAGCGAACTGATCGGCACACGATCCGGCGCAACAGCCCGGTCTGACAGCACGATCAGGCTGTAGCCCTGATCAATCGCTTCTGACGCTTCGCGGCAGATGCGCTCGATCGCTTCAACCAGCGGCTGCGAACCGTTCAAACGCGAATAGGTAATGTCAATGGTCTTGGCGCGCCAGCCGCGATGATCCATCAGCTTGATCTTCGCCAGCTTCTGGTTGTTGATGATCGGGCGTATCAGGTGCAGACGGTGACACTGCTCCGGCGTGGTCTGCAGCAGGTTACCTTCCGGGCCCATGTGCGTTTCCAGCGACATGATGACCTCTTCGCGAATCGGATCGATCGGCGGATTGGTCACCTGCGCGAACAGTTGCTTGAAGTAGTCATACAACAGGCGCGGCTGATCGGACAGACACGCCAGTGCCGTGTCATTGCCCATTGAGCCGAGCGGCTCCTGGCTCTGGCGCACCATGGGCAGCAGGATCATGTCCATGTGCTCAATGGTGTAGCCGAACGCCTGCAAGCGCGACAGCAACTGGTCATCGTGGTATCGCGGGCTGACCGGTTGCTCGTCGAGGTCCTTCAGGTACATGCGTTGCTCTTTGAGCCACTGGCGATACGGGCGGCGAGCAGTGATGTCGTCCTTTAACTCGTCATCGCCGATGATGCGCCCCTGATCAAAGTCGACGAGGAACATGCGCCCGGGCTGAAGACGCCCCTTGCGGACCACCCTGGCCGGATCAATCGGCAGCACACCGACTTCACTGGCCATGATGACCATGTCGTCATTGGTCACGTAGTAGCGACTGGGACGCAGGCCGTTACGGTCGAGCGTTGCGCCGATGTATTTTCCGTCGGTAAACACGATTGACGCCGGGCCGTCCCAAGGCTCCATCAGGTTGCTGTGGTAATCATAAAACGCGCGCTTGGCGCGGCCCATGGATTCATGGTTCTCCCACGCCTCTGGCACCATCATCATGACCGCTTCCGGCAAAGCGCGGCCGGTCATCAGCAACAACTCGAGCGCGTTATCAAACGTACCGGAGTCCGACGTATCCGGATCGATGATCGGCTTGAGTTTTTCAAAGTCGTCTCGGAACAGATTGCACTTCATCTGCCCTTCACGGGCGCGCATCCAGTTGACGTTGCCCTTTAACGTGTTGATCTCACCGTTGTGGCTCATGAAGCGCATCGGCTGGGCGCGGTCCCACGACGGGAACGTGTTCGTACTGAAACGTGAATGCACCATGGCAACGTGCGAGACGTAGTCCGGATCGGTCAGGTCGCCGTAGTAGGTTCGCAACTGATGCGAGGTGAGTTGGCCCTTATAGACAATCACCTTGCTGCTTAAAGAGCAGATGTAAAAGCCGGCCAGGTCTTCCTGAGCCTTGACTTCGTGTTCGACCTGCTTGCGAATCAGGTAAAGCTGTCGCTCAAAGCCGTCACCAAAACAGCCGTCGGCCGCGCCGATGATGGCCTGCTCGACAACCGGCTCGGTGCGCCGGGCGGAGGGGCCGATGTCCGCTGCTTCCACATCGGTCGGCACGGTGCGCCAGCCGATGAGGGTCTGGCCCTGCGCGGCAATGTACTTCTCGACAATCTGCCGGCACTTGGCGCGCGCGGCTTCGTCGCGCGGCTGGAAGATCATGCCTACGCCGTAGTGATCCTGTTCGGGCAGTTGCGCGCCCAGATCGTCGCGCACGGAGCGCTCGAACAATGGATGCGGAATCGCGGTCAGAATACCGGCGCCGTCACCTGTATTGGCTTCGCAGCCACACGCACCGCGGTGATCCATACGGCTGAGCATCGTCAGGGCATTCAGAACGTACTCGTGTTTCTGAACACCCTTGATATTTGCGACATACCCAACACCGCATGCATCCTTCTCCATCGCCGGGTCATAAAGACCCTGACGCTGGGGGATGGCTCTAGTTGTGTGCATCATGCTCTGCCTCCAACCAGGCTCACTGCCTGATACTGCCCCGGTTGATCGTCCTGCAGTTGTGGACCCGCATGCGCCAACAGGTAATCAATGAATGCCTGCACCGCAGGCGTAAAGGATTGAATGCCGCCTTTGCGGCGCGGATAAATCAGCCCGACCGAGCGAACCAGCGGCGGATCGAGATCCACCTTGGCCAGCACACCGTTCTGGACCTGCTGATGCACCGTGCGGCAGGGCAGGATGGAAAAGGCATCCGTTACTGCCACGGCATTCTTGATCGTGTCAATGTTGTCAAACTCGTTCTCAATCGGTGGATTCGCGCCGTTGTCCCGCAGGTAGCGCTTGATCTGGCGCGCCACCGGTAGTTTGTGTTCAAATGCAATCATGGGATACGACTCAAGTTCAGCCGCCACGACGCGCCCACGACGCGCCAATGCATGAGTCGGGCTGCAGACAACGGCCATTCGCTCATCGCGCAGCGGCAGCACACCAACGCCCGGCCAGCGCTTGGGGTATGACAGAATGCCCAGATCGCATTCTTCATGCCGCACAGCTTCATGGACCGCATCCGGCCGGCGGTAGTGGATATCCACTTTGACGCGCGGATGCAGCGACTCGAAACCTTCTTTGATCAGGTTGAGCAGCTCGATCCCGGCCGAGTAGATCGCATCAATCTTCACGTGCCCGGACGGACCGGACCGCATCTGCGAAAGGCGATGTGCCATGTTGTCATATCGATCTACCAATTCACGCGCCTCTGACAAAACAATTTCACCAGCCGGCGTTAGTGCCGGCGGGCGGACGGATCGGTCAATAAGCTTCGCCCCAAGCTTCTTCTCCAGCGCACTAATGCGCTGGCTGACTGCAGACTGGGTCAGGCCATGCTCGGCAGCGGCCTGACTGAAGCTGTGGTAACGCGCCACATCGCAAAATAGTCTGAGCGTTTCCATGGGCGGGGGATCATATCATTAGCATGACTTATGTCAATTCATTTTATAATTAGAATTTCTAATACTACTTACCTACCCTTACCTCGACTGAAGATTACTCGAAAACCGAGTCTATCCCCGTCGGTGTTTCTTTTTAAACCCCTGATAAACAAGACGCTACAGTCACGTCTAAGCTTGCGTCCAGTTGACTCGACTCCCTGGCGGGTCGACTGTTTGATGTGGCTGACTCGCTGGGGCGAATCAGCACCGATGCTCCACAGGCAACCGGACAGTATACCACAAACCATCAGAATCCACAAAAGAAATTCCATGATGTGGAACAGGTGTGGATGGGGGTGGAAATTGTGTTGCAAGGATGCAGAGCGGCTGAAGGGCCCCTGCGGGCCACCCGCTACACGGGCGTTTGGGTGCAACAGCAGCGGTGGGATGTGGATGGGACGAACAATGCGGCGGGCCGGGTATTCATGCCGATGAGTGGGCTATGTCAACAGATGGCAAAACCAGACCGGCTATCGCGCATGTGCTGCATCGGCTCGAATATGCTGGGGCAGAAGTGCTTGCCGCCGCGCTGTCCCGCAAACTGCGCAATCAATACCGATGGCTGTTCTTCTGCCTGGATGCGGTTGGGCCATTGGGTGAGCAACTACGTTCGCAAGGGTTCGAGGTGTTCAACCTGAACCGCCGGCCCGGCGTCGACTGGTCTGTTGCCCGGCAGATGTCGAAGTTGTGCAAACGACATCATGTGGACCTCTTACACGCGCACCAGTACACGCCATTCTTTTATGCCAGCATGTCGCGATGCATGTCGAGCCGGCCCAAGTTACTGTTTACCGAACACGGTCGGCACTATCCCGATCTTCCCAGCTGGAAACGGATCATCGCCAACAAGTGGCTCCTGCGCAGAAGTGATCATGTGACAGCCGTGGGCAACTTTGTACGCGATGCACTGGTGCGCAATGAAGGGATGCCGGTCTCGCGCATTGACGTAATCCACAATGGGATTGATCCGCAACGATTCGCGATGACCAATCGACCGACCCATCGCGCTGCTATCCGCGAGGAACTTGGGTTACACGATACACAACCAATGGTCCTGCAGGTCGCGCGATTTCATCCGGTTAAGGATCACGCAACCAGCATTCAGGCACTAGCTCATGTGGTCCAACAGCTGCCAGATGCGGTATTGGTGCTGGCTGGTGGTGGCGAGCAAAGATCGGCAATGGAACTGTTGGCCGGCCAACTGGGTCTTGTGGATCGCATCAAGTTTGTTGGCGTGCGAACAGACGTTGATCGACTGATGGCAGCCGCTGACATATTCACACTTTCAAGCCTGAGCGAAGGAATTTCCGTCACTTTGCTCGAAGCCATGGCGGGCGGTCTTGCGATAGCCGCGACGAATGTCGGAGGCAACGGTGAAGTCGTAGAGCACAACGTCACGGGACTGCTCAGTCCGCGCCGGGATGCGGCCGCACTGGGAGAGAATCTGTTGAAACTGTTGCGCGACGCGTCATTACGGCAGCGAATGGGCGCAGCGGGAAAACAGCGATTCTTTGATCGGTTTACCGAACAGCAGATGCACGAGGGTTATCGTGATTTGTATGATCGGTTGACGCAATGACACTACCGGGGCGGCGGCGCCACCCGGCTAGGAAGCGCGCCACCGGTATCCATCAATTCGTTGTTTTCACACCGCTTGCGCCTGCATCTGTTCCCACTGGCGTCGACCGATTTCAAGTATCTGGTCATCACTGATGATGTCCAGCTTGTGATAGCCGGGGTGGCCACCCTGTCGTTCCTTGTACGGGCTGTTGTGCTTGGTGTTATAGCAGCAGATCAATGTCCAGCGCGGGTGTTCCGAGCGATTCGCATCAGATCGGTGCAGTGTGTTGCTGTGGAAGAAAAGCGCATCGCCGGGCTCCAGCTCCGCGTAAATCAGTTCGAGGCGTTCCTTCAGCGCTTCGACGTGTTCCATGTGGGCGCCGGTCTGTTCGCCGGTGGTGCCATGCTCAAGTCGGCCACACTTATGCGAACCCTTGAGTAGTTGCATGCAGCCGTTTTCCTGCGTGGCGCGATCCACGGCAATGGCGCAGCTGGCCATGTCCGGCCAAAGGCAATGGTTGTTCTTGTACCAGTAGCCATAATCCTGATGCCACTCCCATGCCCCGCCAACGCGCGGCTCCTTGAGCATCATCTTGTGATGGAAGTGGTAAATCTCATCACCAAGCAGACGTTCCATCGAGCGAGCCACGCGGTTGCTTCGCACGCAGGCGCTGTAGATGTCGTCGTACAGTTCATTGCGCAGACGAATACGGCTGGTGTTGCCCTCCGCGTCCTTGCGCCCCGGAGCGGTCTCCATTTCACGGTCCGCCTTGGCGATCTTGTACAACAGGCCGATTTCTTCTTCGTTGAATAACTGTCGCGCGATGACATAACCATCCTCGTGAAACTGCGCGATCTGTTCGTCAGTCATCTGAAACTCGGCCATGGCGGGGATTCCTTTAAAATGCTGTTATCAATATTATCCTGCCCAACAGGACAGGACGAGTATTCTTGGTATTTCTGTGCCTGATCCAATCCAATTGCATGCTAAAAACCTATAATATCTTGTCATGTCTATCGGCTTCAGGAAACCCGATGCCCCACCACCACAACGTTTAAGGACCAATTTCTTCCAACGCGGCCAGGGTTACTCCAATGATCGGCCGCAGGGCCTCTACGACTGGCTGCTCATTTTTACCGTGCGCGGCATGGGTCAGTTTGATTACACCGAGGGCCAGTGGAACCTTCAGGTCAGCGACGTATTGCTGATTGAACCGGATGCACCGCATGCCTATCGCACGCATCCGGAAGCCGACTGCTGGGACCTGCTGTGGGCGCACTTTGAGCCGTCGCCGGCGTGGCGCAGCTGGCTGGACTGGCCGACCCTGTCGCCCGGCATCCATCACATGCACATTGATGACCCGACGACCGCCGAACAGGTGCGGCTGGGGCTTGAGCGGGCAGACCGGCTGTTTCAAACACATGGAATTCACAGCCTGCCCTTGGCGCTGAATGCGCTGGAATCCGCAATCCTCTGGTGCGATCAGTTCAACCCGCGCAAGACGCTGGCTCATGGCGATGCGCGTCTGCAACAGGTGGTGGACTTTATCAACCGCCAGATGCATGAACCCATCGGCTTGCAGGAAATGGCAGAAGCGGCCGGCCTTTCCGCGTCGCGATTGTCACACCTGTTTTCGCAGCGCATGCAGATCACGCCACAACGTTATCTTGAACAGCAACGCCTGACGCGCGCCCAACAACTGCTGGAAACAACGCAACAAACCATCGGCGAAATCGCGGAAGCCGTGGGTTATCACAATCCGTTTTACTTTACGAACCGGTTTACGCGCGCGTTCGGCCAGAGCCCGAGAGCTTATCGAAAGAGGCGTAACTAGGACGCTGGTTCCTCAGACACTATTCCACTTCCAACTCTTCGGTGGGCGGGGCGGTGGTGGTATCCACTTTCGGAAGTGGTTCGGTGGATTCGACTTTCAAGGAACCGCGCACGATCGCGGCGATCATGTCCTGCTCCATGTAAGGATCACGCCCCACCGCCTGCCAGTAGGCGCCGTGAATGCCGCGCTCCTTGAGTTCCGTCGGCGTATCAGACAACGCGCTGACAACCGCGTAACCGGCTGTCGAGCCGGTCATGTATCGGCGCGGCGATTGCTCCTGTTCGATCATGACCTCCACCGATAACAAATAGGAGAGCGCGTTGCCGATCGCGGAGATGTCATCAGACTCCGGCGTGCTCGGCGGACGAATGCTCACTGTCACCACACGGCGCTGCTTGTTCACCGTGCTTTCCAAGGCCTGATAACCCGTGGCGTTGCCCTTGCCCCATGGCTCAAAAATCGTGGGCGCCATCTTCGGCCTGGAGGTAATCACGCCAAACCGATAGTCCTTGCGATCGACAATAAATCCCCGATCACCAAGCACATCAATCGCGGACTGATACATGCGATCGTACTCAGACGTATCTACCTCGATCGGGTTGGGCGCGGCGGTGTATTTTGCGGCGCAGCCGCCGGTGAAGACGACCAATAAAACAGCCGCGATCAGGCAACAAATGGTGGTGTGCCAACTGGTTCCGATAGGTGTCTGCTGCATGACGCTAAGTCTACAAAGCTTTGTCCGGTTCGGGCAAGCGGGGTCTTAAGGATCGTGTAGATCATGCCGATTTTGACACCAAGGAGAGCAATGGCCCAGATACCTGCCAGCCCGAGCATTGAGCCGGCCCCAGTGCTGGTTCAGCCGACGCCGCGCTACCGCTTGGCGCGGCGGATGCTGATTTGGACCGTCCTTCTGGCGGTCGGACCAACCTTTCTCTACGCCGGCTGGGTAAACCGAATGACCCAGCGGTCGCTCCAGCAGAGTCATGTGCAGCATGTTGAAGTGCTAGGGCAGGCACTGGCAGCCGCTTTGGTCAGCCGGCCTGACACGCCACTGTCCGTTTCCGCCAGCCAGGTGCTGGACGTAGTGGAACTGGACCGCAGACTGGCATTCGTCGCGGTGGCGGATGAGACGAATACCATCCTGCATCGCCGCGCGGTAGACCCCGATGCATGGGCATCACATGCGAACTGGCTGGCGGCACAGGGTGATCGCAGCGCCGTCACGGTTAATCACACCATTGCACTGGGAAGACACCGCGACCTGGTGGTGTATCAGGTGCCAATCTGGAATTCACCAGTCGACTCGCGCCGCAACGTTGACAGCACGCGGCAACTGGTTGGTTATGTCGTCCTGGCGCTTCGGGAAAAACGGCTGATACAAACACTGTCACAAATGCGCACCATGCAGTTCGCTGTGGCCGGTTTGGTTTGCGCACTGGCGGGTACACTGATGGCCTGGCTGGTGCGGCGATGGACGCGGCCACTCATGGCGCTGCTTGGTGCAACTGAGCGCATCGGTTCAGGCGCTTCACCGCCAACGCTGCCACACCATGCCAATGATGAGCTGGGACTTTTGACAGATGCCTTCAATCGTATGGCAAGACGCTTGATGACAACGCGTAATCAGCTGGAAGATGCCAACAAGCGACTCAAAGAAAACAATACGCAGCTTGAATACAAGGTCGAGCAGCGCACCTTCCAACTTAGAAAGGCGAACCAGCAACTGGCACAGGCTGTCGACCAGTTGCGCACAATGGCCACGACAGATCCGCTGACAGAGCTTGCCAATCGCCGCGCTTTCAATGACGCAATGGTACGATGTTTTGCTGACGCCCAAAGACGTCACGAAGACATGGCGTGTCTGGTGATTGATCTGGACGGCTTCAAAGCCTTGAACGACACACTCGGACATCAGTCCGGCGACGAACTGCTCAAGCGATGCGCCAACGCCCTGCGAACCGTCTGCCGCAAATCAGACCTTGCAGGTCGATTCGGTGGCGACGAGTTTGTCGCATTGCTGCCGGGCGCCAATTACGCCGTGGCACAGGATATCGCGGGTCGAATTCGCCAGACATTTGCACTTGAAGTGAAGCAGATGCTCAGTAACCACATCAATGCACCTGTTGTCACCATGAGCATGGGGCTGGCCAGCCTTAAGGAAAGCGGCGCAGCAACGCCGGAAGAATTGTTCAGGCAGGCTGATCAGGCGATGTATGCAGCGAAACGAGACGGTAAAGCGCGGCTGAACTTTCATGCGGCCTGACGCGATTACCGGTCATTAACGAGCGAACTTGTTCTTCAAACGACGCAACTCTGACGCAAAAGGCTCGCCGCCAAGATTCGGATCAGACGCTTCAAGCGTGCGCACGCGAGCGTTAATGATGTCCGTATGAGAATTGGTCTTTTCAGCCACCTGCAGGTAGCGCATCCACGCATTCCAATATAGCGACGGATAAACGCCACCCTCATCCGGCGGCAACCCGGAGATCAATATCTTGTACAGTTCACCTGCTTCAACAAGGTTGGCCTGGCCGCCCACGGCGTAAAGTGCCTCAGCATATTCACTGATCACGTCGCCATCCTGGTCGAATTTCTCAAAGATGGGTTTGAGCATAGTCAGCGCGGCCTGCGCGTCGCCCGCGGCACGTTTTGACTTAGCCAGGATTAACTTAAAGGGCACCATTTCCTCTTCGGAAAAATCACGCCCACCGGCCCAGTCGACCAGCAACCGAGCCAGTTCAGCTGCCGTCTCAGACATCGCCTTGGCATTGTCCAGCATCTGTTTCTTGCGGCGTTCGACCAGCTCTTCCGCTGCCTGCTGACGAAGCAATGTGGCACGCTCATCCAGATCCGTCAGCACGGAATCGACCACCGGCGCCGCATCATCTGGAAAGGACTTCATCATCTTGGCTGCTTCGTTTGCAGCATCGTTGTACTTGCCTGAGCGGGCCAGCAACAGGATGCGCTTGCCAAGCCCAAGGCGAAGCAATTCTGTTTCCGTCATGTACTGCTGTTCGAAATCGTTGAGGTAGGCGATTGCCTGTGGGATATTGCCCTGTAACGCTGCAATTTCCGACAGGATCAGTTGAGCATGGCCGCGCGCGTTGCGAATGATCGGGCGTTGGTCGCTGTCCGCGTCGGCCTCCGCACCCTGGGCAGACTCCATCAACTGTCTGGCGGCAGAGGCAACTGATTTCGCCTGCTCCGGATTTTCACCATAAAGCGCGAATAATCCGTAAAGCCGTTCGCGCTGCGCGACGTAGTAGGTAATGTGACTGGCAGGAATACCTGCGAGCACTTCCACTGCTTCTTCGATCTTCTGTTCCGGGATCAGGCGCGTGGTCGCATAGTAAAACCGCTCATTGTCTGTCGCTTCAATTGCCGGGAACTTTTCAAGCAGCACCTGCACACATTTGTCATACGCTTCGGTCACACCTGCAACCGGCGAGCCATCGGCATGCAATTGATGCAGCATTTCAGCCGCATATGAAATTGCCGTCTCCGCCACCTTCTGGTCGGGGTAGGCATCGGCCAGTTCGGTAAACAGCTTGGCGGCCGTGGCGATACCGGGGCTGTCTGCGGTGTCACTGAAGTAGACAGCCATCCCCTGGTTGAACATAGCAAGTGCGGCAACTGACGGCGTGATGTCAGCACGCTTGCGAAGATCCGCATTGATCTTCACCGCGCGTTTGAGTTTGTCCTTGGCGGCTGCCAACGCATCCAAATCGCCGGCATTTCTCGCTTCAATCGCCTCGTTCTGTCCCTCAACGCGCATGGTTTCGCCCATGGCGCAAACCACTACCGGCGGCACGTCGGCGAGATTCGCATTCGGCCCGACATTATCGACCCACCGCTTGTGAATGTAACCGCGCAACGCTTCGGCGCTCTCGCCGAGGTCTTGGTCATTCAACAGATCCATGTATGGCTGATAGGCCTGGGCCACGGCCAACGCCCGCTTGTCGGCCGGCTGTTTCTGCGCGCTTTGCAGCAGCAAGCGATGCTTCGCGTCAACCACGAGCACCTTCAGGATCAACGCGTCGCGCGCCAACGAATGAGCGGATGCTTCTTCCAGCTTGACCATTGCTTCACTGGACCGTTTTTTCTGATCCAGGCCGAACGCATATCCAAGGATGGCAACAAGCTCGTCCATATCCGCGTTGCCGGTCTTGAGGACCTTCTCATACAGATCGAACGCGTCGGTGAACTTGGACTGCGCCGCCAGCACGCGGGCAAGCAAGCCTTGGCAACGGGTCTTGATCGACCATTCATCATTGGGATCATTCACCAGCGGCTCGAGCGACTGGTTGGCAAGCTTGATCAGCCGAACACGCTCACCTGCCGCGTCCTTCTTCTGACGAACGATCTTCGGATTGTCGCCCAGTGCCTTGTAATATTCGTGACCCGCGGGCAGCAACGTCGCCAGATATGTCGCACGGCCCAAAGCAAATCGCGTGCGCGTCTGATAGTACTCTTTGATCATGCGCGCCCATAACCCGGTGTTGACGCGCGTTTCAACGTGGTCCGCCTCTTTGGGCAATTCCGTCTGCAACGCGAAGAATCGCACGTCAGCATCTTCAAGCAGTTCCAGAATTTCCGGGACTGCTTTTTCAAACGCGGCTTTCTGGCTCTTGGTTGTCACGCCGAATTCATAGAACTCCGCCGCATTCATGTTCAGCGCCTGCAGATAATCGAACACGAGCAGTTCAGCCAGCTGCGTCTGCCACATCGGGCGATGGGGGTGGATGTAATGCGTCTGAATCAATAAACGCATGCGTTCCCATGCCTGATTAAACGATTCCGCCGCCGCCTCACCGTCACCGGAATCGCGAAAGTCCTTGTAGTCCAGCAGCAACATGCTCACGAGCACCTGCTCCTTGACGACCGGATCCTCCATCGGCTCAGATTCGACAAGGTGTTTGAGTAATTCACGCATGCCCTCCGCGCGCATAAATTCAATCAACTGCCCTTTGTCGAGTTTGGATAACTGGGCATTGACAGCAGATACCGGCCCCAGCAAAAGCAAGCCAAGCAGAAATATCTTTAGAAGAGTCGCTCTTTGTTTCATTGTGTGCTTACGTATTCTGGTCGCACATGTCTTTCTGTGCCATTAATCCGTACCCGGAAACCGTCCAGCAGGTTGCCACAACCGTCCCCTTATGCGATGCATCGTCAGCCGCCGTCAGTCGGCTTGGCGAAGCTGACATTTCGATACCGCGCCTTGATTGCCGCGTTAAATGCATTGACCACGTGCTGCCAGCGCACGGTGCCATCCGGCTTGATCATGACGGGGTTGTCATCCTTGTATGAACCGCCGGGGTTCGATGGATTCAATTGCAGACGCTCAAGCAAGGTCGCCAATTCTGTAAAGTTGCGCGGCGCCTGGCTCATGCCTTCGATCGTAATGTTGTACTGGTACTGGCCGGCCGAACTGACCACAATGTTCAGCGGCTTGTCCGGCGGAGGTGACGCGGCAGAACCCTCTTCCGCCTGTGGGAGCTTGGCAGTAATCACTCCTTCGCCGACTGTGAAATTGGCCGTTACGACGAAATAAATCAGCAGCAGAAAAATAACATCGATCATCGACGACAGGTTCGGCTGCATCGGACCGGTCGCCGCATTGTCACGCCGCGATCGGGGCGATTCGTGGTGGATGACATCATCCGGATTGGGTTGACTGGTCGCCGCTTGGCTCATGCAATCTCTCTCTGATTTATGGCTCGCTCGTTTCGGATCCACCAGTGTCTTCACGATTCTCATCCGGGATCACGGCAACCAGATTGACAGTCGAGATGCCAGCAGAATTGATCGCATCCATTACGGGCTGTATCGATTTGTAATACAAAGCTGCATCTGCCCGTAAAAGAACTTCCACATCGGGATTTTTTTTCTTTTCTACTTTTAGCGCATCAACCACAGCAGCCAAATTGTCTATGGGGATCTTATTGTTCGTATCGCTGCCCATCTGAACATAGGCGGCGTCACCGGGAAAATTAAGCGGGTTCCCCGAAGCGCGATCCTCACGGTTGTAATCAAGCGGAGCAATATTGACTGTTACTTTCTCTACCTCACCAAGTTCTCGTGTCTTGGGCTGCTCGAGATCAGGCACCATCATCTCAACATTCTCTTCAGCGATAATGTTGTTCACCAACATAAAAAAAATAATCAACTGAAATGTGACGTCGATGAGCGGCGTCATGTTCATTTCTGCTGACACTGGTCCACGTTTATGAATGCTGGCCATGTCTGGTGTCCATCTGGGCTGTAACGTTTACTTCATAAAGTCAGACTACGGCAAAGTCGTCAATCAGCCTTCTTCTTTGGGTGCTGCCTTGGGTTTCGCGGGTGCTTTGCGTGCGCCAGGCTTAAATGGTTTGATCAGACCCTCGGCAACCAGAAGGCCCTCACTGGTCAGCGCGTCAATCTTGTTGCGAACCACAGCGTATGCAGCCAACGCCGGGATTGCGACGACCAGCCCCCAGAACGTGGTGACCAGCGCGGTTGAAATACCCGCGGCCAGTTTTGCCGGATCCGGTTGGCCACCCGCGGCAACAAGCTGCTGGAACGCGAGGATCATGCCGTACACCGTGCCGAACAGGCCGAGCATCGGGGCAATGTTGCCCAGCACGTTCAGGTATTCGATCGGACGAAGCATCTTGCTCGTCTGCGCATCAGCAGATTCCTCAACCGCCCGTTCCATCGCGCCATAACCGGCGCTTGCTTCACCGAGCGCCGCGCTGAGCAGTTTGCCAAGGTAAGACGGGTCCGCATCCGCGTAATCGATCGCTTCGCGGTATCGCTTTTCCGCCAACAGTGCTTCAACCTGCTCGGATGTGTCGTCGGGGCAAATCGAGCCACGACGGTAAGACATGAATAGCTTCAGTGAATAGCCGATACTTAACGCAGACATCAGCAGCAACAGCCAGATAATGCCCAGACCCACCGGGTCATCACTGGTCAGAAACGCCTTTGCCCAACTGGTCACGCCGGCGTCATCACCACCGCCCGCATCGTCCTGCGCCAATGCGGGCAATGCGGTCATCAGGCAGATGATGACAATCCACCCCACGTTCAAACTTCGGCTTGTCCCTTTGCTCATGTCAACTCCTCGCTGGTTATCTGCTGCGGCCCTGCCGCACACTTTGCATGTCTCTCCCCCGCCACCCAGCCCCCGGATACCCCGGCGAGAATCATGACGGCACTACTGCGCCATCAGCGTTTCCAGTCGGCCCCAGAGTTCGGGCTCCGACTCTTCGTCCATATTGTTCTGGGCGCGCTGCAACTGTCGCGCGGCCATCTTCTGGTCGCCGATCTTCATCGACACATACGCCAGTTCCAGCGCGGCCGGACCGGCGTAGCTGCTCTTGTCGTAGTACGCCAACACCCGAGCGAAACTCAGCCCCGCGTTTTTGAACATTTTTGTGTCGTTGCTCTTTTCAGCCAGATACATCTGGGCAACGCCCTTCTGATACAGGTTCTGAGCCATAAAGCGCGTCTTGCCACCCAACTGTACGTTTGCCGCGTCGAGCGCGTCCTGGAACTTGCCGGCCGCCAGCAGCTTGGTGATGGCTTCATTGGCATCCAGAAACCGCGACAGCGGCACGACGGACTTAATGGCCTGACCGGGCTCTGCGACCGCAGCACCGCCGGCGCCGGCCAGTGCAACAGGCGCGGCGCGTTCAGCCGGAACTGGCGTCGACTGGCTGCCAGTACCTGAGCCGGATGATGCGGTCGCACCGGATTTCGCATCCGCCTTCTCAGCCTTGACCGCGGCAAGCATGAGTTTGAGATTTTCAGCCGCAACGCCTTTGGCCCGGCGCTGCGCCTTCTCGATTCGCTTGGCCATGTCGGCCTTCTGGCCGGCGCTTGCCTTGCCAAGCGACGACATCGGCGCTGCGGTCAGCAGACTGTCATCCGCCTTCTGACTGACCAGCCAAAGATATTTCTGTACTGCCCGCACCGGGTCACCGGTTCGGTCCAGCAAAAGCACTTCGTACGCGGCGGCCCACTGTTTCAACCAGCTTTCGCGCGCCTTGGAGAAAACGCCTTTCGCTGCTTTCAGGGCTGCTTTGTCATCCTTCTTTTCAAGGGCATTGAACAGCGCTTCTACAGCCGGGTAGGTCGTGATCTTCATCCCGCCGACCTTGCTCATGGCCACGCTGCTTTCAGCATCGTTTTTCAGGTAGTAAAGCTTGCCGTCAACGATTTCCTGAATCTGCACGTTTTCATACCAGAAGCCGTTGACCTTCACGGCATCAGCACGAACAACAGCGGGTAACCACGCCACAACGGCCAGCAAACAAACTGTCGATATCCGTTTCCGTTGAGTTGTGACAGGCTTCGCGATCAATTGATCCCCAATTCTCTACCGTCGATAAATTTGTAAGTGCCGCCACTGTCTTCGCTGATCAATTCAAGCGTCGGTTTCATGCCGTATTGGATCAGCTTGTCCTCGTACAAAAACTGAAACGTATTGATCTTGGTGCCGGAATGTCGATTGGCCTGACGCACTGCTTCGATCAAACGCGCCTGGTCGACCTCATAGCGACCTTCGCCAGTAATGTTGTCCGACAGGATGAATAAAAGTTGCGGCTTGTATCGCAGCGCCAACTGCATTGCCTTGACGGGATTGGACAAACCCATCGGCGTAATACTGCCTTCATCAAGCCATTGGTTGAGTCTCTGTTTGTTGGCACTGGTCGCCTTCTTCCAGCTGCGCGGCGGCACTTCGATGGCCTCTTCGCCTTGAAAGAAAATCACGGTAAACGACTGCCGCTGGCTTAATTCACCGATCGATCGCTTCAACTCCATGATCACGAAAGGCAGTGTGTCGATCAGCGAACCGGATGCGTCCACCAAGTAAGCAATTTTCTTTGCATTGCCGCCCGTGCCAAAGAACTTGGCTTTAAGCTGGCTGTCGCTTGCCACGCCGGTATCAAACGGATTGGCACGGCTGGCCATCGCCATGGAAGACGACATGGACAGCGAACTCTGACTGACCTTGCTTGCCAGCGCGGTGCGCGCCTGGCTGGTCGACCGGGCAGTCAGCGATCGGCGCGACATGCTGCTCGTGCTCTTTTTCAGTGTCTTGGTCTTGGTCATCGTCAGCGGCGCACCGGGTGTCGCGCTGAGGCGTGCAATCGGAATGATGACCTCTTCTTCATCAATCTGCTGGCGAACAGTCCAGACGACGAACACCGCCAGCAGCACAAGACCAACGTGCATCAACAGAGAGATCGTCCACGGCAACAGCGACATGAGGAAGTCGCCAGGCTCATCGCCTTCCTGATCAAGGGATAGATGCTCCTCAATGGGAGCGGGTGGTGTTGGCGTTTGGGCGAACTGAAGCCAGGCCATGCTTCGCTTCTCCGAGCCCTGAAAATCAATTTCGAATGCGGATAGCGGGATCAGCGTACGTGCGGTTTGCCCACCTGTGACCACCACCAGCCGACAGTCAGTTGAATCAGGTTCAAATGCTCACGATTCAACTATGTGTATTGAATACAAAGTCTGATGGTTTGTCCAGTTGCAGTAAGTGATGAAATATTGCAGAAGCGCAATTAGAGACTGCCCGCACCCGGCCTGATCAGTCATCCGGTCCGCACCATAAACCAAAATGTTTGAGCCGATCGGGAACTTCTGACAGGGTTCGGACGTCTGAAACAGGGGAAATTGAGCCCTGTTTGCCTAAAGGCCTACAATGACGGGCGATGTATACGATTCGCCGAAATGACTACACGCCGCGCGTGGAGATGCTGCCGCTGATTGACGTCATCTTCCTGCTGCTGACGTTTTTTATCTACAGCCTGATCATGATGGTCGAGGCGCAGGTGTTGCCGGTGACGCTGACCGATATCGAACAAGGCAAGCAGACGCAACAGGCGGTGATTCAGGCGATTACGATCAACCGGCAGGGTAAGCTCTTTTTTAATCGCGAACCGGTCGAGAAGCCTCAACTGCGGATCAAACTGCGGGAGTTGGCGGCCGACCCGAGCAGCCCGACGCTTTACCTTGCAATGGAGGCCGAAGGCGAGGTGGATCGCGGGCCGGCCTTTGTCGAACTGATCGAAGAAGTCCGAGCAGCGGGGATCAATAACTTCGCGATCGTCGGCTCACCTGAAAAGAAACCTGCTGTCGATCCCGGGCAGAATTGAGTAGGCAACTAACGGGCCGGGCTGCGTGCAGTCACAGCAGCATCATGACAACACTTTCGAGCACCAACTTCGCCAATCGCCCCAATCAATCGTGGATTGATCGCGAAACGGTTGTACCGGTCCTGATCGGGCTGCTGTTGGCGACGTTCATGCACGTCCTGCTGCTGCCAAGCGTGACAGATGCGATTCTAAATAAGCCACGGGAGGCTGATGCCACATTACCCAATGTCTCCAAAGCGGCGGATGAAAAACCTGAGTTGCCGACCGCCGAGCCGGAAAAAGCCGCCGAGCCTACGCCGCCACCCAAAAAGAATGATGTTGAGCTTGGCGCGGATAATGCGCCAAAGCGCGTCACTGTTGCCTGGATATCGCATGATGATTTTCAGGAACTGATCGCGCCGAAGAGCAACGTGATTCAGCCCGCGGTGCAACAGACCGCTCCACCGGTGAAAGAAGCACCTGCTGAGATCAAGGCAACACCCCCTGCGCCGCGGCCAACACCCGCAGTGCAGCCTGAACTGGCGGTTGCCACACCACCGCCGATGCCAACCGCCCTGTTGCCGCTGCCTGCCAAAAAGATCGAAGCCGAAGCGGACGTACCACTGACACAAACGCCCGCACGCCAGGAACAGGCCGAAGGGCCGGACGATCCAGAAGGTAAGCCGGCCGAGCAGGTCGAGGCCAGTACGCCCCAGCCGACGCCCGAAGGCGCCCCGCAAAAACTGGAGAAAGCGGAATTACCCGAACCGATCAACCCCAGGCAGTCTGAAGCCGGCATGCAGACCGCACTGAACACAACGGAGATTTCGACGGTCGTCCAACCCGAAGCGACCGGGCCGGAAGAAGAGTCAGAAGCCCCGCCGATTACCCAGGTACCGGCAAAAGCGGAAAACCCCCAGCCGGCTGATCCGACCAATCTCAAGCCATTGGAAGCCAAGGAGCCGATCGGTGAGAAACTGCCGGCAGTCAAGCAGACCGGCTCCGACCAGACTGCTGAGAATCCGCCAACCACCAACCAGACGCCTACGCCATCCAAGCAAACGCCAAAGGAGCGACAGACCGTCAATCGGCCGCGCGTCACACCCTCGCCACCGTCACGGCCTACCTCTGCCGCACTCAGCGACAAGGAAGCGCAGCCTTACATCCTCGACGAGAAAAAACTCAAAGGCAAGATCGGCGGCGTGCTCGTCAGCGAAGGCATTGAAATCAAAACTGTGCTGCCGGATATCAGTCCGGTCACCATGTCATTTCTTTTTGTGCCGGGCGATCGAAGCAATCGTGCGCTGAGCGCCCCGACAGTTCCGAAGGTATTGATCATCTTTGGAACAGATGGCAAGGTACTTGATGCCAAGATCGTCAAGACAAGCGGGTTTACCAATATCGACGCACCGATCTTGTCGAGTCTGTACAAGTGGCGCGCGTCCGGTGAACTGCTGACCCGACGCAACAGGCCTGTGTACCTGCGAATCGACTATCACGTACAGGTTCGGTAGCCCCCGCCTCGGGAAGTTTCTCCAGAAATCTCCCCGGAAAGTCGTAGCGAATCAATTCAGATACACTCTGACCCATGCAAAGAACCGAACCCGAAGGCATCGTGATCAGCTGCGATTTCTGCGGCACGGACTGGGATGAAGTTCTTCCCATGATCGAAGGGCATCAGGGCTCAATCCTCTGCCTGGCATGCCTTAAGCTGGCGACCGATCAGATCGCACCGGCAGAAGACTCATTTAAATGCACGCTGTGCCTGATGGAACAGGACGCGCAAACAGCCGTCTGGCAACATCCGGATAAACCAACAGCCGCCAACCCCGATGCGGCGCTTTGTCATTCATGTATGAAACAGGCGATGGGAGCTTTCAGCAAAGACCCGGATACGGATTACAAGGCACCGCGTTAAACTTCCGGCAAGCGTCAAATAAAAGTCAGTCTTCGCCCAGAGTACGGTTAATACGCAATGTGCGCTGCTCGCCAACCGCATTCTGCGGCATGCTGAAGTCAAACTGAGGGCCTTCCGGATGTGGCGCCGTGACGCGGCCAGTCAAGGCGCCTACGGGACTGTCGATGTGCGTCGCGGTAAACGTGTTGACGCCAAGGTTGAGATTCAGATTGAAGACGGTTCCTGCAGTCTTCAATGACAAGTCGGGGTTGAGTACCTGACCGTTGAAAGTGATCGACACACGGTCATTATCTTGCGTGCCATTATCAAAGATATTGACCGGGAAAACGGCCAACGTCGTATTAACATCCGCGAACACCTCACCAGGGTTATCGATAATCACGTTGTTAAACCGATTCTGGAACCCACGGTTGTTGTTAATAATGTTCCGAATGTCAACGTTGGGATTATCGACGGTGGTATTCTTGTCCACATTATCCTGTGTACGATCGTCAGTACCACGAGTATTACCCTTAGCGAAGTTGGCAGGACCCCTCGAATTATTATTGGTCTCACCACCGGCGCCAACCCTGTATTGGCGTCCGGTCTTGCGATTAAAGCTGTCAGTACTACCCACATTGGTCCAGTGGCTAAATCCGAAGGGTCCTTCCTCCGCACCCGTATCAGTGCCTTTGACGGAAAGCGTTGCGCTCGGGCTGACAATCGATGACTGGTAAACTGCACCGCCGCCCGTTTCGATGTTGTAGCGTGTGCGCCCATAAGTCATGCCGATGTCGGTCTTGTACTTGTCGACACCGGCTTCCTTAATCGCGGTCAGCAGCTTGACGGTGCCGAGGCGGTCAAGCGTCACGGTCTGGTTCGGCGGAAGCTTGAACTGCACCCCACTGCGCGGGCCGGTACGAAACTCGGCGCCTTCAGTCAGCTTCATGCCGATCTGCGCCTTCTGCCACGGCTGATCGTCGCCCATCCGAACCTGCGCAATGCCGCGCACAGCGGTAATCACTGCTTCCAGTTTGTCGGCCTGTTGTTCCTGAGCCATTGCCAACGGCAGCGAACCAACCAGACAAATCAGGAACGCAAAACGAGCAAATTGTGACATGACAGACACCCCACCAAGTTTATGGATTGAATGTTATTGATGAAACAACTAGGAATTATACCTGTTTGACCATCGGACATACAGCGCGATAGGAGCAAAATTTTCGGGTAGCGGCCGGCTACTCGAATCCAGCCCGGTACTAACTGGGTATCTGATCCGCAAATTGCGTCTTAAACTCGTCCAAGCTGGCAATCCCATCAGGCAGCTTCGCCCGGTCCACCAGTAGAATGGGAATCCCGTTCTCAATCGGATATCGCAGCCCACCGACCGAACCGACCAGTTCGCCACCTTCCTGCGTCAACGGCGATCGTGTCAGCGGACAGACGATCAGTTCGAGCAATTCTGCGTCAATCGTGGTGTTCGGCTCAGCCATGGCGGCATTATAGGCGATTGCTGGCCGGCTGCCCCGTCGTCAGACCCCCTTGATATCGACCCGTTCAATATCCGCGCCTAGCTTCTGTAGCGTCAGTTCCATGCGCTCGTAGCCACGATCCAAGTGGTAAACACGGTTCACTGTCGTGGTGCCACGGGCAGCCAGACCGGCCAGCACCAGACCGGCAGACGCACGCAGGTCGCTGGCCATGACCGGAGCGCCGATCAGTTCGCGCACGCCGCCGATCATGACAGCCGGCCCGTTTCGGGTCAGATCGGCTCCCATACGCAGCAGCTCCGCGACATGTAAAAACCTGTCAGGAAAGATCTTCTCGGTAATACTCGAATTGCCATCCGCCAGGCAGAGCAGTGCCATCAATTGTGCCTGAAGGTCCGTCGGGAAGCCGGGATGTGGCTGGGTCGTCACCTGAACAGGTTTCAGCACCCGGTCTGACACAATGCGCACGTTCTGGCGAAGCTCGTCGGTTTCGTCACCTTCGTCGTTCAATGTGACGCCCACATGGTGCAGACGGTCGAGCAACGCCCCTAACACATCCGTGGGACAGTTGGTCAGGCGGACGTCGCCATTGGTGATCGCTGACGCAATGATGTACGTGCCGGCTTCGATGCGGTCCGGCATGACGGTGTGTTCCACGCCGGTCAACGCGTCCACGCCATGGATGGTAATACGTGGTGAGCCGGCCCCTTCGATGCGCGCGCCCATCGCATTAAGCATGCCCGCCAGATCAGCCACCTCCGGCTCACACGCGGCTGACTCGATGATGGTCGTTCCTTGGGCCAACGTGGCAGCGCTCATCACATTGGCTGTACCGAGCACGGTCGAGCCAAACGGCCCGCCGAGGAAGATCCGGGCACCGGTCAGGCGACCACCTTGCGGCGCCTCGGCAACGATGTAGCCCTCATCCAGATGGATCCGCGCGCCGAGCGCTTCCATGCCGCGCAGGTGCAGATCGACCGGGCGATCCCCGATGTTACAGCCGCCGGGCATGGAGACCCGCGCCTCACCGCGCCTGGCCAGCATCGGCCCAAGCACGCAGATGCTGGCGCGCATGGTTCGGACAATGTCGTAGTGAGCGGTCGACTGGCTTTGATCCGTCACGTGCAGCGACATGCTTCGTCGACCGTCCTGCCCGCGCGAAACATCGACCTGGCAGCCGAGCGCCGCCAGCAGATGTGACATATTGCGGATATCCGCCAGGTCCGGCACATCGTGAAGTACTACGGGCTGGTCACTTAACAGTGCGGCCGCCATCAATGGCAGCGACGCGTTTTTCGATCCGTTGATACGGACCTCGCCGCGTAGCTGACGACCGCCTTGAATTACAAATGCATCCATAAGCCGGGCTCCCACAGATAGCATCGGCCAACACCAGCCATGTCGTGCAAAAGAGCACAGCACCACCTGCGGAAAAACCCTAGACTATTCGGCTTGCCCTAGCAATCAAGGATTTTGAAAATGGCCAAACAGTCTCGTCCCAAGAAAACAAAGAAACTCAGATACGCACTGATCGGTGCAGGCGGTATCGCCGGCGCCCATATGAAATACCTTTCAGAGATGGAAGAAGTCGAGTTCGTGGGCATTGCGGATATCAACAAGGCAGGCATGGCAAAGCATGCCGAAACCTACAACATCGATCAGGCCAACTGTTTCACCGACTACCGTGAAATGCTCAAGAAGGTCCAGCCGGACGCAGTTAGTGTCTGTACGCCAAACGGTCTGCATGCTCAAAACACGATTGATGCGCTGAACGCCGGCGCGCATGTCATTGTCGAAAAACCCATGGCCATGACCGCCAAGGAAGCGCAGAAGATGATCGACATCGCCAAGCGCAAGAAGCGCAAGCTGGTGATCGGCTTCCAGTGGCGATTCGGCGCGAACAGCCAGTTTCTCCGGAAACAGGTCGATGAAGGCCGCTTCGGCGACATCATGTACGCTCGTTCACAGGCGCTGCGCCGGCGCGGCATCCCCAACTGGGGTGTGTTCGGACGCAAAGACCTGCAGGGCGGCGGCCCGCTGATCGACATCGGCGTGCATATCCTCGAAGTCACGCACTATGTCATGGGTTCACCCAAGCCGGTTGCCGCGAGCGGCTCAACGTTTACCTACATGGGCAACAAGAAAAGCGACACCGTCAGCCAGTGGCCCAACTGGGACTACAAGACTTACACCGTCGAAGACCTTGCAGTCGGACAGATTCGATTTGATAACGGCGCGGTGCTGACGCTGGAATCCAGCTTTGTGGCACACACCAAGAATCTTTGGAACTTCGAAATCCTCGGCACCAAAGCCGGCGCGTCATGGGACCCACCGGAAATTTACCATGACCACGGCGGCTACATGGTCAACAGCCAGCCGGACTACCTGCCCGCAGGCGAAGCAAACGACCACTTTGCCTTGAAGATGCGCAACTTTGTGGATCACGTGCTGCACAACAAGCCGACCCTCGCCCCGGCCGAGCACGGCCTGATGGTGCAGAAGATGCTCGACGGCCTGTATGAATCTGCAGAAAAAGGAAAAGAAGTCAGCATAAAATAGGATTCAATGCCCGGTAATACCTGACGAATCGATTGGAGCAAAACAAATGCGAAGCGGATTGTTTCATTCAGCGATTGCACTCATTCTCGTTATTAGCGCCAACATGGCGTTTGCAGACAACAGTAAAAACCTTGTGCCTGATGCGGCATTTGAACGGGCGGCCAAGCTGCCCGTCACGCCACCGGCAGACGCTGATCCGATTGAACTGATCAGGAAACAGACCTGGAAGTTCTACGAGATCGAACTGCCGGCCACAGCCAAGATCGAAAAAGGCAAAGCGACCCTGACCGGCGGCAAATCGTTTCTGCATTCCGCACCGTTTGATGTGGAACCGGGCAAGTCATATACGATCCAGGTCAAGGCCAAAGGCACCGGCAATCTTTCTGTCGGCCTGCTCTGGTGGGAAGTGTATGACGATAAAAATATCCGGGCGGTTCAGCCACACTGGTCCAGAACCGAGAATCCGGAAACGTTAGATGATGAGCCGATTGCGCTGAAACAGACGTTCACTGCGCCCAAGGATGCAAAGCGAGCTTACTTGCGCATCGTGGTCAGCAAAATACCGGAAGAAAAAACGTCTGACGACACGCCAAAGATCATCGAAGACGGCAAGACGGAAATCGTCATCAGCAACGTGTCTGTGACGGCACAGTAAAGTCACCTTATCAATCACAACACGTTTGCAACAACTGCCCGCAGCGCGAGCAGAACCATTTCTGCTTCTTCTCCACGCCTGATGCGCCACAGATCGGGCATGTAATGCGATCCGGACAAATACCCTGCGGTGGTGATGAGTCCGCATCCCCTGACGAATGTTGACGAACCTGATCTGCTTTTCCCACGTCAGCCATCTGATTTTCTCTTCGGCATGCCAAACGGAATCCCACAAACAATCGCCATCACGCCAATGGCAAACGCAAACGGCAGGGATACTTCCTTCAACAGGTGTGGCTGTGCCAGCAGCAGGGCAATCCAGATCGAACCGATGCCGTACCGGGCGGTGATCAGGGCTGTGCGCCGACCGGATACCACCTCGGCCGCCAGAACAGCCAGAAGCGCCAACGCGACCGCATGTAACCGGGCAACCGACCGACGGGCGCGATCAACGTCATCCATCAAATTCTGGCGTTCAATCGCGCGCTGGGCTTCCAACTCGGTCAGCGCCTCTGGCGAAACGCCTGTCGAGCTTGTGCGATGCCGCAGGATCGCCGTTTCCTGATCGTATTCACTTAACAACATCCAGGCACGCTGCTCACTGGGAAAGATGGACGCGTACGTGTCCGGCTGGAATCGGCCCAGCACCAGCGGCCCGAACAGAATCCCAATCACAACGCCCGCCAGGAGCAGATAGAGATTGCCCGCAACAAAGGACTGTGATTCTGTTTCTTCTTCGCCGGACATGCGTTCATTGTAGCCGACTTGGAATCACTTCTCGCGACACAATGAGCGGTAAAGGTCAATGTATTCATTGTCCAGCACGGTGTAGTCGGACTCGTAAGTACACAAACCGTCACAGCCATCCTTGAGCGCCTTTGCGGCGATCAGTGGCGCATACTTGCGATCAATGGGCACTTCACGAATCAGCGGCACCTTCGCACGGACCATCTTTCGCCAAGCTGGCGTTTCCCAGCTCAATTTCGGCTTGTCCAGATTCTCGCCGGAATAGTGGCCGGATACGATCTGGTCACACAACCCTTCATCGAGCCAGTCCGGAATGTTAATGCCATCAAACAAACAATGATTCGGACGCACCCAAAGGGCAATCTTCACGTGACTCAGCCCTGCCTTGCGTAGAGCGGCCCGCAACTCCCGGCCAAACTTCGTGACGTATTCGGCGCGAAACGTATACCATTGCTGATACGCTTTTGTTGTGGGAGGGAGACGATTGCGGAACGCCTGATCCGGGTTCTTCGGATCGCTCGGAGGCAGCCTGCCGTATTTCTTTTTGTATGCATTGACCATGACCGGCGCATAATGATGCACGGGTGGATGCCTTAGAAAACCAAGACAGAGTCCGTCCAGACCATATTTGGCAGCTTCCACAAGAATGCTGATTTTGTGGTCGCGCACCGCCTTGTGCGCAAGACAGAGTTTTCGGCCGGCACTACCACTCTCAGATTCGTCCCAATATTTCGGGTTGTTCTTGTAAAAGTCACTCTGAACATTGCCTATGTAGCTATTGAAGCGCTGCCAACCCCATAGTTCCACACCATGCTTCTTCGCAGCATCAACAGCAACCTTAAGCATATCTGTCTTCTTAAGGACGCGGCCGTATGCTTTGGCTTGCGGGCTGTAATTGTTATGCACCTTGGCCGAAACATAGCGCATTGTGTTGACCTTCGACTGGTAGTCGCAACATTGGCCGTCAATGCGCCAGTAGATTTTCTCGAACTTGCATTCAGCATGCTCCCAGATATTGGACGCATACATGCGCGGGTCCGGGTCTTCACAGTCGGTAAATGGCGCAATGTCGGGAATGTCGTTTAAGCCACTGAACGGCACAATCGGCTGGGCACGCTGCTGAGCTTCCCATTTCTTTGTTTGTGCCGCAGTCAGTGGTTCAAATCGCACATAGTCGATCGCGCTCCAGGTCGTCACCGCGGGATGCCGACCGAGTGTGACTTTCTGTTTCGTCATGTCATAGACGCCGAAATCAACTTCTCGCGGCGCATGTTTGCCCGCCAGCGCTGTTCTGAATGCGTCGGCAGAAACAAACCCGAGCGACTCACCCTCAGCTGATTGAATGTTGATTCTGATGCGCATTTCAGGGTCGCGTGAGGTTTTCAGAAGAACACCCCGGGCGTTGCCAATACCAACGACGACACGGTAGAGACCGGTCAGTTTCGGATCGAAACGAATGACGGGTGGGCGCACACCCGTGCCGGCAAACAGCAGCTTGCCCTTTTGCGCCCAAGGCACATTGGCCACCATCCACTTGTTGGTTTTATAAGTCTTGCTGGTAGCCGACTTGGACACGACATCAGCCGCGTAGAAAACCTTACCCTTGAGATTTCGTTTAGGCTTGCCGACTGCTTTGGGATGGTTCTGCTTTGTGGGCTGCTCCAGCTTGGCCGCCTTGATAATGGCGCGATGCTTTTCTTTGGTCCACGGACCAATTTCAAATTCGACCACATGTGTCTTGCTTGCGTTCTTACCGGGCCAGACATCGGATTGATGCAGGAAGCGATCGGTGTAGTTGTATCCCACGTGCGGGTGAACGTGAATGCGATCCTCACGGTATTCAAAGTGTGACATTTGCGCTTTGCTGCGCGCGGCGATCATCAACCCCTTGCGGTGTCCCTTCTGAAAGAACACACGCCAAAGCGGCAATTCACGGCCGCCGCCCAGTTCAGCGCCGTCGCAATATAAATCCACGTCGTCCTCAAATGTATTGTTAAAGCCGTCGGCAAAAATAAATCCCGGCGCGCCAAAATAAGCCAGGTTTACATTCTTACCATTGCCCTTGGTGGTACTGGTCACGCGCAGCAGTGAGCTATCCTTGGGCAGTTCATACTTGAGCGTGACAGCCACATGCTCAGCGGCATAGGTAGCTTGAACAGACTTGTCACTCAGCTTCACGCCGGAGGATTCAAACCTGCCGACGATCTGTTCGATATCACTGCCGTCCGTATGCCAGCCATTCTTTATGTGAGCGTACCGGCAGGCGGTTTCCTTGACCACGCCCTTGCCGCGTCCGTTGGTGGAAAGATGAACAAGCCGCCCGGTGTTGATGTCAAAACGGGCGACAAGATGTTTGTTAGTTAAGGTGTGGAATTTGGCCATGGCGCAACAGCTCCGATGCTTGATCTCTCAAGTTAGAAACAACCGACAACGTCGGCGTGGATTGGGTTTGATAAGGATTCATGAGGAGCAGGCGATAGCCGATCGCTCTCCCGAACCGGGGGAGTTAGACCTCCAGCCAGCTTCGGTGATCGTCGACCGCCTGTTTTACACGTTGTTTAGAGGCGTCTGACAGTTGCTTGCCATCGATATCAACGGCATGGTCCATCGCGCCGAGCAGATGCAGGGCATATTTCTGTCCGAGCACATTCTCCAACGGACGATTGAATCGGTTGTAAATTCGTGCGAGACAAATGCTGTTTTCACGATCCATGCGGCAGGCTTCTGCAACGTTACCGCTCTGAGCAGCTTCCCATATCTGCCGCACGTGTTTGCCGGTCAGCGCACCGCCGCCGTGCAACACGCCGTCGTATCCGAGCAGGCAGCTTTGTGTGATTGCATACTCGTTGCCGATCAGGAGTTTTTTGCCTGCCGGCTTGTATTGCTCACTGACCATGGCCTGAGCGAGCAGCGCATTGCCGGAAGAATCCTTCATCGCAATGATGTTTTCGTGCGAGATAATTTCCAGCACTTCATCCAGCACCAGCTGAACGCCGGTGTTTGCCGGAATCTCGTAGTACGCAACCGGGACGGGCGACGCGTCAGCAACCGCACGCGCTGCTGCTATTGCGGCAGTCGGCGAAGCACCCGGTGGGACACAGACGACCACACAAGGCGCACCAAGTTTCGCGTACCGCTTTGCGCGCTCGACCATACGAGCCACCGAAAGATCGGCCACCGTCGCAAAAACAGTCAGTTTGTCCCCTGCATGTTCAAGTGAACCGGCGACCATCGCATCACGATCAACATCCGACATGTGGCGTCCTTCGCCCATGGTTCCGAGGATCATCACGCCATTGAGGCCGAGTCCCACCCAGCGTTTGGCCAGCTTGGAAATTGACGCTTTGTCGAGGGTGCCATCCGGGAGCAACGGCGAGGGTGTTGCCCCGTTAACCAGCCCAACTGTCGGAAGTGACATACGAAAACCGTCCTGCGATAGAAAAAGATCGTCCGGCCATTATGCCTTGCGATTGTTAGCCCGCAACTACTGAATGACGCGATATCTTTATCACAAACCGATTTCGCTGCGCCGTGGAAGCTGTTCCGGCAATATCCTGCATATGACCCGGACAAGTCACTTGCCGGTCAATACGTCACGCATTGCCCCGCCGGCACCCAGCCCTCACCCGCCCGGCTGATTCGAATGCGCAACCAGTCGCCCCGCTGTTCCAGCACGATAAATTCACTGCCCATGGGGAGCGATTCGGTAAATGCAGGCTGGTAGCTCTCATCATTGCCTTTGCGTGCGATTGTTTCATTCGCCGTGATTACGCCATGCTTCGTCAAGTCGAATCGATATACATCATATGTGGCGGAAATGCCTACTAATATGGCCCCGGCAAGTGCCAACATGACGATCAGCCTTGCCGGTCGACCCGAACGCCAACGATTAATTAAACCGAACAGCACCGCCACAATCGCCAAAACCAGCAGCAACTGAAACTTTTCCGGGTAGCTCAGCCGATCCTGCCAGAAAACGATCTTTGACATCAGGCCCACGCGAGGTGGTGTGGCCGTCGTCTGCGTGATTGCGGATTGGAGATTGGCCTGGATATACGGGTCGCGCGGATCGTAGCGCGTTGCCATGCGGTAAGCGGCAATCGCCCGACCAGTCTCCCCGGCTCGCATGAATGCGTTGCCTTGGTTGAAGTAGACTGGGGCGCAGTGCCAACCCGCGTCGATCAACTGCTGATAGCTGCCTGCCGCAGTCAGGTAATCTTCGCTGGTCTGTGCCTCGTCAAACTGAGTCTGTGCCGCCTGAAACTGGCGTGCCGCTTCAAGATCGGCATGCCTGGCGCACGCAGGCAACAGTGCCAAAAGCATAAACAACAGAATGATCCCGATCGTCTGTTTCATTTAGTTCAATCGTTTCGCTGCCTTGAGCGCCTGAATCAGTCGGTTTAACAGGTCGGCTGCATTCGCGGAAAACCGTTCATCGCCACCAACCCCACCGCCGTATCGTGCGCCCTCGCATCGATCCAGCAGTGTTTTTGTTTCGTTTTGCAGAGCTTCGTCGTCGAACAATATTGCCAAATGGCTAGCCGCATCTGCGGCAGTCATGCCCGACTGTGGCTCATTAACGACGTCAGCAACCAATCCAAGAAACGCATCCTGCATCAGTTGCGGGTCGGAACCGGCCGCCTGTAGTGCATCCCTGGCTCGAACGGCAGCACGCCGACGACGACGAAGTGCTTCATCGCGCGAGGTCGTGTGAAAACGCCCAATCAGCACACTGGCGACAAAATAGAAAACCACCAGCGCGCCCAGCCCACCGGCCCAAGCAGCGGGTCGAACCGACTGGTCGCGCAACTGTGACGGGTCGTTCACGTTGGCAAAGATGCCGTCGGCCCGCGCTTCAATCGAACTGTCCTTCACGCGCGGGCCCTGGGCGGAAACGATCTGTCCTGCTTTCATCGCTTCCGCTTCAACGATCTTCAGCGGAACCGGCTTGGTATGAACCGTCTCGTACTGTTTCTTGTCGACATCAAAGTAGCTGTACGCGATCGATGGGAATGCGTCGATGTTCGCGTGAAGCGGACGCAGGCTGAGAATGTATCGCCTGCCTTTATCTGTTTTCTCGTCCGTTGCTTCATACAGCCGAAAGTTATCTGCTACTTCCGGCGCGGATTCAATATTCGGCGCCCGGGCAATATCGAGCAGCCCTTCACCGCGTACATCAAACGTCAATGTCAGCGGATCGCCGACCTTGGCGTTGGTCGGCGAGATGGCTGCATTAATGGTGAAGCGACCGAATGCACCGGTAAATGTGTCCGGCCGATCCTGCTGTGGTGCGTCAATGACGTGTACTTCGACGGGCTTGGCACTAGCAAAAACTGACATCAACTTCGGACGGCGATTGGTAATGGCGTCAACAAAATCACCTTTTACAGACGCATCAAACTTGAACGAATCAATACGGCTCGCAGTGAACTGCCGGGTGAAATCGAATTGCCAATAGGTGTAAGTCTTACCGCTGGGTGCTTCCCGCTCGACCTGTTTGCTGCGAGGAAGGAAAGTGGGCGGTCGACGACGGTGCAAAATCATTATGCCGCGTGGACGAATATTGTTGATGGCAAAACCATAGCCTTCTGCATTATGTAGTCTGCTAAGCCAATTTTGTGAATCTTGAACCGGCTTCAGTCCCTCATTTGACTCATCGTCCACCCAGGGAATTTGCAACCGTGGAAATGTGTCCACCGCGACAGGATTCTGCTTTGCATAAGGCGTCGGCAATTGTCGGACGAAAACACTCAATGTCACCGAAAATGGCTGCACGGGAAAAACAGTCTTCTTGTCGACGGACATCTCTATCAAGACAAGATCCTGCAATTCCGCACCAACTACCTGCAGTTTCAGTTCCGGGCCGCGGTACGTCTTTCCGTCAACCTCCACAACAGGCGCCGGTATGGTAATGTCACCAGCCTTGCGCGGTATCAAGCGGTACTGATAGACGATGCTTTGATTGGAGACTTCAGTCCGCCGGCCATTGATGGTGATACTCTGATATGAACTGTTGTCCTGTTTACCGGCGGGCTCAACCTTAAACAGTTCTTCAAAGCCTTCCAGCTTCGGATCAGGCAGGTTATCCGTATTGCGAACCTCAACCTGATAGATAACCGTATCGCCTTCGAAGACCTTGTCGCGCTCCAAAACCGCGCGCACAACCGGCTTGTCTTGCGCAAAAACAATCGCAGGCAACAACACAGTCAGAAACAGAATGGTCGCAATACGAATGGTCATGATTACCAGTCTTTATCAACCTCCGGTTGGCCACCAAGATACTGTTGAAGCCGTTTCTTTTCCTTATTGCGTTGCTGCTCCCGGTCGCGGGCTTTTCTCAACACGGCTTCAGCCTGCTGGCGTGATAATTCCTTTTGCTGCTGTTGCTGTTGTTCGGATTCGCCATCTTTCTTCTGTTGATCTTTCTGATTCTGATCGCCCTGCTGGTTCTGCTGCTGTTGTTCCTGATTCTGGTCGCCCTGGTTCTGCTGATCCTGTTGCTGTTGTTGCTGGTCCTGCCGGGGCAGGTCCTTGGCGATTTCTTCAAGTAGTTTCAACGCCTCGTCCTGTTTGGGGTGAGCATCAGCGGGCGCAAACTCGCGAAGCAACCTGGCCGCATCCACGGAAAGCGGCGTGACCTTGGGAGCCAGTTCCATTGCCTTGGTCGACGCTGACTTCAAACCAGCGATCTGTGGGTCTTCGTTCGCCGGCTGTGTTGCAGCGGGTTGCTGAGGCTGCTGCGACTGCTCAAGCTGTTTGAGCGTCTGCTCTGCCTTCAGCGGCAGCACCTGACTCCATTGCGTAATGCGGTTCTGCTGCCAGGCTTGTTCATTCAAATCATATGTATTGGCAGGCGTTACTGACTCTTCACCATCTTCATCCGGCGGCGCGGTGAAGTCACGCAGTGTCTTCTGCACCTGAATCGCTCGTTGAATCATGTGTTCAAAGGGTGCAATCACCGTATAGAGCTCATTTAAATGATCGAGCACGCCGGTCTGCGATGTGACGGAAGAATCCAACTGCGAGGCCTCAAGCTGCCGCGCCGATGCTTTCATGCGCGAAGCAGCATCATCCGCAACGCCCAGAAGCAGATCGAGCGCCTGCTGGGCTTCTTTTGCCGGCGGCTGAACGCCCTGCCCCTGTTGCTGCTGCGACTGAAATGCCTGCGTAAGCTTCTGTTTGAGCGGCTCAATCTCATCGGTAAGCAGTCTCTGCGATTCACCAAGCTTGCGCTGGGCCTGCCGCCGCAACGGAGAATCTTCTTCTTTCTCAAGCAGCTTTGCTGTTTCACGAAATTGTGACTGTTGCTTCTGAAGCATTTCCAGAAATTGCAACAGGTTCATTTCCTGACGCGCCTTTTCGCGGTCCTGACGCTGCCACAGATCGCTCATCTGCTTGATCCACAGACGAATCAATTCCAAGTTGCGGCGGGCTTCCTGATGGTCGGGATCGAGCTTCACGCACTGGCGGAAATGATCGACGGCAATGGCAAGCTTCTCCAGGCCTTCCTTGCGCGTATCCGCATCGGCCTGTTCCGGCGACTGGCCGAAGATTTTCCGCGCATGAGCCGCGGCATTGCAGCCAAGGTTGTAACGGGCGGCCAGCGCCAGTTCGGCATCCCGCGCCATGGCGGCCACCTGAAGCAGTGGCACTGCTTCGTCATGCTCGCCCAGTTTCATCTTCACGCAACCGCGATCAAACGCGATACGCGGATCATCCGGCAGCACGATGTCCGCTTCGTTAAATGCGGATTCCGCCTGTTCCAGTTCGCCGGCGTTGAAGTGGGTAATGCCTTGTCGCACATGTTCGGCCGCCTCACGTGTGGACGCGACGACACTGCCGGCCATCAGCAACACAAGCAACAGATTCAAAAGTCGAATCATCCCAGCCCCCCTTCCTCACGCGCCGGGTAGGGTCGAACCAACATCTCAAATAATAACAGCGCCAAGCCGATCGCCAGGAACAACTGGTATTGCTCGCGATACCGCTTGCGTTTGTCAGACTGTAATTCGCTGCGCGTCAGGTCAGCCAGATGCTCCTCGTAAATGTTGCCAAGGTCATATACCGTTGTTCGTGCCGGCACATAAGCGCCACTGGTCGTCAAGGCAATGGACTTGAGCAGATTCTCATCCATGCGCGACCAGATGACCTGGCCATCCTTCTGCACATATGTCAGGTTGCCGTGTTCATCGCGAACTGGAATGCGCGCCCCATCAGACGTATCGCCAAGGCCGACAGTAATGATTTTTACGTTGCGGTCAGCCGCTGCCTTGGCCGCTTCTTCCGGATAGGAATCATGGTCTTCGCCGTCGGTGATCAGCACCAGCACCTGGTCGCGGTCAATTGCCTGCGGCATGGCTTCCAGCGCCTTGCGAATGGCATCGCCGATCAAGCTGCCGCCGCGCGGTGCGCTGGTCGTATCGATCTGATCCAACACCAACTGGTAGAACCCATGGTCGGTTGTCAGCGGCACTTTCACCACTGGGCGCCCGGCAAATGCAATCAGACCGATGCGGTCGCCTTTTAGCCGTGTCATCAGGTCGCGAATGTCCGACTTGGCACGTTCCATGCGGTTTGGCGCGACGTCTTCGGCCAACATTGATTTGGAGACGTCCAGCAACACAAACAGATCCGCTCCGCGCTGCGTTACTTGTTCAAAGTAAACGCCAAAACGCGGCCGGGCAGCGGCCACAATCATGCAAGCCAGCGCCGCTATCAGAATCACACCCTTGACCCACTGACGCGTCGCTCGAAAACTCGGCATAAGCCGACTCACCATCATGTGATCGGCAAACCGATGAGCTGCACGGACCCGCTTGCGATGCGCGTACACAAGCACCAGCGCCACCAGCGGCAGCAACCAGAGCAAAAGCAGCATGTTCGAGTTGCCCCAAACGATCATTCGTTCACCTCTATGGCAGCGGTCGAAAACGCGTCGCGACCAGCATCAATTCCAACAACAACAAAACAATCCCGGGAAACATCGCGTACTGGTACAACTCGTGATACTCGGTGTACAGATGCGATTCGGACTCGGTTTTCTCCAATTGATCGATCTGGCCATACACCTCGCGCAACGCTTCAAGGTTGGTCGCGTGGAAGTATTGGCCATCCGCCGTATCCGCAATTTCACGCAGTGCGTTTTCATCCATCTCGACGCGCTGCCTTCGCATGACAGTGCGCCCAAATCGATCGGTGGCTTTAAACGGTGCAACACCATTGGTGCCGATGCCGATCGTGTAGATGCGAATGCCGAACGTCTTGGCGGCCTGAGCCGCTTCAAGTGGCTGAACGACGCCTGCGTTGCTGGTGCCGTCCGAAAGCAAAATCAGCACTTTGCTTTTTGCTTCAACACCCTTCAGCCGCTCGACGGCAAGGGCAATGGCATCACCGATCGCCGTGCGCGTTTCTTCCTGATAGAGCGCGCGATTGATGATCTGACCCTTTGAATTCAAAACCGGCTGCGGCACCTCGACTGATTCCAACACGCTTGTCAGCGCGCCGTGATCAAGTGTCAACGGGCACATACTGTCGGCAAAGCCGCCAAACGCAATCAAACCAATCTGGTCGTCCGGCCGACCAGGTAACTCATCATCCCCCAACACAAAATCATTGAATACTTTCTTAACTGCAGCCAAGCGTGTCACCTGCTCGCCGTCGAGATTGAAATCCATGGCTTCCATGGAGCCCGATCGGTCGATACACATCTGAATGGCGATACCGTCGGTCTTGACGCGGAAATGTTCGTAGCCGCGTTGCGGGCGAGCGAGTGCAAATACGATCAGGGCCAAGCCAATTGCACGCAGCCATGGCAACAGTGCTTTGATGCGCTGGGCAAACGTGACAGGCAAGCTGCTTACGAGTGTCTCACTGGAATACAGCACCGCGGCGCGCCCGCGCCGGATGGACCAGACCACCACCGCTACTACAGGCAGCAGCCCGACAAGCCAGAGCGGGTTGGCAATCTGCAAGCCCATCATGCTGCTGCCGCCTCCAGTTCCAAGCCGATAAATGCCTTCGCCCGGTCGAAGCTCTCTTCAATATCAGTTGCACGCGGTTGCATGCCGGCGAACTTCACCAAGTCGGCCGATTCAAGAAACTGCTGAAGACGCTGTCGATCTTCGGACGCGAACCGCGAAGAACTATTCATGTCGCGCAGGAATTCTTCTGTGGTCTCCTCGGCCGCCTGAATGCCGGTGGAGCGCTCGATGTACCGCCGGACAACGCCGGTTAGTTCGACGTAAAACAGTTTGACATCGCTGGCTGCCAGATCATTATCAATAATGGCCTGCAACTCCAGATACGCCAGCTCGCGCGGCGTGTACTGCTTCTCAAGCGGTTGCTCTTCACGCTTGCGACGCAGCAACAGCACGGCAACAACAGCGATCAATAGAACCGCAGCACCACCCGTGAGCCACCAGACAAGTGGCGGCGTTGTCTGCGGCAATTCCTGTGGCAACGCGTCCGGCTCCAGCGCGTCGAGCGATACCGCCTGGTCAGCAATGACAGACTTCACCTCGACCGTCAACCCCTCGGATTCGATCGTGTGTTCCTTGCCGTCCCCCTTCTCGCGGTTGTCCGTAAAACGAACCGCAACAGGCAGAATGGAAAGCTTGCCAGCAAAAACCGGCTCAAGCGTGTATTCGATCAGGCGAATGTTCCTGCCGTCTTCCTGGCGAGGCAGCGGCTTGCGATAGTCGCGAACCACGAAGTCACCGATCGCATCCCCAAACGGCGGCTCATGAATCTGTACATCCGGTTCTGACGTAATCGTAATGGTCAGCTTCACCTCGTCTGACAGGCGAGCCGATTTCGGGGAGGCTGAAACAACCATGCGCACCGGGCCGCGCTCAATCTGTGACGACACGGAATCCATTTCTGCATCAGCGGGCGCAGCATCATCCTGTTGTCCCGATCGGTCGCACGACACGAGACAAGTCGCCAGCAATAACAAAGCCAGTCGCCAATCACATCTCACGGCGTTTCGTCAATCTTCAGCTTCACGTCATATCGAGCCATCAGATCAGTCATCAGCTTTTCCAACAGTTGCTGTTGCTTCTGTTGCGCATAGTCACGGGCAACGGTCTGTTGGATATCACTGAACGGCGGGACACTTGCTTCGGTCTTTTCGCGAATCAGCACAAGCCAGTTCTTATCGCCATGCGAATGAGCTTTGGTTTGATTCACCTCGCCGGCAAACAACCTGTCAACGCGGCCGAGAACGTCATGGCGTTGCCCCTTCGTTAGATCATGCAACAATCCCGGACCGCCATCGGTCAGCTTCGTTTTCGCATGAGCCATGAATTTCTCAGGTGAGTCCAATGTCTCGAGCAGTGCCTTGCCTGCTGCCCCATCCACCGGCACGGCCGCAACGCGCAGTGTTGCTGGGCTGCTGTACTTTGCTTCGTTGGCAGCAAGGAACGACTTTAAGTCGACCTCGGCCGGCGCAATCTTCGCCAACTCTTTAGTCATCAAACGAGTCGCCAGCAGGCTCGTCTGCGTCTGTTCCAGCAGATTCTGGAACTGCTCGTCCTGATCCAGCTTTAACTCACGGGCACGACGGGCAAACAGTTCACTGCGTAACCAGTCGCGCAGAATCTGTTTGCGCATGGATGGATTTTCGAACTGTTTGAGAATCGCCCGCCGCTGTGACGCGTCCGCAGTACCGGGTTGCATGGCCATCATCTGATCCACGCGACGCTCAATGACACGGTCCAGATCAGCATCTGTTAACTGCTCGCCGGCGAATTCGACAAGCACCTTGCCGCGATCGACATCGGACGCCCCTGTCTGAACGCGGCGGGACAGTTCACGCCCGACCTCGCCCTGTAGTCCTAGCTTGCGAAGACAATCAATCAGGCGCGGGCCGATCTTATCTTTCAGATCCTTGTCATCCCCGGCAGCGATCTCAGCAGCAATCAGGGCCGTAGCGGCGCGTTCATATTCGCCGGCATCCGAATACAGCTTGCCGATGCGGTATTGCAACTGGGCGACGTCGGATGAGTTTGGGTTGGCCACAAGATGTGCCTGCCACGCTTCGGCCGCGGCAGTATTAAGACTGCGCTGTTCCAACTGCATCGCAAGCGTCTTGTGATCGGTTTCTACGTTACTCATACCACCGATCGAAACCGATTGGGTCGACGCGCCGGGCTTGAAGATCACAAACAACACGACCAGCGTGGCAATCTGAATCACGAGCACCAGCCACACCAGGCCACGTCCGCCGCCGTTCGCCTGGCGCAGGTTACCCGGCGGCGTACCGAGTGACAGATTGGGTCGTTCGTTTTCAGCCATAATTCGATCGTCCTTACCGGAATCGCCGTTCTCTCATTCGGAAAAAGCGATGCAGACTAGCTAAGTAATCCACATCCGTGCGGATCGGCAGTTCGTCCACGCCCGAGCGCGACAGTTCGTTGCTCAGCCGTTCCACGCGCTGCTCCGCTTGATCCTTGAATCGTTGTCGCACTGCTTTGCTGCGCGTGTCGAGCTCCACAATCTGGCCGGTCTCCGCGTCAACCAATCTCAGAAAACCCACATCGGGTAGCTCATGTTCGCGCGGGTCACTGACCGTGACGGCCGTCAGATCATGCCGCTGGTTGGCAACCGCCAATGATTGTTTGGCATTCGGCCCGAGCATGTCACTGATCAGAAAGACAACCGCCTTGCGCTTCTGCACACGGTTCAGATAATCCAATGCCTCTGCCAGATTCGTCGTGCGCGCAACGGGCTTGGTGCTGACAAGCTCACGAATCATATGCAGCACATGCGCCTTGCCTTTGCGCGGTGGAAAATAATGCAACACCTCGTCACAAAACAGCAGCAGGCCAACCTTGTCGTTGTTCTTCAGTGCCGAAAACATCAACATCGCAGCAAGTTCAATAACCATATCCAGCTTGGACTGGCCCGGTGAACCAAACGCCCCGGAAGCGGACACATCCACGACAAACATGACGGTCAATTCACGCTCTTCGGCGAACCGCTTGATATGCGGCACATGGGAACGAGCAGTCACGTTCCAGTCAATCGTGCGGATATCGTCGCCCGGCTGATATTCGCGCACCTCGTCAAACTCCATGCCGCGCCCGCGAAAAACGGACTTATATTGCCCGGCAAACAGATCGTTGACTTGCCGATTGGCAACGATCTGAATGCGCTGCACCTTCTTTAAGATGCGCTTGATGTCTTCGCTGGTTTCACTGGGCATGAGAATCGGATTCAGGGTTTAAGGGGTTGGGTTTCGTAAAAAAGCAAAATTACGGCACGGGAACTGTTGATAGCATCTTGTCAATCACCGTCTCAACCGTAATCTGTTCGGCTTCCGCCTCATATGTCAGAATGACGCGGTGACGTAGTACATCGTGGGCAATGTCTTTCACGTCCTGCGGGGTGACGTAGCCGCGCCCGGCAAGAAACGCGTTGGCCCGCGCGGCCAGTCCGAGATAAATCGACGCACGCGGCGAAGCGCCAAAATCCACAAGCGGCTTGATGTCCGTCAATTCAAACGCATCTGGATCGCGCGTCGCGCGAATCAGATTCAGAATGTAATCCTTGATCTGGTCATCGATGTAAACCAACTGCACCACTTCCTGCATCTTCTTAACCTGCTCCGGTGTCAGCACCGGCGATATCTGGCGGCGCGTGCCATCCAGCGCCATGTCCATCACCTGCCGTTCCTGCTGGGGCGTGGGGTAGTCGATGCGAACCTTGAGCATGAAGCGGTCGACCTGCGCTTCGGGCAATGGGTAAGTGCCTTCCTGTTCGATCGGGTTCTGAGTGGCCATGACGAGGAACAGACCTTGCAATGGATAGGTTTCGTCGCCGATGGTCACCTGGTGTTCCTGCATGGCTTCAAGCAATGCGGACTGCACCTTGGATGGGGCACGGTTGATTTCGTCCGCCAGGATGAAGTTGGCGAAGATCGGCCCCTTGCGCGTCCGGAACGAGCCGTCGGATGGCACGTAGATCATTGTGCCGATCAGGTCGGCCGGCAGCAGGTCCGGGGTGAACTGGATTCGATTGAAGTCTACCGACAGCGCATTCGCCAATGCGTTGATGGCCGTCGTCTTAGCCAGTCCCGGCACACCTTCGAGCAGGACGTGGCCGCCGGTAAGCAAGCCGATCAGCAATCGGCTGATCATGAGTTCCTGGCCAATGACGACCTTGCCCAGTTCGTTACGAAGGTCGTCCAGAAGCTGGGCCTGCTCGGCCACCTGTTGTTTGATCTGTTGAACATCTACCTGCATAGTCAGTATCCCACCGATAAAGTCAGTCGCAATATGATTTCGAGCCCACCATTGAACCGTGAATACACTGCCGATTCAAGTACCCGGACGTTCTCTGGTACCCCCGCCGCCAGAAAGGGTTGCGGGAATATAGGGACATTCTTAATGGGCCTGATCCCCCGTTTGGTTGAATTTAAACCGGCGAACTATGCTAATCGAAATTCTGATCCCGGATATCCCTACCCAACGGAGCTGACACGATGCGAGAAGTGCGATGGGAACGAATGTTCAAAGATGAGCTGGACGCCGCGTTTGCGGACTGCCCGCTGGCATATTTTGCATACGGCCTGTGCGAGCCGCATGGCCCGCAGAACACCGTCGGGCTTGATGCGCTGAAGGCACACGGCATCTGCTGCCGCGCCGCCCATGCGCACGGCGGCATCGTTGCCCCGCCGGATTACTGGCACATTCACGAGATCGGCGGATATGCCGTGTGGAGCCATGGCTCGGTTGGCAAGCCGGAACGACACTGGTTAACCGCTATGCCACCATGGCAACATTTTAAGAATATCTGCTATCACATCCGCACGGCTGACGCGCTTGGGTTTCACGCGGCGATCTTTGTCACCGGGCATTACGGCCCGAATTATCAGGATTTCAAAACGCTGGTCGAACTGGTTCAGCCATACGTCGGCACGCGCTTATATTGCCTGCCGGACTTTGAAGCGAACTATCCGGGTTTTGACAACGACGATAAGTCTGTTGGTGATCATGCCGGCAAGGTGGAGACGTCGTTGCTTTGGGCGCTTGAGCCGGACTGTGTCGACGTGTCGCGCATGCCGGAACGGGACGAGCCGGGCGAACATTTTGCAATGGGCAAAACCGCGCACGATTCGAATCGTCAGGTCGGTGATCGCATGGTGGAAGACGAAGTACGCTGGCTGGGCAACAAGGCAAAAGAGTTGCTTGCTGCCTATGACGAAGCAAAGCCCGAGCATACGCTGCTGACATTTGAGCAGGTTGAAAGAATGTGGGCAGAAGCGGTGCTGCCGAAATTGAAGGATTTCAAGACCATGCAGCAACACTGGGGAAGCCAGGAGCCGCTGCCGGATGGATCGCAGTGGGCGACGAATTATTCGATACCGACAATTTCGGGGATTACAGAGCCGGGATAATCCGCCGCAGTCAGGTTCGGTTGATCGAGACACCACCGTCCACCAGCAGCGCGCTGCCGGTTGTAAAACTCGACGCATCAGAAGCGAGATACAGGACCGACTTCGCAATTTCTTCCGGGCTGGCAATCCGCCTCATTGGATAGAGGCCGGTGATGAAATCACGAGCTTCGGGTGTGTCCATCATCTCACGCGCCATGTCCGTGTCAGTTGCACCGGGAAGAATGGCATTCACGCGTATGCCCTGCTGCCCGAATTCCACAGCCAAAGATTGCGTCAATCCGATCAGACCAGACTTGCTCGCTGCATACGTGGCGATGCCAGGGAAGCCTACCGTGTAGCCGACGAACGTGGCGTTAAAAATAAGAGAACCACTGCCCTGCTTAAGCATAGCTGGTATCTGGTGTTTTGCTGCGAGAAAGGCGCTTGTCAGGTTAGTTTCGACAGTATGCCGCCAGTCCGTCAGCGACGCTTGTGTTGTCGGCCCCATCGGGCCGAGCGTACCAACATTGTTAAACGCCACATCGAGACGGCCAAAACGACGGACTGCGGCCTCTGTAAGCGCATTCGCGTAAGCTTCATCGGTAACGTCCCCGGCCAGCGCAACTGCAGCGCCACCAGCTGCTGTGATTTCCGACACCAGTGTGTCTAGTTTCTCCTGACGGCGGGCACCAACAACGACGCTGGCACCCTCCTGTGCAAAAAGTTTGGCCGTTACGTAGCCGATACCGGCGCTTGCACCGGTAATGAGGGCGACTTTGTTTTTGAGTGCTGCCATGTGCTTTTCTCCTTTGCAGTTTGGATGCACGCGTATTCTGCAAGAAGAAGCCACCGATTACGTCCCGAAATTTGATATCAAATTCAGAATACAACCAACGGACTTAGAGGGAGATGATGATCGCCGGTCACCAAGAGCAGATAAGGCAAGGCTTCAGGGGTTCGGGTGTCGAGAAAATTGGCTACTGACTATTTGCTGTCCAGTGCTTTCTTGAGTTCTTCTCTTTCATTGGGTGAAATCAATGTCCAGTGCAAGTCATTGATTGCACCATGTAACGCCCAGAGTAAATTCAACGTTGGTTTGAAGCCTGCGTCGCGAATGCGCCGGTAGGCTTTGACCGCGCCGATTCGCTTAAGCTGTTGTGGCGACTTGATGCCGACGGCTTCGAGCCAGCGAACCGACACATCGCCAAGGCCTGTCATTTCCCGAAGATTAGCCATCGAACATTGATAATAGCATACGGGTGTCCTGCTTCCCTGGAAGTCATAAACTAACCAGGCATAACATCGTCGATTTCATTCGATCACGGATTGGTGAGAACAAACATGAAACCCAGAATCAGTATGGTTGCATTGGCAGTCGAGAACCTTAAACGCTCAGTCGCGTTTTACAAAGACGGATTGCAGCTACCGAAAGTTGATTCGCCACCAACGGTTGCTTTCTTCAACCTGAACGGCACATGGCTGGGACTTTCGGAGCGAAATTCACTGGCAGCAGACGCCACCGTTTCACCCGAAGGAAGTGGCTATCGCGGCTTCAGTCTCGCACACAATGTTGGCAGCGAAGCGGAAGTTGAACAGGTCATCTCGCAGGCGCTTGCTGCAGGTGGGACAATCGTCAAACAACCGGCACGCGCGGACTGGGGTGGCTACCACGGCTACTTCGCTGACCCGGATGGGCATCTTTGGGAAGTCGCCCATAATCCGTTCGCATGGGTCGGGCCGCCGGACGAGTAGAAGCTTCGCGTGCTGCATTAGATCGGCCGACGCCGCAGCAAAGCCTACTCGAACAACAGCTGCACTTATTCACATCCGATGCTCGCCCGGCATCTCATCGGGCACTTCATCTTCCTCTGCTTCGTCCTCTTCATACTCGTATTCGTCGTCCTCGTACTCTTCTTCCTCTTCTTCCTCTTCTTCCTCTTCTTCCTCCTCGTACTCCGAATCAGCATCATCCGCTTCATCAACCTCGTCTACTTCGAAAGCTTCGTCATCGTCAGCCTCCTCTTCGTAGACATCATCCGCTTCTTCCGACGCGACCTGAGACCTCAAGGCTTCCCATTCGTCGAGCGTCATGTTCACTTCGCGGGCCTGCGAACCCTTGTACGCACCAATGATGCCGGCATCCGCGATCTGTTCGATCAGACGCGAGGCGCGGCTGTAGCCGATCGTCAGGCGGCGCTGCAACAGTGACACGCTGCCACGCTGGGTTTCCAACACCACGCGCACCGCGTCTTCAAATAGCGGGTCGCGTTCGACGTCGCCCTCTGATGCCATGCCCGGCGCCTTGATCTGCACCAATTGCGGCTCAAAGCTTTGTTCACTTACGCCCTTTAAGAACTTGACGGTCTGGCGGATTTCATTGTCGCCAACTAATGTACCTTGAGCGCGCGTCAGTTTACTGGTGCGCGGCGAGAGGAAGAGCATGTCGCCCTGGCCGAGCAGCAGTTCCGCCCCCTTCTGGTCGAGCACGATGCGGCTGTCCATGCCGGACGCAACCTTAAACGCGATACGGCAAGGCATGTTGGATTTGATCAGGCCGGTCACCACGTTCGCCTGCGGGCGCTGCGTGGCGAGAATCAGGTGCATGCCCACGGCTCGTGCCTTCTGGGCGATACGAACGATGAAGCCTTCCACTTCCTTGTTGGTCATCATCAGGTCGGCCAGTTCATCGATGATGAAGACGAGGTAAGGCAGCTTCTTGGGAATACGCGCCTCTTCCTCTTCCGTGGATGGCTGCATGCGGTCCTTGAGCTCTTCCCAGCCCAGTTCGTTGTAACTGCTGATGTCGCGCACACCGACTTCGGCAAGAAGCTCGTAGCGCTCGTCCATCTTGGTGACCGCCCATTCGAGAATGGCGGCTGCCTTGTTCATGTCCGTCACCACCGGGCACATCAGGTGCGGGATGTCCTTGAACTGGCTCATCTCGACCATCTTCGGGTCGACGAGGACGAGCTTCAGTTCGTCTGGACGCTTGGTGTACAGGAACGACATGATGATGCTGTTCATGCAGATCGACTTACCCGAGCCGGTGGTGCCGGCGATGAGCATATGCGGCATGGCAGCCATATCACCGATCAGCGGATTGCCTGACGAATCCTTGGCCAGGAACATCGGCAGCTTCATCTTCGGCACCGCATCCGCGTTGGATGTCATCAGTTCCTTTAAGCGCACTTTTTCCTTGCGCGAGTTAGGTACTTCGATGCCGATCGTGTCCTTGCCCGCCATGTTGGGCACGACGCGAATGTTGTGTGCCCGCATGGCACGAGCCAAGTCGCTTGCAACAGTATTGATACGCGACACCTTGGTGCCGGGGGCGAGGCGGACTTCGTAAAGTGTGATGACCGGGCCGGAATCAATGCCGACCACTTCGCCGTCAATGCGATACTCGCGCAAAGCAGACTCGAGCGTGAGCGCCTGGTCGCGCACGACCTGCTCCAGTTCCTTGTTGAAGTTGGACTCGGGCTCTTCGAGCAGCGCCACTTCCGGGAACTTGTAGCCGGACAGATCGACCTCGCGCGGGACGGGCGCTTTGGATTTCTGCTGCGGCGCGAAATTGATTGGCAGGTTCTTAAACTTCTCGCGCAGGGTCTCCGGATCGAATTGCTTCTCCGCGGCATAGGCTGCCGGGGCGTCGTCCGCCGAGTCGTCGTCCTCCTCCTCTTCGTATTCCTCTTCCTCTACCTCGTCGAGTTCGCCCTCGACTTCTTCATATTCTTCCTCTTCCGGGTCGAACGCTTCGGTGCCGCCAATGCCACCCGCATCCGGATCGATGCCCGTTGGTTCATTGGCGTCGTCCTCGTCAATGTCCTTGCCGCTGGCGCGCACCGGGATTCGTTTGCGTTTGGACTTGCTGGTGGACTTCTCTTCTTTCTCTTTTGTCCCACCACGGCGGAAGCTCGGTAGCGATATCGAACCAAGCTTGCCGACAAGGATCGGCTTGGGCCAATCGATACCGATTAGATTTGTTCCAAGCTGGCCGAGCAGTTTCGGAATGGCGAGCACTACCTGATCAACGGCCAGCAACGCGCCGAGCCAGAAACCGATCAACAGAATGACATACGCACCCAGCACGCCAAAGCGCATTTGCAATTCGTGATTGACAAAGATTGCGATCAGGCCGCCTGCGCCTTCGGGCTGTTGGATAGCCAGGCTTTGCATCAGGTTGCCGCCATAACCGAGCGCGGCGGTCAGGCCGAACAGAGCGCTGGTTCCGATCATCATCAGGGCAACACCGATACCGCGAATGATCGGCTGTGATATTTTTTTGCGTATCGCGCCGCTGATTAAAATAGCAAGCACCCCTGCCATGGCGATCCACACACCAGGACCAAGGACAAGGTAGGCTTTATAACTGGTCCACGCGCCGACGCGCCCGGTCCAGTTGGCAGGCACATCATTGTGGGGCAGTACCGCATGCGCGGGCCAGTCTGCCGGATCGTGGCTGACCAACGCCGCAGCCAGCAGCAACCACAAACCCGCAGTTAATACCCACACCACATGCCAGAAGCGTGAAAGGTCTGACGAATCTGATTTCTTCGATTTTGTCGTTTTACGAGGCATATAACGTCCGGATAACAACAACTTGTCCACTGGCGCAGCCATCGCGCCCAGATTGAAAACATCGTCCATTCCTACAGTCGGGCGACAATCTTTGTTGCACCGGGGCACGTAAACCATTGCTGCGACAGTCTTGGAGAACAGTTCACGCAGGCGGCCGGCTACGGTACTATCACTGCATGCCCAAAAAGAAACTGAAAATTGCCGGCGCGCAGCTGCTGACCAACAGTGACATTGCGCACAACGCCAAGAAGATTGAAAAAAAGATCCACGCGGCTGCGGACGACGGCGCACACGTGGTCGCTTTCCATGAAGGCGCACTGCTCGGCTATCCGGGTGGCAAAGCGGTCGCGCGCATTGACTTTGCCAAAACCAGGCGAGCCGAAGCAAAGTTGCAGAAGCTGGCGCAGCGACTGAACATCGCCGTCCTTGTCGGCTCGGCAAGTAAAACAGAATCCGGCGTCCAGAATGATGTCCTGATCATTGATCGCGACGGGCGACAAGTCGGCCGCTATGCCAAAACCTGGCGCGCCGGCGAGCCGGAGTATGTTGCCGGCAGTGGGCCGGTCGTGTTCAGCGTGGCAGGTGTCAAGGCAACAACAATTATCTGCCACGACCTGCGCTATCCGGAATTGGTTCGCCTGGCGGTCGGCGCAGGCGCGCGCCTGCTTTTCATCTGCAACAATGAATCCGGACTGATTCACACCAACAAGCTACTGGGCTATCGCTCGATGCAGATCGCCCGGGCAACAGAAAATTACATTTACGCGCTGATGGTCAACGCGCCGACCGACCCGGATGATGTACGGCGAAGCTCCGCATCACACGGTAATACGATGATCGTTGATCCGCTGGGCAATGTGTTGGACGAAGCGGACTCGTTTGAAGAGCGACTGGTAACGGCAACGCTTGACATGACCAAAGCCACCGGCGGTCCGCCATTACGCGTATTGGGCAAGGTCAAGGAAAATGCAAAACTGTACGGCTGCACACAGGAGCACCCGGCACTGGCGAAGTGGATGAGCGACGGTGTGAAATTAGTCAAAAGATGGTGATTAGATGTCCAACTCGGTCATACTCTTTCTCATGACTATTGCCGGCGGTGTTGTAACCATCACTTTCTGGTGCGGCACGCTCGCCGTCATCGCGTACACGGGCGGCTGGCAAAGTCTTGCCGAACACTACCGTAACGACAGGAACATTTCCCCGAAGACGACCTTCAGCATGCAAAGCGCCCGGCTTTGCCGATTCACTGGATATAACAACATTCTCCGTTTCGGTGTGGCTGATGAAGGGCTGACGATCCAGATTCCTTTCCCATTCAAAACGGCACATCCACCGCTGATCATTCCGTGGGAAGACATCCTGGCCTTTGAAGCAAAAATGTTTCTCGTCGGGCGATGCGTCAAGCTGACGTTTGTGAAAGCCCCAAACATTCCTGTTTACATCGATACCAGGCTCAACAAGAAACTGACTGATGCTGCCGGCGGGCTTTGGCCACGGGTCGTTAAAACAACGGAATAGCAACATTCAGCTGATATGATAAAACCATGTCTACCCAGGAACGTCACCCGAACCGCCTCGTGATTCTGCTGCTGCTGACCATCGCCTGCGCGTTGACCTTCTGCCAGGCGCCCCCCAAGACCAAACAGAATGCCACCGGCGATGACCGTGAAATCGGATGCGCCGCGTACGTCGGTGAATATGAAGTGCGCAACTACTGGCCATCCGATTCAATGGTGAATGAAGACACCTATGTCGCCAAGGCAAAGTTTCCGGCGGTAGATGTGCACTGCCATTGGCGCATCGATGTAGACCCTCATGAGATGCTGCAGGCCATGGACGACCGCAACGTCAAGCGAGCGGTCAACCTGTCGGGCGGCCATGGCGATGATCTGGACGCCATGGTGAAAAAATATCTTGGTGTCGATTCTGAGCGATTCGTTATTTTTCTGAACCTGCCATTTAACAAAATTGATGAGCCGGGGTTTGCTGATTGGGCGGTGAAGGAGATTCGCCGGGCACACAACATGGGTGTGCGCGGGCTGAAGATCTTTAAGTCCCTCGGCCTGTACCACCGCGACAGCAAGAAACAGCTCGTCAAAATTGACGATGAGCGGCTGAATCCGATCTGGACTGAATGCGGCAAGCTCAACATGCCGGTGCTGATCCATACCGCTGACCCGGTCGCATTTTTTAAACCGATCGACGCGAACAACGAAAGATGGATGCAGCTTCAACGCCATCCAAGTTGGGGGTTCTACGGCAAAGACAATCCGCCGCGCGAGGAATTACTGGCCGCGCGCAATCGTGTGATCGAGCGGCATCCCAACACCACGTTCATCGGGGCACACGTGGCTAATAACGCAGAAAACCTTCAGCAGGTGGCAGCTGATCTGGATCGATATCCGAATCTGGTGTGCGACATTTCAGGCCGCGTGAATGAGTTGGGCCGCCAGCCTTACAGTTCACGTGACTTTCTGATCAAGTACCAGGATCGCGTGATGTTTGCGACAGACCGCTATCCCGGCCGAAAGTCGCAGCCGCGCTATCGGATTTATTTTCGCTTTCTCGAAACGCGCGATGAATACTTTGATTACTTCAAGCACAAGTTTCCGCCAGCCGGCGAATGGAAGATCTATGGCGTGTATCTTCCGGACGATGTGCTGAAGAAGGTTTATCACGATAACGCGGAGCGCGTGCTGGGATTTGCAAAGCGGTAAAAAAAGGACCACAAAAGGCACAGAATTCACAAAGTCAGATAAGCATGATTACACTCTTGCTTGTGAATTTTGCCTTCTTTTTAGATAAACCTGTCCTGCATTAGGTGCTGCCAATGCTTCTGGCGTTAATGACGGCTTGTGGGTTGCTCGTGCTTGGGCTTGTGCTGCGCTCGATTGTCGCGCCGCTGCGCTGGCTGTTTATCCCCGCATCCGTTGTCGGCGGATTGCTGGGACTGCTCATCATTCAGACATGGACCGGACTCGGCACGCCACCGACTGTAGCGACCGATGTGGTGGGAATCTTAAAGGGCTGGCCCGGCCCGCTACTTGCAATGATCTTTGCGGCCATGTTGCTCGATGCGCCACACGGAAAACGCAAAGGGTCGCTCACCAAGTCAGTACTGCGGCAGGGCATCATGGTCTGGATCATCGGCGTCGGCGAGTCAGTGCTCGGCCTGCTGGCGGTCTGGCTGATCATCCAAAACATAGCAGATGTGCCTTATGCGTTTGGTCAACTGATCGAAACCGGTTTCATCGGTGGGCATGGCACAGCCGGCGCGATGGGGGAAATCTTCAATGAGTCGCTGCAGTTTCCAGCCGGGCGCGATCTGGGCATGCTCTTTGCCACGGTCGGCATCATCTATGGCACGGCGACCGGCATTCTCATTGTGAACATCGGCATCCGACGCGGGTGGACACAGGACAAGGAGCCGCCGGCCCAGTTGGCCGGTACGGGGTTGGATGTGGCGAACAATCCCGAACCGACTGCGTTTGCACGCGTGCGCAGCGATGTGATTGATCCGCTTGCCATGCAGGCCGCACTGGTAGGCATCGCGTTCGCTGTCGGCTATGCGTATCAGCAGCTGTTCATCTACGCGGCTGATCAACTGGCTGATGACAAAACCATGAAGTTCATTGGCAAGCTGCCACTGTTTCTTTTCACACTACTCGGCGGCGGCACGTTGCGCATCGCTCTTCGCACCATGGGCCTGAGTCACCTGGTCGACGGTGAATCGCTCAAACGGCTAATGGGTGTGGCGATGGATTTTCTGATCGTCGCCGCGATTGCTTCCATTCGCCTTGAAGCCATCTGGCAGTACGGGGTGCCCGTGTTGATTCTGCTGGCAATCGGTTTCACGTGGACCGTGCTCTGCCTGCTGGTCATTGGCAGGCGCCTGCTCCCTGGTGACTACTGGTTCGAATTGGGCGTCATCAATTACGGCATGTCCACTGGCACAACGGCCCAGGGCATGATGCTGCTGCGCATGGTGGACCGCCAGCTACGAACCGATGCGGCGGAAGTCTACGCACTGGCAGCCCCCTTGTCCGCCCCTTTCATCGGCGGCGGTGTGATTACGTTGACGCTACCGCTGTTGATGCTCAAAGTGGGTATTGCGCCAGTGATTGGTGTCATGGCACTCGTACTGCTGAGCTTGATCTTCATCGGATTCTGGGTGGCAAAAGCCGATCACTCAGGCACGGATGGTGCTTCAGCAACGTAACACAACAGGTAACGAATGGACTAAGGGCCAAAGTCAACCAATTCATACGTCACCGTTCCCGAGAAACTCGCGGTGTCCGAATCAGGATTAAAGACCATGTGAATAAAGAAATGCGTATCGGTGTCTTCTGGCGGATCATATGTATACACATTGGGATTTGGCTCTGAATCCACCAGGAAACGCGGCGCAATCGTAAACGACCACTTCTTGTTTTCGGGTGCCGCGCCAAACGTGTGCATGCGCACAACATTGCCCGATTGCTGAATCGTGACAGACACAGACCCTTCCGAACCGGTCGCGTCCACATTGATGACCATCAACTGCTTGGTCAAAGCAGGCAGTGTCCTTGATGAAAAGAAACTGGCCCAATGCGGCTTACGGCGACCCGCCCGATCTTCATGTTCCTCGGGGGTAATCACCACATCCGTTGTGCCCGTCTGGAACGTAACAACATTGTTCAACTTCGTTGCCGGAATCGGTACAAACAATTCCGGTGGGTACCACGCGTTTGTCGGCCACACATGAGCGACCGGTATCACCGTCTGGTACGTGGTGTCGTTGTAATAATCCATAAACTCGGTCGGCGGAGAAATGCTGCCCAACGGAAGGCCGGCTTTGTTCATCTCAAAGAGCGCCTTAATGAGCATACGGTCGCGCTCAGGGGTCAGGGACCATTCACCGCGATCTTCCCAGCCGTCCGACAGCATAAAGTCGATGGTAGTAGAAGAACCTTCTGACCAATGTGCATTATTTGGATCGGCCAGTGTTTGAATAATGGTGTCGCGTTCATTTCTTAGATCGACCGCGGTTTGCGTCAGGTTCGTCCAGTTCGGCGTGACCGCTGGATCATCAAATATTTCTCCAACCAGGTCGTACGTTTCATAACTGTTACGAGCAAAATCAAGGAAAGCCCGGACCATCGCCAGACGATCCAACTGCTTGGCCGACAAGCCGGATGTGTTCTCCGCGCTGGACAAGTGGGTATCCAAGTCGTTGTATAACGTCGGTGTCGCGACAAGGAAGAATTGTGGTGTTGAGCGCAGCCATGTCTGGTAGGGCCACGTATCTTTGACCATCAGCGAGGCAACCTTGCCGGGCACCGCGTCGCCATCGCGCAACGATGCCAACAGATCGTAAAAGTCCTTCATCGCGGGCGCGGCGGGCCCGAAAGCCGCCTGACAGAAATCGTCATAGACCGCGTTCATATCAACCTCAGGGTCCCACATCATGTGCTTCAGGACATGGTTCTTCGGCGCATCGAACGCCCAAATGGAGTAATTTTCCGAAAGCCACATGTTGATGTTGCGTTCTTTGTAGACCTTGAAGTTCTCTTCCATGACTTCCCACGGAAAATTGGGCACCAAATAACCGTATCCGTAAGGCCGCTCGTACGTGGAGAGTTGCTGCACCTTACCTTCCCAGGTTTCAAACCGGTTGTTACCACCGGAGACCGCATTGACCAGCACCATCGGATGCAACTGCAGGTCGTCAGGTGGTGTGGCAACGTCGCCGTATCCCAGAACACCGAGCCTGTGTGGCGGAAAATAGCCAAGTGCGTCGAATTCATCCGCCACGTGATTGACGTAGTCGTAATAAGCATCCGGCCAACCAATCGCCACACAGTCATCGCAGTAGCAACGGTCTCGCTTGCCATCGTTGATACCCAGCGACAGCAAGAACTGATTCTGGTTAAACCTGTCTACCCCCTGCGCGATTGTTATTTCGCGCACGATCGGACTCATGTAACACGGGTGCCATGTGTAGTCCGTCGAGTCGGTCGGACGGTGATACACATTGCCTTGCGCGTCCGGCACCTCCAACTTGGGGTAGATTTGATTGACAAGGTTGTTCGGATCAACCTGATCGCTCGCATCAATCGTCGCGGGCAGATAAGGCGCGTAATACGACCAGTTGGGATCTTCCACATTCACATTCTTAAAAAGCTGGAACATGTTGTGGGTTACGGCCGCCAATTGATGAATACCGGCTGACTTGAAGTAATCATGCGAATAGAAAAACAGAGTCTGGTCGTCGATAACACTACCCGGCCACTGGGCAACAGGAACCCAATACGCCAACTTGTCAACCGAATTGGCATAGAGGTATCCCGTCCACATGCGGCTGGCGGTCCACGGGTAAACACGCAATGGCGGCGTCGCCAGGGTAAAGCTCGTCTGGGCCGGCAGCTCGATCCCCATCTCGCCGGGCATCAGCCAGCGAATATCCAAAAAGTTCTCAAGGAAGTACATCATCCCGATGCCGACAGCCTGCGACGTTGTGCCGATGATGTGAATCTGATTCTGCGGTGTGTCCGTGATGCGAATCTCAAAGGCATCAAGGTCCGTCAGCGCAATATCATTCGTGGGCACAATTTCGTACCAGATAGGACTTCGCGTCTCCAACAGAAAATGGACGTCCGGCCCGACACCACCTAGCGACCCCTGCGCGGTCCGACCCGTCGCGCGAAGCACATATTCCGTCAACTTGTCAACGATGATTTCGTCCGGCGTGTGATCGTTTCCGGCAACAATATCGAACGGACCAGTCGTGCTAATCGTAATATTGGAATTGCCATCCAGCGTGAACGATCCTTCATGCGCAGGAACAACGCTGGTTTGATAGCCGATGTTGATCTCATCAAGCTCAACCGGTTCCGTACCGTCTGAATCAAAAACAGCCCGCCAGGTCATCGTCGTGTTGTTGGTGTACCCCGACGCGTCCGTTTTAAATAGCGACTCCATAACAGCCGGTGTGTATTCATTGATAATGTTCGAATGAGTCGGATCGGTTGCCGGCGCCCAGGCTTGCGCGCCAGAATCGTACCAGTGCCATGTCGTCCCCTGATCAAAAGACAACTGGTAACGTACAGCCCCAAGTGTGCTGTCACCCACCCATTGCCATAGCGGCTGCCACCGGGTCAGATACGGAACGGACAAATCGGCATTCGGCGTCAGCGCCGGAAATTCGGCGGCATATTCTGTCGGCGTGGTCGCGTTACCCGCGTTATGAAGTGTGCTGATCTCGCTGGTCGTTAACACACGATCCCAGATGGCTAGTTCATCCACGTTATGAGGGTGGCCGTAAGCGGAACCATTGCCAAGCTTGCCAACATAAATGTCGGACTGGCCAATATTCCCCAGTTTTGACGCGACCGATGCGGCGCCGACCTGAACACCATTGTGATAGATGCGCACCTGCCCATCACGGTCAAACGTGACGACAAAATGGCTCCATTGATTCGTGATATCACCGAGATTGGACGACACGATGACTGAGGCATACCCGGAACCGTTATTGACCCGTGCAGTAAGCTTGTTCTGCGCCACACCATTCCAGTTGGACATCCAATAAATATCCCAGCCAATGCCGTTCAAGGCATAAGGCGTTCCCTTGCTGACAACGCCGAAGGCAGCATTCCCCGTGGTCGGTTCAGGGCGATACCAGAAAGACACTGACCATTCATCTGTGTCGTCGTCGAAGGCAATGGTGCTGTGATGTGGAATACGAATAGAATCGGTGCTGTCATCCGCCCTGAAGCCACCACTGAGAATGCCAGTGACGTTTTCTGTTGTACCTGCGGCATAGCCGTGATTGGCTGTCGCGCTACGATCGATGACTTCGCCCGCCGCGCCGGTCCATGTTGATTCATTCAGGTCCCAGTACCCGACTAAACCATCATCAAGTGTCGGGCGATGTTTCAATTTGGCAACGCCGTTTGATACGTCGATAACGCCACTGTCGTACGTGTAAGCTGCACCGTTATCAATGCCGTCTTTATGCATGTAATGCGTGACGGCAACCACTGGACCGTTCAAAAACGCCAGGGCCAAAAATAGAATCAATGTGATATAGGAAAAAGAAAATAGAGATGTTTCGAAGCGTCGATCAAAAAATATACAATGCATGTGTACCCTTCACAGAAAAAAATGGCGAATAGAGCAAGCAACCATGGCTATTACATATAAACAGCAGAACCTTTCGCGCCAACATCAAAATGGGCCATAAGCATTTAATTTATTTATATTTACATACATTGTTACAATTTTGGATTCGTATGTAATCAGGTCTGTTACAAATGAAAAGCGACAGTCGATACCGCTTTTGAGCAAATTTCGTCAAAGTATATTAGTAATAGATAGATTGTTACATACAAATATAGAGTACATGAATGAGACATCATCCCGGCAAAGCCGGATCATTCTCGGTACCTGAATCAGATGATGCTCCACACACTGAAGACTTACGGACCGAAGTCGATCAATTCATACGTCACCGTTCCCGAGAAACTCGCGGTATCCGAGTCGGGATTAAAAACCATGTGGATGAAAAAGTTCGCGGGCGTGTCTGCCGGTGGATCGTATGTAAACACATTGGGATTCGGCGTTGAATCCACCAGGAAACGCGGCGCAATCGTAAACGACCACTTCTTGTTTTCGGCTGTCGCACCAAACGTGTGCATGCGCACAACATTGCCCGATTGCTGAATCGTGACAGACACAGTCCCTTCCAGACCAGTCGCATCCACCTCGATGACCATCAACTGCTTGGTTAAGGCAGGCAGTGTCCTTGGCGAAAAGAAACTAGCCCAATGCGGTTTACGGCGACCGGCCAGGTCTTCATGTTCAGATGGCGTAATTACCACATCCGTTGTGCCGGTCTGGAACGTAACAACATTATTTAACTTCGTTGCCGAGATCGGTACAAACAATTCCGGCGGGTACCAAGCATTTGTCGGCCAGATATGAACAACAGGTATCACCGTCTGATACGTGGTGTCGTTGTAATAATCCATGAATTGCGTCGGTGGCGAAATGCTGCCCAACGGAAGACCGGCTTTGTTCATCTCAAAGAGCGCCTTAATGAGCATGCGGTCACGCTCAGGCGTCAAGGCCCATTCACCACGATCTTCCCATCCGTCTGAAAGCATCTGATCAATGTCAGTCGACGCGCCTTCCGTCCAGTGAGCATTGTTAGCGTCTGCAAGTGTTTGAATAATGGTGTCACGTTCATTCCGCAGGTCCACCGCTTCCTGAGTAAGGTTTGTCCAGTTCGGCGTCACTGCCGGATCATCAAAAATCTCGTCGACCAGACTGTAGGTTTCGTAGCTGTTGTGAGCGAAATCCAGAAACGCTCGAATCATCGCCAGTCGATCTAATTGCTTGGCTGACAGACCGGCCGTATTTTCCGCGCTAGTCAAATGCGTATCCAGATCGTCGTACAACGTCGTCGGAGCAAAAAACAACTGTGGCGTTGAGCGCCGCCATGTGTACGACGGCCATGTATCAGCCGACCAGAGTGAAGCAACCTTACCTGTCACCGCATCACCATCACGAAGTGATGCCAGCAGATCATAAAAATCCTTCATCGCGGTAGAGGCAGGGCCGAAGGCCGCTTGGCAGAACGTGTCGTAAGTTGCATTCATGTCCAACTCGGGGTCCCACATCATGCGCGAAAGGATGTAAATCTTTGGCGCATCAAAAGCCCACATGGAGTGATTTTCCGAGTGCCACATATTGATGTTGCGCTCTTTGTAAACCTTGAAGTTTTCTTCCATGACTTCCCATGGGAAGTTAGGTACAAGAAAACCCATGCCGAAGATCCGTTCGTAGGTCGAAAGATTTTGTACTTTGCCTTCCCACGTTTCAAAACGGTTGTTGCCACCGGAAGCCGCATTGACCAGCACCATTGGATGCAGTTGCAGGTTGGCAGGCGGCGTGGCAACGTCACCGTACCCGAGCACACCGATCATGTGTGGCGGGAAATAGCCAAGCGCATCCAATTCGTCCGCCACGTGATTGACGTAGTCGTAATAAGCATCCGGCCAACCGATGGCCACGCAAGCATCGCAATAGCAGCGATCGCGTTTGCCATCGTTGATGCCGAGTGAAAGCATGAAGAGATTCCCGTCGAATTTATCGGCCCCTTGGGCAATCGTGATTTCACGAACGATCGGGCTCATGTAGCACGGGTGCCACGTATAGTCAGTCGAACTCGTTGGGCGGTGATACACATTGCCTTGCGCATCAGGCACCTCCAGTTTGGGATAAATCTGGTTGACAAGATTGTTCGGATCAATCTGATCGCTCGCGTCAATCGTCGCCGGCAGATAGGGCGCGTAATACGACCAATTGGGATCTTCCACATTCACATTCTTAAAAAGCTGGAACATGTTGTGAGACGCACTTGCCAACTGATGGATGCCGGCTGTCTTGAAATAGTCGTATCCATGGAAGAACAAGCGCTGCTTGTGAATCACACTGCCGGGCCGCTGTGAAACCGGAATGGTGTAAGCCAGTTTTTCGGCAAGGTCGCTATAGAGATAACCCGTCCACATACGGCTGGAAAACCACGGATAAACACGCAACGGCGGTGTGGCAAGGGTAAAGCTGGTTTGAGCCGACAATTCAATCCCCATCTCACCCGGCATCAGCCAGCGAATCCCCAAAAAGTTTTCAAGGAAGTACATCACACCAATACCGACAGCCTGCGACGTTGTGCCAATGATGTGGACCTGATTCTGCGGCGTATCCGTGATGCGAATCTCAAACGAGTCAAGGTCCGTCAGCGCGATGTCGTTCGCCGGCACGATCTCATGCCAGATAGGACTTCGTGTCTCTAGCAGAAAATGGACATCCGGCCCAGCGCCGCTCAGTGACCCCTGCGCGGTTCGTCCAGTCGCGCGAAGGACATATTCCTCAAGTGTGTCAGCAACGACTTCATCCGGACTGTGATCGTTCCCGGTGACGATGTCGAACGAACCAACCGTGCTGATCGTAATGTTGGAATTGCCGTCTAACGTGAAGAGCCCTTCGTGTCCGGGTATGACGCTGGTCTGATAGCCGATATTGATTTCGTCAAGCTCCACCGGCTCCGTGCCATCGGAATCGAAAACAGCTCGCCATTTCATATTCGTGTTGTTCGTGTATCCCGACGCGTCCGTTTTGAACAGCGACTCGATGACAGCGGGCGTGTATTCACTGACATGGTTTGATTGTGTTGGATCGGTCGCCGGCGCCCATGCCTGCGTTTGACTGTCATACCAGTGCCAGGTCGTTCCCTGATCAAAAGACAACTGGTACCGCACGGCACCGAGTGTGCTGTCGCCGGCCCAATGCCATAGCGGCTGCCACCGCGTCAGGTACGGAACGGAGAGGTCAGCATTCGGCGCTAACACCGGCAGTTCGGCGGCGTACTCAGTCGGCGTCGTCGCATTACCCGCGTTATGAAGCGTACTGATTTCACTCGTCGTCAGCACACGATCCCAGATGGCCAGTTCATCCAGATTTTGAGGATGCCCATAAGACGACCCATTGCCAAGCTTGCCGATGAACACATCAGCCTGACCGATATTCCCTAACTTCGACGCAATGGAAACCGCAACGCCGGCTTGAACGCCATTGTGATAGATACGTACCAATCCATCACGATCAAACGTAACTACAAAATGACTCCACTGATTTGTGATGTCACCGAGGCTGGAAGACACGACTGTGACCGCAAGACCTGACCCATTGTTGACCCGCACGCGCAGCTTGTTCTGAACAACACCGCTCCACGTAGCAAGCCAATGGATGTCCCAGCCAATACCATTATTGGAATAGGGGGATCCTTTGCTGACGATGCCGAAGGCGGCATTGCCCGTTGTCGGTTCGGGGTTAAACCAGAAAGACACCGACCATTCATCCGTGTCGTCGTCAAAGGCAATCGCATTGTGGTGCGGAATACGAATATAGTCCGTGCTGTCGTCCGCTCTGAAGCCACCACTGAGAATGCCAGTTACATTCTCTGTTGTGCCGACGGCATAGCCGTGGTTGGCCGTCGGACTACGATCAATGACTTCATCAGCCGCACCAGTCCATGTTGATTCATTCAGGTCCCAATACCCAACCAGACTGTCATCGAGCGTAGGACGATGTTTCAGCTTGGCGATACCGTTCGATACATCAATGACACCGCTGTCATAGGTGTAAGAGGCGCTGTTATCAAGTCTGTCCTTATGCATGTAGTGCGTAACCGCCCAGGCGGCATCACTGAAAAATGCGCCAGTAACAAACAAAAGCAAAGCAATGTGGAAAATAGAAGAAAGAGAGAATGTTTCGAATCGCCGGACAAAAGATGTAGTGGACATTTGCACCCTTCACAGAAAAGAAATGATGAACGGGACCTGCAACAATGACCATTACATATAAATGACCCCAAACACCGCGCCAATGGTAAAATTAAGTTTTAAGTAATTAATATATTTATATTTACATACATTATTACAATTTTGGATATGTATGTAATGAGGTTTTCGGCGAATATAAAACAGCAGCAAACGCCAATTTCACACATGTTCGATGAAAGTAGATTGATGTGATCACTTAGTAGGTATAAACATATATTCCGGAAGCGAAAAAACATTCGAGCCTGACACGAACCAGTCGGTCTTTTTGCGTTAAACCGCGCCCGCACGACAATACCACTAATGCAAAAGCCGGCCAGATTGCGACAGGACCTGTGGGCGGCAGGCGTCATGCTGCTGCTCGGCGCAGCCTTGTTCGCGTGGACCTTCACCGACGATGGCGGGCCCATCCTCTCGCATGCTCGGCTTGATCTGGACAAGGCGCTGGTGCACTGGCGCGCCTTCGCCGCACGGGAAATCCTGCAAGGTAATCTGCCGCTGTGGAATCCTCACGTATTTTGTGGAAGCCCGTTTGCAACCGGATTTCAAGCGGCAATCTTCTACCCGCTGAACGTCGTGTTCCTGTTGGCCCCCACTGCGGTGGCAATGAACCTGAGCCTCGTGCTGCATCTGTTTCTTGCAGGGCTTTTCATGTATGCCTGGATGCGGTTCCATCTGACACGCTGGTGGGTGTGCCTGACAGTAGGGATTCTGTTTGCCTGTTGCGGCGCCTACTTTCCGCGTCTTTATGCTGGCCACGTCGGCAATCTTTGTGCCATGGTATGGGCGCCGCTAATACTGCTTTGCATTGATGGCTGGTTGGATCAACGGCGCTGGCGATGGCTGTTGATCGGCGCCGCGGCAACAGCCATGCAGACATTAGCTGGCCACCCACAGATTGTCTTCATCACCGGAATCACCGCCGGACTGTACGCCCTGCTGCAGATCGTTTCGGTAAAGAACCGGCTCGCCGCAATACTCGGACTGATCGCAATAGCGTCAGGTGGTATCGGCATGGCGGCGGTACAGGTCCTGCCAGGCATTGCCGAAGCGTCTGAAACAGCGCGATCCGGCGGCATGCCGTTCTCAATGGCTTCGACATTCAGCCTGCCGCCGGAAAACCTGCTGACGCTGCTTTTGCCGGGCATCTTCGGCCATCCGATCAGTGACAGCTATTGGGGCCGTTGGTACGGCTGGGAAATGAATCTGTTCTTCAGCGTAGGCGCACTGTGTCTGGCCACACTCGGTGCGTGTGTCATACGTGGCCCTCGACGATGGGTACTGCTCATATGCCTCGGAACCATGCTTTTACTTTCACTGGGCGCCTACACTCCTGTCCACAGATTTCTGTACGACTACGTTCCAATATTCTCAAGCTTTCGCGCCATGGTCAGGTTCGGCTTCGCCGCCACGCTTTTCGCACTGTTTCTGGCAGGGTATGGGCTTGACCGAATCCATCGTATACACCGAAAACGAACTGCAGTGGCAGTCGTCGCGCTGATTGGCGCAATGATCATGTTGGCCGCCGCTGTCATATTCAGCGGCGATACGGGCGCCGAACGGCTGGGTCGTTGGATCGAATGGACTCGACAAACAAAACAAACATACGTGAAAGAACCACAGCTGGCGGAAACCTTCAAAGCACAAATGGCGACGCAAGTTGTCAAGCAATGCCTGATTTGCGCCGCGATACTTGCGGCTACCGGTGCACTGATGTTGTTGACCAGACGATGGCGCCGGGCGCCGCAGGTCCTGGCGATGCTGGCCTGCGCCGAGGTGCTGCTCTTTGCATGGAGCTGGTGTGACCGACTTGATCCAACCCGCCACTATCCACCAGCAACAGAACAGCTGCTCTCGTCCATGGATCGTGATGATCGCATATTAATGATCAGCGAGGAAAACCTGTCGGTCACGCGCGGCCTCAATAACATCTGGGGCTATGATCCCAGCCTGCCAAAGCGATACAGCGAATTCATGACGTTTACACAGGGCGGCGATCCGGATAGCGCGATACAACATGTCAGGTTCACCCAAATTCACCACCTGTGGCGCATGTTGCGCTGTCGTTATGTCATACCGGCGGTTTCCAACCCCAGTTCGGCACGCGAGGTTCCCGGGCCACTGCCGCGCCTGTTGCTGATCGAGTCATACAGTGTGCTACAGGATCGGGACGATATCTTTCATGCGATGTCGGATGACCGCTTTGATCCCGCCCGGCACATCATCCTCGAACAGCAACCAACCTCTCAACCATTGCGTTCAATCAACGGCCCCCCAGCCGGAACGGTTCGCATTCTCAATGAGTCCACCGACCACCTTCTGATCGAAGCGATCCTGACACGCCCAGCGATTCTGTTAGTGACCGATGCATACAGTTCAAGCTGGCATATCCGCGCCAAGTCCGGCAGCAAGCACCAGACATACGACCTGTTGCCCGCAAACTACGTCCTGCGAGCGGTACCACTAGATGAAGGCGTTCATCGTTTCGAGATGGTCTACACGCCCCGCCTGTTTACGCTGGGAGTCCGGGTAACCACGCTATCCGTTGTCTGCTGGTTGGGAATCGCAATCTGGCGTGTCGCGTGGAAAAGGCGACGTCAATCTTCCCCCAGCCATTCACGCGCCTGATCGGCTGTCAGAATGTTGCACGTGCTGTCTTCCGTATCGAAGACGATCACCAGTTTTCCACTATCCAGCCCGCGGCGAACAGCGGCCACTTTTGTTGCCGCCTCGGACATTTCCGTTCCGTCACGCGTAACGAATTCTTCAATCACGGCGTCAAGCGTCTCAACCTTTAGTTGCGTGTGGGGGATAATCATCTGGAAGACATATTATGCATCTCTTCGCGTATCATGCCGCAAATGGGACCACTGCAGTTTGACATCCTGCATAACGATACGGCTTCCAACGCACGACTGGGCCGCGTCACACTGCCGCATGGAAGTTTTGATACACCGACATTCATGCCCGTGGGAACGCAAGCGACGGTCAAAGGCATGTGGCCCGACATGGTCGAAGCGATCGGGGCCCAAATCATTCTCGGCAACACGTATCACTTAATGCTGCGCCCAGGCAGCGAGCTGGTCGCGAAGATGGGCGGGCTGCACGAGTGGATGCGGTGGAACCGGCCGATCCTGACCGACTCTGGCGGGTTTCAGGTCTTCAGCCTGTCCGACGCGAACAAGATTGATGACGACGGCGTCACATTCAAGAGCCACCTCGACGGCAAAACGATTCTGCTCACACCGGCCCGTTCCATGCAGGTACAGAACGAACTCGGTGCGGACATCATCATGGCATTTGACGACTGTCCGCCTGCGTCAGAATCCAGCGAAGGCGCGGCAGAGCCGATCAAGCCGACTGGACGCACCCGGCATGTTGTGGATGAGAATGACTATGCACAGCGCGTCCAGATCGCGTGTGAGCGAACCCTTCGCTGGCTGGAGCAATGCATCGCGTCGCATGGGCGCAAACAGGATCAGGCCCTTTTTGGCATCGTGCAGGGCGGCACGGATCTGGACCGACGGACCTGGTGTGCCGACCGCACCTGCCAGTTCGACTTGCCCGGCTTCGCCATCGGCGGCGTGGCGGTCGGCGAGGGGTATGAGCAGCTCAAACGCGTGGTCCAGCACACCGCGCCCCTGCTGCCGGCCGAAAAGCCACGTTATCTGATGGGCGTCGGCTACGAGCGGGACATCCTGGCAGCCGTGCGGGCAGGGGTAGATATGTTCGACTGCGTACTACCGACGCGTAACGCCCGTAATGCCAATGCTTTCACGCCGACCGGGCAGATCCGCCTTAAGAATGCCCAATTCACGGACGACCCCGCTCCAATCGATGAAACCTGCGATTGCCCGGCCTGTTCCGGCGGATTCAGCCGCAGCTATCTGCGGCATCTGTTCCAAGCTGGCGAGATGCTCGGGCCGATCCTCGTCACGGCCCACAACCTGCGCCACTTCCAGCGCTACCTGCTGGACATTCGGCACTGTATCACCGACAATGACTGGTCTTTACTCGCCCGCCGCTGGCCAGTGGCGTTCGAGCAATAAGATACGCGGTGCGTTCGGCTTAGGGGGATGGCGATCGGTCGCGTTTGGTGGTGCGCGGACGTCTGTCTGTTCGCGCTGCGGTGGGACTCTAGATTGAACACGTTTGGAGACGTCATGTTTGAGAATATTCCGTTGACGCTGGCGCAGGATGATGTGCAGCCGGCCGCACCTGATGGGATCAGTGCGCCGGCAACTGAAGGGGGATCGACCGGGGCAACCGGCTCCACGGAGCAACAACCGCTCGGGTCTCAGGATGGCTCCAGCCCGGAAGGCGCCCCCCAGGGGCCGGGCGGCACGTTCATGTTGATCCTGCTTGGCGGCTTTGTCTTCATCATCCTGATGTCGATGCGCACCAATGCCAAGGAAAAGAAGAAGCGGCAGGAGTTGATCAACTCATTGCAGAAAGGCTCGAAAGTACAGACCGTCGGTGGCATCATCGGCACGGTCGTGGAGCTGCGCGACAGCGAAGTCATTTTGAAGGTCGATGAGAACAGCAACACGCGGATCAAATTCAAGCGATCCGCAATCCAGAGTCTGGTCGATGACGAGTCCACAAAAGAGTAATTTGCCGAAGAAATAAATTCCCATGGAACAGACACCCATTTGGAAACCGTTGTTGATCGTCGTGGTTCTCGCGCTCTGCGGGACAATGCTGTATCCGCCGAAAGAAAAGCTCAAACCGGGCCTCGATCTCGTCGGCGGTACAACATTGACCTATCAGGTCGACGTGCCCGAAGGCATGAACGCCAAGGAGGCCATTGATCAGGCGATCGCTTCACTGAAAAAACGTGTCGATCCGAACGGCGTGCGAAACCTTGTCTGGCGCCCGCAGGCCGGCAACCGCTTTGAAGTGCAGATGGCCCACGCGCCGAAAGAAACGCGCGAACGCCGGGACGCTTACCAGAACCTGCTGGAAGAGCTTGGCAAGCATCAGCTTGACGAACGCAAGCTCAATCGAATCGTCCGGCAGAGCCCGGAACAACGCGACGCCGCGCTGAATGAAATGGCCGGGAAAAACGAAACCCTTCGCCAGCAGCTTTCTGAGTTGGCTGCAAAATACGACGCTTTGACAGCTGCATCCGCCCCGGTCGAAAAGCTCGATGCACAAGTCGCAGAGGTATATAACCAACTCGAGAAGCTGGATGACCAGGACGCGCAAGACGCGGAAAAGAAACCCCTACAGGACAAACTGATCGAACTGCGTGCTCAGTTGCAGAAACTCGTGCCCATTAAGCTGAAAGCCGAGGGCCAGTACAACCAGACGCTCAAGTCCGTGTTGGCGTCTAATCTGGATTCCGCCGAAGTCGCGGCCGCACTACAGTTACCCGATGAGCTGCCCCAAGAGGCTGGCGAGGATGCGAAAACCTTCCGAGACACGGCAATTGGTCGCATCGTTGAAAAGCACCCTGATCGCGAGAATGAAATTCGCGAGATCGTTGCCGCGTACGAGTCGTATGAAGAAGTAAAGGGCCCGCTTGATGACCCGGCCGATCTGATCGCACTGATGCGCGGCTCGGGTGTGCTCGAATTCCGCATCGGGGCCAGCCCGGGAACAGTTCCGGACATTTCCACTTACATCCAGCAACTACAGGAAAAAGGTCCACGCGCCGGTGGCGACAAACCGTGGCGCTGGCTCATGTGTGACCGCGACGAGCAGGGCAATATCAGTTTCGCAGAAACACGAAAAGATCGCGCGGAACTGGAAGAAGATCCCAAGTCTTTCTTTGCCTCGCGGCGGCTGGTTGGCGAACTGTATGCCGGTGAATATTACGTGCTGTTGGGGAATGCGCCGCAAAACAGCCTGACCAAGGCACAACCCGGCTGGAAGCTTAATCGCGCGTTCCGCACCATGGACCAGTCGGGCTTTCCGGCGGTCTCGTTCAATCTCAACAGTGTGGGTGGCTCACTGATGGGCCAACTGACCGGCGCGCACGTTAACGAGCCAATGGCCATCTGCCTCGACGGCCGCGTCATCTCCGCGCCGAATATTCAAAGCAAGATTCACGGCAGCGGCATCATCACCGGCGGCACGGGCGGGTTCAGCACCAACGAGCTGACATACCTGATCCGCACGCTAAATGCCGGTTCACTGCAAGCCGCTGTCAGCGATTCACCAATCAGTAAGAAGACAATCGGCTCACAATTCGGCGCCGACAACCTGCAGGCAGGCCTCAAGGCCTCTTTCTGGGCGCTGGGCGTTGTCGCGATCTTCATGGTCGTGTACTACTTCTTTGGCGGCTTCATTGCCGTACTCGCGCTGGCAGCGAATATGATCGTCATCCTCGGCGTGATGTGCCTGATGCAGGCGACCTGGACGCTGCCGGGCATCGCCGGCATCATTCTGACCATCGGCATGGCCGTCGACGCGAATGTTCTGATTTTTGAACGTATCCGCGAAGAAATCGTTGCCGGCGAGCAGATCCATATCGCCATCAAACGCGGCTACGGGAAGGCGTTCTCGACCATTCTCGACGCCAACATCACCACCATCATCACCTGTACGGTGCTGTACCACACGGCAACTACCGAAATCAAAGGTTTCGCATTGACACTGGGCATTGGTATTGCCGCGACCCTGTTTACCGCCCTGTTCTGTTCCAGAACGGTCATTGAGTACTGGTTCCGGTTCACTGGCGCAAAGAACCTGCCATCGCTGCCGTTGGCCATCCCGGCGATTGAAAGAGCACTGACGCCCAAGGTGGACTGGGTCAGCAAGCGAAAAATCTTCATCGCCTTGAGCCTCCTGATCAGCGTGTTGGGCATCTTCTCAATCATCACACGCGGGGAGGAGATGCTTGATATCGAGTTCCGTAGCGGTACTGAAGTCGGGTTCGAACTAACCGACAACAAAACCTTGTCTCTGACCGAAGTGCGTGACCGCATGGATAAAGTCGCGGCTGAGTTTGACGAGCCGCTGCTTGGCGGTGACCGTGCCAGAATTCTGACCGTCGGCAAAACTACGCCCGACCTGCATGCCAATGGCTTCTCCATTCAGACACTCGTTGAAGACAGCGAACTGGTCAGTAAAGCCGTGAAGCAGGCATTTGTGGACGTGCTCGATACACAACAATCGCTCAGCTTCGAGAAGATGGGTGAAGCGAATCTGCAGCACGCTCCGATTTATCCGGTAACTGACAGCTCGCTCGGTAAGGTCATTGATCGGCCGATTGATGAAGACATCAGCGAGTATCTGGGCAGCGTGGCAATCCTGCTGAACAATATCACGCCAGCCACGACAGAAGATGAACTTCAGCGGCGTATCGGGCGCATGCGTTTGCAGCCGCCGCACGATGAGTTGGGATTCCGTCATTTCGAAGTGATTGGCTTGGAGCTTGGGACCGGCGAAGATGCGGGGCTGTACCGCTCTGCCGTAGTCCTGACACGCGACAACACCACCAACTACATCGACGACCCGCAGGCATTTCTGGATGACCAGACCGGCCTGGCGCATACCGAATGGAATCTCGTAAGAGACGCACTGACGCGTGACACAAGTCTAAGCAGCGTTTCGAGCTTCACTGCCCAGATTTCCGGTGCCATGAAAACCCGTGCCATGCAGGCGATGTTCCTCAGCCTGTTCGCGGTCGTAATCTATATCTGGATTCGATTCGGGCGCATCCGCTATGGCTTTGCGGCGATTCTCGCGCTGATTCACGACGTGTTGATCGCGCTGGGACTCGTGGCAATCAGCTATATGATCTTTGACTCGCCGATCGGACGACTGCTTCTGATCAGCGACTTTAAGATCAACCTCGCGATGGTGGCGGCACTGCTGACAATCGTCGGTTACTCCCTGAACGATACGATTGTCGTGTTCGACCGTATTCGCGAAAATCGTGGCCGCCTTGCTGAAGCCACACCGGAAATCATCAATCAGTCGATCAACCAGACGTTCAGCCGAACCGTGGTAACGTCAGTGACGACCATCATGGCAGTCGGCACGTTGTACGTGTTCGGCGGCGAAGGTGTCCACGGCTTTGCATTCGCCATGCTGGTGGGTGTGCTCGTGGGTACATACAGCTCAGTCGCCATTGCCGCGCCGCTGTTGTTGCTTGGCCGAAAGCTGATTCCGAAGATGGATGATGCGCCGGCGCCAGCACCGACCAATGGATAAGCAACAGTAACAATCTGGTTTCTGATTGACTCTTGCACGTGACAGGCGCCGTATCACGGTAGAACAAATCTACCTGGATCGTGTCACGATCCGGCTGAAACGAAATCTAACGACGACGTTGAGAACGATGAATGCACGAGCATCACTCAGAAAACGTATAAGTCGTCCGTCTTACTGCGCCAAACGATCCGCAAACAGATAAGGGAATAGCGTCTTATCGTAGTAACCGATCGGGCGCGTACGGTAATAGTGGTCATTGCCTGATGCGGTGCCGCGGCAGTTGCCGGCCAGACCGCCGCGATACCACATGCATTTCATACCTTGATAAGCCTCATCGAACATGTCGTTGTATTCGTCACCAATCAAGCCTTGTGATCGCAGCACTGCGTGACAATAAAGATGCTGCGTCACCGCGCTGGTTTCAATCCGGGTGTGCGGGTCATCCACGACCAGCCGCCACAAGCCGGTTTCCAAATCCTGATGTTGGCGCAGACCTTCAAATGTCTTTCGAATCAAGCCGAGCAGGTATTGCGATGCTTCACATGCTTTGTCTTCGATAATCAGAATACTGCGGGTCATCCACGTGACCGGCCACGAGTTCCCGCGGCTCCAGATGAGGCTGTGCCGATGGATACTGTCAGACCAGTGCCGCCAGAGACCGTCGGGTTGCAGATTGTTCTCTGCGATCAAACGCATGGTTGATAGTGCAAGCTCGTGATACTTCGGATCGTTCAAAAATCGACCGAGCCCAAAAAGGGCAGGGCCAGAGTACAGATTCTCCGACCACACCTGGCGGTGATACGCTTCATGAAAGTAGCCATCGTGAACTGTGCCATGGTCGACATAAAACCGCGCCAGCTTGATGCCCGTTTCAACGAAGTCATCTCGCCCCAGTTGATGGCCGTATGTCATCAGCACCTCCGCCATGATGGCTGCATGGCACTGCACCACATCCGGTCGCTTGATTTCCTGATAGCTGACATGGTTTTCAAGATAGTGTGGCACGGTATCGTTCAGACGTTGCAAGCACCGCGTCACGACCTCCAGCCACTGCGGATCGTCCAGGCGCATCGCCGACTCAAAGCATGTCAGAAATTGCGTGTACTGCGGATCGCCCCAGCTAGACCAAGGCCCTTCCTGCTTGCTGTACTTGTCGACGTATGGCTCGCGCACTTCGTCAAGCATGTTCTGCGCATCGCGCTGTTGAAGTACTTCCCGGAAATCCTGATCCGGCAAGTCAAAGCCGGCCTCAAGTACTACGTTGGCGCAGTGAAAGAAGTAAGCATCGCGCCCAAAGCTTTCGAAAAAATGATGTACGCCGGACATGCCGCCGCCATACTGCGTTGGAAAGTAGCGGAAGTACGGCACGAAACCACCAGCCTCGACGTACTTTGTTAGTTCTTTATCTAGTTCATTCTCTGCCGTGTCAGGAAGAACACATGCGCGATAGGCCGACAAATCGCGCGGCGGCTCGGTCGGCAATCGCCAGTTTTCATCAAGTTCTACTGCGACACCCATCTCCAGAAATTGCGCCATCATTGACAGCGTATTCAAATCTTCGCCCTGCTTCGGCGCGAGCAGAAGGACCTGTGGCTGATACTGGTTCACCGGCGATGTCAACATGACCCATTTCCAATTGAACTAAATGCCGAACTTTTGCATCAGGCACACCGCCATTGTCTGCTGGGGAATGGAAGCATAACCCTGCGGCCGGGCGATGTAATACGAATCCGCATAGCCCGCGCCGGTACCGCGGCAGCCGGCACACAAGCCGCCGCGCCAATAGAGGCGCTTGATGCCGCACAGCGCGCGATGCACCATTGGCTCATACGTCTGTCGATCGAGCCAACCCTCTTCAATGCATCGGCCGTATACACAGGCGATGCCTGTCGTGCCAGATGATTCGACACGCGCGGATGGATTGTCCAACAGATTTCGCCAGAGACCGGTAGCTTCGTCCTGATAGCGCATCAATCCACGGCCAACACGATCAAGCAGCTGGAGAATCGTCTCGAACTCCGGCGCGTTGCGGTCCAGTTCTTCCAATGTGTAAAGCAATCCCAACAGGGCATGCGTCTGGCCTCGCGCCCATGCGCCGGTAACCGCAGCGCCCTCCCGCGTTGTGTGCGCAAGCAGGTCGTCTTCGCGAACATGATGCCTGTCGGTGTATTCGATCAGCTTCATCAGTTCGTCAAGATACTTCCTGTCACCCGTTGCCCGTGTCAGTGACGCAAGCGTTGGGCCGTGGAAATGCAGCACCTCGGTCCAGATGACTTTCCGGCGCATCGTTGAATCCGCACTCATGCGGTTCGCCAATGGTCCTTCACCAACATTCAGCCCAAGTGGGTCGTCTTCATAGCCACATCCGGCAATCATGCCCATCTCACGTGGCCGACGACGAAACATCTCGTCGACTTTCGCTTTAATGTCCAGCATCAGCGAATCGTCACCGGTCTGCTCGGCATACCAGACAGTCGCAAAGTAACCCGCCAGCAGGTCATGATGAACCGGCGAGTGTGGACGCTGACAGACTCGTTTAATCGAATCGATTAATGCCTCTCGAATGTCTTCGAATTCGATCTCAATCAGCGCAAGGGCCGCTTTGTAGTTGTGCAATAGAAACTCCGACCAAGGCTGGTCAGAATTCAATCGCTTTAGAATGGTCTGGTGAAGTTCTTCAAGAATCTCGACCGTCGGGCGCGCTTCCATTGCTTCCCATAGTGCTGGATGATTCACCGTCAGGTTCGCGTGAAGGATTGCGTCGAACACACGATGGGACGTCACCAGGTCATACAACATGTTCGCGTTTAAGCCTCTGATCGAACGGTCTGGAAGTGGGTCCTCAATCGGAAAAACCATCCCACCGTTCTCATGGGCAGCATACGCTTCCAGGTGCTTACGCGAGTCGGGATCTGCTAGGGCGCGATCCAGTGCAGGCGGATCGAGCAGCACCGTCTTATATGGCGACAAGTCTTCCGGCAACTCAGACAGGAGTGACTGATTCTCACCCCGCGTGAAATGCACGCCATGCTCTAGCAGTTGGGCCACCAATGACTGAATCAACGGATGGTCCGGCCCGAGCGATGTGACCACCGCCACCTCAGGTTGAACATTCATGTCAAAAACTCTTCAAGGACAAACAGACGATATTGCGTGCCGCCCTGGTTGCAGTTAACCAGCAGCTTTTTCCCACACGGGGACCAGACGGGATGCGGCTGCCCACGATTGAATGCCGTCTGATCGGTTCCCCCTTCAAACTTGTGATCCAGCCGAGCGATTTCATGTGCCACGCCGGTCTGTAGATCAATCAAATAGATCGGACACGCCTGACCATCCGGTGTGAACGCATCCGTCGAAATGAATCGGCCGCACGGCGACTGCGAAGGATGGCCCGGTCCCTCAATCGGCAGGTCAACCACACGACGATCCGTACCCGTCTCACTGTCGACCAGTACCAACCAACGATTGTCCGACCCATCGCGTGGCGACTTGACGTTGATGATATGACGATTGTCGTTGAGCCAATATGGATGCCCGGAAATACGATCACCAAGGCAGAGCAGGCGGCGCGGCTCAAGATGCAATACAAAAAAAGCGCAGAATCGAATCGCTTCACCGGCCGGCATACACATCAGCTTGAAGAACAACCGCGATTCGTCCGGGCTGTAAACCGGATGCGTAAAAGAATATTTCGCGTTCGACTGAGACAACTCGGAAGGAAGCTGCCGGACACATTCCTCCGCAGTTGCGAGCGTTTGAATGGATTGGTCCTGAAGATTCACGCGCGCAACAGCCGGACTATCACCGGCCATGGCAGCACTGGCGTGAACCCCATCGCGACAGATCGCGCGAATGCCATAACCGCGCAATCCCTCCAGCGCGAATGCCTGGTTTGGTTTATCGAGACAGACAATCGTTGGAGCGTGTTCGTCGTAATCATCTTGCGCACCATAGCAGACCGCAGTATCGTTAAAGACCCATCGCTGCCGTGCGGCGGTGTGAAAGTTGCAGGGCGCATTTTCCGCCAGCACCACTTCTTCGGCCGTGTCCATGTACCGTACAACGATCACAGCCCTACCCGGTTCATCAATGCCGGCATACAACAACTTTGATCCATCACGGCTCCACGCATCAATGCCGTGGTAGGCGTGTACAGCATGGTTGAATCGTGTATCGACTCTGGTCACCCGAGCCGATTGAATGGTGATGTCAGGCGTGATTGTTTCTGCGGGCATATGAATAAACCTAGTGCCGCGCGATGGACACGGCAAGCGGCATGTCTCGCGCTTAACATAACTCAACAAACAATCACGACCCGAACGCGACATATGACATTGTCATACACGTTCGGGTCGTAAGATTGCTTTAAGTTGCAACAAGTCTTAACGGGCCACCTGTAAAACCAAAGGCGTGCTTATTCATACCACAGCTTCAGCAAACGATATCGCTCCGGCTCAATATCCAGTTGAATGACACCTTCACTGATCTCAACCGGCTGATGTAGAATCGCATCCTCTGCCTGCACGGTACCAGTCAGGCCGATCTCCTTCAGGTCGACCGAAACAGCCGCGCCCTTCACGGGCTTCTTCTCAAGATTACTCACAACCAGCAGCGCGCGCTTCCGGTCGCTGCTGACAAAAACAGATGACAGCAGTTCCTTAGGGCGCAACTGAACGACCTGTTTCTCTTTGCGGTAATACGGATACCAGATCGTGTTCTTGTCCATCGGCAGCCAGGAACGGGCAAGCCAGATGTGTTTCATCGGGTAGTCCTGAACATCATACTGCAACCAATGAGGCGCAAACTTGAGAAACACCGCATTGCTTTTCGGATGCGTCCCATGAAGCAGCGTGACGGCCGAATGCAGACTGACCGTCATCGGCAGGCGCTTGAAGTTCTTATTCATCGACAGGTACGGTACGCCAATCTTGCGCCCATCGTAGTTGGCACGGAAGTCTTCCATCGGCTTCCATGCGTCCTTCAGCAGCTTAACGTGCATCGGCGTGCCTTCGCCACGATGGAAAATGTCCGCGAACGCATTGATACACCAGATGCTGCCGCCAAAGTTAACGACCAGCCCGGTGTCCTTGAGTTCACCATGGCCGAGCGTGTAGACACGCTTGAATAACTCACGCGTGGCTCGGATGGGATACATCTCGCGCACGTTGCCCTTTTGATCGATCCAGCCATTGCCAATGTCGATATTTTTGCTCGACGGCAGATTGCAAGTCGAGTCCCAGAACACGCCGTCCGCGCCATACTCTTTCGCGAGAAGCGCATGGGTGTACGCCATGTAGTCGATATAAGCGCCTTCAAGACCGGCTGACTGGCGATAGGTGCCAAAGCCCGAGTTCTCCAGAGGCAAGCGGGCGAATTCATACCGGAAGTTCTTCCACTCATCGCTCGTGGTCGCGACCCCCCATCCGGTGTAGAGTGCAACGGACATGCCGTATTTGTGCGCAAGCCGAATACCTTCCTTCACCTTTTTGCGATGTTCCGGGTTCTTCGGTTCGGCCGCCCAGCCACCCCAGTCCGCTAGTTTGTTACCCTTCCAGCCGCCGTGGTAGATCATGGACTTACCACCGATCGCAGCGATTCCCTTGTAGTACTCTTCTTTGGTTACGGGTCCACCGACCTGAACGCAGTGCAGGACATCTTCATCCGGCATGGCGCGAATCGGCGTAGCCTGCAGACCGAACTGCAAGCGCATCGGCTTGTCGATCTGGACCTGATGATCGATCATCGCAAAGCGCATCTTTGCCGGCGCACCTTTGCCGTCAGGCGGGACGACGCGCACGGCGCCGGCCGGGTTCTTGTTCTGCCAGTCGATCGGCGCCTCGGCATACCAGCTCATGCCGACTCGCTCATCACCGATCCACAAAGCGCAGGTAAACGGAATGGCCATCTCCTGCATCTTGCCGTAGATGTCCCTGTTGAATTTCTCCGGCTTCAGTGGCTTGCGCGAAATGTATGGATCGTTCAGCCAGCGATGCATATTCTGCAACTCGGCATAGTCCGGATTGAAATCCACGGCCAGTTGAAACTGATCAATCGTCGCGCTGTCGGACTTGGGTGTCAGCTTCAGGTCATACCAAGTCAGCCCGTCAAACTCGATCGCGACCGTGCCGGCAATGATGGCAACACTGCTTTCGAGCTCCGCGTCGAAGACAGCCTTCAGGTCGTTCGCTTCGCGCAGTTTCAATGAGCGAACCTTCCATGACAGCGCCCTGCCATTACTGCTGGATTCAAAACGAACAGGGGACGTCAGCACTTCGATATCGCCACTGGTAATGCGCTTTGGAAGTACACCACTTAAATCATATTCCCGACCCCAGACCTGTACCTTGCCGTCTTTGCCGGCCACAACAGGCGTCCACGGCTTGGGAAGTGATTTGCCGTAGTCGTTGTTGTGCCAAGCAGGGATTTGCGGTTTCTCCACCACGCTTTGATTGGCCGCAATGGTTTTGCCGTCCACCGACTTTAGTTCGGCACGCACGCGGTAAAACCCGGGTGACAGCGACGCGGTAGACAAAGTGACGGTTCCTTTGATCGCATCGCCCTTGAGAAATGTCTTTGCACCAGTAATTGCCTCAGACGCCGGATCTTTGCCATGAATGGTAACAGCCAGGGAGGCGCCGTCTGAAACAGTTACCTTGCGCAAATCCACGTCAACATGCATGAGTTTGCGATGCAACCAGTAGGGCTTCAGCGCAATGGCCAGCGGCGGCTCAATGCGAAACACGCGAACACCCGACGCGAGCGGTTCACCGCTGCCACTACGAAGGTCGTACGCCAGTAAAAACTCGCCGGTATCGATCTTCTTTGAAAATCCGACAGCCGCGCGACCGTTCGGATCGATCGATATTTTTCGGTCGATGTCCATTTCATCCAGATGCACATACTTGGTGAGCGCATCCTTGATCAACATGCCCAGTTCGGTGCTCTTTTCAAACTCCGACTGACCGGAAGCATATGCATCATCGTTACCACTCTCGACTTCGTCGTAGTAACTCTTCGGACCGCCATCCGCGCCATCCTTACGCCGGTACAGCTTGAGCGTCGCTGTTGCATTTTGGGCGCTCGCTGTGCCGTTGATCAGTTCAAGGGCGACCTCCACCATGCTGTCGCCGCCTTCGCCGATGTGGTTGACGCGCGCAACAGGTTGCGCGCTGGCCGGCTTCCCAAAACGCAGGTGGCCCAGGTTGGTGTACTTGTGCCATCCACCACCACGAAACGCGTAAAGGCCCACCTTCTCAAACGGCGTCCGCTGATTGTCAACAATATCAAAGCCCCACAGGTCGCCCGGCTTCGGCGCACCTTGCATTTCAAGCGACTTAAACGGGATGGCCGCTTCACCTTCCCAACCACGTTCGGTTACCGTCGCGGCCTGGTCCCAGTCACAGTTCCAGTGGCGATCCATGCCGGGATTGCCGATGCCTTCGGAATATGCTCCGTTGGGATAGATGACGAAGCCGTAGTAGCGCTTCTGCGTGTGGCCGACGTCAAGCATCAACTCGCAGGCATCACCCAGTCGCCACGAATCCACGCGCCCGGTCTTCTCAGGAATTCGAGGCTGAACGACGTGCTTTGGTCGATCAAACCGCCACGCGATGTAGAAATTCTTGTCGTCATAAGCAACAAACACCTGCCGCTTCAGCGGATCATTCACACCTTCCGGCAATGTGAGCATCGGGCCAAGTTCCGCGGCAAGCTGCCACTCGGCGCGATTGATCGTGCCGTCAATGGTGGGCGCCTTGGCGAGCTTGGGTATGGTATTGACCGGATGACGCATCCAGTCCTCGATATTACCGGCATGCACGGTCATGGCAGCCATGCAGAGTATGGCCAGCGCAAATATGAATTTTCGGTTTATTCGCCATTGGGGCATTGCATTTACCTTTCATTAAAATCCGCGCAAAACCGCGGCATGTCATTTCGTCTTTTTAGAGGATTCACGAAACAAGGCGATACCAGCACTCGGGCCTGTGACAACGTGGTAGGTCCCTTTTAATTCACCGCCGACCTCACCGTTAAACCCACTGATGATCTGAGCTTTGGTTTTTCCATCTGAAAAGTGTTCGGGCCGATCAAACTGATCCAAGAACAACGTGAAGATGTCTGCCCGAGGTTTTGGGTCAGTCAATTCAGATTCATTTCGCGCAATAGAAGAGATACGAACGGCGTGCAGAATGATCGGCGTGTCCCGGAAGCGACCATTCCCCACGACAAACGAGACATTGCCCAATCGCCCGGTCATGCCCATAGACTGGTTTCGCGTGCCGACATGTTTGCCGTTGGCAAAGGATTTCATCACTTTGCCCTTCCAACTCAGGGCAAGGTGGCAAACTTGATCGCGCTGCCACTGTGTAACCGGCCTGGATGGCACAGGCAACAGGGCATCCTTGATCGTAGCGTGGCCTATGGAAAAATGCATCTGACTGGCTCCGCCGCGCGAATGAAAACCGCCGGATATTGAAAAATGGTCCGGTACTTTCATGTAAAAGAAGCTGAAGATACCCCGATACTTCTGCGACTTCGGATACAAATCGACCTTCGGTGTGAACCAGATTTCCAGCGTACCTTCTTCCAAGTCAATGTTGCCGGCTGCGGGGTATTCGATCCCGCCAGCGTTGGCATGGCCTGTGCGGAACAACACTACAACGATGAAACAGATGATTAACGATGTACGAATTACGAATCTCATTGATGGACCTGGTCCTTACTGCCGCCATGGCGATTCGATCGTGGGTGCACTGCTGTCAATCTTTGATCGTTCGCCAGCTGATCGACGCGGGATGTTCAAGCACGCTGACATGGAAGTCCGCGAAGAGCGTGTTACCCTTACGCCCGATGTAGTTGTTGATATCGCCACTGGCGACATAGGTATGGCGATCCTGAAAATAATCGCCCGCTACTTTCGGGTGATAAATAGCGCTGTGCGTCGAGTCCGTAACAACCATCTTGATCGACGGCTGGCTCGGCCGGTCGATCGACAGATTGAAGAAAGGACTGTTGGTATTGCCATCCTGATACCACCGGTTGTTATAGCCGTAGGTGAATCGATTGTTGTATGCGGATGGAATTGAATCGTTATCGAAAACAGGACATCGAATAAATGGCGGGCTGTTGGCCGTCCAATCCGGATCCCAGTAGTACGCCATCGTATCCCCACCAGGATTACCCGATGAGTGTTTGGGGCGGAACCAGTTCTTGTCCGGCATCAGGCTGTTGTGATCGGTCACATAAGTTGCCCAGACGATGCCTAGTTGCTTCAGCCGCGCCTGACATTTCGTGTTGATGGACTGTTGGCGCGCGCTCTGAAGTGCCGGCAGCAGAATGGAAATCAACAGCGAGATGAGAGAAATAACAACCAGTAGTTCAATCAATGTAAACGCTTGGAGTCTGGCGTGGACCTGTCTCATCGCTCTATTCTCCGGATTGGGTGGTTGCGGTCGGATCGATCAACCTGGGCGCGACGACAATATGTCGGGCCGATCCGCGAAGTTCATGCGGGTCTGACGTGGCGAGTTCAGCAGCCTGTTTTGCAATCTCTTCGATCGACAAGCTGACGGTCGGATAGTCCGATTCGTTGCTCAGGAGCGAGCCGCCGATCCCGATCAGATGCAGATCTTCTCCGACGCGGATACCCAGTCGTCGGGCCGCGTGTTTGATGCCGAGCATTCGAAAGTCCGCACCCATCACAGCTGTCGGACGATTGGGCTGGGACAGCCACCGCATCATGCCCTGGATGTTGGTTTCATCCGTCGGAATGACCGAAGGATCGTTGCTGATGTTATTGTTGTAGTGAATCGTCAGGCCGTGCGATAAGCCGGCTTCGCGCATGATGTGACCGGCCGCAACAATGCCCTGTGTCTGTGGCATCCAAGCCTTTCGATGCGTGTGACGCCAGAACCCGCGCAAGATGCGCGGCTTGGCAACAATGCCGATGCGCTTGTGCCCCTGTTCAATCAGGTAGCGTGCAGCCATCGAATACGCTTCAACATAATTCGGATTGACGCTGTGCCAGTGTGATGGCATCCACTGCGTCGTTCGAAACATCGTAACGACGGTCGTCCGATCATCGGTGTGCTTCTCGATGGCCGTGTCAATGTCTTCATCATGCCCCTGTTGAATCACCGCGCGCGGCGGGCTGTTGCCCCACATGCGCATCACGCGGCCAAACTGTTCCTTCATGGTTCCCGGCAACCAGGTCAATTCGATGGGTAATACATGATTAATCTGAAGCTGACGTGTGAGCTTGACATTCAATTCACCCACGACATGCGGGCGCTGGTCGGCGATCAGACAGGCCCAATCCGTGGCCGGGTCCGTGTTGATAGGTGGTGACTTGCGGCGCCATACAAATGTGCCACTGCCCTGATGAGACCTGACCAGCCCCATGCGCTCGAGCCGAGCGATCGCACCGCGAGCGGTTGAAAATGAAATGCCGAAATCTTTAGCCAACGTGCGAATCGCAGGAAGCCGATCGCCACTGGCCAGTTGGCCGGACTCGATCTGCTGCGTCAATGACTGAACCATCTGGTCCGCCATAGGCCCAGCCGATGGGAGAGAACTTGGCTTATCAATCAATCTACTCATTTCAACACAATTTTAAACCCAACGGAAGGCCGCGTAAAGGAAATGTTGATGCGGTATCGATTTTACTTTAAATTGTTTAAATATATATGTTTATGTATATTTTAGGCGGTGCGGAACTACTGAGGTTCAAAACAGGCCGAATTTCATCTGAGTCTCGGAACAGAGAATTGTGCGCGCAAATATAGCCAGAGAACGTCTACCGCACCATCAGCCATACAGCCGACAGGCCGAAATCTCTCGGGTGGCAATTCAGATTAAATATGTTGATCGCAGAAGATCTCTGATAGCTGACAGATGTCACCAAACCATCACACCGTCAGACCAGAAGCGAGACGGACATATCCTGAAGCGTCATCGCATGATCCACTGTTCCGCATGCGGGATCAGCGGCTGGCCCTGAGGATGAACCATGTTGCCCGGCAGGTCGTAGCGAATCATCAACGTCTTGCGCAAGACAACGGTCTCATCCGTTTTGGGGTGCTTGATCGTCGCGGTTTCACCACTTAAGCCGGCGACAAAAATACGAAACTCACCAAGATCTTTACTTGGGATGTGGGGCCAGATCGCTACGCTTTCCTTGGCAAAATCAGGCCCCTGCAAAACCTTGCCGATGATGGCGGAAGGGCTTAAAAGCAAGGGATTTCGCTCGCGCTGCTCGACCACTTTAAACGTTCGGGAAGGCACATTCTGACCGGAAGTGAGGATGTCGCCCTGATCCGTAGCGATGGTGATATCAGGGATAAACAGCCGATCTTCGCCGGAATTATTTTCGACCGTGTAGGTCATGTACCAGTACCACTTGATGTCCCCCTCCACCGTGCGGACCGCAATCGGCTGAGGCTTGGTGTGGCTGAAATCCAGCGCCCAGGCCTTGGGGACGATCGACGGCTCGGGAGCCGCATTCACGTCCACCTGAACGACTGGCATGATCGACAGTGAAACACCTAATAACGCCAAAAGAATGATCGTTTTGCGTGTCATACCCACCTGTCATGTTAGAAGCAGAAACGGTTTCAATGTCGGGTGTTGTGGCAATAATCAGGCGTCATCGCACCTGATGGGTGGTCGATTGCCATCCCCCCGACTATCGTATCCATTGTACGACCAATCGTGTGATCCGGACAACCCTTATGGCAATTATTGATCGGCCGACACATTCTGGCCTCACCGGCGATGGGCTGAGCTATCAGCGCGTCGAAGGCCGGACGAAACGGGCCGCACTGGCCCTGCTGCTGTCCGGCGAGGCAGATGCTGATAATCCCTCGGTCGATCAGTTCCTGTCGTTCGGGAAGGACCACGAAATGGACCTGACCGAATGCTGGGCCGCCCTGTTGAATGGGCACCCACAGGCCTCCGCCCTGCTGGTTCCATCGGCTGGCCGGGCTGGTTTGTTTTTCATGTCCAATGTGAAAAGTTCGCGAGCAGTTGACACGATGGCGACCCTGCTCAACGCGGCCTGCGAAGCGCAGTCACCGCAAAAACTCACACTGTTGCAGGTGTTGCTCGATACTGGCCAGGAACATGAAGTAGCGGCGCTGCGCGGCGCGGGTTTTTCGTCACTGGCCACGCTCGGCTACATGCAACGGCATGCAGACAGTAACGGCAAAGCAACACTCAAGCTCGATCATCAAGATATTACCGTGACTAACTGGAGCGAAGCCAACCGTTCTCATTTTGAAGACGCGGTATTGGCGAGTTATGAACAGACGCTGGACTGCCCGGCACTGCTCGGCCTGCGCAAGATTGAAGATGTCATCGCCGGCCACATGTCCACCGGCGAGTTTCATCCCAAACTCTGGTTTGCGCTGCGGCATGGTGAAGAACCGGTTGGTGCGATGCTGCTGAATGTGATCCCACAACGCAACGCACTCGAACTGGTTTACCTCGGCCTGTGCCCCAAGTGGCGCGGTTTGGGTTTGGCGCGGCAACTGGTGTACCACGCGCTGGCGTTGGCGCCGAAATACAACACCAATCAGGTTATTCTCGCCGTCGATGAAAAGAATGAGCCCGCGCTCAAGCTATACCGCAAACTCGGCTTTGTTTCGACTGCCAAAAAACACGCAATGATCCGATCACTGGTCTGAATCAGCCGTTAAAGGACTGCTGAAAATTCGGCAGGCAATCGGTTTACAATATCACTCTGAATCATCGGCAAAAACCGAGGCCATTTCTGTTGACGTCACACATGTTCCATTGCCAAAAGGTATTTTTATGAACTGTTTACCTGTTGTTGCATTTTGTGCGGTCCTGCTCACGGCCATGTCCTTTTCTAAAGGAGCAGATGTGCCGACGACGTTGTTGATTGACAGCGGCCAAGCCCGTGCCGCCATCTACGCGCCGACTGACGTTATCAATGCGCCGGACTTGAAGAAGGACACCAACGTGCAGATGGACACCACCGAGGCGGGCAACCTTGTGCGCTTACGCAACTCGGTGCGCGATCTTGCGAAGTATCTGTCCATGATTGGCGGCGCGGAGGTGCCGATCGTGGATCACATGCCTGAGCCGAACGACAAACGTGTGCCGATTCTGATCGGGAAGTTTGCCGCAGAACGGTTTGGCGAGGCGCCGAAGACCGACACTTACGGCCAAGGCTTTCGTGTTGTAGTGAACTCCCAGGCGATCGGACTCTGGGGTGAAACCGACCTTGCAAACAGTTACGCAATCTACGAACTGCTGCATCGGCTGGGTTGTCGCTGGTATGTCCCCGGCGATATGGGCGAAATCATTCCTGTTTCATCCGACAAGACACTGGCAGTTCCGCACATAGACGTGACCAGCGCGCCATACACCTATTATCGAGGGGTCTGGTTTGCAGACAATGATTTTAGGCGACGCAATCGGCTTGGCGGACTAAACATCGCCGCCGGCCATGCGCTGGAAGGCTATATCACAAAAGAACAGCGCAAAGAACATCCGGAGTGGGTCGGCTATAACAAGGGCAAAGCAAAGCATCGTCGGCTCAAGTGGAGCGCCCCCGGTGTAACCGATGCATTAGCTGACGGCATTCTTGAACGACTCCGGACCAGTCCGAACAGGAAATCCATGTCCCTGTCACCCGACGACGGTCTCGGCTACGACGACACCGACGACAAGAAGCTGGACGCCGGTGACTGGGATCCAACCGTCGGCGACTACTCCATTACCGATCGCCAGGTATGGATGTGTAATCGCGTGATCGAAAAAGTGACGAAAGAGCACCCCGACATGCTGTTCGGCATGTTGGCGTATGGGCAGAGCACACGCCCGCCCGTAAACAACAAACCGCATCCGAACCTGATTCCGGAATTCGCACCGATCACCTATCGCCGGGCGCACCCCATGACGTTTGACGGCGTGCCGGGTAATGAGGCGCTGCGAACCGCCATCAAAGGATGGGCAAAACTGTCGCCGAAAATTTCATACTACTTCTACGGCTGGTTCCTGGCGGACACTCATTCGCCCAGTCCATTTATCACGAAGTGGAGCGAGGACCTGAAGTTCATTTATGAACACGGCAACTGCCGCTTCTGGCAGCCGGAGACAATGTCAAACTTTGAAAGCGCCATGCACGCGCTGAACCTGGGCATCGCAATGGCATGGGACCCGACGATCGATCCGGAAGCCCTCTTCGCCGAGATGCACGAAAAGTATTACGGCGAAGCAGCCGACGAAATGACAAAGTACTGGTACTACATCGACAGCGTCTGGATCGATTGTCCGGAATACGCCGGCGCGGGGTTCGGTCATCTGAATCGTTGGCGTGAAGACAAGATGATTGAAGCGCGACGATTGATGAACGCCGCACTTGCCGCCGCGAAAACGCCGATCGTGAAACAGCGCATCGAGATGAATGATAAGAGCCTGCAACTGTTCGAGCTGTTCATGAAACTGCGCCGCGACCTGGCTAACGGCAAGTTCGAGAAGATTGCCGAAGATGCAGAGCATTACTTCACGTGGGCACAGGAACTGAGCGACGAATACAAAGATCAATATGCTTTCAGTGGCGCGCACTATTTGCGTAACTCCGGCAAAACGTGGAACGCGAAATATTTCCGTGCGTTCTACAAGCGCACCTATGACGACGCCGGGCGCATCGCCAAGGAAGGCAACATCCTGACTAAAGAGCCGATCCGGACCTGGCAATTCCGAATTGATCCGGACAAGGTCGGCGAAGCGCGCGGCTGGCACGAGCCGGGCTTTGACGACATCGCCTGGCGGCAAACCGACTCGTGCGTCGATACGCTGTCCACGCTCGGCCGACATAACTATCTCGGCCACATGTGGTATCGCACGACCGTGAAGCTCGATAAGCTGCCCAAGGACAAGAAGGTGTACGTCTGGGCCGGTTCAGTTGATGGCGCATTGAAAGTGTTCGTCAATGGCAAACACGTTCAGTGCCTGAACAAAAAGGGTGAACTGGTTGATGAACATCGCGGCTACTGCACCGCTGCGTCATTTGACGCGACGGGCGTTCTACAACCCGGCGAGAACCAGATCACCATTCTCGGCAAACGTGACTTTATTAATGAGCTTGGGACGCCTGCACTGCTCGGTACGCCCGTAATGGTGTATAGCGAGAAGTAGATGAACCGGCGGTCAGTGTTCTTCTACAACACCTGTGGCAATTTGCTGCCAATTGTCTGGTGCTGCGCTGAACGGCTGGACACGCATCCGGTATTCAAACTTCTCGCCAACCTCGTATGAGTCTTTCTCGAAGAGGATGCCACGGAATTTGTTGTCCTTCCAGAAGCGATCAAGATAGTGATTCACACCCGGATACTTTTCCGGATAGACATATGCGATGCCGACCTTGTTCGTGGGCGAGTAACAGGCCAATGCCTTCATCGGCACTCGATCGAAAAGTTTTGTTTGCTTCTTCTTGTCCAGTTGCGGATCGGGCCGGGAAGCTTCGCCATGCCCTGGCTCGTGATCTGAACCGAACAGTCGCCACAACGACATATCCTTGGGCATCATCTGCATGAAGACGTAGCGGTATCCCTTGAAACGTTCAGGCGTGATGGTCTCAATTACTTCGAAGCGATGGGTTGCGATGTAGTACTTGCCAGCCATATCAAAGTCGAATTGCGCTTCGTGGCGCAGCGGGCCGATGACCGACTTCTTTAACAACGTGATCTGTCTCCCGGATGCCACGAAGTCTTTGGGAACCTTCTGCGCCCCATCAGCAAATAACGTGTGCGATGTTCCGTCAACGGTCAGCATCACCTCATGCAGTTCTTCACTGCGCTTTTTGCCACGGTGTCCGGTGCCAATCGCCTCGCCATCCCAGTGAATAACAGTGCCTGTCGCGCCGGACGACTGATTCACACGAGTGCCTTTGTAGAAAATCTCATGAACGGTCCAGAAAGTGCGGATACTGAAATCGACACTCAGTGTGTCGTTTTCGATTTCAAGGACTTTGTACCGCTTCGTGTAGGTCCTGATCTGCTTTGCGCGTGGTTCGATGCGTACGTGCCACGGTGTCTCTTCAGCAACAACAGGCACTGTCGACCACAGCAAACACAAAAACATCGACATAACAAATAGGTATCGCATCTACTTCACCACCTTTAGATCGAGCTGCAATGGTTTACCCGCTGGCAAAGTGACGTTCACAACCTGTCGCTTCTGGTCAATCTGTAAAATCTGCGTACCAAGCACCTCGCCGGTTTCGGTCTGAATCCGCAACTGGTAATCGCCATGTTTCAAGTGCCAGAAAGTCAGTGCGAACTTGTCATCATTCGTGTCGAAGTTGAAGAACCGAATGTTGATGTGATCGCCTGATACGCGGCGGGTCAAAGCCGCCCAATCGGTACTCGGATGACCGAATGTCACCAAGTGGGTCGGCCAGAACGAGTCGCCCCAGAATTTCAGTGCGCCGGTCATTAACGAATACAGATCAGCCGTGTGCGGCAGGCGCTTCAGGTCGTCCGTGCGCTGCACCTGCGACGTCGCCATCGGCAGATTGTATCGCAGCTTGTCTTCAAGTGATTGCTCAAACTGTCTGACCAGCGCGTCCACATTGCCATCGATCTGATACCGCGCGACCGGATTAAGTGTCTTGCTCTGTAACACATTCCGCAGTTCGTTCGCATACGTGTTCTTGCCGCTGTGATGCTGATATGCAAGCAGGTAAGGCACGAACATGCCCTGATCTCGCCAGGTGCGAAGCTCAAATCGCTGACGTTCCGCGCTGATCACGGCGTCACTGCCGGCTTCCGGCAACGGCGGTTCGTATCCCTGCTGCGGTGCGTACGCCAGCGCCTGCTGCAAGCTGGTAAATACGGGCAGCATGTATTTCTCATCACCGGTTTCCAGATACGCGGCTGTCAGCAGGCCGTAAATTCGATGGTGATTGGCGGCGTCCCAGTTGTAGTAAGACCAGCCCAGGCCCGGGCGGTACCAGTCACCGTTACCGGCACCGAGTTTGCCTGTTACCACATCAACCGCAGCCGGCACCACGCCGGACAACTTGCCCGCTTCCTCGCGCAGCGTGGCTTCCACCCAGCCATCAGCGATTTCAAGCCAGAGCGATTCCACCTGCGGGTCATCGTACGCCCATGCAAGCCAGGTCAGACCTTTGATCGCGCGGTTGTGGTATGGCGTACTCGCCCGTGCCTCCGGTGCGTCATCTACTTCAAGCGCGCTCATCTGCACGCTTTTGAACATGCGGTGTCCGTTGGACGCTTTGGCGGTCCACTTGTCGCGTGTCAGGCCGACCAACAGTTTGTTGCGCTCGACATACACCAGATCGTCCGGCGCAAACAGAAGCATCAGCGGCTGCGTGTCGGCCGATGGCTCGGCGGAGTGTTCGACATCCCACTTCTTTTTGGAGTAACCAAGTTCCAGGCCGCCTTCCGCGTACTTCCACGCGCCATCGACCAACCGTTTCATTGCGGCACGTACCGGCTGATTGGCGTCGCAGATGGCAAGCACCGGCCCCCAGGCGCGCAGCGTTTCCACATCGTCACCCCAGCCGCCGCCGATCTGGCCATCCGGGCGCTGGCGCACGGTGGCCCACCAGGTCAGAATATGCAGGAGACGCGCATGTGTTTCGCGGATGGTGCGCGCCCATTGCGGCACGCCCGGCTCGCGACTGATGTACTGTTCACCCCACGGTACTTTCTCGCCAAGATACATTTTGACCAGATCATTACGGATGTCGCGCATGAACAGTTCGTGCATGACACGATAGCCCTCGTGCTGTTTCACAGTGGATATGCCGCCCTCGCCGAGCAACACGTTCCGGCCGTGGTGAAACAGCAGCGCGCCGTAGAACGGATGGCGTTTGTTCATTCGCGCCATCAGATAGGAAGCCATGCCCGCGCTCTGGCTGGAGCGCGAGTGGATGGCGGTTTTCATCTTCCGGGCAATGTCACCAAGTGTGAGCGCGCCTTTTCTCTGTTTCGGCTCGAGCTGCGGATTGGCTTTCAGGTGCCTGGTGACTTCCTTACACAAGTGAAAGTATGGCTCAAACATCGGATCGTTTGCCAGCATGAGCAGCGCGTTGAGCTTCTGCCTCGGGTCCTTGATCTGTTTTGCATCTTCCAAGGCCTGTTTGCTGTTACCTTCACGGTGCGTTTTTACAACCTTAGCAATCAAGCCATCCGGATCATCACCAGCAAAGACGGGCAACCCGTCTGAACCAACCACTGTGGGCAGCGGGCAGTCGCTGAGCACAATGGGCGACTCTCTTCCCTTGCGATAAATTTTGATCGAATCAAAACGAATGCGCATTTCATTTGCATAAAGCATAATTCGATCAAACGGCGGACCATCCAGAACGAATGGCAATTTCCCCTCAATGATCAACTCGCCGTCCCGCTTCAGGTACGTGTGTGTTCCTTCGACGGCTGCTTCAAAGGTATATTTCTTCCCCGGCTCGGGAAGTGGTCCTGTGTTGCGCGCCACTCGTCCGGACCAGCCGAGAAATTCGACGGTGTTGAATCGATTGGAACTGCGCCCGTGGATCAATCCGACGCCGGAAAGAAACCCGTAATACGGGCTGCACTTTAAAAGGCCGGCAAACTGCGTGGTCGATCGGCCGGTGCCTTCGACCCACCGGCCTTCAAATACAACCTTCTGATCCCCGGGCACCGGGTAAGCAAACATGATTAATGCATTGCCGTCGCCGACCAGTTCGCCGTTTTCGATCAGCAATCGGCCGTCGTACTTGTCGATCAACACCCAGGCCGGCCCGGGCTCTTCGCGCTCAAAATCATCTTCATAAACCAGTTGCCAGTCTTCAGCATGCGTGACACTCAGCATCAGCACACTTAAGAATAATCCTTGGTATTTCATCGTCCTCACGTTCCTCGACCAGAAAACAGGACCACGCTCAGTATAGACAAAGCAAAGTGATGCAAGTGATTTCACGTCTGATACTGAGAACGGCAGCCATGAAGCAGACTGACGCCGAAATAGATATGACAGGTCAGCGAGCGAGTCGCCAGAGTCCGGGCTGAGAATCCGTATCCTGCGCGTTCAACTGCGCCAAGTCACGCAACCGTGATTCCAAGGCACTGTCCAGCGCCACCTCCCGGCGGGACATCATTGCCCTGGCCGTGCTGATGAACTTTTCAACGTCGTAGGGTTCATCACCCTTGTCAGTCATGAATCGAAATCGATCGACAAAGGTCGGGCTGAAGCCGGAGATCGCGAGCATGCTGCCGGTGTTGATGACGGAGCCGGTTGTAATACGCGTCCCAACGGCGGTACGCACAAAGTCGCCGAAGATACCGCCAAAGAAAGTTAATTCTGTGTCCTGCGCCGGCTGGTCCGCCGCGAACTTGACACGAACGTTGCCGTAAGTGTTCTTAAGGTTGCTGACATTCGTATCCGCGCCGAAATTCACCCACCGGCCCACGATGCTGTGACCGAGGTGACCTTGATGCGCCTTGTTGGAGTAGCCCTGCATGATGGTGTGGCTGATCTCGCCACCCAGTCGACATCGCGGCCCGATTACGCACGGTCCGCGCAGATAAGTAGCCGGCGCAACGCGCGTACCGGGGCCGAAATAGCACGGTCCTTCGATCACCGCCGTCGCGGCAATCGTCACGTCTGCTTCGATGATGATCGCGCCGCGCTCCGTATTGAATACCGCGGCAGGTTGCAGGCGCGCGGATGGATGAACCTTCAAAGGATGATCACCAAACTGGACCACGCCATGCGGCGTGGTTCGGATAACGGGCAGATCAATTGCAGACAGATCGCTGTCGAGCGCCAGTTCGAGACTTGCCAGCAGATGCCACGGCCGTTCGATCAGAACGCGCCCGGTCAGTAATGAACTTTTCAGATCGTCCGGCAACTCCCACGAGATTGCGTCTGTTTTAAATTCAACGTGTGCAGCGACGAGTTGGCCATCTTCCTGTTTAAACGACTGGCCAAGCGCCAAACGGGCGGCGCGCTGAAGCACATCAGGGTCCAAACATCGGCCATTGATCACAAGCCATGCGCCAGGCGTCGGCGCCTGCGTATTTACCGCGTCGCACTCGCTGGTTCGAAGGGTAATGGCCTGATAGTCAGCCGGAACGATCAACACATCGGCACTTCTACCGATGAGTTGCTCAATGCGTCGACGAGCGGAAAGTGCGCCACAACGCAGGTCAAAAGCGGGACGCAAATCGGTCAATGGACCGAACTGGCCATGGCCATCGTCAAAAATCATCAGGCGGCGAAGGGACATACCGGCATTATCGGCGGAAAAATGCGGGCGATTTCATTGAAAACACTGGTTTCGCCAAGCCGAATGCGGATGTGGACCAATGATGCGTTATCGGACCAACAGAATCGCGTTATGCAGCAGCAAACGATCCATCACCGGGCCATTTCTGCCATCAATCAGCGTGATGCCCAGCCGGGCCCCGTTGACTGGCAGGTTCAGTTCAACACGGCGACGCTCGCTGTCAATGTGTATTCGGGAGATCACTTCGCCGTCGACATCGATCAGCACATCGAAATCCGCCCAGCCAGCTGAAGCGCTGTCGCGCCCGACATCGAGCGCCGCTTCGGCTGCAAGCCGTTGCGTGCCGATCGGCAGTTCAAAAACCACGCGGACCGGCGCGTGCAGGTGCAAGTCAGAACCGTTCGCATAAGGCTGCATCGGGTTTCCAAAAACCGCACCGCCCGATTCGACCGACATCGGTAACGTGGCCAGATCGATCAAACGAAGTTCCTGCAAGGCAAAATCAATTCGCTGCACTTTCGACAGCGGCGCGGCTGCAGTCGCGTCCGGACTCAGTGATATGCCCTTCATTACCACTTTTCCATCCACGATCTGAATCTGCGCAGCGCGAATACGGCCGGACTTCGACAACCAAACCAGATGGCCGGTAGACGACTCATCAGCCGGCGGGTTGGCCAGATGCATGGCCGCGATTGCGTCATATGCAAGCGTCACGGTCTGTTCCTGGCCGGGCAGTTGAACGTTCACACCCTTGTCATTCACTGCAAGGACAAAGCCACGAACGATGTCGCCATTGGAAAGCCGAACCTGATCACCAACTTGCGCGTCAGCTGTGAATGATGCCCGGCGCCCGGTTGTCGTCTGAATCGACTTGATGTTCTGCAGGGGGACTCTCACCGTGCCGAGTATGTCATGTTGCCAGGCGATGGTCTGATCGTCAGCATCTTGCGCGTTGGGCAGCCAGTGCCCGACAAGTTGCTGCCCGTCCGTGAGTATGACCATGCTGGACTGTTCATCAGTAGACGGCTCGGCAGTGTCGCTGAACCAGCGATCAGTTTCGAACTCACGCAACTGAAGAAAGCGATCGATTCGGTCCGTCGTGTACCGGCGATGCTCATCAAAATAGCTGAGCACATCATCTCGCAAAGACTGCACGCTGATCTGACGCGGCTTAAGATCCGGGCCAACAACTGTGGCATCGGTCGCGCCTGATACGCTATGCGCTGAACACACCAGCAGTGCGCAACTGACAATTAACAAGGCAAAACGGATTTGATTCATCTTTGAAAGATCGGCAAAAGCCGATTGGGTACTTGCAGGATAATCAGGGCCATTGCCGTGCCGTATGCCCGGCCGTGGCTGGAATCCCAATAACCTTCGTCATTTTGTTTCTCCAGCAGTTCATTTCGGATTTCCGGGAACCACTGGCGCCAATACTCCCCGCCGGCCATGTACATGGCCTGCACCGCATAATAATGGCCGTAGAAGTAATGGCCAATACTACGTTTAGCCACTGACGGGCGATGCTCCATCAGGTAATCCAGGCCGTTTCTAACAGCCTTGTCTTCGTAGATACCGGCATAGTAGAGGGCAGCCACACCCGCTGCGGATCGCGGGAAAGCCGAGCCACCCGTGTTGAGCATGTATCGAAAGCCGCCGTCGGACGGATTCTGACACTGGCGCACGTAAACAATTGCGCGGTCGATGGTTTCCTTGGGAACGTGAATCCCATCGTTGCGCGCCGAGCGAAGCGCTTTGATCTGGCAGATCGTCACGGAGATGTCCGCATCAAACGGCACGGGGTGGTATCGCCAGCCACCTTCACGGTTCTGGTTGTCAACGATCAAGCGGGTGGCCTTGATCAGCGCTTCGCGCACACGGCGGTCGCCCGTCATGCCGTAAACCTGCCCGAGGAACAGCGTGGCAAAGCCATGGCCGTACATCGGGCCGTGCGATGTGTCCGCCGCGACGAGTCCTGTTTCCTGAACGTTCCGCAGGATGAATTCCATGCCGCGCTGGACGTTGTCGCCATACAGGCCGCGCCCCGGCAGATGACCATCTGACATGAACGCCAAACAAGCAAGCGCGGTAATACCCACGTGACGGCCGTAGCGATCGGCACCGTAACTGCCGTCCGCAGACTGTTCTTTTGCGAGGTACGCCAATCCGTGATCAACCGAAACGCGCAGCTCCGGTGTAATTTCCACAAAACCGACATCTTCCTGAGCGAATGATTGACCGATCGGAATACACGATACAGCAAGCGCCGCCAGCAGAACGAGGAACCGATTACAAAACCAATCGATCAAGGCGCTTCCTCCGCGAGACGACGGTAATACGCCTTTGTCAGATCATCGTAGACAGGGCTGAAGCGTTCTTCCGTGCCTTGGACCAGTTCATCACGCAGACGCTGGGGAAGATTACCCCACTCGCTGCGGTGTTGTTCGATCGGACTGACGGCTTCACCCTGCTTGGCTTCCGACTTGCCGCCGGTCTGCCCGGTGTTTTCACCTTGTGTATTGCGGCCATTGGCCTGCTGCTGATTACGCTGGGTTGAGTTGTTCTGAGCCGAACGGTCCTGTTTCTGTGAGCTGCTCGATGAAGAGCTTGAAGAACTTTTACATTGACTCTGCGCAGCAGCTATAACTTGATTGAGCTTTTCGATAATTGATTTCTGCCTGCGCTGTGTGTCAAGCCCGGCGTCCAAGTCACTGCCGAGGCGCTCAGACACAACGCGCATGTCTTTGACGGCCTGTTGAAACTCGTCGGCCGCCTGATCCATCGTGAGCGCTTCTCTGAGTTGTTCCTGAACCGTATCGTCAGTGATCGGCTGCTTCAGCGGATTCACCGGCTTGATGTTCAGAAGATCGTCCAGTGTGGGGGTACCGTCCGCCCGGACAACCGCGCAAAGGCTGGCTACAACCATCATCAGCACAACTCGTCGCAATGGCAGTCTGCTCATGAGTCAGTTTCTCCTTCAGGAGCGGGCGTCGTGTCCGGGGCCGAATCCGGGGTTGATTCCGGGGGACCGGGCACTTCAATATTAGGCACTTGCGGCCCGGATTGCTGTGACATCTTCTCAATCAGACGCTCACCCAAGCCGGAAAGTTCGCGTTGTTCCACTGAAATATCCAATAACAACCGTTTTGCAACCGCCTTATCTGTCTGATCGGCAGATTGGTGGGCGCTTCTTGTGCGATCCAGAATGCTTTCCTGAAGACCACGGAGCAGTCGGAGTTCTGCCGCGGGCGGAACCAGTGGTTGCTGTCCTCCACTTCCACCGCCACCGCCGCCGCCGGACGCATTGTTCTCCGCAAATTCGTCCCATGCGTCGTCCTGCTCCAAGGCAGCTGCCATTTCCTTGAGCAGGCGGGCGCTGGTTACCTGTCGCTGCACAGTTCGGCTGTCAATCTTCGCGGTGTTCAGATCGCGCACAGTGCGCGTAAGGTGGTCATCAACCCGCTTGTGCAGGTGATCGAACATCAGTGTGCTGGACACATCCGGCACCTGGCCAAGCTTGCGAATTTCTTCGTGAATGGTGGTCTGCTCCTTGCCAAGCTTAATCAGTTCCAATACCTGCCGACGATTGATCTTTGGGATCGCGAGATAAGGTTTGGTCTTCTCTGCGAGCGCCAGTTCCTGTTCAGCTAAGGCCAGGTATTGCTTCTTCAGCTTGTCGCGCTGCTGGCGGTTTTCTTCGGTCTTGGCCGCGTTGCGCAGCGCAACTGCTTTTTCCAGCGCCTGCTTCAGATGAGACAGCGCTTCAGTTTCGCCCGCTACCGCGGCATCGCGTTGCTGCTTGCGCAAGCCGGTGATCGCCTCCGCTTGATACTTGGCCGCTTCATTTAACAATTCCGCAACGGGTACGGTCTGCTTGGGTTCCAACGCAGACTGGGCGATGTCCAGTGTATTGTTACGAAGTGTGACCAGCGGCTCTTCCAATCCGGCCAGTCGCTCGGCAAGGTCAAGCCGCTCCAGTTCATGGGTCTGGCGTTCCACCAGACGTTCGATGGCTTCAACCAACTGCATCAATCGGCGCCGAAGTATTTCCTGTTGGCGCTGCTGTTGATCCTCCAGTTTGTCGAGCATTTCCTCGAGTGTTTCCAGGCTCTTCTGCTGTTCGCCACCCGCTTCGGACAGACGGTTTTGCGAGGTCGACGCCGCCGCCTTCTTCATTGACTGCGTCAGGCCCTTGCGTTGCGCAACGCTGGCCGCTTCGGACAATGACTGAGCCATGGCCTGATCCTGCGGATCCTTGCTCTGCCGGCTCATGGCTTCGGAAGTCTGCCGCATCTGTTGCGTCAGTTGCTGTGTCTGTTCTGAGAGCGCCTGTTGCTTGTCGACCAGATTCTTCAGTTCCTGCAATTCCTGCGGCGTTAATTCACCGGCGGTCTTTCCGAGCGTTTTCGGCAGCAGTTCGCGCGACTGCTTGGCGATGTCCTCCTGAGTTGTCTTGATCTGCTGAAGTTGCAGCTGCAACGTCAACGCATCGCGCCCCTGATCGAGCAACGCGATCAGATCAACGAGGGCTTTTTCAACTTGTTGCTGCGACTGCTTGGACTGCTGTTTGTGAATCGGTGCCTGATCCGGCTGCTTCATTGCGTTTTCAAGATCGGATGCCGCGGCCTGAGATTTTGTCTGGGCCTGTTTGAGCAGTTCATTGGAGCGATCCAGCAACTGATCCAGTTGCGGCTCCTTAAGCTGGTTACGCTGCATGCGCCGTACAACCCGGTCAACCAGATCGAGTTGCGTGTCGATGCGCGCGGTGATCTGCTGCTGTTTAGGGTGCGCTTCCTGTGCCGGCTGGTTGATAATCTGTTGCTGCGTCGTCTGAAGACGAATCGCCTGCTGGCGCACACCTGCCAGATCGTTGCGCAACTGCGAAATCAACGTCGGCGTATCAATGATGCGAAGACGACGGGGCGTCGACTTCTGCGGATCGTGACGCATGCCGTTGAGTTCATACACATCGCGAGCGCGCCCGATGAGCACGACTTCATCGCCGGGCTTCACTTCCCAGTCCGCTAACGCCATCTTGTGGGTCGCGCTTAACCGGGAAGATCGGCCGGACTGCTGATGGACGGTCTTCGTCTCTTCCTTGAGCGTCGCATCAATCGAGAGCGATTCAACACCAATGTCATCCTGGGCAACAGACACCACGTCGATAATTGCCGTCGGCAGCACCGCTTCGTCCGCCGGCGGCTCGCTCAAACTGACCGCAGGTGGCTTATCAATCACAGCTTCGATTCGGTACAGCCGTTCAGAAAGATCTGTCAGATTGTGTTCGTCGCGCAGTTGAATGGGTGTCTGCAGCGTGCTGGTCAGTTCGAACTGAATATCAACCTGCCTGGTAAAGCCGGCCTTGTTGTGATAATTGGCGGATGCACCTTCCAGTGTCGGCGCACCACTGAGCAGCTTTGCCAGTTGCGCATTAGCAACAGGAATCGGCTTATTGAATCCCAGCGATAACTCAACGGTTGAGCCCTGCAGTGCGGACACCGTTGCAATCTGCCCTGCTGTAGCCTGGGACCGCGTCAATTCCACCACCTGCTGGTCAACGAGACCCTGCGCATAGCGCGGCGGGGTGATCCGTGCGGTCACCTGTTCGAGTGCGGGGCGCTGGATCAGTTGGATCTGCTGCGTATCCGTTACGTCGTCACCCGCTTCAAACCAGAACTCCAGCGTGCCGATGCCGTCCGTGAGATTGGTCAATGCTGCCGGCACATCGATCAGGCGCTCGAACCGGCGGCTCTGTGACTGTTCGTTCATCAGCAGTGATGACCACGAGCCGGCTATCCCATCCTCAGACACGATGCGCCAATTCACCCACGTGCGCATGTTGCGATGGAACCCACGATCAATGACAGCGGTGAGGCGCACCGGCGTGTCGCTCGGCCAGACGGCATCCGTTACGAGCGTCTGCACATCCACCCGGCGCGGCCAGGCTGTATGGCCGAACGGCATCATCCAACGGCGAAGGGCCAGAGAGGTATGCACGGGCGCGCTGGTAGCCACGATGACAACCAGTAACAACGCGAACGAGAACCAACCTGCGGAGCGCAAAGTTTGCGTGGGGTTGATCATCTGCCCGAGCTTCACACCGTCCAACTGACTTTCGGCGTTCTGGACTGCTGCCTGTTCGAGCGCGAGTGTGCGTGGCGATTCGTCGGCGCCTTGACGCTGCCGCGCGAACTCGACACCGCTCGCCAGCACACCGGACAGCTGTGGAAAAAATCGTTCCGCTCGTAGCGCCAGCGTGGCAAGATCAGGGTTGAACTGAAACGCGCCGGTCGCGCGCGATACGACCCAACCAACCGCGCCGATAACAACAACGAGATCGACCAGAAATCGGAACCAGCCGGGCAATCGCAGCAGATAGTCGACAATTCCCAGAAAAACAAACAGCATCAACACTGCCGCAGCCCACTGCAACAACCGATGCCACACGAGCAGCCAACGGCCCCTGGCACGGATGTTTTCAAGTTCCTTGGCGATATGCCGCATACTTCCAATCCTAGGCAGGCCGCACTAAACCAGCCGAATGACTTTCCGGGTAATCCACTCCGCGGTCAACAGAAAAATAATCACGATCAACGTCAGATAAGAGTTCCACAAGGGCTCACGGATATCGTTCGGCGTCCGACGGGCACGGTTGGGGGCAAGCAAATTTACTTCGCCGATACGTTCAACCGGAACAACCTGTCCGCCAGTCTGTTCAGCAAGCCAGTTCAGGCGCGCCAGGTCTGGCGCCGGCTGACGCATTTCGTCGTTCGGCGGAAATACCTCAACAGTCTGCGTCACGGACAGTTCAGCCAGAACAGGCTCGGTCACCTTCAGGCGCAGGCGCCCCGGATGCATGGGTCGCCAAATGGTCTGATACTCGCGAATATTGGCAGTGCCGGGAGACTGCGAACCGGATTTGGGCAACAACTGCAGGCGCTCGAGCGGACGACTATCCGACGTCGAAACGTCCGCCTGCTCCACTGCAACAGAGATGCTCGGTAGTTCATGCTTGACCAGCATGGCATCGCTGATGCGTACCGAAACGACCACTGCCTGCTCGAGATTCACGCGGCGATTCGAAAGCGTCAGTTGAACGCGCGTGTTGTCCTGGTTAATACGCGTCCGGCCGAGCATGCGCAGCAATTGCGTCCAGAACTGTTGATAGTAGTAATCGCCGCGCGCGTAACGCCATCGCCAAATTTCATCCGACGCAACGTATAGCGACTGACCGGCCCCGTAACGCATGCGGGAAACAACCGGGCCAAGTGTGGTGTGATCGTTAAAGCCTTCCGCAATGACCTCTGCAGTGGGTTTCAGCGCGCCGATATTCTGAACCCACCAGAGGCGCGGCAAATCTGCCGGCCATAGATCCCGCTTCACGCCGCGTCGATCAAACGGCACCAGTCGCATGACGTTTAACTGATCCGCCAGTGCAGTTGGCTTGACGATGACGGTTCCGATCGCCGGATCGGCCCGCGCGACGGAGCCCGCGTGCTTCATCGGCAGCATGTTCGCCAGCACCGTGCCATCGTACGTGCGCGGCGTGTTGTATTCGCCGCCAATCCACAACAACCCGGTGCCGTGTGTGGCAACCTGATCGCGAATCAAACCCAGTTGTTCGACGCTGAAGTAATCCGCCGGCAGGTCACCGATCACAATGACGTCGTACGGCAGGAACTCTTCGGCCGTCTGAGGCAGGCGCGTCAGCGGTACGTCACCCTCCTGGGCAAACGTGCGGTCGGCGCTGATCAGCATGACACTGCATTCAACGCTCTTTTCGCGCAGCATCATGTTTTTCAGGTAGCGATACTCCCAGCGCGGGTAACCTTCGACGTAAAGCACGCGCAGCGGTCGATCGATCAACTCCAACGCAAACTGTTGCGTGTTGTTCTCGCTGATCAGTTCGCCCAAGCCGTCCGGCGCGTCGTATTCCAATTCCACGCGCCATTTGACCGGCCCAACGACCTTGGACTGCGCTCGCAGGCGCACCGGCTCTTTGGAAGACATACTTGTCCCCCTGCGCTCGTCGAGTAACTGACCTGTCTGTTCATCCACCAGCCGAACGGTGATATTTGAGGGGTTCACAGGTGCATCAGCCGGATAGCGATCCAGCCAGACAGTAACCGGCACCATGTCGTTTACGAACGCCTTTGCGGGCGCGTCGACCTGTGAGACCGCGAGATCCAACGGCGTGGTTTCCGCACCGAGCGGTACGGAAAAGACATTGATCGCCTGCTGATTGAGCTTGCGAACCAAATCAACACCAGTCTGCTGCGGACTTCTACCATCCGTTGCCAGTACGATGCCGCTGATCGGCTGGCCTGCCGCACGCTGCATGGCCTGCTCGATGGCGGTTCGCAGTGAAGTCCCGTTGCCATCGCCATCAGGTAGCCGATCTGGCGAATCAAATAGAAACGTCCGGTCATCAAAGCCGACCCAGATAACGTTTCGCTGTGGACCGATTGCTTCTTTTGTGAATGCTTCTTGATTGGCGTCGAGCGCCGAACGCAACGCCTCATCGCGACTGATGCGCGCAGCACGACCGCCCTGGGATGTCAGCATGTCACGTATCTGCATTGACGGACTTCGGTCGACCAGCACAATCAACGTATCAGGCTCGACCTGTTCCTGGTTGACCACCAGCATCGGACCGGCAAGCAGCACGGCCGCGAGAATCAGCAAAGCGGCGCGCATCGAAGCAAGAAAGAATCGCACCACCCTCGGGCCCACCAGGCGGCTGTAACTCCAAGCGGCCAGAAGCAAGCAGCCAAGCACAATCAGCACCCAACCATAGGCCGGCAGTTCATACCGCCAGCCGAGCGTTGCTTCCGCGTCCGACCAACTGACGCGCGTCAGTCCCAGGAGTCGGTCGATCATGCCGGGTGACTCCTGAAGATGGAACGGCCCCAGCCAACAACCGTCGCGCCCCACGATCGACCGCCCGTTTTGGCGTGGCTGAACCAGCGGGCCATGAAGGTTTCCAGTGTGATCAACGCGAGCAGTGCCCAAAGCAACTGCCAGCCGAGATTGGTTTTTACTGCCTGTTGCGACAACGAAATCGTTGACTCACCTCGGTCGAGCCAAGCCCACTTGCCCTGTCCCTTAAGCCAGCCAGCAATCTGTGGCGCGTCAAGCGTAATCGTGTTTCCCGCTACTGATTCGATGTTGACCGCCAACTGCCGCGCGACGTTGGACGGCTCCACTTTGAAGACACCCGGCTGTTGCAATTCAGATACAGGGGAGATGGGCTCTGTTGCCCGTAATCCGATGCGTAAACCGGAGTCCGCAACAAGGAACTGTCCGCCACGCCACGCACGACCGAGCGTCGGCAGGTCGCCAATCACGATGTTCTGCAAGCGCCGGGCTTCAGACGGCGAACCGAGCACACTCCGAAGTGATTCGTGCAGCAGCGGAACAAACAACGGCTTGGTCGGTAGGTTGGTCCATGATGGATGCGGTGCCGCGGTGAACAGTAAAACCGTGCCGTCGCCAACCGGATGCACTGCAAGCAGCGGCGAGCCGTATTGATTCGCGATGCGCAACCAGACCGCATCATCATTTAATTGCTCTTTGACGTCACCGGTGGACAACTCGAGCCAGCGCCGCACATATACCGGCCGTTGCAGATCAGGCCAGTCGGCACCGAGCAACTGCAACGGGCCGGGCGCGGTGTCGCTGATCTGTAATGCCAAGCCATAGTCATTTTCGCCACCAACGATTCGAGGCTCGACATCTACGCGCCACGGCAACTGCAATTTCGCAAACAGATCGGTTGTCCAGACCGCAGACGACGTATCCACCGGCGGTGTGATCCAGAGCATACCGCCATCCGTAACGTATTGGGCGAACGCGGACATGCCTTCCAGATTCAGAAGGTCCGGGCGTACCAGTATGCACGCATCAAACTTGCGAATCGATTCGCTGCTGACTTCGTTTGGTGAGAGCAGTGTGAGTTCCAGCGCGCCCGGTTGCGGCATTAATGCGAGGCGCATCCAGTCTCGCACAGTGAAGTTTTCATCAACCGCCGGGGCACGATCTGAAATCAGTCCGACCGACAATCGTCGGCGAACTTCAACCACCGCCCAGCGCGTGTTGTCTTCTGTCAACGAGTCATAAGCGCTACCCGGCTCCGCCTTGGCACGAAGTGTCAACATGCCATTGGCCTGTGTATCGGTCAGCGGTACTTCCAAGTTCATGGTTGCCGTCTGCTGTCCGACAGACCAGCGATGTTCGATACGCGCAGAGGTAATCGGCTTGTCATTGTCGGGCGTCAGCACATCTACGGTCGCGCCGGTCAGCGTACCAGCGGTATCATCAGCAAAGCGCCGCAAAGTCAACTGCACGGGAATGCTCTGCTGTGCCCCTTCTGCGAGCACAATGCGCTGCCGGCGCGGTTCAACTGAACTAACCTGTACGTTGGCTGAAGACGTTGCAGGGTTCGACAGCAGCAGCGTCGCCAGTTGGTTCAAATCTGTCAGCTGCTCTGCGCGTACCTGTTGTGAATCCAGCGCATCGCCTGCAAAATCACTAAGAATCACAACGAACGTCTGGTCCGCCGGGCTACCAGCTTCGTCCAATTGATCAATCAACTGCGACAGCACGTCGGACAATTGGCTGCGCCCGTATCGCGGCTTGAGTGACTCGATCATCTGGTGCGCGGCCGCAGGGTCATACAAGCTAGGCGACAGAACCATCTGCGACGGTCGTGCGACACGCCAGATTGCGAGTCGATCATTCGGGCGCAACTGCGTGACAGTATCCATCGCCAACTTTCGCAGCCGTTCAAATCGCGTATCGCCGCTGCCATCATCCGCGCGCGTGGAAAGTGAATCATCAATGACCAGATATACCAGTCGGCCCTGGGGCTCAACACCGAACCACTGCGCCCAGCCACCCAGGATTGGCTCGGCCAGCGCCAGACCCAACACGGCAACCACCAGGCACCGGACCAGCAAAAGCAACCATTGTTCCAACTGCAATCGGCGGCGCTGCTTGCGATAAGCCTCAAACAAAAAGCGCATCGCGCCCCATGGCAACGGCTGACGGCGCAGGCGCGTCAGAAGATGAATCGCGATCGGAATCGATACCGCGGCCGCTCCGGCCGCGGCCAGCGATGCGGTAGTAAACAATCCCGTCAGTTGTGCGATGGTCAATGCCATACAGGCCATCATCCTCGTCTTAACTGGGCAGCTCGGCGAGCTAAAAAGTGGCTGAGCGGCGGGCCCAATGATTCACCCGTATCCAGCATCAGGCGATCAAAGCGGAATCGGCGCGCAGCTTCGTCAATCTTGCGCTGATGTTCGTTCAGCGCGGCCAGGTAACCACGACGCAGCGCCGGCGGATCCAGACCGAGCTTGCCTTCCCCTTCCATTCCCAGAAAGTCTGAAGGCGTGCGAAACGGAAACGTTCGTTCAGCTGGATCGAGCGTCTGAAATATCAACAAATCGTGGCGGCGATGCTGCACGCGGGCAAAACACCGCTCGATGCTCTCCGGATCATCAAACAGGTCGCTGATCAAAACGATCATGCTGTGTTGCGTCAATTTGGCGAGCACCTCATCAAACAGTCGCGCAATGTCAGTCGAGCGCGGCGAGGTGGTCATCCCTTCTGGCGGCCGTTCGGTCGCAAGTGTTTCCGCAACCGCGTGGGCGTGGTCGCGCGTGTTGCTCATGCGCGTGGTCGTGTTGATGTGGTCTGCAAACACGACCAGACCCACACGGTCCTGCTGCTGTGTGGCCAGGTAAGTCAATGCTGCGGCAGTCGTGGCGGCATGGTCGTACTTGGACCATCGTCGATCTGTCTGCTCAACCGAGCTGTAGCCCATGGAACTGGAACAGTCGACCATCAACACCAGATCCAAGTTGGTTTCCTGCTGATACTGCTTGAGGTAAAGCTTGTCAGTGCGCCCAAAGACTTTCCAGTCCAGATGGCGAATGTCATCGCCTGGCGCATACTGGCGATGCTGCGCAAACTCGACCGAGAACCCCTGGTAAGGCGAACGGTGCATGCCAGTCATCACGCCCTCGACCACCATGCGGGCGCGCAGGTCCAGTGCGCCGACAGTGGCCAGCGTGGCGGGATCCAGATAGCTATGCGATGGCGCGGCCGTCAACGCGGTCGCCCCTCCTTCCGTGGTTTAGCGAATCACAGCAGCCATATCGGCGTCGGCCGTCACGTTTGCGTCGACCGATTCCACCAGACGATCGATAATGTCATCGCTCGTCAGGCCGTCTGCTTCTGCGTTGTAGTTGGTAATGATGCGATGGCGCAGCACCGGGTGGACAACCGCGCGAATGTCGTCAATTGTCACGTGCGTACGTCCCTGCAACACGGCTCGAGCCTTGCCGGCCAGAATCAGATACTGACTGGCGCGCGGACCTGCGCCCCAGGACACATACTGCTGTACAAATTCCGGACGGTCATCCAACTCACCGCGCTTGGGCACGCGCGTGGCGCGCACCAGTTGCAGCGCGAACAGAATCACATGATCCGCCACCGGCACCTCGCGCACCAGATCCTGTATCTGTAAGACACGATCTCCTTCAAGCACATGATCGACTGTGACAGACCGCCGAGCGGTCGTGCGCTTAACGATTTCCAGTTCTTCATCCTGTTCCGGGTATTCAACCTGAATCATGAACATGAAACGGTCGAGCTGCGCTTCAGGCAGCGGGTAAGTGCCTTCCTGCTCGATCGGGTTCTGAGTCGCCAATACAAAAAACGGTTGAGGCAATGCATGACGATAACCCGCCGCGGTGACTTGGTGTTCCTGCATGGCTTCAAGCAGCGCTGCTTGTGTCTTGGGCGGGGTCCGATTGATTTCGTCCGCCAGAATCACGTTGGCGAAAACAGGCCCCTTCACGAATCGCAACTCGCGCTTGCCGGTGGCTCGGTCTTCTTCGATCACTTCCGTGCCGGTAATGTCAGACGGCATCAGGTCAGGCGTGAACTGGATGCGCGAGAACTGCAGACTCAATGTCCGCGAAATGGTTGAGATCAACAGCGTCTTGGCCAACCCGGGCACGCCGACCAATACGGCATGGCCGCGGCACAGTAATGCCATCAGCAATTGCTCGACCACTTCACGCTGTCCGACCACCACCTTGCCGATTTCCGCCTGAAGCCGCTCGGACGTCTGGCGGATCGTACGGATCAATTCCTCCGGAGCATTGGATTCGGCGTCTGGCTGGTTGTCAGTCATAAATGCGTTCCCTGATAGTGCGTTGTCGATACGACTTGATACAGCCCAAAGTATAGCTGCCTTTGCGGTTACAATCGCGTAACAATGCCGGAATTACCCGAGGTACACACTGTTGCCAAGTCCCTTGAGCCGCTGCTGGTGGGCCGGACCGTCCGTCATGTGAAAGTTCAGCGTCGTGATATTGTGACGGGCAAAGCATCACAGAACGCTTTGTTAGCAAATCAGACGGTTGATCGAATCCTTCGACACGGCAAGCAGCTGGCGATCGTTTCTGATGCCGGAAAATGTGTCTGCGTCCATCTGGGTATGTCCGGATCCGTTCTGGCCAATCCTGCTGAAACGACCACCCACGCCCATATCGTCTGGCATATGACAAATGACGATCGAATTGTTTATCGCGATCCGCGGCGGTTCGGCGGGTTATGGACATATGACACCCTTGAACAGCTTCAGGCAGACCGCTGGGACAAACTGGGACCCGATGCGTTAACTGTTCAGACAGATCAATTGTGGCAGAAGTTCAGAGCCACACGTCGAGCGATTAAAGCAATCCTGCTGGATCAGCATGTGGTGGCGGGTCTGGGCAATATCTATGTGGACGAACTGCTGTTTCGGTCACGGATTCATCCGATGCGTCCCGCTGATTCGCTCAGGCGGGCTGTGTGCGAGCAGATGATCGAACACATGCAATCGGTCCTGCAGGAAGCGATCAACGCAAGAGGCTCCACCCTACGGGATTACGTGGACAGTAGAGGCCAGGACGGTGGGTTTCAGTTGAGTCATCAGGTCTATGGACGTGCCGGTGAGCCGTGCGTGAACTGCGGGAAGCGTTTAAGCAGCAGTCTGGTGGGCGGAAGGACAACCGTATGGTGCGGCAAATGTCAGCGCCAGAGACGACTTATTAATAGAAGTAGATATAAATAATCTTCTTCTTAGTAGTCCCGCTGGCGGTTTGTGAAGATGCATATTGAAAATGCGCATAACTGAATTTATTACAGTTGCTTACGCTGGTAATAGTGGCGTGGACAACCTGTCAGATAACTGATGGGTTCGATCTGCCGGTTTGGCGAATTGTTGTCAGATGATGAATTTGGACATTACTGGACCGTGCATCTGTCGGTTTTGAATGTTTGAATTGATCATGCAAGTAGCAGAATTGGTAAGTTGTCCACAGCGTGTACAGGGTCGAGCCGACAGGAAGAAGGCGATGCACCTGGCAGATGGATATGTGGAATTTGGTCCGGGCCGGCGAATCCATTATTTGCGTGGCGGCGAAGGTGAACCGGTAGTGTTCCTTCCCGGTAACGGCTGCTCAGTTGAAGACTTCCGACCGGTGATGGAAGTCCTCATGTCGCGCTATGACGTGCTGGGGATTGATTTACCCGGTCGAGAGCCGACGGAATGGCCGGACGTGTACTTTGACTTCATGTCCGATCTGCCGTCCGTGCTGGACTGGGTGCTTTCGGTGCTTGAAATTGGACCGCATGTGATGGTCGGCCACAGTGCCGGTGGTATGGCTGCGCTGCAACATGCCCGTCGCCACGGCGCGCGCGTTCGTGCGTTGTCGCTGATGGAAGGATTTGTGAATCTCGATCGTCATCACCAGACGGTTGCCAAAGGCAGCGCGCGTGCTATGCGCATGCCGGAGCCGCTGCAGGCGGCGTTCGAACAACGCCGCTCAGCAAATGCCCAGTGGCTTAATGATCATCCACGGTTTCGTGAATCATTCTCGCGCAGCCAGCAGATGCATGATATGGAGCCTTGGATGGAAGAACTGAAAATGCCGATTCAGGTCTTCATAGGCGACATGGGCCAGCTGCTGCCGCGCCTTGATGATCTGGAATCATGGCGCCACCAGCTCGGCATGAACGGCGTGAAGGACCTTGAGGTTGTACTCGTGCCCAAGGCCGGTCACTGGATGATGCTCGACGACTTCGAGATGGTAGGCCAACAGCTGCTCGCGTTTGTGGAGCAGGTGCATGCGTACGGTCAAAGCTGAAACTGTCGTAATCACAGTCCTGACTTGCCGAGTTCATAAATTGATTCGGCATCGAAGATTTGATTGTTGGCTTCGAACAATGCGGCAATTGCAGCCTTGTGAATCTTCATCTTGGTGCCACCCACGCCGATAGCGCCGTAGCAGATCACGCCATCACGGTCAGTGGCTTTGTCCATGACTTCCACGTTTTCAATGCCAGCAGGTGGCACGGCATTCAAGTCGATCATGACGCGCAGCGCATCGTATTCTTTCCGTGCTGCTGCTGACAGCAACTGGACACCGGCGGCGCCTGCGGTGATGACCAGTTGACATCCTTGTAACGCTTCGAGCGCGCTTGCATCATCACTGACCTGCGCGCCGGTTACTTTGTCACTGTTGATTCGTGCCGCGGCTTCCTGGGCGCGCTCAAGTTTGCGGCTGGCGAGTTTGACCGTTGCGCCTTCACCGGCCAACAGTCGAGCTGCACGCTGGCCGACCGGCCCGGTGCCGCCAAGAACCAGCGCAGTGGTTTGGGCAAGATCGAGATGTTTGCCGGCCGCCAAGACTGCTGCTGCTGCCGTTGTGTTGGCGCCATTCGCGTCCAGCATGACGGAAACAGAGAGCGGCCCAAAAAAGGTTCCTGACACCTTTTCCAGGATTGCTTCGCCGGCCGAGACATCGCTGCCACCGATGAAGATGGCAGTGGATTGAAGGTCGTCCGGGCCGCGTGTGAACATCGCGCCGTGAACGAGCCCCTCAACTTGCTCGAGCTTGACATTGCCATACGAAAATAGATGGTCCACGTTGGCGTCAACCGCGACGACACGGTCAAACACGCTTGGATGCTCGTCTGTGTCCAACTGAATGAGAATTTTCTGTTTCATGCGCACAGAATAGGGAACTTCGATAAATGTTCAAAAGCGGATTTGTTGATCGAGAAACGGTTCCTACATGCGCTCGATGGCTTGGCGCGTTCGTTCTACCAGTTCGGCCAGCGGCAACAGTTGGCCATTGGTGGGGTTTTGCACCACGTGGCCGTCTTTTAACTGTTTTTCCACACGTTGGGCCGCAGTAATCACGGTCGAGTGACCGGCGCGCTTTAACGCCGCACCGATTTCCGGATAGCTCATGCTGGTCATCTGTCTTGTCAGGTGAACGACGACGGAGCGCGCCAACACCGCATCGCGATGACGACTCGAACTGAAAACACGTTCCGATTCCATGCAGAGCGTCCGGCAGACGCCTTGCAGAACATCGTCAAACTTCACGACCCTGCGAGGCGGCGCCTGCACGTCCGCGCTAAACAGACGATTGACCAGAATTGGCCCAATGACGTCGTGTTTGTCCGGGCTGAGTTGCGACAATGCGTAGAGTTTGGTCAGCGCGCCTTCGATCTCGCGGATCGAACGGATGCATCGCGCGGCAAGCAGTTGCACTGCCGCGTCGTTGACCAACATGCCCCGGCGCTGCGCGAGTGAACGAATGATGCGCTGGCGCGTGTTGCTGTCCGGTTCATGAATCTGCACCACCATGCCGCGAACGCATCGGCTTGTCAGTGCCTCGCTGAATTGTTCGATCTGTCGCGGGTGGTTGTCATTGGCCAGCACGACGCGCGCGCCGCGCAGTTCCAGTGCGTCAAAGCAGTGAAGAAACTCACGCTGTGTTGCCTGCTTGTTGGCGATGAAGTTGATGTCATCAATGGCCAGCAGATCCAGCCGACGGATGCGTTTTCTAAAAGCATCAATCCGATTGTTGCGCACCGCTGCGAGGAATTCATTGGTGAAGTGTTCGCCGGTGACATACATCACCTGAGCGTCTGGCTGCTGCTTCTGAACCTGCTTGCAGATGCCCTGCAGCAGATGCGTCTTACCCAGGCCGCATCCACCGTGGAGAAAGACGGTACGGCAGCCGTGACTTTCATCATCCATCAGATTGTGTGCTGCGGCAAAGGCCAATTCGTTGCTTGGCCCAACGATAAAGCTGGCTAGGTCGTGCCGCAGTGTCATGCCACTGCTCTTACGGCGCGGGGCTTTGCGAACGATTTCGCGCGGAGCCGGCTTGGTCGTCGCAGCCGATGCCTCCTGTGATTCAAACGCTTCCGGGGTAATGCAGAAGTTCAGATCGACCTGCTCGCCGACTTCATGGACCACCGCGGCGCGTAAGTCGCGCTCCAATCCTCGTCCCATGCGGTCAGCCACAAAGCGGTTGGCCACCTGCACGTCCACGCGGCGCGGGTCGCCGTCATGGAATTGCAGTTTTGCCGACCGCGGGAAAAACATTCGGTATCGCCATTGGCCGACGGAATCAGCCAGGCGTTTGGCAATACGTGCGCAAACGATATCTGCGGAAGAGGTCGCGCTCACGATCTCTCCTGTACTAAGCTATGGTCATCACACAAGCTGATGACAGTTATTCAAAATAAACCGTTGGGTCGGTGGCCGGGCCCAACACAGAGAGGTTCCATCCCGTTGCCGATCCATTGACCCTGTTCGCCCTTACCAACCGGATGAATGATGACAGCCATGAACCGGGGCGACGTTTGGTTTGAATCGAGGCAGCAGTCCCTTGCCACTGATGAGCAGATTAAATTTCTGTTGGCGTTCCTTCAAGCGGCATTCGCGCGACGTTCGGGTCAGATCGTTTCAATAACTTTAAAAAATAAGCAGTTGAGCGCGAAAAGTTTTTTTATCCACCGGGCATGTGGAAACAAGTTGAACATTGTGGAAAAGGAATCGTGTTTGACATGCAAATTGATTTGTCTCCGCGCGCGACCTTTTGTCATTGCGCAGAATGGGCGTTTTTCCCTTGTTTTTAAGATATTTTACGCTGCTCGCGATGCGCATGTGTTTGCAAAGCGCGCGCGATGTGCGATGATTCACGCGCGCCTATTACTTTCTTTATAGTGATGAGAAACTTCTCATGACAACATTTCGCGTCGCTGCTTCACAACAGCCGGTACACAACGATGACATCAACGCAAACGTCATCGCGATTCGCGATGCAATTGACTTTGCGCACGATCAGCATGCGGATGTCCTGTTGACGCCTGAGGGCTCGTTAAGCGGCTACAAGCCTGATATTGATCAAAAGGCGACAGAAACGGCACTGGTTGACGTTACGGGTTATGCCAAAGATAAAGCGGTTGGTCTGGCGTTGGGCACCTGCTTTATCGAGCCGGAGGACGGCCAGTGCTATAACCAGCTGCGCATTTATGAGCCTGACGGCTCTTATCTGGGTTTTCACGCCAAGACGCTGCGTTGCGGCACGATGGAAACGTCGCCGGTCGGTGAGATCAATCATTATGCGGTCAAGCCGCTGCGCACTTTCACATTTCGGAGCCGGAGTGGGCCTGTCACCATTGGCGGATTGATCTGTAACGACATGTGGGCTAACCCGATGTGTACCCCCATGCCGGATCCTCATCTGTCTCAGCAGTTGTCACAGATGGGCGCGAAAGTGATCCTGCATGCGGTGAACGGCGGCTCTCGTGGGGACGGCGACAATGCCGTAGTAGCCCGCATGTACCATGAAGCGAACCTGCGCATGCGAGCCCGGGCCGGACAGGTCTGGATTGTTTCAGCGGATAACAGCTTGCCGGAATCGCTGAAGACCGCTGCGCCCAGTGGTGTCATTAACCCTGAAGGTGAATACGTGAATCGGCCGGGCCTGGTGGGTACGCAGCATTTTGCGAGTGAAATTGCGATGTGATTCGTCAGATAATCTGATCGTCCCTGTCCTAAATATAGATTTGCCAAGCCAATACAACGTTTTTAAGAGATATTGTTTTTTGTTATTGAGCGTCATATCCCGGCATCACATTCCTCTTTGTTGCAGACTTTCAGTAAACGTTAGAAGTTGCAGTAAATTGTTGATATGACACTGCATAGCTGGATCGGCCACCGTCACAGGCCGACCGGACTAATGTTCTCTCGAACGCCACCATTTCTTCTTTTTTAATCGGGGGAAGATAATTTTCTAGACAATATAGTCGGTTATCGCGTAATATTTACGAACACATTAGCTTGGAGATCGCACATGAAAACGGTTCATCAGCCCCGCCTCGCCGCTTTTACGTTGATTGAACTGCTTGTTGTTATCTCAATCATTTCAGTGCTGATCGCGTTATTGCTTCCGGCGCTGGCGAATGCTCGGGAGTCGGCCAAGACCATTCAGTGCCTTACCAATGCCAGGACGTATCACACGTCATTTCGTTTGTATCTGGATGACCACGCCGGTGTGCTCGGTTACTACGTTATCCCGGCAACGCTCAAGAGTAGAGGCTATATGCCAAAGGGACCTGGCGGCGGTGCTGAAACCTACTGGGGTTACCGTCAGGCACACACGATCCACGTTTGTCCGTCGCAGGAAGCCAATTATCCGGCCGGTCAGAACAGGCGATGGGACCCGGACTCGGCCAATTGGGCAACCACTGCCTGGGAAGGCAGCAACTACGGCATCAATCAGTTTCTTGGCAAGAATCCGTACGGCCAGACAACCTACTACACGCGCGATTTGATCAATGCATACGGCTGGCAGTCCACGGTACCGGATCTGATCCGATCGCCGGCCGACTTTGTCTTTGCTGGTGATCGCCCGACGCACAACGCCGGCGGCAACAGTCAACGGATTTATCTGCGCATGCAGGGCACCGAGTTCGGCTCACCAGGTCTGGGAATGAACCACGGTGTTGAAAACAACCTCGGCAATCTCGTCTGGCTCGATGGCCACGGACAGACCGTTGATCTGGCGTATCACAACGACATCCTGCACGGCTCACAGAAGCTGGCCTACTGGCGCGGCGATTGATACGAATTTGGATTGACAGTTCGAATCTTTGGTAGCCGGATCGCGACGCGATCCAGGTAGATTTGCTGTGACGTGTGACAACGACAACCACTAGGGCTGCGTCGCAGCCCGGCTACGATACCGATCTCACTTGAATCTCATGCGGAACGTATTCGACTACTGCTGCATCGAATCAATAAATTCGTTCGCTTCAGCAATCGAATTTTCCATGTCCTTGATCAGGTCAGCCACATCGGTTTCGAGCGATACAGCTGTGTCTTGAAGCGAAGCAATCGCCTGGGCGTTCAGATTGTGCTTTAAATACAGGACCTGATCACGAAATGCGGACAGTACAGGGTCCATCTTCTGTTCTGCCCGTTCCATGGCGCTCACCAACTGGTTGTAGTTAACGCGCGTTTGCTGCAGTTGAACTTCACTGGCCCGGCGCAGTTTACTGCTGGTGTACTGTTCCAATTCATCCTGCCATTCCTTGAAGAGCGCTTCGCCAACGTCTTTGACGTCCTTGATGCGGTTACGCACGGCATTCGCGCGTGATTCGCAGCGGTCTAGATCGCCTTTGAGCTTGCTGTACTTTGCTTCCAGCTCGCCGGCATCGACCTCCACAACAGCCTGGAATCGTTCAAGGGCGGACTGGAACTGTTCCTTGGCTTTTTCCTGATCGTCGCGCGCGTCTTCCACGCGGTCGACCAGCACGTCGCGCTTATGCACGCCGAACTGTTCGAGCGTGGCGTAGTACATGGACGAGCAGCCGGTGATGAACAGGCTCAGGGCAATCAGTAACAGGGCGGTGTACTTTGTCGTCGGTTGTGCGAACATGGTCAGTTCCTTCCGTGTGTTGATGTACCGATTGGGCACGGATGCAGGATACCGACACGGCTCGTCGCCGTCACGTCATCTTCCAGATGTTGAAATGAATAGGGGTGGTTACGGGTGGCCGATTTCCATGTGCTTTTTGATGTCGCTCTGCGACCAGGCACGGTTGAAAATGGCGACCTCGTCGATCACGCCGTCGAGCGCTTTTGTACCGCCGCCGACCGGCTGGTTGCCGATGGCTGCGGTGATGGTCTCGTCCGCATCCAGCGGTCCGGAATGACTACGCGAGCCGACCAGTTCGCCATCCTGGAAAAGATACATCTTGCTGCCATCGTAAACTGCCGCGGCATGCACCCATTGGCCAAGCAGGATCTCGCCGCCGCTGGCCGTAAGACGTTTGACGGACCCGCCGGCTTGAAGCCGAAAACGCAGCCGGTATTTACTGCTGGATCGTTTGGTGCTGAGCATCCAGAAGTGATCGCTGTTTCCGGTGCCGGTTGCCTTGGAAACAATTCGAGCGTCATCCCGGTCCCACTCGTTTACTTTGAACCAGGCAAGGATGGTCAGTTGGTTGAACGACGTTTCGTGGCCTTGGACGTCCGGCGTGCCAATCGCGACTTGATCAAGACTGCTACTTCCGGTGAATTGCACTCCTTTTCGCATGGGCCAGCGGCCCTCTTCCCAACTGGCATCGCCGATCAGGGCACCGTTGTAATCCTCCGGATTGTAACTGCGGTAACCTTGAGGATTTAGTGCCTGGTTGACCGTCGCGCTGCCCTCCGCTTCGAACAGGGGGTAGTAGAGCACCAGGTCCGGGTCAATCGAGAGATTCTTGGCATACGCCATCCAACGGACGTGACGCGACGACAATCGAGCCCGTCCCATAGTCGGCAATGACAATGCCAATAACACCGTGATGATGGAGATCACCACCAGCAGTTCGACAATTGAAAAACCCGGGCGGTCCGAAACCGCCATCACACGAATCGTGCCGCTTCGTTTCGCTGACATGCCTGCTCCCACCGAATGTGGTTGTTCCCCATTCGTTTATGAACGACGTTCACTCTGCCGCAAATTCGCGCAGACCCCACCGCGCGATCGTGAACGCTGTACCATCCCCATATCCCTTTTTTCGGCCGAATACGGGATTTTCTGCATTGGAATTATGTGAATGAACGAGATTCAGCGTTGATTGTGAATTGTGTTCGTTTTAAGTGAACGTCGTTCACTACTACCGCCATGCGCTACAGGACTTATAGATGGTGTAATTGTTGCAAACGGTACATTCGACAAAACTGAAACAGCCGCACGAACGGTGTTCATGCGGCTGTCAGCGTACTTTTTGTGTTGATTCCTGTTTTTTCTTCGGGCTCGCCGACGCGGCTTAATGCCAGCCATCTGGCAGATCGAACGTACTTCGGTACCTGAAGTCCACGCGGTTGTTGTAACGATTGGCGTCGTCAATCTTGCCGTCGGGGTCGATCTCGATGACGAACTCACCCCAGGCGTTGCAGTTGATGTTCTTGACCTCCACGATGGCAAAGCGCGGCTTCAGGTCCAGTGGGGCTTCGATCGGGCCGGTGCGCACCTCGCCGTTGATGACCACTTTGCCGCTACGTTTGTCCGTCACGCGCACCAGCACATCGTCCACAGGCTTGCGACCGATGTTGTGGACCTTGATGACCAGATGGTCGCCATAACTCAACTCACAGGTGTCAAAGCTGATCGCCGGGTCCGGCCGGTCGAAGTTGAGCCGCTCAACTTTAACTGGTGTGACGGTCAGCAACGTGCCCTGCCTGGCAGGGATGGTCAGGTCGATCGTTGCACCGCGATCGAGCTTCATTTGTTTTTGCCAGATGTTGCCTTCCGGCTTGCCGTCATTGTTCTTGTCGTTGGCGAGCGTGACCTTGAAAGTGCCATTGCACCGCCACGCCCGGAGCGTCATATCGTGCGGCTTGTCAGTAAACGCATAGAAACGGACCGCAAAGCGGTTCTCAAGATTGTCCGTGACCAGCGAGGCAACGTCATTGGCGCCCTTTTCAAAGCTGATCGCATGCATCGGCCACATGTTGCCGCTTGATCCGCGGTTGGCCGGCGTGGCGCCGATACGCGATCGAATCAGCCCGCCGCGCGGCAGCGGGTTGCGATCCATAGAAGGCATGGCTTCACTGTTAAGCCAGTCGTGGCTGTAGAACCATTCAACCACGCGCTTGTAGGAGTCGACCAGGAACCGCTCGTCGCCGGTGACTTTCCAGTCGAACCAATGCTGTTCTGTGTTCTTCGAACCCCAGTAATGCATGATGGGTTTCTGCGGTTCGTATTCGTTTGTAAGCAGTTTGCGCTGTTTGTCCGTCAGTTCAACGACATTTAGTGCCTGGTTGTGACCGGCGCGGTTCGGTCCGTAACGCCGATTGGGCTTTTTATTCAATGTTTCGGAAAATTTCTTGCGCGCCAGTTCCCAGTCTGTGGTGAATGCCAGTGCGCCGCCAAAGATGGTTCCCGGATTGCCGGCCGGATCCTGACCCAAGCCACGCATGTACTTGCTGGCCAGCGGATGGTCGTTGTACCAGATCAGATACGCCAGCGGCACGAGTGGAATCTTGAAGCGCTGTCCCTGTTCCCAGTTGTAGGCAAAGGCACCTTCCGTCCATACACCGCGCGGGCCGAGGAAATCGCCTTTGAAACTGTATTCGCCATCGCCTTTTTCATTGACCCAGTACGGAAAGTGGCTCGCCGACTGCATGGCCCAACTGTACGCAACCGGGTCGCCGTACTCGATGAGCAGTCGCATACCCAGATTGCTCGAGCCTTCTTCCGAGTAGTGGCTGGAATCCTGATGGTATGTGCCGACGCCTTCCAACAGTTGGTAATTCCACAAGCCGTACCAGTATTTGCGCATGGCTTTGTGGATCTTTCGTTCGTCGTCCATGCAGAGCATGTAACCCATCCAGTTTTCGACGTGCGTTGAGTCGTCGTTCCAGATGCCGCCGAACTCGCCGGTCCAGATTTGTCTTTCGTCGATCATCCAATGCAGGTGTTTGCGGTGGCGGTCCACTGCCTGCATCTGCCAGAACGCCCAGTCCGGCGCGCCGGTGTCGTTCTTGATCTCCGGCATCACGATCTTTTCCACCTTGACACCCATGATGCCGCCAGTGCGCGTATCGACGCGCTCCCACATCTGACGCACTTTCATTCGATCCGGCGCGAAGTGACCGAGCCAGACCAACGGCACCATGATGCGTGGATCGCCATACAGGTGGCCTTCCATGCGCTCGGCGTACGCTTCACGCATCCATTCGACCTGATCGTCGGCCGCTTTCTCGACAATGGTTTCTTTGGGTGCGGTGATCAGCCGAACGGCACTGCCCTTGTCACCAAGCAACCAGGTCGCATCGTTTGCGGCTGTCACCTTGATACCGAAGGCTATGCCCGGCACGATGTTGATGTCTGTGTCCGAGTATTTGCCGTCCTTGAGATATTTGCGGTACTTGCGTTCAGGCATGTTGATGACCGGCCGGCCGTACATGCTGACGGTGTACTTCTGTGGGCCCGCGCCCTTCGGCTGTAACACGACGTGGCTTAGCAACCAGACGCGTTGCGGATCAACCGGCTCGGTAACTTCCACATGGACGGGCGTGGGTTTGGTCAAACCTTCGACCACCAGTTCGACTTCGATCCCGATGTAGCCTTTTGCACCCGCGTGTGGCGCGGTGAAAGCCTGAAACCCGCCAAACGCTGGTGTTTTAAGTTTGTGTGACTTTGCTGAGTCCTTCATCGCGTTGACCGGATTCCAGTGGCGACGCGGTGTCTGGCCCTTGACGACGTTGCCCAGTTCGCCTTCCGGGAATTCATCTGCGATCGCCAGTTGATAAGACTCGACATTGTTTCCCGTAGCGGGTTTCGCAGGTTCAACACGATAAAAATCAATATGTCCCATCTGGCCGTACGCGCGTTCCAGTACCAGCTGTGTGTCCGTGAGCTTCCCGGGTAGTTTTTCGTGCCAGAACATGGCATGCGGAATATCAAACGTTGCAAGCGCTTCTGGTTGGCTGTCGGTCGCGTGAACCAGACGCCCGACGAAATTTCTGTGAGAGAAGATACGCACATGGTCGTAGTCTTGATTCTCGTCTAAGGCGATTTCCAACTTCTGCCCACGCGTGGAGGCCCCGTATTTAAACGATGGCCACGTGGAATTGAGTAACCCTTCGTACGGGTAGGCAACCGGCCGTTTGGCATCGACACAGCTGTTGATGCGCGCGAATGTCAGCTTGATCGGTGAATCAGGTGATACGGTCGGCAGTTTGCCCACGTTCGGCTCATTCCAGCCGAATCGTGCCAGTTCGCGATCGCGCCGCTCGGCCGGGGACGATATGGGGATGGCGGTACCGGTGGCCTTCTGCCCGTTTGCCAGTTGAGCGATCTGCTTGGCAGTCAGTGGCTCGGCGTAGACATACACCTCGTCCAGCGGTCCGGCCAGAGAAAGACGCCGCGGCAGGTGGTTCCACTGCCAGCGATGTTCGCCCCAGTTCGAGAAAATCTCCTTGCCATCCTCGTAGACGCGGACGCCTTCGTCCCGATCCCACACGGCTGCCAGATGATGCCATTGCCCGGCTTTCCAGCGCCCGAAAATGCTCGGCAGGACCATGGGCGGTGAATAATTACCCACATCAAACAGGTTGAACAGAAATTCCTGCTTGCGCGTTTGAAACATCAGCAGCATCGACCAGTAGCCGGCATCGCGATCGGTGGTGACGCCGCCCAATCCGCCCCATTCCCGCTCGCGCGGCTCCTTGGCGGACTGCACGTGGAAGGCCAGCGTGCCACGTTCCATATTGACGATGCCCAGCGGATCAACTTCCAATCGGCTGCCTGCCTTGCCCACCGGACCGTCTGTCTTGCCGTTATCGAATCCTTCATAGAAGGTTGGGGTCGGATCGGCCTGCAGTGACTGAACGCCGATCAGGCCGCATAGCATTGCGACGGACAGAAGACAGTAGCGCATATGGACGCTCCTTTGTGGCGACATAACGTCGGCTTGAGATGATCGGGGTTAGATGAGCAAGAAATTCCACCAGTTGAAACAGCTAAAAGAGTATATCCCCAGGTTACGGCGATCAGTGCCACAATGGGTGCGATATCTCAATTTGGGATCGCGTTTTAGTGAGTTTGGGTACCAGATGTTGGTGACTGTGCGGGCGGAGGTTCTTAAGAATCTCAGCCGCAGGAGTGCGATGTAGCGCCCTTGTTTTATCCCGTTCCGCGCCCCTACACATGTTTTCAACGAAATGATGACCAATCCTGAGAAATCCGGGGGGCCGAGTTGCCCGAAATATAGCGTTTCACTATCCTAATCGCCCCTCTGACGGTGGGTTGGAGGCCGTGCATCACGGTATTTTGTTAACGAGTCACACGATATAAAGGTTTGCCGAAATGGCCACAGCAGGTGTGATCAGTCAGGTGATTGGTTCGACATTCGACGCTCGCTTTCCAGAAGACGATCTTCCGGAGATTTACAACGCGGTAACCGTCGATTTTGAAGTCGAAGGTGAAAGCAAAACATTGACCGGCGAAGTGCAGCAGCATCTCGGCGGCGGACAGGTGCGAGCCGTCGCGCTCGGATCAACAGACGGCCTGACGCGCGGCATGTCATGCGTTGACACTGGGTCTGCTGTGTCAGTACCCGTCGGCGAAGGTGTGCTTGGCCGCGTGTTCAATCTGCTGGGCGCACCGATCGATGGTCGCGGCGACTTGGACGTTCAAGCGCGTAAGCCGATTCATCGCAAGCCGCCGGAGTTTGTTGACCTGAACCCGAAGACGGAAATTCTCGAAACGGGTATTAAGGTTGTCGACCTGCTCTGCCCGTTTGTGCGTGGCGGTAAGATCGGCCTGTTCGGCGGTGCCGGTGTCGGCAAGACCGTCATCATTCAGGAAATGATCGCCCGCGTAGCCCGTGAGTTCGGTGGCTACTCCGTGTTCTGCGGTGTGGGTGAACGAACCCGCGAAGGTAATGACCTCTGGCTGGAAATGTCAGAAGCCGAGTACACCGACGCGGAAGGCCAGACCGCACACGTTATTGATAAGGTCGCCATGGTGTTCGGCCAGATGAACGAACCGCCGGGCGCGCGTCTTCGCGTTGCGCTGTCCGGCCTGACCATGGCTGAAGAGTTCCGTGACGCTTCCGGTAAGGAAACGCTCATCTTTGTTGACAACGTGTTCCGCTTCACACAGGCGGGCTCGGAAGTGTCCGCTCTGCTCGGCCGCATGCCGTCAGCTGTGGGTTATCAGCCGACGCTGTCCACGGAAATGGGTGAGCTTCAGGAACGCATTACCTCGACGGCCAAGGGTGCTATTACGTCGGTTCAGGCTATCTATGTGCCGGCTGACGACTTGACTGACCCCGCGCCGGCTACCGCGTTCAGCCACCTTGACGCGTTCGTCGTTCTGGAACGCAGCATTGCGGAAAAAGGTATTTTCCCGGCTGTGGATCCGTTGGCGTCAACGTCTCGTATTCTTGATCCGGGCATCATCGGCGAAGCGCACTACGCGGTTGCTCGCCAGGTGCAGACGATTCTCCAGCGATACAAGAGTCTGCAGGACATCATCGCCATTCTCGGTGTCGATGAACTGTCCGAAGAAGACAAGCTGGTTGTCGGTCGTGCCCGTAAGATTGAGCGCTTCCTGTCGCAGCCGTTCTTCGTCGCGGAAGTGTTCACCGGCTTCCCGGGCATTTATACCCCGCTGTCCGAGACGATCGACTCGTTCAAGCGCCTGTGTGAAGGTGAAGGCGACGACCTGCCGGAATCAGCTTTCATGTACGTCGGCACACTCGACGATGCGAAGGCCAAGGCAGAGAAGATGGCAGCCGAAGGTTAAAGCTTCAGCCAACACAACAATCAATAAAAAAAACCGCGTCACTACGGCGCGGTTTTTTATTTTGACTAGCCGCGAATGGACGCAAATAAACGAGAATGAAGAAACAGCTTTAGAAAGTAATAGTCGGATCGTGACGCGATCCCGGTAAGTTTGCTGTGACGCGCGACAACCACCACCGGGGCTGCGTCGCAGCCCGGCTAGGATAGTTCGATTCTTGAAGTGATTGTCTTGAATGAAAACTGTTTCGAAAAACAGTTCAACTTCTCAATGGTCTTATTCGCGTTTATTCGCGGCTATTTCAACCACTCATCCAAATGCGCCGCGACAAACTGATCATCAACCAGATGCGGATATGCTTTGCATACGCGTGTCAGCTCATCTGCTTGGCCGGGCGAGAGCACTTCATTCGGATTCAGACACCACGTCCCGGCCAGCAAACCCTGGCGATGCAGCACTTCGTGCATGCCGGGGATGCAGCCGTGGAAGTTGTGCGCTGGGTCGAACACCGCGGCATTCATGTCCGTCACCTGCCGGTTTAGCACATTGAATTCCTGAGAGATCGTGTCGGACTCGTTTGCCTTGTGGCAACGCTCGAGCAGTTCAACCGCGCTCTTGGTCCAGTAAGCCCAGTGTCCCAACAGGCCGCCGACGATGCGCTGCGAGACAACCTTGCCGTTGACTTCAAACTTCCAGTCACCAAGCAGGTCAGCGACGATGTTGTCGTCGTTGCCGGTGTAGAGCGCGATGCCGCCGGCGTCCGGGTTGTTCACGTCCATTGCTCGGCCGGCTTCTGCCACGGCACGCACCACGTCAATTGTCTGGAAACGATTAAACGGTGCCATCTTGATGGCTACGATGTTTTCGATTTCTGCAAAACGTGCCCAGAAACTGGCCGGCAGGATGCGCCCACCAACACTTGGCTGCAAGTAGAAGCCGACGATTGGAATGGTTTTGGCGACTGTCTTGCAGTGTTCGATCAGTTCGTCGTCGCCGGCATCGCGCATCGCGCCAAGGCTGAGCAGGCCCATGTCATAACCAAGTGACATCGCCAGTTCCGCTTCGCGCACGGCCTGTTCGGTATTGCCGCACACACCCGCGACCTTGATCAGTGTACGACCAGCCTTGCTCATTTCGTCGTGCGCCAGTTCCAGCACGGGTTTGAGCAGGTCGTGCTCGGGCTCGCGAATCTCAAACTGCGTGGAATGCACCCCAACCGCGATGCCACCGGCACCGGCAGCAATGTAATAGCGCGACAGCGCTCGCTGGCGACGTTCGTCCAGCTTGCAATTCGCGTCGAGCGCCAACGGGTGTGCAGGAATTACCACGCCGCTGCGCAGCTGGGACAGGACTTCCGGTGAGGGCATTGGATTGGACATATTTTCTCTGTGGCTTAGTGCTTCTGTAGTTCAGTGATTAAAACTTGCCGTCGCGCGCTTCAAAGTGGGTTGGCTTGTTCCACGTTCCGCCGCCGCCTTTGAGATATTCCGCGATGTACTTGACCATTTCATCGACGCCCAGTTCGGCGGCGCCAAGTGTATTCCAGCAGTAGTCGCCGTTGTTCAGTAGCGCTGTTTCTGCTTCCGTTCCGGTGAAGCTGACGTCCGTGCCGAGTGCTGCCGCGAGTTTTTCGCTCAGTTCGCGCACGGTCAGTTGCGGGCCGGACAGGTTCAACAGCTTCGGCGGCGAGTCAGCGATATCCAGGCACTTGATCGTGACGCGATTGCAATCACCTGCCCACACCACATTGACATAACCCTGTGTCACGTCGATTGGTGTGCCGGCCATGATCTGTGTGGCCAGATCGACTATCACGCCGTAGCGCGGCTCCTGCGCGTAGTTCAGGCGGATGGTGCAGACCTTGGTGCCATTGGCGCGGGAAAAGTATTCGAAGATCCGTTCGCGTCCAAGCACACTTTGCGCGTATTCACCGATCGGGCTTGGGTCGATATCTTCCGTTGCTCCACCGGTTTCGGGTTTCATGAACGGGTATACGTTGCCGCTGGAGAAGACCGCCAGTCGCGAGTCTTTCCAGCGCTGCGCGACCACGCCCGGGACGTAGGTATTGAGCAACCAGGTTGTTGCCTGCTGCCCGGATGCGGTACCGAACTTCTGGCCGGCCAGGTAGACGACGTGCGACGCATCGGGCAGGCTGCGCACAGCCTCCGCATCAGAGAGGTCACATTTAACGGTAGTGATGCCGTCATTTTCAAACATCTCACGCGACTTGGCATCGCTGAATCGCGAAACGGCCAGTACCTTGCGCGAGCTGCCGATCTGATCGAGGGCCCGTTTGGCGGTCAGCGCCAGGCCATGCCCGATCTTGCCGCCGGCCCCGAGCAGCAGCAGGTCTGATTCAAGGTCGGACAGTGTCTTACAGGTCCCCTCATCAGGCTCGCTGATATCCAGTAATAGTTGTTTTTCTTGGTCTGTCATAGGGCGGAATTCTAGCGAAACCGCTCCCTTCGTGCTGAGCTGCCAATCTGATGATTTCTACTTGCGCATACGACAACACCGCAGCCTTACCACGGTCGCGCAAACAGAACACTCCTTACAGACGGCAGCCGATGCTACGGAACGATTCGAAAGGAACGCCGGATTGTTGCGAGAAAGACTTTGAGCGAGGCTTAGCGGCGGTTGCTATAGCCACCTTCGCGCGGGGCACGTGGACGGGCCACGTTCACGGTTAACGGACGACCGTCAAAGTCTGTTCCGTTAAGCGCTTCGATGGCAGCGTTGCCTTGCGCTTCGTCTTCCATTTCGACGAAACCAAATCCGCGTGAGCGGCCGGTTTCGCGGTCGGTGATAATGCTTGCCTTGGCAACCGTGCCGTGCTCGGAGAACATCTGCTCCAAGTCCGCCTCGGTCGTCTTCCAAGGAAGATTGCCGACATAAATGTTAATCATCGAACCAACTCCAACCCCATAGGTCGTGCCGGATGTGACCGCGGGGCCCGATCCACGCCCGGTCAATCTGCTGTCAGCTCACGCGTGCTGCTGACCCGGATTGATAATCTGCAAGCTAAACAATATCCGCCAGATTGCTGCAATACAAGGGAATCTCGACGTTCCGGCCCGTCGCAAATGTGCTAAAACCACAAGAAATGAGAATTAGTAAGTATTCATATCGTAGAGTATTCCCTGATAGCCGGATTGCGGCGCAATCCAGGTAAGTCGCCGAACAACTATAAACTGCGCCCATGGGCATCTGCCTGCGGCGCATCGCGACGCGGCTAAGAACAGACAGAGTATGACGATACGATGATAAGACGAATGTCGCTGCTTAACTGAGAAGCTCTTCCAGCTCTTCGCGCGTCAGGTTGGCGAGCAGGTTGTTTTCTCCACCGACAATCGCGTCAGCCAGTTTTCGTTTCTTGCTTTGTAATTGCGCGATGCGCTGCTCGACCGTGTCGCTGCAGATCAGGCGATACGCGAAGACCGGCTGCGTCTGACCGATACGATGGGTTCGGTCGATGGCTTGCTGCTCCACAGCCGGATTCCACCACGGGTCGAGAATGAATACATACTCCGCCGCGGTAAGGTTCAGGCCCAGGCCGCCCGCCTTCAGGCTGATCAGGAATACAGAGCAGTCCGGATCGGACTGGAAGTGATCCACGCGGCGTTTTCGGTCGCGCGTCTGGCCATCCAGGTACTCGTACTTGATGCCCAGATCGTCCAGCCTTGTGCGAACCAGCGAAAGCATCTCCACGAACTGGCTGAAGACCAGTGCCTTGTGTCCCTCTTCGATCAACTCGACCAGCGAATCCGTGAGCGCTTCGAGCTTGGCGCTCGGCTCGCCGGCCCGTTTCTGGTCGATCAGACCTGGATGACAGGCCGCTTGGCGCAGTCGCAGCAGCGCTTCGAGCACCATGATCGCGGAGCCACCCAGACCGGTGCCGCTGGTGCCGGCTCGATTGAGCAGCGCCCCGCGGTAGTACTGGCGCAGTTCGTCGTACAGCTGACGCTGGGCCGGCTCCATCTCGCAGACGATGGTCTGTTCGGTTTTGGCCGGCAGGTCGGTCAGGACCTGTGTCTTTGTTCTTCGCAGGATGAACGGACGCAAAGCACTTGCTACCTGCACAGCCACCTGTGCTTGCTTTGGTGCCTCAACATCACGCACCGGGATCGCTGCGGAGCTGCCGGTGGTAACTGAAAGCTTGCCTTTTGCTGACTCTTCCTTGCTCTCGCCATTGCCGTTTGAACCATTGCTGCCGCGCACCAGGTTGGCAAATCGCGTTGACGAGCCGAGCATGCCCGGGTTGAGAAACTCGAAAATCGACCAGAGATCACCCAGATGATTCTCAACCGGCGTGCCGGTCAGGGCCAGACGATAGTTTGCATTCAGCAGGCGCGCCGCCTTGGCGGACTGGGATGAGGGATTCTTGATCGCCTGTGCTTCGTCCAGCACGACGTATTCAAAGGCATGGTGTTGTAGTTCAGCGATGTCGCGACGCATCAGGCCATACGACGTGATGATGATTTCATGATCTGAAAACGCCTCGCGCAACACCTCACGGTCGGCGCCGGAGTAGACCTGTACGCGGAGGTTTGGCGCGAAGCGTTCGGATTCATCTACCCAGTTGAACACCACTGAGCGTGGCGCGACGATCAGTGTGGGGCGGCGCTTGGCTTGGCCGTCTGTAACAGTTTGCTGTTCCGGAGAGCCGTTGGCGCTGTATGCCGTATCGAGCATGGCGAGCACCTGAACGGTTTTGCCCAGGCCCATGTCGTCGGCCAGAATGCCGCCCATGCCGAACCATCGCAGGAAGTTGAACCAGCCCAAGGCTTCTTCCTGATACGGGCGCAATGAGCCGTTAAACGATCCCAGAGGCGTGACGGGCTTGATACCGTCAAACTTCTTGAGTTGTTCGCGCGCCGCTTCGAATCGATCGTCCACGCTGACCAGTTCCTGCCGGCGCAGAAGCGTATCGAGCAGTGCGGCCTGCGAGCCCTTGAAACGAAGATGGTCATCTTCGAGTGCACCAATCGCCGTAAGCAGCCCATGCTCTTCGAGCCATTCCTGTGGTAGCAGGCCTTGGGTGCCGTCACCCAGATCGATCATTGTTCTGCCGGACCGGGCCGCGGCCAGAAGCTGCGGCAGGCCGATTTCGTAGTTGCCGTTGTCGGTCTGGAAACGAACGGTACCGCGCAGTTCGAACCAGTCCATGCCGCTTGTGACGCTCAGGCGCGGCGGACCGGACTGCCGGATCATTCGTTCGTCAGCGCGCACCTGCCAGCCGCGCGCCAACAGCTGGGCCACGATGCCGCCCATCTGCTTGGTGGTCATCGTGAGGACTTGGCCGTCGCCAGGGCTCTGGCGCAATCCGATGGTCAACAACCACAACAGGGCGTGGCGTTCAAACGATCGATCACGACGGATGAGTTTGGAATCATCCGCAATCGGTTCGATGGCATGGTCTGTTGTATCTGGTGGCGCTTGGTCGATGATCGTCGCAACGGTCGATGAAGGTGTCGTTTCCTCACCGTCCACAGTGGCTTCCTGTGACGCCGTTTCATTCTGTGTCTCTGGTGAAACGGCGTCATCAGCGGCCGACTCCGACGGCACGGCAACGCTTGACACAAATCGGCCCGCATCGGAGGGATTGACGACTGTGTCGCCGTAGGCAAACCGAACGACAGCGGTCAGTTGTCCGCGCGATTTGCCATTCCCATTGCCGCGCGTGGCATGGTCGGGGCTGTAAATGTCGATTGTCGGACGCGGTTTGATGCGCTGTTCATCCTTGCCGATCCCTTCCGGTAAATCGATCTCGGGCAGTTGCGTCAGCGTGTACAGCCGGTCGAGGAACCGAGGCACTTCTTCCAGCGGAATCTTCAGGTCCGATGCGCGCTCTTCGGTAAGATCGTCATGGAGCTGACCGATCCAGCGATACGCATTGCGGTCGTCAAATGGCGCGATGCGATCTTCGTTAATGACCAGCCCGTCCTGCCCACCCAGCAGCAGCACCGGCTCGTTGATTGGCACACGCTGGCCACGCCGACGAATCTCCAGCGACAGATCCAAAGTGGTCGGCGTATCCATGCCGAACAGCCACAGGACCCACGTATCATCTTCCAGATCGTCATCGCTTGACGGTCTGCGCGCGTCCCATTGCAGTTCGGCCAGTTCGTCATCGTATTCAATGAAGCATCGCCCGGTCTGGATCATTCGGTAAATGATCGTTCGACCGGCTCCGCTCTGAAGTCGGAATCGGCTGCGCGCACGATCAAAAATACCTGTTCGCGTGTCAACGCTGTCGTCCTCTTCCGCCCATGTCGCACCGAGGATCAGTGAGCACAACTCGCGATCCTCCGGCTCTGTCAGTTCGCTGACAACCTGGCTGTTGATACGCAGGCTGCGTGGCTTGCCCCAGCCGGAGGCTGTTGGCTGGCGCTGGCGCAGTTCGATCACCAGGCTCTGGCGGCGTTGCGACAGTTCTACGTCGAGGATGTAGCACACCTGGCGCTGAATCGGCATGGTGGCAAAGCTGTCACCGTCGTCCCCGGTCATGCGCAACAGATTGAGGGCGCGCATCCATTGTGGTTCGGATTGACGGGCAGTGCTGCTGCCGCCCGCGCGTTTCTTGGCCTTGGGTGGGCGCGGCCGAACATCACCGATGTCTTCAAAGCTATCGTCGTCACCAGTGGGCTTGGCGGACAGTTCGGAAAGGCTTGCCCAGATGTGACAGCAGTACGAGCCGGACGCGAATTGATCGCAGTCACAGCTGACCGTCGCGCCCAGAACATCGGGCCGAAAGCTGACAAGCTGTGCCTGCTCCCCTTCGGTTACTTCAAATCGAGCTAGTTCGCCATTCTCTGCGACCACGCGCCGGACCTGTCCTCCCTGGCAGAACGTTCGGCCTTGCTCGCGGTCCTGTCCCTGGAAATATGGCGTCCAGGCATTGAGCCAAGACATCCGCGCCCTCCGACATAAGTCTTGTAAACCATTCTTTGTCGGACGCGTCGGTCCGAACGGAATAGCTTAACATGCACCCATGGCACTGCAACTGATTGTGCTTGTATTTGCCGTAATCATTGAAAAAACCCGGTAAGTTGAGCATGATTATCCGGTTTGGATGCTCATCGGTTTTATATGAACAATCAACACCATTGAAATGGCGGGCAGACCCCGAATGGCTTAAAGAGTATGCTGTAGGCCCCGTGAATCTCCCCTCGGAGCGATTGATGAACTGCCGGAACCTTGCTCTGTGCATGTTGCTGTTGCTGGCCAACTACGCCCGAGGCGAGCACCAGAAACGCGACCTTAAGAATGCGGCGACGCTCCTTTACATCTCCTACAACAACAACACGCGCCCAGATTATTTTGTGGGTGCCGACCCGCAGAAAGGTTTTGACAACAAGGGCAACATCATCACCGGGGCGCGGCGAAACGGCTGTGCGGCTGAAAAACTGTTGTATCACCCGCAAGGCAACCTGAACGACCAGCGGGGCACGATTGCGTTTCATGCCCGTTTTGCGCCAGGGCAGCAGGATTTCCTGACGTTGCGCAGTACGCGGCCCACCGGCTCGCCAATGATGCAACTGCTGCTGACTGATGGCTACCTGCGCCCCTGGGTGTACGACCAGTCTGGTTTTGCCATTGGCTGGGACTACGATGCCCGGCAGATTGATCTGCGTCGCTGGCACCATATGGCGATCGTTTGGGACAGGGATTTCGGCAGCCGGTTTTTTATCGATGGCAAGGTTGTCAGCGGGGACTGGCCCAACGGCGGATGGTCTGGTGTGTTGACTCCCAATCAGATCGAGATTCATGCGCCTGAGGGTATTGACGAGTTGTATGTGTTCGGCCGGGCACTGACCGCTGAGCAGATCGCGGGACTAATGCGCGGCCGTCTGCCGGGTGAAACGTCCGAGGTGCCCATCAGGACGGTTGAGGTTGGCGAACACCAGTCATCTGGCCAGGCGGCCAACGACCAGACTTCCATCGCACCGACCGGCGCGATTCGTCGTGAGGGTAACCCCGGTGAATCGCCGCGATGGGTGCAAATGATCAAACAGTTGCGAGCGAAACGAGTCATCCCTCGATTCTCCAATCGGTGGATGATGCCGCCTGACATCTCCAGCTCATTCATGATTGATGTGATGGGCGTGTTGCACGGCGTTTCCGAATGTACTGATGCCACCAAGTGGCTCAGCTCTATTGATGGCGCCCGGTTTATTGATGCGTTCAGGAAAGACCCTGGATCGACCAACAAACGATTTGTCAGGGCGGCCATGTGGGCGTGGCAGACCGATCTTCCGGAACTTAAGGCGCGCGTGCAGCGGTTCGCGTCGCATTGCGCGGCATCTGATGTTGCCCCGGAGACGCGAGGCATCCAGCGCACCGCGGCCATTGTGGCCGGCCGGTTTGAGCCGGATGTTTCACTTTACCGTGATCCTGTGATATCCAACTATTTTCGCAGGTTCGTGCAAGAGGGAAGCCGGCGTGACCTGATCGCCGCGCTCGAACAATTGCAGGATGTCAAGAACCCCGAAGCGCTCAACGAAGCGCTCACATTGGTCCAGAATGGCGGCGAGTTTGGCAGCGATGGGGCTGGCCGCATGTTGTATGCCGCCGTTACCTGGCGCCGGCCGAATGAAGTCTTCTTTATCGTGAATCGCGCAGATTCATTGGGGCTGCATGTCACGGCTTTCAACACGTCATTCAGGAACCATCGCATCCAGATGCGCCCGTGGGGTCTTGCGTTTGGCGATTACCATCTGGCGATGGGTCCTGATGCGGATCGTGACGATCTGGTTGATTCGCTGGAGTTGTTCACGCTTGTCAAGAATCTTACGCGCGGCAAGTCAATTTCATTGGACCTGCCACCTGGCCAGAGTGTGATCGAATTGATTCAATCAGAGGCAAGCCCGACACCTCTGCATCAGATGCCTGATATGGTGGCGCTGCCTTACACACATCGGTCTGAACCGCCGAACGAATACGTCGGCGTCAGCGCCGCCAACCTTGGCGCTGGTGACGCAAAGCACGTCACGTTGCAGTTATTTGCCGACGGCAAGCTGCTTCGTGAGAAGTCAGTGATCACTCTGCCCGGCGCCACAGGTGAAGTGATTCAAGAGATTTCGCTTCGATTTAATAATCCCTCCGCGCTGCGATCCGAGCAGCTTTCCGTTCGAGTAAACTGTCGCCCTGTCGAAATAAGCACCGAGAACAACACAATGCGACAGGCAGTTCATTTAAAGCGGTAAAAGCGATCAGACATGTGAGAAGACGCGCGGCGAAGCAAATGCGTCCGCTAAAGTGCTCGGCGCAACACGACATTTCTGGGAACTTCAACTGACCGGTAACGGCAACCTCGCCACTGAGCTGAATGAGAAGGTGCTGACAGCGCTGAAGGAACTGCGTCCGAAGATGGTCTTCACGACCGCACTGACGGACTATCATCAGGAACATGTCGAACTGTCGCGCCAACTGCTGCCAATCATTCGTGGCTGTGGCAGAGCGGGAATCCACATGCCGGAGATATACGCTTACGACTCACACGACGGGCGTGATCCGGTGGAGTTGTACGTGGATATCACGGATGTGTACGAGAAGCACATGGAATCGCTTCGTTGCCATGCGACGTTTGCCAAGAAAGGGGTTTACCCGGAAGGTGAAAACACATTGACGCGCGTGAAGACGGGCCGGGCGATGGTTCTTGGCGCGAGCATGCCCCACCCGACGCGGCGCGCCCTGTTTGCCGAAGGCTATCGTATTGTCTGGGCCAACCCCACCGAAGTGTCAACGATTCGGCTGCTATTCCCGGAGCGGTTTTGCTATCGGCCGCAGACGTGGCTCACGTCGATGTGGTACACGTAGTTCGCGCATTATTCGGCGGTGACAAAATCCGGCTCCACTGCGGTTGTGCCTTCGGGTTGTGGGATGTGTCCGTTTAGAAGCGGGTCATCTGATTGTTGCATCCAGTCTGCCAGCTTGCCGCGCATCTGTGTGAGTATTTCCTTACAACGGGTGTCTTTGGCGAGGTTGTTATGTTCCTGTGGATCAAAGACCAGGTCGAAAAGTAATTCCGACTCATAAGGCTGTTGGTCGAGGCCGTGCTCAAGCATCCACTGTTTGCTGATGATGCCGGCACAGTTGCCCATCACCGGACGATCACGATCCAGGTAACGGCGGATGTACTTGTATCGCTCCGTGCGCACGCAGCGCATTGGCTCGTACGCGGAGTGGTAGTTCATTTCTGCAAAGCACGTGTCGCGCACCGTATCGCACTGCCCGTCCAACAGTGGAAGCAGGCTGCTGCCTTCGCACCATTCGCCCGCAGCTAGTCCCATCAGTTCGTGAAGCGTTGGTGTGACATCGATGTGTGAAACCATTGCATCACAGACATTGCCGGCATGTGCGCCATCCGGGAATCGCATGATCAGTGCGACGCTGATACCGTGATCGGTCAGGTTGCACTTCATGGTTGGAAAGGCCGGGCCGTGATCGGTTGTGTAAATCACCACGGTGTTATCCGCCAGGCCTGCTTTGTCCAGTGCGGCCAAGACTGCCCCGACACCTTCGTCGAGTTGTTTAGCCGACGCCATATAACCAGCCATGTCGCGACGTGTCTGCGGTGAATCCGCCAGTGGCGTTGGTGGGCGTACATATCGCGTGTCTTCATCAGTGACTTTTGCATCAAACGGACGATGTGTCTGCCAGAAACCGACAGAGAGAAAGAACGGCTCTTTTACTTTGGCTAAGTACGCGGCAGCCGCATCTTGTGGCGTGGGCTCGAAGCGCCAATCACTCACATTATTTCTCATGGTGAGCAAATGTTGGTAGCCGAGCGTTTCCGGCTCTTTCGATTCATGCTGAATACCCGCCAGCGCGGTGTCGTAACCGGCACGCGCTGCGACGTTTGCCAGATGATTCTGTTTCTGCTGTAACTCAAAGCCGCGATTCACCAGCCCGAGCATGCCGGCTGAGTGCGGCATCATGCCTGTCAGAAGTGCCGCTCGACTTGGTGAACAAGTCGGACATGCGCAGTGCGCGCGGCGAAACAACACACCTTGCTCAGCCAGCGATTGTAAATTCGGCGTCGGCACAGCGTGTCCATGCGGCTGAATATATCTGCCGGTGTCGTGCGAATGGATATAAAGAATGTTGTATTTCATGTGTCCGTTTTCTATCTAAACGAACGCGCATTATCGGCGCATTTTCCGATGTTATCACAGCGCCAGGCGTGATCGCGGATTCGGGCATAATTTAGCCAGACGCTGGTGTAGACCGATCCGGCCTTGGGTCGCTATTTATTATCTGCTCGAGGCTGTTATCTTTCAGGACTTCCGTGTGACACCTGCTACCCAAGATACCCAAACGCTCAGTCAATGGTTCGACCGACTGCATCATGTAATGCCGTGGGGTTCGAGCACTTGCTCAAAAGCCGCGAAGGTCATGCCGGACGAGCCGGTTGTGATTACGCGTGGCAAGGGATGTCGTGTCTGGGATGATCGTGGGCGCGAGTTTATTGACTATCGCAACGCATTGGGCCCTGTCTCGCTCGGATATTGTTTTGAGCCTGTCGATCGCGCGATCCGTAAGCAACTGGAGAATGGCATCATTTTCGGTCACCCCCACCCGATCGAATGTGAAGTCGCGGAGCTGATTTGCGATGTCATTCCATGTGCGGAACAGGCGCGTTTTTTAAAGACCGGCGGCGAAGCGATTGCCGCAACCATTCGCGCTGCCCGGCAATACACCGGGCGCGATTACGTCGTTCAGGTCGGCTACAACGGCTGGATTAACAGCCTCGGCGCGTTGGCTCAGCAGTTACCCGGCCAGGTGAGTAACCAGGCGCCGGCCGGTGTGCCTGAGGCGATCAGCAATCTGCATCGCAACGTTGCATGGAACGATGAGGCAGGCATGCAGCGCGTGTTTGATGAGTTAGACGGTCAGATCGCTGCGGTCGTTGTGGCGGCTGAATACCTGGACATGCAGGATGGCGAGACCTATTACCCGTTCCTGCGCAAGCTGACCGAACAGCACGGCGTGGTACTGATCTTCGACGAAATTGTCACCGGCTTTCGCTTGGCGCTGGGCGGTGTGCAGGAGTATTTCAATGTCGTGCCGGACATGGCGGTTTATGCAAAGGGCATCGCCAACGGTATGCCGCTTTCCGTTTATGTCGGAAAGCGCGAATTGATGCAGTCCTACAAGGAATCGATGGTATCCACGACGTATGGCGGTGAAACACTGTCGTTGGCTGCCGCCAAAGCATCAATCGAAACCTACCAGCAGCACGATGTCGTCGGTCACCTGTGGACCTTTGGCCGGCGCTTAATGGATACATTCAATGCGCTGTTGGCCGAGCATAAGCTGCCGGCACACCTTGGTGGAATCGATGCGGTTCCATATTGGGACTTTCGCGCCAACGATGATTGGTCGACGGCCGCAGAACTGAGCAGTGCCATCATGCGAAGCGCTTTTCGTCAGGGCGTGAGCATGTACAACGCATGCTACGTGAATTTCAGTCACCAACAGTCGGATATCGATGAAACGGGCGAACGATTTGCCAAGGCGCTGAGTGAATTGGCTGATTGAGTGTAGACTTCCTGATTACTATTGATCGATCGAATTTCCCGGAACAGCCGCTATCCGTACTACGGCCCATTGAACCGTTGATCACTGACTATCTCAACCACGTCGATTCCGGCCGGAAGTCTTGTTAACTCCAGTATCATGCGCGCTTGATCTTCCGGCGGGATGAATTGGGAACTGTCGGTCGAACTGCCGCCACTCTTTTCAAAAATCTCGGTGTTGGTGCCGGATGGCGACAGTGCATTGACGCGAATTTTCCTGGGAGCCAGTTCCTTTGCCAATACGCGGGTGAACATCACAACCGCCGCTTTGGTTGCGCAGTATACGGCGATCGTGGCCAATGGCACGTGCGCGACAATTGAGGCGACATTGATAATCTGCGCTCGCTCGGATTGTTCGAGCAACGGGATCGCCGCTCGGCTCAGGCGCATCAGTGAGCGCACGTTCAGGTCTATCACGCGATCGAGTTGTTCGTCGGGCATCTCGGCAAAATCGCCGATCCAACTGCACCCGGCGTTGTTGACCAACAGGTCGAGGCCGTCTAATTCGTTTTGGGCCGCGCTCATGAGGTGCCTGGGCGCATCGGTTTCTGTGATATCAATCGCCAACGGTATGATGCGGCCTTCGGCTTGGGCCGCCAATGTTTCAAGTCGGTCGGCACGTCGCGCGGCTGCCAGAACTTTCCAGCCATTTTCAGCCAGCAGCAATGCTGCGGCGCGACCAATGCCGCTGCTTGCGCCGGTAACAATTGCGCGCGGTTCGTGCGACTTATTCATTCCCTGTGAACTCCCTGCCAATCAAGCAGTATTGATTGACAGTGAATATACCTTAGCCATGCCCGGAATTGTGGGGAGTACTTCAATTCAGATGCCCGGTATATCATCGTGATGCGAGCAGTTTGCCAAGTTCGGCTTCCAGCCGTTTTGCTTCTTCCTGTTGGCCGGCGCCGATGGCAATGCGCAGCTCGGCGATCAACACAGCCGCGCGGGTCACGCGTTGACGCAATTCACGGATCGATGAAGTGGTGGAAGGTATCGCCATTTGTTTGGCGTATTCTCTCTTCAACTCGCGCACCTGCTGGTCATAACTAGCCAAGCCTGCCAATTCCTGCCGGATGCGTCCTGCCGTGATATCGATCTGTCGTGCTGCCTTAACCTGTAAGTCTGGGTCATCAGCCTGGAATTGTGCAACAACTTGAAACGTTCCATCTACTGTACTTCTTCGGTCCCACTCCACTGTGATGGTCTCGGCTCGACCCGGCTCTGTTCGTACCTCATGCTGGCCCAGATCGCTGACGATTTTTCCATCACGCTCAATCTGCACCGTCAGGGTTCCCGTTGTGGCCAGCGATCCCCCGATCTCCACTTTAAATGCCGGCGCGGCTTCTTGTGCCGCTTTTGATGCGGTAGGCATACCGATGTGAATCGCCACACCGCTTTCGTATGTGGTAACACCGGAGAGCCCGCGAATCAGCACGAGTTGATGATCGAAATCCAGCGACGCACCCGATGCGATGTCGCGCACCTTTGCCCAGAGCTCAAGGTTGTAATGGGTGCGGCCTGTCGTATAGATCGATTCAGTCATCGTTGGATCAAAAATTTGCACGAGCGTCATGCGCTTGGCGGTATCTGCGATGGCCGACCATTTACCTTGAGCCGGGTATGTGCCTGTGAAGGGATGGCCTGTCGTGACTGCCCGCCCATCTTTGTTGAAGGTCCATTGGTCGGCCCCGTCGCCGTCGCCACCGATTGTCCAACTCGAATGGGTGCGTAAGCCGGTGGGCTTGGTGTCCGGCGTTTCATTAAAAGCGCGGAGTTGAATGTCCAGCGTGCTCTCACCTTGGCGCAGGATCAGCTGTTTTTCGAGTCGGTTACGTCCTGATTTTGGTTTCGCATAGCCGTAGCCCCAGGCAATCGGATGCTCCATTGCCAGCTTCAGCACCGCGCGCTGTGGTGTGTTTTCAACCACGGTGGCGACAAAAGGAGCGTCCCAGTACGGGCCGGGATAGCCGCCGGGGTTTTCCTTTAGCCCTCCAATTTCAACCGACGTCCTGTTGATGCCCTTGGCGGCCACTGCTTTGTTCAGATACACGTGGTTCGTCTCGTCTGGGAGTGTCGTTAACTCGACGATGCGTCCGCCCAAGTCCGGCAGGACACGTGCCCGCAGCAGGCCGTTGGTTATCACGATGCTGTCCATCCCGAAGAACGGCTCGGTCTTTACCTTGCATTCCGATTTGATTGACGGCGTTGGTGACACCGTGATGTGGCACAGGATGTTTACCGGGTAGACCGAAACGACCTCACGGCAGTCCACGCGCACAACGCGCTCGGTGAAGTGGAAGTCGACGGGTTTATTGGCCTCGCAGAGTTTGCGCTGACGTTCCGAGCCATGGGTTGCGGTGAGGTAGGTTTTTCCTCCCCAACCGCCGCCGGTTTCAACGTCGATCTCAAAAGTGAAATCTCCCATCTTGATCGTACCGTCGCGCGCCCACAGCCGTCCTTCGAATGGATGTGCTTCATCAACAGGGTGATATGCTGACTCAGGCGCTGTCATCTGCCGGGGCGCCTGTGGTTTATCCGCTCTCACAACTTTCACGGGCAGTTCGGCCGCCTCAAGCGCCAACACGACACTGCCTGGTGACGCAATGACACCGCGCATGCGCGAGTATGTACCGTCATACGTGATGGGCACATTGGCGCCGGCAAGATAGTCTTTAACAGCCCATGATCCTCGTATGGCGAAATCGTATTCCTGAATCCCCTCGCGCGATGATGACGTGAGAATCAGATATCGTTCGCCATCGTAAACCCATGGGCGAACCAATATCGTCGGATCGGAGACAAGATATTCGCGTTCTACTCCTGCACGCTCCAGCACCGGTGCAAGCAATGCCATTGGCGCTCCCGGGTTTGCCTTGTACTGGTGCTGGCAGTCCATGCCAAGGTTGACACCAATCACAAAGAGCCGACCACGACCGACGCGTGTTTCGGTCAGCGCGGGGGAGCCGTCTGTATATCGCTGCAAGACCTGCACCTCGTCTTCCAACACGGGCAGGAGCGAGACCATGTCGTCGGCGTGGCGAGCGGAGAAGTAACGTTGCTCTTCACTGACACTGATGACCTTTTCGGCAACACGGCCTCGTGTCACTGCGGCTTCGGCGAGCCAGCCATCACGGCGTCGCCCGTATTCATCGAACCGCCCACTGCCGGTTGTGACCAGTACGTTGCCTCCCTGCTCCAGATACCTTTGGACCGCATCATGCAGGATTACCTGCTCGTATGTCACCTCTGACATCACCAGCAGACGACACTCCGGCGAGAGATGTCCTTCCCAGATCGCTTGCTCGTCAATGGCGCGAGCGTGAATATGGCTGTGATTGAACAGCGAATAAAGGCCGTCTACTGCCTGAAAGCTCAGGTCATTGGCGACGCCGGGCCAACTGGTATGCCGATGGGTTGTCGGGGAATAGACGATCCGTACCGGCGCCTCCTCACGTTGGCCATCGAGAATGATGTGATCGATCTGCTTGAAGACATCGTTAAGGTGAATGAGTTGGCGGCCGAGCGGTAGCGGCAGGTTCATCATGTCGAACGCGTTGGACTCCGTTGCGCCAGGCGTGGAGCAGATAAAGAGACTCCAGCCAGCCTGGCCGTTTACGAGGCCGCGCCAGAGGCGTTCGGTGAGCAGATCGATCTTGTCTTGGTGCGGCTTGGGGGGAAAGTAGAACGTCCCCCATTCGGCCGTCACGTTGCGCGAGAACATTGAACAGATATCGAACGTCAACCATTCCTTCCGCTGCGTATTGGAATGTTCGAATCCGTTGACCGGTCCGACCGATTTGCCGTACTGGTAGAAGTTGATGCCGCTGGCGGGATGTTTGTCGTGCTGGTTGTAGGTGCTCCAGGTGAGATAGCGCAGGTTCGGCGCGTAACGGCGCACGGTGTCACCGCTGGGAAAGATCTCGCGGTTGAGCCTGTACCATTCTCGAAAGCGCGTCCAATCTTCCCAGATTGCATGTGCTGTCTGTGTCTGCGGCTGCTGGACAGGCAGCTCGACTTCGTCGAACGCTTTGTAGTTTGTGTGCCACACTTTGTTCATCTGCTGCACACTGCGGTGTTTCTTCTCGATGTATTCGTGGAAGAGGCTTCTCATGCGCGGCCCCCATAGAGACCATTCCAGGTCGCTTTCATCCAGGCCGTAGATGAGTGTTATTTCCGGATCGCTCGCGGCTCGTTCGAGTTGCCAGCGGAATGATTCCTGCCAGCGCGCGAGGTTTTCGATCGTCTCCATCCAGTGGTATCGCCTCGGTGTCACCACGCCGGAACTGGGGTTGAGGTGGCCCGAATCAAAGTGTGTCTTAAATGGATGGGAATTGAAGGTGTATTCATGACGGTACGAGGTGATGCCATACCCCTCATAGCGCATGCCCCACGACTCCAGGCGTTGGCGCAATTCGGCGAGGCTGGCCGGGCCACGACGCTCTGCATTGTCGATACCGAAGAAGATGCGTTTCAGAAATGAACGCACTGGAACGTCGGTCGGTTCGTTGATGACTTGATCGACCGATCGTTGTAACTCTTCAATGCGGCTGTCGAGGCGGGCGATTTGTTTGTCCAAATCAGCGACAAGCGCCGTCCGCGCGCGATGACCGTAGGCGTATCCCTCGTCGCGTTTAAGCAGCAGACTATTCAACTCTGAAGCGCGATCGCTGATTTGCCGAAATTGGCGGCGCTCCTGGTCAAACGTCTCTTGATGACTGGCCAGTTCTTTCGTATCGCCACGATAAGTGGCACTGGTAGCGAGCGTGGCGATCTGTCGGCGGTATTGCAAAGATCGATCGGCGTAGTCACTGAATCGTTGCCGTGCTTGATTCGCCGTCGCCACGTATTGCGACGGACACTCGCCGGGAAGTTGTGACTCGGCAATTCGCAATGTCGTAAGCAGAATGTCAGCACCGTTACTGCTGCGCAGCAGCTTTGCGCCGGTGAGGCCGAAATGAACGAGTGTCCCGCCATCAGCGCGGAAGTTGTGCTGGCGATGGATGTAAAAGTCGGACTCGCGGTCCTTCTCCGATTTGCCCATTTCCTTAAAGGCCGGATAGGACAGGTTGCTGGGCTTCGCAAAAAGATAAAGTGGCAGGAGCAGATCGCAGGCGAACTCGTCGGACTGCCCAGCGCCGGCACCTCTTAAAGGGCCCGGTCGGCTCAGCCTGATCGCACCGCGCGCCTGAGCAGGATTGTCGTCAGGCGGAATATTGGCCGGCAGGCTGCCCATGACGGCCGAAGCCGCGGGGTTTGCCGCCAACGGCGTATCGAATGGACGAGCGTAGTGTGCCTCGGCCGTGTTCGGCCACGGTTGAAGATTCAATCCACGTGCGTATGTTGCCTTGTTCGGGCCCTCATACGATTGATTACGTCTTAACGATGTGTGCCACTGTTGCGAACGCTCGTCGAAATGAAACATATTGGCGTAGGGCACCTGCTGGTGTTTCGACACATAGTCAAAGTAGGCATATCCGCTGTTGCCGCTGAGATATTCGCGCTTAAGGCGTGCTATCTCGGCGGCTTTGTCTGGTGGTGTACCGGAGGTGTGATAGTAATGGTGTTCGTCTACCACAACGGTTCCACCGCGCGCCAGAAACCTTTCGATTTGTGCCTCGGCATCGGTCGGGAAGTTGCCGCCGGTCGCCAGCAGGAAGGTGTCGAACTGGTCGCGCGAGAATTGTGCCGGATCGCACAGCGCTTTGACGTTCAGGCGCGTGACCAACAGCCCGGCGTCTTTCAGAACCTTTTCATACCAGTCAATCGGGCGAGGGCTTTCCGAGGGGAACGTTGGTTCATCAAGGAGCGCAATGCGCTTGCGCGAGATGCCCGGCGCCAACTTGCCTTCAAGCAGCGGGAGCCGATCGACTTCACCTGAGGCGGATTCAGCGCTCCCAAGATCAACAACTTCAAAATCATCGAGGTACACCACGCCGCTCTGGATGAACATGACCGTGGCAAAGCCTTTGCAATCCTCGGGGATCACAATTTCCTTGGTGTACTGCGTCCATCGCCCGTTGGCGCCGCCAAAGACCCAGTCCCCGAAGTAGCTCCACGGCGCGTGGGAGTAGCAGATGCCGAGTTGGAATTTTCCGGTCATCGTGCGCGCCCACACGCTGATGCGGTAGCGATGCCCTGCGGTTGCAGACACGCCGCGCGCGATGGCGCCGCGGCCCCACGTGGTTGTCTGAATGTACTGCGCGTATTTGCCGGACCGGCGTGTTGTGTCCAACTCGCCTTCACCGGTACGAAAGGCGCGTCCGGGCTCCGGCGTGTCGTCGCGACCTTCGACGCCGACCGAGAAACCAACGGCACCCCATGAAGGATTTTCATCCGGTTGGTCAGGCCAATTTTCAAAACCACCATTGGGATGAAGATTCTTAGCGTCGTCCGCCATTGCCGGGCATGATGCGACTGCCAGTAACAAAAGGAACCACCCGAACGATACCCACCTCGGGAGACTGATGCCGTGTGTCATATTCATCAATACCGCCACTCCCAGTTGCCGCCGGGCGAAACGTCGGCGTCGCCCAGCACGTCGTAGAGAGAGGTCACGTTGTCAGGATCGGCTCCGGCCACTGCACTGCTGTGGCCGTCGAACCATGTAATGTTGCACACACCACCGCGATGGCGCATGTACGCGATCCCCGTACCGCCGACTGACCCGCGCGGATAGACGGTCGGCGAGCCGTTGCGCGTCCCGTTCTGCCTGCTGTCCGCCAGCATGACGTAATTCGACGCTTCGGGAATCAAACTCAGCTTGACCGCTTCGGCGGTATCGGGAAACGTTGTGAAGTTAAAGTCGAGCGTTCGCGTTAAGCCGTAGCTGACACGATCCGTTCCACTGTAGCCGAGGAAGGCGTTGACCTGGCTGTCCTGCAGGATGTGCGAAGGACAGTAGAAGGCGTCGAACGTCGGTATGTACTGTGCCGTATAGAGCTTGCCGTGATAGTAAACGTGGGCGTATGCAACCTGCGGATGAAAAGCCGGCGACACAGTTGGCTCATACGACTTCATCAGCGAATCCTGATGGTCGGTCGCATAAGCGAAAGTTCCGAGGCCGAGCTGTCTTAAATTGCTCAGGCAGTTGATTTGTTGCGCTCTTTCCCGCGCGCTGGCCAAAGCCGGCAGCAGGATTGCAATCAGCATTGAGATGATGGAGATGACCACAAGCAATTCAATTAGCGTGAAACCGCGTCGAATATTCCGTGTCATGATTCTGCTCCTTGGTCTTTTGCAAGACTCGTTAACAATGAAGATGGGATGGATGCGACGGTGATCTGCGGCATGCCGGACTGGCAAGACTGGAAGACCATCCATTTAAGATCCGGCGACAGGTAAGCATGAGAATCGGCACGTTGGCCGAACGCTTTGGCAAGTTTTTCTTCCCACGGCGAGCTGTCACAGATGTGTACATAACGACCATTGGCCGTTGAGCCGACGAACAGGCCGCCGGTCAGCCCGTTATCGCAACAGAAATACCGGCCGCATGGTGAGACGTTGACATGTCCCCAGAAGTCGCGGCTGACCAATCGGGCTGGACCCTCCGACCCGACAGCCATGAGCGTGTCCTCCGCGCCAACCGTCCACTTCGTTGGGAGCAATGTTGCCAATACCTGTCGGCTTGAGCCGATCCACTGCTGATGTCCGGAGCACCTGGCGGTATGCGGCGGCCCGATCTGCATCGGTGTAATTGAACCATCTTTGATGGACACGATGAAGAGCGTCGCGCCGGACCCGTAATGCCATGGGTTCGGCTTCGCTGCCGGGTCGTATCTACAACCGATGTTCTGTTGGACGAGAATGCAATCACCGCGCCCGGGCTCAATCTGAGGATGGGCATTGCAGATTTCAGGATGCTTGCAAACGATACGCTTTTCGCCGGTCTGTAAATCAACCAGTTCGATGCCGAACATCAATGGGTTGTCACTGATGTGGATGCCGTAGGCGATGTAGCGATCGTTGGGACACACGGACATGCCGGTCAGTGGTTTGATGCCGCCGGCAATGCGGATCACTTGCGAATGTCCCGTGGCGATCTCGACACGCACGAGTTCATGCTCACCGTTGTCTGTGGACCTGACGTGGTACAGAGAGCCTTGCTGCGAAACGTCCGGGTGCGAGATGCCCGTTCCGAGTGAGTGAGTTTTCCATGTGCCGAACTCGCAGGCGATGAATTCGGCGTGGTACTTCCAGTCGTAATCGCCGCCGGGCCCGAGGTAGCGTTGGAACACGAAGTACCGCGAATCAGGCGTGCAGTAGCTGCGCTCGCAGTAGATGTTGTCCTTGCGCTGCTCATCGCTGGTGACCTGATAAACGGTGACGCCGTTGTCGAGTTGTGTTGACGTTGCTGTCATCATGAACGAAACCTTATGCCCGTGAGCACTAGGGGTGACACCGTTGGGCGGCTTGACCGTTGCATCGGGTTCGGCTCACCGTCATGACCTGTTGACCTTGTGGGGTACCGGAGACAATCCACTCGGGCTCTGCGCCACTCTTCTTCGGCGGTAGCGCCACGAGCGTGCCTTCCTGTATGGTCATCAGCGCCTGCGCCGACAATGAACCATTGGCTGCTGCTGATTGGGCCGACGTGTTCAGGGCAGTTTTCGCCTCGTCAGTGAATGTTTCAATGTATCCGACGAATCGATCCGACTTGCCGCACGCATCGCACGAATAAACGTATGCGCGCACGCCCCTGCCCTGTCCGCCAGTCGGGGCAACCACTGGTGGCATCTCGCCGGCCTTCACCACAAACAGATTGCCGTCACCCAGGTCATAGAAAAACTCTGAATTCTCAGGCGCGGACTGACTGTTGGGAATGTTGATCACAAGGCATACGCCGGCAACCACCGCAACGGCTGCTAACGTCGCGACAGGACGTTTTTGTATGAACTTGCGGATGTGCATCGTCCACCTCGTTTCATGACGTGACGCAAACGGAATCAGGTGGCCATACTTCGTTCGGCTTAAGACCCAGGACGTTGACAATCGCCGCGATGCGACCACAGACCTCCGCAGCGGGCTCCGCTCGGGAGTAGATCAGTGGCAGGTTTTCATCCAGTACCCGTCTGATCACCGGGTTGTATTGCCAGGGCATGCTCAAGTGAACGTGTTCGGTCGATTCAACGAATCCACGCAGATCGATTCGGTCTTCTCCGGCGAACACGTCCTTTGCCGAGGATTGCAACGATGGCATGGCGACCTTGAATTTCCCCAGCAGATCCTGCCCGAATGGACCGCAGATCAGCGACAGAAGATTGAAAGCCTCGTTGGATGATTCACTGTTGCGCCCGACGCTGACAATGTAGGTCGACGCGGCTGTACATGGACTGCTGTTTGTCGGCAACATCCGTGTTACCCACTCGTCTTTCGAGCGCCTTAAGTACTGACTGAAGAACGGCCCGCCCATCAGACAGGCAATGTCCGTGCCTTTGTGTCGTTCGAAAGTTTCCGGGAACCCGCTACTCAGGTTGGCCGCTGCGCTGATCGGCAAGCGATGCAGGAACGATGCAGCCGTTTCCAGTCCGGCGATTGCTTCCTTCTGATCGAGAGTGCAGGTCGCCTCGCCCGGCGCAAAGGCATCGCCACCATGTTGCCAGAGAAAGTTCTCCCAGAACAACGGGCTGAACTGGCCAAAATAGCCGAAGCGAACCATTGGGACGCCGTCCACCACTTCGGGAATCTCACGAAGCGTCTGGGCCAGCGCATCCCACGAGTCGAACTTGTCCGGCAGGTCGATGCCGTGCCGCTCAAACATGGAACGGTTCAGATAAAGCGCGGTCAGATTCAGCGTGCGTGGCAACCCCCAGAGTTTGTCTTGAACGCGGCATTGAGAAAGTGATGTCGGGATGAAATCGCCGGGATCGATCTTATTCGACAGCATGCCGTCAAGTTCGAGTAGACGCCCCTCTGCAAACAATCGCGTGAACCAGTCGATATTCATGGACAGGACATCCGCTCGGCCGATGGCCTGTTCCACTCCGCCGGGAACGGTCTCAACGTCGCGCACATCTTCCAACGCCACACGCCAACCGGTGTGTAATGATTCAAATCTTTCGCAGATCGCGGCATCCACCGATTGGCTGTGAGTCAGATCGCCGGCCCGTAACCAACGAATCGTCTTCACAGCACTCGCTTTGGAAACGGGTGCATCAGTTCGATGGCGAATGAATGTGCCATGACGAGCGCGCCGACTGACCAAGCCTTTGTTTTCGAGGATGTTGAGGCTTTGCTTGATCGTAATGGTGCTCACGCCGAACTCCCGCGCGAGCTGTCTTTCCGTCGGCAGGCGACTATCACCGAAAACCTGCGCGTCGATCTTTTGCTCCAGTAGCTCAGCAATCTGGCGATAAAGGGGCGTTTTTGACCGCAGAAGGGGTTCAGAACCACTTTTAGAAGCTGATGTCATCGTGATATATTAATTAAATCACAGGGTCACGTCAAGGCTTTTGGCCGGCTCCGAAACTGTTTGGCGTGTTCAACACGCGTTCGGCGAGACCTTGGTGTTGATCGAGTTGAAGCTGGCGTTGCTCCGCAAGACTGTTGATTGCAGTGGTTTATGTAAATCACAATGAGTTCGCTACACTAGCCGGCATGCCGACGCGGGTATTGCAGCCGATGATCGCGTCTTCGCGCGGGTACAACGTGACGAGTCTGCGGCGTGATGCGCTCGCGGGATTGACCGTCGCAGTGGTGGCTGTACCGCAATGCATGGCGTATGCACTCATCGCCGGCGTGCCCGTGCAGTACGGCCTGTATTCGTTGATCATTCAGTGCCTCGTCGGATCGCTGTTCAACTCACAGCGTTTTCTTTCAGTCGGCCCGATCATTACGCAGAGTTTGCTGGTTGCTTCCACTGTGACGCGTCTGGTGTCGCCGGGCAGTCCGGAGTTGTACCTGCAACTGGTCATCGGATTGACGCTGTTTAAAGGTGTGATTCAGCTGGCCATGGCCGGGGCGCGCCTTGGCGGGCTGGTGCGATACGTCAGCCAGAGCGTAATCGTCGGTTTCACCGCTGGGGCCGGCGTGTTGATCGCGGCCGGGCAGATTCATTGGTTTCTGGGCTTTGCCGTTGAAAAGTCGTCCAAAGACTGGCCCGGCGTGGTTGGCATTTTCCAACAATTGCTCCGGCACATTGATGAAGTGCGATGGGTTTCGGCATTGCTCGGCCTGGGTTGTCTGTTGGCTGTCGTTTTCGCTAAGCGCATCTCGCGTTTTATTCCTGGGCCGTTGATTGCGGTGATTGGGGCCGCGGCAGTCGTTGCGCTTTTTAGTTGGACAGATAACGATCTGGCGCTGATGGGTCAGTTGCCGCCGGCAGGTGAACTGGTTGACATCTTCAAGATGCCACAATTATCGATTTACCAGGTTGAAAGGTTATTCGGCGGCGCAGTCGCTCTGAGCCTGCTCGGCCTGCTTGAGGTTTACTCGATCGGTAAGACGATCGCTAACAAAACCGGTGACAACGTCAGCGCGAATCAGGAGCTGTTCAGCCAGGGACTGACGCATATAGTTTCGGCTTTTTTCCAGTGCATGCCTGGGTCGGCGAGCTTTTCGCGGTCAGCGCTGAATCATTACGCCGGCGCCAGGACGGCATACGCGGGTATCTTCAACGGGATCTTTTCCGCGGTGATTTTTTTCGGATTGGCGCACTGGGTGGGCTACGTGCCCATGACCGCGCTGGCGGCGATTCTGTTTGTTATTGCGTATGGCCTGATCGACGTCGCCTACCTGACGCGTGTGATCCGCTCCAATCGCGCTGATGCGGTTGTTTGCATCATTACGTTTGTCGCGACACTGACTGTGCCGTTGGCCTACGCCGTTTTTGTGGGCATCTTTCTAAATCTCGCGTTGTACCTGCGGCGGGCGAGCCAGCTTCATCTGGCGGAAATGGTGCCGACCGGCGCGGGCCCCTTCATTGAGCGGCCGTTGCAGGAAAAGAATGGCGGCCGGCGCGTCATGTTCCTGCAGATCGAAGGCGATCTGTTCTTCGGCGTGGCCGACGAATTGCAGAACAAGCTAGCGAAGATTCAGTCCGACCCGGTGCGCGTCGTGATCTTCCGCCTTAAACGCACCCATTCCATTGACTCCACGGTAATGCAGGTTCTCGAACAATTCACGCGCGACATGCAGGCCCACGGCGGACACGTGCTGCTCTGCGGCGTGCGCCCTGAATTGCTTGAAGTGATGTCCCGCTTTGGCCTGGTGAAGACCATCGGCGAAGACAACGTCTTCGAAACCGGCTACGGCGTGTTCACCTCCGCACAGCGCGCTCTGGATCGTGCACGCGAACTGGTTAAGGGTTCGATCGATACCGACGGCTTGCCGGAGAAAGATGAAGTCGAAGGCTGGGCGTACGAGATTTAAGGCTCGGCTACTACCCGCGATACGTGCACATGGTCTTATCCGTCTCCCAGACGGTGACCTCATCCAGTTTTACACCAAGTGACTGCACGGCCGGACTCAGCATTTCGTGGATGACCTTCGCGATGTTCTCCACGGATGGATTGATGTCCGCAAATTGGGGGACATCTTTATTTAGATGTTTGTGGTCGAGCGCGTTGATGACTGTTTCGTCAACGACGCGGTCCAGTGTTTCGACGTTGAGCGTATCACCTTGCTTATCGATCGGAGCGCGCACGGCAACTTCCAGCCGATAGTTGTGGCCGTGGCCGGACGGGTTGTTGCATTTGCCGAAGACTTCGCGGTTCTTTTCATCACTGAGCGCATCGACGTGCAGGCGGTGGGCGGCTGCAAACTGGAACTGTTCCTTGACGATTACGTGTTGCATGTCATTGACTCGAATCTGCAAGTGGTAGAAAGGTGTCAGTTCAAACGTTATGTCGTTTAGCGTCTGGTTCAAAGGGGGCTGCAGCAAATCCACCAGCTTCTGCATGATGCTGCCCAGCGGTGCGTCAGACGCACTGCCATTGGCGACCAGTTCATTGAGGTACGGCAGGGCCGCGTTGCGCACAGCCTGGTCGATTTCCTTGATGTTCATGAAGTAGCCGGTGACCGGGTCGGCTTCGCCGCGGCAGCGAATGTGAAGCTGGTAGAACCGCCCGAGCCCGCGCATGGCCGGCCACGCCGCGTACGTGTTGCTGCGTGACGCGTTCATATCGCTATTGCCGTTGAGGCAGAACCGAACTGTTCGGCACAGATCAATCATGGGAGGGGATTATAGGCTGCTCGGTTACGTTCGCGCGATTCCCGTCATGATCCGGTTGATTCGGATACACTTTTGCGCTTAGGAATCGAGACTGGAAAGGCCGGTAATGTCCGAAGTTCGTAATGCGAAAGTGCAGTCAATTGTCAGGGAAATGTTGCCTCAAGGCGCGAAGATCCTGGAGATCAGTTGCTCCGAAGGGTTAAACCTCAAGGCACTGCAGGAAGCCGGCTACGACATGCGCGGGACGAATTTCACACACTATCCCGAAGCGCCAAAGGATATCCCGATCGACGAAGGCGTGGATCTGTTAAAAGGGCTGCCATACGAGGATGGCACGTTCGACGCTGTGTTGCTGTTGGATGTCATTGAACACGTGTCGGATCACGGCAAGGCGATCAACGAAGTTTCGCGCGTGCTCAAAACCGGTGGGCTGAGCATCATTGCCGCGCCCAACTCGATGAGCCTTAACTCGCGGTTCCGTTTTCTGTTTACCGGCTTCTTGAAGGTGAAGCGATCGTTTATTGGTTTTGATATCCCGCCGGACAAGTCGTTCGCGTTTCACAATCATCCGCCTTATTTTCCCGTGTTTATTTATCAACTGGTCAGCCACGGACTCGAGCCGATCAAGCTTGATGCGGTTGTCTACAAGCTCAAGAACATTCTGCTCTGGTTGCTGATGATTCCTTTTGTTTATCCGGCGACCTGGGCCAAGACGCACGGCGGCGAGCGGCACATCAAGAACACGCCGGCTGCAGGATTGCTGTTCAAGAAACTGGTCAGCTTCCCAACGCTTTGCGGCGAAGTGTTTGTGATGGTCAGCCGCAAGCATGAGCCGGGCGAAAAGGCACAGCCTGGCAGTACATGGATGCCTGACTGGTATCATGGCGATGGGGTCCAGAAAGCGACGAATGAACAATCGGCCTGACGATCGACGATTCATGCAGATGGCTCTGGATGCCTGTCGCGAAGGTGTCGACAAAGGCCAATCACCTTTCGGCGCCAGCATTGTGCGCAACGGCGAAGTATTGGCGGTATCTCATAACCACGTTTGGCTTGAGCGCGATGCAACTGCGCATGCAGAAGTCCACTGCATTCGCAAAGCCTGTAATCATCTGAATGAAATTCTTCTGCCCGGGTCGACCATCTATTCAACGACGGAGCCTTGCCCCATGTGTTTTACGGCGATTCACTGGGCGCGCATTGAGCGTATTGTCTATGGCGCTTCAATTGCGGACGCCGCCCGGTTCGGGTTTAACGAACTGCCGGTTTCCAATGAGCAGTTGAAATCTCTTGGGAACAGCGGCGTCACGATTGATCCGCATTTCATGCGCGATGAGGCGGTCGCGCTGTTTGAGTACTGGCAGCAGCAAGGCGGCACGGCGTACTAGTCAGTTGGCAAGTGCGGCGCCGATGGTCGTCTTCGCAAGTTCCAACGCGCGCCGATGCATCTGCCTTGTCTTGCTCATCGCGTCCGGGTCCTGAAGCAACATCGGCGCGGACAGTTCCAACATCAGATGCCCACCAACTTTTTCCGGCGGCAGCGCGTTGAAGAATCGCTTCCACGGAAACAGCCCATCACCCGGTGGCAGATGTTGATCGGACAGGCTGTCGTTGTCTGACAGATGCACGTGAACGATTCGATCCGCGAATGTCTCGATGATCTGTTCCAGTGAATGCTCCGGCCGGCAGTGGTAATGCCCGGTATCGAAACACATGCCGATATTGGTTCGATCGAGTTTCGAGAAAAGTTCCTGAAGATAGCGGAACGAATTGGTGGTGACATTTTCAATCGCCAGGTGTGTGCCGCTGTCGCCTAGGGCATCGCTGATAGCGTATGAAATGTCCACGTCCCACTGCATGCCTTTGCGCATGATTGTTGTCACATGCAATCCGGGATGATTGACCGGGTGCACCACCATGGCATGTGCGCCGAGTGCAGCGGTTGCCTTGGCGTGCAGTACCAGTTTGCGCACCGCATCGTCGTAGTCGGCCTCCAATCGTGGGTAGTAGGGCCCGTGCACGCTGATCGGCTCAACCCCCGCTTCACGAACTTGGGCGCCGATATCCTCCCAGAAAGATTGCGGCAATTGATCAATCCAGGGGTCGGCGTGTGCAATACTCAGTTCAATGTCATCAAACCCGTCTTCCGCAACGGCTTTGGCTTCATCGACAATGATCTTGCCGAGCTGGTCGAATGTCATTTCATTGGCGTGGGCGAACCAGTTACCCCCCACGCCGAATCGGATGATTGATTTTTTCGCATTTTCTGTTGTATCCATGAGTTACATTTCTCATAATAGTGGCTGGAGTGAGAAAGATGAGCATGTCTGAGGCCTGCCGGTCAGGTTTATCAATCCTTAGGTCAATTCCGATCCGTGGCCGTCGGCCCGACGAATTGTCGCGGGACATTGCGAAAATTCCAGTTTTTTATTTGACCCGCGTTGCTGATTGCAATACGATTATTGCACGTGCAATGAAACAAAAATTAACAATATTTATATATTTAATTGCACGTGCGATACATAAATGCACTATAAAGTAGAGGGAGTCAGATGGCAACAATTACGGAAATCGCAAGACGAGTCGGTGTTTCGCATCAGGTGGTCAGCAAGGTGCTCAACGGGGGCCGCAGCACGGTGGGAGCAAGCCAGGCGACCCGGAGAAAGATCATGGAAGCTGCTCAGGAAATGGGATATCGGCCGGATGCTGCCAGTCGGGCGCTGCGCAGCCGGCGGTTCCGCAGCATCGGCGTGCTGATGGGTGCTGAGCAGACATTTCACCTGCCCCAACGAACGCTTGGGGCGATCAGCCAATCTTTGGCGGTCCACGGCTACACCTGCACCCTGGTATGCACCGACGAAATGGATGGCGAGCAGCTCCGCGAAAATCCCCTGCTCAAGTCGCGACATGTTGATGCCCTGATCGTCGGCCACGTTGGCGGGCGGGACATCAAAGTTACCCAGGCGGTGGAAACCCTTGGTATTCCAGTGGTCTGGCTCAATGACTGGGACGAATACGACAGCATTCGAGTAGATGAAGCCGATGCCGCCGACCAGTTGGTTCGTCATCTGGCAAGCCTTGGACATAAACGAATCACGTATCTGGGCTTTAACGTCGGCCCGGAAATGTCACTGCACGTGACGCAACGCCTGCATGGTTTTGACATGGCGGCAGATGAGTGCGGCGTGGAAGCGTTGCGGTTTATTCATCGGGTCGTCACCCGCGAGCGTCGCGGCGAAGCCTGTATCGAATGGCTTTCCCGGGCCAACCGAACCAAGGCGGTGATCGTGAATTCACTCTCGGCTGCCCAGGCCCTGATGGAGACATCCATGCAGATGGGATTGCGCATTCCGGACGATATTGCCATTGCGTCCTTTGACAACGGGTCGTTTTATAACGCCGGTGTGCCGGTTATTACGAGTGTTATTCGGCCTGAAGCGGAATTTGGGCGTGCGGCGGCGGAAATGGCGCTGATACGTGTCAAAAATCATAAAGAACCTTGCCCCAGCCGCAGTTTGCAGTTCGAATTGGTGGTGGGCGGGTCAACAGTACCTGAACTCCAGATGAATTGGGATGAGGCTCGAGCTGGTTTACAGAAGAAGGAAACAACAGAATGAAACGACACGATGGTTTTACGCTGATTGAGTTGCTGGTGGTGATTTCGATTGTCTCATTGCTGGTTAGTATTCTGCTGCCTGCTTTGGCTTCGGCGCGGAAAAATGCACAGGCGGTGCAGTGTAAAGCAAACCTGCATAACGTCAGCATTGGTGTTCAACTTTATGTTGACGCATTTAATGATCGTATACCGCACCTTCAGGATACTTCGAAAACCAACTACACCCAGTGGGTTACTTTTGGTACATGGTTTGTCCTGGTTGGTGATCAAATGGGTTGGAATCCGATCCATACCAGTGTCGGCCCCGCAGCGGTTGATCTTGATAAGCCGAACATTATTCACTGCCCCACTGTGGAAGAAACGGACTGGACCGTTAATCACTTCGCGCCGTCGCTTCGCAGTGCGAACCTGAAGCTGACACAAGTTATTAAACCGACTGAACGAGTTTATGTACTTGATTCACAATCGGGTGTACTGCCTGTCAATGACACACACTGGTTTGGCTTCCATCCTGTTTATCTTCCATTCTGGCCGATGCGCCATAACGAAGGGGCGAATCATTTGTACTTGGATGGCCATGTCAAGCAACGCAGTGAAGACGAGTTCCGTTCGACCGGCAACGTCGTCTTCAAGTGGACTGAATAAACCTGCCTTGTCGAACTCTGTCTACCGCACACACCTTGGGAACGGTGCATGACTACAAGAGCTTTTATGACTGGCGCGGCGTCGTCTTCCGGCGAGGCCGCGACCGGATCGGTTGACATTCGTCTGGTCGCGCTGGATTACGACCTGACCATTCTCGACCACAAGAATCCGCTGGACACGTTGCATCTGCAGCCGTGGTTTGAACGCCTTGCGCAACAGGGTGTCATGGTGGGCATTGCGTCCGGCCGTAGTGTCGATGCGCTGCGCGAAACCATGGACGATCTGGAATGGCGATGGGCTGATCCATTCCCGCAATATGTGGTTGCCTGGGAAGGCGAAATCTATCAGCCGGACGGCAATGACGTGCCCGCTGCTGCGGCCTGGAACCGCCAGCGGCGCCAGCGCGTCAAGCAGGCGAACGTCGAACTGGCCGAGCATTTTGAGAAGGCCGTGGCATGGGCCGAGGCCCGCGGCCTGACCTGTATCGATCCGATCAGCACCTCTCCGTCCGGCGTCAACGTGGTCTTTAAGGACCCGCCGGAAGCGGAGCAGGTTCGCCAATACCTGGTCGAACAATTGGGTGATCAGGAGCAGTACACCATTGGGCGCAACCATCATATTGTGCTGGGACTCGCGGCTACCAGCGGTAAGGGTGCTGCGCTCACTCGATTGGCGCAGATTCGAAATCTTGAGCCTCGTCAGGTTCTGGCGATCGGCGACAGCCTCAATGACTGGTCCATGCTCTGCGAAGACGAAGGGTTTACGGCCGCGACCGTGTCGAATGGTGACGTGTTGATTCGCAATCACCTGAAAGCCAACGGCGGGCATATCGCGACCAAACCGATTTCCAAGGGCGTGATCGAATTATTTGAGCGGTTTTTTCCACATTGTGTTGCTTAAATCCGAACGGTAAATGCATATGAACGAATCCCAGAAACGACGTGGCGCAATGACGCTCCTGGCCGGCCTGTTGATCTGCATGGTGTTCGCTGTCGGTACGACCCGTGCGGCAATCACGGTCCATCCCGAATCAGCCGTGCAGATTGTTATTTCGTCCAATGCGACAGAGACCGAACAATTCGCCGCGGGCGAACTGCAGCAGTATCTGCAGAAGATGCTTGGAACGGAGTTCCCGATTTCGACATCCGCGCCCAAAGCCGATGCCATCGCGTTTTACATTGGTGGTGTAGACAAGAACCGGCCTTACACTTCTCGTTTCGATACGAAGGTGATCAGTTCCGGCGAAGACAGCTATGTTGTTTCTGTAAAAGGTAGCAACATCCATCTGGCCGGCGGCGGCGACCGTGGGACGCTCTACAGCGTTTACTCTTTTCTGGAAAGTCAGGGTTGTCGTTTTTATGCACCGGACGATCTTTACGAAGTGGTGCCGAAGCGCGCAAACCTGTTGATTGAACAGCAGGAAAAGACCTTCAAGCCGCATTTCATCCAGCGCGAAATCGACGGCAACCTCCCGTCGAACACGGACCTGGAGGAGTTTATCGACTGGCATGCCAAGCAGCGCCTGAATCGAATCTTCGGCTTGCGATTTTATCACCTGCGCCAAGCGTATCCCGATGATCGAAGCAAGCAACGCGCATGGATCAAACGTGGCGGGACGATTCAGTGGCAGTGGATCTGCCACAACTTCTCATTTATTTTCCCTCGGCACGACAACCACTTTGAAAAGAACCCGGAATTCTTCGCGCTTTACAAAGGCGAGCGACTCCCGCTCGGTACGGCAGACAAGACGTCCTACGGCGGCGGCAACCTCTGCACGACGAACCAGCAGGTCATCGAACGCTCGGCCGAATTCACCATTGACTGGTTCAACAAAAATCCAAAGGGTTCTGTCGTGCCGATCTGGCCGGCGGACGGCGCGGTCAAGTGGTGTGAATGCGACAACTGCAGCGCGCTGGGCGGCATGAACTTCATGTCCGGACCCAAGGGGTCGATGAGCCGACGGTTGATTGTCTTTGTCAATGAGATCGCAAAGATCGTCGGCAAGGTGCATCCGGATCGGTTGATTCTTCTGCCGGCGTACGCCAACTATCTACAGCCCGAGCCGGACATTCAGTTGGAGCCGAACATTTTCGTGCAGTACTGCTACCACGGCGTGTACTCGCGCGGGCCGCAGGCTCACCCGTACAACGCCGAGTCCGCTCAGCAGATGCGCACCTGGGCAAAGCAGGCGCCGGGCCGGTTCGGCATCTGGGAGTATTTTCTGATTGGCGATTATGCAGCCAAGGGGGATGTCCCGGTGCATCTGCCGCTGGTGTATCGCGTGCATGAGACCATGCAGTTCTTGAAGGAAATCGACACGCGGTACTACTTCACACAGTCATCGTCGGTGTATCGCAAGTACAACCCGCTGCTGTTCTACGCGACCGCGCGGTACTGCTGGGACCCCGATACTGATCCGAACGTCCTGATCGATGACTATTGCGATCACATGTTTGGCGCGGCTGCTTCATCCATGCGACAGTACTACAAACTGCTTGAGAAGGCTGTGCAGAACTCGACGTGGAAGCCGAAGCTGTATAGCGATGTCACCACGCCGTCGCCGCGCGTTTATACGCCGGAAGTTTTGGCGCAGGCGGATCGCCTCCTTGCCGCTGCCCATGCGGCCGCATCTGATCCGTTGGTCAAGCAGCGTCTGACTCATGCGCAGGAAGCGCACGATTACACCAAAGCCAACATCCGCACGCAGAACGTCGCTGGCCTTGACGCGAATGTCCCGTGGCGCCTGGCGCGCAACGAAGATCACTACGTCATTAACGCCGATGGCAAGGACGCCGACGCAAAACACTTCAAGGAGCTGGTCCGCAACGCGATCGACACCGGCCAGTTCAGTGAATCGTTTGAGCGCATCATCTTTCGTGCTCAGAAACGTCGCGCGCCGATCGTCACCATGCAGAATGATGTGTTGTCCGTCGCGGTGTTGCCCGAAATCGGCGGCAGGCTCCTTCGGCTGGTCGACCGTGAAACCGGCTGGAACTTCATGTGTGAAGTCCCGGGCAAGGACACACTCGAGAACATCGGCGAAAGCTACTTCAACTACGGCGGCTATGAAGAATACATCGGTCCCGCCTTTGCCGGGCCCGGTTGGGAAGCAAGCTTTACCTGCGAACAGCAGGACACAACAGATGCACATCGTCTGGTCCTTGAAATGACCAACGAAACGTATCGGCTGAACCGCACTTATACACTGCCGCGCGGCAGCGAACGTGTTCTTCATGTTGAATCGGTTCTGACAAACATCAGCCGCCGACCGCAGAAGATCAAGCTGCGCGTGCATCCGCAGTTTCAGCTTGGTAAGAACCCTGCTTCCTTTACGTTGCACATGAAAGATAAGTCCGGTGGCTTACAGGCCACTTCGCTCGGGTCGGAGCATGACGGTCCGTCTGTTCAGCCGGTTGGTGTATGGGCGATTGAGAACCCGGATCAGAATCGCGCGATTGTGAACGTGTTCGATCCGCAGCAGGCCGGCACCTACGTCTTCGTCAACGATGAGGGCGGCTACTTCAACATGGAACTGATGGGCCACTTCCAGACGCTAGGTGCGGGCGAGTCGCTGTCAGTTGCTCATGCGTACTACCCGGTAACCAACGCGGCGGCTCAGCTTCCGGTTCTGCTCAATGCGGTCACGAATCAGCCGCCCAAACAGATCGAGATCAAGCCGGAAAATGATCGTGTGGAATATGTGCCCGGCCCGGCCGGTAAGGCGGCGAAGTTTTCCGGCTCGTCGTTGTTGTCTTATGAATCGTCCTGCATCAAGGGGAATGCCGGCACGATTGAGTTATGGGTCAAAACGGATAAGCCGGCAAGTGATCTGCAACAGGTGCACCTGTTGGGTGTCGGCGCGAATGATCCCGGCTGGTTCAGCGTAGCTTTGGATGAAGGTAAGCTTGCGGTCCTGATGAAGCATGGTCGATCGCCCTACAAGCAGTCGGGCGAGTATTACATCAGCCTTCGTGCTGACGTCAGTGACTGGCAAGCGGGCCAATGGCACCACCTTGCCTTGACGTGGGGCAACATCGGCAAGCAGAAAAGCATGCTGCAGGTTTACGTTGACGGAGAACTCAAAGAAGAGCGATACAACATCACGATTGGTGAACAGTTCGCAGGCAATTCGCTCATACTTGGCCGATCGTCTGCCAATTCAAAACTCAAGAGTCGTTGCGAACTGGATGAAGTGCGCGTCTCCAATGGGCCGCTGACAGCCGACGCGATTCGCAAGAACTATCAGCGCGTCAAAAATGGTCGACAGTCGCAGTTGGCCAATGACACGCTGCTGTTGCTGTCATTTGAGGAAACCGCCGAGGGTGTCGGTACCACTCGCAGCGCGCTGCAACGCAAGGCCGTTGAGTCGCGCGTCGAGGCGATTGTCAAAACACTGACCACAACACAACCGGCAAAATAAGATTACTTCCAGACGGTAAAGCCGCCATCCACAACCAGGTTGTGTCCGGTCACGTACGCACTGGCGTCAGATGCGAGAAAGAGTGCGGCCCCTTTCAGGTCCACCCCATCACGGCCCATGCGCCCGAGCATTGTGCGGTTGCTGTAAAGGTCGATGAACTTTTCCGGCTGGCCACGTTCGAATCCGCCGGGGGAAATCGCATTGACGCGAATACCGTCCGGACCCAGCGTGGCGGCGACGTCGCGCGTCATGCCGATCACCGCGGACTTGGCGGCTGCGTAGTCGACTTCCTGGGGGTTCAAACCGCTGTCTGAATACATGCGCCGATCGCGCCCGACGATGCCTGCAATGCTGGCGATATTGATGATGCTGCCACCTTTTTGTTCGCGCATGACGGGCGCGATGTGCTTGCATAGCAGGAAGGGCGCCGTAACGTTCGTGTTCATCAGGCGCTGCCAGTCATTGAGTTGTCGTTGTTCGAGTTTGAGCGGCTCCCCATCTGCTCGGGTCGCGCCGCCGACGTTGTTGATCAGCACGTCAATGCGCCCGAACTGTTCGACTGTATGCGCGATCACACGCTGAACATCCTGCTCGTCCGTGGCGTTGAGGCTTTCTCCTTCCACGCGCTGACCGGTGGCGTCGGCGATTTGTTTTGCGGTGGATTGGGCGCGTTCAGCTGTGCGCGAGGTGATGACACCGGTGGCGTTTGCTTCCGCGAGCGCCAGTGCCATGTCGTAACCAAGATTCCGCCCGCCGCCAACGACGAGAAAGGTTTTATCCTTCAGGTCGAAGAGCTTCCATACGTTTGTCATGCCGTTACTTTCTGATCGAGCTGTTGAAGTTCGAGGGCTGCCATGATCGTCCACGACGTGGGTGGGCCGTTACTGAATCCCTGCGGCCGGCCGAGGTAGTACCACGGATCTGCAGATGCGCCGCTACCGCGACAGTTGGCAGCGAACCCCCCGCGCCAATACATTCGTTTCAGTCCCTGCCATGCATTGCGCACCATTGGCTCGAACGTGTCGCGGTCGAGCCAGCCTTCGCGCATGCAGCGCGCGAAGATATATGCGAAGCCTGCCGCGGCGGATGCCTCAAGCCGCGCATCTGGATGGTTGATCACGTTTCGCCACAAGCCGGTCTTTTCGTCTTGGAAGCGGATCAGTCCCTGGCCGATGGTGTTGAGTAAATCGAGAATGGTGTCGAATGTGGGGTCGTCCCGCTGCATTTCATTCAGCATATAAACGCAGCCCATCAGTCCGTGCAGGTTGCTGCGCGCCCAGGGTTCGCCGTGTGGCTCACCGTGTCGCGTGGCGTGGGCAAGCAGGTTGTCCTCGCGCACATGGTATTTGCGCAGGTGTTCGACGTATAGCACCATTTCGTCGAGGTACTTTCGATTGCCAGTGGCGCGGGTAATTGCGGCAAAGCCCGGCGCATAAAGATGAAATCCTTCACACCAGACGGTTGCGCGACGGTTGTTCGAGTTGGAGAAGAAGAACGTAAAGATTCCATCGTCACCTTGTTTGACGCCCAGCGGGTCGTCCGTGAAGCCGCAGCCGGTAATGATGCCCATGTTGCGCGGCCGGCGCGCGATCACTTCATCAGTACGCGCAATCGCCTGTTGCAGTGGACCATCATCTCCGGTCTGTTCCTTCAGCCAGACTGTGGCGAAGAACCCACCCATCTTGTCATGATTGGTTACTGGCGGAATATCGGCTCCGAGTTTCCGGACCGATTCGATCAGCACCGGTTTGAGATCATCTCGCCCGCCAAGGTCAATGGCAGCCTGTAATCCCTTCCACCAATGCAGATTCATTTCGCTCCAGTCGTTCAGGCCCTTTACGCGCCTGACCTGCGAGTCTATCAAGCCATTCAACAGATCATCATCACTGCGATCCAATTGCGCCTTGTCCCAGCCCGCCTTGTATCGTGACAGGCCGGCGTGCAGGCACATGTCCTGTTCGAGAAACAGGTTGGACAGATCCACCATGCAATTGGCGTTAAAGCCGGCAAGTTTGCCTTCTGTCGGATCGTTGATTTGAAAGACAAATCCCTGATCAACTGAGAAACGTTCCAGCCGCTCTCGAGCGGCGGGATCTGCGAACATCATCTGCATTGCCGGCTGATCCAGCGCGATCGCGCGATAGGGTGACAGGTCTTCCGGTAATTCGGCAAGAAGGCTCTGACTTTCGCCCTGTTCAAAATGAATGCCATGCTCAAGCAACTGAGATACGAATGAACGGATTACTGCGTGGTCGGGACCCCATTGCGTGATGACAGCCACTTCTGGTTGGTTGGACATTGTTGGTTCTCGTCGTGGTCCTTGTATTTAGAATCAGTTGAGGCGGCCGAACCCGCTGTGTTTGACGGGCCCGCCGATGCGGTCTTCGATGTCGTCGTTTTTGATAGCCGCCCCCAGTTCGGCAAACACCTCTTCGCACGCGGCAACAAACGCATTGACATGGCGCATCTCATGGGAGAGAGTCGGGTAAAAATTGCCGCTGACCAGAAATCCCTTGTTCAACATACGTACCGTCCAGAGCGTTTGTAATGCCGCTGCCTTGGGATGGTCGAAGGCATACGCGATGAATCCGGGGTGACCGGTATGGCCGAGGGGTACGCCGTGTGTCTTGGCCAGAGCGGTCAAACCATCCAGCGTGGCTTGGCCGATCTTGGCGATATGTGTCGGCACGTCGATGCGCATCATTTTGCGAAGGGTTGCCACTGCGGCGGCAGGACCGACCGCTTCTGTCCATAGCGCGCTGGACATGAATGTATCCTGCGCAGCCTGCATGGTGTCCGCATTACCGATGACAGCAGTGATCGGATGGCCGTTGCCGAGCGTCTTGGCATATACGGCGATGTCCGGATTAATGCCATATTTCAGATGCGCCCCGCCGAGGCAGAGCCGCCAACCGATCGAGACTTCGTCCATGACTAACTTCGCGCCGCATTGGTCGGCCAGTTCGCGCACCCCTTCGAGGAAGCCGGGCTTGGGTGACGTGCTGCGCGTTGGCTCCATGACGATTGCGGCCAGTTCGCTGCCGTGTTGATCGACCACGCGCTTCAGGCCGTCGATATCGTTGTAGTTGAAAGGATGCATTGTTCCGGCCAGACCACTGGGTACGCCGACGGGCGGCAGACCGTTCATGAGATGATAACCACCGAGCGCATCGTTCTCGCCGAGGTTGGCGGCGAGGTACCAGTCGTGCCAACCGTGGTACCCACAGAATGCGACACCATCCCGGCGCGTGCGCGCCCGGGCAATGCGGATTGCCATGGCCATGGTTTCGCCACCCATGCGCCCGAAGCGGGCCATATCTGCCCACGGGTGAATCTGCATCAGTAACTCGGCAAGCTCCACTTCGTCGGCCGGGTTGAGTGTGCACATGCTGCCGAGATTGATTCGCCGGGTCACCGCCGCCGTCACATCCGGGTCGGCGTAGCCGAGCAGTGTGGCGCCGATGCCGCACATGGACATGTCCGTGTAGTGGTTTGCGTCCAGGTCGACAGTTTCGCAGCCGCGCGCTTCGGCGAAGTAAGCTGGCCACTGCCCGGGCGCGTAGTTTTCCTGTCGCTTGCCGAACAATTGCGCGCCGCCAGGAATAAGCTTCTTTGCTTTCTCGTATAGCTTCTGGCCTGTTTTGTCGTCACGGTGCGAGGTGATACCCAGCAGTTCGCGCGCGTTGTGACAGAAGATGCGCTCGACATCACTGTCATTGAGTCCGAGATTCCGGCATGCCAGCTTCACTGCCAGCAGTGACTCGTTGCCGATGATCGTTGGCCGGGCGAGCGACTGCTGTTCTTTATAGTTCGCGTTGTTTTTATACAACCAGAAGAAGCCGTCACCGAGAGAGACGTTACGCCCGATGATTTCGGTGAATGGGAAGTCGCCGCCGAACATCAACCGTGTTGGGCCGAAGGTCTTAAGAATGGCTTCAAAGGGTTCTGATTCGCACACAACGGACGTGTCGAAGTAGACGTTGTCCAGGCCGCGCAGTGAATCAATACCCCAGACGGTGTGTTTGCCGTTAAATCCGCGTGCGGCGTGCGCGAGGATGAGGCGCGCGCCCGGGTAGCGTTCGCAGCATTCACGAATGACGCGCTGGTTGTTCTCATCTGCCAGTGCGTGACGTTTGACCATGTGCAACATGATGGCCAGGTTGTGGCGGTCCGCGATCTCCCACGCCCAGCGCGGCAGGAATTCGTCGATCTCTGCATCAAACGTGACGTCGCGATTGGGCGCAAACACGTGATACACCTTGAAGCCACAACACTGCGGTTGAAGCACCTGCCGTTCCGCGTCAGCGGGATCATCGTCTGGCCGAATCAGATGCAACCATCGTGAGTCCGGGCGCAGTCGTGCCTGATCACGATTGAAATCATTGGACGCCTGTACGTCCATGGTCGGGCGCGGCAACGCAAAGAAAAGGCCGTCCAGTGGCGCCAAGTCGCCCATCCAGCGTTGCGTCATATCAACAAACTGTTTGTAGCCGACTTCGACCGGGCCTTCCTGAACAAACGGGATGCCTTCGTCTCCCTGCATGTCGGTGCGCACCAGGTGGCAGTGCACATCAAAGCTGTTCGGCGGCACGAAGCTGTGCAGATGCTTGTCGAAGAACTGCGCGTCATTCGGCGTGACTTCGTAGGCCTGCATGTCGGTTGTTGTTTGTGCGGTAGTCATCTTTGTCTCACTTGCGTTTGATCTGTTCGATCAGCTGCCAGCACTTCAATTGCATGCGTGGCAGATGGAATGGCCCCTTCCACACAGTGCCCTTGGCGGGGTTGGTCACGCGCCCATCGCGCGACAGGTAGCCGAACCACTCGCCATGTTTAGTGTCCGGATGGTACTTGTAAGCCCAGTCGTGAATCATCTGGTGCCATTGCAGGTATTTGAGATTCCCAGTCAGCTTGTAGGCCATCAGCGTTGCGATAATGGTTTCATTCTGCGGCCACCAGAACTTCATGTCGTTCCAATACTCCATGGCCGGCTTGCCCATTGCGTCGCAGAAGTAAAGAATGCCGCCGAACTGTTCATCCCACCCCCATTGCCACATCCAGTCCAGAATGGTGGTGCCCAGTTCGATCAGTTCGCGGTCGTTGTTGCGATGGGCGGCTTCCTCGAGAATGAACCAGGCGGCTTCTATCGCATGACCGGGATTCAGTACGCGCCCGTCGATGTGATCAATGATGCTGCCGTCCGGCGCAACGCATTCGAACAGTGCCTTGTAATCGGGCTTCAGGAAGTCACTGCGAATTTCATTAATTGATTGCTCAATCACGTCATCGCAGTACGGGTCATCGACTGTTTGCCGCAGCGTCTGTGCGGTAACGAGATTAATCATCGGGAACACGATTCCCTTGGACGGCCGCACGTCGGGGTTCACTTTTGGCTCAAGCCGGCCGGGTGTAGCGAGCCATTCGTGGACCTGCTTGAAGAGCTTTATCGCATCCGTTGCAGCTTGGTCGTCACTCGCCGCCTGCGCATATGCCGCGTATGCAACAATCGCGAACATCTCGGAGAACACATACCGCCGTTTGCGCAGTGGCTTGCCCTCTCGTGTGAGAAGAAAGTACATGCGCCCGTCTGTGTCGAAGCACTTGTTGCGCAGAAAATCAATGCCGAGTTTTGCCGCAGCCAGCCAGTCATCACGTTTCTCAACGCTGTTGCACAGTTCGCTGAGTACCCACGTGAAGCGACCTTGGAACCAGACGGGCTTGTCGGTGTCGATATGCGTGCCATCCCGATCGACGATGGTCATGAAGCCGCCATGTTCATGGTCCGGTGCGCATCTCAGCCAGAACGGGATGACATCTTTCAGCAGTCCGTCGCGATAAGTGGCGGCCAATGCGTCCAGACGATCGGAGTGATTGAGTTCTTGAAGGTTCGTGTTCGCCATAGGGATCAGATGACCATCTCGCTGTTTTCTGTCTTGGCCAGTGACTCGCCCGCGTGTTCGCGAATGTCCCGAAAGTTTTCCGTCAGCCCGGACATCACGGCGTAGTGGTCACTGCCGAACATGATGAAGTTTGCACCCATATCTATCCATCGTTTGGTGTGGTTGGTCGTGATCCAGGAGTGCACACCGACGCCGACATTTCGTGCGCGGGCCTTGTCGATGATGATTTGAATCGCGTCGATGAATTTCGGGTGATCGTACTGTTCCGGGACACCCAGGTTGATTGACATGTCGTGTGAGCCGACCAGTAGTGCGTCGATGTCCGGTACGCCGAGGATGCCGTCCAGATTGTCGATCGCGGTCTGGCTTTCGATGTTCAGCACCAGCAGTCGGCCGGCATTCCACTTAGCGAGGTATTCCGCAACGTGTGGCTCCGGCAAGAGGTCGCCGTTGAGAATGTCTTCAAGCTGCTTCCCCTTAAGCGGACGAAGCTTTACCGCGCCGCGCAAGGCACGTGCCTGTTCGACAGTTTCGACGTATGGCACCATCACCCCATCCGCAAAACCGTCCAGCACCATGCAGGCCTGTTGGGCATCACGGTCGGGAATTCGCACGATCGCAGCCAGCCCTTGGGAGCGATACGCCTGACACATCCATGCCAGCTTGTCGCGATCGCGCGGGCAGTGTTCTGCGTCAATGAAAACAAAGTCGATCCCCGTTGCGCGTATGGCTTCAGGCCAGAACGGCGAGTCGGCAACGATACCTGTTCCGTAAACTCGTTTGTCTGCTTGAAGGTTGTCGATCAGTTCCTGTCCGGTCATTGTGATTACTCTTTCAGTAGGTTAGATGATGCGAAACAGAGGCATCGGGTTATTAAGGCGCTGTTACTTCATCCCATGGCGCATCCGTTCGAAAGGGTCCTGCGGGCAGGTCTTGGTCGTTGTAGAGTGAACAGATTGGGTTTAACGACCAGGCGTATCGCACGTACATGGGTTTCGGTACTTTTTCATGCCACACCACCAGCGAATGGCCGTCGATGCGAATTTTGGCAGTGTGGAACTTGCGGTCCTGTCCGGCCACAACAAGGTCTATACGCGCATTGGGTTTTCGAACCAGCCCGCCGGCCGTATGTGTGAAGCGAATGGTTATTTTGTTACCGTCGACAGTCATCGATTCAAAGCAAGGCCCGGAACCTGCGTTGTCTTTGCCATAGACATCCGCCAGGGCGGCAAGGGCCAGCCGATGGCCCACGTCCTGCTTGTTGGTGGGATGAAGACCGCCACCAATGTCGAGCGTTACAGCCATTGACGTGTTCGGCAGCTCGAGTGTGCGCGACTGTGCTTCGCGGATGTACAGCCAGCCGTCTCCACCGCGCGGGTAGGCAGGCAGTTGAACGAATAGAAATGGGAAGTTGCCTTGCGCCCAGCGCTTGCGCCACGACTGGATCATTTGGCCTAGAGTGCGTTGATAGGTTTTCCATCGCGGCGCGTTGCTTTCGCCCTGGTACCAGATCACGCCGCGCATGCCAAAAGGGATCAGCGGGTGAATCATCGCGTTGTACAGCTTGCCAGGTGTTTGCTCTGGGTATGCGATTTCAAGCTTGGCAGGTTCGAGCGGAATGGGATCGCCAGCGGCCGTCGCGGCCTTGTGCGCCGCACGCCATGATTTGACTTTTTTCTGGCGCTCGGCGTTGCGTTGCGCAAACGTATCGCGCAGGGCTTTGACGCGAGCCAGATGCGGCGCCAGGTCAATATCCGTTTCGAGTACGTCGTATGGCGTCCAGGCTTCAACCGTTGAGCCGCCCCAGGCGCTTTGGATCAGTCCGATCGGGACGTTCAATGCCTTGTGCAGTTTTCTTCCAAAGAAGTATGCCACGCCTGAGAAGTCTGAAACAGATTTGCTGTCGCATCTGCTCCATGACATTATGACGGGGATGTTTGTCTGCGGGGCATCATGGTGTGAGCGCGCGACGCGGAACAGACGGATGTTCGGCCGATCTGCTTCTGCGATTGCCTGGTCCGCGTTGTTGCATTTGCGCACTGGGAAATACATGTTCGACTGACCAGAAGCAAGCCAGACGTCCCCGATGAGCACGTCGCGGATAGTCAGCGTGTTGTTGCCTTTGATGACCAGTTCATGTGGACCGCCAGCTTTCATCGCGGGCAGTCTGACTTGCCACCTGCCTTGTTCATTTGCCTTGGTTTGCGCGCGATGGCCGGCACATTCGACGATGACCTGTTCGTCCGGTTCAGCCGTCCCCCAGATCGGCACCGACATGGCGCGCTGAAGCACCATGTGGTCGGCGAACAGTCGAGGCAGAGCAACATCCGCCTGGGCGCTGGTCACAAGTGCCAGAATGCAAGACAGGATCAGGTGCTGTGTTTTCATGCCGTGTTATCTCGTCACCCACTGGGGTGGAGATATCGGTGCAGGTCAGATCAAGTGCGGGGCCGCCCCGCAGGTTGCTTGCCCTGGGTTTCATATTATCAGCAGGAATATAGCAGGTGATATATTGAATAACAATACCTGTATACTTTTATAAATAAATGTCATATGAACCTATTGAAGCATGTTGGAGTTTACGATATATATGGTGCTATATGGCATCTGAAAATTCGTTATCCGACCGTCACCCCGCGCCCGCCGTCATGCTTCGCCCGACGTTGAAGGATGTTGCCGCGCGAGCCGGTGTGGCCCGATCAACAGCGTCCGCGATCCTGGGCAACAAGCCGCACTGCTACGCCTCGGAAGAGACCAAAAAGCGTGTCTTCGACGCGGCCCGGGTGCTGAACTACCAGCCGAACATGCTGTCGCGCGGGCTCCTCGGCCAGCGCACGTTCAACATCGGCTTGTGTATGCATCACCTGATCGGCCCGAACGTGCGCATCGAACACATGATGATGATGCAGCAGTCGGCTTCCGGATTGGGTTACCGGTTTGTGACAGGTATCCACGAAGGCAAGGTCGACCTCGAAGAGCAGCACATCAACGCCTGTCTGAGCCAGCGCGTGGATGGCATCATCATTGAAATGCCGACGCCGGAAACGTTGGCACGTCTGGAAGAACTGGTCCAACGGGGCATGCCGATCGTGGTGATTGACCCACCGGGTAGTCCGCGCTTGCCGCACATCTGTGTTGACCGTGAGCACGGCGGGTATCTGCAGGTCAAACACCTGGTCGAGCAGGGCCGCCGGCGGTTTGTGTTTATAACGGTGACCCCGGATCACTACCTGGGCAAGGCAAAGAATGTCGGCCACATTCGCGCACTGAAAGAAGCGGGGCTCGATCCGGATGCGCAGCTCTGGCTGGCGCCTGCGCCGCAGACGGAGGAGCCTGCTGATGCGCCGGCCCCCACCACGCCGATGGCCTCGGCGGATGGCATGGTTCTTACTCGCAAGGCGATGAAGCTCGGCTTCGAGTTTGATGCCATTGCGTGCAGTGCTGACTCCATCGGGCTTGGCGTGTTGCGCCATCTGTATCAGTCCGGCATCAGCGTGCCGGATGACGTTGCAGTGGTTGGTTTCCATGACGAGATGTTTGCTGCGGCACTGCCTGTTTCACTTTCAACCATTCGCCATCCGCCGGCCATTGGTGTGATGGCATTTGAAATGCTGGTTGAACAGATTGAAGGGCGCATGACAATCGATGAGCGCCGGGAGCGGCGAGCCGTCGAACAACCCATGCTGATACCGCGCGAGTCATCCGTCGTATCTCCCTCTTAGAACGTGTACGAACCCGGGATGGGATGGGTTTTCATATACGTTCCAAGTTGTTAGTGGCATTAATGCATGTCCTGGTGGTTTTCTTCACGAATACAACTGACTTCGCAGTTGCGCGTGTTGATCCAATCCGTCCATGATCGCACGACAACTGTTCTGCCAACGGTGTGACGGCATGTCCTCGGTGACTCCCATGATCAGTCCGTCCATGGTGTCCACCTCGTCGAGCAACTGCACGCAGGTCTGCGTTACCTTCTCATCAGGCTGCATGTGAATCGAAGAAGGGAAGTTCATCCACAGGACCTTGTCAGGCCACGCCTGCCTCGCTTGTGCCAGGGTCATATCGGTATCAGGAGCGGGGGTGAACGCTTCAATGTAGTCCAGGTCGGTACCGGCGATGGCGGTGGAAAGCAGTTGGCAGTTGGCGTCGAAGTGGCATCCGATCAGCTTGTCGTGCTTGTGCATGATCTCGGCCGCTTCGTTGTAGTGGGGCACGTAGTATTTTTCAAAGGTTTCCAGCCCGATGATTTCCGGCGTAACGTTGCCGCCGTAGTTGGCGTGCCCGGCCGGCGACTGGGCAACGAGCGGGTAGATTTCCCGGCGTTTGGTGACCAGGGCGTCGTATAACTTGAGGATTTCGTCCTGGTTTTCCATCCATTGGATACAGAACATTTCCATGTCCATGAACGATGAACTGATGAGCATTTGCAGGGGCTCAAGGCTGAAGCTCGTCCGAAAGATCGCGTCTTCACCGAAGTTTTTCTGAGCCTGGGCGAAGGCGTCGTAGTCCGGTTCGTATTGGGCATCTTCAATATAGAAGAGGAGTGCCTTGTAGTCGTCAGGCGACTTGAACATTTTTTCGTGCGCCCAACCGGTGTAGCCATGGTTTTCATAAAGTGTGCTGAGCGTTCCCGCCGGCGTCTGGAATATTGCCCGCGTCAATCTCCGACCGTTCTTGAATTGAACTTCTTCAGTAATTTTGACATTGGGGTGATGTTCTTTGAGCACCGACCGACGCTCGACGATACACAATCCTCGATTGCGCATTTCCCGTTCGGCTGTACACTGGGGAATCTTTGGTTGATATATGGTGAACGGCACACGGTCCGTATGGCCACCATACAAAGCGGCTTCCACACGTTGACGAGGTGACAGCGACATTGAAGTCTTCATCCTGTAAGAATCAGTCAAAAGAAGTGTATTTTATTTTTAGAGGCACACGTGCCTATAGCGTTCCTGAATAAAGATGTCGCTGATTTCATCACGTAACTAACCCGGGCAGCCCGTCGATCCTGGGCAGGGAAACTCGCGGTCCTGTCGAACTCCGGCTGCACTGGGAGATATGGTGGCGCGGCGACCGTTGTTGATTTCGAGAATCAGATGCTGCATTCAGTACCATTCGGTCTCGTATGAGTTCGCCAGCTTCACCTCGTTGAAACGCATCCCGAGAACAAATTGTGCCGATGCTTGTGTGTTCACGGTAATTGACACGCATTGCGTATTTCTATTGCGCGCCAGAATATTCATCAATGCTATCAAGCTTTGTTCCCGCGAAGTGTGCTTGGCATATTTACTGGTGCGGGGATTCGGATTGAATAATGCTGGTTGCTTTACAACCGAGTCGTCGCATCCGTCAGGCTGCGGAACCGGCCGGGGCTGACGTTGAAGTATCGTTTGAACGCCCGGCTGAACGTGTGCACCGTGCTGTAGCCGGCTCGGTGAGCAACAACCTTGATACCCAACATCGGATCGCCCAGCAGTTCATTGGCAGCGGCGCGCATGCGCGTGGCCAGCAGGAACTGCTGTGGCGTCTGTTGTAGCGCGCTGCAAAACCGCTTGGAGAAATGATCCACCGACATGTGACACAAGTGTGCCAGCTCCACTACTGTCCAGGGGTCGTACGGCTTTTCCGTCACGTTCTGTAGTACTGGCAAAATACGCCGACGGAACGTCTGGTCCGGCTCATCCGTCACATCAGCCGACGGTGCTTCGTCCAGTGCGGCAAAGACCGCCAGTGCGCCAACCGCGACAACGCGGTCGCACGCAAGTTTTGTGTTGTTGACATATCGCTCACCGGCATCGGTCAGCAGGTCGCACAAGGCCGGCGTTGCTTTAAACAGGAATGGTGCGTCGCCCAATTGGCGCGCGATGTGGCTGGCCAAGTAGATTTTGAAAGACGTATGTTTGAATCCCTTGTCAGACCACATGCCGTGAGCGGTCAGTGGCGGGATGAGCAGCCCGTCCCCAGCTTTCAGTTCGCGTGGTTCCCAGCCTTCGATGCGATGTTCAACACAGCCGCCTAACACCACATCCATCTGGTGGTATGGATGCAGGTGCGCCGGCGTGAGATATCCGCCGGCCTCGATTATCGCGTAGTTGTACAGGACGATCTCGGTAATCGCAGGACCTGTCATTGAAATGGCTTTGCCGACGATCGGCATGTTGCATCTCCTTCGGTCGACTTGCAACGGATTCGGCCAAAATATCATAGCTGGTTGTCGGTGATTGCAAGCCTCTGTCGCCGCTCATTTCACGGTGGAATTCGCTTAGAGTGTAAACCTTGGAGCAGTTCATTGAAGTGAATTTTGGCCTATTTTGGCTAAAAAACCCCGACATTTTGATTCGCAGAATTGATGGGTCACGGAGGGGCCCCATTCATGTCTGGCACGGATTCGGCCAACTTTCCAACGGATTGAGGGATCGGGTTTTGCGCCTATGACAGCTATAGTTTTAATTGGAAGGCCCATGTCGTCCGGTACAGGAGCGTGGTCATGGCGTATGGCAATTATGCAGCGGGGCGCTCTTTTAATGCGATTCAGCGAACCCCAATCGGCTTTACCCTGATCGAACTGCTGGTCGTCATCTCAATCATCAGCATTCTGATTGCGATTCTGCTGCCGTCCTTGGCAAAAGCGCGAGCCACGACGCGCACCGTCACCTGTTCGACGTACGAGCGTGGTCTTGGTCAGATCATGACGATGTACACCGTCGATCATGAAGATTATCTCGCGCGCATACAGCAGAAGTACCAGGTGGATGGTGACTCTAGCTCGGGCACGGCCAATGGCGACTGGGCCTACTGCAATCCTTTTGGGTCGCTGACTGTCGCCGGTTACCTGCCGGGCTGGCCGAATCGCGATGCGATGGCATGCCCGGAATCCGCGCTGCACTGGGGCAGTCAATGGGGGAAATTTGGTGTGCGAACCAATTATTCACTTAACGCCAACATCATTTACGACGAGTCGATCTATGGTTCAACGCCGCCCGAGTTTTTCCGGCGCATTACCGATTTGCCTTATGCCAGTTATCCGAGCAAGATCGGCTGGGCGATCGATGCCGGGCGTCGTGACGTCGGCGGCGCACCGTTTAACACGTACACCGGCTCGTCGCGCCATCGCTTGAAGAATTATTCCGCTGCCGCAGGCGACGGCCACGCGGAGTGGCTGCATAACGGTCGAACTGCCAACGTGCTTTTCTTTGACGGCCACGTGATGACCATCGGCTTTGACACGCAAATCAACAATTCCGCCAATCCGTCGCTCGTACAGACCGCCGGCACCAACGGCACGGTGATCTACTGGTAACGCCAGTATTGGCCACCCTGCTCAGCGCGGCTACTTGGCCCCAATCCGTTCTTGTAAGACGTTGCCACCCACTTTGAAGCGGCCAACGGGCAGATTCTGCAAAGTGATCGGTGAGCCTGACTCATTGATGCTTTAGAGAGCTTCAATGTTATTCAATAGATCTTTGAATGCACCCGGGGGTACCTCGGCGTCTTCTCGTCCCATATACCACTTCCACAACTCAAACCGTAATTCCCATTCCTGATAGTAATCGGAACAATATCCAATCCCGCCCACCTGCTCCGAAATACGCGGGCGCAATACAGACAGATAGCCATCAGGATCATGATTCCAGCTGGGGCTTGTCGGAACACTTTGACGATCAAACAGGAATTTCAACATGCTACGTGTTTGATCGAGACGATTAATTGTGCCGGCATGCCACAGGTCATAGTGAGTAATTGCAATGGTACCTGCCTCAACATCAAGCACCACCTGCTCTTCAAAATTGCCATAGGTTTGCATGCGATCTGTTGGTGCATTCCTGAAATGTGTCCCGGGCATAATCACTGTCGGCCCCATTTCTTTCGTCACGTCATGGGGGTAATACATTGCAAGAACGGTCCACACTTGATGGTGCCGAACATTTGTGCCGTCTTGATGCCACCCTTGGCTCCGAGCCCCCTTCACACGGGCATGCCAGTGGCGATGCGGATTCATTGCATAGTCCGCTCCCAGGATACTAATGAGCGCCCCTCGCGTGACGGGATGGTTGTACACATCAGCAATCGCAGGGACTGCTTCCAGGATATGGTCGCCGGGGTTGTTCTCTAACGCATCAAGGGCATCGCAAATACGCTCATGAAGACTATCAGGGAAATCAGGCTTAATAAGATAAAACCCGTTGACAATAAAGCTCAACAATTGATCGTCAGTCAGCAGCACTGGATCAGCCATGGCGCACCGTTAATTTTTCAAGAATGAATTCGTAACCCAGGATGTCAATTTCGCGGTCTTCAAAAGGTGCCGTCTGTAGAGGAAAATGAATCACACGCCAGCCATCAAGAATTGCTTCGTGAACCGTTTTATATGGCGATGGCGGCGCTAGAGGATCAATTCCTCCCGTATTCTCGGTTCCTTGCACGTCATGTATCGCATAGGCGATTACCTTCGACTGAATACTTGGCGACGTGGCGTGGAGATACAGTAATTTTTGACAAAGTGATGAACCATCAACGACTCCCTGAAGACGATCAAGATACGACGCATCAAACGTCCCATCATCAACGGCTTCACGGGCACTGTTAATCCACGACTGAATGGCTGCTGTTGTCATGCGGCCTACTTATACAACTCAATTGCTGTGATCAGTGTCGATACACATCGTATTCCGATGTCAGATTTATGATAACGGCGCAAAAGAGTGTGTCGATGAATTAGTTGTCCAATTTCATATCATCAACAGTGCAAATTTCATGCATCCTCGCGCCATTGTGACGGAGTCATGCCGGTTGCCCGACGAAAGGACTGGAAAAAGTATTTTTCACTGCTGAAACCTGTCAGTCCGGCAATCACATGGATACTGTGGGTCGATTGGCTGAGCAGTTCTTTTGCTCGACGAATGCGCGCATCATTCAAACACGTCAATGGTGCGTCATGCCCTTCCTTCTTAAATGCCCGAAACAACGTGGACTGGCTGACATTCAACGCTTCGGCAAGCTCGGCGACATTCATGCCTTTACACGCGTGAACCGAAATTAAGGACAGTGCATTATCTACAAGGCGAGCAGAATTACTGCGAGCAAGCGGTGCATCAGGTGTGATCGTCTGCACCAATGGAACAAGGTCATACATCATCGCGACAATGTGATATGGGTTCGGTGCTTGATCGCTCTTGAAGATATCAATTAAGCGACGGAACATGTCCACTGCTCCGGCAGGATGACTCGGTTTAACGATCAACTGCTCCGCAGAAAAACCAAGATCCCCGGCAAATGCTTCCGCTTTATCACCCTTCAAATGAATCCAGAACACTTCCCATGGGTCATCAGGATCCTTTTCATAGTCAATGACCTGGTGCGGCCACAAACAGAATAGATCGCCGGCATTCACTGTCGTGGCATGGTCCCCGTAGCGTATATGCCCTTTCCCATGGCTAAGTATGTGCAAGCAGAAATAATCCGTTTGAATACGAAATTGACTGCTCCCATGTCCTGTAATGACACCGACGTTACTAACCATCAATGCTGTTGCTTCCGGCATTGACACATAAGGTGACGCGTAATACCGGACGGCTGGTAATTTGCTAGTGATCTTGGATTTTTTCATATTCCCAGCGAGCGTGATCGAACTGGTTGTGAATGATACTTATGGCAACTGTAGTTAGCGACCTTTTCTGAAGGACACACTAACCGATACTGCTGCAGATGGTCACCGCCGAGCATTAACGTTCGTCACGTCCGCTTTTTCGTCTTACTCTGGATGTTGCCAGTATTGGCTATTTCGGCTCAGGCCATTGACCGCTGCTGAGCGTCTCCTGCATCTGCGAGAGAACAATGCGCAGCGCGGGGGCGACGGCCTGACGACTGCGCAGCTCCAATTCCTGTTTGCGGAACTTGCGGAACTTGCGGAACTTGCGGGGCTTGCCGGGCAGGGACCGTTGCATTGCGCGATCGAAAGTATCCACACGTTTATTGAACCGCGCGAGGTCTTCCTGCACTCGTTTCGTGTTGCGGCCGGACGTAGCTGCTAAATGCGTGCGCAGGAACAATTCAACGAACGGCGCGAGAATCTCAGCACAACGTCGAGCCGCATCAAGCGTGTCCGCCATCCACGACAAATCCGCAGTGATATCCGAATCAGCGCACAGTCGCGCAGCCTTGCGCGCCAACGTGATTGCCTGGCGATTCAATGCAGCCGTATCGTGGTAGACCTTTGCCAGCCGTTCCGCCCGGCGCTTGTTCTTCAGTTTTTTCTGCCAGATGATGCCTGCGTGGCTGAAACTCTTTCGCGATGGGTGCAGATAGTTGAATACCGGCATCATGACGGGTGTGTGTTCGAACCGTGCGATTTGTGGCGATCCCAGGGTCTCCTTGCCAACCAGCCGATGGATCTGCGCGACCAGTGGGCCTGCCTTGGGGCCGTAGAGCCGAACGCATGCATCATCGAGAAACCCGTCGGGCCCCCAAATGCTGCGCGGGCGCTCTTCGGCGTTCGACAAGCGAAGGTAGCGGCGCTCAAACTTCTTATACGGCTGTAGCTTCGGCGGCGAAAAGTATCGGCTGCCTGTCGGGTTCCACATGCATTCGCTGTTCAGCAAGGCTTGCGGCTCCTGGTAGGCATGACCGTTGCCGTTGACAACCAGTTCAGCGCCTTGGAAGTGGTTGTCGACCATCGGTGTCGCCAGGAAAGGGTGGCTGCTGTAGAAACAGTCGCCACCGAAGAAGTTGATGCAGGAGATGGGATGGCCTTTCGCATCGCGATCGAGTCGGCGTCGCAGGCCGGCGTAGCGCAGTTGTGCACGGCCATAGTTGGTGAACTGTTCGCGCAGGCCAAAGTGAATGGTTCGGTCCTTCAGACAGTTGCTGACGGTTACCCAGTAGTTACTGGCTTTCTCCCAATCCGCGTCTGATTCGTCATGCCCGGTGTAGCAGGGGCTGACCACGCTGATGATGCATTCTGGATCAACGCTGTGAATTGCCTTTGCGATGGCGTCATACGAGGCGGCATAAGCCCCAGCCATGCCGTCCGGTGCGAAGATGTCATCATTGGGCCAACGCTTACGGCAGGCCGGACATCGCATGTTCCATATTGGGGCTGAATCAGCGATTGCGCCGGTGTCGATGCCGTGCAGATAGATCGCGCCGGGCTGTACTTCGCGCATGAATGTTGTCAGGCGTTCCTGCCGCAAGCGTGTGAGCGCGCGATTACTCAGACACGTGCCTTCACAACGGATGCGATGATCTTTCGGCCCGAGGCACTCATATGTCGGCCCATCAGGATATTGCTTGCGATTCTCAAAGCCGTCACTGCATGAACCGTAGCCGCCGAACGACAGACGGATGCCGCGCAGTCGGGCAGCATGATTGAGCCGCCGCATCAGTTTGGCGTACCCAGGGAAACGTTCGGTATCCCAGTCGAAGCCATCGAAGTAAAGGAAGTTAATCTTGTGAAACGCGCACAGGTCAAGCTTGCGAAGCACGCGTTTTTCATAAGCGCGCAGGTCGTCACCGCGCGCATATGACCAGCCTTCGAGTTCGGCGCGCACTAACCAGCTGTTACCGCGCCACCGGTATGCGGGCCAGTCCTTGACCGTGATCGGTGGCAAGTGGGTATTCCTGCCCTTCGATGTCAACAACTGCAGCAGCGTGGACCCGGCATAGAGCAGTCCGGTCGGCGTGTGAGCGAACAGGATTGTCGGGCTGGCATCGTTACTGGCGATCACGTAGCCTTGTTCCGCTGCCAGGTCGTCCAGCTTCGCGAGTTTCGGCGGCAGTAACTTTGCAACACGTTTATCTGCATTACCACAGAGAACAAAATCAATGTCGCTGCTCTGCGATGCCGACTTCAGCGGCTTGACACTGATGCGCATGCCTGTCTGCTGTCGCAGTTGATCGACAAGAGACTGAACGACAAACCGGCCACGCTCATCTTCATCCACAACGACGGCCAGACGACACAAGGCGCCACGCTTGAATGTTCGTCCGACTCCAGAATGATGGGTCAGTTCTTGCGGGGTTGGGATGACGTTGGCCGCGACGTCTTTCCGGTTCATAACGAACAGCTCGACTTGTATTGAATTTAAGAATTCTCGCCGGAAACATAATCAAAGAGATCGAAGCGGTCACGACATTTGTCAAATCCGGTAATTCCTGTAATGACAGAAACCCTGCTGTTTATAGCGGATTCGGCGAACTTTCCAGCGGATTGAGGGATCGGGTTTGGGTGATGCGCACGCTATAGTTTTTTGATGGTTCATTTCTCCCTTAGCGGCAGCCAAAGGAGCCCGATTATGACATACAGCCAGCGTGCATCGATGTGTTCGTCTCGTGCCATCAGTCGAATGCCGGTCGGCTTTACCTTGATCGAGCTGTTGGTCGTTATCTCGATCATCAGCATTCTGATTGCGATTCTGTTGCCTGCTTTGACAAAGGCGCGCGCCACGACGCGAACAGTTACCTGTTCAACGTACCAGCGCGGCTTTGCCCAACTTATGCTGATGTACGTGACGGACCATAACGAGTATCTCCCGCGCGGCCAGCAGAAATACAAGGTGGACGGCGATGCAAGCTCGGGCTTTACCAATGCTGACTGGATGTACAGCGGCCCCTTCGGCACGTTGACGGTCAGCGGCTACCTGCCGGACTGGCCAAACCGCGATACGCTTGCGTGTCCGGAGGCGGTGTTGCACTGGGGAACACAATGGGGCGTGTTTGGGGCGCGAACCAACTACGCGCTCAATGCCAACGTCGTGTACATCAAGGACTCTTATGGCACTGGCACCCCGGAGTTTTTTCGCCGTCTGACGGATCTGCCCTATGCCAGTTATCCGAGCAAGATCGGATGGGCGATTGATGCCGGCCGTCGTGATGTCGGCGGAGCTCCGTTTAACACCTACTTCGGGGCACAGCGACACCGTTTGAAGAACTACTCTGCTGCCGTCGGCGACGGTCACGGCGAGTGGCTGCATAACGGTCGTACGGCCAATGTTGTTTTCTTTGACGGCCATGGCCAGACCGTCGGCTTCGAAACGCAGATCAATGTTTCGAGCAATCCAACACTCGTGCAGGCCGCAGGCACCAACGGCACAATAATTTACTGGTAAGTTTTTCACCGGATCAATAAAACATCACTATGAACAAACCATCCTTTCTGTTGACGCTTGTTCATTCGGCGTATTGCGCGGTTCTTATGTTCCTGCTGTGCGGCCCGACTGTTTCCGCCGCAGTTGAGATTGATATCCCCTTAAATATTGATGTGCCGGAGGAGATTGCGTCCGGCAGCTGGCAGGTAACGTTCGGTGTGCCATTTCCGAAAAACGCATTGAGCACGGGCCGTTCGTTGGTAGTCACCGTGGACGGCAAGCCGGTTCCAACACAAACCACGCCATTGGCGACCTGGTCCAAGCGCGGCAGGTTCGTCCGCTGGTTGTTGGTGGATTACCAGATCGACGCGTCACGACCTGATGCGGTTTACCGCTTAAGGTCGCGAGTGAGTGACCTCAATAAAACCGGACTGGCTGTTCAAGACTCGAAAGACCAGCTGATCATTCGAACCGGAACAGCTGTCTTTCACATTCAGAAGCGCGCACCTTTTGCGATTACATCGGTGAGGGTCGACGACAAGCAACTCGTCCAATCAGAGGAACCAATTCGCTTTCATATCACGGATCACACCCGCCAAACCTATATCGCCGACGGCAGCGATGAATTCATCATTGAAGACAGCGGGCCGAACCGCATCGGCATCAAGTCCGCCGGCTGGTATGTGGCCAAGGATGGCACACAGTTCTGCAAGCACGTGACGCGTCTGTCATTTCATGCAGATCAATCCACTGTTCGACTGATGCACACATTTATCTTTACCGGCACGACGGAGTCCCACCAGATTCGTGACTTGGGTTTCGACGTGCCGATTGCGGGTGCCAATGTCGCAACGTTTGGGACAAGTGCTGCAAATCTTTCCGAACACCATCAGGTCGCTGATCGGGATGTACATCTGACGCAGGATTGCGAACATCGCCACGCGTTGAAGTGGCAATTAAACGATACTGCAACCAGTGAAACGCTGAAGTCGGGCGAGCGTTTCGGTGGGTGGATGAGTCTAACGGGTCCAACTGGTGGCGTCAGCATTGCGATGCGCGACGCCTGGCAGAACTATCCCAACGAATTGGAGAAGCGCGGCAACCGCGCGATTGTTCATGTCTGGCCGCTGCATGGCCGGCTGATGGATTTTCACACGCGCGCGGTGCTCTGGCCATACGGCGAGCAGGGTATTGAGGTGATTGGCAAGTTCTTTCAGAACAGGCCCAAGCCATACACCAAGTCATTGGATGACATTTACAACAATGCCATGGGTGTCGCCAAGACACACGAAATCTGGCTTGACTTTCACGGGCCGGATCAGTCAATTGAGAAAACAGTTGAATTGGCGACCCATGCAAACACGCCGGTGTTCGCAACCGCTGACCCGAAGTGGAACTGTGCGTCCGGCGCGATTCTCGATCCGATTCACCATTACGACCCGGAGAATTTTCACGAAGCTGAGAACATGCTCGACGCGATGTTTGATCGCTTCGTTTACTGGCAGCAGTTCTACGCCGACTACGGCTGGTATGACTATGGCGACGTCCATAACAACGCGCGCGGCGACAGTTTTGCCACGCAGCTTGAATCAGGACCAATGGCAAACCCCTGGCGCTACTGGGACAGTACGCACTACGGCTTTCCCAACTGTCCCTGGACGTTGTACTACCGATCAGGTAAGCGCAAGTACTTGCAGTTTGCCGAAGCCAACGCTCGGCACTGCATGGATATCGATCGATGTCACTTCGGCAACGACGACGATCGTATCAAGGGAACGCATTACTACTGCGACTGGTCGATCATCCACTGGAACGGCAAGCCACCCACTTATGTCTGGTTGACGACCTACGACAAACTCGAGTACATGGCGTATGCGTACTACATGCGCGGCGACCGGCGGGCTTTGGATGTGTTTAAAGACTGGGGTGAAGCAGCCAGGCGATTTCATGACGATCCGGACGTGCAGTTCCCACTGAAAATGCTTCGCCCGCAATTCAGAAATGTTCGCCATTTCGGACCGCCATTGGGCAACCTGACAGAGTTGTACCGCCTGACGTGGGACGACGAATATCTACGCATGGCTCGCGATTACGCGAAGGCCTTCATTGAAATGTTCCCCGATGATAAGACTTTTGGTTCGTACTTCAGCAAGTTGCAGTTCTGTTGGGAAGGCATGGCCAATTATGCTCGGCTGGCGAATGATCGGCCGTTCATTGATGTCTACCGGAAGTATGCGACGAAATCTGCACATCGTGGCGGGCATCGCCGTTCTTTTGCTGATGTGGCTTATGCGTTCGGGCTGACAGGTGACACGAGCTTTCTTGACCTCGGCAAGTTCCGCATTCTGAATACGGCAAGTGTTGTCAACATCGGTGATATGTCATCAGAGCGTGGCACAGGCGGTTATTGGGTGTGCGGTAATAACCCGTATGCGATACGCACGTTGCCGGTGTTGCTCGGTGCGATGATGCGCGGGCCAAAGTCATGGAAAAATGCAAACCTGCCGCTGCTCGCGACGATCCGGGGGATGCACCTTGCCGGACCGCGTCATCCGGCGGTTTATGTTAAGGCTGACGAGGTAAATGCAGCGCGCGTGGCATTGCAGTTGTTTAAGAATCAGGCGGTGGAACTGATCAGCCCACATGGCGCGAAAGTGAAATCGGTCGATTCGCCAACTAATTACTTCGTGGAATTGTCCGGGCGCAGCTTCTCATCGGGTTGGTCAAAGCTCAACTTCCCACTTCGACCGACGCGCCGCAGCGACAACTATATTGATTATGGGAACGTTAATATTGTTGCGGCACAGAATGTGAAGATGGCCATTGGGCCGAGCACGGAAGACGGCAAATTCTGTGTGTTTGGCTCACGGATTTATTTCTTTGTGCCCGAAGGGGTGGATCAGTTCACCGTGAGGGCTCAGGTATCCAAGACATGGGCAGCATATGGCTGGGCACCGATTGTCAATGTGTTTGATGCGGACGGCCAATTGGTTCAAACAAAGAAAGGGCCAGGCGCGCTTGTGTTTGACCTGAAGCCGCAGACCGGTCAGCGTGGCCGATGCTGGTCCATTGGGCCGATTGGCCGGGTGAGCGCCCCTTGGGAAACCGCAACGTGGCGCAAGCCGCCCTACCCGGTCGATAAACACTTTCCGTCTTATCTGACGCTGTCGAAGAATCTACCGCAATGGGTGACACCGCATCCGTCGATGTTTGAAGTGCCGAATGTTGCGCGATAGTTGACCGTGGAGATGAATATGGCTCGATCGATGATTGTCTGTTTGGCATTTCTGCTGATGTCTGGCTTTCTTGCCGAAACCGTGCATGCGGGGGAATTGCATGTGTCTCCAAAGGGAGATGACAAGCACGCCGGCACGGCTGATGCGCCACTTCAAACGATAGGTGCGGCACTGGCCAGGATCCGCAATGTGGTCAAGCCGATGAAGATCGTTCTGCACGAAGGCGTGTATAACGGCGAGCACATCGTTCGTGCGCCAGACAAGCTGCCGAAAGATGGGTTGGGGCAATTGATCATTCGAGCCGCTGACGGAGCAAACGTCATATTCGACGGCGGCTCCGCCGCTACTTCGGCGACCGAACGTCAGCCCGGCGTGTACGTGTTTGAAGGGCGCACCGCAGCCATGTGGGAGACGGACGCGCGCGTACGCTATGTTGAAGCAGGTGACGAACGCACCGTGTTGCAGTCGCCGGGTACGTTTGTCAATGCCGACGGCAAAGTGACTTTCCACACCAGCGACAGTCAGCCGGCCGCGTCGCATCGGGTTGGCTACGCCAGAGACAACTTCGCGTTTCGCGTGATGCGGCCCAATGTCGTGATTGATGGGCTTCACTTTCAGAATTATCTCGCTGGCACGTGGTCCTGCGGCGTGTTTCTCAACGCGGATCACGGCACCATTCGCAACTGCACGGCTCGCAATTCCCGCGCTGGTTTCTTTACCTATCTGCAACAGTCGCCGCGTATTGAAAATTGTGTGATCGAAGACATCGGCTGCGGCATCTATGCCATGGGCAAGGACATTCAGCTATTCAACAACACGATTGTCAAAACCCGCGATCGTTTCGTTGTTCCGACTTATTGGCAGGATGATACCGGCATCCAATGCTACTACCCCGCAAAGGGGGGTGAGATTGAAGGCAATGTGGTCATCGGATTCGCCCAGGGCATCTACTGCAAGTGCAACGGCACGTTCCGCGTTGAGTACAACACGGTGATCGACAGCCATGGAGCGATTTATCGCAGCAAGTGGCAAAACGGTAACGTGTACCGTTTTAACGTCATCGTTGGTACGGTTGAGCCGTTCCACAATCCCAACTATTTACGGGCCGGCACAGAAGTCAACGAGAACCTGATCTGGCAACCTGAGAACCTGGTGCTGTTTCATGACTGCCTGAAAAAAGCGGCGATGGCCGGCAACACCGGTAATGTGGTTGCCGATCCACTGTTTGTAGATGCGCAGGCCGGTGACTATCGATTGATGCCGAACAGTCCTGCTGTTCGTTTGGCAAAGGGTAGTCGTCCGTGGGGCGCAATGCCGGCAGTTGATGCGACCCATGTCGACAAGCAGCCACCCACCGTGAAGCTTTCGCTACGTGCCCCTGCTAAGGCATCAGGTTCGTTCGGCGTGGAGTTCTTTGAACGCGACCCATGGAACGGCGGCGGTCGATCACAGGTAAGACAACATCGCAAGGCGGATCCGGAAGTAGATTACATCACTTCCAGTCAGACCGTTGAAGTGATTGTTGTGGCCCACGATGCGGCGGACAAGCCACGCAAGATACAGATGCGGTTCAACGGCGAGCCATGGGGTGAGGTAAGAGCCTTTTTACCGCGCCCGAAAGTAAAGTTGCCTGATGGCGATGCTGTTCACCAACTGGACGTGCGCGTGGCGGATGGGAACGACAACTGGTCAACTCCGGCGTCATTGCGAATTCGATTACAGAACACACCTCCTGTGCTGGTGGATCAGCCGGTTTTCTACTCAAATGCCAACGGCGCAATCGTCAGCTTTGTGACAGATCGCCTGGCACTGGCAACACTTGTTCTGCCGGATGGCCGCAGGCTGAATCAACCGATGCGCGTTAAACGACATTGGGACGTAATGGCCGGCGGTGATGAAGTGATTGAGTGGACTGAGCCTCGAACCGTGCATCATGTGCCGATTCTGGATGGTATTGGACCCACCTATCACATTGAATTGCGCGATGTGCTGGGTAACAGCACAACGACGGATGAATTTTTCGCCAGTACTGGTGGTCAGCCTAAGACGCTGACTGTCGGCCCGGACGGCAGAGATGTGGATGGCGCACCCGTCTTGAAAACGATTCAGTTTGCTGTCGACCGGGCGCTGCCGGGTGATACGGTGTTGATCAAGCCCGGCGTGTACACCGAAGAAGTCTTCATCGGTCATGGCGGCAAGGAAGGCGCGCCGATTACCATTCGTGGCAAAGTACCCGGCAAAGTCATTCTTGATGGCGTGCGTCGTTTGTCCTCATTATTCCGATTGGAAAACGCGCCGCACATTCATCTGGATCAACTGGAGATTCGCTGGTTTACCCGTCGTGGCAGCGGCGTGTACGCGGCCGACTCCCCCAACCTGTCGGTGACCAACTGCAAAATCTGGAATATGCACTTCGATTACGCGTGGGGTGAAGGCTACGGCCTGTTCCTGCATCGCAGTCCGAATCTGCGCGTGGATCACAACCTGATTTTCCGCATGGAAATCGGCGTCCTGCTGCTGGACAGCCCCGGTGCGCAGGTCACTTACAACACTGGCGTGCAATGTCTGCTCGGCGCGGTGGGTGTGTACGTGCGTTCCGGCCACGGGACGGTTATTCAGAACAACTGTTTTACGTTTAACGGAAACGATCAATTGTATTTTGAAGAACTGAGCCCGGGCGAGTTTGGCTCGCTGCATGTAGATTACAACAATCTCGGCACCGTCATCGGCAAGGCTTACGGCAAAGACAAGAAGGCCGACAGGTCGGTCAAGCCGCCACATCGTCTGATCAATCCGCAGTCCAAAGCCATTGTCTACTTCAATGCCAAGCGATTTCTCAATATGGATAGTTACCGTGAGGTGACCGGGTTCGGCAAGCACTCAATCTATGCCGATCCGAAGTTTGTTGACCCGGTCAACCACAATTTTCATCTGCGCCCGGACAGCCCCAACATCGGCGCGGGAACAGATGGCTCAACGATCGGTGCGTTTGGGACGGAATAGAATCAGCCCGGCGTCAGCGGCCCTAACAGGGCTTGAAATCGTGGCTTGAGGTCGTTGATACCTGCCACCATTGTGTCGCCCGGGTTCGCTGATACGGCCGGCACCATGCGATGGTGCCTACCCATTGGACAGGCTTGGAGCATGCCGGTGGAGCGCCTTGAGGCTCCCTTCCAAACCTGATTCAGTCGACCCATTTTCACATGTAACACCGTTCACCGCGTGAAGTTGCAACCTGCAGTGCAAATCGCCACAATAGCCGCTCCAGTACGGGCCGCACAGGATCCGAGGAGAGGGGTCCCACCGACTGGTTCAGTTGCACGGAAGCGCAATTGAATAATCGTTTGGATCCCGATTGGAAAGTGCTTTTAGAGGAGACCGGAAATGTCAGTCATGTTACTTGGTGAGGCCCTGGTGGGCGACGGGAATGAAATTTCGCATATCGATCTGTTGATCGGTGACAAGAGCGGCCCGGTGGGTACGGCATTCGCCGCATCGCTGGCGGGCGGCCAGACGGCCGGCCACACGAACCTGATGGCCGTGCTCGAGCCGAACCTGTTGGTCAAGCCGGCAACCGTGCTGACCACGAAGGTGACGCAGAAGAACCTGAAGCAGGCCGTGCAGATGTTCGGCCCGGCGCAGGCAGCCGTTGCCAAGGCTGTTGCCGACTCGGTTGCCGAGGGTGTGATTCCCAAGGACAAGGCGGAAGACTGGGTCATCGTCTGCGGCGTGTTCATTCACCCGGCAGCGGAAGATGATGCCAAGATTTACGACTACAACTACGAAGCCACCAAGCTCGCGATTGCGCGTGCCGTGAAGGGTGAGCCTTCGGCAGATGAGATGGTGTCGAAGAAGGATTCGGCCAAGCATCCGTTCAGCCCGAAATAATCGCGAAGCGAATTTCGCTGACCGTTACACGATCAACACCGCGCTGGAAACAGCGCGGTGTTTTTTATTGCATTCAGATGTTAACGGCGCGCTTGTGACACGTTGTTCCAAAGACCAGCCCCTCCGGGGCTGGGATGACCGGTGATCGAATCGCGCGATCAATCCCAGGTTCAGGAGAACCTGGGCTTTTGGGGGGCCATATTGATGCGCGAACAGAAAGATTCATGTAATCACTCCCCCAGATACAACATCAAATCCTGCGCCTCGACCCATTGTGGTGACAGGCGCAGCGCGGCCCGACAATGAGCACGCGCGGATTCGAGCTTACCCAGCCGAGCAGCCACGCGAGCATACTGCAGATGATGTTGCGGCACATCCGGTTCCAGTGCCACGAGTTTATCCAGCAGCTTGATTGCTTGCGCATCACGCTGAAGCTCGATCAGCAGGTTGGCTGCCTTTGCAATAGCAGTGGCCTCTGTTGGATGGTTTTGCGCAATGATCCTGTAGGACTTTAACGCGCTATCTGCCTGGCCTGCGCGTTGGTACAAGTCTGCCAGTTCGTAACGCCACGCGAGGTCACTTCGTATCACGATTGCCTGCCGGTAAGCTTCGACCGCGCGGTGGTAGTCGCCCTGGCGGGCCAACAGCCGCCCGATCGCGGCGTGAGCCTGCGGAACTTGATCCGCGCCGAATTTCAGGGATGCTTCAAGCCGTCGCCGGGCTTCTTCATTTCGGTTGCGCGACAGTTCGAGGATACCTGCCTCATAGTGCAACAACGCGTTATCAGGATGGGCGTCGATGTATCGATCCAGCACTGACACCGCCTCGTCAACCTGCTCGGCATTTCGTAACGATCGAGCCAGCGCGACGGCATAATCCGGATGTTGGAGGGCGTTGTCCATGGCGGCCAGTTGTTCCAGCGCCGCAACCGCTTCTTGATCGCGGCCTTGCTGCGCCAGGGTTTTGCCAAGTTGCCATATTGCGTGCTGGTCAGAGGGGTCCAGTTCGGCCATTCGCCGCAAGAGACGGATGGCCCAGTTGGAACGATTGGATGCCAGTGCGGATTGCGCGCAGTCGGCGATGAACGCTCGCTCAAATGAAAGCAGCGCGAGCGAGTCCTGCATCGGGTCAGGTATCTCTGGTGGCTCTGACAACTTCGGGATTTGTTTGGCATATTTCTTTGCGCCGGTTTCATCATTCATCTGTTGGCAGATCGTCACCAGCTTGCTGTAAAACGGCTTGAATGTCGGGTTGACTTCCGTCGCTGCTTCGAGTGTCTGGCGCGCGCGTTGCAGTTCGCCCATTTGCATGGATGTCTCTGCGAGGTAGAGCTTGACGTAGTCTGCCTCGATGGTTTTTCCCTGGTCGATGACCAGATAAAGCGCATGTTGCAATACGGGTCTGGCAGCATCGGGCCGTCCCGCTTCAAGAAGCAGCTGTCCATATCGCAGGCGTGCGATCAGCAGGTTTTTGTTGATCTCGACAACTGACGCAAGTAAGGCGATTTCTTTATCAGATTCACCGCCAAGGTTTGCGATGCGTGATCGATAGTAAATCCACTCCCAGCCTTGCGGATCGTGGGACACCGCCAGGTCATAACAGGTGCGCGCTCGTTCATGAAAGCCCGGCAGATGTCGATTCGCATGATAGATCTTGCCCAGCTCACCCAGCACACCGGACGACGTTGGGGAGTTGCGTGCTTCTTGATCAGTTGCTTGAAGTCGGTCCGCCAGTTGCGGTGGGATCTCCTGCATGTTGGGCAGCGAAGGCAGATGTCGCGCTTCAAGCCAGTGAACGAAGGCACCTTTGAATGTGATGGTCGAGATGAGGATCAGCAGCAAAGCGAGCACGAGCCAAACGCGCTTTGAATGGCTGGGCGGTCCCGCTTTGGCCGATGGTCGCGTCACATCGGCATGATACGACAATCCTGCCTGTTTTTGACCAGCGTGTGTGAAGCTGTTAGCTATAAGGATCACAAGACGCACACGACTTGGAAGACACCTATGAGCAGCCAGTTTGTTGATGTGGACTTTGGGCGATCGAATCTTTACTTTTCGACCAACCATTCACACCACACCCCACGACTATTAATTGACGCGATTTGTCACGTGACGCCGCCCGGCAAGGAGCGCATGACGTTTTATTTGACATGTGCCTGCATCGCGGAGCGCATGTACACGCCGACGGACCTGATTCACGACCCGGTGGCGGAGTTCAACCTGATCGCCCAGGTCGAAGGCGAAGTAGTGATGATCAAGCGACACGCTGATGCATCAGGCGACGTGCGCACCGCGCTGCGGTTCGGCCAGGCCATGCCGACGCATGACGGCAAAGGCGCCACCATCAAGCGGTTGGATGTGTCGTTAAGCCGCTTTCAGGATGTGTCACCAATCACGATGGATGTCGAATTTCAGGATGCCTTATTGAACAATCAGCCGATCAATGTTCGTACCAGTTTCACGGATAAGGCAACGGGCTTTGACATCGTGATGGAATATCCCGCCAAGACGGTTAACACAAAAAATGACACGACGGGCTGGCAGGTGGACGCTGGCCCGGTACTGGCGCCCAACGGCAATAAGCCCGACGATCTGACTGTGGAGCATTTGGACCTGGGATTTATTGTTTTCAATCGAGATGACTATGCGGAAATAGTGATTCGCGATACTGTCGCGCTGAAAGATGGCGGCAAAACGAATCACTATCAGATTCGCCGTAATATTGATTGTCGCAACGAATTATTCGTTGCTAATCTGCAATCCCCAGTGTGATGTCCTGATCGATTAGTCCCATCGATCGAGCGCGCTGCGCCAGCATCGCGAGCGCATCGCGCCCCTGCTTGCCGAGGTCTTCCGTTGCTTCGTTGACGTAGAGTTTGACGTGTTGCATCAATACTTCTTCACTGAACTCCTGAGCGTATTTCGACATGACGCCGAGCATGGAGCGCGGTTGTGCTTTGGCCAGTGCCAGTGAATCGCGGATGGCTTGTGTGATTTGCTTGAGCTTGTCGTTACCAAGTGACTTTCGGGCAACGATACCGCCGAGCGGCAATGGTACGTTCGTATCGCGTTCCCATTTATCACCGAGGTCGATCGCGCAGTGCAGGCCCAGTTGCTGGTACGTGAACCGCCCTTCGTGAATGACCACGCCGTAGTCTGAGTCATGCTGTTGTAGCGCTGGCATGATCTCACTGAATACGCAGTGTTCGGCGTCGGGGCCGTTCGGGCAATACAGCTTGTACAGCAGATTAGCGGTCGTCCATTTGCCGGGACATCGCACTTTATCTTCTGCCTGTGGCGCGCGGTTCGATAATTCCTCGTTCGCGGCAAGCAGCAGCGGCCCGACGCCGAATCCCAATGCCGCCCCAACCGGCAGCACGCAATAGTCGCGCGCCAAGTGCAGGGCCGCGTGGAAACTGGCCTTGGCGACATCGAACTCGCCCCGCATCAGTCGTTCATTAAGTGCCTGAATATCATCCAGTGTGAATTGCATCGCGGGCGCGTCGATACGCTGTTCCAGCAGGCTGCCGAACGCGAACGTATCGTTCGGGCAGGTCGAAATGGCGATGTGGATCGGCTGGTCACTCATTGGCACAGACTTTTAAGTGTTTGTGCCAGAGCGTCAAGTGCCGCATCAATTTGCCAGTTGGCTTTGTCGCGATCACCCGCGATGTTGCTGACTGCGCGAATGCAGGCGAACGGCACGTCGGCCTGCCTGGCAGCCAGCGCGATGGCATACCCCTCCATCTCTTCCAGTGCCATGTCGGGATACATCGCCAGGCGTCTTTGTGCTTCTTCAGTTGAGCCGGACGCAGTGCATGTGGTCAACATTGCGCATTCGGGCAGTTCGAGCGTCTGCTCAACGCTTATGCTGGTCGGGCCGATCATTTCCGGAGGGAGCCCCATCTCGTCGGCGGGGATGTACTGGTCACCGTCGGATGCACCCACGCCATGCAGGTGTAACTGTGACGCGGCCCAGGTTGAGCCGATCGGATGGGTCTGCGCCTGAAAGGTTCCGGCGATGCCTGCCAGAATACAGAGTTGTGGCTTGGGATTGCGATGAAGCAGTTCCACTGCGCGCACGCCCGCCTGAACCGGCCCGAACCCGCACACCCCCGTTTGCCACTGCTTCCCCACCGCGCCGCTCAGGCGTGACAGTTCCAATTGTGTTGGGTTGATCAACAGGCAGGTCACATTCCATTCCGATCATGATGCTATCAGTGCGAGCACGCGCAACACTTCCGCCACGGACCACGCCTGTGCCATGCAGCCTTCCGGCGCGAAAGGTGACGTCGGGTCGTGTATTTCGTAAAGCTGACCAAGCCCCGGTTCATTCATGAATGAAAGCAATGGTTCGATGGCCTCATGCGCTTCCTGCCGCGCTGCATCACTGAAGCGGTTCGCACGCAAGACGGCCTCGGCATACGGACCGATCAGCCAAGGCCAAATGATGCCCTGGTGGTATGACTTGTCCCGCTCAAACGGCGAGCCGGCATAGTGCGCGTGATAGTTGCGATCGTCTTCGGGCAAGGTACGCAGGCCGAACGGCGTCAACAGGCGCTGCTTCACTGTCTTCACAATCAGCTTCTGTTTTGTCTGCGGCATTGGCGAATGCGGGAGGCTGGCGGCGAAGATCATGTTCGGGCGCAGCGAGCGGTCTGCATGCTCGTTGCCGTCTTCGCCGATCCACACATGATCGCGCAGGTAACCCAGTTCATCATCCCAGAACACTTTTGCAAACGCGCGCTTGATGCGCTGCGTCAATTTGTGATAGTGAACACTGGTACGCTTATCCGTCTGTTCAAGGCGTTCACTCATACCCGCCAGCGCGTGATACCACAACGCGTTGATCTCCACGGCCTTGCCCTGGCGCGGCGTGAAGACCACGCCATCGTTCTTCGCATCCATCCAAGTCAGTTGCGTATCGGCGGAGCCGGCGGAAATCATGCCGTCGCCGGCCATCTTGATGTTGTTGTCCGTGCCTTTGATGTATGCGTCGATGATGGACCTGATCGCATCGCACAGCCAGTCATTCCACGTTGCCTCATCGTTTGTGGCATCCATGTATTGCAGTGCGGCCCGGATAAACCACATGCTGCCGTCGACGTTGTTGTAATGCGCGGCCGCGGTACTCTGGTCGTAATCGTCAAATCGATTGGGAATCAGTCCATTACGCAGCGCTGACGCGAATGCATGAAGCGTGTCGCGCGCCTCGTCGTATCGGCCGGTCACGATCATCAGGCCGGACAGCGCAATGAACGTGTCGCGCCCCCAGTCGGCAAACCACGGATAGCCGGCCAGAATGGTGGACAGGGTGCGTTCTCCCACCGTGCGCGTGACGATGAAGTCATCTGACGCAATGGCGAGCAACTGAGCCTGTTTGTCATCTTGGGCGAATGTTGCGATCTGTTCGGCAATCGGCAGCAGGTGCGCTTCACGCCCCGTTGACTTCTCTTCACTTTCGCCGACCAATGCCATGCCAAGCGTAAATGTGTTGACCTCGGTCGGCTGGCACGGCAGTTCGAAGCGCCCCGGCAAAAAGTTATCTTCACTATGATCCATGCCGCGGTGGGCTTCGATGGCGTAGAACAGGTCATACCACCACGAACTGTCTTCGATAAATTCCGCACCAGCGCACTGAAGGGCAATACCCACATCACCGAGCGTGATGGTGGCGGTGTCCTTATCCGACTGCACGTCATAGTTCGGATTGGTCTTGCTCGACTGCAACCCATGAAAGTCCCGTAGCGTTACCATCGGTGACAGGCGCAATGTTGCGGATTCATCCTTGGCCAGACCGGCGACGGTGTAGGCCAGCGTGGCGGACTGGCATTTCCACGCCAGGCTCAGTTTTCGGATGAACTGGACGTGTTTGAACTGGTAAACCCAAGTCACGTCTAGGCCGCGGTCGACACGGCGGAGCATGGTGTGACCCTGCGGCGCGAAAATCTGTTGGCCGTCCTTGTCTGGAAAGCGGCAACTGGAAAATTCGATGGTCTGTTTGCCGACCGGACTGGTCAGCTCAAGCTGTTCGAACATCTGGTTGACCGCCAGCACGCGCCCGACCGGCGGATGTACTGCCGGAACAAACAGGCCGTGGTATCGCCGCGTATTGACCCCCGGCAGCGTGCCCATGGCATACCCGCCCGCGCCATTGGTGATGAGCCATTCGCGATCGAGATGCGACAGTTCGTCACCGGCCAACTGAATCTGATGGGTGGTCCACGACTTTGCCATGGCTTCACTTTAACATGTGTGTTTGTGCGCGTCGCTTGGGGACGCAATCATTGTATGGATTTAACTGGAACATGAATTTCTCATGAACGCTGTGCGCACACGACAGGTTGCGGCTTTAGGACTTGGATGGCAGACGCCTGGGCAATGGGCACCATCCGCGCTGACAGACCCATTGGCATTGCTGAATGACCATGCTCATCTGGAGAAGAAAGCGGCTGCCAATGCCTTGGAGTTATTGAATCGCTGGCCGGACCCTACCCCGCCCGAGTCCTGGGTGCGGGCCATGACATCCGTTGCCCGCGATGAAGTGGAGCATCTGGCGGTCGTCACGCGCCTGCTCGCCCGGCGCGGCGGCAGGTTAACCAAGACCCATCAGAATGCGTATGCCGCACAATTGCGCGAGCATGTTCGAGCCGGCCGTGGCCCGGAAGAGTTGGTCGATCGATTGATGGTTTCGGCCTTGATCGAAGCGCGCTCATGTGAGCGTTTTGCGTTGCTGGCTGACGCTTGTGAGGATGAGACGCTCGCCAAGTTATATGGCGGCCTGTTTGCATCTGAGGCGGGGCACTACAAAGTCTTTATTGAATTGGCCGGTCAGGTCCTGCCACAGAAACAGGTTGAAAAGCGCTGGCAGGAGTGGCTCAAATGCGAAGCGGCCATTATCCGGAACCAGCCGCCCGGCTCGCGCATTCACAGTGGTGTCGATTGATCATTGATCGGTTCAGGCAGGTACTTACCCCGCACTGCAACGGATCGGTTCCGCGGAATCGCATTTGCTCAGTGCTTCATCCATCACGTGCTGAGCGGCTTCGCCTTCAATCGGATACCACTGCTTGTCATCCACGCGGCGAATCATCGTGCCGGACGCTTCCTGCAGAAGCAATGGGGTGCCGGGTTTGAGTTCCTGTTCTGCTTCGAGGGCGGCTGCACTGATGCCTGGTTCCTGTCGTGTTTCCAGCCAACCGATGTAACGTTGATCTGCAGAGCACTTGCCGCAGGAAAAGACGTAAGCCATCACGCCGGCCGGCTCGCCGTCGTGTTTTCCGCTGCTGGTTGCAATTGGCGGAATTGCGTAAGACGCCTCGAACAGTTCGCCTGTATTCAGGTCGTAGAACCATGCGGTCTGCGGAGTTGCATTGGCGGTCTGTGGCATGGAGGTCAGGCCGATCACAGCCAGTGTTGACAGCCAGACAACCACGATGCAGACGATCAGCATGTGCTGGTGGGCTTGAACCCATTTGCCGAATTGCAGGTGGCCGCTCAGGACCGCTTTGAGGGACTCGATCGGGCCAAGGGAGCAATGGTCGATTGACGCCTGATCATCCAGATGTGTTTCGATCTGCTTGACGATCACTTTGGCGGTGCGCATGTCCTGGCCGGTCTCGTTCTTGAGTTCCAGCACTGCTTCGATGCGCTTCTCCGATTTCAGGAGGTTGACTATTGTGCGGTAAGCCCGGTTGCTGATCTCGATGGAAAGATCACCAACCTGATAAGTGTGCGCTGCCTGTGCCACGTGATTGACTCCCCTAATGGTGCCTGATGGTGAACCCAGTGGACCGAGATGCCATGCAACTGGTCCGATATCTATTCCTCGGGCACATTCTCCAGCCTCAATCAACGATTTAGTGTGAAGACCTGCAAATTTACAGATCCCCCCATCGGCGATTCGGCAGAATTCCCGACTTCTGTAAGTGATGGCAAGTTGGGGTAAGGTGGTGGGTCTGTAGCGGAATATTAAGTTGGGCAATTTGATGGCATGCGGTCTGTGGAGCAGATAGCGGTACTTGTTGTGGCATCGGGGTGGCATTGCCGTTCCCGCTATCATTCCGGCCATGTTTGATCATCCGCTGATAGATGAAGCCGACCAGCTCGAACGTCCTTCGCAGACCGCCCGCGAGTCGGGTTTTCGGATGCCGGCTGAATGGGAGCCGATCGAACAGGTTTGGCTAACGCGCCCGAAGAACGAAGGCTCCTGGCCCAATTGCGTCGAAAAAGCTCAGCAGCAATGGGACTATCTCGTCGAACAGATCGGTCAATGCAATGCTGGTGTGGCTGTCACCGGTGAACTGGGCATTCCAACCGATGACTCCTGGATTCGCGACTACGGTCCGACCTTTGTAGTCAACGATAAAGGCCAACTCGCCTGCCACGATTTCTACTTCAACTGCTGGGGAGAAGTCTTCGGCCCATGGGATCTGGATAACCTGGTGCCGCAGCATGTTGCGCGGCAGTTGGGGGTTCCTGTCTGGGTTCACAATCGCGTGCTGGAAGGCGGCGCGATTGAAGTCAATGGTAGTGGCTCCCTGTTGACCACCGAGGCGTGTCTGTTGAATCGCCCCCCTACTGAACAGCGTTCACGCGAGCAGATTGAGTCGTATCTTTATGGTTGTCTTTCGGTTACGAACATTATCTGGCTGCCTGGAGAACCGGGTGAGGGCGACGATACAGGGGGCCACATCGACAACATGGCTCGTTTTGTCGACCCGACAACTGTCGTCGCGGTTCGTGCGCCGGAAGGCCATGCAGACCACGAAGGCAGTGAAGAAAACTGGAGGGCACTGTCCGACGCGCGGGATGAGAATGGACAGAAGCTGCAGGTCGTCGCCCTTCCGGTGCCGGAGCCGCGCTTCTATGATTACCCGGCCGACGAATACCACGGCGCCGGTCGGTGGCAGACGCCCGCGAGCTACGCCAACTTTCTGCTATGCAACAACAGCATTCTGTTTCCGGTATTCGGCCAGCCGAGCGACGAGCAGGCGATGCGCATCATGGAGCAGGTTTTACCCGGCTATCACGTCCGCCCGGTTCCCAGCGATTGGTTGGTAGTCGGCCAAGGCGGTATCCACTGTCTGAGTCAACAACAACCGCGTACAGAATGAGTTGTAAATAAATATTATATAAATACTTATGATTTATATTCGCTGCTACCAGTAAGCTCACTCATCCAGTGCCACGCCGAGTTTTCCAAGAATCTCTTCGAAGTGCTCATTCGAATTGAAATTGATTGTCAGCTTGCCAGACCCCTTCTTGCGGCCCGCTTTGACGTTGACCTTGGTGCCCAACTGCCGGGTGATCTGGCGCTCGAGGTCTGCCAGATGAACCTGGCGGGGGGCTGGTCGATCCGCTGTGGCCGGACCTGATTCGCCGCCCTGCTGAAGCTTGCGAATCGCCTGCTCCATCTGGCGCACGGACCAGCTCTCACGAATGGCTTTCTCGGCGATCACCTTTTGGGCCTCCTGATCGGACAAGCCGGCCAGGGCTTTGGCCTGTCCGGCGGACAACAGGTCTTCTTGAATGAGCATCTGAACATCCGGATGCAGCGTCAAAAGTCGCAGGGCGTTGGACACGCTGGAGCGGTCCACACCCACGCGATCAGCAATCTGCGAATGGCTCAGCTTGAACTGATCGGCCAGCTTCTGGAAGGCTTCCGCCCTTTCAATGGCGTTTAAGTCTTCCCGCTGTAGGTTCTCGACCAAGGCCCAAGCGGCCGACTGCTCTTCATTCAGCGTGCGAACAACGACCGGAATTGTGGTCAAATCCGCCATCTGGGCGGCTCGCCAACGACGTTCGCCGACAACCAGTTCGTATTGGCTGTCTTTGGCACCCGGCCTGACCACGATTGGCTGCATGAGCCCGTCCTGTCGAATGGACGCTGCCAGCTGGGCCAGAGAGGTCTCATTGAACCGCTGGCGAGGCTGATGGGGGTTTGGCACGATCTGACCGATTGCCAAGTGCTGTACGCCATCCTGGGTGGCTGCACTGGCCTCTGCCATGGGTTCCTGGCTTTCTGCTGTATTGGTGGGTGACGAGCTTTCGGGGGCTTCAGCGGCCTGCTCAGTTGGTTGAACGGAAACGGGTTTTGCGAGAAGACTGCTCAGACCTCGGCCCAGTCGAGGTGATTTGGGCGTCCGTGCCTTGGATTCTGCCATGCTCTAGAGCTCCGTTGTTTGATGGTGTGCAATGATCTGGTTTGGCAGTTTAACGCCCTCTTGCATTCGAATAAAGCCGGTTCCACGTGGAACAGGTGAAAATGTTTGAATTGGCGAGCTTGGCCCGGGTTTCGACCTGCTTGAAAGGAATAGACCACAGAAGTTACAGAAGACACAAGATGGGGGAGCGGCCTGCGAATCATAGGCAGATTTACGGTGTTCTCAATGTGAGCCGTGATGCTTGAGAATCAGCATTTATCACCGTTCCACGTGGAACGTCTCTAAGTGAAATGAACGGTGTTCAGCATATTAATGAACGATGTTCGCAGTTTAAATTTACAATAAAGCATTATTCATGAAAATTTTATAAACACACGCGGGTGGGATTGCTGACTCTCGGCAAGCGCTTGGATAAAGCAATGAACAACGTTCATACTGGAATACCCTGATGTCAGGTGGCAGGTATCGGCGGGGCACACAAGCTTTTGAAATTCTCTGATTTACCTGCGCGATTCAGGTTGGCGACTAATAACCTTGAACCGATGAATGAGATGAAGAAGGAACCACCCCCCGCCCGATAGTCACACTAGCCAATGTCCCAGATTCCCACGAGACCGTCGCCGGACGATCTGGCCCAGATCGAACAGTTGCTTTCACATTTCGAGCAACTGGAAGCGCAATTCCAGACATTGCGCGACGGGCTGACCCATTCTCACCGTTTGGCGACCTTGGGAACATTGGCTTCCGTCATTGCCCACGAATACAACAACATTCTCACGCCGATTGTGAGTTATGCCGACCTGGCACTGTCGCGGCCGGACGACCACGAGCTGATGGTCAAGGCATTGCAGAAGACCGTTGCCGGCTGTGATCGAGCCGCGAAGATCAGTTCTTCTTTGCTTGGTTTTGCCCGAACCGGCGAAAGTGAAAAGTCAGCCGACTTGCTGACCACCGTCGACGAGACCATTGCCTGCATGGCTCGCGACCCGCAGAAGGATGGCATTGAACTGACGATCGACGTGCCGGACGTCAAGGTGTTGATTTCGCCTTTGAACCTGCAGCAGGTTCTTCTGAATCTGTTGCTCAACGCGCGCAAGGTTCTGCGCAATCGGCAGAGTGGTCATATTCGAATTACCGCGAAACTGGACGGGTCTTATGTTTTGATCGATGTGTCAGATACCGGGCCAGGCATTCCGCCTGAGATTCGCGATCATCTTTTTGAGCCCTTTGTAACACAGTCAACCGATCCCGACGCGCCGCCATCCCAGCGCGGCACCGGACTGGGTTTGTGCATCTGCCATGATCTGGTTCGAGCAGCTGACGGGGACATCACCTTCGACAGCGAGCCGAACAAGGGCACGACCTTCCACATCAAGTTGCCGCTTGCGGATGATGTCTGTGAAACGACGTGAGACGCAGTCGCGCTAGAAGACTACTCACAGGCGCGAGGCAATTTCAAGAAAAGACATTCGGTTCGAGGGGACGAGCAGGCTTGTCCTGCAGCCAACGCGAGTTGACGTCAACTTTCCTCAAGGCTGGAATCGCGCCCAACATTTCGGTTCGCGATTCTGACGGGTTGGCTTAAGGGCCGAACCATACACGCTTCGCAGTTCTTCATATCAGAAACTGAAACGCACGCGATCAGATGGTAGCGCAAACCCCTCAATCGAACTGCGTTGTGTGAGCGGCAGGGTCCTCATATCGTCACAGGCATCGCGAACCGAAATGTCAGGTGCGGTATCGGCAATGCGGACAACTGACGCCGGTGTATGGGTACGGCAGAAAGGGTGCAGACATCGCCCCGAACCGAATGTCTCTTTCGGCATTGCTCAACGTGTTGAGTTCTCCAGTAGCTTCGCGTCAAGCCGTTGACGCTCAAACGAGATAATCAAGCAACACATCATCACCAATACGTTTGATGTGCTGAAGTGACAGGGCGGTTGCACTGTTCATCTGCTGGACAGACATGCCGCTTGCGGCGGATGTCGCTTTGTCGTCACCGAGCAGTTTGGGGCACACAAAGGCATATGCCTGATCGATCAGTTTCTGTTTGAGCATTGCGCCGATCAGGCCGGCGCCGCCTTCGAGCATGACATTGGTTGCCTGATGGGTTTTACAAAGATGTTTGAGCAAGGGGCGCAGTCGCAGCTTGCCATCTTTTCCGGAAGCGAGTGGTAAGACCTCTACACCGCGGTCAGTGAATTGTTGCCGCTTTTTTGAGGATACAGATTTGCTGGTCGCCACAGTCAGGGGGACTGTATCCAGCGTCTTGATCAACCGGCAATCGGCCGGCAGCTTCAGTTTGGGATCGATCACCACGCGACGGGCAATACGGCGAACAGGTACGTCGCGCGCGGTTAATTGCGGATCATCCGACAGGGCGGTTGTGATACCGACCATGATTGCGTCAACGCGAGCCCTTAACTGATGCACAAGACGGCGGGATTCCGGATTGCTGATCCACTTGCTGTCGCCGGTTCGGGTTGCAATTCGCCCGTCCAGCGTCTGAGCCCATTTGGCAATCACCCACGGCAGGCCAGTCTGAACGCGCTTGAGGTATGGGCGATTCAACTCCTTCGCTTCGTTCGAACAGATGCCAACGTCGACTTGAATGCCGGTCTTGCGCAGCCGGGCAATACCACGCCCAGCGACCTCTTCGAATGGGTCGCGCATTGCAACAACGACACGCTTGAGGCCAGCCTCGATCAGAGCATCCGCGCAAGGCGGTGTCTTGCCGGTGTGGCTGCATGGCTCAAGTGTGACGTACATCGTCGCACCGCGCACGGACTCTTTCACCCGACGCAGTGCATCGACTTCCGCATGTGGGCCGCCGAACTTGCGATGCCAGCCTTCACCGATGATTTTGTGATTGCGCACAATCACCGCGCCCACCATCGGGTTCGGTTCCGCGCGTCCTTGTCCCCGTTTGGCAAGACGCAGTGCCCGGCGCATGAATTGTTCGTCATCGACTTGTGCCATCCTGCGATGATATCGCAGAATGCGTTGGAGCAGGGAAGCGGGTCAATGCTCGATCTGAACCTGCCCGATCCACATCAGGTGGGGGCGTTCCGCGTGGCCGCCGCCTTCGGGTTGGAAGATGCGAATGGATTGAATGCTCTGCCCCGGCAGTTGGTGCTCCACGACACTTGATGTGTTGCCGGTTCGCTCAGCAACTGTATGCCATGGTTGGGTCTTTTCTGCTCGGACCTGAACCTGATACTTGCGCGAGGCATACCAGTTGCCGTTGTCCAGCGCAAAGGTGACTTGTAGCTTGGACGCCTTGATCGATTTGGGTAAATCGAATGTGAGCCAATGGTCTTCGTGGTATTCACCCGACGCCCAGGCTGCTTTGTTCCATGGGATGTCTGCGCGGTTGGCAATGCCGTCCACGATTGGGGTAACGGCATATCCGCCGAAAGTGGAAGATGGGGTGATAACTGTCCCCGCAGGAAAGCCATTGCCTGCTTTAGCCATCGTGTAACGCATCGACTCCGGCGTGGCCTGCCGCTGTTTCCACTTGTCATTGGGCGTGCCGGTCAACTTCGCGTCGTACACCATGTCCAGCGCAATGGGTGAGGCAGACCAGAGGAAGCCGAACGTCGTAGCCCGGTCGATGCCAATCTGCATGGCGTCCAGATCATTGGGTCCACAATAATCCAACACCAGTACTTTTAATGGATGGGACTTCAATGCTGGTAGCAGATCGCGCGTGATGCGACGAAACGAATGATCAAGACTGCTTGGGTTGCGAACAAAGTAAGTGCGATCATCAAAGTTGTAACTGAGCGTGAAGCTCTCGATCATTACCGCGTCCACATACGGAGCATATCGGCCGATGAATCCGAGCCCCTGGTTCACCACGATGACCGCGTCTGGAAACTGCTCGCGAAACTGATGGATCAGTTCAACCATGCCTTCAAGTGAGTTGGGATAGAGGGCGGCCGTATCGACCGTGTCGAGGAACAGGCCGTCGTATCCGCGTCCTTCGATCAGGCGGCGGGCTTCGTTCAGACGATCGTTACGCCATGATGGGTCAGCCGCGTCGGCGAACCAGGAGTTCCAGACTTTGTTGCGGTCGGGTTTTCCATCCTTGTCACGGTCGAAGTACCAAGTTGCGCCTTCGCGCACTTCGGTGTCCTCACCGACGCTGATGTATGCGACCGCGACCACGCCACGCTCCTGCAGCGGCTTCACATCCTGTTCGGGTTTGCGGTTTCGGTCTTCGAGAATAACCAGATCATGGGCGGACAGCCGGCCGACCTCTTTTCGGCCGTAGTAGCACGAATAGGTTTTCGCCTGGGCAACGCGCTGGCGCGCGGATAGATGCCGATTGGCTTTGGCCGGCGCGAGTGGCGGCTTCTTGGCCTGTGGCGCCGATTTGGTCTTGATGTTGATGCGGTACAGCCCGTGGTCTGGTGCCGCGTCGCGCACCTGCTGCCAGTCGGCGCTCATCATCATCACGACAAATCGCAGGCGCTTTGTTCGCAGTTGGGACGCGTCGAGTGACAGGGCCATCTGGTTTCCGGAGTTACTGCGCTCAACTGCGCCGATGCGCTGCCACTGCCATTCGTTGCGCGTGTCACTGTTGTGACGATACAGCCCATCGTTCTGAACCAACAGTTCAAATCCACCTGCCGGACGCGCAGGTGGCGTGTAGCCGGTCTTTGAGTCAAAGTCCGTATCAAGAAAGACGAGCGTGGTTGCGAAATCGCTCGCTGCCTTTGTTTCCAGTGAAATGCTTAGTTTTCCGTCTTTTTCGCTGGTGGAGACGGCCTTTAAGTCCATGCTTGCATCATTGCTGTCATTCGCGGCCTCGATCGGCCAGCGATTCAGATCAATCGTGGTCGAAAGCACATCATTAACCGGCTGCATCTTCAGGACATCTGACCAGTCATCCACCATGAGCCACGCGGCAACGCCTACTTTTGACGACTCCAGTTGATCAACGTCCATGCGAATGCGCAGTTGTCGCCCATTGACCTGTCGCTGGACAGCGCCGATCGGTTTCCATTCCCACACGCCGCGGTCTTTGCTGTTGAACACGAACAGGTTTTCCCCCTGGATCAGATGGTTAAAACCCAGTGTCGGCGAGGCGGACGGCGCGTAGCCGGTGGTTTTGTTGCTGTCCGTATCGAGGAAGACCAGCAGATGATCGGAACTGATCGATGTGTCACCCTGTACATCAATCACGAGCATGCGGCCGGACTGTGTTGCTTTAAGTTCCAGTTCCGCTGCGTAACTCTGGGCGCCAAGCAGCAACACGATCAGTAGCGATAATTGTTTCATCGTTCGTTTTCCAAATGAGCTTGTTGTCGAGGCTTTAAGAGACTGGTGCGCTTACGGCGTGGGATACGAACTCCACGCGTACCACATGTGAGCTGCGGACTTATCAAACCAGCCCTGTTCATTGATGCTGAAACCAATGATCGGGCCGGTGTCGATTACGCTGCCGCTGGCGGTGCCTTGCTTGCCGGCTTTGGCGTGGCCGTCGGTGTAGAGAATGTTGACGCGTCCGTCAGCGGCTGAAGCGCCGTGCCGTTCCCATTCGATTTCCTGTTCATCATTCCAGATACCCGGATCCGCTGCGTTCGGATTATCGAAGTCGATCTGAAAGCCGTTGCGCGTGTCGACCACGATGAGTGTTTCACTGGGTTGGACGACGTCGTCCTGGCTGACCTGTACTGCTCCCCATGCCGGGCCGAACGACGCGAACCACCAGAGCACGTCATGCACGCCGTTGGCGTCGTCATCGCGAAAGGCAATGAACGGATTGATGCCGTAGCTGGTGTAGGCTGGCCCGCCAGTCGCGTCCCACAGGTCGCGCGGCTCACTGTCGGCCGGGCAACTGAGCACGCCGCTTCGGGCGTTGACATTGACTGAGCCATTACGGTGTAGCGCGGTCCACCAGTAATTGTCACCGCCGACGGGTGAGTAGATCAACGGATAGACCTGCTTGTAGTCCTGCTGGTAAACGGTGAAAGCCTGGCCCATCTGTCGCTGGTTGGAAAGGCAGGATGCTGACTGTGCTGCTTCGCGTGCGCTCTGAAGGGCCGGCAGCAGAATGGAGATTAACAACGAAACAATGCTGATCACGACTAACAGTTCGATCAGGGTGAAGCCGCTTTGATTGGTTTGCCTTCTCATCTCAGATCCCTTCACGCTTCTTCAACATGAATTAGAGACCGGCAACGGTCGCCAGCCAAGAACAACTATTAGAAATCTAGCCGCATTTATTTGTATTGTCAATTTGACAAATCAAATTTTTTGGACTATTCTTCTTTCATCATGCCTACTACCGAGCAACGTTCATCGCCGGTTCCGAAGTATCAGATGGTGCGTCAACAGCTGGTTGAAGCGATCACCAAGGGGCTGTATCCGATCGGCAGTCCGTTTCCTACTGAAGCACAACTAGTTGATAAATATAATGTTAGTCGCCCAACCATCGTCCGCTCGTTGCAGGAACTCGTGCGAGACGGCTATTTGCTTCGCCACCAAGGTCGCGGGACGGTCGTGGCCGATTACCGCGCTAGTCAGTCGCCGACCCGAATTCCGCTGTTTGTCAATGCGTTTGCCGTTCACCTGAGCGGAGCGGCCCGGCAGGTGCTACTGCGCCTGACGCGCGGCATTGAGGAGGGGCTTGGCGCTCGCCGCGAACTGCTCAGTTTCCACCAGGTGCCGCAGGAGAAACTGGACGAGCCGACCCGTCGACTGATCGATCAGTTGGATTCGCCGATTGCACTGATTGTGGAATCAGACTTCAACAAGGAGCTGGTTGCCGCATTGCGCGAGAAGGGTTGCCGGACGATTACGCTCAACCAGCCGGAAGCGGATCACTGCAGCGTGTATATCGACCAGGAGCAATCCGGCTACATTGCCACGCAGCATCTGATCGCCAGCGGGCGCCGGCGCATCGCGTTACTCAACGGCCCGGTCGACGCGTATTGGGGTTTTGGCGCTCGACAGAACGGCTACCTGCGGGCGCTGAACGAAGCCGGAATCGCGGTGGATGAAACCCTGATGTGTCAGGGGGCAGATCCGATCGATTCAGAAGCCGGGCGCACCATGATGCGCCGACTGCTTGATGAGCGAGTTGAATTGGATGGTGTCGTGGGTGTCAGTGACTCAAAGGCCATGGGCGCGATGCGCACCACGCAGGAAGCTGGTTTGTCCATTCCTAATGATGTCATGTTCGTGGCGATTGACGACACGATTGCCGATCAGGCCACGCCCGCGCTGTCGGCGGTGCGCATGCCATTTGAGGATGTCGGCCGACAGGCGGCTGCCCAGGCGATGCGTCTGCTGGATGAGTCGGACAGCAAGCATATCGCGGCAAGTGTTTGTCTGAAGCCTGAATTGGTTGTGCGGTAGTTTCTCAGATTCCACGGAATCGTATTGCCGATTTGGTGTCATCAGATAACCCATGTGAGTCTGATAAAAGACATTCGGTTCGGGGGGACGATAAAGCCGGGTATTCACGAACGCGCGACGTGACGTCAATCAGCCACCTTCTCGCAGCAGCGCCCAACTTCGGTTCGCGATGCCGGTGGTGACAAGAGGCCTCATCAGACTACGCAACGCAGAGCGACGCAAGCGTAGCGCGCCAGCTTGATCGTTTTAATGTAGATCTGTGTTGCGTATAGTGCTGGGCCCTCCGCAGGCCGTCGGCATCGCGAACCGAATGTCTTTTTGTCTTTCAGGCTTAGTTGTCAGTCGGCTGAAATTCAGTATTCGAGCGCGACTTTATCCAGGCCATTTCGTGGGGCATCACGACGCCAGGCAGTCATTTCCGAATCCAGCACATCGGCAAGATGCGATGTGAAACGCGTTGCGCCGTTGAGTGTCAGGTGCCCATAGTCGTAGAAATGGTCTTCGGGAATGTTTAACTCCCTGCCTCTTTCATAGAGCAGCTTGGGGGCGTCGATTGTTTCGACCTGCTGGCGGTAGTGCTCGTATGCGTCGTGATGATCTGTTAACACGACGTCCATGTACGCATCGCGAGCAGGCACCTGTATCACAACGACCTGCAAGTGGTCAGCTTCCGCCATGTCGATCAGGTCTTTGAGTTTATTGAGCCGTGCATCGGTTGCCCGATATCGCTGATACAGCATATTTACGTCAGGCATGACGTCGACCTGTTGCGGGCCAACCGTCAGTTCCTTGCGCCGCCACTGAACGCGCCCGTCTTCCGTCAAGGGGAGTGGGGCGGGCCTGTCGCCGAGTACGACCTTAAAGAACTGCTTGAGCGGGCTGCGCGCGTCGTAGGTTTTCCAGCACCAACCCACGGTCAGGCGCACGCGGTCTTCCGTGTGGAAGCCGGTAACGCGGTCGGATAGATCGGCAAATCGTCGGTCACGATCGTTCGGACCCATGCCCGCGTTGCAGTACCAGTCATCAATACCGACGATCAAAAGCTTTGCCTGGCGCAGTTTGTCGCGATTGCGTTCATAGAGCTTCAGTGCATCAAATGGTGTGCCGGCGTTCAGGCCGAGATTCAACACGCTGCCGGTCGGCAAATCCAATTCACTTTCCAGATGGCGCGGCAGTACCGCGTCACGCACACGACTCGACCCGAGCACCACAATCGTCGGCTGCGGCGCAGGTTCAATCACGCGCGACTCCAATACATCGACAATCCCGCTCTGGCTGCGCGGCGTCCACGCCCACAGCCACGGCTGGCGCGCAACAAACACCTCGAACGCCAGCAACAGCGCGATACAGCAGACTAGTCCCCACGGGCGAAAGCCACGCAGATCCAGACTGCGGGGTGGTGTTACCTCTGCGGAGTCCGAAACTTTCGGGGGCAGGCTTCCGGGGGAACTAGAATTGGAAGTAGATGAACGGGACATCATTGCTGTTTCCATAAACCGCGAGAACGATCATCATTGCCGCGTATGTCACACCGCGTGCCAGTACCGGCCAGCGGAGCACAACCGTGTGGTCCGCCTTGATGGCCTGCGGGATATCAATCAAAAGAATAAGCAGCACCATGAAGACGGGGACGCGCAGTGAGTACGCGTCTACGCTTCCGCGAAATGCGAAGATGCCACTGATGACTTGTATGGCGCTTTCAAAGCTCTGTGCCCGGAAGAACACCCACGCCAGGGCAACGACAAACATGGTCACCGCCCAGCAGGTGCCGGCTTTGATCAGGCTCAGCGGGTTACGCATGTTGATCGTGTCGTCCGGCTTACGATCACCGAGATACAGCTTGTGCACCGCCAGGGCGAGACCGTGAATTGCACCCCAGATCACAAACGTCCACGCAGCGCCGTGCCACAGGCCGCCGAGCAGCATCGTTAAAAGCAGATTGCGATATACGAACCACTTCGGCCCGCGATTGCCGCCGAGTGGGATATACAGGTAATCGCGCAGCCAGGTTGAAAGCGACACATGCCAGCGCCGCCAGAAGCTGGTGATACTGGTGGCAAAGTAGGGCTGCTGGAAGTTCTCCATCAGTTCGATACCGAGCAGCCGGCTGACGCCGCGGGCCATGTCAGAGTAACCGGCGAAGTCGCCGTAGATTTGCAGGCTGAAACACAACACCGCGCGTGTCAGTTCGAGACTTGTTGCGCCGGTTGGATCGCCAAACGCGCTATTCACCATCGGCGCCACGCCGTCGGCAATGACGACTTTGCGCAGCAGGCCGATCAGGATCAGGATCGTGCCGCTGGAGAGATGATCAGCCGTGACGCGTCGGACGGCCGCAAACTGTGGCAGCAGGTTCTGGGCACGTTCGATCGGCCCGGCCACCAGTTGCGGGAAGTACGACACGTAAACACCGAACACAATCGGGTCGCGACAGGGTTTGAGCTTACCGCGATACACGTCGATGGTGTAGGCCATGGTCTGGAACGTGTAGAAGCTGATGCCGACCGGCAGGATGATGTACAGCGTGGGCAAATCGGGATTGAAGCCGACAGAGGACAGCATGTTGGCTGTCGAGTCCATAAAGAAGTTGAAGTATTTGAAGAAGCCGAGGATCGACAGGTTGGTGATCACACTGACGAGCAGCAGGGCCTTGCGCTTACGTCCGGTATGGTTGACCATCAGCCGCGCCACGGTGTAATCGACCACGGTCGACAGTGCCAGCAGGCTGCAGAATCGCCAGTCCCACCAGCCGTAGAAGAAGTAGGACGCGCCGAGCAGCAGCAGGTTCTGCGAGCGCTTTGCCATCAGGTGATAGGCGGCAAAGACGATGCCGAAGAACAGCGCGAATTCCCAGGTGTTAAACAGCATGGGGGCGAACCTTTGCCGGACACACCCCCCGGATGGAGCGACAGCTCCGCTTCTTCAGATCGTTTCATCGGCTGTTCTGGTTGTCCGCTTTATGTCGATTGTGAGGATTGTGGGGTTATATGGACGTGAGAGGCCCGAGGGTTCCCTCTATTTGTGGGGCTGGATATTATTAGTGACATGACTAAAGACGCTTTCCTGAGACAAGTCGAGTCGTTGTCTGATGAGCAGTTCGCCAAGGTTTCTGCGTTTCTCGAAGCGGATCTTGAGGCCCTCGAGGTTTTGGATGCTCTGCGAGATGAGGTTGCCGAAGGACGCCGAAGTGCCGCAGAACAGCCCTTGCTGGATGCCAAGGACGTATACCACAATGCAAGGCGGAAACTGTCGTCGTGACACTGGCTGTACGTTGGTCACAGAGAGCAGCAGCTCGTCTTGAAGAAGCCGCGCTTTACTTTGAGTCTGTGCGCCAAGGTTCCGGTGTTCGGTTTATCGATGATGTCGAAGCGGCACTTGGGCAAGCGGCATCGCATCCGCTTGCAAATCCGACGATTCCGGGTGAACCCTCAGTGATCCGCAAAGCAGTGCTTCCGCGTTTTAGCTACTGGATAATCTACGAGGTCCAGGCGAAACAGATTGTTGTGCTGACAATCTGGTCTGCGATTCGGGAACCAGACTCGTGGCGCGAAGATGTCTCCTACGATGATCAAGGCCCATGAGGTTAACCGCCGCCTGACGGACAGCAGCGGTTGACCGGAGACATTCACCGCCTAAAAATACACAACCGTTTGCCGTTTGAACGTGATTACTATGACCGTAAACGGCTGATAACGAAATCGGGGCTCAATATTTGTAACCACTAAAAGAAGATCTTCCTGTATTAACCCAATCGCTGGAGAAAACAATGACCAACCAACTGAAAAGCGCGGCTCTTTTGATTGCTATTGCTGTCACCGGATTTGTTCTCGTATTGCCGAGGTCAACGCAGGCGCACTGCCAGATTCCGTGCGGGATTTATGACGATCATGCGCGCGTTCAAGCAATGCTCGAAGATGCTGCGACCGTTGAAAAGGCAGCAAGAATGATTGCCGAGCTGTCCGGCAAGTCTGATGCGCAGTCAAAAAACCAATTGACGCGCTGGGTCGTGAACAAGGAAAAACACGCCCAGAACATTATTGCCACGATCAGCGACTATTTTCTGACACAGCGCGTCAAGCCGACGCAGAAGGATTACACCGAGCGGCTGGTCAAGCACCACGCGGTGATTCTTGCCGGCATGAAAGCCAAACAGAATGCTGATGTGAAATACGCGAAAGCCTTGAAGGCGAGCATCGAGGCTTTGGCGCCTTATTATCCCGCGCATACGCATACGCATGCGACGACGAAGCCGAAGTAAATAGTCGCCGGTGACCTGTGACATCCATGAGCAAGACAACCCAGCCCAGAGATATCAACGCTGATACGCAGAATCAACGGTTGACGATTACGTGGGTTGATGACCACGTTCAGTCGTATCCGTTCGTTTACCTGCGTGGCGAGTGCCGCTGCGCGCACTGCGTCGACGAGATGACTGGCAAGCGTCTGCTCGATCCCGCAACGATTCCGACTGATATCACGGTCAGCAACATGCAACTGGTCGGCAATTACGCGTTGAAAATCATCTGGTCGGACGGCCATGACACGGGACTGTACACGTGGCAACGCCTGCGCGAAATGGAAATAGTGGACTGAGGCACAAGTGGGTCCGGCAGTGACGCTCAAAAGGACATGCCCATGCCCTGGCTCCCTTTATATGCAACTTCGGGTGATCTGGATGCTATCCTAGATTGGCTGGATGAAGAACCGTCACTTGCTTTCATTGAAGCAAATGGTTCAGGCCGGTGGATAGCGCGGCAGCGAAGGAAAACTGTTTGTGAGAGATATTGCATTTGGCATACGCCAAGTGGCTCGCTTCCACTTCTACAGCCGGGAACTGCGCCTGATAAGGTAGTCGAAGACCCGTGGCAAGGATGGTTGGAGGACCGGCAAGGAGCTGATCCAACAGTTCCTTATTTTGGCGCGGGTCACCCGGGGATCATTTGGCTTAATGCTCGACCAACCGCGCTGGATTCACCAGATATGATCGGCATGTCGTCTTTTGAATGGATCGGCAATCGTTATAGTTTTATTGGCCAGGCGGCTCCGGCGTCCACTGCGAAGTGGTGGCAACGCCTTCGTAGGAAGATTAAGAAGCACGCGATTGCGATTCCTCGCTCGGGTCCACTCACGGGTGACGATCCTGAAATCTGGACCATGCCTCTCGCGCTTACTCTGATTGAAAAGGGAGCGAAGAGAAGCATAAATCCACTCTAGCTTGCGAGTGGTTGCTAAGGACTGATCAAGTAGTTTCACTTCTCAGAAACATCTAATGCCTGTCATCTATTGACAGGGTAGTCAACGAACAAGATCATAACTTCGCCTGATTGCGGGCTGCTCATTTTAATTAATTGCACCCATTGCTGGATCGCGGATAGTGTTCGATATTCATTTGCTTTCATCTTCTGAACTTGGGCCGGATGGTCAACGACTTGGCCGTATCACGATCGGTGATTTCACCGAACGATTTGTCTGTCACAGTCTGCCCGGGGTTTCTGTGGATGAAATGCCCAAGATATGGAAAGAACAGCTGCGCTCATTAACTCAAGGAGCTTCAGCCGTCGCACTCGTACACGAACCGCGATTTGCTTGGATTTTGTACCGTGAAGGTGAGCATTGCTTTGTCCAGCAGAGGCTCGCCATTGATGGCTGTTTCGACTCAATCTTGCCACGTGAGACCGTGAACGAAGATGGTGACCGTATCAGTGAATGGCCTGTCAGCTTGCAGGCCATCCTCAAATTCGTGACTGAATAATTCGTTTCATATCTCGTAACTTCACCGAAATCGCCGGCACCACTCAGCGATAAACTCAGGTGACCCATATTCTTCAGGCGTTGGCGGCTGCGCTTTCCAGAGCATCCAGTGGCGCGTGTCGTCGCTCGTCCATGCATTGGGATTGACGCGGCTCATTACGTCTTTGTGCCAATCGACAATACAGGCGATAAGTCTTGCCTGAGTCTCCGCCAGATCAGGTGAGTTGACCAGATCGTTCATCTCATATGGATCGCGTTCGAGATCGTAAAGATGCAGCGGGCTGTAATCCTGCTGCTTAACCACCATCTTGTATGGGCCTTGCCGGATCATGAAATAGTCATGGCCGTTCTCTACGAAGACAGCCGGCTTATGTGGCTGCGTACCACCCGTGGCAAGATCAACAATGCTGCGCCCTTCCGCCATTTTGGAAGGTGGGCAGCCGGTATAGGCCAGAATCGTCGGCAGAAAATCCGTCGTCCCTACCGGCACAGTAACGCGGTGACCCGCTGTGCCGGGAACGCGCACGATCAAGGGGCAGCGGGTGGATTCTTCGTAGTGGACATGTTTGTTGGCCAGGCCGTGGCTGCCCTGCATGTCGCCATGATCGCTGGTGAAAACCAGCATGGTGTTGTCGGTCAATCCTTGTTGATCGAGATAATCCATCAGGCGACCGACTTCATGATCGAGCTGCGTGACCATGGCGTAGTACATCTTGATGTAGGACACCGTGTCATCTCCTTTACGCAGGTAAGCAGGATCATCCTCGCGCGGCCGCGCACGCCCACCCGCGAGAAAGGCGCCGTCGATCTCCTGAAAATTCGGACGAAGCGTCAATGACTTGTCCCAGTACATGTCCGCATATTCCTGCGACGGTTGTACGGGGTAGTGCGGATTCTGATACGACACGAACATACAGAACGGCTGATCCTTGATTCGGTCCAGCCGCTCCATAGCGATGTCGGTGGTAATGGTGGTGCGATGTCCTTCCCTGGCGTCCTTGTTCCCTTGCTCGTCGAAGAACCAGATCTGATCGAGAAAGTCGTTGTAACACTGATAGCCGATGAAGTCGGTGAATCCACAGCGATACGCGGGTGGCACCCACTGGTTGCCGCCGTCGCCGATATGCCACTTTCCGACATAACTGGTTTTGACGCCGTGTTGTTCGAGCAACTCCGCCAGGCACTGTTCGCCGGGCGGCATTGGTAGGTTATTCAGGCCGATCATACCGGTCTGACAGGAATATCTGCCGTTGAATAACGACGCGCGATAGGGGCAGCACACCGGATTGCACGTGTAGCAGTTTTCAAACAACGTGCCTTGCGCCGCGAGTCGATCGAGGTTCGGCGTGTGGATATCCGGATTACCCATGCACCCCATGGCAAACGCATGCATCTGGTCTGCGAAAAGAAACAGAACGTTCTTCGGATCATTGGTAGGCATTACGACACTTTCAAAAGTTCACACACGACTATGAGCGATTGGAGAATCGACAGCAGCCGGGTGCCTGACTTATACCTGAAATTGTAAGAGAAGTGCTGAATCGACTGGCTGTGCTTACGCGTTTATCGGCCCGCGAAGTTTCCGCCATAGCACCGACACCAGATACACCGCGCCGGCAGTCAGCACGATGGCGCTCTCGGGACTGACACTGGTGCCATACACCGCGATGCGCGGTGCAACGGTCAACACCGCACTGAGCAGCATGGCCAACCAGATCATTGCGGCCAGGCGCCGAACGTGATGGCCGACTGTTGCGGCCGGCAACGTGAGCAGGGCGAGTACAAGAATCAGTCCGACGATCTGAATCAGACAGATGACCGTCAGCGCGACCAGGCAAAGCAGCAGCATGTTGGTGGCCAACACATTGACGCCTTGCAGGGACGCCTGCTGTTCGTCCAGGCAGATCGCCAGCAGTCGCTTATGAAACATCAGGACCGCGATGATGATGATCGCATCCAGGAAGATCATCAGCCAGACGTCAAACCAAGGCACGTACGCAATGTTGCCGAACAGAAAACTCATCAGTTCGGTGTGATATCCGGGCGTGAACTTGATCAGCATGATACCGAACGACATCCCGACGGCCCACATCGCGCCGATCAGTGTGTCCAGTCGTTCGGCCGCGCGCTGGTGGACGATACTTAACAGCATTGCGGAGAGGATTGCCACAATGGTTGCGCCATGTAACGGGCGCAGCCATGCCATGCTGTTGGGAAACTGGTACGCCAGGTAGATAGCCGCGCCGATGCCGCCGACTGCCATGTGGGCAATCGCCCCGGCCAGAAAAACGATTCGCCGCGTGATGACGTAAGGCCCGATCACGCCGCACGCCACGGATGCGGCCAGCCCTGCCAGAATACCCGTCAGTAAAAACGGGTTGTCTGACATGTCATGAAAGAACTGACTCATCCACCCTGACCTTTCGGCGGATCGTGACGATGGCTGTGCGAATGGGCGTGCGAACTTCCGGGGGCGGGGGTGGAGGCGTGATGGTGGGTGCCGTGTTCGTGTTTGACCGGCTCGCCATCCGGATGGCAGTCATGCTCACAGCCGGGATCGTGCAGCGGGCAGTCATCTTCATGATGGACCAGGCGCATCTGGCCTTCGTACATCTCTGCAATCACGTCGTCGGTAATCTCTGCCGCGGCGTGGCAAGACAGTTTTCGATTCATGCACGCCACCCGGTTCAGATGAGCGCAGACAAATGAAATGTCGTGGCTGACCATGACGATCGGTAACTGCTCATTGAGTTCATGCAGCAAATCTGTCAGACCCTGCTCAATGTGGGCATCGACGCCGGCGGTTGGTTCGTCAAGCAGAAGCAGTTGCGCGTCCGATGCGAGCGCCCGGGCGATCAGTACGCGCTGTCGCTGTCCGCCGGAAAGCGTACCGATCGGCCGATCCGCTAACTCCAGTGTGTTGGTCTGTTCCAGTGCGTCCTGTGCGGCTTTTTTGTGCGACGTGCCGAACCACGCGCCCCAGCTTGAATGGCACAGTCGGCCCATGAGCACCACGTCCAGCACCGTGGCCGGTACGGTGGCGTCCACGCGTGAATACTGCGGCACATAACCGATCTTGCGTCGCACCTGGTATGGCTGTCGACCCATGACGCGTACCGTGCCTTCTTGTGGCACGAGCAGGCCGAGCATGAGTTTCAATAGTGTTGACTTGCCGCCGCCGTTAGGGCCGATCAGCCCTAGAAAATCCTGCTTGTCGACCGTAAACGTCACATCGTCGACGACCGGCGACGATTCCGTGTCCGCTTCGTAACGAAACGTGACGTTTTCAAACTCCACCACAGGTTGAGCGGCTGGTGTGATCATTGGCTCTTATATGAATCGGCAATCAGCCCCGCGACATGTTGCATATTTTCCAGCACATTTTCCGCAAGCGGGTCGATTGTTTGAACTTCACCGTTTACTGCTTTGGCAATGGCATCCGCGCCAGGGCCGGCATTCTGCGGCTGGACGAAGACAACCCGAATCCCGCTTTCGCGAGCCTGCTTCTGCAGCCTGGTCAGATCCGCATCGGATGGGTTCTTGCCTTCCGTTTCAATTGCCACCTGTGTCAGGCCGTACTCGTCCGCGAAGTAGCCCCAGGATGGGTGAAAGATAAAGAACGATTTGCCGGAGAATGGCTTCAGGGTTTCGCGAATCTGCGCATCCGTCTCGTCCAGACTTGCTTCCAATGATGCCAGGTTGTCTTGATAGGTCTGCGCATTATCGGGATCCAGTTGTGCCAATACCGTTGCGATCCGTTTGGCCTGGTGGCTCAAAAGCTTTGGCGTGGTCCAGACATGCGGATCGAGATTGTGTTCTTCATGGCCGTGGTGATGGTGGTGATCATGATGGCCGTGGTCATGTCCGTCGTGATGGGCATGCGCTTCCATCTTGCGACGTTTGATGCCGGCGCTCGTGTCTTCCACGCGCAGCGACCGAGATTTTTGGATGGCGTCAAACCACGCGCCGCGTTCAAAAGGCAGACCCAACCGAAAGAACACCGCTGATTGCATCACGCGGCTGACCTGTGCGTCCGTCGGTTGAAATGTTTCAGGCCCTTCACCGGGCTGCACGACGACGAACACATCGACCAGATCGCCGCCGATCTGTTGGGTAAGCCAAGCCTGCGGCACAATGCTGACGGCGACCGCCAGCTTCCCATTACGGCGCGCGGGCTCAACTTTGCCGCAGCCGCCAAGAATGCAGGCGATTAATACCCCGCTGATCAGTATCAGGGTGTTTATACGATTTGACGGACGTTTGGTTGGGCACACGGCTAGCGATCCAGTTGATAAATAATAATTGGTTATCAACAAAGTTTACGCGTACGATAGCACGCTGGTTCACCCGTAAAGTCAAGAATCGGACTTTTTTCGATTAGATGCCCGTTTACCCTCGGATTGACCCCCGGATTTGCTCCCGGAAGCAGCCTTAGAGCCCGACTTTTTCTTTTTGCTGGAGCACGTTGGGCAAATCCCATATAGCGTCAGTTCGTGATCCTGCACCACAAAGCCGCCCGGCAGCTTCAGCCCGGCCGGAAGTTCCATTGGGCATTGCGGTAAGTCAAATATTTTATCGCATTTACGACAACGAAAGTGGTCGTGATGCCCGAGATTGGCCGATTCGTACCGCGTCTGTCCGTCCGGAAGTACGATCGAGTGGATCTGGTGGGATTCGATCAGCAGCTTGATGTTGCGGTACACCGTCGCAATGCCCAGGCGATTAAGCGTTTTCTTCGCCTCTTCGTGGATCTGCTGAACCGTCAGCGGCCCGTTGGAGGCTTCGATCACGGCGACAATCGCATCGCGCTGTGAGGTCTGCCGCTGGCCGAGATTGTCCGTATCCAATTGTGGCATGCGAAATGGCTTCTCTGTGCCGATTAGACCTGCCCGACCGTTTCCTGCGGACCATCCTTCAGCACGCGCAGGCTCAGCGGCAGATTAAAGTGCATGTCTTCTTCAATAAAGTAAGACTCTTCCACTTCACCACCGTAGCGCTCGGTTAGTTCGTTGACGATTTCCTGAACCAGGTGTTCCGGCGCCGATGCGCCGGCTGTCAACAGGACACAGCTGACTCCCTCAAACCAACTGTGATCGATTTCGGTTTTATCATCCACCAGGCGGGCAGGGGTGCCGTCATGTTCGGCGATTTCTGTTAAACGGATCGAGTTAGAACTGTTCTTTGAGCCGACCACTAGAACAAGGTCTGCATCGCCGGTCAGGTCGCGAATCGCGCCCTGCCGATTGGTGGTGGCATAGCAGATGTCTTCGCTGGGTGGGATTTTGGCGTGGGGGTACTTCTTCAAAATCGCGCTGATGATCAACTCCGCGTCGTCGCGACTGAGTGTGGTTTGCGTGATGTAGGCGATCTTGTCATCCGTCGTGAAGTTTGTTTGCTCGACATCTTCCGGCGACTCGACAATCGTAATCGCGTCCGGCGCTTCACCCACGGTGCCAACCACTTCGTCGTGGCCGGCATGGCCGATCAGCAGGATGCGATAGCCCTGCTTGGCATAACGGATGGCTTCCATGTGTACCTTGGTTACCAGTGGGCAGGTCGCGTCAATCATGGTGCAGCCGCGCGCCTTGGCGCTGTTACGCACTTCCGGGCTGACGCCATGGGCGCTGAAGATAACGGTCGACTTGGGTGGGGCTTCATCGATGTGATCGATGAACACCACGCCTTCCTCGACGAATTGATCGACCACGTGACGGTTGTGCACGATCTCGTGGTAGACGTACAGTGGGTTCCCGACGATCTTCAGCGCTTCTTCAACGCACTGAATCGCCATATTGACGCCGGCACAGAAGCCGCGGGGGTTGGCAAGCACAATTTTCATCGGCGGTATTCCTTTATACGAAATCACATGTGCCGAAACCGCTACATGATAGCCGCAGTTTTACCGGACCGCATGTTTGTTTGATTGCGACGTGATTGAAGGGACTTGTGGATTCGCTCATTTTTTTAGCAGTATTTAACTTTTACAGCAGCTATAACAGCATTCTTCAACAGGTTCCCTTGAGAGGTTCTCGGCATGAAGTTCACGAAATTAGTCGCCTTGATTGTCTGTTTCGGTACCTGCGGCAGTTTGTACGCCCAACCTGCGCCGACCTTGCGCTCTGCTGCGCTGGTGGAGGACAGTAACGCCGGCCTGGGTCAGATTGTGGACAACCCGCTGTCATGGCGCGTGCTTGCCGAACGCACGCGCAAGCCAAGTGAAGTTTCAGTTCAGACCGTGCGCGGCGAGCCGACGCTGATTAACGTCAACCAGTACGGCACCATACTGGTCGGGCAGACCAACTACACGCGTGACATTGAGATTGTGGCTCGTGTCGGGTTCAAGCCGGATGCAAACAAGTACGCACTGTGCCAGTTTGTGATGGGCCTGCCTGCGCCGGATGACTTCGCAACCAAGACGCCTACCGCGTCGGTCGACACGTATGGCTCACCGACGCGCTTTCGGTGTCATCTTTACGACGGCGTTGCACGCAAGCCGGCCGGGTTGTTCTACTACGACCTGGGTGGTCTCCCGATCAAGAGCTTCGGTTGGCCGGACGAGATTCGCCGGCATGTCGAGCACAACAACGGCTTGATCACGCCGCGCGACCAGCAGTGGTATACGTTCCGGTGTGTGGTTCGCGAACATCAAATTGATGTATGGTTTGACGGTCGGCACATCGGGCGAGCGACCAGCACCGACAAATCATTTCATGGTTACCTGCGTTTTCATTTCCGTGACGGCGTGCAACTGGCGTCTCTGAATGTGCGCGAACTCGACGACGACCCGCGCTTTACGCCGGTTCATCTGGATCATTATGTCAACGCATCCACGATTAACGGTCAGACCGTCGACAGAAAGTTCCTTCCCACGCCGGGTGATCGCGTGGCGATTGATGAGGTGCCTTTCATCTTTCCGCAACCGGACGAGCACGGGAATGACCATATCGACCTTGAACCAAGCTGGTTTATGGAAGCCAATATGGAGATGACTTATCCATCCAACCGCGGGGCGATGGGCGGTCGCTGGTTCGGCGCGCGAAGGCCGTTGGCTAACCGCATTCAATTGAGGGTGGCCAACGCTCGGTTCAACCGGATTCATTTTATTGCCGCGGCGGATGATGATGCGGACAGTGTGCCCACCCTGTCTGCCATTTTGTACGTGCCGCTGACCGGTGTGGAGAAGGTTTACAAGGCGACCGTTAAACCTTTCTCAAAAGAGGAAGCCGGCGCCATGCGCGTTTACGACAGCAAGGGCTGGTTTCCCAAACGCGCTCATCTGTATCGCGTCACGCTTGAGATTGATCCCGGCGACCTGTTGGGCTTCGATGACAAGGACGGCATTGAAATCGAGCTGACCAAAGATGCCCGGATGTATCGAACGTATCCGGACCCGATCTCCTACTCGCAACATCAGGCCGGCCCGCCGAGCAGCGTCCACATCTACGCCATGACACTTGAGAAACCGGCGGTGCAGTTGAAGATCAATCCCGGTGTGTTCGGTGAACACTGGACTGCGCCGAAGAAGCCGACCTATGGATTTGAACTGACCAACCTGACTGATCAGCCGCGCGAAGTGGCATATTCATTTGTCACGGTTGCGCATAACGGTGACAAGAAGATTCACGAAGAGAAAACTGTTTCAGTCTCCGGGGATGGCAAGCCGGTGAAAGTCAATCTCACGCTGGACCTGTCGCGCTATGGCTACCACGATGTCATTCTGACCGTTAAAGATGGCAAGGATGTGTGGACCGAGCGGCGCAGCCTGGCGTTCCTGCACCCGGATACGCGCGAGCGCGGCAACTGGGAGGACGGACGCGGCGCTCTGTTTGGCATCTGGACCCACTTCGGCGGTCATGACACGCCGCAGAACGATGTAACGCTTCCGATCATTAATGCGGCCGGCATCGAAACCATCGGTGGATCATTCAGCTCCAAACGCGCGAATGAGGCCGTGCGCAAGTTCGCAGAGGAAAACGGCATGGTGACCACGCTGCTGTTCCACGCGGCGGACATGTACGTGTTTAACGTTCTGATGGCAGATCTGAAAAAAGGGATGCCGGAAGAAGAGGCCGTTAAGAAGGCGATTGACAAGCTCAAGGAAAATGAGAGCACGCCAAACAAGATCGTTCGAACGGATATCGTTCGATTCTTCCCGGAGCCACACATTGGTCGCCTGGTTGGCGGGGTTTTCCCGGATTATTGGGGTGATCCGGAGATCGAATACACGGACCACGAACTGGAGCGCATGGCGCTTTACGCGCGCACGTTTCGGCTTGGCGCAGAGGCGATTCGCAAGGAGTGGCCCGATGTGAAACTGCTCCTTCCGCATGGCGATGTCATCTTTGCGCCGCAGATCATGCGCCGACATCCGGAGATCCATCAGTACGTCGACGGTGTTGCGGTTGATATGCCTAACTTTGAACGCCTGCCCGAAATGCAATTGCACCAGGTCTGCAACAACCGGCTCTGGTTGATGCATCAGGAATTCAAAAAGTACGGCAAGAAGCCATTCCTTGAGCTGCGCGAAGGGCCGGCCGTGCCGACGTATCCCGGCTCGGTCAGCGAAGACACACAGGCGGACTATTACCCGCGCATCTTCATGCAGATGATGGCGTACGGCTGTCAGCGCATTTCCTGCCCGGGTGAAGCGTGGGACGCCAACAGCTACTACGCGGCGCAACATTATGGCTGTGGCGGCATTCATCGTCGTAAGCCGTTCTTTACACCCAAGCCGTCATACGTGAGCTATGCGACACTGACGCGCAATATCAATCGTTGTAACTTTGAGAAGTGGATTGAAACCGGCAGTCACAGCGCGTACTGCCTGCAGTTCAAGCATTACAAAAACAACAAATTGGTTCATGCTTTCTGGAACATCCGCGGCAAACGAAACGTCACGCTTGCTGTGCCGGACGGCGCAACGATTACGGTTTACGACTCAAATGACAATCCAACGGAACTGAAGGCCAACAACGGGCAAGTTAGCTTTTTGATTGACGATTCGCCGTGTTATGTGCACGGGTTAACAGCTGATGCGAAAGTCACGCTTGGTAAGCCCAATCATTTTGATTCAACGCCTGCAAAGCTGTCGAAGAAGATCGCCGATCTCGGCGACGGCAGTTGGCGAATGATCAACGACACCGAACCGCTTTACGAAAACAACTCGCCGTTTCACCACAAGCGATTTCACGGCAACATGACGGCCAAGCGCACCAAGTCCGGCACGCTGGCGATCAAGATCGGCAAGCAGGATGAGAGCCGCAAGATCATGCCGTACTATCGCATCATCGAACCTTCGCGCCCGATTGAGATTTCCGGTAAAGCCAGCCATATCGGTATTCGGGTGAAAGCCAACAGCGACTGGGGCCGCGTGGTTTACTTCCTGCGCGACGCCAAGGGCGAGCGATGGATCAGCATCGGCGATAAAGCCAACTGGAACTGCGATGACATTCACCAGTGGTCCACATTCTGCTTTGATGGCAAGCGATACCTGCGATTCGAAATGCCCAGCCATGCGGGGTATGACAACTACCGTGAGCATGGCACAACCTGGTGGGGCGCGTATGGCGGTGACAGTGTGGTTGACCTGCCGCTGAAGCTGGAGCGCATCGCAGTGGAGCGCCGAACGCACGTGCTTTACGTCAACGACCTGGTGCCCGCGAATACCGCTGACGTGGAGCTTGGCGATTTGTACGTGGAGTACGCCAGCGAATTCGACATGTCGCATGAGGTGGTCGAGCGATCGCGATTGCGCATGTCGTCGCCGGAAGGCAAGCCGGATATTGAGAACCCCATTGCGTTGTTGAATGAAGCCGGTCAACTGCCGGCAACGCAAGTCACGCAGATCGGCGAGCCGGACCATCACGCCGACGGCACGCGTTGTCACGTGCATTTCGATACGGTCGAAGGCGCAGCCGAGTATGACGTCTGGATCAGTCCGTACGCGGATGGTCGTGGTGCCCTCAAACTCGGCAAAGCCTGGAAGGAACCCGGTGGGATGGTTCGTGGCTTGCGCCCGGATGTGAGCTTCTATGCCTTCGTGGCTTATCGCGATGCGACTGGCAAGCCTTCCAAGGCGTCTGCCGGGCATCAATTCCTGCTCAAGGACTTGTTCTATCAGAAGTAACAGAGGGTTTGGATAACTGTTGGAACCCCTGGTCGGATGCCGCGTCTAATGGGTGACGCGACCCGATGATTGTCGCATGACAGCTGGAATTGCCGATTTCGTTACAAAAACGTGGCGCAATGGGTTTGCCTGGCGCTAAGTCATGCGGATAATTGGGTATAGGTCCACCGGGAGCCGGCCAATGACACAGACTCGTAAGCTGCTTCAACAGGTTCGTCTTCGGCAACGACTGGCTGCTGTCGGTCGCAGCCTGTACATCAGTGTGCTGGCGCTCGTTGGTATCTACGCGGCTGTCCTGCTGGTCAGCCGGCTGTTTGCGGTCATCCCGGACTGGTTCAATCTCTGGACCATTGCCGTGGTGCCAGTGCTTGGATTGCTGATCGCGGTTCTGTTTCATCGCCGCCCGTCACAGGCGGACGCCGCTCGCGCCGCTGATCAGGCCGCGGACGCCAAGGACCTGTACCTGACCGCCACCATGCTTGATAACGCGCCGGGTGCTTATGCGCCGATCGTCGTTGAACAGGCCGAGGACAAAGCCGGCGCACTGCGCGGCAGCACGGTGGTGCCGTGGGCGTGGGGTCAGCGCACGGGCCATGTGACGATTGCTATGCTCGTACTGCTCGCCGGTGTCTCATTCCTGCCACAACTCGATCCGTTCGGTGTCCACGAACAGAAGCGCCTGGAAGAGGAACGCAAAGAGCGCTTGGCCAAGTCGGTTAAGGAGACTGATAAGAAGGTCGAAGCGCTCAAGCAGTCCGATCTGCAGCTGGAACACTCCAGGCCGGTTGAACACACACTCGAAGCATTACAGAAAACCTTCAATCAGACCAAGCCACAGGATCCGGCCGGTAACTTGCGCAAGCTCGACGCCCATCGCGATCGTCTGCAACGACAGTGGCAGGCGAAGAAGCTTGCATCTTCATTGAATGACAAGTCCACCTCCCAGCGCTTCGGCGGCATGAAAAGCGAAAAGGCCAAGAAGTGGGAAGAACAATTAAAGTCCGGCAAGACCGAGGGTCTTAAACAGGAATTGTCAGAGATGAAGAATCTGGCCGAGCAGATTCAATCCACTGAAGACGAAGCCAAGCGCCAGCAACTCCAGAAGGAGCTTCAGGAGCGTTTGAAAGAGTTGTCTGAATTCGCTGAAGGCCAGCCCGGCGGCGAAGGCATGAGTGATGCGCTCAAGCAGGCTATGCAGCAACTCGATATGTCGCAGATGGAGGGGTTGGATCAGGAAGCGCTAGACGCGCTTTCGCAATCGATGGACCTGTCCGAACTGGAACTGGACCAGATGGCCCAGAACCAGCGCGACCTCGAGTCACTTGAAAAAGCGATCAAGGCTCTCCAGCAGGCCAAACAACTTAATAAGCAGAACCAGATGGACGGCGCCAAGTGCGAAGGTTGCAACGGCATCAGCGAATACGAAAAGCTTTTTGCGCAGATGCTCAAGAACGGACAGGGAAAGGGGGATGGCCCCGGCATGGGCGGCCCTGGTCGCGGCAAGGGTAACATCGCGCCGGAAGATGATTCACAGCAGACCACTTTTCAGACCGAGCGTGAAAAGTCACAGCTTCAGGCCGGCAAGATTCTGATGAGTTGGAAAGACAAGGGCGTTTCTGAAGCAGGTGATGCTCAGAAGGATTACCGTAAACAGATCACAGAGGTGAAGCAGGGCGTCAGCGAAGCGATTACAGCCGAGGAGGTTCCACCGGGTTATCACGATGCGATCAAGCGTTACTTCGATACCATTGACCGCACCGCACCGCCGGCCACAACTCCGGATCAGTCGCAATAATTACCTTGTTCATACCGACCGCGCATAACAGCCGGGCGGCGACGCCGCCCAGGTAATCATGCAAAGTCGTCATCGCAGCCGAAGGAGTCACAGCGTGCGTAGTTATTGGGGGTCAGTCGTTACATCGCTCGTTGCTCTATTTCTCTTTACGAGTCTCACTGCCTGCTCAAAACACAACGAAGACGCACTGGTCGTCTACTGCGCCCATGACGCCATTTTCTCCGAATCAATCCTGCGCAAGTTCGAAGAAGAGACCGGTATCCCGGTACACATCCGCTTCGACACAGAAGCCACCAAATCGCTCGGCCTGGTCGAACTTCTGATCCGCGAAAAACAGAACCCGCGCTGCGACGTATTCTGGAACAACGAACTGCTCGGCACGCTCGACCTGATGGATCACGACCTGCTCGAGCCTTACAAGGGTGCGGGGTGGAACCGCATCAGCGAGCCACACAAAGACCCGGACGGCCGATGGGTCGGCTTTGCCGCGCGCATGCGTGTATGGATTGTCAACAAGGACCAGCACGAAGTTACGCCGGCAGCGGTTGAGAAAACGTCAGCAAACCCCGACTTGGCGGACGTGACCATCGCCAAGGCGCTTTACGGCACCACGCGCACGCACTACACCGTCTTGTGGCACTGCTGGGGACGCGACGAGTTAATCAACTGGCATCGTGACTGGCGCAAACGAAACCTGTCCGAAGCTCAGAGCAACGGCCAGACGCGCAATCTCGTCGCCCAGGGCGTGTGTAAGATCGGCTGGACCGATACTGACGATTACTTCGGTGCGGTTGACCAAAACAAACCCGTAGCCATGCTGCCGTATCGGCTTCCAAACACGCAGCAGGTTATCTGCATCCCCAATACGGTCGGCATTATCAAGGGCACCAAACGGCTGGAAAAGGCGCAAAAGTTAGTGGATTACCTCACGTCGGCCAAGACGGAAATCGCGCTGGCCAATTCCGAATCGCGCCAGATTCCGCTTGGTCCGGTCGACGAATCGAAACTGTCGAAAGAAGTACGGGCACTTGTACCACTGACGATCGATGCCTATCCGCTCACCACGCTCGGCGATGCGCGCAGCGACTGTCTGGACTGGCTCAAGCAGGAATACCTGCAATGATCAGCGCGAAACTCCTTGCCGCCTTGCTGATCGCGTTGTTGCGCGGCGTGGCAGTGGCAGGTGGCGCGTGCGTGATCGGGACGCTGCTTGCCCGCATGCCTCAAAAACGATTGCGCGCCGTGTGGGTGTGGCTGCTGTTGCCCACGTTGATGCCGTCGCTGGTGATCGGTTATGCATATGCTGATCTGTCGTTGTCTCTGATTCGTCATCCAATTCTTAATGAATTGTTCTATGCGTTACTGTTGATCATGCGTTTTGCGCCGTTGGCGGCGCTGGTGTTCTGTTACGCGCCGGCATTTGTCAGTCCCATGGCGCTGCGTTGTGCGGCGATGTCCGGCTACCTTTCACCGGCCGAGCGCTTGGGACTGTTTTTAAGAGGGCCGGGCCGTCGTATCGCCATTGCGTTTGTCGTCTGCTTTGTGTTGACGTTTGGCGAATTCGATCTGGCTTCACGCATGGCGGTCTACTCGTGGGTGGTCTGGATTTTTGATGCACAGGCGGGCGGACTTGCGCTGACCAAGACGCTGGGTGCGGCAGCAATCCCCGCTGGCGTGCAACTGCTCGGAATTGTGATTGCAATCTGGTTGGCGTTACAGCCGCGCGAACAGCGCAGTCAGTTACAGAATTCCGGTCGATATTCTTTGTTCGGCTGGTTCTGGTCTGTTGCCGCCGTCCTCGTCGTCTGCCTGATTCCCGCCACAACAGTACTTTCCGACGCAACACGTGGCCTGGGTACGGTGTTGACGAGCAGCACGATTGCGGGCGAACTGGGCGCGAGCCTGTTATTCGGCTTGGCTGGCGGTGTCCTCGCAACGTTTATTGCGCTGCTGCTTCGCCGATATTCATTGGTGACCATGTCTGCCGCCGCGCTACCGGGCTTATGTGGCTCGCTGGTAATCGGACTGACACTGCTGGCGCTGTTTCAGCAGCCGGGCTGGAACGCTGTGTATGACACGCCGTTGCCGCTGATGATCGCGCTGACATTAGTCGCGTTGCCTGTCGCACTACTTCTCATCGCGCTGCTGCATCAGGTCGGCCGTTCGTCCGGCGACCAACTCGGTTTGATGCTTCGCAAGCAGGGCAATGCGCCCCAGCGTCGCGCCGGGCGCCACCTGTTCTGGCAGTCGCGCGGCAAACCCATTGCCATCGTTCTGTTTTTTCTTTGCTGGTGGGCCTATATCGACCTGCCCGCTTCGGCGCTGCTGGCTCCCTCCGGCATGACGCCGGCGGTGGTTCGGTTGTACAATCTGATGCACTACGGCCGAAGCGATGTCCTGTCGGCAATGGTCTTCGTGACGTATGCGTTGCCGCTGGTCTTGCTGGCTTTGTTTGTTCTGGGAAACAGGTTTGTTTCGGGGGTACACTGGCGACATGCCTGATGCACTCTGGCGACTGTCATCGGTCACCGTACAAGGACGCGAACACCCGCGCCTGTCCGATGTCGATCTGGAAATCCAGCCCGGAGTGACTGCGATACTTGGCCCATCCGGCGCTGGTAAATCCACATTGCTGAACCTGTTGGTCGGATACGAAAAGCCGAATGCGGGTTCGGTTGAATGTCTTTACGCCGAAACATCTGGCAAGCCGAGCGTTTTCTGGACACCACCGGATGACGGTTTGTGGCCTCACCTGACGGTGCGACAGCATCTGCTCGCAGTATGCGAAGACGCATCCCGTTGGCTTGATGCTTTTGACCTGTCGTCTCTAGCTGATGCGAAGCCGGCGGAACTGTCCCAAGGCGAAGCCAATCGCTTGAGCACGGCACGGGCCCTGGCCAGCGGCGCGGGTTTGTTGTTGATGGACGAACCACTGGCTCACGTCGAGCCGCATCGCGTGGAGCAGTATTGGCAGGTGTTGCTTGAACAAGTGACTTCGCATTGCCAGTCCATGGTTTTTTCCACGCACGATCCGCGCCGGGCGCTGATGGCGGCAGAGCACGTGATTTGCATGTCACAAGGCAGCGTGGTTTGTGAAGGTGACGTGCACGAGTTGTACCAGAAGCCGGCATCGTTTGAGCAGGCCGTCTTTTTTGGGGAGGTGAACTGGTTTGAGTCGGATGATGCGTCGTTGTGGCTGAACGGCCAGTCGCTTGAATCCCCCTGCGTGCGTCCGGAGCGGTTGCAGGTTGAATTGGCCGACTCCGGCGATGTCAGTGTTGCTACTTCGTGCTTTGCCGGTTCAATCGCTCACACGCAGCTGCGTCATGAACCGAGCAGCCAAACGCGCTGGTTCTGGCATCGGCCCGCGGCGGCGTTGTCCGTTGGTGCATCGGTCTGTCTTCGCATTCTGATGTTGTGCCTGCTCATGTCCGGTTTATGGGGATGTGCCGACACAGACACCGTGCGTGAGTTGCCGGTTCAATCGATTCGGATCTGGTCTTTGCCGCAGGATGAGCACGTGCGTCCGACGCCGCGCAGCGTGACACACGACGCGGCGAATCATCTGATCGTGCTCGATACGGCCGGGCGTGTGATCGTCTACAACCCGAATGGTTCATTGAAACATGAATGGCGCATGCCAACCAACGAGGATGGCAACCCGGAGGGTGCGTGCGCATTGATGGACGGGCGTATCGCCGTGGCGGACACGCATTACAGCCGCGTGGTGTTCTTCAATCCGGACGGCTCGATCGAAAGCATGTTCGGCCGGCGTGGTGACGGCGAGGGAGAGTTCATTTATCCCGTTTCCATCGTGCAGGACAAACAGGGCAATATTTTTGTGTGCGAATACGGCGGTAACGATCGTATTCAGAAGTTCACGTCCGACGGCCAATACCTGCTCACGTTCGGCAGTTGCGGCACGGGGCCGGGCCAGTTTCAACGTGCCAGCGGCATGGCCTGGCGGGACAACAGGCTCTACGTGGCGGATGCGATCAACAATCGCATCCAGTGTTTTGACGGCAACGGCCAATTCATCGGCATCGTTGCGGATCGAACCACCATGCCGCAGTTACACTTTCCTTACGACTTGACGCCATCGCCCGAGGGTGGTTTTCTGGTTGCGGAGTACGGTAACAATTGTGTGTCGCACATAACACGAACCGGAAAGTTACTCGCCCGTTACGGGCGCGGGGGTCGAAGTGAGCGAGACTTAATAACACCATGGAGTGTTTCGCGCGGCCCGGATGGGCGCGTGTTTGTTGCGGATACGGGTAACCGGCGCATTGTGGAGTTGCAATTGTGAACCCCAGGGCTTGGCTGCAAGTTCTGTTCCCGCCGCCTCGCCGACCTGTCGGCAAGGGCAGTGTGGTTGCGCTGGTGCTGCTCGTGGCGGCGTTCGGCCTGGCGTGTTTTCTCTGCAGCGCGATGGACCTTGTCCTCTTCGCGTCACCAAACGCGTTCTGGCTATGCCTGCTGGTTCCCTGGTTCTGGTGGATGCTCGTTGCCGGGCACAGCGGACTGAGCGGCGGTCGCGGATGGGCGGCGTTGATCGTGCGCCTGACTCTTGTCGGCCTGTTCATTGTTCTGCTCGCCCAGCCCCGATCGGTGCGCAAGGATGAAGGACTGGCCGTGGTGTACCTGGTGGATATGTCCGCTTCGGTCAACACGTCAATGAGCGATGCGGCGTTGTCGTTTGTCACCAGGATCGCGGATACCAAGCCGCAGCGTGACGAAGCGGGACTGGTCGTCTTCGGGCGTGACGCTTCAGTCGAGTTGCCACCGGGTGTGAGCTTCCCGCTTGACCGGGCTGTGAACGTGCAGCCGGATCGTGACGGAACCAATCTGGCCAAGGCGCTGAGTCTTGCCGCCGCGGTACTGCCGCAGGAGAAAGTCGGGCGCATCGTGCTGATCAGCGACGGGGCAGAGACGGAAGGCAACCTGGTGCCGTTGTTGGACGAGCTCAAATCGCGCGGCATTGCCGTCGACGTGCTGCCCATCGATTACGACCATCAGAACGAAGTCTGGGTGGAACGACTGGAGCTGCCGCGCAACGTGCGCATGGGTGAGACGTACGAAGCGGCCGTAGTTGTTTCAGCACTTGGCGCCGGTTCCGGCGAACTGGTTCTCAAAGAGAACGGACAGATCATTTTTCGTGATGAAGTGCAATACGTGCCGGGCAAGAACCGGTATGTGTTGCCGATTTATCTGCGCACCGCCGGATTCTACGAGTATGAAGCGAGTATTCATCCGCCATCCGAGCGCGATGGCTGGCAACGCAACAACCGCGCGATCAGCTACCTGCACCTAAAAGGTGAAGGCAAGGTGCTGGTGGTTACTGATCCGGGTGGCGACAAACGTGACTGGGGATCGCTTGTCGCGTCAATGCGCCGGTCTGAGCGCGATGTGGAGGTGCGCGAAGCTTACGAGTTTCCAACAGAGCCACTGTCGTTGCTGCCCTACGATTGCATCATGTTTGTCAATGCGCCTGCCGACACGTTTGCGATTACGCAGTTGCAGGCAGTGCACGATGCTGTGTTCCATCAGGGCACGGGGTTCATCATGGTCGGTGGGGAGAACAGCTATGGCCCGGGCGGTTTTCATCGTACGGCCGTGGAAGACATGCTGCCGGTGTCCATGGATATCACTCAGCGAAAGATCATGCCCAAGGCGGCGCTGGTCATTGTCCTGCACACCTGTGAATTCCCGGATGGCAACACCTGGGCCAAGCGCATCACCAAGCAGGCCATCAAAGTACTGGGTGATGAAGACGACGTCGGCGCGCTGGGCTACGACTATCAGGGCGGTGATAAGTGGCTGTTCAAGCTGACCCCTGCTCGCGAATACAACCAGCTGGCTGTCAAGATCAACAAGGCCCAGATCGGCGACATGCCCAGCTTCATCCCCACGATGAAAATGGCGCTCACTGCTCTTAAAAACAGTGATGCATCCAGCAAGCACATGATCATTATTTCAGATGGCGATCCACAACCACCGCCGCCTGCGATGTTGCAGTCATATGTCGATAACAAAATTACATTGTCGACGGTCGCCGTCTTCCCGCACGGCAACGATGTCAAGGCACTGCAGGTCATGGCACAGGCCACCGGTGGCCGGTTCTACTTCCCGCAGGACGCCAAAAAGCTTCCGTCTATCTTTATCAAGGAAGCCAAGACGCTTAAGCGCAGCATGATTCAGGACAAGATCGAGTTTGTGCCCCAGCAGTATTTTCCTTCGCCGATCGTCAAAGGCATTGACGCCATGCCGATTCTCAAGGGTTACGTGCTGACAACACCCAAGTCGCGTTCTACCACGATTCTGGAAGGGCCGGATGAAAAGGAACCCGACCCGCTGCTCAGTGTCTGGCGGTATGGCGTTGGCAAGACGGCCGCATTTACGAGCGACCTTTCTCCCAATTGGGCAGCGCAGTGGATCAACTGGGACAAGTACGACGCATTCGTCAAACAGTTATTGACCGACGTATCGCGCGTTAATGAGAAAAGTGATATTCGACTCCACAGCCACGCCGTGGGTAATCGTGGCGTAATTGTTGCCGAAGACTACGCGACCAACGCGCGGTTCCTGCAGATGCAGGCCCGCATCATCGGGCCGGGTGGCGAGGCGAAAACCGTTACGCTGGAGCAGGTTGGTCCGCGACGATACGAGGCGAGTGTCGACCTGTGGGGCGAAGGGCGGTATCAGGTCGTCGGTGCGGCGGCAGGCGATGGGAAGACAGAGCGGTTGCTTTCGGGTTTTGTCATTGCCTACTCGCGTGAGTATCTGCGGTTCCGTTCCAATCCGATTCTGCTCAAAGAGATTGCAGACAAGACCGACGGGCGAATTCTGGATGAAGATATCACGGCCGAGCAACTTTACGGCGTCGATCGTGAAGCACGCTTAACTTCAAAACCGATTTTCGACTGGTTCCTGATTCTACTTGCCTGTCTGATTCCTCTGGACGTTGCGATGCGACGCATCCACATCGACTTGCAGACCATCCGGAACATGCTGGGCCTGTCCAAGGCCGTCGGTCCGTCTGACGAGACGTTCAGTGCCCTTTTGCGAGCAAAGCAGAGCGTGTCTGAATCGCTTGCCCAGCGTCGTAAAGCCCCGCAGCGCATGAGCGAAGCAACCTACACGCAACCATCGGCAGACGAGCCATCTTCGGAACCGTCGCCTAAATCCGATACGCAGCGAGCCAAGCCAGAATCGGCTCAGCAAGATAGCGAAGAATCAACCCAGACCACGTCGCGCCTGCTGGCCGCCAAGCGACGGCGACGCGAAGAGGGACAGTAATAGCGATATCAACATGAGGCGAAACACAACCCTGGAAGGATGTGAAACATGAGCGATGCCCATAATCTTCAAGCGGAAGCCGACAGTTTTCGTGAAAGTCTTAAGCAACTGCACGAGGAAGTTGGCCGCGTTATTGTCGGCCAGCGCGTCGTCGTTGAAGGCGTGATCACCGCGCTCCTGTGTGGCGGGAATGTGCTGCTGGAAGGCGTGCCCGGCCTGGGCAAGACCGAGTTGGTCAAAACCCTGTCGCGCGTATTGCACCTCGACTTCAAACGCATTCAGTTTACGCCCGACCTGATGCCGGCTGACGTCATCGGCACCAATGTCATGGACAGCGATGGAGAGGGTTACCGCATCGAGTTCCGCAAGGGGCCGATCTTTACGCAGTTACTGCTGGCGGATGAAATTAATCGCGCGACACCCAAGACGCAGTCCGCGTTGCTGGAAGTCATGCAGGAACGATCCATCACCGTGGGTGGTGTGACGCACAAACTCGAAGAGCCTTACTTTGTCATGGCCACGCAGAACCCGCTGGAGCAGGAAGGTACGTACCCGCTGCCGGAGGCGCAGCTGGACCGTTTTCTATTCAAAATCGACGTTCCTTTTCTGAGTCGCGACGAGTTGAACGACGTGGTCAGCCGCACGATTCTCAAACAGCCGGCTGAAGTGAACAAGGTTATCGACGGTGATCGAATTATGGCGCTTCGCAAGGTGCTGGAGAAAGTGGTGGTTGCTGATCCGGTTCGCGATTATGCCGTGCGCATCGTGCTCGCCACGCATCCCAATACGGAATTTTCCACTGGTAAAGTCAAACGATTTGTGAAATGGGGCGCCAGCCCGCGCGCTGCCCAGTCGTTGATTCGTGCCGCACGCGTGCGGGCGCTGGGAGAAGGCCGGGCACATGTCGCATGTGAAGACATCCGTTACTTCTCACCTAACGTGCTGCGGCATCGTGTGCTGCTGAATTACGACGGGCAGGCAGAGAACGTGCCGGTCGTCGACATCATTGACGAGATTTTGGGCCAGGTCGCTGAAACCGCGCAGGCTGCGTAAGGGAACAGGCAACGATGGAACAAACCGGACAGGCATCGCGTCTAACCTCTCTATTGGACAATCGCACGTTGTCGCGCGTGGAGCGCCTGCGCATTAATACGTCGGGCCGCTTCACCAATCGCATGCGCGGCGAGCATCTGTCCGGCAAGGGTGGGAACTCCATTGAGTTCTCCGACTATCGCGACTACGTGGCCGGTGATGACATCCGGTTTGTGGACTGGAACATTTTTTCCCGATTGCAGCGCCCGTATGTGAAGCTGTTCCACCAGGAGGAAGAAAAGCACGTTGTGATTCTGATCGACGCGTCCAACTCAATGCAGTTCGAAGGCAAGTTGCAGCGCGCCAAGGAACTGGCCGCAGCGTTCAGCATCATGGGTCTGTACGCGCAGGAACCCGTGAGCGTATATGTGTTTAACGATGGCGATGGCGCATTGCCGACATCGGGCTTGGCGCGCGGGCGCGGCAAGATGCGCGAACTGTTCCGGTTCATTGAAAACGTTGAAGGCGGCGGCACGGTACCGCTGGATGAAGGCGTTGACCTGATGCTACGTCAGCATCGCGGACGCGGTGCAATTGTCGTCCTGTCCGATTTCCTCACCTTCGGCGATTTGCAACGAACCTTCAACGCGCTGTTCAGCAGTGGGCTCGAGCTGTTCGCTTTACAGATTCTCGCGCCGATGGAGATCGACCCGGACCTGACCAGCGACCTGCGCCTGGTTGATTGTGAAGTCGATCAGACACTGGATGTCACCGCGGCCGGAGACCTGCTCGGCATCTACCAGGAACATTTGCAGGCATTTCAGAATCATCTGCAGATGATTGCGCGCCAGCGCAGTGGACGATTTGTGAGCACCAGTTCGATGGAGCCGCTCGGCGGTGTGTTGTTCGACACCTTGCGAAGAAAGGGGTGGGTCAAATGAGCTTCCCCGGTTTCTTTGCGCCTTTGGCCGCCTGGTTGTTCTTCCTGACCATCCCGGTGGTGGTGTTTTATTTTCTAAAGCTCAAGCGTCCGCAGCTGCGCGTGCCGTCACTGGTGCTCTGGCGGCAGGTGTTGCAGGACAATCGCGTCAACGCGCCGTTTCAGAAGTTCAAGCGAAACCTGCTGCTGTTCTTGCAACTGTTATTGCTGGCGCTATTAGTCTTCGCCGCCATGCAGCCATACTTCCGCGGCGAGGCCGATCGTGCCAAGCGCATGGTAATCATGATCGACTGCTCCGCGTCCATGGCCGCGCTGGACCAGGCCGGCGGCAAGTCACGAATTGACCAGGCCAAGCAGCAGATCACGCAGATCATCGAAGGATTGCTGTCCGATCAGCAGGTCAGCCTGATCAGTTTTGCCCGTACCGCCAAGCGCTTGACGGATTTCACCAACAACCAGCGCATCTTGAAGGATGCACTGAAAGGCGCCGTGGTGCAGGACGTACCGGGCGATCTGGAAGACGCGCTGCGAATGACCGAAGCCATCTCCCGCCGCACGCCGCTGGAGCAGGTGTTGCTCTACTCAGACGGCAACTTCAATACGGATGTCGATTTTGCGCTGCCGTTCACGCTGGACTACATGAAGCTCGACCCGGCCGGCCCCAACGTCGGCATCACGTCGCTGAATGCCAAGCGCGGTAAGCAGGGTCGCTGGGATCTGTTCATTCGGCTGGAAGTTTCTAAAGGCTCGATGCCCGTGACAGTTGAGTTGTTGCAAGACGATCAGGTCATCAGCACGGAAGATCTGGTCGTGAACGAAGACAAGCCGGAGCGTATGGTTTTCAAGGTGGGGGTTGACAAGACGTCATCGATCCAGGCGCGCATCCGGCCGGACGGCTTCGACGCACTGTCCAGTGACAACGCGGCGTTTCTGGTGTTACAACCCAGTCGAAATGTCAGTGCTTTTGTATCGCACAAGCTGGTGCCACATCGGCTGGCAATCGCTGCCATGGATGATGTCGTGTTGTATCCGCCGGATGGCCAGGACACGTCATCTATCAGTTCGTTTGATTTACTGATTACCGGCGACAGGGCGGATCTGACGCGCAACGCAGTCGTGACATTGACCGATGGTTTTGTGCCGGACGACCTGGCGGAACTGGTCGATATTGAAACGAAGGATGGCAGTTCGCTTGTCGATTGGGACCGATCAGCTCCCGTTCTGCAGCATGTGGGTTTGACGGAAGTGGCAATTCTTGACGAGCCGATCTCTCGTCCGAACGTGGGCGCGCGCGAATATGAAGCGCGCGGCTACGAGATACTTGTTCATGGTCGACGTGGCCCGTTACTGCTGCGCAAGCGCCAAGGGCAGCGCGTGGCTTATCATCTGCTATTCAGCACGGATCGCAGCACGCTGCCGTATCGCGTCGGTTTTCCAATTCTGCTGTCGAACGCCGTCAGACAGGCCATGGAGCTGTCCGGCCTGTCCGAGCGCGTTGCACCACGTACGGGCGTTTTACCGACGATTCCACTGTCGCCATCCGAGAGTTACACCGTTGTCGGACCGGCTGGTGACAAGGTCGACATGCAGTCAGATGAGAACGGCTCGCTCAACGGTGTTCCCGCGCCGCGTGTCGGGTTGTATGCCGTCAATCAGGGAGCCGACACCCGCTCGCTGGTCGGCGTCAGCCTGCTCAGCACCGAAGAATCAACGTTGCAGGGTGTGCCGGCACTTCAGTTCAACGAAACCTCCGTTTCCGCGGTGAACAAGCCGATCAAGATGGACCGTTCGTTCTGGCCGACGCTGGCATGGCTGGCGCTGTTCGTGCTGGTGTTTGAGTGGTGGTACTTCAACCGTGCGCCTCGCTGGCGCCTGGGTGCAAAGGGACAGGCATGAAACAACGTGCCGGGCTGCTCGTTGGTTTGTTGCTTGTGCTGTTTCAATCAGCTTCGGTATTGGCACAAATCAAAGAAGCTCACGAGCAGCCGGTGGCGCTGGCAATGGTTCCCTGGGCGGTCAGGCCGCGCACCGGCGGGCCGATCACCATGCGGCTGGTTCTGACCAATCGCACGGAATCGATCATTCGCGGCAGCCTGCGACTCACGCCCTTTTACGAAACCACCGGTCAGACCACGACAACGATACTGCTTGAAGAATTGACACTTCGCCCCGGGGATCAGATTTACCGTACCACCATCCCACCGGCTGACGCGGGCTCGTTTGATGGCGGCTTGCAGATTACCGCGGTGTTTGATTCCGAGGACGGCGTGATCGATCTTGGCACGCAGGCCATTGCGTCGCCGCAGCTGGACCAGCGGAGCCTGGTCATTATGGTCAGCGATCCGTGGGGCGGCTCCATGCGCCACTACGAAGATGTGATCAGCAATCTGCGTATTGAGCAGTTCAAAAATGCAGCTGTTGGAATTGATGTACAGGGACTGCCGAGCCGCCTGCACCCGGACAAGCTGCCGACCAGCGCGCTGGCGTACTGCGACTTTGACTTGCTGGTTCTGGCCGGGCAGGGATTCGCCATGCTGGATATACGCCGGCTGGACGCGATTCTCAAATGGGTGCGTGCCGGCGGCGCGTTGTACGTTCACCTGGACACACCGGTGGAGAACCTGTCAGCCAAGCATGTGCTGTTTCTCACGCAGCTGTTGGGTGAGCGAACCTTACCAATGGTTGGCTCAGGGGCGGCTGAGCCGATGTTTTGCGAGGTTGGCGTCGGGCGGGCCGTGTTGGTAAATGCGAAACATCCCGAGGACATCGACTGGCGCAGGATCGCCATGTATCTCTGGTACCTTCGACGCGCACAGATTAATCACATTAACCAGACGGACGGCGCCTGGAGTGAAAAAATGCAGCGTCTGTCACTCATCCGACAACAGCAGCTGGCGTATGGCTACTACGGTCGTCAGCAGTACGAATCGCTTACAACGGACGACGTGTCTTATGGGATAGACGAGCCACCGATCGTTGGCGGGCTTTCGCAGGGGCTGATGCCGGATCAGATTCGCATCATGCCGATCTGGGTGATCTGCCTGATCCTGGCGGGGTTCGTTCTGTTCATCGGCCCAGGTGATTACCTGCTGCTGGGCTTGATCAACCGCCGCAAGTTCACATGGATTCTGCTGCCGGTTGCGACCGTTGTGACGACGATGATCATTGTGTCACTGTCGGAAGACTACATGGGCAGGACGACACATACAGCATCGTTAACATTGATTGATTACGGGCAGGATGGCAATGTTGTTCGGACAAATCAGTTCACCCAGATTTTTGCCGGGCGTAATTTTAGTCAGACAGAAACGTACCGCGACGCGATTGTGACGCGAATGGCGGCCGGCAACGTCGATCAGTTTCAATGGGGCGGGGTGACCGGTCCTCTGTCTGACGAGGGGTCGAGCTATTCGGGCAACATTCCCACCTCGTATCAGATCACACAGACAATTCGCCAATGGCAGCCAACGATTACTCGGGTATTGCGATTTGATGGTGAGTTATCCGGTGGTACATCGGCAGAATCGCCGATTGATTGGGCGGATGTTGACCCGGCTCTGCTACAGACATTGGAGGGAAGGCGCAAGCTCGAGGAGAATTTGGATATACCGTGGATGGAGTTGGTAGTGATGCATCAGGATCGCTTTTATGGCGGGCATTCCAGCGGTGAAGCATCTGAACACGAATGGCGATTCAATGAACAGCAGCATTTGCAGCAGGATGGTGATTTGAGAACGAAGCTTAACTTGTCAGGCGCGTTCTACAAGCTCAATGACGCTTTGCAGCAGATGTGTGTGCGCGAGCGGTTCGGCTGGTTCAGCGTGGCCGGCCGCATCAGCCCGACCGGCAGTAACAACTTTGAAGATGTCACCCTGCTGGATGCAACAGATCCCTCGCAGTGGTTGCTGGTTATCTGCGAAAAACGAGGTGATGACTTTTATATCCATCGCCGGCTGTACACGATCGAGTCGACTCCGGAGGGCAAATAATGTCGTTCGTGCGCGTTGAACATCTGTGGGTGAAGTATGGCAAGCTGGTGGCGGTGTCTGATGTCAATATTGAGATTCCCAAAGGGGAGGTTTTCGGATTCATCGGCCCCAATGGTGCGGGTAAAAGTTCAACGATCAAGGTACTGGCCACGCTGATTCGTCCTGACTTCGGACGCGCAACGCTCGACGATATCAGTATTCCGGACAACCCGCGCGAAATCAGGCGTCGTATCGGATACATGCCGGACTTCTTCGGCGTGTATGAAGACCTGACCGTGGATCAGTATCTGAACTTTTTCGCGGCGGCGTACCGCATCATGGGCGATCAGCGCCGCCGGGTCATTGGCGATGTGCTCGAACTGACGGACTTGTCCGGGAAGATCGACGCGCAGGTGGATTCGCTTTCGCGCGGCATGAAGCAGCGGCTCGGCCTTGCGCGCGTGTTGCTTCATGACCCCGACCTGCTGCTGTTGGATGAGCCAGCCAGCGGCCTGGACCCGCGCGCCAGGATTGAAATTCGCGAACTGCTTAAAGAGCTTCGCCACCTCGGCAAGACGATCCTGATTTCCAGCCACATCCTGCACGAGTTGGCGCATCTCTGCACGCACGTCGGCATTATTGAGCAGGGCAATATGATTGCCCAGGGCTCGCTCAGTGAAATTTATGCGCAGCTCCAGTTGCAGCGCGTCGTGCATGTGCAGATCACGAACATGGACGGCAATGGCATGCTCGATCGCATCCGGAAGATCGAAGGCGTGTCGCAGGTAGTTGAAGAGCCGGACCGCCTGGCCATCCACTTGCACGAAGACCAGACAGCCGTGGAGGATCTGCTCGGCCAGATGCTTCATCTCGGTGCGCGTGTGTCCATGTTCCAGCCGCAGGCGATGGACATGGAAACCGCGTTTATGAAGTTGACCACGGGTAAAACCCAGTGAAAGCCGACCTGAAAACAATTCGCCACCGCTTTGCACTGCCAATGCTCGGCAAGGAACTGGTTGAGCAGGCGGCGCGTAAACGGACCTACGTGACTCGTACGCTATACGCGGCGCTGTTGTTCGGTATCGGCGCATTGATCCTTTATGAAGAGCTTGGGTCCACCATCAACCCGTTGTACATGTTGGGGCGCGGCCGCGAGCTGTTCCTCATCATTGTGGCCTTGCAGTTTGCGGGTATTTACATTTTTCTTCCGGCGCTGATGTGTGGTGTCATTGCTCAGGAGCGCGAGAAAGACTCGCTCGTGTTGTTGTTGTTAACCGACCTGCGTCCGTGGGAGTTGCTGTTCGAAAAGTATCTGAGTCGGTTGCTGCCGATGTTGTATTACCTGCTGTTGGCCTTGCCGCTAATGGCCGTGGCTTATTCCTTCGGCGGGTTCAGTACAAACGAGATTATCAGCGCGGTGTTGATGACCGTCGTCACCTGCATACAGGTCGGCGCATTATCACTGGCAATGTCGGCCTACTGTCGTTCGGTGGCCTCTGCGTTCATCGCGACATATGCGGTGGGTGCGGCGATTTATCTGCTGCCGCTGCTGTGCGTTGTTGCCCTTGCCATTCTGACACACAGCACCGTTAACCAGATTGCGGATGAAGAATTCGTCCTGATGTTCATGCCCTTCTTCTGGTTTTATAAAGCGGGGGGTGATTGGGCGGAATTGATCCTTGGCATGTTCGCATCACTACTGCCCGCAGGCATCGCGCTGCTCCTGGCACGATACTGGCTGGTTAATCGCGCATTAGTCCGACCCGGCAATGCGTTGCTGACAGTTTTTAAAACCCTTGATCGATTTTTCCACAGGGCCAATCGGGTCACCGGTGGCATTGTTCTTTACCAGTCGAAAGAGACGCTGCCCGAGGACCGGCCCGTCGCATGGTGGGAGTTGACCAAGCGTGGCGTGGGCAAGGCACACTATCTGTTTCGTATCCTGACTGTTTTTCTGCTGCCGGTGTTGTTCATCATTGTGTCGGTCATTGCCTTTTCGCGACCCGGCCGTACCAATCAGATCGAGGTGCTTTCCGGCACGCTGTTCGTCGTTTGGCCGTTGGCACTCTTGTTCATGAGCGCCCAGTCGGCCAGTGTGTTCGCTACGGATCGATCGCGACAGACGTTGGATGTGCTGCTTACCACGCCGATGGCCGGCCGGCAGATTCTGCTTGAAAAGACAGCCGCGCTCAAACGCCTGGCTGCCATCCTGCTGGTGCCGGTGCTTTTGACCATAGGCACAGAAGTCTGGTGGGAGACTTGGCCATGGACCAGTGTTGGCTATGGGGGTGAGCACAACTTTATTAGGGCGACTCGCTATCTGAGCGTTGCACTTGGAATGGCGTTGATCAGCTTTCCACTGGTCGGGTGGTTCAGCATCTGGGTCGGCATGTATATCCGTAACCAATTGCGAGCCATTGTTACGGCGATTGTTCTGCTGCTCTTGTGGATTGCCGGCTGGCCGTTTCTTGTGTTTTTCACGGGAAATGTGTTCTTTCCACACAGCCATCGATTCAGCGAGGAGGTGCCCATGCATCTCTCGCTGGCATCCCCGCTCCTTTTTGTGGTGTTCAACGAATTTGACGATCTGGATCAATACGACGTGCCTGTTTGGCTGAACATCATCGGCAATTTATGCTTCTGGAGTTTTCTCTGGTGGTTTTTACGCTGGCAATGCTTGCGCAACGTGGATCGGCTGCTGGGGCGGGTGTCAGAGTCCGGCGGGGCTGTGCCAGTGGATACGGATTTGAAATCGGCCGCAGCCGGATACAATACCGGCATATCTTGAACAGGTTGGAACCCGCCAAATGAAGAATCGTGTATCAGGTGTTGTCTGGCTGGTGCTCGTCGTGCTGGTGGTGAGTGTAGGCTGGAAGTTCATCGGCCAGAGTTCCCGGAAGGAATCTTCTTCTGGAAATTCGTCTGTCGAAAGTGCCGGCTCTGCCGCTGCGCAGGCGCCTCAGATGACGAACGAAGAAATCTTTGAAACACTTCCCGGCAACGATCATGCACAGGCCCGCCGATGGGAGGGCAGTTGGGGCGCATCGTTGGAGAAGCCGTATGGTCAGATGGTCGGTGTTGTCTGGCCGGATGATGAGCAGCCCGGTGTCTGGCATGCCGCGTTCGCGCCGCAGTCGCGCGGCAAGTGGCTTGCTCAGGTTTCCATGGATGGCAAGGAAGAAGGCGAAGACATCGTCTTCTCCGGTGAGGCGTACTTTAACAAAGTGGAAGATTACACCTGGTCTGGACGCATGACCGCCGACACGTTTACGGGTAAGTATTTTCTCAAGTCAAACAATGCGCCCGGCGAATTTCACATGACCCCGGTCAAACTCTCCCCCGGAAGTACGCCCGAAAGCTCCCCCGGAAGTTAAATCTCCAGAAGTCAAACCCCGATTTTCGGGCAGTCCTTCGACAGCTTGCAGTTTTCACAATCCGGCTTGCGCGCGCTGCACACCCGACGCCCGTGAAAGATCAGCAGATGACTTAACTGACACCAGTTCTTGCGCGGGAACAGCGGCATCAGGTCTTTCTCGACTTTCTTCGGGTCCTTCTGCCCGGTCAGTCCCATGCGATTGGACAGGCGCCCGACGTGGGTATCGACTACCACGCCTTCATTGATGCCGAACGCATTACCCAGCACGACATTGGCCGTCTTGCGCGCCACGCCAGGCAGCTTGAGTAGTTCGTCCATGGTGTTTGGCACGTTGCCGTCGTGCTGTTCGGTAATGGTTTCTGATGTACCTTTGAGCGACTTGGCCTTGTTGCGATAGAAACCCGTGGTGCGCACGAGTTCTTCCAGATTTTCAATTGGCGCTTTGGCCATCTTTTGCGGCGTGGGATACTTCTTGAACAGGGCCGGCGTCACCATGTTGACGCGCACGTCCGTGCACTGGGCTGAAAGAATAGTCGAGATGACCAGTTGAAATGCATTTTTATGATTCAGTTCGCAATGGGCGTCCGGGTAGAGCTTGTCCAGGGCGCGATACAGTCGTCCTGCCCGGCGCTTCTTCTGTTCATCAGACTCAGCCGGTGTTTTGGTCCTGGTGGCCACTTTCTTTTTGGTTGTTTTTTTCTTGGCCAATTTACTTCTCTCTGGGTGGCGCGGGCTTTCGATCTTCCGGGTGGTGAGCGCAACAGCCTTCCACGTATGTTTCGCCGCGCTCCCACACCTCGCGCTTCCAGATTGGCGATTCGTGCTTGAGCCGATCGATCAGGTACCGGCTGGCTTCAAATGATTCACCGCGGTGTGGCGTGGCGACCTGAATCACAACGCTGGCCTCGCCGGGCCGAACAACGCCTTTAGCGTGCGCCACGCGCACTGCCTGACAGCCCCAGCGATCCACTGCTTCCCGCGCCATTTCATCAAACAGCTTGAGCGCCATGGGCTCAAACACTTCATATTCCAGATGAATCAACCTGCCGAATTCCGGGTGTGTCTCGTCGCGCGTGCGCCCGAGGAACACGCCTTCCGCACCGCAATCGCCCGGCCAGGGCAGATTAACAACACTCACCGGGCCGTCTTGGACGGCGGTTTGAATAACCGGCTCAATTTTCGAAGTGGCGTCCGCCATCAGCGAATCATACGCGTCAAAGCGCTGCTTTGGCAGCCGCGAGCGCCGCGTCATAGTCCGGGTGCTCGGTCACTTCGCCGACCGTCTCGGCGTGAACCACCTTGCCATCCTTGTCCGCGACGATGACGGCTCGGGTCAGCAGGCCCAGTTCCTTGATTCGCAGGCCGTAGGCAGTGCCGAAGCCGTGGTCCTTGTAGTCGGATGCGCAAACGAGCGATTCTGAGCCGGTGTCGGCACACCAGCGCTTAAATGCCATAGGCAGGTCCATGCTGACGGTCAGGACGGCCGCACCATCGCCGAGCTTGCCGGCTTCTTCATTAAACCGCTTGGACTGCAGGTCGCAGACCGGCGTATCGACGCTGGGGACGGCTGAGATGACCAGCACCTTGCCGCGAAAATCCGAGGCTTTGACCGGGCTCAGATCTGTGCCCGTGGCCTCTGCATCGGGCAGCGTGTCGCCGACCTTCACTTCATCGCCCACGAGGGTCATTCCGTTGCCTTTAAACGTGATTACGCCGGTTCGCTCTGACATATCAGTCGCTCCTTGGGTTGACGGGTTTTGTGGCCTTCCGGGGGAGGCTCGGGTCCGAGCCGCACATGATACGCCAAAGCGGCCGGCGGGCGAAATACGAGAAACCGGTGAGCCGGGACCATATGGCCACCAGATCAACAGATCGCATAATCGGCTGATTGTGCAAAAAATTTGCCATCAATATTTGCATCTCCCGGAATCGATGGCAGTCTTGAGTAGTTGTGCCCAACGGCATGCTTGCCGGAGGCATAACGGACTTATTTTGGCGTCTCATTGCAATCCTCCCAAGAATTGCAATGCCTATGAAAGCGCGGCCCCGTTGGCCGCGCTTTTCTTTTATATATCTGGAAAGTGGGATCAGTCCTTCGGCGGCTGATACCGCGGAAACAGCGGGTCACCCTTTTCGATCGCGGTGCCGGGCTGGAGTTGTCCCCATTGGGTCCAGTCCGCCAGCTTGCCACACCCGCCATTGGCATCGATCTGTGCCTTGTAGTCCAGCCCCATGCGCTCCCATGCCTTTTCACATGCGCCGGGAATGACTGGCCAGAGCAGGACCGACGCGATGCGAAGCGCCTCGGCACAGTTGTAGAGGATCGTACCGACTTCGGGCAGCTTGCTTTCGTCCTTGGCCAGTTTGAACGGCTGGGTCTGTTCGATGTAGCCGTCCACCCCGTCTCGGACCACGCTCATCGCGACCGTAGCGCCGTCTGACAGCTTGAGGTTTTCGTACGGGGCAAGGCTCGTATCGCCGATAGACTGTGCATCCCCCTTGGGTTCCGGCACCTTCCCATCAAAATACTTGCCGATCATGTTCGACACGCGGCTGAACGAATTGCCGAACGTGTTGGCCAGATCGCTGTTGTACGTCTCGATGAACTTCGCCTCCGCAAAGTCGGAGTCGGTCGTTCCCATCGGCCCCTGCGTGGCAAGGAAATACTTCAGCGCGTCGAGGCCGAACGTATCGACGTAGTGATCGATCTTCTCCAGGTCAATAAAGTTGCCCAGGCTCTTGGACATCTTCTGACCTTCACTGATCCAGAAGCTGTGCGAATACACCATGCGCGGCAGGTTGACCCACTCGTACCCGTTGCACTTGCGCAGCGCCAGCAGCATGGCGGGCCAGATGGCCGCGTGGAACCAGAGAATGTCCTTGGCGATCAGGTGCACCGGCTGGCATTGCCAGTACTTGCGCCGGTCGTCCGTGTCGACGGTCGTCAGGTAATTAAACAGCGCGTCGATCCACACATAGATCGTATGCTCCTCGTCGCCGGGCACCTTGATGCCCCAATCGCCCATACCGGTTCGGCTGATCGGCACATCAACCGCTTCGCGAATACGCGCGATGATTTCATTCTTGCGCGCAGTGGGTTGCACATCGAACGTGCAGCCGTCGACTGATTCGCCTTTTTCCAGCAGGTTCAGCAGCGCCTCGCGATAGCTGCTGAGTTTGAAGAAGTAGTTCTTCTCCGTCTTGCGCACCAGCGGCTTGCCGTTGATCGGCGATTTATAGTCGTTCTTTTTCGCATCCGTTTCCGTGACGTACTCTTCCTGGCCGGCGTCGTACCAGCCTTCATAGTCGCCGAGGTACACATCACCGGAATCGAGCAGGGCCTTGACGTATTCACGAACCTTGGAAGTATGCCGCTCCTGGCTGGTGCGGATGAAGTCGTTGTTGGACATGCCCAGGCGGGCGAAGGTCTCTTCAAAAGCGGTGGCGTTCTGGTCGGCCCAGGCCAAAGGGGTCAGACCCCGTTCTTCGGCCGCTTCGACCACCTTGGTGGCGTGCTCGTCCGTGCCGGTCAGAAAGAAAACGTCATCGCCGGCCAGCCGGTGGTACCGCGCCAGCACGTCCGCCACGGTTGTGGTGTAGACGTGTCCGATGTGCGGCCGGTCGTTGACGTAGTAGATCGGCGTCGTGATGTAGAAACGGTTCTCATTACTCATGGGCGGGATTATAAGCGGCTATGACGGATCGTCACATTTGGTGCGTAATGCAGTCGGGCGACGGCGTTCATGCACGCCATTGCAGCGCAAACGTACAATGCCCGTCATGGGACTGGCGTTGGACATATTGTACGCCGTGGGCCTCACGGCCACGAGCCCGGTGTGGGGCTTTAACCTGCTGCGCACCGGCAAATGGCGCACGGACTGGTCTGGTCGGCTCGGCAAGGGTGAAGCGATTACCAAACAGCCGGGACAGAAGACGATTCTGTTTCACGCGGTCAGCGTTGGTGAGGTGAATCTGATCCGCCAACTGGTTTCGTATCTGTCGGCTGCTGATTCGAACCTGAACATCGTTATCGCTTCCACCACCAATACCGGCATGGCGACTGCTGAAAAAACTTACGGCGAGCAACATACGGTGGTGCGATACCCGCTGGACTTTTCCGGGGCGATGAGCCGATTCCTCGGTCGCATCCAGCCGGACCTGGTGGCCACGGTGGAGCTGGAAGTCTGGCCCCACCTGACCGCGATCTGCAAGCAGCGCAACATTCCGGTCTGTGTGGTCAACGGGCGAATCAGCGATCGCAGCTTCCCGCGCTATCGTCAGTTTGCCGGCCTCTTTCGGCCCAGCTTCTCGCGCCTCAGCGCCGCAGCCATGCAGACGCAGACGTATGCGGATCGTATTACCGAACTGGGCGCTCCGGCTGATGGTGTCTGTGTGCTCGACACAATGAAGTGGGACACCGCGGAGATTGCCGATCAGATTCCGGGAGCGCAGGACCTTGCCCGCAACATGGGTATTGCAACGGATCGGCCGGTGATCGTGCTTGGCTCAACCGGCGATACGGAAGAGAAACTGTTGGTGGATGCTTTGCAGCGGAATGTATCGTCACAGACGCAGATCATCATCGTACCGCGCAAGCCGGAGCGTTTTGATGAGGTTGCTCGCCAGTTCCCGGGCAATGTGCGACGAACGGAATTCGGCGAAGACGCATCGCGCCAGCCCGATGAACAGCAATTGTTCCTTGTCGACACGCTTGGTGAGCTGCGCAAGGTTTACAGCTTGGCGGATGTTGTCATTGTCGGGCGCTCGTTTAATCGCTGGGGCGCGTCTGATCCGATTGAGCCGGTTGCGCTTGGTAAGCCGACGATTATTGGGCCGGCTTATCGCAACTTTCGTGAGGTGGTCGAAGCGTTCGAGCAAAGTGAGGGTATTCTCGTCTGCCCCACGCCTGACGACGCGGCAACTGAAGTGGCCCGTCTTTTGGCGGACAACGAAGCAGCCTCTAAACTGGCGGCCGCTGGGCGCGAAGTGGTTCGCACCCGGCAGGGTTCAACCGAGCGACATGCCGCGTTGTTGATGAAGTTGATAGAACAAAGTTAGCAATCCAATGCCTTCTACCAGACTGCGAAAAACCGTTCTGACCAAAGCACGACATGTCGTGGTCAAGCTCGGTACGCAGATACTGACCGACGGCAAAGGCAAGCTGAATCCGAAATTCATCGCGAGCATCGTTGAACAGGTCGTGAAGCTGAGCGAGAACGGATACACCATGACCGTTGTCTCCAGCGGCGCGATCGGGGCCGGCTGCGGTGAACTTCGCCTCAAGGCGCGCCCGACGGATGTGGCGCAGTTGCAGGCCGTGGCTGCGGTGGGACAACGCCAGTTGATGACGCGCTTTCATGAGGCGTTCAATCAGCACGGCTACGAAGTCGCCCAACTGCTCGTTACGCGCGGCGACTTTGACGACCGGGTGCGCTATCTGAACTTTCGTAACTGTGTCACGGCCGTGCACAAGTATGGCTGCATCCCGATCATCAATGAGAACGACTCCGTGTCCGTTGACGAATTGCGGTTCGGCGACAACGACGTGATGGCCGCATTGGTCTGCAACGCACTCAAGGCCGACGCGCTGATTCTGCTGAGCGTTATTGACGGCCTGCTCGACGCGGATGGCAATCTGGTCGACCTGGTTGAGAATGTACAGGACGTTCGTTCACTGTCGCGTGACGGCCGGTCGGCATTGGGTTCCGGCGGTATGCATACCAAGTTGGACGCGGTGGAATCCGTCACCAATGCCGGTGAGATCGCTGTGATCGCCAACGGTCGCGAGCCGAATATTCTGAGTCGGCTGCTGGAGGGTGAAAAGCTCGGCACAGTTTTCGTGCCCGCAACCAAGAAGATGGAAGGGCGCAAACGCTGGATCGGCCTGACCTCGCGCCCGGCTGGCTATGTTGTGATCGACGACGGTGCCGCCCGGGCACTGGTCAAGGGCGGCAAGAGCCTGCTGGCCATCGGCATCACGCACGTGCATGGCAGGTTTGCCCGGGGCGTGGTGATGGGCGTGCGCGATTCGGTCGGCAATGAGATCGCCCGCGGCCTGACAAACTACAGTGCCGAGGAACTGACCCAGATCATGGGCAAGCGGTCCAACCAGTTCTCCAAGATTCTCAACCGCCACGCCTATGCGGAAGTCATCCATCGTGACAATCTCGTCGTAACCGACGCATAAATACTTATAAAATATTAATTTGTGTTTAAAAACAACAACCTGACCGCGACGTGGCCCAGGTCTCCGACCAGATTTCATTTCCGGACCCAAATCGCGCTAAACGGCATAACCCGCTTAACCGATAGTTGCCGTAGTGGGATCAGATTCATCTGTTTGGCGGGAAAGTTGATCAGACGCATGTCATGGTTTTCAAACATGTTCGCTTCACACGAGCGCCAGGATTGGCAAGGCGCGATGGATACGCCGGATGCCGATGGGCTGACGCAGTCCATGTCAGAGGAAACGTCTCACGAGCGTCTGGAGCGCCTTTGCCAGTGGTGCCTTAACGGCCGACTGATCGGCGCGGAACTCGAACTGGTCAGCTGGTTTCGTTGCGAGGATTGCCCAGCAGACGCGCAGGTGCTGCTCGCGTCAATTATGGCTCAGCGTGGTCAGTACGAAGACGCCTTGAACTACATTCGCCGCCCGCGCGTGATTGAGAACAGTGCGGACGATCTGGCCGCCAAGTCGTTGATCGCGTTGCTTGTCAGTTGTGACCTGAAAGACACCGCTCGCGCGATCCTCGCGCAGCTGCACAGCGAGCACGGCCACGAGCGCACCACCCAACAGTGGGTCGACATCATGCAGATGCCCGGCACGCGGCACTTGCCCGAAACGGTTGACGTCTCCGTCGACCATCTGGCTTCGCAATTGACTGTTGAGTTGCAGGTCATCCCGTCGCTGGTCGCGGCTCAGAAAATCGAATCGAACGAAGACGAGATTCAATTGCTGCGCGACGCGATCGGTCGTGTGATGCCGGACGTGGGCGACGACTCGGAACAGATGCATACGCTCTGTGTTGCCATGGCGGAACTGGCCATGTTGGTAAAGGATGGCGACGATGCCCGCCGATGGGCGCATCGTGGCTTGGGCTATAACCGTTACTCCGCGTCGCTGGCCCTGGTGCTCGCGCAGGTGGCGGACGATGAAGCCGTCGGCCCGCCGGCAGCCAAAGTGCTTTCGCGCGTCAGCAAGACATATCCGCAATATCCCGATGTGCGTGCTGCCATGATCCGTCGGCACAACGACGATGGTCTGGTTGAAAGCGCGCGTCTCGAACTGGCGCAGTGGTTGGAAGATCAGCCTGACAACGCCATCGCTCAGAACCTGCAGAAGGAGCTGGCCGCATGAGATTGCAGAATGCACTTGAAGCCGGCCGTCTGCTCGATCGCGCCAAAGCGGCAATGGATGCTGGTCTGCTCGAAGATGCGGCCCAGTTTGCCCGCGAATCGGTTCGCCTTGATCCGCAGAACGTGGAAACACGCATTCTGCAGGCGCGTGTTGATCTTGCCTTGAATCGCCCGAAGGGCGCGTTGGCGGCGCTCGACTGTTATGACCTGTACGCCATGGGTCAGCCGCAGCGCAATGATGTCAACATGCTGCGAGCCGAAGCATTGCTTCGCGTGCAGCAGGACGATCTGGCGCTGCCGATTCTTACAGAGTTGACTGAACAGTTGCCGGATGATGTGCGGGTTCACCGCATGATCGTCGCGGTGTACACGCGGCAGAATCAGCTCGACCAGGCGGTCGATCACCTGAAACATATTCTGCGCCTGCAGCCGGATGATCAGAGTGCCCGTCATACGTTGGCGCAGTTGCTGGAAGACACGGACCCGCAAGGCGCGGTGGACATGCTTTGCGACAGCACTGACCCGGCAACGCGCCTGTATGTCGCGCGCCAGTTCCATGGCCTGGGTCGGCTGCGCGATGCGGAAGAAACTTACCGCGAGTTACTCGCCGATCAGAATGACGATCCGCAACTGTGGCTTGAAGCGGCTCAGGTTGCGATGGATGCCGGCGCCAACGCCCTGGCGTTGGAACGGTTTGACATGGCTGTCAAGACCGGCGCCAAAGACGAGCGCCCCATCCTGCATGGCAAGGCCCTGCTGGCCATGCGTGCCGGTCGATTTGCCCGTGCGGGGCGTTGCTGGATGCGTCTGACGCAGTTGGATGCCAACATGCCGGAAGCCTGGGCGGGCCTGATGGTCTGTGCGATGCTTGAAGAGCGCGAGCGTCTGGTTACCCGTGCCGCGTCACATTTGAAACTTCACATGTCAGCCAATGAACGTCGAACGCTGCTGGCCCGCGTCTGGCATTACGCGTCCATGGGGCTGGTTATCAGAGAGTCGCGCAAGACGCCGGTAGCTCGCGATCAGCAAAGCTTTGAGACCGCGCCGCTGGAAGGCCTGCTCAAACGCGCATCTCAGACACTGGCTGAGCATGCCCGGCAGATACCGCTTCGGGCGGATACGCATTATCACCGCGCCCAATGTCAGCAATCGTTGGGCAATCAACGTGAAGCGGTCGAGCATCTCCAGATCGCGCTTGCGATCAATCCCACGTATCTTTCCGCTCGCCGTCTGGCAAATGAGCTTAACGCAGCGTCAGCCGCCTGACTTTCCACAGCGATTGCAGCTTGGGCGTTCTGGGTGAGAATCCCGGATCATTGCGCCTCGTTTCAAACCCCGGTATACTGAAAGATGTTCAATCCCCATCACCATGGACGGAGAACGTGCTTTGGCACAGTGGGAACAACAGGTTGAAGTGTTCAATGGCGTGAACATGCACGACGCGTTCGGGCCGTACTACCTGCCCCCTGCTGTGGATCAGGAAGAAACGGCACAAGAGCAGCCACAGGTGGAAGAAGTCACGGAACATCACGAAGCCGAGGTCGAAACACAATCGGCTCCCGAACCCCCGGCCGCGCCCGCTCCAGTGGTGGAAGACCAGCCTGAGCAGGATCAGCCGCAACAGGAATTGGAGCCACCGGCAATCGAGCGCACCGAGTCGCGTCTGATTGCCATGATGAATCAGAAGGGCGGCGTCGGGAAGACCACATCCGCCGTCAATCTGGGGGCGGCACTGGCGGCAATGGGTCGGCGTGTGCTGCTGGTTGACCTGGACCCACAGGCTCACTTGTCTCTTTCAGTCGGCCTGAATCCGGATGAACTATCCAACAGCATTTACGACTTGTTGATTGACGACGATCTGAATGCGGCAGATGTGATCCAATCCGTCAGTGAAAATCTGGATGTGATTCCAGCTGAAGTGAACCTGGCCGGCGCGGAAACCGAATTAGCTCCGAAGATGGCGACCGGCCTGGCGCAACGAATCCTGGCCAGCAAGGTCGAGCCATTGTTGAAGGTTGGTAGCGGATACGACTTTGTCATCGTGGACTGCCCACCGAGCCTGGGCCTGCTGACGATTAATGCACTGGTGTTGTGTGACGAGGTTTTTGTGCCGATGCAGGCTCACTTCCTGGCATTGCAGGGCTTGTCCAAATTGCTCGAGACGGTGAATCTGATTCGCCAGTCGTTTAACCCGTCATTGCAGGTGACAGGCGTGATCTGTTGCATGCACGAAGGCCAAACCAATCTTGCCAACGAGGTGGTGGCGGACGTGACCGCGTTTCTTGACGGCAGTCGCGGTCAGGACGTCCCGTGGCGGCAGGCGCAGGTACTTGCCCCGCCGATTCGCCGCAACATCAAGCTGGCGGAATCGCCAAGCTTCGGCCAGACGATTTTCGACTACGCGCCACACTGTGCCGGGGCGCGGGACTATGAGCGCCTGGCCGAGTCGGTGTTGGCGCAGACATTGTCGTCTGGGTAAGTCGCTCCCGGGAGGATCCGTGTCTTCGCTCCTGCGTCGCTCAGGCCACGGCTTGAAAATGATTTGTGAAACGTTGGCCCATCCCAGCCGGGCGGCGATGCCGCCCCGGTAGCCCCGGGGGCGCCCTGTCACTTCGACCCCAATCTGATACCGTTTACACCCGTGCAGGACACCAATCATTCAAGTTTTGACTACACACGTTGGGCGCGCCCTGTAACCGCAATCTACTGGCTCGTACTGTTTGTCACGACCCACTGGCCGCGCCTGGACGTTCAGGTCAACGGCACCAGCGCGGGGGAAATCAACCTGGACAAGCCGATACATGCCGTCGCGTTTGGCCTGCTCGCCTGGTTGTTCTGGATGTGCAAGCCGCTCGGCAGGGAAGCCAAACGCAGCGCGAATTGGTTGCTCGTGTTCGCCATTGTCAGTGGCTACGCCTACGTCGATGAAATCACGCAGATATTCTTTGAACGCACCTTTGCGCCGGCAGATCTGCTGAGCAATCTGGTCGGCATCGTCCTGGTCATGGCAGCTGTTGCTTCGCGGTCGCACGCGTCTCATGCGGCCATGCACTGGGCGCGTATCACGCTGTTGGTACTGATCCCTGTCGGATTGATTACCACGTTAACACCCGGTGGCACGATTGACTGGTCATGGTGGCTGCCCATGGGGCCGAATAAGGCAGACCGGTTCGAGCTGCGCGCCGATTACGTGCAGCACCTGATTGTGGCGTTGATCGTGACGCTGCTGCTTACCGCTGCGCGCCCGCTTGGGCGAGACAGACCCGGGCGTGGCTTGTTGCTGGCGGTGTTGGCCATGGTGCTTGGCGGCGCCGGACTGGAGCTAGTGCAACATCAGGTTGGGCGCGGCGCCGAGTGGCTAGATCTGCTCTCGCACCTCATCGGTGTGTTGATGGCAGTGGCGATCGCGTTTGGGGTGCGGGTTGCGAGTAGCCGCGAGATGCCTGCGCCCCAACCGACGGTTGCTGACGAGCCGGAACCAACAAAGGACGAACCGTCCTCAACCTCATTCGTACGACATGCAAAAACCGTCAGCGGTCTGACATTGGTCTCGCGCTTCACCGGCCTGCTGCGCGATGCCGTGCTTGCGTCCGTGCTTGGCTTGACCGGTGTGGCGGACGCGTTCTTTATGGGCTTTCTGTTGCCGAACCTGTTTCGTCGACTGTTTGGTGAAGGCGCGCTGTCTGCCGCGTTCATTCCGGCCTACACGGATTTACTCGCCAAAGACAAGCAACTGGCAAGGCGCCTGGCGTCCGCGTGCATCGGCCTGCTTGCGATTCTGCTGGGTGTGATCGTGGTCATCGGTGAAGGAATTCTCTATCAGGTCCAGTTTGTGCGCGACTGGACGCCTACCACGCTGCTGGCGATCAAGTTGATGATGGTCATGCTGCCTTATATGCCACTGGTGTGTCTGGTCGCACTGATCGGCGGCATGCTGCACGTGCATCATCGGTTTGGCTCAACCGCAGCGGTCCCGATTCTTTTAAACCTGTCGATGATCGTTGCGGCCTTTGTGGCCGGGCGCATGTTCGACCCGCAGCGCGCAGTGATGTACGTCGGCACCGCGGTAGTGGTGGCCGGTGCGCTGCAACTGGCTTGGCAGATACTGGCTATTCTGCCGCACGAAAAGTTCACCGCGCAGTGGCCGGGTGTTTCCGGCCCGATGAAAGAGATGTTCAAGGTCATGCTGCCGATGCTGATCGGTCTGGCGGTATTTCAATTGAATGCTGCGATGGATTCATTGATCGCATTTGGCTTAAGCAGCAAAGAAGCCGGTGACGATTTCTTTATGCTCCTTGGTTACAAAGTGGCGTACCCGATCGAAACCGGTGCGGTCGCAGCGCTGAACTGGGCACAGCGCCTGTATCAGTTTCCATTAGGCGTATTTGGTATCGCAGTGGCGACGGCGATCTTTCCTGCTCTGTCGCGAGCTGCGGTCAGGCGGCAGCAGGACAATGCTTCTAATTTCGGCGACATCCTTCGCAACGGTCTGCGCCTGACCGTGTTCATCGGTTTGCCGGCCAGCTTCGGCCTGATTCTTGTGCGCGTGCCGCTCTGCCGATTGATTTATCAGTATGGCAAGTTCGACGTGGCGGACGCTCAGCGTGTGGCAGTGATTCTGATCGGTTATGCATCTGTAATCTGGGCGTATTCCATGATGCACGTATTGACCCGCGCGTTCTATGCGGTGAAGGATGCGAAGACGCCGCTGCGCATTTCGTTGACAACGGTATTACTCAATGCGTTGCTGAATTGTGTGTTGATCTGGTTCCTGGGCGCTGCGGGGCTGGCGTGGTCGACCGCGATTTGTGCTGCGTGGCAGGTTTGTCTGCTGGCACGTGCTGCAAAGCGATACGTTGAACGTCCGATTGACGGTGACGTTTGGCGCGCCTGGGGGCGGTGTGCGTTGTTGAGTGTGTTGATGGCGGCGCCGCTGGCTGTCGTTGTGTGGCTGGTCCCGTTTGCGGAGTTGTCGCGCGGCGTGTCCGCGGGAGTGCTGGCGGGAATGGTGGCAGGGGGCGTGCTGGTCTACGCGGGCGGCGCGTGGTTGATGAACGTCGCGGAGTTGCGATGGTTGCTCCAGCGCCGGGCAGCGTGAGCGCTCCCCAACCGAAAGCCCATGGTCTCTGGCCATGGGACCAGGAACCATCCCAGATTCAGGAGAATCTGGGCTTTCCACACGACTGCCATAACGACAACCACTGGATACTCAAAACCACATCCTGTCAGTCAAAATTACCGTAACCTCTTTATTTTCATGTGCATGCCATGGCGCGCCACTTGCAACAATCACGAGTAACCGCGCCGTGTGACGCGGCTGGGTGTTCCGGGGGTTAACGTATGGCTGTGAAGTTTCAAGATTATTATCAGACACTCGGCATCGAGCGAGACGCCTCGCAGGATGAAATCCAGCGCGCGTTCCGTAAGCTGGCCCGCAAGTATCACCCGGACGTGAACAAAGACCCGGGTGCGGCTGATAAGTTCAAGCAGATCAACGAAGCCTACGAAGTCCTCAAGGATCCGGAGAAGCGTAAGAAGTACGACACGCTCGGCGAGAACTGGAAGAACGGCGACAATTTCCAGGCCCCGCCCGGCTGGGAGAATTTTCAGTTCCGCTCCCGAGGCGGAGGTGGTGGCGGTTTCAACTTCAAGCCCGGCGGTCAGTTCTCCGACTTCTTCGAAATGTTTTTTAACCAGGCGGGGGGTGGCCCCGGAGGTGGTGGCGATCCATTTGCCGGATTCGGTGGTAGTGGCGGACGGGCACGCGCTGCGCAACAGCCGCGTGCACAGGAAGCGGACCTGACCATCACGCTCGACGAAGCCGTACGCGGCTCAACACGACAATTGACCCTGCAAGGCCCGAATGGCACGAAAAAGATTGATGTCAAGATTCCAGCCGGCACAACATCGGGTTCAAAAATTCGCCTGTCAGGCGAGAACCTGATCCTGAAAGTGAACCTTGCGAAGCATCCGCAGTTCACGGTTGATGGGCGTGATCTGACAATGGACTTGGCGGTGACGCCATGGGAAGCGGCGCTCGGCGCCAAGTTGCCCGTCAAGACGTTTGACGGCGAAGTGACGCTGAGCATCCCAGCCGGTGCATCCAGCGGGGCTAAACTTCGTATGAAAGGAAAAGGCATTCCCAATCCCAAAGGCGATGCCGGCAACCTGTACGTTCGAATCAAGATTGTTGTTCCAAAAGAGTTAAGTGACGAGGAAAAAGAACTATTTGAAAAACTGCAGGCAGCGTCGAAATTCAATCCGCGCGATGGCGTGTAATCGGCTTTGCCCAAATGAAAACCGGGAGGAAACAACATGGACCCGAATCGACTGACACAAAAATGCCAGGAAGCCCTGCACGAAGCGCAAAACATCGCTTCCAAGCGCGGCCATCAGGCGGTTGATAACGAACACCTGCTGCTCGCTTTGTGTGAACAACAGGACGGACTGGTTCCGCGCATTTTTGAGCGCCTGGATCGCCCGGCCGACGTCGTGATCAGTGAACTGACGCGCGAATTGGACCGGCGGCCCAGCGTCAGCGGCGCCGCAACCGAAGCGGGTCATATTTACTTGACGCAACAGTTAAACGAAGTGCTGGTCGAGGCGGAGGCCGAGGCGAAGCGGCTCAAGGATGAATACGTTTCTGTTGAGCACCTGGTGTTGGCTATGCTTGCGAAGAAGGGCTGTGTGGCAGCGGGCAAAATCCTTGACTCACTCGGCGTTACGCGGGATCGCTTATTAGAGGTACTGACCAAGGTACGCGGCAACCAGCGCGTGCAGAGCGCTAATCCGGAAGCAACGTATGAGGCACTGGCGCGCTACGGTCGCGATCTGGTGGCTGACGCGCGCGCGAACAAGTTAGATCCGGTCATCGGACGTGATGAAGAGATTCGTCGAACCATTCGCATTCTGTCGCGCAAGACCAAGAACAACCCGGTGCTGATCGGCGAGCCAGGTGTGGGCAAGACCGCCATTGTCGAAGGCCTTGCCCAGCGCATCGTGCGCGGCGATGTGCCTGAAGGGCTGAAAGAAAAGACCGTCTTTTCGCTGGACATGGGCGCATTGATCGCCGGTGCGAAGTTCCGAGGTGAATTTGAGGAACGCCTCAAGGCGGTGCTTAACGAAGTGAAAGAGTCTGATGGGCAGGTGCTTCTGTTCATTGACGAACTGCACACGATCGTCGGCGCCGGCAAGACCGAAGGCGCGATGGATGCGGGCAACCTGCTCAAGCCCATGCTTGCGCGCGGGGAGTTGCACTGCATCGGCGCGACCACGCTGGATGAGTATCGCAAACACGTTGAAAAAGACGCGGCACTGGAGCGCCGGTTCCAGCCGGTGCTGGTTGATCCGCCAAGCGTGGAAGACACGATTTCCATCTTGCGCGGTTTGCGCGAGCGATTTGAGGTACATCACGGCGTGACGATTCAGGACAATGCGATCGTCGCTGCTGCGGTGTTGTCGAACCGATATATCTCCGACCGCTTCCTGCCGGACAAGGCGATTGACCTGGTTGATGAAGCCTGCGCAAAGATTCGTACGGAGATGGATTCGATGCCGGCGGAGCTGGACGAAGCCACCCGTCGCGTGATGCAACTGGAGATTGAAGAATCAGCGCTGAAGAAGGAAAAAGACGCCGGTTCACAGAAGCGGCTTGAAACGCTGCGCAAGGAATTGGCAGACCTCAAGCACAAGGCAGACACTCTGCGCGCGCAGTGGCAGCAGGAGAAGCAATCCGTCGGTGAAGCCCAGAAGCTGCGCGAGCAGCTCGACCAGTTGCGCCACGCATACGAAGTTGCCACGCGCGAAGGGGATTTCAACAAGGCCGGCGAAATCCAATATGGGCAGATTCCCGACATTGAAAAACGTCTGGCTCAGATCGAAGCTGACCATGCGGATGAAGCGTCGGGCGATGCGGATGCGGCTACTTCTCAATCTGCCAAACTGGTGCACGAGCAGGTCGACGAAGACCAGATCGCCCAGATTGTTTCGCGGTGGACCAACATTCCCGTGTCACGACTGGTGGAAGGCGAGCGTGAAAAGTTACTGAAGCTGGAAGACATCCTGCATCAGCGCGTCATCGGGCAGAACGAGGCGGTCCAATTGGTTTCCGACGCGGTAATCCGCGCCCGAGCCGGTATTAAGGACCCCAAACGCCCGATCGGCTCGTTTATCTTCCTTGGCCCGACCGGTGTGGGGAAAACCGAACTGGCTCGCGCCTTGGCTGAAACGCTCTTTGACAGCGAAGACAACATGGTTCGTATCGACATGAGCGAATACATGGAAAAGCATGCGGTCTCACGGTTAATCGGCGCGCCACCCGGCTATGTTGGTTATGACGAAGGTGGGCAGTTGACTGAAGCAGTGCGACGCAAGCCTTACGCGGTGATCCTGTTTGATGAGGTCGAGAAAGCGCACCCGGATGTGTTCAACGTGTTGCTACAGATTCTTGACGACGGGCGTGTGACCGATGCACAGGGGCGCACGATCAACTTCAAGAACACCGTCATCATCATGACCAGTAACATCGGCAGCCATCATCTGCTGGACGACACGGTCATGGGCGGCGGTGAACTGAGCGACCATACGCGCAAGGCCGTGATGTCGGAGCTGCGCAGTCACTTTCGGCCGGAGTTTCTCAACCGCGTGGACGATACCATCCTGTTCCGCCCGCTGACGCTCGATGATCTGAAGCAGATCGTTGAGTTGCAGGTTACGGATATCCGCAGCCGCCTGGCTGATCGGCAGATTACAATTGAGCTTTCCGATGAAGCCAAGCAACTGGTGGTGGAACGTGCGTACGATCCGGTTTACGGTGCGCGCCCGCTCAAGCGTTTCTGTCAGCATCAGTTGGAGACGAAGATCGGCCGCTCGATCATTGCCGGCCAGATCGTGGAAGGCTCGCATGTCCGTGTCGGGGTAGCCGATGGTGAGTTAACCATTGAGGTTACCTCACGGGCCGAGAGTGCCGCGTAAGTATTGGTGTACCAGCACGCTGCGTCGTTACCGACAGGCGCGATTGTGAATAGGTCTATGTATATAACCCGGAAACCCCCGAGAGAATCGGGGGTTTTCTGATGCGCTGCACTCACGTAATCCTAACTGACTTATCCACAAATAAGCGGTTTGAATCTTGGCACTCCCCTGTTTAGGCGTAGAATTTATACGTATGCAGAGCGCTGGTTCGGAACTGGAACCGTCTTCATCATTCTGAAAAGGGAGAGACTCGATGGGACCCCTTCGTCATCGTGGACATGCATTTACGTTGATTGAACTGCTTGTTGTGATTTCAATCATCGCGATTCTGATCGGTATTCTGCTGCCCGCACTGGGGGCCGCTCGTGGGGCCGCAAGAAATTCGGTGTGCCTGAGCAATCTGCATCAGATCGGAATTACGTTTGCCGCCTATCAGGCAGACAATCAGGACTATTACTTCGCATCCGACCTCGATCCGACCGGTGATGACTTGGCATGGCAGGCGCACATCTGGCTTGCGTACCTGAACCGGGCGAACGAGTTCTTCAAATGCCCCGACCAGGGCCAGAACCAGAACGGCGACGACGGCTGGTATAACCCTGCCACCACCGACCCGCTTTATGACGACCTGACAGATGCCAGTTACGTGATGAACGTCATCCCCAAGGACGGCGGCAGCAGTGATACCCGCTGGACAAGTAGCGATTTTTCTTCGTCCGCCCTGCGCGGCACGGTGCAAGGCTATACCGGGGCGAAGGACGATGAGTCTGCGACGGCTTTTTACAACATTCCGCTTCGCGCCAACATCGTGACTCGCCCGTCGGACTCGTTTTACATCGTTGATCACCGTGGCGACTTTTCAACCGCTGCTGGTACTTCGACTTCCATGCTCAATGGCATCGAGTACTTTCGCCAGACGGACTACGGTTCGGATGACACCGCTATTGCGACAAGCCGCCGCCGCAAGGTTGGCGTGCATCATCCGGGTGACACGTTCAATGCCGTTTACGGCGACGGCCACTCCAAGGGAAATAACAAGCAGACCGGCAGTTCTCCACTGGGTAGTGACTGGATTAGCGTGTCAGACAATCGGTTCTAAGCGATTGCCCTGGGCTGATGTTGAATAAACAGAACGTACCCCGGGCTCGAATGGGTCCGGGATTTTTTTTGTTCGATGGCTGGTCGCATCATCGGGAATTGCCATGTTCGTGCCCGGCCGTGCTATCCGGCCTACAATGCCCCCTATGGAAACCGTTTTTCAGGGTGTTCGATTTGATGTGGCGACCATGCAGATTCCGGGGAATGACGGCAAATCACACCGGCGAGAGGTTGTGGTGCATCCCGGGGCAGTGGTGATTCTGCCGCTTCTGGCGGACCAGCAGGTCGCAATGATCCGAAACGAGCGATTTGCCGTGGATCTGACGTTGTGGGAACTTCCTGCCGGCACGCTGGAGCCGGATGAGGACCCCGCGGACTGTGCCGGGCGTGAGGTTGTCGAGGAAACCGGCTATCAGGCCGCAAAAATCACGAAATTAACGGACTTTTACACCAGCCCGGGCATTTGCACTGAGCGCATGTGGGCTTATCTGGCCGAGGATCTGACCCATGTGGGGCAGGATTTAGATGAGTCCGAGCGCATTACGGTTGAAGTCTTACCGCTCAATCAGACGATGCAGATGATCGAGGCCGGCGATATTCGCGATGGCAAGACCATTGCCACGCTTCTGTACTACAAGCAGTTTGGCAGGAATCTTTAATGGGCTTTTCGGATCGACCATATTATGGCCCGGGACAGGGTGGCGGCGGGTTACGCCAGTGGAGCATGGTGAACTGGCTGCTTGCGATCAACGCGGGTGTGTTCATTCTCGACAGCATTGTGTCTGGCTCGCAGCGCGGGTCGTTCCTGTCGCCTGCATACTGGGGCCACTTCAGCATTGAGCTGGGAATTTACAAACTGCAGATCTGGCGATGGTTTACCTATCAGTTCATCCACGCCAACTTCATGCACATCCTGTTCAACATGATCGGCCTGTACTTTTTCGGCCGCCTGCTTGAGCAGTGGTGGGGCAGCAGGCGGTTCCTGGCTTTTTATCTGCTATGTGGTGCAAGTGGTGCGTTCATCTTCACCGCGCTGTCATATATTCCGGGTTTGCTGAATTATCCATTAAACGCGCCGCTGGTCGGTGCATCGGGCAGTGTCTTCGGCATTCTGGCCGGCTGTGCCGTGCTGTTCCCGCATCAGCGCGTGATGCTGCTGATCCCGCCGATTCCGATGTCCATGCGAACCATGGCGCTGCTCTTTCTGGGCATTGCGTCGTTGTCCATCATTCTTGGCTCAGCGAATGCCGGTGGCGAAGCCGCTCACCTTGGCGGGGCGTTGCTCGGTTATCTGCTGATTAAGAAGCCGAACCTGCTTGGGTTTGCTGATGGGGGTTCCGGGGGGGGCTCCGGGGGCGGGGGCATGTCCGGGTTGTCGCGCATCAAAGAGTCGTTCGATCGCAGGCAGGCCCAGCGCAGTGCCGAGCGTGATCGTGAGCGTGACGCTGAGATCGACCGCATTCTTGCAAAGGTCAAAGAGAATGGTCTGCAGAGCCTGACCGACAAGGAACAGCGCCTGCTGCGCGAACAGACTGAACGTCAACGCCGTACCGGGTGATGCACCCGACAAGCACTACGATAGATAAATCGGATTCGAATATGCGCGACGGCCATCAAGGCTGCGCACTTCCACGCGCACGTAGCGTTTGATCCGCTTGGGCACCTTATGTGACCGCGTCCACTTTGGTTCGTCTTTGCAATCCCATCGGCCGATCTGTTTGCCGTCGCCAATCAGCCGTACCATTGCCAGGCCTCGGCTGTCTGCCGCGGTGATATTCAGCGTTTGCTTGCGATCGGCTTCGCTTGCCTTGCGCCCCATGGTTGTGCGGCCCATCTGGATGTGCACCAGTGCTCCATCGGATACAAAACTGCGCCCGGCACAAAGCGCCTTAAGAATGGTTTTCTGGTCGCACTTCGTGGCGAAGACACTGTTCCAGACGATGCCGATGCCGTGCGGCGCGTGAGCGTCCGTGTTGCCCATGGCATGGACGGTCTTGCCGAGCATCAGCAGGTGGTCCCATAGTTCGATGGCGGATTCGTCCGTAATATCGAATGCGTTGACGATGTTGTTCGCGCCGTTAGAGATTTCCATCAGGAACGGGTCCGGCAACTGCTCGAGGATCTGTTCCTGTTCGTCGTTGTAGATGGTCTTCGGCCACCAGCCTGTCGGGTGCGGCACAAATACCACGGCACCGGCCTTCTTTGCTGCGGCCATGTCCGCCAGAAAATCCTGTTGGGGTTCAAATGCATAGTTGAGTCCCAGAATGCCCATGTGGTGATATTTGGTGGTTGGTTCCTGACCGAACCACAGGCCGTGCTTACGGCATTCGGGCGCTTGCGTCACGCCCCAGTGATCGGTGACGAACTGAAAATCCAGTCCGGCCGCTTTGACCATCTCCGCTGTCTGGGCAACGGTGCCGCAACCGTCGCTGTGCTGTGTGTGCGAGTGGCAGTCGCCGCGAAAGAATTTCCACTTGAACAGCTTGCGCGATTCGTTGATGCGTTTGGCCATATCTTCGGCCAGCAACGTGCACATGGTCAACGGGTACTGGTGCATGCGAGCGTGGGCGTGTTCGGGTGTGCGAAAGAACTGGCTCGACTCGCGGCCGGGAATCAGCTTGGGACGTTTCATGAAGATTGGTTCCGTGGTGTATGTGTTGGAGGAACATGACACTCTGAATGACTACGGATGTCAATGTCCACCGCGCTGCTGATCGTTGTCTTCGATTTCAGAAAGGCTCTGGGCGACGATTGCTCGCTTGGCGCGATCGAACTCCACGTCAGTGATTTTTCCGTCGTCGCGCATTTGTCTTAGCTCCGCAATGGTGAAGCCTTTGCCGTCGAATAAATCTTCGTCCGGCCCGAGCATGCGTTTGCGGATAATAAAAGCAACCACCACCATCACGACGACCCCGATGGCAAGCAGGCCCAGCCAGAAGGCGATGCTGGCAAACAGTTCACCGGTTGAGTGCTGTCCGCCACTCTGAGCGAGTGTGAACAGGGGTGACAGGCAGTTGTGCGCGCGGTTGACCAGTTCCATGCTCCCCAGTTTAACCTCTGGAAACGATGGACGACGCCGGCATCCGGGCGGTGCGCTAAACTAATCGGGAGATAACACGGGCCGATTGATGTCGATTACTCGGCATCTTCAGCCTTCTTGGCCGTGGTTTTTTTCTTGGAAGACTTTTTCTTCTTGGTGGTCTTCTTCTTTTCGGCCTTCTCGCCGGAATCCTCGGCCGGCTTGTCGGTTTCGGTCACCTTGGCCTTTTCAAGAATCTTGTCCAGCGTGTGCTGTTCGCGGATGGACAGGTAGAGCGATTCGATTTCGCCGCTACGCTGCATTTCCTGACGGACCTTCTCCGGTCGGCGGCCCTGCTGCATGGCGATCATGGCGATGCGTCCGTTCATTTCGCCGTCGTCCACGTTGACTTCCAGCTCACGTGCGGCCTTATCGAGGATGAAGAACAGCTTCAAGGAGCGCTTGGCTTCGTCTTCGCTGCCACCCCGGGCCTCGGCGATCTGCTGTTCGATCTGCTCTTCCGGCACGCCGCGGTAGGCCAGTTCCATTGCCTGCTGACGCAGCGTACGAGCGACCTGTCGACCGGTCATCTTCTCGGGCAGCTCGATATCAACCATTTCGACGATCTGCGACCTGATCTGATCGTACATTTCCGACTGCTGTCGGCGCTGATTGCGTTCTTCAACGCTTTCGCGGATGCGCTTCTTCAGGTCGTCTTCTGATTCAACGCCCATGCGCTCGATAACCGTCTCGATCTTGGCCGGCGCAATGCGTTCGATGTTCTCAATCTTGATCACAATGGTGATCGGCTGCTCGCGAATCTTGTCGTCTTCGTGCTGGGCCGGTCCGGTCATGCTGACGCGCACTTCGTCGCCAACCTTCTTGCCGGACAGCTTCTTGCCAAGGTCGTCGACAACGATGCCGACGACGTGACCTTTGTAGTCTGCTGATTTGCCGTTGACGAGAATATAAACACCGGTGTGCTGGGCGATCTGTTCCGCGTCGTCCTTGGCGTCTTCACCTTCCAGGATAGTGACCTGCGACTGGGCGTAGTCCTTTTCCTGAATCTCGCCGTCACCGACCGCTTCGACCTGGCCGAGCCGATCGCACAGGCCGTCGACTTCCTGCTGCACGTCCTCGTCCTTGACTTCGAATTTGACCTTATCGACCTTGAGGCTCGAGAAGTCAGGCAGCGTCACGTCCGGCACGACTTCGATATCAACCTTGAAAGTCATCGGGCCGTCTTCCGGCAGCTCGATGTCGTCGGCATCTTTCACATCCGGCTCGCCGAGCACTTCCAGCTTGTTCTCTTCAACGGCCTCGGTATAGGCTTCGCTGATGAGCTGGGCGCGAACGTCGTCGCGGATGGATGAGCCAAAGCGGCGCTCGATGAGCTTGCGCGGAACGCGGCCCTTGCGGAAGCCTGGTACGGCGGCTTCATTGCCCAACTGGTCCATGCTTTCTTCCAGCTTGTCGGCAATGCGCTCGGCCGGCACCTCGATCGTCAGACTCTTACGAGCCGGACCGGCATCCTCGATTTGAACACTGACCGGGGCGGCCTTGACTTCCTCTGTACTCTCAGCCATTTCTGTGGCTCCTGACTGGGTTGGGTCGAACGGGGCATTATCCAGCGGAATCGTGGAGCGGTCAAACCCGGGGGGGAACGTGTGAATCGGGTGCTCTACCGACACGAATATCGGAAGGTCCTTTACAATATCGTCATGCCCGAAGCGGTCACTACCATTCTCATTGCCCTGGCGGCAATCGTCGGGGCCGGGTGGGTGCTGATTTGTGCCGTGGGCGCCATGTCGATCAGGTCGCTGGCCACCGGCAGGTTAAATCCCCTGCCGCCTGATCAGGAAGACGGGCTCTACCAGCGAGCGTCAGAACTGGTGGACCCGAAATGGGCGGAGGACGAAGGTTTCGCACGGGCCGGCTGTTACCAACTGGTCACGAGCATGATGTCAACCAAGGTGGTGGGGTGGCGCCATGCCGGCGGCTCTCTGTTCATGTGTGTCTATCTGCATGACGCGACTGTTCCCGCTTTTGACATCGTCACCGAATTCAACAATGACGTCGGGCTGACCACGTCGAGCACGCGCGACGGGCATCTGATTCCGCCGCGACAGGGGCATTATCTTCAGTCGTTTTCGAATAAGTCTGTCACGGAATGCTACGCGTTGCATCTGCAGGCTGAACTGGACGTGCAGGCGAATACGGATGCCAAGCCACTTGACACGGCTCGGCCCTTGGCAGATGCAATGATCGAAGCGCTGCAGAAACAGGTGTCGCACACGCGCTCGCTGGTTCTGTGGTTCGCTCGTTTTCCGATCTGGTACTTCGGCCGTCGTCACTCGCGGCACAATAAGACGGTGGCCCAGTTGCAGGGTTGGGCTTCCTGATCACTTCGGCAAACAATTTTATCCAGTCCCTCACTCACTCCGTCATTCCCGCGCAGGTGCATGACGGCTTGAGAAACCATCTGAATTTCTGCGTGCGCGGGAATGACGAATATGTAGATAGGCGTTGACCGATTGGTCTATCGTCTCGCACAAGAGTCGGTCTTCTGATCTGGTATAATTTATCTGTGCGTTTCGGGCGCCGCCGGTCCGCGGGAAGGGCAGAGCCCACCGACTGAACCATCCAGACTTATCACCTTCATGGTGATCTTCTTTCGCTCGACCACGCGGACATCGAGCAGACTCGGCTGACTCAGCCAGAAGGAGGTCATCATGCCCACCCCCACCCCCGGAAATCCCCCCGGAAATCTCCCTGGAAGTGTACGTCACGACGCTTCGCTGTTGCCGCGCAAACTACCCGACAAACCTGACCTGAACCAGTTAAAGAAACAAGCGAAGGATTTGCTCAAACAGTTTCAGGCTGGTGATGAAGCGGCGCTCAAGGAAGTGACGACTCACTACGCCAACGCTGTGCGTGAGACGTTCCAACTCAGTCAGGCGCAGTTGGTGCTCGCTCGGGCTTATGGGTTTGACAGCTGGGTCAAACTCAAGGCTCATGTGGATGGCATTACGATCGAACGATTCGTTGAGGCAGTACAGGGGCATGACATGGATGGTGCTCGCGCCATGCTCAAAGCCCGGCCGGAGCTGGTTCACATGGATCGAGCCGGTGACAACGAGCACCGTGCGTTGCACTATGCCGTGCTTGCCCGGGATGAGCAGATGACCAGGCTGCTGATGGAAGCGGGAGCCGATGCACGCAAGGGTATCTATCCACACCGCGAATCAACCAGCGCGCTGACCATTGCCACCGAACGCGGCTACGACGAAATCGTCGCGGCCATCGAAGCGGAAGAACAGGCCCGGCAGGAAGCCATGAGCTGTCCGAACGTCTCTGTCTCGCCCACGCAGGGCACGCTGAACAATGCCATTGCTAAACATCAGAATGATGAAGCGATTGATATCCTTGAAAAGGACGTATCACTGATTAAAGCTTGCGACCGCCATGGGCGCACGCCGCTGCACGTGGCGGCCGGCGCGTTGAACGTGCCGGCCGTTCAATGGCTGATCGAGCATCGTGCGGATGCGAAGAAACTGGACGCGTCGACCTGGACACCGATTGACCTGGCTGTACTGAGTTGCAAGCCGCGTGAAGCGGACAATGCGGATCGATTCATGCAGATAGCACAGCTGCTGATCAAGCGCGGTTGCGAGATTACACCGCTTGCGGCGACAGCACTTGGCGATCTGGAGCGTCTTGGTGAGCTTCATCGCAACGAGCCGCAGCGTCTTACTACCGGCTATCCCTGGAACCCGGGCGGGCTGCTGGCCATGGCCGTCAAGTTTGGTCACTTGGAAACAGTTCGTTGTCTGCTCGACTTCGGGCTCGATCCGGACGAACGGATTCAACTGGTCGACCAGGCAGAGCCAACGTACAGCAGCGGCCAGCCACTCTGTATTGCCGCTGCGAATGATGCGTACGACATTGCAAAACTGTTACTGGATCGCGGCGCGGACGCCAATGCGAATGTGTACGCCTCCGGCTGGCCGATCGGGCGCACGTATCGCAAGGACGGCCAGAAGATGCGCGCGCTGCTTCAGCAGTATGGTGGGCGGCCAACGCCGGTGGACGTCGGTCTGAATCGAGATGTTGAGTCGGCTCGGCAGTTGATCGAACACGCAACAGAAGCGCGCGAGGATGTCACCAGCGCGAACTGCGTCACACTCGCGGAGGAACTGCTCTGGGCGGGTGCGTGTGGTGGCTCGCCGGAGATTGTGACGATGTGCCTGCCACATATCACGCGCGCGAACGATGATCCGTGGTGGGACAGCATTCTCGAGCAGCCGATGCGCATCTGGAACCATGGGCCACACCGCAGCGAACCGGATGTGCATGACCGATCAACTTATGCGCCGTGCATGCAGCTATTGCTGGACCATGGTGTGGATGTCAATGTCAGTCGGCGATTCGGGCAGACACCGTTGCACTTTGCGATTGCCAGAGGACCGGTGTGGGGTAAGCCGGTGATGACGGATGATGAGCGCCTGACGTTTGTTCGACAGTTACTCGACGCTGGTGCGCGGATGGACGTGCGCGATGATATCCTGATGAGCACACCGCTGGGCTGGGCATGTCGTTACAGGCGAGAGAATGTGGTGGACCTGCTGATCGAGCGCGGTGCATCAGTAGATGAGCCGGACGCGGAGCCGTGGGCAAAGCCGCTGGCATGGGCGCGGAAGATGAAACACACGGCAATCGAGGAAAAACTACGGACGCGAATAAGAACGGACGGGTCGCGCTAAGACATCCGTATCCGCAGGCGCGGCAACATTGTAAAGCCGCGACCACTGGTCGCGGTCTTCGATTACGCAACAAAGGTACAAGTCCGTCCGTGTATTGAATACCCATTCCGCGATCACTGATCGCGGCTTTACATTATTGAAGACAACCGATCAGCGCACCTGCCAGTCAATGCGCCCGAACAATTCCTTGAGCCGATTCAATCGCGCCTCATCCAGATACGGCGGGTCCACCGCTTGCAGGTTCTGCCTGATTCGTTCCGGCTTGCGCGCCCCGACACAACAGGTACTGACCGACTGACAAAGCACAAACCGCAACGCGGCTTCGGGAATCGTGTACGGCTTTAAAAAATCAAACAGGTCCGGATCGGTGTAAGGCGATTCGTTCGGCAGCGTGCCATGAGCGATATGACGGCGAATCGTTTCAGTTGCCTGCTCAACACCCACCAGGCCGGAGCCTCGAAACGCCTGGTTCAACGGCATCATGACGGTGGTACCTACGCCGTGCTTTTCACACAACGGCAGCACCGAATCAATCGCGGTCTGCAACAGAAAGTTGACGGTCAGCATCACCACGTCGAACGCGCCGGAAGGCACGGCCACCTTGAGCACTTCATGCGTGCCGTCGGCCTCGGACAGTTCGCTGATGCCGATGAATCGCACCTTGCCCTGGTCGCGCAGCTTGACCATGGCTTCGTATGTGCCGTCGCTCATGAAACGATCGTACGAATCCATCGTGCGCATGCCGTGCCCGAGCAGCACGTCGATATGATCGCGTTGCAGTCGGCTTAAGCTGCGCTCAACAGATGCGTTCAGGTCCGCCGGCGAGCCGGTGTAGCCTGCTTCCGGCGCAAAGTTTTCGTATGGCAGATACTTGGTCTGCACAATGACATCATCGTGACCCTTAAGCGCGATACCGAGCACGCGTTCAGCTTCGCCTTCACCGTACTTCTCGGCGGTGTCGAAGAAGTTGATGCCGCTATCGATGGCCGCGTGGGCAGTGGCGATGAACTGGTCAGGATCTTCATCCGCACCGCGGGCAGCACCCCAGCTCATTTCGGAGACGGACAGACCGGTATTGCCAAGCTTGCGATAATTCATGTTCGCCTTCACTTCCTGCTTACAGATTTACAGCCTGCCCCTGCTTACTCGCGCGGATGGCTGCGTCCTGAATGCGCACATACTTCAGCCCGTCGTGGTGGTCGGGGTGGATTTCCTTGTTGTTCTCAATCGCTTCAATCAATTCGTGGTAATGGTCCCAACGATTGCCACCGGTGTCCTGGCGAGCGGATTGAAAGCTGCCCTTGCCGGACTTGGTAAACCATTCAGCGGAGAACCAGTTGTGACGGATCAATCCGCGTTTGCACACAATTTCAAAGTTGACGCGCGAGCAGTACTCCCACTCCGGCTCAACCACCCAGTGCACGTCAAACTGTAAATAGCGGCCCCCCTTGAACGTGATGTGCATACTCGTCACGTCATCCTGGTCGATCTCACGGCAATAGTTGCCGGCATGACACGACACCGAAGCCGGTTCGTCACCGGTCAGCGAAAGAAACGTATCAAACACATGTGGGTCATACTCGGCCGGCGGGAAACAGAGGTTGCGATCCAGCAGCCACGCGGACGGCGCATAAGGCGTCGCGATCAATTGGTAGAAAGCGGCACGGATCGGGCCAAGCTCACCATCTTCCGCGGTCAGTTCGGCAAGCTTGTCGTACAGGTCGGATGACAAGGCGCGCAGCGTCGGATGAAAACATTTGACGCCTGCGTTCTCAATCGCGTCGACAATCCGTTGCCCTTCGTCGAGCGTCCTGGCCAACGGCTTTTCCAGCATGAAATGCTTACCGGCTTTAGCGCCTGTCTCTACGAGTTCCGCGTGTGTGAACACCGGCGTCAATATCGCAACAATGTCGACGTCCGGATCAGTCAGCAGCGCGTCGGCGCTTTCGGCCACTTTTGCGCCGGTCAGTTTCGCTGCTTCATTCGCGCGATCCGTCGCGGGGTCAAAGACGGATACGCAACGCAGCCGATCAGACTTTTCGAATGCGTAATGATGGTTCTTCCAGACCGCGCCACAACCCAATATGCCTACGCCGTACGTTTTCATAATTCACAGCCTTTATTCATACCCATCAGCTGTCTCACTGACAGCTTGTGGAACCGCAGATAGTAGGGAGTTGCGACGATTGCCGCGCGCCGCTGTGACTGAAATTTCAACGGTCGATCGCTCAGAAGTATCAAAGTCAGCGTGACGACATGTAAGGCTGTCCTTGCCAACCGCCGCGCAGACCAATTTCCCAATCTCGGGAATCGGCACGATTTCAGCGGTCGAATACAGCGGGCAGGTAGCGTTATTGGCACATGCTGAAGATGCGTAAACAGCTGTAAAACAGGGTGGTAGCAGCCAGGTCGCAAGGCCGGAACGCGCCCGGCTTTCACGCCGGTGCGGCCTGTCAATTTTCCTTGTAAGTGGACCAATCGCGACGTACCGTTAACTGGTTCGGCCTGTCTCAATCAGGAGAGAGTTTAATGGCTCACTTTCACCGTCCCCGCCTGGCATTTACGTTGATCGAACTGCTGGTTGTTATTTCGATTATTTCCATTCTGGTCGCATTGCTTCTGCCCGCGCTGGCCGGTGCCCGGGAGATGGCGCAGGACTCGCAGTGCAAGAACAACCTGAAACAGATTCAAATCGCCTCACTGATGTATACCGAAGACCACAATGGCTGGATCATCAAAAGTTATGCAAATTTTTCGCTCGGGTATATCACAGGGTTCCCCGGGGCGCGTGGCCTGAACGGTATGCAGTATCTATCCGGCGGGAGATTTCCCAAGGCCGCGATATGTCCGATCAATCCCTGGGAGACACCTGGTTTCGAGCATCCAATCGGCTACGACTTCTTCCCCGTCAAGTACGCAGTCAATCGCCTGATCGGGACCAGCGATCCATCGGTGAACGTCCGCGAGCCAGAGATTCTGACTAACCCCAGCAAAGTAATTCAGTACTTTGACGCGCCGGCTTCCAACGACGGCATCAGGGTGTATTTTTCCGCACAAATCGTGCGCGACGTCGGCTACTGGCACAACAGCCAGGATCTCGACGGCAAAGGCACCACCGGAGGCTGGGCCAACTTCTCCTGCTACGACGGCCATGTGCAAACCGAAAAACTCGAAAACGCCGCCGGCATCACGACCAACGTATACGGCCTTGGTTCGGGGATTACTTTTAATATTGATTAAGCTGGGTTGTTTTCGACCTGTGACGATTCGCCACACAAGCGATACAGCCGCTTCGGCAGCCAAATGTACAGCGCCATAATGATTGCAAGCACCGTAATGGATACCATTGCGGGTAACTTTGATGCTATTTTGGCCAACCCGATGGTTACGTCCTGCCAGGCGAGCGCGCTGCATAGAATACACGTCACAAACAACCGCTGCACTGCGTAGCGGCTGAAATGTCGCCAAAGCAGGTAGGCCGTCACGATCGGATAAGTGGCAAAAAACAATTCGAGTATGAGATATAAAATCTGCACGAAGGGCTCGGCATTCCCTTGGCTGTCAGATGTCGGCAATAACCCCACCCAGAACGTTCGCACACACATCAACAGGCCGATCAATCCGAAGGCGACCCCCAGCATTTGAAGAAATTGCTTCATCGTCCATGAACCGCTCGAGCATTTGAGCAAAGCCATACTAAGGGTTCTCGCTACTCCAGCATAAGCATTTATTTGTGAACGTCGATAGAATACCCGCCGGACATACAACGTTTCCCATGGTCTGGAGTATTTAACATGGCAACGACCCCATCATGGCCGCGGCTGGTGGCTGCTCTCTGCTTCGGCTTGCTGACAACCGTTTCCCTGTCGTGCGCACAGGCCGGCGTGACGCTCGTCAAAAACGGCAAGGCGACCGCCCGCATCTATATCGCCGGATCGATCGACGTGCCTGAACTGAATGCCACCCAGCTTCGAAAACTCTCGGCCGAAGAAAAAGCGCAGCGCGCTGCGGCCACCGCGCGCAAGCAGATGGTCGATGACTTCAACTACCACATTCAGAAGATGAGCGGCGCCACCCTGGAAGTCGTCACCACCGACAACAAAGCCGACGTCAAAGGTCCGGCCGTGGTGTTCGGCGAGCTTGCCAACCAACTCGGCGCAACCGCTAAACACGACACGTCATCCGATGAAGCGTTTCGTCTGGTCGTCAAGGACGATCAGGTATTGCTCGGCGGTGAAAGCAGTGTTGCCGCCAGCCACGCGATGTATCACCTGTTGCGCAGTTTGGGTTGCGACTGGCTGATGCCCAGCGAACTCGGCGAAGTCATACCACAACGTCGCACGATTGCGCTCAACGACATGGACGTTGCCAAAGCGCCGGCCTTCGTGATGCGCGCCCCGTGGTACAGCGGTGGCGGCAGCATCATCAAGGGCGACGAGTTTGCGCAGTTCGACCAATGGAAACGTCGCCAGGCCCAAACGCACGGGCGCGGCGGACATCCGGACTTTATGCGCGGTGGACACTTCTGGGCCGGCTTGTTGCGCAAGTACAAAGACCGTCTCAAGGAAGATGAAACCATGCTGCCGCTCGTGCGACAGGCGGATGGCACTTACAAGTACGGCCGCGCGCAACTCGAACCAACCCACCCGGGTGTGGTCGACATGACCGTCGACTACATTACAGAAATATTTGAAAAAAATAATTGGCCCGTTGACAAGGCGGTGTCATTCAGCATCGGCCCGAACGATGGCGGCGGGTATTCCGAATCGCCAGCCACACTGACCGCCGGCGCCGGGCGTGTCGATCCAATCACCGGCGATAACGATCAGACCGACGTGTTGATCCTTTACGCAAACAAGGTTCTGGAGCGCGTCGAGAAGAAGTACCCGAACGTGAAGCTCGGCTTCTACATCTATTCCGTACACGCTGACTATCCGATGAAGTACAAGCCACATCCTAAGTTTGTGGCTCACTTCGCGGACATCACCTACTCGCGCTACCATGCTCTGACCGATCGCGGCAGTTACACGCGCAACTACTATCGCAACATCCTCGAACAGTGGGCCGACCTCCATAAGGAGCAAGGCAATCCGATGTGGTTCTATGGTTACAACTGGAACCTCGCGGAGAACCTGATGCCTTACTCCAAGCTGCTGATCTGGGGCGAGGATCTGCCTTACTACCACAAGATGGGCGTGATGGGTCACAACAACGAACAGGACAAGGCGTGGAGCATCCTCGGTCCGCACAACTACCTGATGGCGCGCCAGGGGTGGGACATTGATCTGGATTGGCGCGATGTGCTCAAGGAGTATTGCCAGAAGGCTTTCGGCGCCGGTGCGCCGCACATGGAGCAGTATTACCTGAACCTCGTCGAAACGCAGCGCACCGCCGGCCATGAAGCTGGCGCGGTGCATGCCATCCCACTGGTGCTGACGCGCGACTTTGTGAAGCAGTCCAAAGCGCTGTTGGCCAAGGCATCTGCCGCGGCAAAGACGCAGCGCGACAAGAACATGGTCGAATATTTCGGGCAGGCTGTCTTTATGCTCGAAATGTTTCACGACTATCGCGACGCCACCCATGCGTTTGATTTCGTTGCTGCGAACAAGCACATGCAGCGCATGAAAGATCACTGGCAGAAGTACTACGACGTCAACACCAATCTGGTTTCACGGTATGGCCATCGTTACTACTTCAAGTGGATGTATCCCAAGTTCAACGAGTTCGGCCTGAAGTACTCGACTGACCCATACAAGATTGTTTACAAGTTCCCCGATGAGTTGCCGACCATTCTCGACCCCGAAGACATGGGCGCGCTGATGGGCTTTTATGAACCGGCGATCAATGATGATCATCGGATGAAAACAAAGACCTACAGTTCAACCTGGGATGCGCAAGGCCTGGGGCCCTACCGTGACGGCGGCGTGTGGTATCGCGTGCGTTTCCCAATAGACAAGTCACTGGACGGTAAGCCGGTCGGCCTGATGATCGGTTCGGTGGAAGATACCGCGCATGTATGGATCAACGGCGAATACGTCGGCGTCGGCAAGGGCTACATTCGGCCATTCCTCTTTGACCTGACGGGCCACGTGAAGTACGGCAGCGAAAACCTGATTGCTATTCAGGTCATTCGCCGCAGCCCGCTGAACGAAGCCGGCCTGGGCGGCATGCTGTTCCCGAGCTTTGTATTCACCGGGCCACAGCTCGAGAAGAAAGCCCCGGCGGTGGAACCGCTCAAGCGCGTCCTGCCTGGTGCAGGTGGTGGCTAAGACAGGATAAACCACAGAGTTCACAGAGGACACAGAGAGTAAAGACAGAAGTAGACACAAAAATCACAAAAAAAGAAGCAGTGTTCAGCAACGACGAAAATTCAAGAACAACAATCCCATTTTTTGCTCTTCTGTTTTCATGTTTTATTGATTTTTACTCTGTCTTGTCTCTGTGCTCTCTGTGCGCTCTGTGGTGAAACTTCTCTTTTTAAATCAATGGTCCATGTCAACACCCTGATGCTTCGTCAACAGACTCCACTGCATCATGGTGTACGGTGGTGATGTAGACATGGGCGCCGGGTTGATTTCGTCTGCCTCAACGAATGAGCCATGCCCATCGTAGAAGGCCATGTTCAGACCTTCACCCCGATGCCGGCTCACTTCGACCGGGACATTGCCGTAATAGAAATCAGTCACGCCCATGGTGTGGCGCAACGATATGGTGCCGGCAACCGGCGCCAGGCTGCATGACGATACAAAAACCATATCCGGCCTACGCTCCAGGCGCCGTTCGCGATACGCGTTGTATGGCCCGTAGTTGGTATACGTGTAACCCGGCGTCGGTGGTGGATAGACCACGCCATAGCCGGTCTGCAACTGATGGTTCAGACCGAATGCAACGTTGCCGGGATTCTTCGCATAGAAATAACTTCCGCGCGAGGAACTGTACTCGGCCGGGCCGTCCGGACAGCCCTTGTTGGTAAAGAGCGGTTCGTTGGCGTAACGGCCGTTGACCAGCAGCGCCTGATAGCCCTGCGAAGGGCTGACAGTCTCAGCGGGAAACCAACCTTCATAGTCAACAATGTATGCCTGAGTCGCCACGAGCACCTGTCTTGCGCCGCTTAAACACTTCACACGCCGCGAAACTTCCCGGGCGCGGACAAGGCTCGGCAGCAGAATCGCAACCAGTAGCGAAACGATCGACACCACAACAAGCAGCTCGATCAGCGTAAACCCCCATTGCCGTCGCGCGTGTAATTGGCTTGTTGTCATGGACTGGACCTTTTTCAAATGAAATGAAACAGACACTCAATTTTAAGTCATGAGCGATCAGGAACCATGGATGGAATGCGGCCAAACTTGTATATTATGCGCATGTCTCCTTCTCGTCGTCACGTCGCGGCAGCCAAGTCAATCAATCGGATCGTAGAGCCCTATTCATCCTCGATCGGCAGAATAATTCGATGTCGGTGCTGGGAAAACACTATCACCAACATGGGCCCGAAGATGCGTGTACTTGGAAGTTATGCCATCACCTACGTGCTCGACGGCTCAGGGACCTATGAAGACATCAATGGCTACAAACAGACCCTGTGTGCCGGCGATCTGATTCTCGTCCTGCCAGATGTGGCACACCTGTACAACTCGTCTTCCACCGGCTGGACCGAGTTCTACATCATGTTCAACGGCCCGGTTTTTGACGCGTGGCGCACGGAAGAGTTGCTCGGGCGCGCCAACCCCATCATTCATCTGCAACCGATTGACTACTGGCTGGAGCGCATGACCAATGTCATTGGTGTTGGGTGCCAAAACAAGACCACGACACACGGCAGCGCAGCGGCGATTGGCGAAGTCTGTCGCCTGCAACAACTGCTGGCAGACATGCTGACGAGCAATGCGGCAGATCGATACAGTGTCAATCAATCCATGTGGATGTCGCGCGCCTGTAAGATGCTCGAATCAGACCTGTCAAAAACAATCGATCTGCACGACGTGGCCACCCAACTGGAAATGTCGTATGCGAACTTTCGAAGGCAATTCAAGAAAGCCATCGGTATGTCGCCGGGACGTTATCGCTCACTTCGTAAAGTTGATCGCGCGTGCGAGTTGATGGAGCAGGGACAATCACCGGACAAACAGATTGCTGAACAGCTTGGATTCTATGACGAGTTTCATTTTTCCAAGCGATTCAAGCAGTTGACAGGGCAGTCGCCCAGAGCTTATCGGCGGACATTGTTGTAAGGAAATTGAACCACAGAGAAGATAATGAGAAGGCGTACTTCACTTTGTCTTTCTCTTCTCTGTGTTTCATTTTTATTCTCCACACCCATCTCGGTTAGAATCCACCGTATGACGAAGCATCTTCATTGGGTGATGTTTGCGGTTACCGCGGCGCTGGCGGGGATGCTTTATCTGTTTGTCGATTTGCAGCCGCATGTGGGACAGGATTTTTTCTTTGACTCCAACGATCCGCAGCTGAGGGAAACAAAGCAGATTCGCGATCAGTTTCCCAGCGGTGAGCAGCTGATCCTTTCCGCACAGTCGGCGGATATTCAGGCCGAAGGCTATCGCAACCAGATCGAAAAATTGACAAAGCACCTTGCCGGCGTGAAAGGCGTGACCGGCGTCAAAAGCATCACCAGCGGGCCTGATGATCTGGAAGATGCAATCGAGAGCCCGCTCTGGCGGCGCCTGCTGATTAGCGACGATGGCCAGGCCACCAATCTGATCGCACTGGTCGAGTCGACAGATACGCAACAACTTATTGCGGATGTTGAGCAGATTATCGAGCAAAGCAGCACGGATCAGTTCAAGGTGCGCATCTCCGGCATGCCTTATATCGTTGAAATGATGCGCCGCAGCCTGGTACGCGACTTTTCGACATTCACACTCAGTGCGATCGGCATCTTCGCGCTGGCCATGATCGTGATCTTTCGATCTGTGCGAATTGTGATCGGCGCGATGCTCAGTTGTCTTTCAGCGGTCATGCTGACGCTGCTGATTCAACAGATGCTAGGACAGAAGATCGGCCTGCTGACCGCCAACCTCACGACCATCGTCTTTGTCCTGACGCTGTCGCACATTGTGTTTATGACCGGCAACTGGCGCCACCTGGTAAAAGAAGACGACCCAGCCGGCAAAGCATGGCGGCAAACGCTGGTCGCGTCGCTCTGGTGCATGGCCACGACACTGCTCGGGTTTTTGAGTCTGATCCTCGTGGACGCCAAGCCACTTCGTGAACTGGGGCTGGGCGGCTCGATCGGCACTGTCATCGCAATGGTGTGCGCGTATGGCATCTACCCGCCATTTCTACGATGGATCGGTAAGCCCCATGCCATCCCTGTGCCGACGGAAGGGCTCAGCCAGTTCTGGCACAAAAAATTCTGGCCGGCGGTGGTGGTGTTTGTGCTTGGCGCCGAAGCACTGTTGTTCGGCATCGAAAAACTCAATACCGATCCGAGCCTGCTGGCTTACTTCAAGCAGGGCACCGAACTGCACGACGGGCTTGAATACATCGATCGCAACGGCGGTTCGAGCCCGCTGACCATTGTTGTCCGGGCGCCGTCCGATCAGCTGTTCAACACTTCCAAGGCATACAAAAAGATGTGGGAGTTGCAGCAGGAATTCGAAGACGACGAAGCGGTCGGCACGGTCATCTCCCTGCCGGTCCTGATGGCAGAAGCCGACCGGTCGCCCCTGTCGTGGCTGCTGACGTGGGAACGAATTCTGGGCATCATGGAAAAACCGAAGTATGACAAAGTCGCCAAAAGCTTTGTCACGGAGGATCGGCAGTACTGCCTGTACCTGCTGCGCATGAAAGAGTCGCAGCGCGATGAGCCGCGCCTGGAAGTCGTGGAGCGCATTGAAGGGCTCGTCAATGATTCGGCCTATTCCGTACACGCGATGGGCGGTATTTATGTTTTGCAGGGTCATCTTTCCAAACTGGTTTCATCGAGCCTCGTCCAGGGACTGGCCGGGCTGGTCGGCTTGTTCACCATCGTTGCCTGGATCGTCGCGCGCCAGTGGCGCAGCACCTTGGCGATGGTGCTCGCCGTCGGCTCCGTTCCAATCTGCATCCTCGGCGCGATCGGCTGGTTCGGCATTCCACTCGATGTCATCTCCGCGCCCGCAGCGAACGTGTGCATCGGCATGGCCGTAGACGCCATGATCCACCTGACCGCCGCGGCAAGGCGCGAAGCGAAGAATGGGAAAACGACATGGAAAAACTGGGTCGCCGCGCGACATGACCAGGGCGCGTCGATTCTCAACTCCGCACTGATCATCGCGGCTGGGTTTGCCATCTTCGCGCTGTCCACGTTCCCGCCAACGCAGCGATTCGGAATAGCGGTTGTGTTCGGCACGGTGATCGCGGCGTTCGCGGCGCTGGTTGTATTGCCGGTGTTTGCAGCCGCCGGAAAACAAGACAGTTAAACCACTGAAGCAATCAAGCCTGAACAGGTTTCAAGCTCCCAATCGCGTCCTCAATCAATACATCCTGCCGTTTGCGGTCTATGAAATAACTGACATGTTCGTAACCGGCCTCACGTAGCGTCTGCAACGCATCGATATAACCATCCGCCACACGATCCGGCACGTGGGCGTCGGCGCCGATCACACATGGAATCTCACGCTCACGCATCTCTCGGAGGATTTCCATGCCCGGGTTGTACTCGCTGTAAGGCTTGTTCACCCCACTGGTGTTCAGTTCCATGGCCACGCCGATCGCGGCGATACGATCCAGGCGCCGCTTGATCTCGTCCATGACTGACCGCACGTCCCAGTCCGCCGGGGCCATATTCTTGACCAGATCCGGATGTGAGATCGTATCGAACAGGCGCGACTCGGCCGCCTTGGCGACATTTTCAAAATACGTAATAAAGTACTCGCGCACGTTGCCGGTCCAGAACAACTGGCGGTACTCCTGTATGAATGGGTGAATCGAGCCGAGCACGTGGTGCAGTTGAGTGCTGCCGATCTGTTCTTCGAGAAAGGAATCCAGACCGGGCAGATAATCGCATTCCAGCCCAACACGCACATCTACGCGGCCCTGCCACTGCTCGCGAGCAGCCTGCACCATGTCCAGATATTCGTTCCATTCATCGGGCGCCATGCGCACTGAAGGGCACATGCCGCCCGGCAACGGATTGTGGCATGTGACAATAATGCCCTTTAAGCCGCGCTGCTCCGCGACTGCTGCATACTCGCCAGGCAGGCCGTCGGCGTGCTTGCACAATGGGGTGTGCATATGGGTTTCGTAAAGTAATGGTTCAGGCATGGCGGTCGCGTCCGAAAATCAAACAAACAACTCCGCAATGCCCAATCCGCTTTCACCGGCAATGCTGTAGATCAGGTAGACGCGCCCATCTTCTTCATAGATGCCCGGGTCGCGCAACTGATACACGCGCTCGTGAATCGCACCGGTCTGTGAAGGCTGCTTGTCGCAATCCGCACCTTCCCAGTCCAGCTCCGGCTTAAGCACACTGATCGGCTCGTCGTGCTGCCAGTCAAGCCAGTCGCCTTCCAGCATGAAACGCGACATCATAATGTGCTCGGGGCAGTCCTCACGCTGGGAGAAGTAGACCTCCAGCTGGTTGCCGACCAGGCGCACCGCGCAGTGGCGCACGCGCGCGTCAAAGTACTGTCGGCCGTATTCCCAGTTGGTCAGCCCATCGCGGCTGCGATAGAACCGGCAAGGCATGGTGATGCCGTAGAACCAGCCGTCCCATTCGAATACGCGCAGATAAAACGGCGTGATCACTTCCGGCAGTATGTTGAAGTTCAAACCATCATCAGACAACGCCACGCGCGAAAACTGCGATGGCGGGAACGGATAGTCCACAAGCATGTCATCCAGCCCGCGACGGTTCGCTTCCTCCAGCGGGCCGTGGTAGTACATGCGGATTCGCTTCTGATCGTGGTCCACATGCACATCGGGTGAAGCCACGTGGCCGACGAACAGCGAATCTTCCAGTTGTAACACACCGGGATCGTAAATCCGCCATGGTCCGGTCAGGTCGTCGGCGTAAGCCATCCGAATGTGCTTACCGCTGTGATGGGCAAAGTAGAGGTAATACTTTCCGAGCGGGTTCGCCAGCCAGTCCGGCACGCGAATCAACGATGGACCGTTGATATTTTCGCCGATGGACTCGGACAAATTCGGATGAATGATCGGATTATCGGGTAATCGCTGCACCTGCATGGGGTGCAAGGATAGCAGGATTCGGGTCGGTCGCGAGTCAGGCCAAAACAGCAGATATCGCCACCCGTTCCCGACTCCAGATTGACAAGTATGCGCCCCGCGGGCATACAATGTGCGCCAAGGACATAAAAGCAAACGGAGCGCGACGCAATGTCACTCAGCGCAGCCCAGAAGCGGCGGTTCCTTGAAGATGGCTACATTGTTATTCCCCAGGCAGTACCCGGTGTCATGATCGACGCCGCTCGGCGACTGATCAATCACAACCTTGGCATGAAAGGGATGAACGAAGTTGATCTCCCTTCGCTGCGATCGTTGAGCTACTGCCCGGACATTCAGAAGAATGCCATCATCACCGATCTGTTCAACCGCACGCCGGTGTATTCGATCATGGAGTCGCTTCTCGGTCATGGCAATGTTGAATCGACCGGCGCAGGGCAGATTGCCTTGCGATTCCCATCCGAGCCCGGTCAAGACCCGAAGGAGCCTGTGGGGCACCTGGACGGACTGGGCAGCGGCCTGAACGGCCAGGAGCGAGGCCAATACAACCGCGGCTTCACGGCACTGGCCACCGTCTATCTTGCCGACGTTTTAAAACCCAACAGCGGTAACTTCACCGTTTGGCCCGGCAGCCATGCAACCATCGAGGACCATCTCAAGGACCAGGGTGTTGATGTGCTTGGTGATGGACAGCCGAAACTGGACTGGCCGCACCCGCCCGTACAGATCACCGGGCGCGCCGGCGACGCCGTGATTTCACATCATCAGATTTATCACACCGCCGCGCCTAACACATCGTCCGACGTTCGCTATGCCGCGATCTTCCGCGCCAGGCACGTGGGCTGTAGTGCCGTCGGCAACGCCGCGTACACCGATATCTGGCGCGAATGGGAAGGCCTGGCTGATTTGATTCCCGTGGCGTCGGGCCGTTGATTCAGTTGATCGACTTGACCCATGTAATCTGATCACCGGTATCCGGGACTTCCACACCTCGCGCCTGCGATATGGCATCAAACGCGTCCGCGACTGAATATCCAGACTTCACCAGCAGAATGGCGGCAATAAGCGATGATCGGCCAATCCCCATTCGACAATGAATAACAATACGGCGCCCCTCGTTTAATAGATCGCTCAAGCGATCCACCAATGAAAGAAAAGTACCGGCTGAATCCGGCACACCTCGATCAACAACCGGATAAGAAATGAAGGCCAAGCCAAGTTGCCCGCAGATTGCTGGTTCCTGTTGCAGCGCCAAATCGAGAATTTCCTGGTCTGCTAATAGCGGCACAACAACTGGTTAACGGCGCATTCGTCGAGCGACAAGGGCCACCACCAAACCGGACAACGTTGCTATCACTGTTACGCCGACGAAAAATGAGCGGTCCTCGTCGTCAAACCAACCCTGACGAACGCCCACCTGCACGAACCCGAAAAACGCAGCGATGCACGCCAAAACTGAAATAAAGAACTGGCCGCGACGTGTTCGGGGCAGGAAGTGACCGCAATGAGGACATGAAACGTAGCCGCGCCCCTCAATAGCTTCAGAACATTCAGGACAGATGCGCTTACCCAAAGTGATTTACCTCCCGGAGTATGACCGTATGGAAGAATGGACTGTCAGCCTGTCATGATAGATTCCCTGTTACAAACCACCAGCAATTTTCGCGTGCACGCAGCTATAATCTGCGTAGAAGTTTTGAGAGTCTGGGTTTCTTGAGGTTCCGGGTGAAATAAAAGGGTCCTGGTTCCGGGGGGGGGGGACCGGGCCTCTTTAGCTGACCATTGCCATACAACACACGGGGAACGGCCATGCGTTTTGCACGATTGTCTCTGGGTTGTCTGTTGCTGCTTGTGGCATGCTACCTGGTGGCGGACTACGCCTACCCGCCCGAGCCGGTCGCGGCTGAGAATCTGTCAAACGCGCCGGCCGTCATACTGCATGCGCCGGATGCCAAAATGCCCAGGCCCGGTATCAAGAACAAAGTCAGCGTCAAGTTCATGCTGCGCGGCTACTGCTATGCCGGCTCGCGTATGAAGGACGACAAAGCCCTCGGCGGGTTCGGGCGCTCTGACAATCTGCCAAAGAAAATCATGTCGCACGGCGCAAAGTCCTCCGGCTCGTGTTACCTGCTCGCTCAGCCAACGGTCGAAACAACATTCGGCGGCAACAAAGGCATGCGTCTTGCCCTGGTCAACGGCACCAAAGACGTAATTGTGTTTAACGCCAGCGACAGTCGACTTTCCATCATTCAGGAAGCCAAGGATGAATCAGGCAACTGGAGGCCAATTGAATACCTGCCGAGCAGTTGGTGCGGCAACAGTTACCATCGCGTGTTCCTCGGCCCGGGTGAGTACTGGACATTTCCAGCCCCACGCTATGAAGGCACGTTCAAAACCACACTCCGCTTTCGGCTCGGACACCCGCGCGCCAAGTCAACGCTGTTTTCCAATGAATTTGAAGGCAGCATCAATCCGGAACAGTTCACCGTTCAGCAGCCTTATAACCCGCAAAGCATTATGGACCCGTATGAGCCAGTGCCGGCGAGGAAAAAGTAGCGATACAGCAAGATCAAAGACTGTCGTTTCTTTTTCATCCGTACAGTAAGATCCAATATGAAATCGTAAGTCGAATTTCAGTTCAAAGATCTCTGCTTTTGTTGCGGTTTCAGAACAGATACAAGTATTTCACTAAACGCCATTCATGTCGGCAACAGTCTTGCACGTGGTTGCCTACGCGGATGGATTGATGTTCACCATCCCTGCCACGATCACGCGAAAGTAGGCATGCATGAAGCGTTGCCGACGCCGACCCAATATCTGAAGCCTGATGTCCTGGAGGAATTGGTTCTGAAGATTCTCAATGCTCCGAACATTCCAGACACAGAGCCTCGGGAAGTTACGTTCTTCACAGCAAACAACTGTATAGGGCTCGTATCTTCACTACTTGTTATCTAGGCTCCTAACCCCGACCTCGACCCCGACAAAGACGATCCACAACCTTGAGCAACGCCGGCACGCGGTGCTTGCCGTGCATGCGCCGGACCTGGTCTGCTGCATCCGCGGCAGGTATACCCGCCGACGTGACATAGAGCGGGCTCGTGCTTTTGCCCCGAACTACCGGAATCGCTGCATGCGTGTCTTTGAATGACGTCTTTGCCACGCCGACAACCGGCACCTGCTGATCCAATGCTTCGAACAGATGAGCACCGAGCCCGGATTTTGAGTTGTCGCCGAGCCAGACGTAGCCGTCAATGATAGTCAGATCGATCGGCTCTGAAATCACTTCCATCACCCGCAGAATGCACGGCAGCTCACGGCGATAGAACTGGCCCGGCACGTATGGCTCGACCTGCGCAATCTGAACAACATGCTCCGACGCGGCGGCCGCAGCCGCCCAGTCGTCGAAACAGACGCAAGCTGCGGTCGCGCCCTTGTCGTGATAGTGAACATCGAAACAGGCAATCATTGTCAGCCCCCTCCCCCAGGAAATTGCCCCGGAAGGTTACCCCCGAAAAATTTCTCCGGAAGTTTCCCATAAATCGCGATTGCGCCATATTCATGGAAACTCCAAATTCTACATTCTCTGTATTTTCTGCTGATTGATGGATTGATTTACCGTAACACGAAGCTATATTTCCCAGCAGGAAATTGAGTTTTCATCATGATTGTGACCGTGTCCAGCCTGAGTTCGAGCAGCAGCGTTTCGTCAAGCGACAAGCGCGAAGCTGTCACTCGCCCAGGCTGACCTGACCCGGACCCTTCACCTAATAACCAGATCAAGGATCCGCCCGGCAGCCCGATGGCTGGCGGGTTTTTTGTTGCGCACGTTTCCGGATACGTGGAGAACCCTATGTAGAAAACCATGAAACCAGAAAGGAAATGAAAATGAACATGCAAAAGACACATGTCAATGTCGGTACGATCGGACATATCGACCACGGCAAAACCACGCTGACCGCCGCGATCCTGGCAGTGCAGGCGCAGAAGGGCCTGGCCACCGCCAAACGCTACGCGGATATCGCCCGTGGCGGCACCGTGCGCGATGAAACCAAGACGGTCACCATTCATGTCTCGCACGTGGAGTACGAGACGGACCGCCGTCACTACGCGCACATCGACTGCCCCGGCCACGCCGACTACATCAAGAACATGATCGTCGGCGCTTCGCAGATGGACGGCGCGGTGTTGTTGACGTCGGCCGTGGACGGCCCGATGCAGCAAACGCGTGAGCACCTGCTGCTGGTCAAACAGATCGGCGTGCCCACGTTGGTGGTCTTCATCAACAAGTGCGACCTGGTCGAAGACGTTGAACTGCTCGACCTGGTTGAGCTGGAAACGCGCGACCTGCTGACCGCTCGCGGATACGACGGCACGAATACAGCTGTCGTCCGCGGCAGCGCGATGGCCGCGCTGCAGGCGCCGGATCATCCCGAAGCGACTCGATGTATCGAGCAGCTTCTTGATGCGCTGGATACGAAGATTGCTGACCCGGTACGTGAGTTCGATCGGCCGGTGTTGATGCCGATCGAAAGCGTGCACGCGATAACCGGTGTCGGCACCGTCGTGACCGGTAAGATCGAGCGCGGCAGCATCGGCGCGGGCGACCGTGTCGAACTGGTCGGCTTCGGTGAGCCGGTCACCAGCACGTGTACCGGCGTGGAAGAGTTCCGCCGCCCGGTGGAGCGCGGCCTGGCCGGTCAGAACGTTGGACTGCGCCTGCGCAACGTCCACCACTCGCTGGTGTCGCGCGGTCAGGTGGTGGCAGCGCCGAAGTCCATCACCGCGCAGGACCGATTCCGTGCGGAGGCTTACCTCCTGTCGGCGGAAGAAGGCGGACGACGAACGCCGATTGCGGATGGCTACCAGCCGCAGTTTTTCTTCGGCCCCACGGATGTAACTGGTGCCGTGTCACTGGTCGATTGCGACGTGTGCTCGCCGGGTGCAACTGCAACAATTGACGTTGTGCTGGGCAAACCCATCGCGATTGATGACGGCCGCCGCTTCACAATCCGTGAAGGCGGGCGCACCGTCGGCTCCGGCAGGGTCGCGTCGGTCGTGACCTGATGCCACGAAGCCCGCTGTCTCTTTGTGAGATAGCGGGTTTTTATCTGTTTGCCGTCATGTTCCACCGACAAAATGAGCCCGTTTTGTGACATTTCTCCATTTTCGGAATATTCACCCGGTATTAATCGTTGTATACTCTGGTAGCTGAGTTCTCGGTAATCACCGTTGCGGGGCGGGCAGCCGGCCTATCTTTCAGGCAGCTCGCATAAACGGTCTGGCAGGATGAAAGGGAGCCCATGTCGAAGAACCGCCAAGGTCTGAACAACAAAGCCTTTACCCTCATCGAACTACTCGTGGTGATCTCGATCATCTCGTTGCTTGTGGCCCTTTTGCTGCCGGCGCTGGCGTCGGCGCGCAAGGCGGCGGAAAGCGCGATGTGTCTGAGCCGATTCCGCACGCTCGGCCAGAGCATTGAGATGTACCGGGCGGACAACAAAAGTTACTTCCCGCGCCAGAGCGGGGGCGGGACGGATTTTCTTTTTGCGCTCGGGCCATATGTCGATCCGGGCCAGGCGAACTATGCGAACAGCGCGGGCATGTGGAATTCGGCGAACACCGCCGACACAAACCTGTTCCTGTGCCCGTCTTCCGGCTACACGCCGGGCAACAGTTCCACGGTCATCTACGCCAACTGGGCGGCCATCAGCAGTTGGCGCGTGTTTAACTATTCACTGAGCGTCTACTTCGGCTGGTGGGCCGACCCGGCGCACCCGGAAGGCGGGCATCGTCGCGATTTTGACGCGCCCGCGTCCAAGCACGGGATTATGGGCGAAGTCAAAGGCGCCAACTGGGGCCGCTGGCCACGCTTTGACAACCGCTGGCTGAACCGGCTGAATCTCTTTAACCATCCCGGGTTCACCACGAATCTGCTGTTCCGCGACGGCCACGCCAAAAACGTCGGCACGCTCGAACAACTGGAACAGAAGAACCTGCCGGTCGGCGGTGGTGATATTATTCTTCGTCCGCTTGATTGGTATTGATGATTGCGTCTGACGATTTAATTTGTTTGTCCAGACACACCAGGTAACGAGACACCTCTGACCTCATTGAAGTCTGACCAGGCGATTAGTTTCTTCGCAGCAACGCAAGCCATACACCTGCGCCGATGAACAGTGTGCCGCTGACGCCGTTTTGAAATCGGTACCAATCGCGTTCTTTGAAATGCATGCTGATCCGCCCGGCCAGGATGGCATAGAGCGAATCCAACGTGGCTGCGAGCACTAAAAAGGTGGCGGACAACACCATAATCTGTTGCTGATAGAGGGCGCCCTCTGAAACAAACTGAGGCAGAAAGGCGCTGAAGAACAGGATTGTCTTGGGATTGGTAAGCGACACAAAAAAGCCGCGCCAGTATGAGCCGGAAGCTGACATGGCCCGGGCTTTCTCGTCGGGCCTAGTGTGCATTTGGCGAAGATGTTTGATTCCCAGAATTAACAAGTACCCCACGCCGGCCCATCGTAGCCATTCAAATCCATGCGCCAGTGATTTCACAATCCAGGTTGTTCCCAGAGCGGCAACGGATAGCTGAATCATCATCGCCGATGACGTGCCAAGTACGGTTTGAAGCCCTCTTGCTGTGCCGTGCGTCACACTGGTCGATATCACTACCAGCACGTTGGGGCCGGGCACAACGATCAACACAATCGATGCGAGTACGAAGGTGATGTATAGCGTCATTTCCATTTTTTGATGACTCGCTTATGTGTGTCGCGTTAAGCTGGGCGTACAGCTCATATCTGCAAACAAATACTGTGGCCGTTCTCTAATACTTTGTTGGTGGAATGATTTGGCACTGGAGCCAGTTAAACTCGCGCAGGTGTGGCTGAAAGTAATTGTCCGACCCAAGTTCAATATCGAAATAGCGAAGTACGAGCCTTAAGACCGACGATTCTTCAATGACCGACTCGTGGCCATTGTGACGTTTGAAGATTCGGTCTGGCGGGTATGTTGCTCGCTTGACAGGTACCTGTTTTTTCCAGAAGAGCCGCCCGACGGCCCTCGTGCCGACGATTTCAACCTTCGGCTCCCGCGCCGATTGGTTGTCGTACTCATATTCATACTCCCCCTCCGGTGTCCACACCGTCGCGTCTTCCGAGTCAGTGGCGCGAGCATGCGTCACATGCCCGTACCAGACGATCGGACTTTGAGTATGCTTCTGCAGATCATCAATTATCTCAGACGGCACACCATTGTCATATACCACACTGCGTCCTTCTTGCGTCGGACGCGCATTGATAATCAGCAGGCCCGGCGGTTTGACTGCTCCGCCGATGTAATGGCTGACAGCAAACGTCGGCTCATCGACAGCCCGAAGGATGCTGAGCACTTCCTCTGTTGGTGCAAGGAAAATGTTTGAGATAAGCCACATGTCAGATTCATCTTGCCTCAGACGTTAATGCACACGTGAAGTTTCAATATCGACAGCCTATCTTCTGAATATGATCAACAAAACAATGATGCCGCAAGCGATTCCCAAAACGATAAGCCACCGGTACATCAGCGAGCCTGATTTATCACCGTCGCTTCCCAATCCTGTGTGGGAATCTGGAAACTGGTTCCCGTCAGATTCATCATACTCAACGCCGTCGAGACAGGACGCCAGGTGAGACCAGTCAGGGTCCAATGAATCGACCAGGGTCGTTTCAAAAGACTGCATCGCCTCGGTCTGTTCGCTGGATGGCAAGCCGTGCTCGCCGTCATCACCGTATTCCCACGTAACCACCAGGCGACGCGGATACGACGGATGACCGATTACTTTTGAAAGACCGGGGCGAAACCGGAAGATACTGGGGTACCCATCTACCTCGCCTTCCGCAAGAACCCATTCGTCGTCGTCGGCTGATAATATTTCCTCGGATCCGTCAGTCACGAGATTTTCTCCAGTAGGATGTTAGAACAGGATTTGTCCCGTTCCAGTCAATTTCGATACATCTATTCACCGAGATCATAGACAGCAAGTATATTGCCGCTTTCACTGTACATCAGCAAACGGGAGCCGTCTTTGCTGGCGCGTAGTGTGTGTGACCAATCGTCCCAGCCAGCAAACCGGGCGATCCAGCGCTCAGCGGCGATATCTCGTACGAGGATGTGGCAATTCTGGAAGGAGTCTCTCGAATTGGGGTTACTTACGAGCAGACAAGCGAGTCGTGCGCCGGGTCCGGCAATGATACCCTTGGTATATCCTTGAAAATCGAAGTAATCAGGCATCAGGCTGTTGCGACGTTTAACGACACGAACCGTTCCGTCAGCGAGTTCAAACGCCGCGACTTCTTCATCTGTAGTGCCCTTGGTAAAGTCAAATCTTGAACGGCCGGGGGAACCAATGTCGCCATGCGTCGGTGATTTTTCCCAGACGTATACCGTATTATCTTCACCGAACACGATCATTCGACCACCTCTTGTTATACCGGGATTGGCCCGCTGAGCGGGTTCGGGAAGTCGAAGACCGGTACCAAGATCGAAAACAATCAGTTGGCCGAAATTTCCCCCTCCCTCAGCGGGGAGGATTAAACCGAGACGGTTGCTGTTGATGGACGAGATCAACTGAGCACGCGGCCCACCTGACCAGTTGGAATCTTCATAAAAAATAGTGGGATAGTTGGACTCATACTGCTTGTACAGGACGCGCTGCACTTCGCCCGTGGCGGCTTCATATTGTTCAATCAGCACCATCTCACCCATCAGCCACATGCCGCCGAAGAAAAAGCGATTGCCCCATTCATTCAGCCTCTCGGCAACCCAAATTGAAGGAATGTTGAGCAGATGGCTGAAGGAGCCGACGCGCGGAACAGGTAGCACATGAATCATAATGCAGACACCGGCGGTGACAACGAGCAGCAACGTATGGGAAATCGCCACAGCACGCAGCGGCTGTCCGGTGATGCGGTTTTCAGGCGTTAGCGAAAGACCGCATTCAGGACACCGGTCCGCAGTAAGCCCGGTAAGCTGATACCTGCAGCGCCGACACAGCTGCTGCCCCGTCCGACCGCGCCGACGGTAACGGCGAACAAGACGCACCACTAACCATCCGAAAAGGATGGCAAGAACAGAGGTGACGAGCCATGGCCACATATAAACCGCCAAGGTCCAGACATTGACAGCGGCCTTGGTACGAACGATGTAAAACGTTTGACCATCCGGCGCCCACAAGGCGTCGTGAATGTACTCGTGATTTGCGGCGAACAGGTGAAAGTCCGCTAGCTGGACCGGTAGTTGTGGCGTCGGCTCATCCGGGAGCTCCTGCATAAGACGGGCGTGAGAAAGGGTATTGGAACTACAGAGAACAACGATGACCACAACGGTGATACGCATCAAGTTGTCAGTCGCCTGCAAATGCAATGAGTTCCCCCGTTGGAAAAGCTTAAATTTATTCTGCGTCGCTTCAATATTTTACAGTTGATAGTGAGAAATACACATGAAATCACTTTTCACGAACACCATATCCGGAGGCAGGCAAATTGGCCGATAGCGGTGGCACCCGAGGTCCTCAAAAGTATATGTATTCGGCAGGTTGGTTTAATTTCGTATGAAGCGTCGTCTTTGATTCACTTACGGCCGGGTTGAATCAGGGGTAAAATAGCCGATTGGGAAAGGAAGAGATCGTGACCGGTGTTCGGTATTCAGTGATCGGTATTAAAGGTGCCTGCCAAACCAGACATCCTGAACCCGATTCCCGCCGCTTTGGATATTTGACGGTGTAACGACGTTACGTGAAAAGTTGTAAAGATTCGGGATGCGCTCGTATGAAACCCGATATGTGTCATTTATCGCACTTTTTTACATTCACTTGGGTAAATGTTCGTAACGGTTTATGTAATGCCAGAAACTTGCCTTGGAAATCCACCGCAGTGGTTGGCAACTTTTAAAGTTCCGGCAGCGTAAACCGATCGCCGGTATCACTGATCCACGCCGCCAGCCGATCGTGAAGGCGTTTGCGCTCTGCGCGATAGTCCGGCATCAGCGCCAGGTTCACCTGTTCGTACGGGTCTTCGTTCAGATCGAACAGCAACCAGTGCGCACCTTCGGTGGCGACGTACTTCCAGCCATCCTGTGTGACCACGCCGCGCCAGGCGCGGTCCACGGCTCGGCGACCCAGCAACGGGTCGACCAGTTGAATAAACGCCGAGTCCGGCTCGTCGACCACGTCGCGCCCGAAGATGCGATAGCCGGAGTAGTCGCAGCCGCGCATCCAGTCTGGTTTGTCGATGCCGCACAGGCCCAGCGTGGTCGGCGCGATGTCCACGTGGTTAACCACCTTGGGCTGATGGACTGACTTGTTCTGCCCGCGCGGCACGTGGCCGCCGAGGATGAACGGGATGTTGATCGACTCCGCGAACGGGACCATTTTGGTGAAGTAGCCATGCGAGCCATGCATGTCGCCGTGGTCGGAGAAATAGATCAGGTGGGTGTTGGTGTCCAGTTCCAGTCGGCGCAGCGCTTCGCGCAGTCGGCCGATGTTCCAGTCGACGTTTTCGATCATGGCGTAGTAGCCGGCAAGATTCCGCCGCGCGTCCGTGGTAATGCTCGGCATGTCCGGCACGTTCGGGCGCAGTTCCAGGCGCGCGGGGTTGTACTTGGCCATGAACCGGTCCGGGGCCACGTAAGGCATGTGCGGCGGCTGCACCGACAGCACGGCGAAGAACGGGTTCTCGTTTTGGTCCGACTGGTTTTGCGGAAGCTTTTCAATCCAGCGGATCAGTCGATCGGTCAGCGCGTCAGTTTCGTAGCCTTCCATGCGCTCGTGGAATTGGGTGCCCGCGGCCGGGTCGCCGCCGTGCACGTAGCAGTCCCATTGGCTGTTGTTGTTTTCGTAGGCTTCCCAGTGCTGAAAGTCGCCGCGCCGCTCCGGCGGGATGTAGACCTGGTCGGAACGGCCTTGCTTGCTTTCGTTGTTGCCGTCGAGGTGCCACTTGCCGAAGTAAGCAGTGTTGTAACCGTTGTCGTTGAACACGGTGGCAACGGTCGGCATCTCCGGCGGTATGCGGTGATTCAACCCAGGCACACACTCGTGCGGGTATCGGCCTGAAATCAGCGAGCCACGAAACGGCGCGCAGAGTGGCGAGCCGGAGAGTGCGCGCGTAAAGCTCATGCCTTCTTCGTGCATGCGGTCCATGTTGGGCGTGCAGGCGTTGGGATCGCCCATGCAGCTCATGGCCTGGGCGCGGTGCTGGTCGCTGAAGATCCAGATGACATTGGGACGAGACGGGTTCTGATTCACGAACGCCGGAATGGTCATTGTGCGGCTCCTTCGTGGAATTCATTATGCCGGGCAGGGAATAGGGTGCAAGAATCCGGCAACTGCGCGGTGATTCCGGTACGAAGGTATAGCGTTACGCAGTGTGGTGCTTGAAGGAGAGTTACTTTATCTCAATTCACACGACAATAAGCGCCCGTTTACTGATCAATCGGGTCCCAGAAAATCGTGCGCCAATAGTGGGAGGTGAACCCGTTGGACAAGTCCTCGGCAATATGCTGCAACGCGAGGTTCTTTGTGTGGCCGTCGGCATAACCGACATTGTTTGTATCGCCAAGATGACGATGCGATGCCTGTTCCAGTGACCAGCTCTGAGCGCCGTCCGTACCGTAGTTGAAATTCTGGTAAGGCGTGACTTTGAAATCACCAACGGCATCGCCCTGAGACGCCTGTAACCAGTTGCGCGTGTCGCCGAACGCGCTTGTGCTGGAAGGCGAGTGCCATTCGGTGCTTCGTTTGACGTGCACATTTGATGAGGTGGCGCCTTCGATGCCGCCGAGTCGATGGTTGTAGCCGTAGACAAAGCCGTGCGAGTTGGCGGGGCGCCATGCCTTGGCGCCGCCGGTGCCGATTAGCAGGTTGTCGCGGTTGCGCTGGGAGCTTGGGCAGACAAAAACGTCGTAGTTATTCAGATACGTCCAGAGTTGGAAGTTCCATAGCCAGGACATGTTTGAAGCTGGAAGTGTTTCATTGCCGGACACGCCGCCGGGAATGGTCTGGCCGACCATGGTGCTGGTGATCGGTCGGACCGGCGCGTAGTCGGACGACTCGCCGATATAGAGATGCATTGCAGTGACGAACTGCCGGACATTGACTTGGCACTGCGTGCTCTGCGCGGTCTTGCGCGCGGCACTTAACGCCGGCAGCAGCAGCGCGATCAGCAGCGCAATAATCGAGATGACCACGAGCAGTTCGATCAACGTGAATGCCTGAGCGGAAAGGTACGGGTGCTGCGCAAAGCGGTTTGCGGATTTGCCGGTGCGTTGTGACAGCCGTGTGGCCTGAGTTTTCATGCTGAAACTCCGTCTGTGTGGACATGTGCTCGACTCATCTGCGATTGACATGCACGACTTCGCCACGCCGAAGTGTTATATAACAATATAGCTCTGATCAGCGATCAGTCAATGGTAATTGAAGGAATATCCCGAAGAGCCACCCGGCTTTCGGCGTGAATCGTTGATTTGCGACTGAAAGGGAGCGTTGATTCGAATGTCGAGACGGGGCCTGATTCGTTTGTCTCACACCCCGCGGCACTTGCGTCGCCGCCGAAGCAGCAACAGCGAGCCAACACCAAGCAGTGTTGCGGACGCCGGCTCGGGGATCGGTGCGGTGCGGATGTGTAACGTCGGCCTGTCGGCGCCTGCTGCGATGAAGGCGATGTCATCGCGTGGGTCGCCCTGGCTTTCGAACTCTCTTAATGCAAAGACGATGGATGGATCACTGCCGTTGATCGCGGCTTCTAGTGCCGCAAGGCCGGCTGCGTTGAGATCGATGGCAAGGTCGGTGGAATGATCATTCAGGAAGGTCACCGTATTGACAGCGGTGTGCGGCCCACCGTCGCCGAGAAGCGTTGCAAGCTGGTCAGCTTCGGGCGGTAGACTGGAAGTGATATTGGTAGCCGTCGTGGATGCCATTCGCACTTCGGAGAAAAACGGCAAGTCTGTGCCTTCAAAGTTTTGGAAATTAAATTTCAAATGCAGGGTTGCGCTGGTGATCGTCTGACCGGCGATGGACGCAAAATCAGCGTTGGCAAATGGGATGAACGGTCGAAGGTAGCCGCCGTTGAAAAGCTTGCCGATGCTATAAAATGGTGTGACAACTCCAGTCGCATCCCCAGAGCCGGCAGCGGGCAAAGTCACCGACGGCACGTCCCACTCCTGTGCGGACGAAATCACGTCCGCCCGAGCACCGGTGCATAACACTGATACAACAACCGACATCAGCAATAGCATTGTTCCACGTGTCTTCATCTTTGATCTCCTCCGGCTGTAAAATGTCCCTTAACCGGCCACAGGCGCCCCGCAGAACCTGTTACGACATCCTGTTGGGTTTCCGAGTCCCTCTCGAATTTGCCAGTGTAATAGGGTGGGATCGAGATTCCTTGTGGATCAGTCGCTCTTAACCGGACATGAACCCAAACAAGGCCATACAATCCGTGCAAACATGCCAAGCCGACTAATCAGCAAATCGACCTGCTTGCAGGCTGATCATTTCTTTGAACACCGAAGATCAAACGGGGTATCGAAACGGGGGCGGACTCGTTTGTCCCTTATGACTCAAAGAATGTCAGATCGGCCCCGAAATTGTCCATCCCTGTAACGCAATCGCCGCGCAGTTTTACCCGGATCGGATGGATGTGTAGCTTTTGTGAAAGGGTGATCTGTGTCTGCTTCAGCGGGAAGTGTATCCGGACAGGCCGGCCCGACGAGACTTTATCGAAAAACAGATAGCCGTCCGTCCACGCCGGCGAAACTTCATTGCCTTCGATTTTGATTTCGTCGCGCTCGAGCCACGGCGGCATGCGCACCGCCAGTGAGCCAGACTGTTTCAGTTCGATACGAAGACAATCGTGCGTGTAAGGGGAATGGATGCGGACATCATTGGTTTCGTAATCGAATAACAGGTTGACTCGTAATCCGAGGATACTTCCGGGGGTAGTGATATGTCGACAGGCTTCGCACAAGGAGCCGACGACTCCGCCGACAATATCCATATTAAAGGAAAGATTGCCGCGTCCATTACCGATTGATTCATGGCCATACGGCGCGGGAAAGCCGAACGCGCCGAGGTGGCGATTGGCGACGTCGCACAATCCGTCCGCGTTGTCGGGGTTGGGCGGGTCATGAATAAACGACACATCGCGAAGCTGTGAAGGCAACAGATGGCAGCGCAAGATACGTTCCGCGTCGTGGTAATACTCGGGGTGCCCTCGCCAGCCGAGGATGAGTGCGGTTTCCAGAATGTCACCGGTGTTGTTGGCTTCGCCGTGGTCGCTGTTGTGCTGGTTGATCATTTCCGGCGACCAGCCGATCTGATCGCGCATGGTCCACAGGCCGTTGTCGTAGAACGCTTTGACGCGCGCGGTCAGACTGTCATCATCAAGAAAGTCGGCCAGCTGCGCGAGGGATGACAGAACGCTGGTGATGGAATGAATGTGTCCGGTGACGAAACGTTCGGGGTCGAACGAGCCGTCAGCCAGGAAAAATTCGCGCATGGCTTTTTCTTTAAGAGCTAGGGCGAGCTCCAGCGCCGGGCCGTATTGCGTGGCGCGGTGGTATTTGACGAGCGGCCCAAGCATGCGCGCTTCGCCGTGAAGAAATCCCAGGCACTTCTGATAGGTCAGCCCGGCGTCTTGCAGGCGTTGCTCGTCCCAGCCGCGGTCCGGGTGCCAGAGATCGAATATTGTTTTGATGCTGCGCTCGGCCAGTTCACGAGCTTGTTCGTCATTGCGATACGCCGTCAGGGCGTAGAGCGCATGCAAGCCCTCTCGAAGGTTGTGCGGGCAGAAGTTAATCGGCGGACCGTCGATTGTCTGCCGATTCAGTGGCAGTGCGAGCGGACCACTGAAAGAAAGAAAGGCGGCGCGCCGATGGTTGGTCACCGCGTCTTCATCAAGTTGAACACCGATGACATCCTCGGCGCTTAGCAGCGCGTTCAGGTGTCGCCCTGGCACGTGGGATTCGCTGTGACAGTTGTTGAAGCTCAAAGCCGCGTTGGGGCGCACGCTCGAGCGGAAGAACGGGACATGGTTGTCATCGGCATTGAAGACGTTCTGCATGGTTCGGCAGCCGAGCCGAATCGCGTCCGGGATATCCGTGGTGTTCACTTGTTCGAGCTTGCTCATCGGTCGAGTCTGTTGACTTGTGTATTTGTATGGTCGCGGTCGTTGGGCTTGGATCCGTTAAACAGACTTGTTTGCTACTTGCATATCGTTCCGCGACCACTGGTCGCGGCTTTACATTGGAGCCGGATTATCCGCCCTGCATCCACGCCCACTGTTTTGCGATGCCGTCGGCCAAAGACGTTTGCGGCGCATAGCCCAACTCGCCGCGGCTGCGCGTCAGGTCGGCCCAGGTGCGATCCACATCACCCGGCTGGGTCGGCTTCTGGTCGATGTTTGCTTTCTTGCCAGTCACCGATTCGATCGTCTCGATCATCTGCTTGAGTGTGACCGGCGCGTCGCTGCCGAGGTTGTAGATGCGGTATCCCACATCCGGCGTGCAGTGGTTCATGGCCGCACGAATGCCCGCGGCGGTGTCTTGAACAAATGTGTAATCGCGACTCGTCGAGCCATCACCAAACATGGGGATCGGCTGTTCGTTCGCAACGAGCCGCAGGAATTTGCCAATCGCCAGGTCCGGGCGCTGTCGCGGGCCGAACACGGTGAAGAAGCGCAGGCAGATCATCGGGAGCTGATGCAGGTGCCAGTAAGTGTGGCAGATCAGCTCACACGCTTTTTTGGTGGCCGCGTAGGGGCTGATCGGATAATCGACCGGATCGGTTTCAGCAAACGGCGTCTTTTCGTTGTTGCCATACACGCTGGAGCTGGAAGCGAACACAAACCGTTGCGCGCTGTTGGCGACGGCCGCGTCGAGCAGATTGGTCGTGCCGAGCACGTTGACGGCGGTGTAGAGTTCCGGGCGCTCAATGCTCGGTCGCACGCCGGCCATGGCGGCCAGATGTACGACAGTCTTCGGCTGGTGTGTCTTGAACGTGTCGAGCATGGCATCGCGGTCGCGGATGTCTGCTTCAACGAGTGTGAAGTTGTTGTTCTGTTGCGCGGGGGCGATGTTCTGCCGTTTGATGGCCGGATCGTAGAAGTCGCAGAAGTTGTCAACGCCGATCACGCGCGCGCCCTGGGCGAGCAGTGAATCGGTCAGGTGCGAGCCGATGAAGCCGGCGGCACCGGTAATCAGAACCGGATCGTGTGTCATGGTTGGCATGATAGGTGCAAAGGGGGGAAAACGAAAAAAGGCGGTTGTTGGAGTTGGGCGTACGGAGGTTCTGGAACAAGTGTCTCTATGCTTCGTCATTCCCGCGCAGGATTCCGGGGGCGGGAATCCAGAGGGTTTCTCAAGACGTCATGCGCATTCGCTGGATACCCGTCTTCGCAGGTATGACGGAATGAATCATTATCTATAAGACCAAACCGCTCAACCTTCCGCCGGCGATTCGGCGCCGGTTGGTTCTGTCGGCTCAGAGGTCGTCGGTTGCGCGGTGGTTTCCGTGGCCGGGGTGGTTGTCGAATCGTCGCCGGGGGTTGCCGCGGGGCCGAGCCGTTCATTCAGTGCCTGAACCTGTTTCACTGACTGTTCCGACATGTTCGGCCCGGTCAGTTGCGCCAGCGCGCCAAGGATTTGTCGCGCCTGATCGGTCTGGTTCGCGTCAGTTGCTCGTTGGGCCGCGGCAAGGAACAGCTTGTGAATCTCATCTGCGGCAATCTGCTGGGCCGGTTCGTCCAGATCAACCAGCGATGCAAAAACGCGCTTGGCCGCAGCCATGGCCGTTTGCGTATCCGTGGCGGTCAGGCTGGCCTGAATCAACAGCTTCTCGCGTGCGCGCTGCTGTGTGTCAGGCAGTGTGACTTCCAATGTGTCAATCGTGCGCAGGTCGGTCAGCGCCAGCGGCGCCTGATCCGTTGCCAGACGAGCTTCCGCGCGCGCGATTAATAACTGAGCGAGCGGCAGGCCGGTCGGCCGTTCTGATTCGTCTTCGCGTTCCAATGCGGCGGACAACAACTGAGCGCGAAGTTCCGGTGGCGATTCCTGTTTGATCAGCTGAGCATTGGCGTCCAGTACTGCTTCAGATGGCACGCGACCGGCCACCGCGATCAGTGAGCGCGTCCAGGCCTGCACGACCTGCTCCTGTTCCGGCCGGTTGCGGATCAGTGCCAGTAGTGTGTCGGCCGTCTTGCCGCGCTGCGTTGCAACGACGATCACGATCGGCTGGATCAATGGGTCGTCCGCGCGCGACACCAGTACATCCAGCGGCCGGTCCGATGCAGCCCAGACCTGGGCAGCGGCTGTCTTGATCGCGTCATCCTCACTGCTGATCCACTGTTCGATGCGTTTCCAGTCGTCCGGCCGAGCCACGCGTCCCAGTAGCTCGATCACCTTCGGCTTGGGCGGCTCATCGGGGCTGATCAGGTGGTCCAGCCGATCGCGCAGCAGGGTTTGCTGCGTCGGGTCGAGCAGTTTTTCCTCTACCGAACGAGCCAGCATCCCGGCCGCGTCCGCACCCAGCGTCGGGTCGGTTAACAGTTGCATGGCTCGATCCACCGCAATCGCGCGCGGCAGGTCAGTCAGTAACAATAGATAAACATGCAACACCTGCGAATCGGGCTCGGTTGATAAACGTTCGGCCACCGCGTCCGCGCCGCCCGGGTCGCGCAGGTTTCGCAGCAATCTTGCGGTCTTTTCGCGCACGATCGGCGACGGATCATCCAGTGCGGCTCTTAGCGATTCGAGCAGCGCGCCTTCGATCGGCTGTTGATCGATCAGACGTTTGCCGGACAGGTCCAGCGCCAGCCGGCGCGTGGCTTCCGACTTGTCTGACAGCATGGCAACCAGCAAAGCGGGGCGCTCTTCCGGCCTGGTGGTCAGATATAGCTGTCGCTGCACGTCGATCAGTTTCTGTGCAGTGGCATTGTTGCGCTGCATCAGCGCTTCGGTTCGCCGAGCGAAATTGTTCAACAGCGCGTGCAGCCAGTCTGATTCGGACAGGCCTTCGTGTTGTCGCCACCAGGTGGTCCACAGATCGTGGTTGTCGCCGAAATCATCCAGGCCGGTCAACTGGCTGAGCGCGCCGGCCGCGGAGGCGCGCACGGTTGGTGGCTCAGTGGTGACCAGCAGGCGCACCAGAATGCCGGTGACGTATTGCGTGCGGTGGTAGCCCAGGGCCATGATGGCCGCGCCACGCCGGCTCGGCTCAAGCGATCGGTTAAGCACCACTGCAATCACCGCGCCGGTGGCATCGGACGACTGATACCGACCCAGGGCCCGGGCAAAGTCAGCGGTCGCCGGCGTGTCCGCCTTGGTCAAAACGGACAGCAACGGATGGACAAACGAATCGGGCGGCGATTCGGGCATGGTGGCAATCGCCTGTGCCACAATGCGTTGAAGCGTCGGGTCCGTGTCCGAGACGAGAGCGAGTTTGAGTGTTTCAATGGATTCCGGCCGATTCCGGCGTAACAGGCTCAATGCGGCGTCGCGGCGCTTGGCTGCATCGATTTTCGAATCCCGCAAGATGCCCAGGAACAGATCGATCTCTGCCTGGCCCGTATCCGTTGACGTGGCAGGCAGTTGGGCCGCGGCAGGGAACGCTGTTCCGGCCACCAGGCAGATCGCACAGAGCACCGTCAGCATCGACATTCGCCGACGCCGCGGCTGATCACCGTGACCGGTGAAATCGCCCGATGGATATGCCTGTCTTCCCATGTCTTAGAACCCGTCAAGCCACTGAGCCTGAGCACCCCGTGCTCTCATTGGCTGTTCATGATACTCCCAACCACCTAGATAACCACTATCGGTATAACCGGACCATTTGTAAGAATTCCCAACAATTCATACACATCTAGCGGATATGCGGTTGAGCCTCGGATATGAACAGTTCTATACTTGTCGCGGGAGATGAGGCAGGGCTGGTGAGTCAAGAGGTGACGCTCCTCTCTATGCTCTGAGAAGTGGTGTGTGGTTGGTGGTGGAGATCCTGTCTTGTCACAGGCGGGTTCTTATTAAGTCAGGGCATCCTCAAGATGAACGACTGGTTCAACGCAGAGCGCCACGCGGAACGGGCTCATCAGTTCTACGAGGCCGGAGAGTGGGAAAAGGCGATGCACGAACTGCGGCGTGCCATCGACGTGAACCCACACCAAAGCGACTGGCACTTCGGCCTAGGCCTGACGCTGCGCGAAATGGATCGCCACGAGGAAGCGCTCAAGAGCTTTGAAACCGTTCTTAATCTGCGCGGCGAGGATATCAACACGCTGCTGCATCTCGGCGTCACGCTGATGTACCTGGAGCGGCATCACGATGCTGCCCGGATGTTTGAGCGCCTTCAGGCACTCGATGCCGACTTCGAACCCGGCTATTGCTATGCCATTCGCGCGTATTCGCACACCGGCGAATACGACAAAGCCGAACAGATGTTCTACATGGCCCGCCAGTTGGTGGAAGAGTGCCCGCACTGCTACGACCACATGGGCGAGAGCATGCTCATGCAGCACGAGACGGACAGAGCCATCTGGTGCTGGCAGCAGGTGGCCCGGCTTGAGCCGACGATGACGCACGTGTATGGGAACCTGGCCAATGCCCACTGGGAGCAGGGCCAGTACAACCGGGCGCGCGACTATTTCCTGCAACAGCTGCGCGAAGATCCAAACGACCTGAACGCGCTGTTGCAGTTCGGCACCATGCTCGTGGAAATGGGGCACCACGCGGACGGGCGGGAAAAGTTCCGCCGTGTGCTGGAAGTTGATCCGACCATCGCCGAAGCCCATCAGCGCCTCGGTGAGTTGTCGCTGCTGTCCGGTCACCTGGAGGCCGCGCAGGCGGATCTTGAGATGGCCCGTCGATTGCAGCCTCGTCTGGCTGGGACGAACCTGTCGCTGGCGCAACTGGCGCAACAGCGCGGGCAGATCGCGCTGGCGCGCAAGTACGTGCAGGAAGAGCTGCGCTGTGTGAATCACGATCCGAATCAGCTGCTCGACGCCGCGCGCATGCTGATCGAAGTGCGCCGGCCGCGCCCGGTGATTAACCTTCTCACGCCGCTGCTGAACAAGAAGGGGCGCGATTCGCTGGACGATCGCACCATTGCTGAGGCATTGCTGTTCCGCGGTGCTGCTCAGCTGTTGCTGGGTAACTACATTAAAGGCGTGCGCGACTGCCGCGAAGTGCTGCGCCTGGTGCCGGACAGCACGCTGGCGATGCACAATCTGGCGCTGGCCTACTTTGAGCAGCAGCACCTGAGCCGCGCGGGCTATTGGATTCGTAAGGCCCGCAGCAGCGACCCGACCGACGCTGCGGTCCGGCAGTTGAAGCTGCGCGTGATGTACGCGGCCATTCGCCGCAAGTTCCGCAATGGGCTGCTTTGCCTGGTGCCGGGCGTGATTCGCCGTCAATTTGATTGATGGGGCTGGTTGCTGGGGTCTCGGGGGTCTGGGAACTGGTAAGACAGGACATTATCTCATTGCCTCAAGCCGCTTCTGAGCGCAGCGAAGATGCGGACCAGTTTGCCATTGGGCCAATTCATCCGCATCTTCGCTGCGCTCAGAAGCGGCTTAAAGTCGGCGATACTCCAAATCACCCCCGCTTTGCCACTCCCGCTAAACTGTTGCGTCTCCGGTATTGTTGCGTTACCGAAACTATTTCATTCTCGTAATTATTAGCGTTGGCAAACTCGTGATAACCAGCCACTGCCCCGCTTTACCACTCTTTGCCCAATCCCGCTAAACTGTTGCGTTCTCGGTATTGTTGCGTTGTCGAAACTATCTGTGTTCGCGCAACTATCGCGTTTCCTGACCGAACGACCACTAGCACGGACCTGATCCATGATCGATCTGAAACTCATTCGCGAGAACCCGCAGCGGTATAAGCAGGGGGCGGCGGACAAGAACTACGACCCGGCGGTGGTCGACCAGTTGCTCGAAGTGGATGCCGAGCTTCGCCAACTGCTCAACGAACAGCAGCAGTTGACCGCTGAGAAGAACAAGATTGGCAAGCAGATCGGCCAGATCGCCGGACAGTTGAAGAAAGCCGACGACTCTAAGCGAGCCGAATTGCAGGACCAGATGAAAGCCCTGCAGGCGCGCCCCAATGAAATCAAACAGGAAGAACAGAAGCTGGCCGACCAGATCGGCGAACTCGAACCCAAGCGCGACGGCCTGTGGCTGCGCGTACCGCAGCCGGCGGACCCGGACGTGCCAGTCGGCAAAGGCGCGGAAGACAATCAACAGATTTCCTGCTGGCACTCGCCATGGTTCGATACCACCAAATCATTCGCCGAGAACAAAGGCTTTGAACCCAAAAGCCACGTCGACCTGGGTCTGGCCCTGGGCATTATCGACTTTGAGCGCGGCGTGAAGATGGCCGGAGCGCGCAGCTACGTGCTCAAGGGTGACGGCATGCGCCTGCACCATGCGATCCTGCGATACGGCTTTGATTTCATGACCAACGAAAACGGCTTCACGCCAATGAGCGTGCCTGTCATGGTGCGCGAGCACTGCATGGTCGGTACTGGCTTCTTCCCCGAAGGCAAGGATCAGGCTTACGAAATCGGCAACCCGACCAGTGAAGACACCAATCAATACATGACCGGCACCGGCGAAGTCGGGTTGATGTCGTATCACATCGACGAAATTCTCGACGAAGACGTGCTGCCGTTGCGTTACACCACGCTGAGCACGTGCTTTCGGCGCGAAGCAGGATCAGCCGGCAAAGACACGGCCGGGCTGTACCGCATTCATCAGTTCGACAAGATCGAACAGGTGGTCATTTGCAAAGCCGACGAGGCTGAAAGCCGCAAGTGGCACAAGCAGATGATCGCGTATGTTGAAACCTTATTACAGCGCCTGGAACTGCCCTACCGTCTGCTGCAATGCTGCACCGGCGACCTTGGCCCGAAGAACGCGGACATGATCGACCTGGAATGCTGGATGCCCAGCCGCGGCGAGTTGGACGCGAACGGTAAGCCGCTGGGTGAGTACGCGGAAACACATTCGGCGTCGCGTTTGTATGACTACCAGTGCCGCCGCTTGAAGCTGCGTTACCGCGACAGTAAGTCGAAACAGACCGTTGTGTGTCATGCGCTGAACAATACGGTGGCCGCGAGCCCGCGCATTTTGATTCCCATTATGGAGATGTACCAGAACGAAGACGGCACGATTACGGTGCCGGAGGTGCTGCGTCCTTATATGGGTGGGAAAGAGAAGATTGGGTGAACATGGGTGGTCATAGCCGCGTTGCGGCGCATCACAGGTGGATGACCATTGGTGCGGCATTCAGATACAATAAATGTACTCGGATTGCGTCGCGATCCGGCTATTATTAGAGGGTTTCTATCGGGCTATTTGATACTTGCGTCGCCTCCCAACGCGCCTGATATAATTAACAGTCCATGCACCACGACGCTCTGATTCAGGCGATTGCCGATCGGCTAGCGCTGTCGCGCCCGCTTAAGCCGCAGACCGAGCGCCAGTTGCATGCCTATCTCGACGAGCACAACGTGCACATGGCGTCGTTCCTGCTTGGTGCGGCAGATCTGCTGGAAGATTACGAACTGGAAATTCTGTTCGCCCCACAGTTCACACCGGACACGGAAGATCAGGCGGCCGTGTCCGAATCTCTTTATCACCAACGGCCCACGGCTGAACAGCGAAACATCATCGTCGAACAGTTGTGTGACGCAGTGCCGCACGGGCAGGTATTGTTACACGACGGCTCAATTGCGCAGCTGACCCTGCATGAGGTACTGATCGAGCGTTTCGTGAAGCTGTTGCGACTGGAGCACGCGCCCATGCCACAGGTGGCGGCTGCGCTGCGCGAATCGTTGCGGGCGAAGCTCTGGCCGATCGGCGCAGCACTGTTACGTCAGCGCGGCTTCACGCCGGAGCATCAGCAGTGGCTTGTCGGGTTTCTCGATCACATAACACAGCAGCGCGACGTCACTGAAGCACTGTTGCAGACCACCGCCGGATTTATTGCCGAACAGGCATCACTCGAGCCGAACGCATTGCGCATCAGCCTTGACGAAGCGCTCAAGGGCGCGCGCGAAGCGGTCAGCTATGCCCAATCCGGCCACGCGTACTGGTCGCCGGATGTGGCACAACATCATCACTACCGTGGCCAAGGACAGGTGGATGTGGATCAGGTTAAGCAATGCGAGTTGCAGGTCGAGTTGTTGACCATGATCGAAGTGGATTTGAACAGTTACACGGCATAACGATCCAGGAACCATGAACGACCCCAAAGAACCCAAAGACAAAATCATTGCCGACAGCGGCTGGGGCATCAAACCCGACGATCAGCCGGCCAACGCGGCAGAATCAGGCAACAGCGATGCGAGTCTGTTTCATTACGACCCGTCGCAGGAAGATGTCATCCGCGCGATTCTCAAGCAGCAGCGCACTGGATACAACCGCGCCAATGCGGTGGTCGTTGAGCCGGGTCGGACCATTATTGTCGACATCAATGGCGATCGCATGACCGTCGAGGGCTTAAGCTATGGCGATCCGAATCTGCTCGAACTGCTCAAATGTCTTGGGGCCAGTTTTGATCCCGTTCAAGCGGGCAAGCTGACGAAAGATGAAAAGCAGACGCGCGAGTATGAGGTCAGCCGGGCATGGGCGTGGGGGGCGGAACGCACGGGCTAGGGTGCGAGTAGGTTCCGGGTGTCGGGTTTCTAAGACAGGGTTCATACCAAGGCCTACTTTCCTATTTCGTCATTCCCGCGCAGGCGGTAATTCAGAGGGACTTAAAGACGCGTTGAGAAACCGACGTTATGCCCGCCCCCGGAATCCTTTGTGGGCATGACGGAATGAACAGCCTGGCTTGCGCAGAAATAGTGTGAATGTGCCGCCAAGAACCCCTAAACCTTACACCCCAAACCCGCTTCCCGGCTTGGCGACGGCTTCGACTTGGCGTATGGTGTCGCCACGTGAAACGCTTATTTCTACTGGTATTGTGTTTGTGTGTGGCCGCCCCACTGACGGCTGAAACGAAAATGCTGCCCATTGCCGGCGATGGGCAGGATCTGTGGCTGATCGTCCCGGCCAAGGACAAGAAACAGATTGCCATCTTCCACCGCAAGCGCATGGACAAGCCTTACACGCTGCGCCGGGTACCCAAGCTCAATGGCGGTGTGCCGGCCAACGGTGCCGCGACCGCCGGGGGAACGCTCTGGCTTGTGTACGACGGCATGACTGTTCAGTCGCTTCGCATGGCCAAGGCCGACGAGCGCCTGCAATCCTTATATGAGATGCCGTCGACCGCTGGCGCTTTGCCGAAAAAGGCGCAGCTGCTCGGCTTGGCCGCGGACGAGACCGGGCCTTGGGCGTTGATCCAGGTTGGCGATGCGAAAGTGCTTGAGGAACTGGACAAGCCGGACAGCAAGACAAAGCAGGAACCGAAACAGAACGGCAAGCCGCAACTGTCCGCGAGCGAGCCGGCCGATACGCCGGACCAGGACACTACGACGGTAGATGTGGAGTCGAACGGCAATACAGAGACCACCCATGCCGACCGCCTGCTGCACCAGGAGCGTGGCAAGTGGGTGAAGTACGCGCTGCCGAACGACTGGTCTGAATCGCAGCGCGCCTGGCTGTTGATGCGCAAGTCATCCGCCTTGCCGACGGTTATTGTGCCTGCGGGGGATAAGGCCCTGGCGGTGTACCACCATGCGAAAGAAACATGGCATCGCACCGACTATGCCGTGCCGAACGCGCAATCCGCGGAACTCGCGTTTGCGATTGTTGATCACCAACTGGTCATGGGACGACACAAGCAGGGCGACGCCGGCGAACTGATGATCCAGTTGTCCCTGCTGCGCGACGGCCAAGCAAGTGAAATTGGCGATCTGGTCATTGAAAAGCCGACCACGCCGAACTGGGCGTTCGCTAGCCTCGGACAGGAAGCGGCGCTGTTCAACTTCGACGCGGCCGGCAGCCCGAGCATGACGGTTATGGGTCTGGCTGGCGACCGCTCGACGCAGGGCATGCCGCTGACCATCGAGCACCCGCCACCGTTTGTGCATGATGCGGATCGCGTGCTGATCGTGTGCGCGTTGACGCTGGCGATTCTGCTGATGTTCTCGGTGTGGCGGCGCGAGCCGACATGGAACAAGCTCGACCTGCCGGAGCAGTTGATGCTGGCGGACATGATGCGCCGCGCGGGTGCCGCGATGATTGACCTGGCCCCGGCCATCCTGCTCGCGTCGCTGATCTCGGGCATCTCCATGAAGCAGATGTACAACCACTGGCCGGGCACGTCCGGCTCGTGGGCGGCGCTCAAGCCTGGGGCAATCGCCATTGCGATCTTTGTGCTGCACACCGGCCTGTCGGAAATGTTCACCGGCAAGTCGCTGGGCAAGATGCTCATGGGCCTGCGCGTCACCACACTCGACGGCAAGGCCCCGAACATCTGGCAATTCTTCGCGAGAAACTTCTTGAAAATCCTCGACCTGATTGCGTGGTACGTCTTGCCCGTCCTGGCACTGGTCGGGCCCAACCGCCAGCGCCTCGGCGACCTGATCGCGCGCACTGTTGTTGTCATGGATCGCGTGGAGGAAGACGAAGACGATCAGTCCGACGACGCGCCTTTTGATTGAGATGTCCAAGAGCTCCCAACATCGCACAGCCGTGGTGCTGCTTTCCGGCGGACTGGACAGCGCCACCGCTCTGGCGATTGCCCATTATGAAGGCTTTGAATGCCACGCCATCAGTTTCGACTATGGCCAGCGCCATCAGGTCGAACTCGACGCTGCTGAAAAAGTTGCCCAACACCTGGGCGTGGCAAGTCACCAGTGGGTCAAGCTCGACCTGCGCGCGTTCGGCGGCTCCGCGCTGACGGACGATATCGACGTCCCCAAAGATCGCGATGAGTCGCAGATGTCGCAGGACATTCCGATCACTTACGTGCCTGCGCGCAATACGATCTTTCTTTCTTACGCGCTCGCGCTCGCCGAGGTGCGCCAAAGCAATGACCTGTACATCGGCGTGAACGCCGTGGACTATTCCGGGTATCCCGACTGTCGCCCGGAGTACATTGCCGCGTTTGAAAAGATGAGCAATCTGGCCACCAAAGCCGGCGTGGAAGGACACAAGCTCGCAATCCATACGCCGCTGATTGATCTGCCCAAGCCGCAGATTATCGAGCGCGGCTTGGCGTTGGGTGTTGACTACAGCCTGACGCACAGCTGCTACGACCCGGCGCCCGATGGCAGGCCCTGCACCCGTTGTGACAGCTGCCGGCTGCGCATCAGCGCGTTTGAATCGCTCGGCAAGACTGATCCGCTGCTTACGCGTTATGGGATAACGCTGTGACGGAAATCAACCATATTCCATCAGATGAGGCAACGCCGGTTCAGCGGCGTGGCATGCGTAATGCCATTTTCAGCCAATGTGTCGGCACACTGGCCCTGACGATTTTCTCGACCAACCTGCTGCTGCTTTACATGGCGGCACTTGACATCGATACCGCTCGTATCGTGCTGTTCCTGTCGTTGCCGCTTTTGTTCGACGCGATGATTCGTATGCCCGCCGCATGGTATGCCGACCGGATCGGCGTCAAAAAGGTTTCCTACATCGGCCAAGTCATGGAAATCGGCGGCATGATCATGATCACCGCAGCGGGCATGTTGCCGCGCGCCACCGCGGAGTGGGTCATTCTGTCCGGCGGGACCATATTAATGATGGGTTTTTCATTGTTTGCCGCGGGGTGGTTTTCACTTCTCAGCCCAATCGTGCCCGAGACGCAGCGCGGTCGGTTCTTCGGGCGCCTGCGCACCAGTTGGCAGGCCGTCGCGATTGTCTTCGTCGGCGTGTGTTCGATCATTCTGTCTGAAGAGTCGCCGCTTTATCTGTTTCAGGGCGTTTTCGCGTTCGCAACGTTCGGTCTGATCATGCGGCTGTTTTTCTACAGCCGTATTCCCGAGCTGGAAAAACCAAGCGGCAAACGCGATTCGCTTCGCGCTGTGCTCGAACGCATCTTCGGCAACCCGGGATACGTCTCGTTCACATGTTACGTGTTCCTGCTGTCCGTCTTCACGGCAGGCTGTCCGGCTTTGTTCGGCATCATCGAAAAGCGCGTCCTGAACTATGGTGACGACCGCATCACGCTGCTTGGCGGCGTCTCGCTGGTTGGATCGCTGATTGGTTTTTTTGTCGGCGGCAAAGCGGTGGATCGCTGGACCACCAAACCGGTATTTCTGATCTGTCATTTCGGGTACGCACTGGCGATACTGCTGTTTCTGGCGCGCGATCTGATCCCCGGCACAACGCTGGTGGTGTTGTTTATCGTTCATCTGGCGTTCGGATTTGTAGTGGCGTCCGCTTCGATTGCGGTCAGCACGGAAATCCTTGCGCTGATTCCGCCGCAAAGTAAATCGGTTGCATCGAGTGCCTGCCTGGCGCTGCAACGCCTCGGCACCGGTATCTCCGGCGCGGTCAGCGCGTGGGCGTTGCAGTTGGGCATCCTGTCGGAAAGCTGGACAATCTTCGACGCGCCCATGACAGCTTACGACACGATCCTGCTACTGTTCGGCGCGATGGTGTTATTGCTGGTCGTGACCCTGGGGCTGGTGCCATCGGTCATCAGCAAGTCCGCTTGGATCCCGCGCAGCGATGCGAGTTGAGTCTGTATTGTTGTGTCGTGATGCGGAGAGCCTTCAGGCTCCTCGCCAGGCGCATAAAAAAAACGCCCCACGCGCATACACCCATCGCGCCGGCGATTCCCATCGACCGATAACCCGAATTTCTCCCCACTGCCCTTTTCAGCAAAGGGCAATGAACGTGAGCAGCGTCAGAAAGAGCACTCGGCGTCTAAAAGCAGATTCTTCGCCGCGAACGGCAAAAAGCGTCAACATTGGCGTCTCTCCTAGGTCAGACATCATGACAGGTTATCAAGGCGTGTGCCAGCAAAATCGTGTAAACTGTTGGGGCACCTCTAACCGGTTTGGAGAAAACACTTTGCATCGTTTTTTTGCCGCCAGAGCGGTTTGCCGATCCTGCTGGATGTTGTCCTTACGCAACATGCCGCGCTTCGTGCGCACGACAGGTCTGCTTGCCGCAACATGCCTGATGCTCGCGCTTGGACAGACGCCCGTAATGGCACAGTCCACGATCATCTCCCGCGTGGACTGGTCGCACGGGCAGCGCGTGTATGCCCGGATTCAAAACTGGATGCAGGCCGGCAAAACCGATGACACCGCCGACCCCATCATGGCAACCGACTTCGGCGGCATGCACCTGACCGTTCGCTGGCTCGGGCGCACCGTGGCTGAATCGCAAGTCACCTACGACAGTACGGATCAGGCGCTCGATCAACCGACCGACCTGATCAAAGCCGCGCGAACCGTCACCGGCACGGCATTGTTACGCCTGCGCTCGCTGGCCGAGGGCAGTTCCGCCGATTCGCTGGCGCGCGTCGCCGGGCGTACGCAGATTGATTTGCAGATCGCGCTGCGCTTTCGCCCGATCAACGTATTAAAGGACGCGGCCCCGGACCAGGTATTGCGCATGTACACGTCGGGGTTTGAAGGCTTGCGCATGACCGCGCCCGGCAAGCCGAACCTGGGCGCGTGGATGTGGCCTGCCACCGCGCTGGCGCGCAACTTCTCGCCAAAAGCGCAGATGATCGGCCTGTTGCGCGACCTGGGATTCAGCCACGATGCGGTCAAACACGTTGCGCGCCCCAATGGTCCGGCACTCCAGGCGTTTGAAGTGATTCATATTGTTCAGCCCTCTACGGATCAGCCGGTCATGCGCCTGGTCCGTGGCAACCGCATGCTGCCGGCAACCGTGCTCGACACGGCCACGCTCAACAGCATCAGCGCGCGGTTCGCCGCCCACCTGGCACGCAAGCAGCGCGAAAACGGCACCATGGCCGGCACCTATCGACCCAGTGCCGATCGGTACGACCCGCAGGACGCCACGCTGAACGATCAGGCCCTGGCCCTGTTCGCCCTGGCCCGTTGGATTCAGCTGGAACAGCGCATCAATACGACCGAAGCCATGACGCTGGACGCCGAGGCAGCCGTGCGACAGGGCGTTGATTATCTGCGTCCGATGCTGCTGCCGCGCGTGCGCGCGGAAGACGCTGCCGCAGCGGCGCTGTTTGTCATGGCCTGTATCGAAACCAATCAGCAACGCCAGACGCGCAACAGCATTGTCAATCAGTTTGTTTCCTGGCAGAAGGACGATGGCTCGTTCGTGCGCCTGGACCCTAATACGCAGAATCTGCGCCCGTTGAGCCTGGCACATCAATCGATCATCACGGCCGCTATCGCCATGACATACGAACATAACCGTGCGGGTGCACTGCAGGCGCCGCTGCGCATGGCCCTTCTGCATCTGACATCAAGTGGCGCGGCAAACAACATGGCCGCGCTGCCGTGGCTGGCGATGGCGTACCGCGCCCTGCCGTACCTGCCACCGGCGCCGGACGTGGAGCAAAACCCCCACCGGATGTTCGAGTCGTTGCAACTGTTGTTAAAGCATCAGGTGCTCAACGAAGACGACCTGTATCCGACGGATGTGGTGGGCGGCTTTGTTTTGGAGCTGACCCCGCCCGGCGCCCAGCCGCGACCGGACTGGCGCACCGCGCACGGATTACTGCTGATCAGCGTGATTCTGCGTCAGGCGCCGCTGATGAAGGCGTTGCGCCCCACGCTGACTGAAAACGAAATGCTGCTGCGAGCCGGCATGAGCGCGCGGTTCCTGGCGCAACTGATGTTTGCCGAGCCGAGTTGCTTTTACATTGCCGGGCGCAACGATGCGCTCGACGGCATCCGCCGCAGCCTGTTCAATAACCTGGTCGACGTGAACAGTACGGCCATGGCCCTGCTCGCCACCACGGAGCTGCGCGCGGCGATGTCGGAATAGTGTTTTTGTTCGGCGGACTGGTTGTGACTGCTCTTTTAGACTTCCGCTGTTCGTGTGATTTTCCTTTTCGTCATCCCCGCGCAAGCGAGGATCCAGTTGGTTGCGCATGACACAATAAAATCTCCCTGGATTCTCGCTCCCCGGAAGCGTGCGCGGAAATGAGGTGAATTCAATTTCGAAGCGCGAAACAGGGTCACACCTGCGTTTTGACTTCGGAGTGAGAGTGGAATGCATATAATTCGTTATATACGGAAGAAGACATTGAGTTTACTTTTGAGATTTCTGGTATTTGTGATCTACGTGCCGTTAGGCGCTTTTTTTGTGCTGTGGTCCGCATACAGTGATTCAGGGTGGTGGGCCATTTGGTGCCTTAGGGTGGTTGGGGCGTGCTTTATTATCTATGGATTTGGCTCGTTGGTATCTGATAAGTTTTCAGAATACGTTTCTAGATTTACATTGTCCGGGGCATGGGGTGTCGACGACAGTTTGGATGAAGTGGATTCAACTCCGAAGCGTAACACCCGGCCCGAATAAAGAAGCATCGTGGGTGATCCGGTAGATTGAAGGTCAGAGATCTGATGTGAATCGAGTGTCGACTTACTCGACAAGATAGTTTGTCCGCACTTTTCGCCCGTCCGCTGCTCCGTTTTTGTGAGAGCAACGAACGGGCAAAAAATGCTCGTGATGCTTCGCAGCCCAAACGCGTTCGCCACCCCAATCCAGCAGTATTTTCCGCCTCGTAGTCCTCTCGCGGCAACCGGAGGGCTGCGAGGCGGGAAATACGATCAGACACCAAGCACGCATGAGTCTGACATATCGACGCAAACAAAATGCAATCAAGCCCGAAGACGGGAGTCCTGTGCGGGAATTACGATATGAAAGATCCGTCGTACTACGGTGTTCGGCCACGCAATGTCGACCTCGTCAGGATGAAATCAAATACATCTTGGGGTATCCTGCTGCCGACATTGTGACGGGGTTTCCAGGAACTGCATTTCCGATTCCGGGCTCCTGCTGAGAAATTGTGGGTTCGCCGGTTGGTATTGAACCGGCCTATCGCCTAATTGATATCAATTGGCCATCGGCAGCCTGGAGGGACCACCATCAAGGCGATCACAGCCAGGGAAAGAAGAACGGCATGAACGTAAGAAGACGATTCACATCACTGGCCATCTTAATAATGATGTGCATCGCGGGACTTGCGCAGGCGGAATCGATTGAAGAAAAACTGGCAATTGCAAAACAGCATCGTGCCGACACATTGCTCGCCGCACGCGAACAGCTGACCAAAGCGATTGATGCGCGGATTAAGGAAGTTGCAAAAACCGGCGACCTCGAAGCCGTCAAGGCGATCATGGCTGAGAGAAGTGCGTATGTGGAGCAGAACGTACTGCCAGACACCACGCGTCTTCAAGAACACGTGAAGGTCTACCATAAAAGCGTCGCGGAAGCGGATCAGAAACTGATCGAAGCCTACGAACATGCCATCCGTGAACACACCAAACGTCTGGAAATTGCAAAAGCGACTGAAGTTCAGAACGAATTGAAAGACTTCAAGAAAGACTTCAATCCCAGGAGCGATTCATTCAATAATGTTTCAGTAGACAATGAATCAGTGCCGATCGGGCGAGTTGAAACGGTTGGCAATCGCCTGAAAATTATCGACGCGAAGTTCGTATCCGGTGATGAAACCATCGATATAACGGACATCCTTCGCGACAAAGTGTCACAGAACAAGCTTGCGCTCCGGATTGATCAGTCGTTCCTTAAAACAAAGCGGTCTGAATATCGCTCGATCAGGTCAACAGACAGGGTGACCGTCAGATACGAAAGTGGAGATGACGAAGAAAAAACCCTTGAACAGTCGGCCAGCTCATTTCTGACAATTGAAGCGCCGGCACAGCACAGCAAAACGCAGAGCACGATTCATGGCATGGTGGTTACCGCGATGGCCAATGGCGACCTGATCGGAAAGAGCACCGGCATTATCGCGACCATTGCCGATACGGGTGACACCAATAACCGGCGCCAGGCGACGCTGGAAGGGGCCTATCCCGGCAGCCATAGTGCCCTGGCGGGTTCCGCGATGACGCGATCCTTTCAGGAAGCGTTTCGCGTTGTTCGTGTGATTCATCCAACATGGCAGAAGGGAACGATTCGTGTCACCTTCAGTGATAAGTACTCGAGAAAAGATGGCGGCTCGGCAGGTGCGGCGTTCTGCATACTGCTGCTGTCGATGTTTGAAGACTTCAGTATCGACCCGAACCTGGCGATGACCGGCGACGTTGCGGTCAATGGCGCGATCCTTCCAGTCGGCGGTGTGGCGCACAAAATCCGCGGCGGCATTCTGGACGGCAAGACTGTCATCGCGATACCAAATGACAACGCCAACGCCATGAGTGATGCGCTGATCCTGTTTCCATCCAATGAAATTCTGTTTGGCGCACAGGTATTTGCCATCGAGACGTTGGAGCAGGCCGTTGCCGTCGCTCGCGAAGAGCGAGCAGCCGATCTCGCTGAAGCGACGAGGCTCTACAGTGACATCTGTCGCAATGGCCAGGACACCAGCATCGGCTACGTGCGACGAAAAGAAGTGAAGGATCAACTTCAGAAGATCGTGGAACTGGCACCCAACCACCTGTCCGCTCAATATGCATTGAAGTACGCAAACGGTAATGCGCCAAAGCAGATGTCTCGAAACCTGTCACTGGCGGAGGTGTTCAAGGCTGTATATCCGTTGCGCGAAATTATCTGGCGACAGTATCACGGACACGCTCTGGCCCGGCTTATTAATGAAGCAGACCTGCGCCAGGCCAAGAGCAATCTGTCAAAAATGTCGCTGAACGTTCATGGCGATATCCGGCTGCTGCACCGCAGGTTTTCCAGCTTTGTGTCGTCCGTGCAATCATTCGCCAATTCGGGAACACTCAAGCGGCTTGAAGACGTCAATAAGAAGAGGCTTCAAATCATTGAGGAAATGAAACGACTGCAGGCTGATCGCGAAGTCCTTGAAGCATTAATGCGCGAAGGTGCTTAACACGGCCGCTTGAACCGCCAGGAGTTCACCAGCAATGAGTCGGCCGGCGAAGGGTATGAAAATGACGCTGAGGTTTAACAACAGCGATGTGGCTACTTATTTCGATACTGGTTGAGCTCTTCCTGCGTCAAATGGTGTTTACCTTCCTCGATCCACTGCACATACTGCTCGTATGGGTAGCCGAAGAAGACCTGCCCGGGGTACATGTCCAGAAAGCCGTTGCCGTACGTGTCGCCAGCTCTGGTGACGACATCAACTTCGATGACCTGCGGGTCTCTTTTTGATCGTGCGAAATCGACGAACATTTTCATCGTTGGGCCTCCACGATTTCGTTGACAACTCGCATGACGTTTGGGAATGCTTCACGGAATACTTCCCGATCTCGTCGGTCTCTATCTAATGATAGCACCACGGCCTCGGCAAAAGCCTCGTCCCGTCCGATTGATTTATCTACAAAGCGAGACAGGCTACTGCGATCCGCTTCAGATATTTGAGCAACATCGGCTTTCCACGCGTCTTGGAATTTTGTTGTTGTTGACAGCCTTCGAAAGCCACTCGCGTTGAAATCCAGCAGGTGTCCAAACTCGTGTATTGCGGAATGTAGTGGCGAGCGGTTTAGAATTTCGTCGTCGCCGATGTTGAACCGTTCAAAGACGATCAGTCGCTTCTGCGCATGATTGTAAATCCCGGTCTGGCCCTCAATCGACCCATCCCCGTACTGATCAAACATCGGCCCGCCAATGATTTCGCGCGCCTGGTCGGCCGTGCGCGCGACGGTCACCGTCACGCCGCTCTTATCAATGATCCGGCGCATGCGCGGCGGCAAAGAGTTCATCGCCTGCGTCACTTCCTTGCGCGTGGCGTCCGATACATCCGGCAGCACATCAATGTTCATCTGCCGCTCAGAGATTGGCAGGTTGAATACATCCGAATGATTGATGCCCCAGCCTTTATCCGGACCGCCAACCACCAGGTTGTCGTTCTCATCCTTCACGCTGGGGCGCGGCGAGCGTTCGGTGGCGAGCTTTTCGTCCTTGTAAATCTCCACCACCGTGCAGCGGCAGTTCCAGCCGTTGGGCGGAAAAATCGTGCGCCAGCGCGGGTCGTCTTTGGGCAGACGTGAATCATCCAGGGCTTCGTGGTTCGGGCGCACGCGGTCGTCGCCAATGGTGACGTACTGGTAACCCCACAAAATGTCATCCACCTCCGGCTCCGCATTGGCACGCTGGCGACCGACGCTGTACGCGATCTGCGTTTGCGTTCGAAACAATGCTTCCAGTCCGGCGTTGCTCGTGTGTGGCAGGCTGGTGGCAAGACGTTGTCGCAGGAAGTTGGTTGCGGCACGGCCTTCGAGCCCCTGGGTCAGCGCTTCAGCGACCGCGGCGTTGACTTCGCGCACCACTTGGCCGGACCACTGTTTGGAAATTGCAAACGCGGCCGGGCCGTACAGCTGCTGGATGTTGCGAATCTCTTCATTCGGCATCAGGGCGCGTTCTTTGAGTGCTTCAATGGTCGCGTCGTACACGCTGGCGAGAAAGCCGCGGTTGAGGCGCTGGTGGCGGTGTGCCGCGGCCGTGATGCGCGAACGCAGTACGCCCTGCACGTGCGCGGCGGTCATGCCGTCGGCTAATAAGGTTGCCAGCGGCTGGATCGAGCCGTTGACCGTCGGCTCGATCGCGGTGACGCCTTCCTTGCGAAACCCGCGCACGATCTTTCGCCGCAGGGCGATGATGAACGTGCTCGTGGCGCGCACGCCTTTGCGCTCCAGCACGCGGCGCTCCGCGTCCATACGTATGGCGAGTCGGCGTTTGGCGTCGATCGGGCTCATTCTTCGTCGTATTCCTCGCCGCCATCGCACACGCCGGTGTCTATCACGCGATACCCGGCCGGCGTTTTGAGCACGCCGAACTGATGCGCTTTGTTACGCGGGGTGGCGCGTGCTTTGGTTCGCGCCGGGGTTTTCGTCTTTGTCTTTGCCGCCAACTTCCTGCTCGGTTTGGTCTTGCCCATCGCTCACTCCCATCGGCCCGGTGCGGCCCAGTTCGCGCATGACCTGCTGCGCCTGTTCTTCCAGCGTTGGTGTGTTCAGTGCGTCTTCCAGTACGTCCGTCATGTCCTTGAGGCGCTGTACGCCGAGTTGATCGAGATGTGCATCCACGTTGATCAGTTGCAACAGCAGATCGGTGTTGGCCGGGTTCTTTAGAACATCCGTCAACAGCGTGCGCATGAAGGCCTTGGCTTCGTCCTGCAACGGCTCGGCTTCGATGCGCACCTTGCCGACCGCGTCCGGCCCGAAGTTCACTGTGAGCAGCGGGTCGACCAGGTACCAGTTCACGCATTGCAGAATGTCGGCTTGCAGGTCGGCCGCGATGGTCAGCGCAATGTCCGCGGCAGATTTACTGTCCGCGCGGCTGCCGGCGAGCGTGGCTTCGGTGATCGAGCGTTCCGGCACGAGCATGCCACGCGCCATCAGCTTTTCTTCGTGTTGCAGCAGTTGTAACAGTTCGCCGACGTGCCCGGACTGCGTTTCGAGCATGTCCAGGCTCCACGATTTGATATTGCCAAGCGATCCGAGATTGATGTTCGGATTGGATTGCAACAACTGCCACACCCACTTCGAAGGCGTGTTGGTAAATGCCACGCCCACGCCGTTGGACAGGTCCTGCAACACTTTGACAGCGGTGTCGGTGTTGTCCTGTTTGTTACCGCTTTCGTCTTCGGACTCGCCGTCGGGGTATTCGAGAATGGGAATCGTGCCGGACACTTTTTTGCTGAGCATGCCCAGGCGTTCCATGGTGTCGTTCCAGTGCGACCAGGTCTGGCGCACGTTTTCCAGGCGCGAGCGTCCGTAGAAGTTGTCGCCTTCAATGTCGTACGTGAACAGGAACGATTTATTCGGGCCGAGCAGTGTGTTCTGTTGTTCAATGCCCGCGAACGCGCCGGTTTCCTTGTTGATGCGAATGTCGGTCAGCTCCGGCAGCAGTGGCTTGAGTTTGCGATACACCATGGCCGGGCGGTCTTTGATTTTGCGCACATGCCAGACCTTTTCAAACGCCTGCCACCCGTAGTCGAGCGCGAAGCGAATGTGATGCAGCAGATGCGGGCGCATCCATATCAGTGCGTCGTGCACAAACGCTTTCATGGTTTGCGTGGCCTGCTCGCCATTGACCGACCAGCCGGCCGCTTTGATCGGCGCGAAGCCGGCGATGCGCGCCATGGCAACCGTCGGGTTCGATCGAATACGCCGATACAGGTCGTACGTGGCGCGCGGCGGCCTGCGAAACCCGCCCGGGTTGGCAAACGGCGTGGAAGCCGCTTTGGCGCGCGATTGGCTTTGGGTCCATTCGCCGGTTAGTGGCTCGGCGCTGGTCATGATGTCAAACGTGGGATTAGCCATGATGCCCCTTTACGTGCAGCGAGATCAAACGGGTGATGACCGCGTCGACGTCCATATGTGAAGTGAGAATGCCGCGCTCCGTCAGGTTTGCCAGTTGATTGGCAATGCCCATGTAGTCGGGGTCTTCCGGGGGCGGGGGTACGGTTTGCGCGCCCGTATGGCGCGCCTTGTTATAGTGTGGAACCTGTGAACCAAAATGCATCATCGCGCGCTCCTTACTTTGCCGATCGGGATGTCAAAGTCGACCAGCACCGGATACTCGCGATGACAGAAATAGCGCAGCCACGCCAGCGCGTGTTGCGCCTCCATGTGGTCCGGCCAGATCGCTTCCTGTAAATCCGAAATGAGTTGTCGACACGAACTGTTGATGTAAAGCGATGCGTCGCCCTTCGCGTTCTTCAGCTTCGCGCGCACGGCATTGACCGTGTCTTTGCGCAGCGGGGCGCCTCTTGGCACGCGCAGCGATGGGCCGAGGTTCTTCAGGCGGTTCTGGATGATCATCCAGTCCGACACGCCGCTGGTGCTGTCGCGCGCGTTGCCGGTGCTGTCGCCGTACAGGTACACGTTGTTGGTGTTGATCTGATGTTGATTGCAGTAGTCAATGAACGCGTCGCACGCCACGTCCGTGCTGCTGTCAATCAGGCGGAACTCGTGAATCACGCGCACGATCCCTTTGTGGTGCTGGATCAAACCGGAACACATGGGGTTCACGTTGAAATCCAGCGACCAGCAAAGGGGGAGCGACGGATCGTATCGGGCGATGTCGTCGTTGACGTGCAGCTTGTAATGAAACGCGGGAAACGCCAGCCCGCCGGCGATCAGGAACTTGCCGCCCAGCTCCTGCTCGAACGTGTCGTGCGGCATGGTCTGGCGCATGGCTTCGACTTCTTCGGCCGGCAGGATGTCAGAGCTCGGCCAGGTGTACGCGGCCCACTCAGGGTTCACGCCGTCGCGCGCGGCTTCGTACATCTTCTTATATTCCGCCTGCGCCGGCGCATCGCGATCCGGCACGCCGATCAACCAGCACCAGCCTTCGCGGTCGGCCAGGGCCGGGCGAATGTGCTCGTTCCAGATGCCGGGTTTGCAGTTGGCCAGTTCGTCGATCACGCCGCCGTCCCACGGCGAGCCTTCGATGCGCTCCGGCTTGTCGAGCCCGCGCACCCAGAGCTCCGCGCCCCAGCGCGTGGTGATGCACAGATCCGTCTCATAAATCCGGCGCACCCAGTTGCGCGGCACGAGTGCTTTCAGATCGTTCCAGAAAATCATCTTGGCCTGCTCGCGCGTTGGTGCTGCGGCAAAGTAGCGCGGGTCTGACCATGGCTTTGGTTCGCGCCGCGGGTGGCGGTCAATCAGACTCAGCACCAGTTTGCGCTTGGCCAGTTCCGTCTTCCCGCTGCGCCGCCCCGCCGGCACAATCTTGAATCGTGTCGTGTCGTGGAACAGGCGGGACTGCACCGGGTGGGGGCGCAGCGTCGACCAGCGACTGGTCAGCTTGATCGGCACCGAGTTGTCCATGTCCGTCGCGTTCATGTCGCCTTTCGATTCGAATCAACTCCAACGCCACGCGGGCGCGCTCCTTGTCGATCGCGTGTAACAGTTCGAGCGCGCGCAGCCGATCGCGCGTGGCGTTGGATGGGTTCGCGGCAATCTGTGCCGCCATGGATGGCAACACGTTGCTGACGTCGTCCGGCACCGGCCACCCGCGAACCATCGCCATGGCCGTCCGCTCCAGATCCCCCCCGCCCCCGGGAGTGCCCCCGGAAGTTTTCCCCGAAGATTCCGTGGAAGCGATTCCGTCCCTGGAAGTCTCTTTAGGAATGTCGCCGGAAGATTCTCCGCCCCCGGAAATTTCCCCGGGAGTTTCCCCGGGCGGTCTTTCGGAAGAGTTGCTGGAAGATTCTTCTGGTGCATCATCGAATTCAGCTTTTGTAGTTGTGTCGTCATTGGGCTCCATAGGCCTGTGTACTTCTTGCGAAACGTTCGGGCTCAAAACTCCCGGAGGCTACTTCCGGGGGGCCGGGGGTTACTTCCGGGGGTCTCGTTCGAGGTACTGTCGGATCCAGCCGATATCAGCTTTGATCACGCCGATGTCGTTCTCGACCTTGGTTAATCGTTCAACGGTTTTGATATTCGATGCTTCGGCCGCCGACACGCGCCGGGACGCTTCTTCGAGTTTGGCTATGGCTTCGCCGTGCGCGTACACGCCGCCGATGACAGCCAGCAGAATCGTCACGCCCAGCGCCACGGCCCATCGCAGATTGATCATGGTGGTCTGTGACATGGGCGATTACACCACGCTGCTTGATGACGATGAAGATGAAGATGAAGACGAGTCCGACGACGGGCTGCTCGAGCTGCTGCTCTGGAACGCGGTCGACGCGGAGCTGTCCGACGAACTGCTGCTGGAACTGTCGGAGCTGTCGGACGTGCTGCTGCTGGATCGATACGCAGACGACTCGGACGAACTGCTCGAGCTGGAAACCGTTTCGCTGCTCGTGGAACTGCTCGACGACTCCGGCTCGTTGTCACCCACATCCCAGCGCGTGGTTTCGGTTGGCAGCACGCCGAACAGGCGAACCTCCGCGACATCGCCGGCGTTGAACCCGGTCAGGTACACCTTGCTGGCGTCGTCCACGTCGAGGTACAGACCGGCGACATTGTCATTGGCCAGCGTGATCGCGCCTTTGATGTTCTCGGCGGTCGTGTCGCGGTCGCCAATGAGAATGTTGCCGGTATTGGCTTCGCCGGCCGGGTGGTTGACCGTCGGCGCGCCGATCCAGATGCGCGTGACGGGCACGGACTGCGCGGCCAGTTGCACGGTGGCATTGCCGACGGTTCGTTCAAAGCCTTGAAACGCGCGGTGGGTCACCGCGCTGCCATTGTGGCGCAGGGCGCCGGAGACGGGTAGTGTCATGATGATCTCTCTTCCTCGGCCGATCCCATCGGCGTGACAAGGGGTTTACTGTTTGCCGCGAATCTTCGCGACAGCCGTTGCCGCATCACTTCCCATGACCGCGGCAACGCGTTTCTTGGTATCAACGTCGTTAAAGTTAAGCAGTCCATTGACCTTGCCGGCATCAATGCCTTTGACAATGGACTCGGTTTGTTTCTTGCGTTTGTGCGCCACGATCGCACGATTGATGGCCACAATCGAAGGCAGCGCAATGCCGGCGATTTGTGCAATGAGCACCGACAGCCCACCGGTAAACGGCGCGGCAGCCGCCCCAACGCCCTGGATAATCCCGGTCGTCTGCTCCACCGCGCCGGGGTTGTCAGTCAGATATTCTTCAAGCCCGACACACCCGCTGAGCATAAACGCGAGGAACAACAATAGCGCCACGGCAATCAGCGGACCGATCAGTTCGTAAAGTTTGTCGAGAATGAAATCGAAACGCCTGGTCAGGAATGCAGCTACCTTCATCGAATCGCTCCGATGTCGGCACCGGTTTGATTATATGAGCGGTTGAGTGGTTATCTACGGGGAGTCGGGGTGCGCACGGGGAGCGAGGGAGGTTACTGGAAAAAGTTGGTGGGGTAAGTTGTATGGGCCTATGTTTGGTCTCTCCCAGTTCGATGGCTGGACGCGTGGCGAAACGAGGATATCTGGAGGGGACAGCCGATGATTTCAATATCAGAAGCGCTGGTATGGCCTATTGTGGGCGGTAAAGAGCATTGGTGCGAAGGCTGGGCGTTTCAGAGAGTATTTCTGACTTTCGTTGTCCGCCCTGATCTATAACGCTTTGCTGCGGCTTCACGGATGACTGACATCGATGGACGTGTTCGATACATCTCCTCCTCCTCATCTCCGAACCGACTGTATTCTTCCCCGTCTGCCAAATCATCTTTGACTTATCCAACGCGTAGCACGCACTAAGGTGTCTTTCGGCTCTTGTTTCCGAACGAATCAGAAGCGTCCACCGAACATAGGGTGAAAGTAGAGAGAAGCCTGTACGAATTCGGTTGTCCATTGAAAAACTAGACCTATTCTTTCGACAGTCTTATTCAAACCAGAGCGGGGAACGACATGCCAATCACTTGTGTCGACAACGAAATCGAAGCCAGGCTGGAAAGCCATTGTGCCGCGCTGCCGTATCGGCCCAGCAAGACCAGGCTGCTCAAGACCATCGCGCGGCGGGCTTCGAAATACAGCACCAACAGACTCAATCAATGGCTCAATGAATCCGTCATCGATGCGAATATCGAGATGGAATCGAATTCCGTTCTCACCTCCGCCGGGGACGCCGCGACTGCTGCCACGACTAGCCCGCAGCACCCGTCCCCGGCATTACCAACAACGCGGGAAACTGCTTGATGAATTACCCGGAGGTCGGGGGCTTCCGGGAAAACTTCCGGGGGTCGATCCATCCGCGCATTGGGTGGGGTCGGCACCAGCGGGGGTCAGGTTGGCGTGTAACCGCCTGATCCCCCGCCTGACATTTTTTGCACGGGAGCAATGACTTGATCGCAACACCGCAGATGCAATGGCACGTTCGCGACGCGATTGAACGAGTTGCCCGTGATCTTGATATGCCGCTCGGCCGGCTGATGGACCAAGGCAAGGCACTGCGAATGATGTTTTGTCCGTGCCTGGACGCGCAGCGCCCGCGTTTTGCTTTTGGGGCAATTGGCGAGGCCGTTCGAGGCAGACGAACCAACAGATTATTTGATCTGTGCGACGGCCTTGAATCAGCCGACCGGGCGCGCTTTTGTGGTGCGGAGTTTGGGAAGACGGTGTTGGAAACTGTTTCAAAAAGTCACCTCATCCAATCGTCATTCCCGCGCAGGCGGGAATCCAGCGAATGTGCAAGACGTAATGAGAAACCAACTGGATTCCAGCCTGCGCGGGAATGACAAGAAACGGATGAGGCATCACGGTCAACCGGTGCTGGCATCTTTGTATTGGAGGTGACCCATGAGTCTGTCGCAGGATATTTCACAAGCAGTGGCGTATGAATTCGATTTGCCGGAGTCCGTAGTGAAGCGCGTGGTGGACATCGCGATCGAGGCGCGCCGGATACCGTTGACCGATCGTCAGCGCGAAGCGTATGACGCGTTTGTGGGATTAGCGAATCAACTCGGGCGCCCGCCGAAGAATCGCGAATTCGGCGCGGCCATCGGTTGTACCAGCGGCGCGGCTTATTCGATGAAACTCAAACTGGTCGAACGTCGCTGGCTGACCCATCAAGTCGGCTTGCACTGCGGCACAGAAGTGATGGATGAATGAGGGATGCTCAAACAGGTCGTCATTATCGCCTACTCAAGAGACGGCCGCCGTGGGCACAACCACCTGAACCAACATCGTCGTCTGCCGCGCGTACGGGCGGATACTGGCCATGTCTTTGATGCTGACCGGGTTGCTCAGTCGCCACGTCAGGCGGCCGGCGTTCCGGTTTTGGTGAGAGCAACGAACAGGCGAAAAATACTCGTGATGCCAAGTCGTCTCAGACACGTTTGTCAGGCCAGTCCGGGAGTATGGTGTCGGATTGATGAACATGTGGTGGTTCCTGAGCCAGAAACGTGTCTCGATGCGGTTTCCAGCCTGCAATCAATGGCGTCCAACTGCTCAGGGATTAAGATACGGTCAACCAGATTCATAGTGGTCATTTCAATGAGCTTTGTTATTGAGGTGGCAATAAGAACATAAAAGGCGGACGTTGCCATGTTCGACTGTGATGAACTTAAACCCGGTGATGTGTTCGTTGTTGCGGGTGGGCCAGACGCCGCATACGGATGTCTAAATCACAGAAAGGATTGTCTCTATGGCCAGGCTTGATTTAATGGATCGGCTCAAACAGGGCGTGTTTATTTTAGATGGGGGAATGGGCTCTCAGTTAGTGGCGAGGTCTGTCAAGGTGAGCTGTTGCAATGATTATCTGAGTATTGATGATCCTGAAACGATTCAGGCGATCCATCAGGATTATTTTGATGCGGGCAGTGATGCGGTGATTACCAATAGTTTTGGCGCCAATCGAGTGTCTTTGGCCAAGTATGATCTTGAAGACCAGTGCCAGTTGATCAATGAAGCCGCAGCGCGCAATGCACGTGCGGTTGCTGGTGATGATCGATATGTCATCGGAGACATTGGTCCCTGTGGAGAGTTTGTGGAGCCCTTGGGCACGCTTAAGCCTGAGTCTTTACAAGCTGCTTTTGTGGCAGGTGTTCAAGGTCTGGTGGCTGGTGGTGTTGATGCCATTATTGTTGAGACCATGACCGATCTGCAAGAGAGCTTGTTGGCCGTGAAAGCGATCAAGTCGGTTGATTCCAGGTTGCCGGTCTTTGCATCAATGGCTTTTGACTGTGGCCCGGCGGGCGCACGCACCATGATGGGCGTTGATCCTGTCGAGGCTGTGACGACCTTGGCAGCAGCAGAGGTGAATGCGGTTGGATTTAATTGTGGAAGTGCGACACTGGATCAGTATGTCGAGTTAGCGACCAGTTTTGTGGATGCTGTACAGGCAACGAATAAGAACATCTTTGTGTATGCAGAGCCCAATGCGGGCAAGCCGGACGTGGTTGGGGGGCAAGCCGTTTATTCGGTGGAAGGACCGGAATTTGCAGCCGCCATCGAGCAGATGCATAAGATTGGCATCACCATCTTTGGCGGATGTTGTGGAACGGGTCCCGAACATATCAAGGCACTGGCAGACGCATTCAAACGTGACTAGATGGTGTTGTCCGAGTTATCTCTCACCACCATGGAAAATTAAACCAATCAAACCAATCCGTCACCGCCGCAATGATGCTCAGGATCGCCACGACCACCGCGAGAATAAAGCCCAACACAATCGCCTTGCCGATCGGCGTGGCGAAGAAAGACGTCATACCCACAGACGTTGAGCGTTGGGTCATGAAATCAAAACGGTAGCCATTGGCAGTGGCGGCCCCTTTGGCATATTGTACTTCCGCGAGTGCGTCGGAGATGACTTTGTCCTGTTCGTCCAGGCGGATGCTGGCTACGTCTTTGATGCTCGGCGGATTGCTCAGCCGCCACGTCAGGCCCTTGGCGGCAGACTGGTTCGGCTTCGCGCCCAGATGAATCATGCGCCCGCTCGTGAGGATCACCGTCAACTCGTAATCCGGCAAGGCTTCTTTCTGTTTGATCAGCGGCAACTGATGATCGCGCGGCTCGGCGGATTCGTCCAGAGCCGTCACCGTGATCTGCGACAGGCCGGTACTGCGCATCATGGCGATGATGACACAGGTGCTGACGCTGATGGCAATCACGCCGGCGCATAGCCAGCCGGCGATGTGCCAGGGGGAGATGGGTTTACCTGGTGATGGCTCTTGTGTCTCGGGGACTTCCGACTGCCGCCTTTCGGGGATGTCGTGCATGTTTGGTTGCTCCCTGGAAAGTATTCACCTTACCTGTTTATATCCGATATGTCCGAGTTGTAAATTGACCGTTCGTCTTGCGGCAAAACATCATGGGTGCGCGGCTCACGCCATCAGTCGTTTAAACGCGTCGGTCAATACGCGTTCAACGCTCGGAGCGGTGAGTGAAGTGTTCACTTCGTAGCCGCCTTCGGCGTACTGCGATTCGGTGCAGATATATGACGGGCCATAGTCGCCGTACCCGGCAACGCAGACCAGATCGTTCGGGCGCAAGGCCTGTAACGCGAGCTGATAAGCGATGGACGGCTCGCCCGGCAAATTGACAATGCTCACACCCGCACCGTACAGCGCACTTAGTTCGATCGGTTGTTTGCTGCATTCCCGCCAGGCCAGCGCTTGGGCGGCCTTGGCACGGTCGATGGCGGCGGCAGCCTGGTCGCGCAATGTGGTTTCCAACGCGGGCCAGTTATGCGTTTCGGCCAACGGTAGAAGCACGGACTCCGTGCGCAGGGTGAACGTCTGCGCGTCGATGGCGATACGCTGTTCGAGGCTGACGCGCCATGCGTCTTGCAGCCCGTCTGCCAGGCGCTGCGCGAGGATCGGGCGGTTCTGCGGCGACCCGTCGTTGTATTTGCCGGGGGCAATGTCGCCGGCTGCGCCCGTGAAGTGCACGTGGGCGGTGCCGGGCATGGCCTGTTCGCATAACTGTCGCGCGACGCCGGGAAAGTCCCACGTCACGGCGCCGTCGTCGTAATAGCTTTGTGGATGGGTCGCATACCAGCTTAGCCGGGCGATCGGCTTATCGTCGTGCCACAGGCCGACCACGCGCAGCAATGGATCGATCAGGCCTTCCGGTTCGGCGCGCAGTTGGGCGTTTTTGCAACTGCTGAAGCGCGCCGGGCCGACCTTGCCATCCGGCCCCAGGATACGCCGGTTCGAAGCAACCTTCTTAACAGCTGCCGCGCCCGCGGTGAGGTGAGTGATCGGCTGCGTTTTTTGCATTGCTTCACGGATGGCTGCTGTCGTACCCCGCAACGCTGTTTCGACGTGGGCCTGGTCATGCATGATGTCATTCAAGCCGTGAGCTGCCAGCAGTGCCGCGCCTGTCGGATCGTACGCAGTCGCGTTGTGCTGATGAACGCAATGCAAGAACACGTTGCTCGGTTGGGTTCCTGCCGCCTGTGCCAGGGCGGCGCGCCATTGCGTGTAGCCTTCATTGGAAATGCCCAGCCAGTCCACGGCGCACAACACCGTTGGCTGCGGCTCGGTTAACAGAATTACACCTCGACACGTCAGCGGATCGGTTACCCGCTCAGCCGGCCGCACATAGCTTAAGCATAGCGCCGCGCCGATCGGCGGCGTCGCGTCGGATTCAAATGTTGCGATCTGTAACGGCGTTGCCATGTTGAGCCTTTAATGTGATTTGGAACACGTTTGCATCAAATACAAATGCTGATGCCGCCGTGTATCAGACTTTGACCGTTTTTGAAAATGGATAAAGAGGAAAGCAATGGGCGCGGTAGGATTCGAACCTACGTAGACATAAGTCAGCAGATTTACAGTCTGCCCCGTTTGGCCGCTTCGGTACACGCCCCGAGCGAGTCCTCTAATGTAGCTCATGTTTACGAAGATGACAAGGGGTGATTGAGGCAGGGGTTATGAGAAGTCGCTGTGACGTGGCGTGGGGCGGTCAGACGCGTTTGACGCGGTATTCAGCGGCATCCAAGTTACTCGGATTGCGTCGCAATCCGGCTATCACCCGCGGAAGTGCCCCCCTGGGAGTCTCCCCGGAAGTTCCGAAACATCGTCTCTCGGTTTACCGGACGCTGCGACTCGCATTCGTTCCGCTGCAAATCCCGCGTTTACCCGCTAAACTGTTTCGTCTGCGTCAGTCGCGGTGGGGTGCTGCATTTCGTGACGCAGGGAACAACGCAACGCAACGTCGCAAACGAGGGCTCAAACATATGGCGGAAGTACGACTGGAAGGCGTCGGCAAAATCTATCCCGGCGGGGTGCGCGCGGTTAAGGATGTGAACCTCACCATCCCGGATGCCCAGTTCGTGGTACTCGTCGGGCCGTCCGGCTGTGGTAAGTCGACCACGCTTCGTATGGTGGCCGGGCTGGAGGAAATTTCCGAAGGCACCATCAGCATCGGCGAGCGCGTGGTCAATGAAGTGGCACCGAAAGATCGTGACATCGCCATGGTGTTCCAGAACTACGCGCTGTATCCGCATATGACGGTTTACAAGAACATGGCGTTCGGCCTGAAGCTGCGCGGGTTCCGCAAGGCGGAGATTAATGAACGCGTCAAGGAAGCAGCCCGCATTCTTGGCATTGAACAATTGCTGGATCGCAAGCCAAAGGCCTTGTCCGGCGGCCAGCGACAGCGCGTTGCGGTCGGACGAGCCATTGTTCGTCAGCCGGCGGCGTTTCTGTTTGACGAGCCGCTGTCGAACCTCGATGCGAAGCTGCGCGTTGAAACGCGCGCGGAACTTAAGCGCCTGCATCACACGCTCAAGACCACGACGATTTACGTGACACACGACCAGGAAGAAGCCATGACGCTCGGCGAGCGCGTCGTCGTCATGGACCAGGGTGAGATTCAGCAGTGCGCGCCGCCAATGGTGGTGTATGGCTCGCCGGCGAATCGTTTCGTCGCGGGCTTTCTGGGCACGCCGCCGATGAACTTTCTGGACGGCAAGCTGCTGCGCGACGCGGGCATCTGGTTTGTTGGCGAAGGCGCTCGCTTGAAGCTGACCGACGGCATGGCCGACCGCGTGAGTGACCACGTGGATCAGCCGATCGTGATGGGCATTCGTCCGGAACTGGTGCGGTTCCATCAGGAAGGCGCGTTTGGATCGGATGAAGGTCAGTCGCTGGACGTGAAGGTTTCGGTGGTCGAGCCGCTGGGCAGTTCGATGGACGCGTATGTTGATACAACGACGGGCAAGCACCTGGTGGCTCGTGTGCCGGCTGAACAATTGCAGTACGACACGGCCGCGACGCTGTACGTGAATATGTCGCAGGTGCATCTGTTTGAGCCGGGCGCGCATGGGCGCAACATTTCGTTGGCCGAATCGGTGGTGGTGAATTCGTGATCGTTTGGGATGGCTGAAGCGCAACGGCCGCGAAGCACAGAGAAGACAGTCCATTTTGTAGAACCACGGCTAGTGGGCGCGGCTTAACATTGGTTGTGCCTGGTGATGCGCGTTACAGATAACAATACATAGGACGAACAGCCTCGCGCAACAATGCGATGGACAACACAAATACACATCTTCAGGCAATCCCAAACAGACCCCCAGCGCTCATGATTTTCGCAGGCGCCCTCTAGTATTCTCAAAACTACCTGTCTATAATCCACGCGGTGCTGGCCACGGGACGCAACCGGGTGGCCAAAAACAATCTGCTACTTCTGGGAAACACTTCCAATACCATTCCTGCCAGCCGCGCAGCCAAAGGCGATGACGGCCTCGTGCGCCGACGCTTCGTCAAAGAGATCGCGCATGTCGGCACCTACCAACATCCCAAAGATGGCTGGACGCTCGACGTCAATCGCGATCGACTCAAACAATGGGCCGACACGTTTGCCGCCATGTCCGCCAATGGCGTGAAAGTCGAAGTCCCCGTCGATCACAGCTTCAAAGCCGAAGACGTGCGCGGCTACGTCGTCGATATGTACGTGCACAACGACACGCTCTACGGCGTGCACGAAATGATCGGCGATGATGCGATTCGCCTCGTCCAGCGCTGCCAGACCACATCGCCTTACATCGAAATGAAATTCACCGATGGCACCGGCAAGGCCTACGGCGAAGCCATCGTTCACAACGCGATCGTACAAGGCCCGGTGATTCCGGGTCAGGAACCATTCAAAGCCATCGCTGCGTCTCGCAACGCATCGGTGCTGCTGTCGACCAATCAAGGAAACCAACAGATGCAAATCAAAGACCTACTGGCCGGCATCGCCACGCTTATCGGGAAAGATGCCGAGCAAGTCACAACCGACAACGTCATGGCGATGTTGCAGACCCATCTCAACGAGATGACCGGCAAACTCGAGACGGCTGACAAAGCCCTGGCCGAGCGCGACGCGAAGATTCAGAAGCTCGAGGCCATGCTCAAGGAAGCCGAAGCGAGCGACGGCAAGAAACCCGAGCCGGACGACGACACGGTCGAGATTCTCGCTGAAGGTGGCGAACAACTGATCGACAACCTGACGAACAACGGCAACGTCACGCCGGCTGTTGCCGCGTCATTGAAGCGCGCCTTGGTCGGCGAAACAGGTCGGCGCAACGCGTATGCCCTGTCTGCCAGGTACAGCGGGCGCGCCACGTCGCTGGTCAAGGAAATCGCCGACATCCTTCGGCAGAACGATCCGAAAGTGCTCGGCGAAGCAACGGCCGCTCAGTCCATGCGCTTAAGCAACGTGCACGTCGGCGCATCGGCGGATGAAACGAAGCAACTCAAGCAATTGCAGGATCAGATGGTCAACGCCGCCTATGGCAACCAGGCCGGCTAACACAAGGAAACAAAACAATGCGAGATCCAATCAACCAACTTCCCGGCATCAGCTCCGAGCGCACCGCGCAGAAGCGCCGACTGTTTATCCAGAGCGGCGGGCTGAACCCGATCACCCTCACCGGCTTTAACGTCATCGACGGCAGCGAATCGCGCGACCCCGGCAACACCGGCGACCTCGATGTGCTGCGCGCCGGCAATGTTCTGGGCCGAATCACGTCGTCCGGCCTGTGGGCTCCGGCATTCGTCGGGCAGATCACCGGCGACTATTCCAGCGGCGGCACCACGCTGACCGTCAGCGCCGCACAGGCAACCGAACTGGAACGACTGGTCGGGCAGTCCGGCACGAACGAGCTGGTCTGCATCGGCGCGCCGACTGAGAGCGGCACCGTTGCCATCACCGCGTTCACACATTCTGCGATCAACACCAGCACCGGCGCGATCACTGTCACGTCGCTGGGCGTTGACAAACATGCCGGCTCGTTCATTGCCGTCAACGACGGGCGCTACACGCCGCTGGCCATGGTGCCCGAAGGCTACGGCATCAAGGTCACCGACATCGACGGCGACAGTGTTGATGTTGATGGACACGGCCTGGCAGCCGGCGGCTTTGTTGATACCGGACAGGTCGTTCTGTATCCGGACGCCAGCGACACCAGCCTGATCGCGTGGCTCAAGCAGCAACTGCGACTGGTCGGCGTGTGGATGTTCTCAGATGACTTCGGACTCTAACCACTAACCAACCGCACCGCCGCGCGGGTGCGTGGCTGGTGGGAAAAGAGAGAAAACAATGGCTAAGACACTTGAACAGATTCTTGGATTCGAAACACTCACGCGCACCATCACCGACCCGGCCGGCGGGGTGCCGACGATCGACCTGCCCGCCGGCTTTTTCACACTGACAACCCCCGTTGCTGGTCGAAACAGCAGCTACAAAAAAGTGCGCAGCACGCGCGCCGTGTCACAACTGACCGACTACGACGGCTCGTCCAAAGAAGTCGACACGCCGGCTGAAGGTGAAACGCTCGTCACGCTGCTGCACTCCAAAGAAAGCATTCGCCATCAGGCGGTGCTGTTGCAGCAGCTCACCGGCGCGCAGAACCCGGCCCGACAACAGAAGGCCATCGAAACCGTTGCGCGGCGAACAGCCGAATTCCGCAGACGGTTCCAGAACCATCGCCTGGCAAGCGTGTACTCCATGCTCGGCTTGGGACACATCTACTACAACGCGTCCGGCCAACTGCTCAACAGCAACACCGGCAACGCGGTGGATGTCAACTTCCAGCCGACCACGGGCAACGCCGGCGTCGGCGCGTGGAACACCAGCAGCACCGACATCGCCGGCCAGATTGAAGAGCTCGAGCAGACCATGGAACAGGACAACGGCCTGCTGCCCGTCCATGTGTTGTACGGCAAGAACGTGCCGTACTACCTGTCCACCAACGACAGCGTGAAGAACCTGCTCAACGGCGTGCCGAGTTTTGCAGAAGCGTTTCTGCGCAACGGCCTGCCCGACGGTCTGCTCGGCAAGACCTGGTGGCCCGGGCGGCGCATGTGGTTCGAAGATGAAAGCGGCAGCAAGAAGGAATTCTTCGGCGACAACTCCATTGCCCTGTTCCCCGAGCCAACGTTCGACTGGTACGAACTGCAGGAAGGTTCGTACATCGTGCCGACCGACATCGCGGTCAGTTCCGATGCGGCAGAAGCAGCAGCGAACATTGCTGAAGTCAATGGCATGTTCAGCTACGCCGTCATCAAGGATGACCCAGTCAGCATCAAGCAGGTCATGGGTGACACCTGGCTGCCGGTCTGCAAGGTACCCGGCGCGATTCGCATCGTCTCCGACGTGACGCAGGCTGCTGCATAACGCGACTGCGCCGCGGGTTCATCAAAGACCCCCGGATCGCCGAACCCGTAGAGCTTCTTCCGGTTGCCCGCTTCATCCCCCCCGGGCGGGTAGGCCCTCAACCTGCCCGCCCTTTTTGCGAGTTGACTCATGGCTTACAGCACCACATCCGACATCGCGAACCTGATCGGCGCTGCCAACCGCGACTGCTGGGCAGACCTCGACAACGACGGCAACAGCACGTCCATTGCCAACGCGATTGCCGCGGCTATTGAGCGCGCGGACGCGGAGATTGACGACACGCTGCGCAACGGGTCTTGGGCCATTCCGTTTGGCGCGGCACCCACGCGCATCAAGTGGCTCTCCGCCAAACTCGCCGCCGCGTTTCTCTATCAGGCGCGCGGTCTGGAAGACGAAGAGGACACTATCTACGGCCAGATGAGAGACATGGAAGCCGCGGCAAGACAGGAGCTGGCCGCGATTGCCAGTGGCTCCGTGCGCCTGGATTCGCCGCGCAGCACTGACGGCGCGATCAGTCCCGTTGTTGTCAAGACAAAGAGGTGAACATGGCCTTGCGCCTATCACAACCAACCGGCCGCGTTGTTCTGGACGATGCCAATTCGCGCCAGATCGAACGATGGCTTGGCGAAATCGGCACCGGCCGACGCAGCGGCGCCAATCCGTTCGGTAGATGGATGACCGTGATCGGCCACGTCTACGCGGAAAACATGAACGAGCGCCACCTGCGCCTGTCGCGCGGCGGCAGTTGGCGCGGTGTGTCGTGGAAACCATTGTCCCGAGCAACCATTACCGCTCGGCGACACCGTAGCGGGAAGAAAAGCCGCACCAGCAATGCCGTTCTGATCGACACCGGCCAGCTGCATCGCTCAAGCAACCTCAACTCCGGCGGCTCGGAGCTGAAAGATATCAAGGGCGGCGTGCGCTTCCAGTTTCGACGTGTACGCCACACCGGGCGTACCAACTCCGGCGGCGCCACGGTCGGCGGCTTGGCGGCGAAGCACCATCTGGGCGACCCGGGCAGGCGCCTGCCCGCGCGCCTCGTGCTCGACGCGCCGGACATTGCCGGCATTCGAAAGATGATCAGCGCCGCGCGCAAGATCGCCAGCAACATGCGCAACCAATTGGGGGGTGATGGCTGATGGCACTGGAAACCGGCGGTAATACTGCGAACCTCAAGTATGGCGACGGCGATGGCGACCAGTTCATGTCGTCTACCTTTGGATTCGGCGGGCTCATTTTCTTTAAGCCAACAAACGCCACTGAAGCGGCCAACCTGATCCATGTCAACGGCCTGAGCACTTCCCAGATTCGGATTCTCGGGAACGGCTCGGGCGGCCTGACCTATGACGACGGTTTCGGCACGGTCAACATCGGTAGTTACAACCTCAACCAGTGGAACAAGCTTGCCTTCTACATCGGCAACGCCACCCAGGGGGTTTTTCGCGCCAAGCTCAATGGCGGCAGCTACATCAATGCGTCAGTCACGTCGATTAACAACAACTTCATCACCGACCGCATCACGTTTCTTAACCGGTATAGCCCGGCAAACAATGATTTCTCCGGCAAGGTCAGTGGCATCAAACTGTTCCTGTTAATCTCAACGCCGTTTGATGAAGACGATTTGGATACCGTGCTATCGGGTGGCACGCCGTCGGGCTATTCCCTGACGCACCACTACCCGATGACCAACAGCATGGACCCCGGCGAGGATACCGTCGGGACGAAGGACTTGGCGGTTTCAAACATGAACTTCGTGAGCGACGAGCCGGACTTTGGTTCGTCGTCTTCATCATCGTCAACCGCGTTTCAATCATCGAGCAGCACCAGTTCATCGTCGTCGTCATCATCCACAGCTTTTCAGTCAAGCAGCTCAAGCTCTTCCGATTCCACCGCTTTTGCAAGCTCTTCCAGCACATCCAGTACCTCATCGTCATCATCGTCGACCAGCAGCAGCAGCAGTTCGTCAAGTTCATCAACCGCGTTTCAGTCATCATCGACATCGGACACTTCAGATAGCTCGTCATCGTTCTCCAGCTCCAGCTATACGGGCAATTCGATCACGTTCAACTTTCAGAATGCCGTAAGTGACAACAGCTTCGGCAATAGTTTTTGGCTGGGCCCAGGTCTGGCTAAATCTCCGCTTACCACAAATGCGCGTGCGTTCCGCAGCAATGGCGATAAGACGCACTACCTCAAGCTCCAGAACACCTTTGGCAGTCTCTCTGGCGATATATCAGTTACGGGTATTGCGGTCGAAGTCCTGAGATTCGCTACCCACGGATTCGCCACGGACGCAAGAGTCCGACTGATCAAAGCAGGCGTGATTCAATCCACCGACCGTTCAGCAGGCAACGTCCTGCCAGCTGAGTTCACACACTACACGTCCTACGGCGGTTCGTGGGATCTCTGGGGTACGACGTGGACCAAGGACGACATTAATGATGACGAATTCGGCGTTGCGTATGCCGCATCATTCACGGAAGACGCTGAGACCGGCGACCTGGTTGATGTCGACCACATCCGAGTAACGATCTACTTTGAGGATCAATCGTCCTCCACCAGCTCGTCTTCAAGTACCTCGTCAACCAGCCCGAGCAGTAACTCATCCTCATCCAGCAATTCGACCACGAGCAGCAGCAGTCAGACAAGTGATTCGGATTCATCGCGCAGTTCTGCATCATCCGCAACCAGCGTGACCAGCAGCAGCAGCTCCAGCGATTCAACGCAGTTTGCATCATCATCATCGACGAGTTCGGAAAGCGGCTCGCCTTCCAGTACCTCAAGTTCGTCCACCGCGTTTCAGTCCAGCTCTTCGACCAGTAGCCAGAGCACCGCGTTCGCTTCGTCGTCGTCATCTTCTGACTCGTCGTATTCCAGTGCGTCTAGCTCGTCGTTCTCATCATCATCAGAGTCATCTGTATCCAGCTCGGAAAGTTCGACCAGCACGTCCAGTGCATCGAGCGATTCGAGTCCGTCGACCAGCAGCAGCAGCACGTCACAGTTCCGAAGCAGTAGTTCGTCAGACTCCAGCACGTCAACCAGCGGCAGCAGCAGCAGCAGCCCGACTTCGTCTTCTTCGTCTGACTCAACCGATTCAACCTCGTCGTCATCCAGCCCGAGCAGTAGCTCAACGTCCGAATCGAGTGAGAGCAGCAGCGAAACGTCCGTCAGTTCCAGTTCGTCGTCCGAGTCGTCCGAATCCAGTTTGTCGACCAGTTCGTCATCGCCAAGTAGTTCGAGCAGCAGCAGCAGCCAGTCATCGAGTAGTCGATCGTCAACCAGTGACAGCAGCAGTGAAAGCACACCTTCCTCACTGAGCACCAGTCAGTCGAGCAGTACCTCTTCGCAATCGTCAAGCTCTTCGAGCCAATCGACCCCGTCGTCGCTGTCCAGCAGTGAAAGTAGCAGCGACTCATCGCCAAGCAGCGCGTCGAGTGCGAGCAGTTCATCTTCCACCAGCAGCCAGACAAGCAGCTCGTCCGACTCCAGCGTCAGCAGTGCCAGTACCCTCAGCAGCTCTTCCAGCACGTCGTCAATCAGCAGCGCGACCAGCAGCAGCAGCTCGCCATCGTCCGGATCGTCAAGCTCGTCAACATCATCCGCGACCAGCAGCAGCAGTGAATCCAGCGCTTCGAGCGCATCTTCCGAATCATCATCGCTGTCCAGTTCCAGCCAGTCGAGCAGCACCAGTTCGTCAAGTGAATCCAGCGGGTCCAGCGCGAGCAGCGCATCGAGCAGCAGCAGCGGGTCATCCAGCTCGACGAATTCATCCAGTTCATCGCTGTCGAGCTTTTCTCAGTCATCCAGTTCGCAATCGTCCAGCAGCAGCACCAGTGAGTCCAGTTGCTCCGACGAAATCTTCACGCCCGATCCGTACACGCAGGCATACCGCGCATTGCGCACCTTTATTCTGGCCGACTCGCAAGTACAGGCAGTCCTCGGCAGTGATGCCGCGTTCCACTTCCGGGACTTCACCGACAGCACCGTGCGCCTGCCCGAACGAAAAACCCGTCAGGACGCGGACTATCCCGACATCATCCTCAAGCCGGTCAGCGGCACGTTCATGCACAAGCGCACCAATATCGGCTCGGCCGACTCGCTCACGCTCACCTTTGGCTATCTCAGCGGCGAACAGATGCTCAGCCGCACGTTCTTCCCGTTGCGCTTCGCCATCTTCCGCGCGTTCGTCGCGCTCAAACGCAACAGCCCCACGCTCGGCCTGCCGTTCGTCGAACGCGTCACCTACGACGGTGATCAGATCGACGATGAGTTCAGCGGCCTTACGCGCACCCGCACCGGCCGCAACGGCTGGCAATCGCTCGGCACCATCACCATCGACTTCGCATTCGACCTGACAGACCTGAAGCTCGGCGTCTGACAAGGAGACCAATATGACCAAACCCACTACCAATATGACACGAAAACGAAAACCCAAATCAGCCGAACGCGACGCGCTGATCGCCACAATCAAGGCAACGCACGACGAACTGATCAAGCCAACCCACGTCGCGCAAAGTGACCAGGTGCAACAGTCCGTTGAGAACGGCTTTCTCATCGTATCGCACAATGGCCCGTGGGTGCGGCTCAAACAGTTCAACGACAACGGCACCGAAACCGCCCGCGTCATCAACGTCGGACCCCCGGAAGGTAAGACACCACCCCCGCCCCCGGAAGTAAAGGCGCGGGAAGTCGAAGAAGTTACGCCCGCTGAAACTTCGGACGCTTCGGCAGACCAAACCACCAACCAGACTGACAACAACAAGGCTGAATAAGCCAGGAAAGGAACCAAGCAATGGCAAACCCTCTGACAAGTATTGACGGCGATGTTCACTGGAACGGCGCACAAGTCGCACACGCCCGCGGCTGGACCATTAACCCGACTAACGAACTGCAGGAGTTCGTCACCAACCTGACCAAGGGCAAGAAAAACCGCCGACCCGGCAACATGGACGTCTCCGGCACGTTCACCATTTACACCACCGATGGCAACACGCCGGCCTGGCCCGGACAGATCGCAGAGCTCAAACTCTACGTTACGTCCAGCACGTTCTGGAAACTCACCAACGCGATCATCGAGTCGATCGACCCCGAAGTCAGCATCGAGGACAACAGCCTGCAAGGCGTGACAGTCAACTGGTCCTTCGCCGGCGCGGATGACGGCAACGGCGGCTCGATCACCACGCCCGACGGCACGTCACTGGACAAGGACATTGTCGGCAACGTCAGTGAATCCTAAAGACACATGAAAGGAGCGAACTGTGTCAAACATCGCAAAAGGCGTTGCGGCGCCCGTCACGATCACCCTTGGCGAACACACCTTTACCGTGCGCCCCTGGCGGTTTCAGGAGCTCGGTGAATTTGAAGCATGGGCCGCGGATCAGCACATGCAAAAAACCGAAAAGCTGATCAAGCACATGCCCGACGTCGAACAGCAGCGCCTGCGCAGCGAAGCGTTCAAGATCGCCGAGCGCTTTTCCTTCATCGGCAACCACGGCGACGCGTCCGAAGAAGCCAAGCGCGCTGACGCCATCATGGCGCAGACGTTGCAGTCGGTCGCCGGCATTGTGCAGCTGTTCTATCTGTCCGTGCGCCAGGACACGCCGGACGTCAGCATCGACGAACTGTCGGAGCTGTTGTCCGACCAGTCGGCACTGGAACAGGTCAGCGAACAGATGAGTCGGCTGAACAACAACAGCGCCGGCGATGGCGATGAAGGAAGTGGTTCAAAGGGAAAAGCACACGGGCCGAAGCGGCGCACAAAGCGAAGCCGATGACGTTTCGCGACATCTGCGTCGCCCTGGCCCGGCTGTACGGCTTCGGCCCCAACGAGGTAAGCACCATGACACCGGCTCAGACATTGATTTACTTAGGTGAAATGAGCGCCGACGAAGTCGCCGCAGCGTCCGGTGCCTGGCACCTCGACGCCCGTTTCCCCGGCAAACGCATGCGCACCGTCAAGGACGGCTTCTCACAAATCCACCAGTACATCGGGAAAGGCTAACCATGGCAGTTGGCGTCAAAGCAGGCACACTGTGTTGGGATATTAAGGCCCGGACGGCGAAGTTCGATAAAACAATTCGTCAGACCCGCAAGAAGATGGCGGACCTCGCGAAACTGGCTTTGCGTATCGGCAAAAAAATCGCCGGCGTCGCCGCCTCGCTGTTTTCGCTCGAAGGACTGAGCAAAGTAGTTCAGGTCATCGGCGATGCCAACGAAACCATGGACCGCTTCAACGCGATATTCGGCGAGCAGGCGGAAGCAACCGGAAGAGCAGCTGAAAAGCTGGCGGCGCGCGTCGGGCGTGCTGCTATTGAAGTCAAAGCCAGCATGGCCACTTTTCAGGCCTTCTTTCTTGGTCAGCAATTCGATCCCAAGATAGCTGCCAAGTTATCTAAAGCAATCACCGAACTCGTTCTGGATTTTGCCAGTTTCCATAACCTTTCCGATGCCGATGCGCAGGGAAAATTCATCAGCGCCTTGTCCGGCTCTGCTGAAGTATTGGACAAGTACGGCATCAACATTCGGGCTGCGGCGTTGGAACAGGAATTTCTGGCACTCGGGATCAATGAGACCGCGGAAAATGCCAACGAGGCCCAGAAGATACTGGCGCGGATCAGCAAGATAATCACCGTCCTGAAAGATCAGGATGCGTTTGGAAATGCGACACGAACTTCAAGAGAATTCAATAACCTGCTCAAAGCGATTCGCGGCGACTTGATCAACATCGCAGTCAGTATGCGAGACAAGTTGCTGCCGGCATTGAATGCCGCACTGATTCCTCTTCGCCAGCTCATCGTCGTCAGCGCAAAGATTGCCGATTTCGTCGGCCTCATACTCTGGCCGATCGTACAATCCGCCTTCGAGGGCATCGGAAAGATTATTTCAGGTACGGTCAAGAATCTCGTCAGCGGCAGTCGCGCGTTCGGCATTGCACTTACCATCATGTCGTCCAGATACAAGAAAGGTACCAATGACATTATTGTCAACACCGTTGCGGTTGGCACAACGCTTGTCAACGGGTGGCAGGACATCATGAAGCTGATCGGCAGTACGATCGAAACTGGAATCCTATGGATACGCGATCGCTGGACTTCGTACTTTGACTGGGTGTCTGAATCGATTGGCATCTCGGCGGGTAATGCAATTGCCAAAATTAAAAACGCAATCGAAACGGCCACCGACACTGGAAAGGTCGGCTTTAAATTTCTCGGACAGGTCATTGATCTCCATAGCGCCAAATCAAAAAGGCGATTTGACCTGATGGGTCAAATCATAAAAGACATGATTGGTTCCGTAAAAGACATGGAGCAGATCACGAACAAGGGAGATGTTGGCTCCGTTCCCATTCCCGATCTCGAATTCAAGAACTCCGACGCCTTCAATAAAAAGCTGAATACGGCAACCGAGCTCGCATTAAAGCTGAAAAATGATTTTCAAGATGCGCAGAACTCGATTCGCACGCTTTTCGGCCTGGGCACAGGCACGCTGGGGAAACTGCTCAGCGGTGCCGACTTCGGGCTGGATCTGAACATCAAGGACAACGACTTGTTCAGCAAAATTCGAGAACTACTCGAAGAGCTCGCAAAATTGTTTGCCGACCAGAACGATGAAAAACAAGCGCAGCCCAAACCAACCATGGGTGTTGCCGAAGCGTTTAACTTCATCGCGAAGCAGCTGATCGGAAGGGAAGAGGAACGGATCAAAAAGGAAGAAGCGGAGCAACAAAAGCGCGCAGCGGACGCGGCAGAAAAGACTGCAAAGAATACCAGCACGCTGATAGACAGAGTTGAAAAATTCAACGACTCGTTGAAGAACTGGAACAATGTTGTCGGCGCGTAGCAATAAGGTGACCTATGGCAGACCCAATTACTATCAACTTTTCGGAAACCAACGAGAGCCCGACGAACGAGCAGATCAACCGCGACGGCACGTTCAGCGCCACACGCCAGTTTCGCTGTGCGTATCACGACCGCATCACGCTGGCACAACTGCTGCTTGGCACGCACGAACAGTCGAACGGGCCGGATGAATATCCCAGTTACGCCGATGCAATCGCGACGAGCGTCACTTTCGACCATACGAATTTGATTACCGACTCGGATGGAAACAACGAGAACGTGTTTCAGGATGCGATTGTGAATGTAACCTACGCAACGCGCAACCGATCATCACAACGTTCTTCGCAGGGGGGCGGTGCCAGAATTGATACGGAGGACGGCGTAAACGTCGTGGAACAGTTCTCGCCCACGGCTGAGTACATCACGGTTACGAATACGAATCTGTTTTGGGATAGGGGTGGCACAGAGAAAATTCCCAACATCAGCCTGCCCGGCCTGCTTCAGCGCATCATGTCGTGGACGGTAACCATGCAGAATGTGCCGAAGGGTGGCGCAAGGTTGAAGGCTAATAACTTTATGGGTTCCGTGAACAAGGGTGACATCTCATCATTTGTCTTTGGCGCGCCGTTTAAGGAGGAAGCGGTATTGTTCTTAGGTGCGCAGTTCAATCAGGTGTACAACCCCGGAGCCGCAGAGAAGCTGGACATCGTTTACAGCTTCATGATTCGCGCGCATTCATGGAATCACTTTCCGCGGCCTCAGGCTGATCATAACCCGGGAGATGATGGAAACTTGAAACCACAACCGATCTTCATCAAACCCGTTGGGTCCAGCTCGACCAATTTAAATCAGTACAAACAGTACCCCGCTATAGATTTCGTCAGCAACCTACAGGTGAAACTGGGATGAACGACCCCAAACCAATGCCGACGTGGCAATCCACTGATCCACCAAGTGCCGAGAAGTTGAATGCGGTTAGCAAGGCAGCGGGACTTGTTGTCTCGCTTCACGGCGCAATACACGACCAATTCGGCACATACCAAAGACGTCCGACATCAGAGATCCAGTCCGTTGACAGCGGTGCGCTCGGTCTTATCACTGCCAGCGATATCCAAAGCGATCATCAGGCCCGTTGGACCTATACGGTTGCACCTGCAGAATTCAACGAGAGCGGTGCAGTTGTCGAAACGCAAGGCGCGGAAACCATTGTAGCCATCAACTTGCTGGAGCTGACACACATCAAAGAGCCGGCTGACGAGGAGCCATGGTATGTCTGGAACGTGAATGTACATCAGGTCGGCATGACGCTCACACCGTTGCCGATTGGTGGTGGTGACAATGGCAGCCACTTGACGGACACACCCGTCGTTTACCATGAATCCATACAAAGTAACGGTGCGACCATCTTCTGGTTTCGGCGCGTCGGCGCGTTCTTTGCGGAGTGCGGGTCGTGACATGGTTCGCGAAAAAAAGGTGTCATTGTTGTTCACCTTGTGGCCTGTTGCCAGCTCAGATTGACTTGACCGTCACTGACGTGTCATCGTGTGCATCCTGCTGTTACAACGCTGGCTTCGCAGGATCGGGTAATACACGATCGTTCAGGTTTGTGTCGTTACCGGAAATCAATGGTTCGTATGTGTTGAACCAGCAAGCCAATTGCACAACATACACCTTGTCATTCTCAACAACTTCAGGGATTGAGCATTGGCGAAACTTTTTCTGCAGTGAGCCGTCAAATCAGGCGGAAAGTGATAATGCTGTCATCACAATTACGGCCACAGTACAGGGCAACATTTTTTCTACACTCGATCAGCAATATTGGACAGTTCAGATTCGCATGAACTGGGAGTCCGAGGCATTTTTCGGAAAACCCGTTACTCTATTCCATGTCGCGCCGTTCTTCATCGGTGATGGTACCGCGCAGACCGGTTTGCCGCTTACAAATACGACTGACTGTCTGATATGTGAAGATGAACCAACTCAGAATGGACAGCCTCTTGTGCTTGCTACTGGCGGCACCGTCACAGTGGAACTACCTATATGATTCGATTCAATCCAACACAATCCGGTGGCAGGCTTCTTCAAGGCAATACCCAATGGGGTCATTTCCGCGTCGAATGGAACGCAGCCGGTAATATGATCAGCGAACACGTGGAACTGAAGACACCTGCGTCCAACCGGAAGCCTCTACCGGTACCCAACGAATTTGACGCGGCGCAGGAAGCACGACGCGCAAAGCAAGGCGGGTGCTGTGGTCAACCGTCAGATGCTTGAACGATTGGCCCTGACCGCGCCCTGACAATCTTGCCATCTTCGACCACACAGTGCCAAGCACGTGACTTATGCGGCGCCGCCTGACCTTTGCGGACGAGATACATCGGCCAGACCGTGTTTCCCTTGTGTTCAGCAGGCTCGCCAAGCGCCGCCGTGGCCTGTTCAACGGACATTCCTTGAGCTGGACGATAGGCCCGCATGGCTTTCTTGATGTCATCAGGCGTATCGGAGTGGTAAGCAAGATAGAAGTTAGCAGGCGTGATTTCGTACACGTAATCGAAGTAAGCCATCTGATCGTTGGAATTGCCTTGGTCGAAAAGACTGACGTCGACGACGATATTGCCGGACTCAAGTTGAAAGCGAATAGCATCTTTGCCCTTTGACAGATTCTTTACTGCACCAGAAGTTTCATATATTGCTAGTACTTTGTCTGCATTCCAACCATAGCTTCCGACAATTCGCACAATCTTGCCTTCCCGAAGACCGCCAAAAAAATTCCGGTGGCCGGTTCCGCTATATAGTCTCACGTTGTGTTTCTTTAAGCTGTGGTGTCCGGGAAGCTCTTCGGCCTTGCCACCAAGCTTTTCAAGCGTCATCCCAAACACCGCCGGCGCATCCGGCAGCTTCACATCCTTAAACGGATTCTCCTGACTATCTGCTGACACCGAAGCTGCGAGAAACCCAACTACCGCTACAACAAACAAAACTCGCATCACAAATCACTCCAACACTGCATCACCAATGTCACCGTTGATAGGCTTCACCCACCTCTTCCGGGGGCGAGGGGATCACGTCACCACTAATCATATCCCCAATCTCTGCCTGACCAAATCATTGACGAAATAAACGATTCCTGCCGACAACACCCGCCTCATCTCACATTTCAAAATCACATCGCCTCGGCCCCGCCGGCCAGCACAGCGCCGCCTGCGATGCGGCTTCCTTCAGGCGCTTGCGATAGCGAAACAACAACACGAACGACCAGATGGCCAACACCAGAGCCGGCAAGGCAATGAACCATTTGATAGCCTCGATACCGAGCGGCCCAATGATTCGCCCGCGGAGAGTGTCGATCCAGAAAACAGCCATGATCACAACCACATAGACAAAGAAGCCGATGTTCATCCACAGCAGGCTCGATGTCTGTTCCGCCAGTGGCTTGTCCGGCAGGCGCAGCGCAAGGTGTTGCGCATAAAGGTATATGGCAAACCCGCCAATCAAACTTGCAATGGTGTAGATGATCGCAATACCACCTGCAGCGATCAGCAGCTCTTCATCACGATTCTCCCCCAGCACAATGACAACCATCGTTTCCACGAAAAGCGGCGCGACGGTAAACCATCGCGTCACCACGCGCAGTTTCAACGGCCCGTAAGCGACTTCCGTCGGCTCGGGTGATGTCACCAGCCACAGCGCGTACATCCAGAAGAAGTTCGGTGCAACGCGGAACACGGTTAACAGACGGTCGAACCGGTCCGCTCCGGGTGCAAGCTCGATGACAGCAGACATGCCAACCAGAAACACAGACAGAAACACGCTGGCGATCAACCAGCCGGCTCCGGCGCTGAGTTGGCCGACCCATTGCGGCTTTGAAAATCGCAGTCGATCGGCAACCAATACCCACCCTGCGACGGCGCCACATTGAGGGCACGCGTCATTCTGATTCACGCCATAGAGGTTGTAAGCACACCCGCGGCACGCAACGTCCTGGGCGATCAGCCCGCGATCGTCCACAAGCACGCCGCTCGGCGATCTGGTCGCGCCGGCCAGGCGAGGGGGCAAGACCCGTCGGCCGCCGGTCGGTTCTTGCGATGGATCAGCCTCGTCTTGCGAATGGCGCGCATGCGGATTCGGGTCATCGTTGTTGTTCTGCAACTGCTTTCCTCCGGACAGGAAGTGACGGGAAATATTCTACCGCTTTTTGTAATGCGATCATGATCTGCCGAAATTCGGCACTTGCACCGAAACAGCAGCGGCTTCCGGACAATATTGTCTGCGCCCAGCCCATTCGGCCAAGATTCTATTGATGCGCCAGTCACCGCCTGCCATAATCAGGGCACCCCACCCAATGCGCGACATTTAGAAATTTGTTCTATGTCGTGCGACACTGCGCCCATTCGTCATTTTGAAACCGCCACTGGCGAAGTTGACCCACTCGACGGCATCTTTGCCGGCCGCTCCGCATTTCTGATCTGTGGTGGGCCTTCGTTTGCCAACATGGGCAAGCGCGTTCATCGGGTGCTGAGCCGACCTGGCTTTCTCACCATGGGCGTCAACAACGCGCCAAAGATTTTTCGCCCGAACATCTGGACATGCGTCGACGAGCCGGACCATTTTATTCGGTCGGTCTTCTATGACCCGAAAGTGATGAAATTCCTGCCGATCGGCAAGCGCGACAAGCAAGTCTTTGATTCCGACGCATGGGAATTCACCAACACGCGGACGAAGGATTGCCCGAACGTGCACTACTACCGCCTGACGCACGATGGGTTTCCAAACCAGTTTTTATCACAACGCGATTTCTTCTGGGGCTTCGACGGCAACCACGGCGGCGGGCGCTCCGTCATGCACGTCGCCCCGAAGATTCTCTACACCCTCGGCATCAAGCGCATCTTCCTGCTCGGCTGCGACTTTCATATGAGCGACACCGCGCGCTACGCGTTCGACCAGCACCGCACCGACGGCAGCATCCGCAACAACAACATCACCTACGCCAAACTCAACGAGCGATTCAAAACACTGCGCCCGCAGTTCGAGGCGGCCGGGCTGCACATCTACAACTGCACGCCCAACAGCCAACTCGAAGCGTTTGATCGCATGGACTTCATGAGCGCGGCTGACCAGGTGCAGCAGGAGTTCAACGTCGACGTGCATCGCGAGCGCACGTACGGCCTGTACGAACGCAACAGTCATGTCAAAGCTGTTGAGAAGTGGCGCAGCCGCGCGATCGAGCGCATGGAAGCGGCTCGTCAGCACGTGGACAAAGCCATTGCTAATCCGGGCGTCGAGCGATTTCACAAACGCGCGGTCAAGGCGATCGACAAAGCCATCAACGCGGCCAGGGTATCGATTCAACATGAAAACGAAGCAACGTTGCTTCGTTGTTGGCCACGCCAACCACAAGGAGCGAACGAAGATGAGTAACGATGACACATTACAAGTGCAACTGCCGCCTCAGACCGACGGCGACCAGTGGGACGTGATCGCGGTCGACCACGTTAAGAAGTTAGTTGACGAATCAGGCAGTCCGATCGAGCGCGACCACACCATCGTCATGCTGCGCAACCGACGCAACGGCGAACTCAAACAGTGGACCACCCCCGGAAAATTCACCATCGAACAACTGCAAGCGGAAGGCGCCCAGTGAAACGCGGCATTGTCTATTACAATCAGGGCACCAAGTGCTTGATCCGCCTGTGCGTCAGCCTGCACACGCTTCGCCGCAGCGGCTACGACGGCCCGGTTGCGATCATTCATCAGGGCGAGCCGCCGGACTGGTTTGTCCAGCACATCGCGCGCTACGATGCGCAGCTGGTCGGCATTCCGGACGGCAACAACGTCGGCTGGGCGCTGGTGCAGAAGCCAAGCCTGTGGCGTTACACGCCGTTTGATACGTCGATTTTCATTGACGCGGACACAGCCGTGCTGAAGAATCCGGCTGAACTGTTTAAGCGCGTCGAAGAAAAAGGCTTCGCCACCACGAAGTTCTGCGAGTGGACCACGGACGGGCGCATCATGCGCGGGCGCATCAACGGCTGGCGCAGCATCATCAGCGACAGACTTGCGGACGAAGCGCTGCAATACGGCCCCGCACTGAACACCGGCCTGTTCGGCTGGGTCGTCGGGCATCCAATCCTGCACGCCTGGGAAGAACTGACGCGCCTCGGCGATGAAGCCAACCAGCGCGGCGAGGGACCGGCTCATCGCATCATTGACGAAACCGCTTGTCAGGTGCTTGCCCCGCAGTACGACATTGTCGCGCTGGATCAGTGCTGGAACCGGTCAATTAAACACACCGACCTGCCGCGCGAGCAGACGGCCATCGTGCATTACCACGGCGGCAAACACGTCAGTGAATTTGAACTCTGCGAAGACTGGCGCGTGGCGTACTGGGACATGCGCCACAGCTCACCACAACATGCTGCGCTTGGCGATCCGCAGGGCGATCGGCGCCTGGCAAGGAACGAATTGCCCAAGCGCCGAGAGGATTTGACGATCGTTACGTGTTGCACAGAGCAGTATGTGCTGAAGCTATTGCGATGTCTGCCGCCGCTACTGGCGATGCCCGGCCTGCGCGAGCAGCGATGGGTCATGTTGATTGTTGACGGGGATGGTACGCAGTTGCCGGCGTGGAGCGATGCGCTGCGCGAGCGCTGGCCGTTTATTGAATACATTGCGTGTCCGAATCGTTGTGAGCGTTTGCGCCATTCAGCGTTTCACGCGTTTGTGTTCGACGTGGCAAAGCACATCAACACGCCGTTCTGGATGAAACTGGATGCGGACAGCGAGCCGGTGAGCGATGTGTTTGAGTGGCCGGACTATATAGAGCACGCCATCACCGCTGACCCGTGGCACTACAGCAAAGTCAAAGGCGATGACGATGCCAAACAGCATTGGCTGAACACGCTCGACCAGTGGTGGACGGACCGCATTGACATTCCCGAAGAAGATCGGCTGCCACTGTTCCCCGCGGACATCTTCGGAACGCACGGCCGGCGTTTCAAACATCGGCGATGTCGTTCGTATTGCTGGATCGAACAGATCACCTTCACGCGCACCGCTGCAAAGCTGTATGGCCAGCGCCTGCCCGTGCCGTCGCACGATACGTCGCAGTGGTACCTGGCCACGCGCCTAGGTTTGTCGATCAAACGGCACGGCTTTCGACATATGGTCAATGCGTGAGGGTTTTGGAGAAATGGCGTGCACGGCCTTTGCGTCATTCCCGTGCAGGCGGGAATCCAGATGGTTTCTCAACGTGTCCTGCGCATTCGCTGGATTCCCGCCTGCACGGGAATGACACAGGGAGTTACCACAGCCACCAACAGAAAAACGAAAACAGCAGCGCACAACTGACACCCACCAAACCAAAATGAAACTAACCCTCCCCAACAACCCGCGCCAATTCGCCAGCTGGAACAACACCCTTCACCGCATGCTGGCAGATTCCGGCCTGTTCGACGTGCAACACAGCGACGACCTGCCCCAACTGCCGCGCGGCTCTTGCGGGCGCGTCACCAAAAACATGAGCGTTTTCGCGGTCGACGACGAACTGATCGCGCTCGACACGTGGGACACGGACAGCCCGACCGACACCGCCTGGCAGCTCGGCCTGTTCGGCGAAGGCAAGTTCGGCGCCAAAGCCCCGCTCGCCGACGTGACGACCGTTCTGAAAATTCAGTGGATGCCCAAACCAAAGTGGGACGAAATGCAACAGGCCGGCCTGCGCGTCATGCCGTGGACCATCTTCCCGTCACAGGAATTCCCGCTCGGCGCATTTCAATGGCAGCCGACCGGCCACGAGTACACCGCCCTGGTCACCGGCGCGAACCGCTACGGTCGCCCACCCTGGCAGGCCTACGCGCGCGACCGGGCCGACTGGTTCACCGACGCCAAACGCAGCGTGCCCATGGAAGACTTAATAGGGATGCTGCGCGTAACGCGCTGGGGCCTGTCCCTCGGCGGCAAGCGCGGCACCGATCGGAAAAACCGTCGCGAGATCGAATTCGCGTCATGTGGCATGCCGTTGGTGTTGAACTATCAGCCACACTATCCATTCCTGTTCGAACCGGATGTGCATTATGTGTATGTGGATTCGGTTGAGGACGTGGACAAGTTGTATGAGTTGGATCCGCAGCCGTTTGCGGAGGCGTCGCGTCAACTATGGCGCGACTACTTCAGCCCGCAAGGCATGGCGCGGACGATGGCGAAGTTGATTAGCACGTCGATGTCGCGGTAAGCGAGCGTCAAGGTTTGGCTCGTTATAAATCATCGCAATTTCGCTGGTATTGACGCGGTGGCAGATGGGTTGGAATAGTCGCCGTCACTCACTTGCGTTATGCTAAGACAAGCGGAGATCACAGAAGCGTAACCTGCCCATGTTGCGCGTACGCTAACAGTTCCGGAGTGTATTTGGATGGCGAACTGTCCTCACTGTGGCGAACCGATGAAAGCACGTCGCTCCGTGATCGATTCGCTAGGGGGTTTCCTGACTGTATTTGCTTTGCTCATCCCCATCCTCGTGAAGAAGATTGGCGACCAGTTCTGGCAAGACGGGCGAGGGAACCTTCTGGCTATCCTGACCGCATTCGCTTTCCTGATATTCATGATCATCTTATACGTTCTGGCGCGCAGACGTGCGCGGGTCTGCGAGACGTGTGATTCCCAGGTCAGTGGGTAGCCATGTCCTCATCCTGTTGAAAATTTTGGCTTGGCTTTACGCCCCTTCCCCACACTCCGGACACGCCCCCTCTGGTTTCCCGTACCGGTCATAGCCACAGGACGGGCAGGCGTGGGGGTGCTGCAACTGCTTCATTTCGCGATGGACGCATATCAGAAATACAAAGATTGCCCCGATCATAACGGGGTTCGAATAATTCCATATCACTTCGCAGATATTGAGTATCAGCAAATCCGTTTCAGTAAATTCTGGGCTTACAGGGAATCGCGATTCCCTCAACGGAAGTACGTAGTTCGGTACCTGACCAGCGACGAACCGAAACAGGTACGCAATTGCGGCCACAACCAATGCCACCTTCCGCACTCGCTCATTCGTCAATTTCACCGCCGGCTCCACATTCCGGGCAAGGCCCATCTGACTTCCCTCGCCGATCGTACCCGCACGAACGGCAGGCGGTGGGATGCGTTAGGCGCTTAACTGACCGATGCATACATACCAGGAAAACACATAACGACAGCATTGCAACCGTGCGTGTTGGGCCTTCTATGAAGTTCAGCACGTCTAGAAACTTTAGCCGTATTTGGTACTCGGGGGTGTCGGTAAAGAGCCCATACATCGATTTGAACGTGCAGTATGCCGCGACGCTGTTTATCACATCAAGGACCACCACACCCACCGTGAGTTTGAGCGCCCAAGTTCGCACTCGTTCATTTGTCAGCTTCACCACCGGCCCCCTGTTTAATAGACGCGTCATCCAGTTTTTACTCATCATACATCCACATCCGTTCCCGTGACTCATCATTACGCCAACTCCCGACGATCCACGCCCGAACACACCGCTGTGTTATCCTGTACCCCGTTCGCCGGCTGGGCGTCCTTTTCTGTGGGCGGCCGGCGATCTCACCTTTGGGGTGCAACACCCAACAATTCGAGGGACTGAACATGGCTATTGTCGTGCAACATATGGAAAGCAAAGAACATTACGTCGTGGTGGGAACCGGCTACGGCATGTACGAAAGCAGAATGCCGAGCTTTTGGGGGGTCGCTGTACCGCCGGAAGAAAACAAAGGCTTCAAAGCCGTTGTCTGTGTGTCAGACCGCGACGGCAAGATTGGATACTTCGGCATCGGACTGTTACAAGTCGTCAGTGTTGACGGCCAATCGCCAAGGGATTTGATCGAGAACACTGAGACGACTTCCTGAAATCGACATGGAACAAGCCGATCATTCCAATCAGGCAGAAGAACAAAACACGTCGTCAGCGATGCTGGCGTTTCTGAAGAAGACGGTCGTGCCGAACCGGCTGCTGGCCAAGTTTGCATTCTTACTTGGCTCGGCCATCACGATCATCGACCTTGCCGCTTTTTTATGGACGATCAGCAATCCCAGCGGCGACTTGCTTATCCGCCTTCTGGTCATTTTGATCATTGTCGCGCTTCCAGCCGTTGGCATCGTCGGCGTACTCATTGCCATCCGCGCGCTGATCGGGCCGCCGGACCGGGATACCAAGCTGATCGCCAACGGTGCCGTGGTGATGAATCTTATTCCGTCGGTGGTTTTAACGATTGGACTCGTGTGTATGAGTTGATCGCTTCATGGCCTGTCTCACATTCCGGTCCCGCCAGTTTCTCGCACGGGTGCATCACTTTGTCATCCGAACATTCTGCGTTTCCAATCAATGTCCGGAATATCGATCCGCTTTTCGGGATCGTCGTTCCAATCCACGCGGAAGCCATTTGACTCAAGGACGTTCTGGATCAGTGAGCCGATTTGGGTCTTCGCGGATTTGTTGTTCAGATCACCGAAAGCCAGAACGCCATCCAAAGCAAGGACGCGATTGTGAGTGTGCGCCAGTCATGATCATGGAATAACACAATGCCAAAACCCAGGGTGACACCGAGGAAAGCCAAGTGGCAAAGTAGTTGACGCGTGCCACTTATGTTTTTCATCTTAACGAAATGTACAGGATAACCGTTCCGCTTGATCGCCTTGTTATGTAGTGCGGGTTTCTGAACGGAATTCGTCGTACCATTCCAACCACTTGTCAAATGCCTGCTCTTCGTTCTCGGATAACAGCCGAGCCATGCTAAAAGAATTATTGCTGAGCCTGCTCGGGTTGAATCGATCGTCTGCCCACTTCTCAAATGCCTCGAAGTCGAATCCGGTAAATACTCGATCCTCTGGAATATCGTAGAAGTACTCGGCAAGCGAAATGCCGCCGAGTAGGTTCTCGAGTGCAGTAAGTGATTTGCATCCCATCCACATTGCCGGCCGCGCACGAATCTGTTCAAAGAAACTCGGCCAGTCGTTGATTTGGTTGATCGGTGCGTCGTCGGGAGTGTTCTTGCTGTTCATGGCAACATAACAGTTGGTTGGACAGATCTGATAAAGCGCTGAATTGACTGTAATAGACGGATCGCCGCCAGGCCATTTGCCGGATGACGCCCCCGGCATTTGCAGTTCAGCTTATTCGTACGGCGTGTTTATCTCAAGCGATATCAGTCACGCGCTTGGCCCGCACCACATTCCGGACAAGCTCCGTCCAACTTACCACGCCGGTCGTAGCCGCAGGATGGGCAGGCGTGCGGAATAACTGGCCGCTTCATGCCCCGGTAAACACACCACTGAAACACACACATTGAAAGCAATAAAAAAGGCAGCATATACCTCGCCAGGATCATTGACCTTTCACACACGGTATGAATCCAATCTGGCGGCGGGCGCCAGTTGGGATCAGGCCATCCCGGATGCAATCTTAGAAAAGTAAAGTTGTGAAGCAGACTGGATGTCGCCCACACGACGGATATGACAGTCGTGATTATCACCCACACAAACCGCGCGCGTTCGTTACTTCGCTTCATGATCGCCCCCGTGTTCCGATTCGGGTTCAGCACGATCCGCGCGGGCAACAAGCCCGGATGACGCGCAGCTGTTCGCGCCCGCGGCCTGCTTCATTGCCCGATGAACACACCACTGAAAAACGCACATCGAAACCACTGCAACTGGCAGCGCATAAGTCTCCACTTCCATCGCTATCACAAGGACCTTGTTCGCCAGAGCATACGGTCGTAACCATTGGCCCACCAATGATTCCGGCTGCATCAATTGAATCACAAAGAATCTGGATATGCCGAACGCCACTGTCGCCAGTACGGCGATCAGCAACGACACAAACTGCATGCGTTGATTGCTGGATTTCACCACCACCCCGTTTCCCGGCAAAGTGCGCCGACAGCGCGCAATGGGGCATGTAACGCCCTGTATGAGTATATGCAGCCACATCACGCACGCCATTGCCCGAAGCTGCTCTGCTGAGCTTTTACTGCTTTGTTACATCCTGCCTAGAATCGAGACGTGATTTTCTTGACCTGCCAGGTGTGGTCTTTTTCGTTCATCGTGGCACAGAGTATTTTCTCGCCGTCAGTGCGCACATTGACCAGGCCGTAAATTAAACCCGCCACAATGAGTGATGAGCCCATTGATTTTTTCCGGGTGCGCGGGTTGCGGTCGCCGGATTTCGTTTCCTTGTATTTGACGTCGACTTGTTTTAAGGAGTTACCGGAAATCGTTCGCGGCGGGCAAGACGCGTTGCCAGGCACATTCACACTGACAGGCCTTCCATAACTGACACTGCGCGCAATTTCAGTGCTGTAGATCAGTGGAGACACAATCTCGTCATCCACAATTTCCAGATGACCGGTTGTTGCACTCGCCGCAACGATCCCCGGGCGCGGATGGTCATGGCCCTCGTTATCGCCTGACGAAATAACGGTCACGGACGGATTCATAGCGGAAAGAAACTCGTACGACACATCGTCACTGCCATGGTGACACGCTTTGGCAACATCGCAGCTGAATTCGAGACGCTCGCCTGTGTAGTCGTCCAGCAGCGTCCGCTGTGCGGCTGCATTCAAGTCACCTGTCAGCAGTATGCGCGTTCGGCCGTAGTCCAGGCGCAACAATACGCTGTTGCCATTTGTATTCTGACTGTTGCGGCCAAGATCGTGCAGCACCGGGCGTCCATCAATTTCATATTCAACCGGACCGAGCACCTTCATGGCAACGTCGCCATGCCTCTGGCCGGGGACGGGCGTTCTGCCCGGCTCAAAGCCCGGCAGGTAGCCTGTCATATGGCTCAGCCGCTGTATCGGCGTTCGTGTGGTGCCGTCAAATTGGCGTAGCTTTGTCGCCAGGTCCAGAAACTTCGACCATTCTCCCTGCAAACGCCTCGCGGCATTTGGTCTGAGCGCTCGCAGAATGCTCTGTCGATCTTCAATCAGATCGATTAGAAACTGACCGTTCTGCACACGCTTCTTGCGACCAAGAAATCGCCTGTGTGATGCGTCCTTCCACCAGGAAACGCCCGCATGATAAAAGGCATTCACGCGCACATCAGATAGATCGAGTTCATGTGTTTCATCTGGATTAATCAAATCCCACAAGCCGCCATAATGGTCGGCATCATTATGGGAAGCAATCATTGCATCCAGTTCGATTCGACTTTTGCGATAGTCCTTGGCGAATTTCCAGTCGACGAAGTCGGCGCCATTCTTACCAGTGGGCTGATTGCGACGCGGCCAGCCGCCGTCAATCAGGATATGTCGATGATCCGGGCATCGAATGAGTATGGAATCACCCTGCGCGACATCATTTAAATAGACTTCGAGTAGTGACTCTTTTCCGAGATGCGCCGTCTTGACCCAGCCTTCTTTTCCGCGCGTTCGCACTTTCGTTCGGCCACCACTGCTGCCTAATGTCTGGCAGCGATCGCCCCACAGTAGTTCAATGATGGTTCTGTTTCCTGAGGATGAAGCATGGAGCTTGACCGTGTCCTGATTGATGTATCGAATTGCCATTGACTTCCCTTTCCCTGTCAAGATATGTGTGCAATAAAAATCGGAGGTGACTCGCAATTATCGTATTCAAATTGCGAGTCGATTCAATAGCCAGAACAGTCTCTATACAGTATTAGTTATCCGTTACTGTCGCGCTCATATATAAACGAAAATCTATATTTGAAAGACATGTCGATGACGCTTAGTAAGGTGATTGATTCCTCAGATAGGGTTGGATCGACAAGCTAACCTGTCTAACCTGAACAGACGCCGGCTGTGAACGATAGACAGCTACCCCGCACACGGGAATGATCCTATTTACCTTGAAGACTGTCGGCGTTAAGTTTGAAGTCGCCTCAATTCGGTGGTTCGTTTATTTGTTTACTTGTTTGTTGCTTGTCTAAATTTTTGGGGATCTTTTCGGTATCAATTCTGTCTTCTTCAACGGACGCGTTTCAGGGCCGTGATATTTGTGCATTGGGTCGTTGACTTGTCCACCAAGACACACGTGACAGGATGAACAGTCTGCAATGGAATCCTTTCTTGGAATAATCGGCCTCCTCTTTTTTATGTTTCTTGTGCTGTCGGCAGCGGTGGAAGTAATACTGGAGTCACTTCGAGGCATGCTCGAACTGTTCGGGCTGACCTGGCTTAAAAGCAACGTGTCACTAGACAACGCGATTGCATTATCGAAAGAATTCGCGCCTGGCAACGCACAGTTACAGGCGAAAATCGAAGCATTAACAACGACAGCGAAGCAACTGGGAAACAGGGCGTCGGACAAAATCGAAGCACTCAAACGAATCAAAGCAAATCTGAATACAGCTGGTGCCGAATCGATCATCGAAGAGATAAATGAACGCGTCGCAGCCATCAAGACGGATCTGGATCAACGGGAGCGCCGACGCGTATTTATCGTTCGTCTTCTCGCAGCGGTGATCGGCTGCTGTCTCATCGGGGTGTCGGAATTTCACGTTTTTGAGATGCTCGCGAAGACACCGGAACTGAAGGAGCTGGTTTCAGGAGGAACTATGAAAGTTCTTGTAAATGACAATTTCAACATTTTCGTAGGCGGCCTCGCCGCCGCAGCGGGCAGCTCTTACTGGCACGATCAGTTGGACAAAGTGCGAGCGCTCAAATCCGCCGCGGGAAACCTGAAAACGTTGGAATCATAGGGAAGCAGTCGACCATCTTCGGCTGATGATCATCAGAGGAAATGAATTTAGAAGAGAGAATAAAAATGCAAACAGTTTTTCGAACAGTGGTAGGACGACTTGCGGTCTTTATACTGTTGACGGCGACTGCGATTGGTGGATGTACCCAGTCGGAAATGCGATATCACTTTGCGGCTGTCGATCTGGACGCCGAAAAGCCAATGCTCGAGTTCTATCGCGTCACCATTAAAGGAGACGCAGGCAATTCCAAGGCTGACCTTCAGACGGGATACTATGACGCAAAGGCCCTGCATCAACTCTTTGGGGAAGTCAGTAGTAAAGCAGCTGGCGACAAAGTAAAAACCAATACATCTTCCGGCACGCAAGTCGGGACGATCGTTCTGCAGATCGACCCGGCGTCGGGCGAATATCGTGTCGTCAATCAGGACGAGCGCTTCACAGTCGTCTGGGGCGCTAACGCAGACGCGCTGGCTCAACAGATCGGCGCCTTTGCCGATGCCGAAACATCAGGCGAAGCCATCGGTGGTTTGATTGCCCAAGTCGCGGGTCGTGATGAATTCGAGCTTCTATATTCGACTCGGGCACATGCCGAGAATCGCCAACGGGCTATTGAGGCGCTCGCCACAGAACTTGACCGCATCGCTGAACAGATCGGCAAGGTGGACACCAGTGCCGCCGATACAGACGGAAATGGAACGGTTGATGCAGCTGAAGAGGCTGCCGCCACCACAGCATTACAGGCCGCCGTCCAAATCAAACTTCGTGAGGCAATGCAACAGGCACTGATTCAGGCCGGCAGCGGCGCCGTGTTGCCGGACGACTATGCAGACAGCGTCACCGAAACCAAGGGCGCCGTTGATGCAATTGCACGACAGGAGGCCGCCAAATGAAATGTTTCTTAAAATTACTGCTGGTTGTCGCGATCTCATTTAGCAGCCTTGCCATGACTGGCTGCGGCGCCAGCGGCGCAGCAACTGCAATCACAATCGCCAGCGTGACCGGGGGCCTCTACGCCGCCAATCTCGCAGGTACGCAATCGAAAATCGAAGTCAAGGTTGAACACTTTGATCGAAAAGGCTTACCGTCTGAGTTGTTCGCGCAGCCAAAACTTGCGCTCAAGAAACAAGGATCCCGTTCCGTTGACGTCATCGCCGAGCCTTCCGATCACGGCATCCGCCAGGTTATGAAGGCACTTGTTTCTGAAGACGACGACAGCCCGATGCGTCGCCTTATAGAAGTCCGACCACATCTGAATACGACAATTCACCAGCTTTCCAAATACCTAAAAATAGTGCAGGATGGCAGATCCAAAACCGTCGCTGATGGTCAAGCAAAGGACACTGCAGCAGAGCAGGAGATTGAAAGTCTCGAGGCGGATGCAGAACGTCTGAAAAAAGAAGTAATCGCCGCGGAGACGCAGGTCGGCGACGGGAATCTGCCAACGAAGAAGGCCGCAGCCAGCGAGGCAGCAGCCAAAGTCAGCAAGCGGAGACTGGAGCACATCCAGGCCCAAGCGCAACGGGCGAAAAAGCTACAACAAACGGATGAGGCAATTGGTTTTCTTAGTCGATCCAGGAATGAATTAACACGCTTGAAAAACCACAACGAGGCACTTCTTAATGCGTTGAAAGCTTGCAAATACGCTTTCGATCAGCGTGAGGCCGATGGCCTTGACAAAGAAGATATCAAGGCAATCGTACCGCTTCTGTCTACCGTGCGTAACGCGGCACTGATCGACAACATCCGCGTCTCCGGAGCCTACTTTGACTTATTGCTACCCGCATTGGATCCCGCAACTCACAATAAATTGAGTGAATTAGTGAGTGGCCTGGACGATTTCACTGTTGACAGAGAACTTCAAGAAACCAGAGCCGTCCTCCATGACGAGGGGATTTCATTCTCTAAACGCATGGCGATTGCCCTCGGGCCATGGCTTGAAACCCTGTCCAAATTCCGCCTTCAATGGCAGAAAATGAAGGTTAACGATGATGCTGTTATTGAAGAGCTTTCCACCGTCTTAAGTCATTTCGGAATCGTACTGAAGAAAGAGGAACTGTCGTCCCTGATTCCGAGCAAGCCCGGCATACCCGCGCCGACAGAGCAGGTTGAGTTGGCGATGCGTAAGGGTTCTGTCGTCTCAAACAGCTTTGCGACCAGCCGAAAAGCTTACGAGCTTACTTTCACCACCTTCGCCGTCGATTTCAATCTCGGCTCTATCCGTAACGAAGCCATGCAGGTGCTGTTGACCAGCGATGCCACGCGTCATCTACTCGATGATGAGAATGATAAAAAACGTTGGCGCACATTCAGCTACGCCAAGTCGCGGGGCGCAGTGGGCAACCATGACACGATTATCTATTTGGAAAACATGGGGCTGCCCATCTTGAAAAGTTCCGCGTTTGACCCAACGAAATTCCAGGTCGCAAACGGGCGTATGTTCCGTAAAGTCTTTTCCGCTGTTGCGGACATCTATGCGCTACCGAAATCGTCCGTCGCGGGACAAGATGACAAGCCAACACCCGTCGGCTCAATCAATCTTAAGAGCATTCGTGACGCCCGCGCACAATCCCGAAAACAAGCTGCCGCCAATATGCAAAAAATTATCACCGCTGCTCGGGCAACGGTCTCTGCCGGCGAGAACGGTCAATCTCTGAAAGCTGCCAATCAACAGGAACGTAACAGCCTTCGGGATGGCCTGAAAAAGCAACTGAACGACGCTGCACAGGCCTTACGAGCCACCTCATCTCAGGAGTGACTTACTATGCCCTATCCCAAAGCGACTACCAATAAGAAAACCAATTTACTGAGAATCGTCAAGCCCATCCTTCCTCTGAAGCGCGGCACGAAGCTGACCGTATACCGCGAGTCACACGGAATGGGGGATGTCGGCGTGAAGCTGTCGAATGGAAGGCGGACAAGAGGACTTGTTCCACAGGCGGATTACGATCTGGATTAGAAGCCTCGGAAGAGAGATGAAAGACACGGGCGGTGCAAAAGACGCTTTAAACAAAACCAAGGGATAACAGGCCCCAGTGCCTGGTGTCTTGTTGGCGTTTCCGTGTGATCGCTCTTTTCCTTAATGGTGGATGCGTGCAATGATTACCTTACTCAAGTAAGGTTGGAAATGCCGCAAGTGCAGTTGTATCTTTCGCCGCGTGTATAATCGATGGTGGACACAAGCAGCGCCGGGGTACCATCATGGTTGCACGTCTCTATGGTCTGATTGCGTTGCTGTACGGGTTGTCGCTACTGGCGCTGTCCGTGATGACTTGGCTATTCCCGTATGATCTGGTGGTGCCGACCTTTGTTGTTGCTGCGCTGATCTTTGCTCCTTTTGTATATGTGTTCACGAAGTTCGGGTTGAATAGTGACGAGGGGGAGGAGCCGACGCCGGAAACCAGAGCGCGCTTGTCGGAGCTGGCCTCGGCGTGTTACTGGTGGCCGGGCATTTTTTATGGCTGTGTGGGAATCGTGCTTTTGTCGTGGTTTGTGCCCCTGTTGGGCTATCCGATCGCTCACCCGTTTTATGCGTTTTCAGGCGCGATCAGCTGCGTCACCGGCTTGTGGTTTCTTCTGGTCCACTCAACCGCTCAACGTCTTTTTGCTGATCGCAAAGACGATCAGCCCGTCGGGCGCGAGTGATCGGCAGAGGTGATGATGTAGCAGATTACTTCAATCACTCTTCGCGACCTGGCGGATTTCAATACGCTCGACTTCGGATTCGTGAACGATCAATACCGTTGGCTTCGCGTCCTGCGGAGTTGCTTCGCAGAGGAAGTATTTGCCGCCTAAATGTCCGATGAAAATCAGATCGGCGGGTGGTTGCCAGTCGGTGTTGGTGTGTAATGTCAATCTCGTTGTGGTCTTGCCGAACGCGGTATTTCAGGAATTTTTTCCGGCTACAAATGCATAGAACATCATGAATACGATGAATAACACGATACCTAGAAGTGCTTTGCCGGTTGGATTACTAAAGTGACGTATGGTGATTCTTACATATTTCTCAAACCACACCAATAACAGCACCGTAAGGAATATCAACGCAATATTAATCGTAGTACTTGCGCACAGATTTGCACATATCTCAGAGACGAATGTGGTCAACATCGCCACTGGTACGAAGGCTAGTATAAGTATATGTCCCCACTGTAGTCGGTCTGAGTCCTTAAGACCGATCATGCTGGAGTGGACCATTGTGATCCAACTAACCACCGGTAATAAAAAAAGCATCCATAGTCGTCGAAATCACATGATGATATGAAAAGTCGACGAATTGCATATCAATACCGAAGTATTTGAAGTATGTGGACCAATAAATCCAACCTAACGTGTAGAGCGCTGCAGCGCCGAATGCCAATAAAACCGCATATTCAACGCCGAACGGATTCTGCGATGCTGTAGGCTTCTCTTCGGCTTGCGCGCTGTTATCGCTTTCGCCACCTGCTGGCTCAAACGGCTCAGCGGGGTTCGCTGCTTCATCATCTGAATTGGAAACCGTCTGATCTGCCATGGGTGACTTACCGGTGCGCCTGCATACCGGCACGATTCTGATGAACCACGTCAAACAGTCGCGTGCCGCATGTCGGCTGTCGGTCTAGCGGCTCGCGGACCACCGACAATATGCACGAGCCCTAGCCGCGTAGCCTGATTTATTACGTCGTTTTCTCTTCCCGTTTCGCATCCATATCCATCTGCCAGATGCGCTTCTGGGTTTTGTAGACGATGCCGATCAGCGCGAGGCACAGCACGCCGAGCGTCCATGGCATGGCAATGAGTAACCACGCGACGCCGGTGTAGATGATGGCGGTGTTCAGCAGGATGAAAATCAGGCGCAGCTCGGTCGGGCCAATGAAGAAATACGTGATTCGAAACTCGCCGGTCGCACCGAAGTCCAGCCAGGCGTTGACTTCGAATGCGGCATACAACGGCACCAGCAGCAGAAACCAGATCGCGTCGCCGGTCGGCATGATGAATGCGTAATGGCCGGTGACGCAGGCCATGAAGATGTAGTCCAGAAAATGGTCCATGTAATAGCCCCAGCGTTTGGCGCCCAGGCCGCGCAGTTTGCCGAGGCGCCCGTCGAAGCTGTCGGTGAACCATTGCAGAAACAGCATGCCGGAGGAGAGCCATAGCCAATGTATGTTGGTGCGCGCAAGATAGCCGGCGAGGATGACGCCGACGGACCAGAGCAAGGTCATCCACGTCAGATGGTTGCCCTGAATCCATTTGGGGAAGTGCGGCAATAGCGCGTTGATCAGTTTGGCCTCGATTGCCGCGGTCGGCGAAACGAGCGGCACCTTACGGTCGCCGGTGAAGGTCGGGCGGTCAGACATGATGGTTTCCCTGGGTTGCGTTAGAGACATGTCGGCGGGCGATTGATTTTATATCGGGAGGGGTGGTTTGGGTAGGAATGGGTTCGCGAAGAAGCCTGTTATCGTTGTTGGGCATCGGTAACCGCGCCCATCAACCTTCCCTGTCTGCCCAGCAGATTGTCGCCGACCGCCACCAATCCTGCGTGCGGCTGTGCACTTGGGCGAACTTTCAGTAAATACTCGACACAGGCAGCCTCCTGTCCGATGTCCGTCCAGGTCGCAAGACATAGGAGCGCCGCCGCGGCTGATCGGCTGATCCCACCTTGGCACTGGCACAAGAGAGTTCCCTGCAGATCCGAAATCGACCGCGCAAAATCGATGATCTGTTGCGCGTGGCTTTCCTGGGGCGGCGTCAGTTGCAACCCGACCTGGGCGGCCTGTTGCTGTAGCAGCCTTGATCGATATGCGGCCAGCGCGTCGTCCGTCTTCTCAATTGGAATGTCATCAAAATTCAGATCAAGACGATGAGACACTTCCGCTTCTACCGCAAACTCGCGAAATCCGTGAATGGCGATAACGGCAGTCAGTTGAATGTCTGTTGGTGGTTTCAACAGCATTATTGACTCTGCGTATCCCAGCACGAGAATTGACGGGTGGGCCATGTGGTTTGTGTTTTTGTTGCGCGCGTTCGTTTGTTTCTGAGTTTCAGATTGGTTCGCCTTGCGGCGGCTAAACATTGGCAACTGAGCGGCCCGGTCTTTCATTGACCATTCGTTACCGACCGCCGACCACCTCTTCTATTCGCGGTTGATTCAACAACAGCGATTAATTGTTCGCCTCAACCGCGCCGTGGATCAGTCCCGCGTCGACCGGGCCGTCGTAGCGGCGTAAGGATTTGGCTACGGTCGTCAGAAACGTAAGCGCCTTGTTCGGGTCGTCCCACTGCGGCACGGTCAATGCCATGGCGACTACGCGCGGGCCGACCACCGTGGTGGCGTAGTACAGGTCAGACGCGTCCGAATTAACGCGCTCGGCAATCTCCGGCGTCCAGTTCAACTGCCAGATCAGCGTCGCCCCCGTCCTGTCATTAAAACGCTTCAGCGACTTGCCTTTCATCGATTGCTTGAGGTATTCCGCCCAGTGCGACAATTCCCATCGCATGTGGGCGCGCAGCATGTCAGGCTCCTTGTAGCCATGCGAGCGGATCATGTCGGTGTCGATGGTGTTGATTTTCAGTACGCGGCCGTTCACATTGATCGCCAGGCCGGGCTCGTCGTGCATCTGACTCAAGCTGTGCGAGGACACGCTCACCGTGAAATGCGTCTGCGGCTGGTTCCACACCACAATCGCGCCATCGCTGCTGCGAATCAGCGAATAGGGCGACCTGGCCTGATTGCTTCCACCAAACCACGAGCATCCGGTCATTGATGCGCTCATGACCAACAGAACGAATATCGCGATGCGTCGAACCATTCTGGCTCCCTTCCCACCGACCGGTGTCACTGGATGAATTGATAGGCAACAGCTTAGCATGACTGACGGTACGAGGGATGGCATATGGCGGATTTCTCATCTTTGTTGCCTGCTGCCGGCGCCCGTCATAGAGTTATTTGACCCGCCACCCAACTACGGGGATCTCAAATGCAAAATGTTCTGCTGACGAGCCTGATGCTCGGGCTTTGTATGATGGTACTGACAGGGTGTAGCCAGACACGTTGGGAAGCTTATGACCTGCTGAGAAACGGCTCTTTGGAAGAGATTGACACAGAAGCGCGGCACTGCGCTCATGCGGATATCAAGGCCGGTAAGCCACAAGTGTGCTATGCGGGTGGTTATGCTTATTACGCGATGGGTGTCCCGCCCGAAGCCGCACATCTGGTGGAGGACTTGCCCGTCATTCGCCTCCCCGGCGGATGCGCACATCCACTGGCCCGCGAGGCGATGGTTTTCGCTGAGGCCTACAACATCGAAGTCGTGCAGTATCTCAGCGAAGCTCAAGCCGCTAAGGCGCACGAGTAACCTGTTATTCGAACTGGATTAAAAAAGGAGTTGAATTCTCACTAGAACGGTATAAAATCGTTGTATATTGGGATAATGAATGGTGAGACATTCATTCCGTGCCGTTCGATCCGATCTTATTCTTGCTCAATTTGGCCAACGTCAGGAGACGTTAAAAGATGTCATATGCAACGAACATGAACGCACCGGCTCGCAGGGCCATCGGCTTTACGCTTATCGAACTGCTCGTGGTGATTTCGATCATCTCGCTGCTGGTTGCGTTGCTGCTGCCGGCGCTGGGCAAGGCGCGGGCTTCCGCCCAGGGCGTGCAATGTCAGGCGAATCTGCGGCAGGTGTACTACGCCTACCCGATCTATGCCGAGGACTACAACGATTACATCCCCAACTCGCGCTATCCGGGAGACGGTTGGCAGACCAAGCTGGGTAAGACCGGCGCGTTCGGCACCGCTTTGCGCGAGCAGGTCGTTCACTGGGACTGGTCGTCGATTTGGAATCGTGACGTGTATCCGCTGCTTAAGTGCCCGTCCGATCGTGATCGTTACCAAGGGACCGGCGGTGCTGCGGCCGGCCAATGGTTCGCGCGGTGGCAGACCAGCTACACCCTTTCGTCATACGATCAGAACTGGAGTATCAGCCGCTACGGCTACCAGTACGTGCGCCCGGGCTGGTCACTTGGGCCGGACAACAACAAGAAGCTGTCCGAAGTCGCGCTGCAGATGGACTCGCCGACGCATGCTTCGCAAAGCTGGTTCCAGAGCGCCACGGACAACCTGACGGACCCGACTTACACAACGGTCATCACATTTGGCTTCCGCCACAACAGTGACACGGCCAACGTCATGTACTGGGACGGCCACGTGCAAGCGCGCAAGCACTTTGCCGAAACCGGCGAACGGATTTATGAGCATCTGTATTCTGTGAATCCGCCGACGTATTGAGCAAGCGAGGCTCACTTATTGGTTGTACTTCGGTCTGGGTGAATAAATCGAAAGCTCCTAGCCATTCCCTGCGCCTCGGTAAACGTGAAGCATACCTTCCGCAAATTCACCGAAGCGCAGACAACGCCTGATGGTGAGTCAACCGTCAAGGACAACTCAACTGTTCCCATCGCCGAGCTTGCTTGTCCGCCCGTGATGGATAGAGCCGAATTCAACATGAAGTAGACAAACACTTTGACTGTGTGGATATCCAATGCAAAGACGAGCGTCTGGGGTTCAGGGGCCAGAGCATCTGGAAGTTCCGGTGTCATCACCTCGAATTGGTATGCGATGTTATTCATGTGTGTAACGTAAAACAGTCTACTGCTGGCCGTGCGTAACCGCGCGTCCAAACCGGTAAGCTTGTTGTCCATTTTCGGTGGCTAGCATCTTTGGTCAACTGCGGTCGACGACAAGGTGTCTTATTCAACGACCCCTTATCCTCGCCTCCCCACACGACGTCATTCGCGCAATCCGCTAAACTGCCGCCATTGGGCACGAATTGGAGACTTTTGCATGGGCCTGTTCAAAGCGGCATTCGAGAAGATCAAGTCCGGACTGAGCAAGACGCGCACCGGCGTGATCGACGATGTCCGTTCGTTCCTACAGGGTAAGCCGCTTTCCGACGAGCTGCTCAAGCAGCTTGAACAGCGCATGATCCAGGCGGATTTTGGTGTCAACGCCACGCGCGAACTGATTCTCGACCTTAAGGCCGCCTGGGAACGCAGCGAAATTACCACCGGCGATGATGCCCTTCAGTATCTGAAGGACCAGTTGTCCGCTTACTGGCCGGCGGAAGACCGGACACTGCACTTTGCTCCGGCTGGGCAGCCGACGATTATTCTCGTGGCCGGTATCAACGGTGCAGGTAAGACCACGAGCATTGCCAAGATTGCCAAGAGTCTTGTTGACGAAAAGCGCAAAGTCATGCTGGCCGCGTGCGACACGTTCCGGGCCGCGGCCGTCGAGCAACTGGAAATCTGGTCGCAACGACTGGGTGTTGACGTCATCAAAGGCAAACAGGGCGGCGATCCAGCAGCCGTGGCGTTTGATGCCTGCGAAGCCGCGGCAGCGCGGAACATTGACGTGCTCCTGGTCGACACGGCCGGGCGACTGCATACGCAGAAGCATCTGATGGATCAACTTGGCAAGATTCGCCGCGTGATTCAAAAGAAGTTTCCCGACGCGCCGCATGAAGTGATTCTCGTGCTCGATGCGACCACCGGGCAGAACGCAGTGAACCAGGCGAAGATCTTTGCCGAGACGATCGAGGTGACGGGCATCTTCCTTGCCAAGCTGGATGGCACGGCGCGCGGCGGTATTGTCGTGGCGATCCGCGAACAGCTGGGCATTCCGGTCAAGTTCATCGGCGTGGGTGAAACGCCGGACGATGTTGAGCCATTCGAGCCGGACAAGTTTGTGCAGGCGATGTTCGCGGCTTGACGGTTATTCGAACTTTAGTTCGCCAAATCGGGCTGCATCCTGAAAACCCCAGGCCAGCGGCGTCCACGTGCTGTATTTCATGCCGTTACCAACGCGCAAGCGGCGGTTGCGTGACACACTCAAGCCCCATGTCCCATCCCATGATTTGGCTTTGAGTGTTGAAAGTGGGATCGCGCACTCAATCATCCAGCGATCTGGTGCGCGGCGCACAGTGCCTGTCACTTTGATATCCGTTCGGCGTTTGTTCTCAATGCCGTAGTAGCCGTACGCAATCGAGTCGAACGCAAAGCACTCCTTCATGCCCCATGGATTGAGGATCAGTTGGACGACGTCGCACTGGTCCTTGCCGGCGTCAAGGAATATTTCCATGCTGTCCGCCCACCAGAGGAAGCCGCCCGGCTTCGCATCGATCGGCCGGGCATCGTCCGCGGCAACCGCTTCGTCCAACTGCAGGTCACTGATATGCGTTTCGAATGCTTCTATTGCAACGTACAGGTTTTTGTCGTCATAAAGCAGGCGAGCCACGGTCTGATGCGGAGCGGGTTTGTTGCCGCGCAGATCCGTAAAGTTTGTGAGCTTAACGGCAGATTGCCATGCCGATTCGTCGAACCGTCCGTCTGTTCGAATCGGTTCTTTGGCCCGGCCGCATATCGCTGATTTTGCCGGAGGCAGATCGGTCAACGCGGCTTCGTCTCGTTCCAGGCGTTTTAGCAGCTTGGGTTCGGCGTCAACCATGGTGGTGAGCAGCCTGTTGATGTCCTTTCGCTGAGCGGCTGGTGTTTTCAAAGCGGCTCGTGCTAGGGCATCCAGCTTCGTTGCGATTTCGTGGATTTTGTTTCGACGAACCTTTGGGTCATCGTCCATATAAACCGGGCCGTGCTGATCACGGGCTGCGATTTTGCTGATGCTGTCCGTATACGTGAACAGAGCCATGAATGCTTCGAACGAATCAACATCCACCAATTGCGCCGCCGCGCATCGCATGGATCGCTTGGCGTCATAGGCTTTGGGATTCCACATGCGATCAGCCAGTGTGATGAAACTGACCGGCAGTGCTTCAGGCACCGTGCTGGTACTGACGGTTACCAGTTCGACCAGGTCACCATCGCCAAAGTCGCGATCCCGCGCTGCCATCAGGTTGATCGGCAGAAACCAGGGCTCGCCCACCTGTGGCCAGTTTGTATAGAACCAGAGTTTCTTTGCGCCTGCCTGATCGCGAATGCTGGTCAGATGTTCGCGCGTGACGACCGGCCCGGGGGAATGAAGCCCGGCCCAGAAGAAGGCCATTGAGTCAGGCAGGCGGCCTTGGAACTGTTTTGCATAGGGCGGATAAAACACTTTGCCGTAGTAGAAGTTGGGCATAAAACCCAGTTCAACCTGGTCGCCCAGTTGATCGGAGACCTGTGTTGCGTAGTGAATCTGAGCGTCAACATAGCTGGCGAATCGCTTTCGGCCGGCATTGTCGAGATACATCAGCTTGTCGTCGTTCATGATGGTCAGATGAGTAAAGCCGGCCTTTTGCAGTCGCTTGAACTGATCCACGGCGCGTTGGATGTCCGCGTCTTTGCCGCGGTACACGTTACCCATGCTGACCATGCCGAGGATTGACAAACCGCGTGAAGCCGCTGCTTCGCCGAGACGAATGATTGCCTTGTCTTTGTGAATAATCACACCCTTGTCATTCAGCCCGAGTTGTTGTGACCCGCCATTGAGGCGATATTCAAGAGCCTTATCGAGCCAGAACCCGCTGGCTCGTTTGACGAAGCGGTACCGAATGACCGGCCAGTCGGTGATGGCTGCTTCGCGCAACAATACGCGGCCGTTGTGTTTGATCATTAACTGTCGAAGTGTTTCGACACCGCGTGAAAGGCCTTGGAGGCTGTTGCCGATGACTTGTGCGTGGGGTCGGCCTTCGACAGTCCTGACGTTCAGTCGATAGCCCTCTGAATTATCCGGTTGAGGGTGATTGATTGGTTGGGGTACGGACAGGTGAACGATCAGATCGGCGGTGGCAGCTGCGCGAAGCCCCAGCTGGTCCAGCACCTGCTTGAGCCGGCGAGCAGCAAGGGTGTCGTCTGCACCGGCTATTTCATACGAACTGATGTAGTGCCCGCGCTCTTCCAGTGCACACTGCTGCGGCAGCGGGATCGGCACCAAGTAGGCATCCAGCGGGATTTTCAGTTCTTTCAGTGCGACCGACTCGACGGCAGCATCAGCGGGTTGGTTGATCGCGAACGGCAGTAGAAAAATAAAGAGCAGTGTTGGGCGAATCACGGGAAACTCCGAGATAGAAATTGTTATATAACAATTGTAATCCCGACGCCGCCGTACGTACAGCCTTTATTTGCAGGGAGTGGTGATTCTTCTTATTTCGCGTCTATTCGCGGCCAAACCGGTCTTTACAGGAACTGCCAGTCCCCGGTTTGCAGCGAATAGCCCCAGAGCAGGGCATTGGTCAGGCCGTGCGCCCAGATGACCGGGCCCAGGCCCTTGTGGCGTGTGACGCGAAGGAGCAGGCAGTAGGCCACGCCGCAGACGATCGCGCCCGGCCAATCGCGCATGCCGTGATGAAACATGAAGATGAGTGTTGACAGCGTGACGCCGCAGACGCTGAGCACGCCCAGTTCATTGACCGTGAACTCATACCCGAACACGCGTTCGTGCCGATCGGCGCGCTGGGCGAGCTTTGTGTTCATGAACCACTCGCCGATCACGGGCACTTCTTCGAGCCACTGCACAATGCCGATCGCAACGCGCCGCGGCCAGCGCAGGCTGCGCAACAGCAGCGACCGAACAAACAGCTCCTCAAACATCGGCACGACAATGCTCATGCCGAGCAGGCGCAGGCCCAGCGCCGTATACCGCAGCGCGTCCGGTTCCATCTGTAGAAAGTAATGCTCTTCGGTCTGCGCGAATTTGTCGGGCCAGAGCTGTACCATCCACTTGCCCAGCCCGATCCACACCACGGCAATGGCGACGCCGACCGGGACAGCCAGCCAATGGAATTTCCAGTTCATCTCGGGCAGCAGTTTGCGATACCGCCAGAGCAGCCAGAGCACGATGGCGCATTGCATGACGTAGAGCGGCGCATAGCTCGCCACCCAGTGGTCGCGTGCCACGCCGATCGGAAGCAGCAGGAAGATGTAGACCGCAAAGGGCACAATGCGCGGATGCCACGGGTGTTCCGCCATCCACGCGTCGAACCGGGCCAGCCAGCCTGCGTCACTTCTAGCGTGGGTCATAGTCTTCGTGGTTCTTCCAAACGCTCTGGCTGGGGGCGAGCTTGTAAACAGCAAAGTTGGCGATATCGGCCTTCACGTCTGAGCCGATGAGTCGGAAACCGAACTTCCCCGTATCTGGAATCGGATAACTGGACGTATCTCGATCAACAAATCCGAGGGTTTGATGGCCATTAACGTACAGACCGACGTAGCCGCCATCCTTGACGACGCGGATGTGGAACGGCTTGTCGATGTCCGTCACCTTGTCGATGCCGTGGGCAACGAGCTTGGCGCCCGGGTTGCGCCGCATGTTGCAGGTGCCGGTGTGCTCACCCTTATCATTAAATCGGCTGATCGACACGTGGTAGGACTGCAATCCCCAGACCTTCGAAAAGTAGTTGGCCATGATCGCGTTGCGCGGCTCGAGCTTGTCCGCGTCTTCGATCATGTCCTCGCCATTGAGGCCGCGAATGGCCAGGTAGTTGATGATCAGCCCGCCGTGGCTTCGGACGGTCAGGTCGTATTCATAGGCAATGCGGTCGGGCAGGTTTGGTCGAAAGAATGCCATGCAGCCATTGCCGCCCTGTTTGCTGCCGTGGCAGTGCAGGCGCATGGTGCCGCCCGGGCCTTGTGCGATTTCGCCGATGCCTTCATGGTGCCATTGGTCGAAGCCGGCAGAAAAGTCGTCCGCGTGCAGCTGTGATTCGTTCTCATATTCAAATTCAAATGCCAAACCGAACCTCCTGTTGCAGAATATTACGATTCATTCGCTTCAGATTCACAGATTGACTCCGCAGGTTACCATTGGCGCATGTCAACGCAATCGCCACCCCATCCCGCCGCGCTTGATCCGCAGGAATTGCTTACGGACTGTGACGTTCGGCACGATCGCACCAGCGGGCCGGGTGGGCAGCACCGCAATAAGGTGCAAACCGCCGTCACCCTGACTCATCGCCCCACCGGCGTGCAGGGTGCGGCCGGCGAGCGGCGACAGCAGCAGATGAACCATGGCGTGGCGCTGTTTCGCCTGCGCGTGAATCTGGCGTTGACGGTGCGATGCGAGCCAGCCGATTCACCGTCTGCGATGTGGCAGGATCGGTGTCGAAGCCGAATCATTCACATCAACCCCAAGCACGAAGATTTTCCCGCCATGCTGGCAGAGGCGCTGGATGGTGCGGCGGCCGACCAATGGGATTTAAAAGCAACTTCCCAGCGTCTGGCGTGTAGCACCTCACAGTTGATCAAGCTGTTCAAGCGCGAATCAAAGGCCTTGGAAATAGTGAACCGGCAGCGTGTCGAGCGGGAATTGCCGCCCCTGCGTTGAACGCGATACCATACCGTATGATGTTTTCCCGATTACGACTACTTGCCTGTCTGTTGACGCTCTGTACCGCCAGTATTGCTCATGGCGCCGGCCTGCCGGGTTGGCGCTTGGCCATTGATGAGAAATTCGACGCGGCCGGCTGGATCAACAACTGGGAAATCAAAGGCGACATCGGGCGCACTGATGACGGCGCCTTGCGCAACGCCGGCGGCAAGCTCCATGCGCAGTACAAGCTATCCGTTACCGCGCCGGCGGTGCGTGTTGAGTTTCAGGCCGCCATCCTCGAGCCGGACAAGAAAGACCGCATGAGCGACCTGACGTGCATCATCGGCGATGTGCTTTTCCTGTTCGGCAACAACGACAACACCTGGACCGGCCTGTCGCAGAACGGGCACACCAGTAAGCGCGTGTCGGTGCATATCGAGCCGCGCAAGCTGCACACGATCATCGCGGAAATCGACGGCCACACCTGCCGGTTCTATATCGACGGCACATTGGTGTCAGTCGCTCGGCGGGCAGAGCCGTTCAAGACCGGCAAGATTGGCTTCTACACGCGTCGCGGGCGCGCTATGTTTGACAATGTGCGCGTCCTGCTTCGCAGGAAAATCTCGCCGGTTGCCGAGTCATTGGATCAACTGTCGCCTCCGCGCTTTACATCGGTGACGCCTGACGACACGGTTTTTCTGACCTGGCAGGACGATCCGACAACCACTGTCACCGTGCAGTGGCTCAGTTCCAAGCTGGCCAGTCAGGCTGCGGTTGAGTTCGCCCGTCAAGGCACGGATGAATGGAAGCCGATGCGCGCGACGAACACGCCGTTTCCTTACAGCAACCTGTATCGTTACCGTGCCCACCTGACGGGGTTGTCACCGGACACGACGTACCAGCTTCGCTTTGCGGGCGGCACGACCATCGGCCTGTGTCGAACCATGCCCGCGAAGTTGACCGAGCCGTTGACATTCGTCAACGGGGGCGATCTTGGCGACAGTGACATGACCATCAAAGTTTGCAAGCAGGTCGCGAAACGCTCGCCGCGTTTCGCATTGATCGGCGGCGACATTGCGTATGCCGACGGCCACGACCCGCGCCGTTGGGTCGGCCTGTTGCACATCTGGCGTCTGCACATGGTGGATCCGCAACGTCGGCTGATTCCGTTTGTGCCGCTGATCGGTAACCATGAAGTACGTGGCGGGTTCGGTCAGACGCGCAAGAACGCGCCACTGTTTTTGTGCATGTTCGGCCTGCTTAACGCGCGCGCCTACACAGCCATGGATATTGGCAACTATATGAGCCTGTTTCTGCTGGACTCCGGCCACATTACGCCGGTTGCCGGCGAGCAGACTGACTGGCTTGATCAGGCGCTTGCCGAGCGGCGCAAGGTGCCGCATCGGCTGGTGTGTTATCACGTACCGGCCTGGCCTTCCGTGCGCGATGACATGCATCCGTTCAGCAAGGTGACGCGTGAGCACTGGGTGCCGCTGTTTGAAAAACACGGCATTCGCGCCGTATTTGAGTATCACGACCACGCGTTTAAGCGCACGCACCCGATGCGCGGCGGCAAGCAGCACGAAGATGGCATCATTTTTTTCGGTGACGGCGCCTGGGGTGTTCCCGCCCGCCCGACGGTGTCCCTGCGCGAGAATCCGTATCTCGCTGTGGCGAAGCGTATTAATCACTTCTTTGAAACGCAGATCACAGCTACCGGACAGGTCCACCGCGCGATTGATGCGGAGGGGAATGTCTTTGATGAAGTCGTGATTCCGTTGCGCTGAGTTTGTTTCTTTCGTGTCGTGCGGTTTGTGATTGAGATTGATGCGCGTCGGGCGCTGAGTCGGTTTGCAACAAAGCTGCCTGGATCGCGTCGCGATCCGGCTAATATGGCGCTTGCAGTTGCGCACCTCAATCCGTGGCCTGAGCGATGCAGTCGCGAAGACACGGATCGAAGTCCATTCACGTCACAATCGCAGATTACGACAATGATCTGACTTTGGCACCTTGCGCTTTCTCATTCGCATGGTTGATCAGACGTTGCGCGTTTTCCGACATTAATTTGCTGCGAACGTCGTCCGGCAGTTCCAGCGTACTCAAAAATTCCTGATGTTCACCACCGTAGTAATCGCGCCCAAACAGCAGGCGGTCGGCAAACTTCGTGATGAACTGCACCGCGTGTACCGGGTCGCGCTTAAGGGCGCGCAGGCCCGAGCCGGCGGAGATGTCCGCGTACAGGTTCGGATACGTTTCGAACAGGTGATACAGCTTGCCGTTCGGCGTGATGGCGCCGGTGGGATACGCAGTGGTGGCTTCGTCCGCATCACCACTGATTTCGCGCCAGAAGCCCGGCGCGTGGCCGATGAAGTTTGCATCGGGACAGGCCTGCAAAGCGCGTTCGAGGTTTGCAACCGTGCCACCGTACCAGCTGCCGGCGTATTGAGTCCCGCCTTCTTCTGTTTTGATATAGGGGATGTCCAGATGAAGCACGATCGGGCAACCCAGTTCGCCGGCCTTGCGATACAGGTTCAGACAGCGCGGGTCGTCGAAGAGTGTTCTGAACTTCCATTCACCACACACGCGCACGCCATGCATGTTGTAGGCGGACTCAAACAACTTCGGCGCGGATTCCAGTTCCGGGTTCGGGCAGTAGCCGACGATGAATCGGGTGGGGTATCGATCGCGCACCTGTAGCAAGGTGCTTAATGGAATGCCTGCGTGCGTACCGTCGGCTCGCACATTGATCGGATCAAGCACGCCGTGATATCCAAGGGCATCCTGCCGTGTTGGAATTTCCCAGCTTAGCAGCCACGCCTGGTCGATACCGTGTTCATCGAGATCGGCGATGAGGCCTTTGTCATCCCGGCCATGCCAGAAGACGTGCTGATGTGAATCGATAATCATTGAATGTCTCGCTATTGAATGGAAAAGAGATACCCAGCCAGCGCGGCAAAGGGTATGTCCGTGTGGTTGGGGATGCAAACAAAATGGGTATCTGGCAGTCCGATAGATCGCTTGAAAGATATTCGGCTTGGAAGACGGGGCAGAGACTTTAATACGTCGTGCTAGCGCTGACTTGTCAGTTTACACCGGGTTGGCGTCTTACCGTATTTTCCGCCTCGCAGCCCTCCGGTTTCTGCGAGAGGACTGCGAGGCGGAAAATACTGCTGGATTGGCTTGGCGAACGCGTCTGAGACAATCACGCATCACGAGCATTTTTCGCCCGTTCGTTGCTCTCACTGAAACTTCCGGGGGCCGGAGTAGCGGGCAGGCGAAAAGTGCGGACAGATTACCCTTTCGAGAAAGTCCTTCAACGGTTCTATCTGAAAGACTACAAGCACATCCGGTTACGGCTAGGCGTGCATAAAGCCTCTGCGCGAGAATAATGCTGAAGGCAGGGCCCAGGCCGAACACTTTTTCCAGGAATGGTTTAAATAGATCAGCAGCCCGTCAGAGCAAGTCGCCAAGGGGCCAAGAGAAGAAGTGAAGAAAAAAGCCGGCCGCACAAGTCCCGCCTGATCTTGTACGGCCGACGACACGTCTGAGCAGATTGCTCTCGGATTTCACGTCAGGGGTGGATGCCAGTTTTGGCTAGCGTTCTTTATTAAGGGAGGAGGTTGGTCGAGCGATTCTTTCTACTCCGTATCGCCCTCAGTGTTGCATCGTTTTGTTCACTGCCAACTGCTCACATCCACCCCAGTCATCTCAAAAGAGTTTACTATCTTATTATCGTCTGTCAAGCGATCCGGCTTTAGTTTCTCGAGAAAATACAAGATTTTTTCTGACTTTTGTTCGCTGGTTTCGTCGCGGAAATCCAGGAAGTAAAAGCACACTCAAAATCGGGCGTAAGTGGCTCTTTTTAAAGAGGTAACGTGCGAGACAGGCGCTGCACGACATCCGCCACGATTTGAGCGGCCTGCGTCACCTCTTCCTTGGTTGTTTCCCTGCTTAGTGAGAACCGCACCGAGCCGTGTGCAACAGGCTCAGGAGTCCCCATCGCAAGCAACACTGGTGAGGGTTCGAGCGACCCGCTTGAGCATGCCGCCCCGGCCGATGCGCACACGCCTTTCTCCGACAGGCCAAGCAGGATGGCTTCTGCTTCCAGTCGCGGGAAACCGATGTTGGTGGTGTTCCACAGGCGCGGCGCGTCTACGCCATTGATGACCGCATCGGGAATTGCAGCCTGGACGGCTTGTTCGAACCCGTCGCGCAATTCCCTGATGGTTTCTCGTCGGCTCTCATCTTCAACAAACGATTGCGCGAGTTGCGCGGCAATGCCCATCGCGATGATGCAGGCGGTGTTCTCGGTGCCACCACGTTTTTCGGTTTCCTGCGGGCCGCCCAACTGCTGGGCCTGCAGCTTGACGCCGCGACGCACATACAACGTGCCAACGCCCTTGGGACCGTGAAACTTGTGCGCGGAGAGCGTCAGCATATCCACGCCGACTTTGGCTGCGTCGACTGGAATCTTGCCAACCGCCTGCGTGGCATCGACGTGCAACAGGGCCTGCAAATCACGCTCGCTGCGGTGCTGCTGAACCACTCGGGCGAATTCTTCGATCGGCTGCAAAACACCGGTTTCATTGTTCGCCCATTGCACGCTGATCAGAATCAGCCCGTCATGCTTGTGAAGCTCTGACAGCATGCCGTCCAGCGCCTGCGGATTAACGAGGCCGGCCACGCCCAGCGGCAGATAGCGCACGTCGATGTTGTCTTTGCTGAGTGATTCAGCCGGCTCGCGAATCGCAGCATGTTCGATTTTGGTTGTAATCAGTATGTTCGGACGGGTGCCGCGCAGTGCCAGGTTGTTGGATTCCGTTCCGCCGCTGGTGAAGATGATTGTGCGCGGGCGCACGCCCAGCAGCTTTGCCACGCTTGCCCGGGCCAGTTCGACCTGCTGGCGCACCATCTGGCCAAAGCGGTGAACGCTCGACGGGTTCGCCCATAGGTCGGTCAGCGCGCTTTGCAGGCTTTGCACGACTTCGTCAGCCGGGCGCGTGGTCGCATTGTTGTCCAGGTAGATCCATTGCACGGTTCACACCTCAGTTTACAGGCCGCCGCCGTCGGCCACCGGCCCATGATCAGCTTTCCCACATATTGTACGATTCATCCGGAATAGTGGATTGCTTGCCCGGCTCACTCGCCATAGACTCTCTGACCCCACCGGCCGAAGCACCCGAAAAACCGGTGGATCAGCAAGGATTGGGACACCATGGACTACGTACAGATTACCGAAAACGACCGGGCCCAGATGCTTCAGCGCATCGGCGCGCCGAGTGTCGAAGCGTTGTACGGCAGCCTCGACAAGCAGTACCAGTTGGACGAGCCGCTGAACCTGCCGGCGGCGCGCAGCGAGCTGGAACTGCAGCGCGACCTGGCCGCACTGGCGGCGAAGAACCGGGCCGCGTCGCAACAGGCATGCTTCCTCGGCGGCGGCGCGTATGACCACTTCATCCCCGCGGTGGTCGACGCGATTTCCAGCCGCGGCGAGTACGTCACGGCTTACACGCCCTATCAGGCAGAAGCGTCACAAGGGTCGTTGCAGGCCTTCTTCGAATTTCAGACGCAGGTGTGCCGGCTCACAGGGCTGGACGTGGCCAATGCGTCGCTTTACGAAGGCGCCACGTCTGTTGCCGAAGCCGTGACCATGGCGGTCAACAGCACGGGCAAGCGGCGCGTGCTGTTCGCGCAGACCTTACATCCGCATTACAAGACCGTATTGCAGACCTATTTTTCCGATCTGCCGGTGCAGCTGATCGAACTGCCAGCCACGGATGGTCGTGTGTCCGTTCAAACCATCAAAGACAACGGCGACAACGATACGGCCGCGGTCATTATTCAGTCGCCGAATGTGCTGGGCCTGATCGAGGACTGGCAAAGCCAGTTCGATACAACTCATGAAATGGCCAAGACACTTGCGATTGCGGTGTTCAACCCGATCGCCTGTGCGTTACTGAAACGCCCCGGCGAATGCGGTGCGGACATCGCGGCCGGCGAAGGACAACCACTTGGTGTGCCGTTCCAGTTCGGCGGGCCTTACCTTGGTTTGTTCGCCGCGAAGCAGAACCTGATGCGCAAGATGCCGGGGCGCATGATCGGCCAGTCGTCCGACAAGCAGGGCCGGCGCGGCTTCTGCCTGACGTTGCAGACGCGCGAACAGCACATTCGTGGCGCAAAGGCAACGAGTAATATCTGTACGAACCAGGGCCTGCTGGCCATGCGCGCGACGATGTACGTTTCGGCCATGGGGCCGGCCGGTCTGAAGGAAGTGGCCGAGCAGTGCTATCACAAGGCGCACTACCTGGCCGAACAGATTGCCACGATCGATGGCTATTCACTTGCATACGATGGGCCGTTCTTCCATGAATTCGTGGTGAACTGCCCGACCAGCGCGCGAGCGGTGATTGACGCTGGCAAGGCCAAGGATATTCTCGCCGGGTTGTCCTGCAGCGAACTGGGTATCGGGGAAGAAAACCAGTTGCTCATCGCGGTGACTGAGAAACGCACGCGCGAACAGTTGGATGCGTTCGTCGCCCTGCTCAAGGAGGTCAACTGAGATGTCAGATAACAAGGCCCCTGCCCCACTGATTTTTGAACGCCACTCCCCCGGTGCACGTGCGGTTGACCTGCCGACGTGCGACGTGCCGACGAATGATCTGCCGGATGGCATTGCCAGCGAAACCGCGCTGGACCTGCCCGAAGTCGGACAACTCGACGTCGTGCGACATTACACCGAACTGGCCAAGCGCAACTTCTCAGTCGATGCGAACTTTTATCCGCTCGGCTCGTGCACCATGAAGTTCAACCCGTCGATCAACGAAGCGGCGGCAGCCATTCCCGGCTTCACCGGCGTGCATCCGTTGCAGGACGATGTTGATGCCCAAGGCGTGCTTGAAGTGTTGCACGATGTGCAGACGTGGCTTTCTGAAATTGCCGGGCTCGACACGGTTTCATTGCAGCCGGCAGCCGGCGCGCATGGTGAATACACCGCGTTGAAAGTCATCCGTGCCTACTTCAATGATCCCGAAGGCGGCAACGAACCGCAGCGCAAAGTCGTGCTAGCACCAGACACCGCGCATGGCACAAACCCCGCCAGCTGCGCCATGTGCGGCGCGGGTGTCGTCTCCGTCCCCTCCAAGGACGGCCTGGTCGACATGGACGCACTGCGCAGCATGGTCAACGAAGAAACCGCGGCCATGATGATCACCAACCCGAACACGGCAGGCCTGTTCGACGGTCAGATCGGTGAGATCGCAAAAGTGCTGCACGATGCCGGCGCCCTGTTGTACCTGGACGGCGCGAACATGAACGCCATCGTCGGCGTTGCCCGCCCGGGCGACTTCGGCGTCGACGTCATGCACTACAACACGCACAAGACTTTCAGCACGCCGCACGGCTGCGGTGGCCCAGGCGCCGGCCCAATCGCGGTGCGCAGTTTCCTTGAGCCTTACCTGCCGGTTCCACGCGTTGCGAAACAGGCAGACGGCTCATACACACTCGAATCCAATTTCCCCAAAACCATCGGTAAGGTGCGCAGCTTCTTCGGCCAGTTCGGCGTGCTGCTGCGATGCTGGACGTACATTGCCTCGTGCGGCCCTGACGGGCTAAAGAACGTCGGCCAGACCGCCGTGCTGAATGCGAACTATCTCGGCGCGTGTCTGCAGGATCGGTTCGAAATGCCTTATTTTGATCCGGCGGCGAAGCAGTACTGCGCCCACGAGTTCATCACCGTGCCCAAGCGTTTGCTCGATCAGGGTGTGACGCTGATCGACATTGCCAAGCGCCTGATCGACTTCGGCATCCACCCGCCGACCATGCACTGGCCGGTGCATAATTGTTTGATGATCGAGCCGACCGAAACGGAAAGCAAAGCCACGCTGGACCGTTTCGTGGAAGTGATGAATCTAATCGCGGATGAAATCGAGCGCGATGTCGAACACGTCAAAGCCGCGCCGCATGATGCGCCGATTGAGCGGCTGGATGAGGTCGCTGCTGCGCGGTCGCCGAAGCTGACTTATGCAGCGGTTTAAAGTCGTCGACGATTTGGCCGCCGGTATCGTTCGTATTTTGTGACGTCGATGTTTCGTGCCATGTGATGTTATTGAAATATTACTGCTAGGCCTGCTTTCTAGTTGTGCAAGACTCATTTGATATTCACATTTTCTTCCCGGACGGCGAGCCTCCAGAACCCGGAAAGCAACCTTTGGCTGACCTTTCACCCAAGTGGCTTGACGTTTGTGCAAGTCTTCTTGAGCAAAACGGCCCAGTCATGAACCACAACATGGGCAGTACTCTTTCGCACTTCTCGATCCAGATGGGCGGCCCTTCCGTGAGGCTACTCTTGCACGATCAGGTCTGTTTCTATCTAGCAATTTCACTCGGTATCGATAGCACACAAGACCGAGCATCGATTAACGCATTCTGCGATATTCTGGAAAAAGCGACTTCAACTGCCGGAACCAATATCCAAGACGGTGCAACTGCAGTTCTCAGTCAAGCTTCCTCGAAACGTTGCTTACTTGTCCTCGATGCATTGCTGTCGGATGTAGCTGATGATCAGAAAACCGCTCTGATTCAGCTGGGGTATCATCTTGCTGGTGCCTACTTTACGTATTGCGATAGGAACGACCGGTAACTGAGCCTGTTTACGTTACGAGCAAAGCGAATGGACTCCGAAGCAGCATACAAACTGGCGCAGAATTATGTCGACGACAATATCGTTGTGCTCGCCTCCGGATCGCGTGAATGTGCGTTCGGCTTCTATTTCCCCACCAATACCGCTCAATATCTGGAAACCGGCCGGCTCGAAGACATGGGATCTGGCTCGTGCGGTGTGCTTGTTGACAGGATATCTGGGAATGTTCACGAATTGGGTTCGGTATACGATGTTGACTACTGGTTAGAAGCCTACGAAAGACAACTCCACAGACCGCTTACGGTAACCATTACCAAGGTGTGGGATCGTCAACGTGCAGCCGACGCTCTTTGCCGACTTCAAATGACTTATGTTATTCCCGAAGAAGCTTACGGCGAGACATGGCGAATCCCTCGTCACTATAGCTCAAAGGATTACCGAAAGGCCTTTGATGATCTGCCTGCTCGATTCGAGAACCAAAATCTTATCTTTCGTCTTTACGAAATACAGAGAATCGAATCTGATCGTGATGTCGAAATTATCCTTGAACCAACAAAAAGTACTTAATCAGCGTCTATCGTTGTCTAAGAGCCCTTAATTAGGCCGGATACTTTGCTCCCTTCGATCCTACTCGTTTGACGCATTCGCAAACGGATTCAGTTTCGGATTACGCTGAAATCGATTCCAGATGTCATGGACGTAATCGAAAGCCTTGCGCCCGGTCACGTAAGGGTCGCCGCCACGGTCGTATGCCTGCGTGATGATGGGGCCCTTGTAATTATGTGACCAGAGCAAACCCAACCAGCCGGCGATGTCGATTTCGCCCTGGTCGATCTCAACGGTGCGGAAGGGCTCGGCCGGCTTGGGGACGTAGTTGAGAATTGCGAAGTAACCCAACTGGTCCATGCCCGGAAGATCGAAGATGTGCTGCGGGTCTGGTGCTTCTTCGACAAAATGCGCATGAAACGCAGCGATGCCCGGGCGCAGCTGTTGCGAGTCGGATGCTTCGATCAATCGGCATTCCGCCTGCGGCGTGTCCGTCACGAACCAGCAGTGGTTGTAGATGTAACCATGCATGTCGTGCTGGGCCATGCGCTTTTCCGCTTCGGCGACAATGCGCGCTGCCCGTTCCCACATCGCTTCGTCGATTTGTGCCGATGGCCCGCCGGGAATCGTCAGCAGCAGGTAAGGCCGCAGCGGCAGCGTGGCCAGACGATCGATAATCTGCATCAGTCGCTTGAGTTCCTGCTCAATGCGATCTTCTTCCGGCCGACAGCCGACATACATGCCGGCGTGTTGGAGACTGCTCTCACGGAGCACATGGTCGACTTCGCGCCACGTTGCATCGTCTTCCGGCTCGATGGCATGAAGCTCGAAGCCGTCATAGCCGAGGTCTTCCGCGATGGCGATGCGCGTTGCATAGCTGTAGTACTCGCGCCGATGTCGACCGAAGTGGTTGTTGAACATGATCAGTGGATTGGGCAATGTCGCAGTCTTGGTCGCGATGGCTTGATCGGGCATGCTGTGTACCCAGTTTGGGAAAAAATTTATTGTGGGAAATATTATAAAAATATCGAAGCAGTGATCTGAAAAGATGGATTTATTCGTAAAATAACGCATATTTTGACCAGTACCCAGTTATGGGAATAATTAATTCCCTTGACATTTCCTGTGTCTGTTCTAATCTTGATTCACTCATGTCAATTCTCGAAATCGCCAAATCCGCCAATGTTTCAAAATCCACGGTTTCGCGCGTGATCAATAACGACCCGCGCGTTTCCGGCAAGGCATCACGTGCGGTCAAGGAGGCCATGGCGCGGGCCGGGTACAGGCCTTCTCCAAATCGCCCGGGACCCAAGCCGGGATCGCGGCGCCGAAAGGCATCTGATCCGATCGCGTTGATTCGACTTGGCGATGGGAATGCGTCCTCCATTGATGAGGTCATGCGCGCTTTGCATGCGGTGTCGGATGAAGTCGGGCAACGGCTGATTGGCACGATGATGCCGAATGCGGATCAATTGCCCGACATTGTTGCAGCGGGTGGTGTTCGCGGCGTGCTGATTCGCGGGCATGAATCGCTGGGCCCAAAGGCGCTTGCCGCGCTGCGCAACCTGCCAGTGGTCTGGCTGATGGCCGATCCGCAGATCGTGCCGGATGGGCATGACCATGTCACGCATGACGACGATGCCATCGGACGCATGGCAGCGCGATACCTGATCGAGCGGGGGCACGAGCACGTTGCCTGCCTGAACCCCGGCAGGACCCATCCATCATTTCCAACACGCGAGTTGTCGTTTGTCACGACCATTGTTCGAGCCGGCTCTGTTGCGCACGCCATTCGGACGGAATCAGGGGAAGACATTGATCCGGCGTCGCCCGAACGATTCGAAGTATTGGTCGACAAGCTTCTGGCGATCAAGCCGCGCGTGACCGGCGTGTTTGTGGTGAACGATTGTTACATGGTTCGTTATCACAATCTGCTCCTGGCGCGCGGCATCAAGCCGGGAACGGATCTGCAATTGATCAGCTGCGACAACGACCCGGCCATGCTTGAGTTGGTACATCCGCGTCCCGCGACGATTGATCGTTCGCTTGACGTCATGGCCCAGCGAGCGCTTGCGCATCTGGACTGGCTCGCGAAGCACGGACGCTCTGTTCAGACGACGATCCAAGTCGGGCCCCGTCTGGTCCTGCCTGACGGCGCGAATTGAAGCGGTGCCTCACACCTGCAAGGAGACACAAGATGATCCGCCGTTATCGAACGCATTCGACTGTTTCGTATGGTTTCACATTGATCGAATTGCTTGTTGTAATCAGCATTATCAGTTTGTTGGTGGCGATTCTACTGCCGGCGTTAAGCAAAGCACGCGCTTCTGTACAAGCCGCGCACTGTCAATCCAACTTGCGCCAGTTGGGAATCGGGATCGAAGTGTACGCCAGCCAGACTGGCGACTGGATGGCCGGATCAATCCGAACCGGCTTTGATGAGAGTGGCGGAAACTGGCATTACCACATGGGCCAGGCAGGCGCGTTGGGCCATAGTCGCCGGTACACCGGCCGGGGGAACACCGCAACGGACGTTCGCGTTCAGACCTCGTGGCCGATCCTGCAGTGCCCGAGTGAGCCGGGCTTTCGAAACAACGGAGCAACTACATTCTGGCAGTGGCATCGGGCGCGCAGTTCATATCAGATTCACTTTGACGTCAGCCGCTGGGGCCGATCGACTGGCTGGGGGCGCTTTCGCGATCACTGGTCGTTGGGTCCCAACGCTGCCGCAGCCGTGCAGAAGTCGCTCAGTGAGTTGGTGATTGTCGTTGATCGCAATACCTGGTCGGACGGCCACTTCGGCTCTGGTATCGATCTGGCCGGAAGCCTCTGGTACAACCCGGCAAACGGGTTGGGGGTCTTTTACACCTTCCGTCATGGGCGCAGTCAGTCGACGGATCGCTCGATTGTTTCCGGCGCAGCCAACATGCTGTATCTGGATGGGCACGTTCAGTCGCAGACGCATTTCAGTGAATCCGGCCAGGCGCACTGGACCGCGCTGTACGACACGCCGCCAGCATTTCGGGAAGATCCTTGAGTTGGCTAGATGCGCGACGTTGTCGGGCTTACTTACACCTTTGCTACGACGATCTTGTTACCAGTAACCTCGATCACTTTTACTTCTTGACCGGGCTCAATCCACGGGCCTTCGCTCATCACGTCAACCACCATGCCGTCGATGTCGGCGGTCCCCACCGGGCGCAACTGCGCAACCACGCGCCCGTTCGCACCAACGGCAATGTTGCCGCCCCCGAACGCGTAATCGCCGCTGACTTCGGTTGTTTCCGCCGGGCGTGAAGGCTCGGAGTCCAGCACCAGTCTGCTGAGGATCGGAATCGAGTCGTAGTACTTCATGAGGAAGCCGAACCCAACCAGGCTGCCGACCAGGCCGACGATCGTCCAGACAACAGACATCTGAAGCCGGCCGATCATTTCCGGGGCAGGCATGGGCATCGGGCCGCTGCCACTGGTGGGGATGACGGACATGACCAGCCCGACGAACATGCACAGCAGGCCGAGCACGCCGAACACACCGAAGCCCGGCAGGACGAGTAGCTCGACGCCGAGCAATACCACCCCGATGAAGAAGATCAGCACGTGCCACACTTCCGCGAGGCCAACCAGGAACGGCGCCCCGAGCAGGATGATCAGTGCGATGACCGCAACCGCACCGGGCAGGCCAACGCCCGGCGATTGGAATTCAATGTAAGCGCCGAGCAACAGCGCGATCACCAGCACACTGCGCACGGGGAGTGACGTAAGCCAGCCGGCAAGATTCTCCGACCAGGTCTGATCAATGCGCGTGACGGTTTTTGCATTCAGAAAATTCTGAAGGTCGGCTGTGTTGCGAATATTTTCCGACCTGGACAGGCCGATGCGCGTGGCGCGCGTCTGGTTCAGCGTCAGCAGCGTTTTGCCATCATGCACGCGCTCGACCAGTTGCCACTGCCCGCGGTCTTCGTCGGTCGCGACTTCCTGGCCGGCCTGGCCGACGTCAGCGCCCGTTTGTGGCGTGGCGCTTTGATTGCCGCCACCGAACAGGCTCTTGAGCAGGTTTTTACTGTTCGGGTCCACGCCATCGACCATGATCTGGTAGTCGACCTGATTGACCAGCCGCCGCTCACCGGTTTCCTTGTGTTCGATCAGGTAGACCTCAACGCCGAGCACACACATGGCATGAAACGTGGCATAGTCGTAGTCATTGTTGCGCGCGTTGTCGCGAAACTCTTCGAGAATCGGCGAAAGCGCTTTGGCGCGTTCGGTCGGCGCCAGCTCCGCGCCGGGCACGATCGGGGCGCAGTCGCCGGTGGTAGAGGAAGGCGACATCACAATGTAATCGCAGGACGAAGCGATCAGAATGCCGGCTGAGTAGGCGCTGTGATTGATCCACGCGATAGTAGGAACACTAATCTGTCCTTTTATATACTTTGCGATTTCAAGCGCACTGGTAACCACGCCACCCGGTGTGTTCAGCTCGATGACGATCATCGACGCGCCCATGTCCATGGCTCGATCGACGCGCCGCTGCAAACTTTCAAGCGTGAAATCGTAGATCATGCCGTCGATACGGATGATGGCTACGTCCGCCCCGCTGGGCAGACTGGCTGGCGCGCCCGGTAAAATCGGCTGAACCGGCGGCGCAGCCGCATTTTGCTCGGATTCCGGCTTTTCCGCAGCAGGCTTGGACGTTTGTGCTACCTGGGAGGCGAGCATCGCCCCCAGGATCACAATAAATGTGACTCGACGCTTCATGGCTTTCATGGCCCCATTATATGCCAAGCCCCGGTAAGTCATTTCCCTTAAAAATTTGCCTTTTAATTGTGCGTATTGTGCGCTCCTGCCGACGTATTTCCGGTAGGACATATGACTTAAGTGTAGGCAGTTAGCCCTTGTGGGGAAACTGTATATCCACTTAAACTGCTCTAATGATTGTGGCGATGATATGTTGTCAGGTGCGATAGAATGTGGCAGATCGGTAGACGATCCATAGGTCGACGCATCGCTTTCATCTCTACCTGACAAGGTGCGCGAAGTTGCCTGCAAAGTGAAGGAATGACAACGGAGTCGTTGCCGTTGTATTTGTAACAGACCGGACAAATGACAATTCGATGTGCGTCAATCTAATTTTTTTTTAGACAACGCGGCAAAGTCTGATAGTCGACATCGGTGTCATTGCATAGAAGAGTGCCCCTAAATTGTACTGCCTCATTTTTTAATCGGCATGTATTTTTTGAAGCACGACTCGCGCGTTGTCGTGGGAGCAACGCGGGCCTTGCTATGCGGCTGTTACGCAAAGTAGTAACTGTCAGCCAGCCCCGGGAGACAGGTGATGAATCAGTTGGAACCAGCATCCGAATCGGCAACCGTCTTTGTCGTTGATGACGACGCAACCAGTTTGAAAGTCATTTGCGAGCTTGCCAAGTCGGTCGGTCTGGCAACCAAGACGTACAAGACTGCTGCGGAATTTCTGAACTCTTACTTGCCGTCCGAACGTGGTTGTCTCGTGACGGACCTGCGATTGCCTGACTTAAGTGGGCTTCAATTGATCGAAGAAATGCGGCAGCGCCACGGTTTCTGTCCGCCCACGATTGTGATCTCCGCTTATGCAGATGTGCCCACGGCGGTTGATGCAATGAAGCGCGGCGCGATAGATTTTCTTGAGAAGCCGGTTCCATCACAGACGCTTGTCGACTGTGTGCAGGCTGCGATTCGAATGGACCAACGCCGTCGCGCGCGCCAGCATGATGCACAAGCTGTGCGCGATGCGCTCAGCCGTCTAACTGATCGCGAACGGGAAGTGCTCGATCATTTGCTGGCTGGCAAGCCGAACAAAGAAATCGCATTTAAGTTGGGTGTCAGTCATAAGACGGTCGCAACACATCGCGCCAACATTCTTCAGAAGCTTGGCGTGTCCAATCTGGTTGAACTGGTCAAACATCTCGACAGCGTCATGCCTGCCGGTTCAGACATGTCCTAAAACATGTTGAAGTGATCTGATGGATAAATTTTTGTGATACAGCCGATGTTAATAGCGTCGGCTGACTTCTTTCACCGCGCAGGGTGGTGAATGCGGTAACAGTCAAACTGAAGCTTTCGTCCACAGACGTCATCGCGGCGCGATGCGTTTTCGAATGACGGATGTGGCGACCAAATCCTAAGCGGTGCAAATCGGTTGTTTCGGCCCCCCCGGACCGATTTGTGCCGCTGTTTTTTTGTCACATATTTCAGATCGCGTTGGCTGATTTCCAATCACTGAATCAGTTCATCATCCGCGGTATGCATAGCGCGCGAATACTAATTCCAAATTGGCATTGCAGGCTATCGCGCATTTCAGTTGAGCGCAACAGATAGTGAGTAATACCTATAAGAAGCGGACTGATAGGGTATTTGTTGGCTACCAAGAGAAATCCGACAGATCTTCGGAAAACTCTGATTGATTCACTTAATGAGACCCGCCGATATAAACGCTAGCATCACTTCCCATGGGTCCGGGAAACGCATGAGACTGGTGCCGTGACAACATCTGTCAGCTGAGTGCATACGCGGTCGGCTGGGGGGGCGTTTGAGTTTCGGCGAAATGCTGGAACTGGCGGCGTCGTAATAACGCATTCAGATTGGTTGTCTTTGGTTGCAGGACGAATCGTCGATTCGTCCTTGTGGCTGTCGGTGCGCCTTGTTACGTCGCGAGGTGCTTGGGGTTCGGTAAATGTGCCGCTTTATGCGCACGTGGGAGTTGGAGTCTGGGATTATGTGGCAAAGAATCAAATCACTGGGTCTGGGTACACGAATCATCGCATTGACACTCATCATCCTGGTTACCGTTGTTGTGGTAAACCTGGCGGTGTTCATGGACGGCTACAGTTCGAGCGCACAGGAGGCCATGGTCGCGCGGGCAGCGGCGTTTACTGCTGTTGCTGATGAAGCAAAGGACCACACCGGTGCCTTGGCCAAGCAGGGTGCCTTCGACACCAAAGTGCTTCTCGCTGAGCTTCAGGAGTATGTGAAGGAGGGTAAGCCTTACACAGAAGCACGAATCTTCGAAACGATTCCTGTTGTCGCCGGCTGGACTGCCGCACAGAAAGCTGCTGAACGCGAGGATATTGATTTTAAGGTCACATCGTTCGATGCGCGCAACAAGACAAACGAACCGACGCCTGGTTCGTTTGAAGCGCAGCTGTTGACGGATCTGACCAAGCAAGTTGAGTCAAAAGGCGAGGAAGTTATTCATCGCGTCAACGAAGAAACCAACACATTACATTACATGCGTGCGATTCGTCTGACGGAAGACTGCCTGATGTGTCATGGCCACGCCGGTAACGAGTGGGACACCGACGGCGATGGTAAAGACGTGCTGGGCTTCACCATGGAAGGCTGGAAAGTCGGCAAGATGCACGGCACCTACCACGTAATTCTCCCTCTCAAGCCTGTTGACGATCAGGTCGCGGGCGCTCTTCTCACCAGCATGTCCTGGACCGTTCCGCTTGTCATTGGTGCGACGCTTCTGTTTATCTGGACGCTGCGTTCCATGTTCGGCAAGCCGCTGCGACAGTTGATGTCCAGCATCGGCAGTATTCAGGAAACCAATGACCTGACGAATCGCGTTGAGGTCAAGTCGACGGATGAGATCGGTAAACTCGGCGAGTCGTTCAACGGCCTGGTCGGTACGCTGCATGACATCATTGCAGAGGTCAGTGATTCAGCTCGCGACGTGGCCGGCACGTCCACTGAAATTGCTGCGACCAGCGAAGAAATGGCCGCGGGTATCGGCGAACAGAACGAGCAAGTGACGCAGGTTTCGTCCGCGGTCGAAGAAATGTCCGCGTCGGTCACGGAAGTTGCCGCCAAGTGCAATGAAGCATCCGTCAGTGCGGATGAGTCCGGCAAGGCTGCAAGCCAGGGTGGCGACATTGTTTCGCAGACCATCACCGGCATGCACGCGATCAGCCAGGCAGTAACGGAAACCGCAACCGCCGTGACAGAACTTGGCAAACGTGGCGAGCAGATCGGCCAGATTGTCGAAGTCATCAACGAAATCGCAGAGCAGACCAACCTGCTGGCACTGAACGCGGCCATCGAGGCGGCCCGAGCCGGTGAACATGGTCGTGGTTTTGCCGTGGTCGCTGATGAAGTTCGCAAGCTTGCTGACCGCACCACCAAGGCAACGGAAGAAATTGCCACGTCTATCCAGGCGATTCAGACGGAAACCGATCAGGCGGTTCATCGCATGAACAGCGGTACCGAGCAGGTCGCCGAAGGTGTCGAGTCCGCCACGCGTGCGGGTGAGAGCCTTGAGAACATCGTCAATCAGGCTCGGTCTGTGGCCGGCATGATTCAGACGATCGCAGCGGCGGCGGAAGAACAGTCTGCTGCAAGCGAGCAGGTAAGCCGCAATGTGGAGTCGATCTCCGCGGTTGCCCGACAGTCGCTGGAAGGCGCCAATCAGGCCGCCGAGGCAGCTTCGCAGCTGTCCGGCAAAGCCGAGCAATTGCAATCACTCGTCGGCCGATTCAAGGTTACGACGAAGTCATAACCCCCAGGGGGTCTGGGAGCAACCAATCTTGGGTTGCAGGGTGGTTCAGATCGTACGGTCAGGCGGCCGGATCTGGACCACCCTTTTTTTATGTCATTTTCCAATCCCGGCTGACCCGGGGGGTTACAACGGTCCTAAAATCGCATAACTGACGTCTGATTCTGTGACTAGCGGAAGCCCCACCAGCGACTGCTCACGCGAATTCGGCTCAAATCATCCTTCTAGTTAGAAGGAGATGTTTCCCATGGCCATGCTGCGAACCTGTTTCTGCCTGATATTGATGATGGCCGCCAGTGGCTGCGTCGCGGAACAACACCTGCGGCAGGCACATGCCGCGCGCGTGGCTAATCGCCATTCGGAAGCAGTCGATCATATGGAGCTGGCGCTCAACGCCATGCCGTCTCTGGCGCAGAACGACGACTTTGTTGCCAAGCTGCAAAGTGCCCGCGCGCGAGCGGCGTATCAGCGCGGCATGGACCAGCAGAGTCGCAACGAATACGACAAGGCAACCAGGTCCTACCGTGCCGCGCTGAAAGCAGACCCGACCTTCAAGCCGCCCGGCGAGGCACTGAAACAACTCGGCCCGGAAGCGGCCAACTGGCTGTTGCAGGAATCCGCCCCGCTGATTGATGCGGGCAAGCTCGATCGGGCCATCGAGCTGCTCCAGCGTGCCGTGCAATACGATCCAACCAATACCGCAGCAGCGGCACGTCTGAACTCAACCATCGAACTTCGCCGCGCGCGTCGCGAACAGGCGGACCAGCTATTGAACCAATCCGCCGCCGCCGCGCAACGATACGAATGGGATGAATCAATTCGTCTGGCCCGTGAAGCATCGAACCTGATCCCCGACGATCAGCCGATCAGGAATCGAATTGCGCAGCTGCATACCGGCGCGACCAGCTACTGGCTCGATCAGGGCCGACTGTCCCTTAAAGACAACAAGTGGACTGAAGCGGACGACGCATTCAATAGAGCAATCACCTATTCGGCCGACGACACGCGCGCCCATCAGGCATTGGCGGACGTTGATATTGCCCGAGGGCGCGACGCGCAACAGCGTGGCCTGCTCGGTACGGCCATGCGAAACTACCAGGCAGCAGAAGCGCACAAGCAGGGCGCCGCCATTCACAACGTCAACGCGATGCGGCGGGCGATCCTCGAGAGTTATGCCATTCCAATCCGTATTCAATCAACCGACGCCGCGCTGGTTGCTTCAGTGCGCGATCAAATCAATCGACGGGCCGATTCATTGTTCAAACATGCGGATGAAGGATCAGAGATCGATCTGATGGTCAGTGATTTTGATACGCAGACCACGCTCCTTAACAGCCGCAACGCGACACACAGTTACACCGTTGACGTAACAGTGACCAACCCGCGCGTGCCACAGCTACAGGCGCAGCTGGACAGCGCACGCCACCATCTGCTCGATGTGCGCCGTCAATACGCGTTGTCATGCACATATTGCCACGGCCTGGGCTACGGCTATCACCACAAAACCCGGCGACGCTTTCGCTGCCACCACTGCCACGGCTGCGGACGCGTGTACTTTCGAATTACATCGTTCGATGTGTCACGAGCGGCAAGAAAGGTTCGGCAACTGGAACATGAATTGCGCCACGAGCCTGCCACGATCCAGCAGCCACAACCTGCGTCCCGCAACTACACCGTGCATAAGTGGCAGAAGACCGGAACTCTGGCCGTCATGCTCGATATCACCGGTTATGCGCAGACAACAATCCGAAAACAACTTAGTCAGACAGACACGACTATTGACGGCGCCAATCCCGGGATCGGCTTGCGCCCGAACCCGCTGAAGTTGTTGTCCGATAGTGAGCTTCGAACTCGGCTTAATTATCAGGTGTCACAACAGGCCGCACGTCATGTCATTCAGACATTGCTTCCGCAGCGGCTGGCTGATCTGGATACGAAATTAAAGAACGCCTCAGGCGATGAGGCACGCGAGTTACGCATTGCCACGGACCTGATTCGCGAACATGCGAAGTAGGGACTGGTTGAAGGCGTCTGACTTATTCCGACGGATAGCACTTTTTCAAATCTTTCACCGACTGCGCGATTAGTTTCCGAAGTAATCCGCGATCAATGTCGTCCAGTTTTTTCACATATAAGCATGACTTGCCTGCCTTGTACTTGCCCAGCTTTTTCATGATCGCCGGATACTTGTCGAACCCGATCATGATGTAGATGGTCAGGTTCTGCTTGCGCGGCGAGAAGCCGGTGGTGAACCAGTCTCCTTCCCGGCCGGTCGCGTATTTGTAATGATAACTGCCGAACCCGACGATGCTCTGCCCCCACATCACGGGCTTTTCGCTGGTGATCTCTTTCATCATAGCCAGCAGTTCTTTGCAGTCCTTGCGCTTCTGATCGTCTTCAACTGTTTTCAAAAACGCGGCGGTGCTTGCTTTGTTCGGGGTGGTTTTTAAGTCAGACATCGTTGTGTTGCTCCAAAGCGATCGAGAATAATCAATTGACTGCCAATGGGCCGACTCGTCCCAAGCGCAAACCGGGATAGTGAACAGGCGCAATTGGATCATTGCAGTCGCTTGCGATTCGCCAGGTGGTTGCCATTAACTCGTCAGCACGCTGCTGATGTTCCGGGTCGTTGATCAGATTGTTCATCTCGTAAGGATCATCAGCCAGGTTGTACATCTCGTCTTCGTCAAAGCCGTTGAAAACGAATTTCCAGTTGCCATCCCACAGGACGCGATGGGTGTAGCGGAACACGTTGCCTTCGCCTTCCGCGTAGCCGATCTGCCAGTCGTTGTCTGCGGCGCGGTCCGCGCCGAGCAATGATGCGAATGAGCGCGACTCCTTTTCCGTGTTCAATGATTCGGCATCAGCCAGCTCGGGTAAAGTGGCTGCCAGGTCATGCAGGCCGACGCGTGCGCTACTCTCCTCGCCGGCGGCGATACCCGGGCCGGCGATTAACATGGGAATGCGGTACACCTCTTCGAACGCGGACACGTTCTTGCAGTACAGGCCGTGCGATCCGAGCAGTTCGCCATGGTCGCTGGTGAATATGACAATGGTGTTGTCCGCCTGTCCGGATTCGTCCAGTTGTTTGAGCAATCGCCCAAAGAACTGGTCGACTTCCGTAATCATGGCCATGTAGCAGGCCATGCACGTGCGGTGCTGATCCTCGGTCATGTTGTCCCAGACGCGCGTCAGTTTGCGATATAGCCCGGGCCGATCGGCTAGGTCATCATGCGCGTTTGGGCTCAACTGCAACACATCCGGATCATATTGGCTGAACGCTTCCGCGCCGACGACAAACGGGTCATGCGGCGCGTGGGCGCTGGCAAAGCAGCACCACGGGTCATCACCGTTTGTGAGGTCATTGAGCCACTCGCTTGTTAGCTCGTATACGTGACCGATGTCGCGCTGTTCTGGCCTGACATCGGTAACGCCGTAGTGAATGGGAGACTGATAGCCGGCTGGTTGATCGTTCAGGCGGTGATTGGTGATGCGCGACGGGTCCCACCATTCGCTGAAGCGCTTCTGCCAGATCGGCGCGAAGCTCGAGCCGTCAAGCTCCCAGCCATATGGCCCTGCCTGATTGTTTTTGTCGATATGCCACTTGCCGACGTAAGCGGTGCGGTAACCAGCATCAGTCAGGTGCTGCGCCCAGTGCGGGTACTGCTCGCGCAACACGGAACAATCATCCGGAATGCAGTGTGTCACTTCGGTCACGCCGTGCGTGTGCGGCAGGCGTCCGGTCATCAGGCTGGCTCGGGCCGGCGAGCAGGTCGGGCTGGACGCATAGGCGCGCGAAAAACGCACACCACGCTCAGCCAGGGCGCGCAGGTTCGGGCAGATGCAGGAACTGCCCGGGGCGAGCATGTCGCCGCGCATCTGGTCGGTCATCAGGAAAAGGATGTTGGGTCGTCGATTGGGCATAGCGGGATGTTGTACATGGTGCAGCCTGTTTCGTCATAGCAGCTCTAACGTTCAGCTTGTCGTGTTATTGGCATCCCTTGGGCTGCAAAAAGCACCTTCTCCGTCGCAATAACTACTGTCGACCATCCGGATGTACGATATCGTATTTGCAGACGCGGTTGTTAGTGGTGATTGACAAATGATTTACCGTAAGTGGGATGGGTTGGCCGGTCATTTCGGCAAATTCCTTATCGCGACCCGGTACCAATGCTACTATTTAACGAGGCGGTTTTATCATTTCTGTGGGTGAAAAAAAGTTGTATGAACTCGATACCTTGTGGGAAGGCGAATTGATGAAATTGGTCGCAACGTCAGGGCCTCGTCACTTCCGGGCGTTTACATTGATTGAACTGCTGGTGGTGATCAGCATCATTTCGTTGCTGGTGGCCATCCTGCTGCCTTCACTTCAAAAAGCGCGGCAGGCGGCGCAGGACGTTCAATGTCTTTCCAACGTCAAGCAGCTCGGTACCGCTCTCTTCAGCTATGCCGCGGATGAGCGCGACCACTTTATTCCTTACCGCACGCCGAGCGATCCGTTCGGCACGGGTGTGACGGTGTCTCGCAGTACGCCACTTTCCGCGTGGATGGATTTCCTGCACAACAATTACATCAATGGCTCGATCGAACTGATGGAGTGTCCCAATCAGGAGTCAGCGCGCGGCACGTCCGCGTACGCGCAGTACTTTGGTTCGGGTGGCTACCGCAACTATCAGCCGGGATACGGCATTAATCGCTACACCATGACCAGTGCAGCAAGTATCAGCACCAGCAATGCCGCGTCGGCCGCTAATGCATATCCACTGCAGATGTTCAGCACGCCTAAGGCATCTGAGAAGGTCATGTTGTTTGATACCGGGATAGGTTTGCTCAACGGCGGGCATTACCCGAACCTGACGCGTGCGATCAGTTGGTCCCCGATTGGGGCGCGCTGGGCGCTCAATTCCCAGGGCGGCGGCTCCGGTCTGTCACCATCAGACCGCCACAACCGCGGCAGGTTGTACGGCCAGACAAAGATCCCCGGAGACGATGTCCCCGGTGGCTCTAACTTTGTTTTCGTCGACGGCCATGCCAGCTACATGAACTGGATCGACAGTTCACCCTGGCTGCGCATCAACGTCAATGACACCGCTCTGTACAACGCCGGTCGAGACCTGTTCCGCAAGTACTGGGACGTGGACGGCGACTTGGCAGAGTAGCTCCCCGCCTCCTGAAAACTCTCCTGAACTCTCAGAAACGCAATTCGGCGCCTGATTTAGGTACCGATTTCGCATGCGCACCGAACAGCATTTCAGCGGAAGAATCAGCTTTTTCCAGCTTATTGCTATAAGCAATTTATGTTCAAACCAATCTAAATTGCCGTAAAAGTGAATATTTCATTGTTCTGATCAAATTGCTCTATAGAATATGGCTATAAATTCCAGGGAGTTGTGTTGTAGTGCGCGTCGGCGCGGATCGAAATGCAACGTGAGGAGACACGTCTCAATGCCAGATCGAACAGGCCCCCGTTCGAATAGGAAGTTCCATCCGGCTCACGGCTTTACCTTGATCGAACTGCTCGTCGTAATTTCAATCATCAGCCTGTTAATCTCGATTCTGTTGCCCGCTTTGGCTGGTGCTCGGGAATCGGCTCGGGCGACGATCTGCCGCAACAATCAACGGCAACTGGTCCTTGGGACGGAGCTATATGCACAGGATCACGACGAGTATTTGCTGCCGCCGCATACCACCTATTGGCATTATCGATTTGAGCCATACCTGCGCGCTAATTCGGGACAGAGCAGCCTGACGACCGTCGCGCGGTCCAAGGCGTGGTTGTGTCCTTCCAATGAAACGGAGTTGGGTGTCCACGGCTACTCTTCCGTGCGTTTAAGTCATCGCTTCAATATCAGTTTTGCGAATGACACGGCAAGCAGTCCCCAGCCACGAAGAGGCGATGTCTTTCGGCCGGCGGAAAAGTTTCTGATCGGTGAGGTGCTCGTCAGTATCGTGAACAGTTACGCTCATACAAACGATCTGGTTCACAATGAACAGACGCGCGGTCACTTCCACAATCAGCAGTTTATGAATCTGGCTTTTGTCGATGGCCATGTGGAACAGGGCGGATTAGAGCATGGTGTCTTTCAGTTCACTAACACCACGCTCGACACATACTGGCGTCCTTGGAAGTGATTGATCGCAGTGGTCGAGTGAGCGCCTCTGTAGTTAAAACGCCTTCCCCTTAAAACAGGAAGAGGAATTGGTTTTTATGTTTCAATCGATGTTCTGTTGTGCCTGTCTTGTTCTTCTGTTTGCAGTGAGCCTGCCGATGGCGGCTGCTCAGTCATTTGCATCGCATCCGCCGCAGCGTGCGCTGCCGAAGGCGAGTAATCGACCGTTGGCAGACGGGCTGAAGTATTACGTTGATCCAGCCAAGGGCGATGATGCGGCAGCCGGCTCAAAAGCCAAGCCATGGCGGACGATTATGCACGCGATGCCCTTGCTGCAGCCGGGTGACACGTTGGTCTTGCGCGGCGGGGTGTATTTTGAGAACGTGTATTGCGCGATTGCCGGCACACAGGACAAGCCGATCACCATTCGTAGCGCGCCGGGCGAACTGGCGATTGTGGATGGTTCGATTCCTGTGTTTCAGACCGATCCTTCAAACGCATGGGAGCCCGCGAAAGACGGCGTTGCCGGGGAATACATCTCAACCGCAACGTACAAAAATATTCGCGATCTGGCAGGGCGGTTCGGCGACTCACTGGTGGGCCTGCAGACCTACTGGTACCGCATGGACATGCAGGCCACCAATGAACTGTGGATTAAAAATGAAAAAACCATGGTCGATCCTGTCTATTGCGGGCCTGGCGTGTACTACGACAAGTACACCGGGCGCATTCACGTGCGTCTGGCGCACACGACCATGACGTTGCCGGAAGAGGTGAACCATACGGTGGTCAACTACAAGGGCGAAACAGACCCGCGCAAGCTGCCGTTGATCATCGCGCCTTACAGTGCCAAGCCGCTGTTCATCGATCAGGCCATGCACGTGCGGTTTGAAGACATGGTTTTCCGCGGTGGGGGGTACATCACCGTCAGAATGGACTTCGGCGTGAACATCACGTTTGACCGATGCACCATCTATGCCGGCGGCTACGGCATCTGGTCCAAAGGCACCGGCCCGCTGACCATGACCAACACCGGCGTGTTCGGCATGATCGCGCCGTGGATGTTCCGCACGGAAAATGTGTCTTATGCGTACTCCCCGAAAATCTATCCGCCGTTTTCAGAAGGGGAGGTCGAGCCGGAAATGCAGGGCCGTAAGAACCACGCTAAGCGCGTGGTGCGCCACATCTCGCGCATCCCAACCCACGCGGTGCTCGTGACCGAAGGCGGCTTCGAGTTCGAGACGTTCTACTATCCGCTGAACCACGACTGGGATATCTCTAACTGTGAATTCACCGACGGCCACGACGGCGTCTATCTTTCCGGGCGCGATATTCACTTTCATCACAATCTGGTTGACAACATGCAGGATGACGCGGTGTACGTCAGCAGCCCGACGCCCTACATCACGGATGGGTTATACGTCTATCAGAACCTGATCCGCCAATGCGTGGCCGGCTTCGGCGCGCATGCGCGCGGCGGGCCGGGAGGGAAGATATACCTGTTCCGAAACGTGATCGACATGCGAAAGAACCTGCAATTCAGTCGGCCGTCAGATAAGCGCCCACAGGGCCACATCTTCCCGGGACACTTGGCTTGGCTGGTGCACAATCCTGACCACATCATTCATATGGAGGACGTTTACCTGTACCACAACACGACCCTGACGCAGGTAGGCCACGTGCTGGCCAGTTACAGCGCAGGCATGGCCGGGCACTTCCATCCTGACGCCGAGCGGCGTGTTTTCAATAACCTGCATGTATACACGGGCGGCGCCAAGCGTTACCCGATCGCATTCGGCTACAAGCGCAACGCGGCAAATCTGGTGTTCGACGCCAACCTGCACTGGCACGCGGACCCGGCTGTCAAAATTCCGAACCCGCAGAGGTACTTCAAGACCAGCCGTGAGCACAATCTTTCTGAAGCGAACAAACAACACTATCCGGAAGGCTGGGATGCGTATTCGATTGTTGGCGATCCGAAATTTGTAAAGTTCATTGTGGATTACAACCAGAAGAGTGACCTGCGACTGCAATCCGACAGCCCCGCCATTAACGCCGGCATATCATTGCCGGAAGCGTGGCCTGACCCGTTACGCGATATTGACAAGGACAGGCCCGACATCGGCGCGATTCCTTTAGGTGGCGACGTATTAAAAGTAGGCATTGACGGGCGAACCATCGCCGGGGAATGACGAGAAGGTATGGTTTACGTGACGACTCGATACCCCAGCGACTCAACTCAGCCCGCACGGGAATGCATGTTCGGCTCATGCTGTGCAATCATCATCTGCACGTGTCGAATCAACTGTTCCCGGTTGATCGGTTTGGTTGCGTAGCCGTCGCAACCGGCGTCAATGCAGCGGCCCTCGTCGCCACTCATGGCATGAGCCGTCAGCGCGATGATGGGCATTGTGTAGCCGGCGGATCGGAGTTTCTTCGTTGCTTCATAGCCATCCATGACAGGCATCTGAATGTCCATCAAAATCAGGTCGTATGGGCGCTTGCATGCAATGGCTTTCAGTGCTTTGGCCACCGCTTCGTTGCCGTCGTGCGCGAGGTCAACTTCATAGCCTGCTTTCTTCAGCACACGCGTGATCAGTACCTGGTTGTCTTCACCATCCTCTGCGAGCAGGATTCGATGTCGGCCGTTCGGATTCGGCAGCGTCTGCGCGACGGGCGTCTCTGGTTGTTCCGCCACCGGTTCTCCCGATTGTTCTTCAGCACTTGGTTCAATCGGCGTTACTGGAATGGTAAGCGTAAAGCAGCTGCCTTCGCCGACAGCGCTGTCAACGGTCAGTTGGCCTTCCATGGCATCGGCAATGCGACGGGAGATGGACAACCCCAGGCCGGTACCGCCGTAGCGTCGCGTGGTTGATTCGTCTGCCTGGGTGAAGGGCTCAAACAGTTTTGACTGCTGTGCGCCGGTCATGCCGATGCCAGTATCAATGACTTTGATTTGCAGCCGCGGCCCTTCCTGCGCAACATCGTCGTAGCACGCCTGCATGGTAATGCCGCCGGCTTCCGTAAACTTCAACGCGTTGCCCACGAGATTCACCAGAATCTGCCGGAGCCGAACCGGGTCTGACTGGATGGCCGGCGGCAACGGCGATTCGTACACCACTTCAAAAGAAAGTCCCAGCGCCTCGGCGCGCAGGCGCATGGTTGTCGCGATCTCTTCGATCATTTCCTTGACGGATACTTCGACCTGTTCCAGTTCCAGGCGTCCGGCTTCAATCTTCGAGAGGTCGAGAATGTCATTGAGCAGCCGCAACAGGTGGTCGCCGTTGCGTCGGATGGTGCGTGTGTACAGCTTGCGTTCCTGTTCGATCAGTTCATCGCCTTCCAGTAGTTCAGCGAATCCGAGAATGGCCGTCATCGGCGTGCGAATCTCATGGCTCATGTTGGCCAGAAACGCGCTTTTGGCGCGGTTTGCCTGTTCGGATGATTCGATGGCCTGTTCCAGCTGTAACTCGCGCACTTTCAGTTCACTGGTGCGCTGCTGCACGCGCTGTTCGAGCGTGACATTTAACTGCTGCAATTGTTCGCGCGAACGGCGCCACCCGGTCAGCGCGTCGTAAAGCGTGTTGGACAGCCGGCCGATTTCGTTTTTCCAACCCATGACTGGCGGGATTAATGGTTTATTCTGTTCGAAGGCGCCAACCATGGCCAACACATCATTCAGCGGTCTGACAACCGCCACGCGCAGGCCGATGTAAATCGTCATGAGCATGACGATGGTGATCACCGTCAGCGTGAGTGTCAAGGTGTGTAGGCTTTGCGTGAGCTGGGCGACTGCGGTTTTACGCTGCTGGTGGAACACCAGGCTGGTGTCAAGCGATGGAATGAATGTTCGTGCAGTCAGCAATTGCTCGTTGCGCCCGGCCTGGCCGACGATCGGCGTGAGCGTGCCGTCATTGTGTTCGAACTTTGCGATGACGCCGGTCAGATGGCGCGTGGCAAACGCGACCGCGTTTCGGCCGCCTTTGCCAATGTCGAACACGATCGAGACCACGATGGGTTGGGCAAGCCCGTCATGGTGATCCACAAACATGCGGCGCTCAATGTGGCCGCCACCTCGCCAGGTGGTGGTCGTCACGTCTGAGGCAACGTCGAACGGCTCGAAAGATGGCTGTTTCGTGTTTTGTTTGTTGCACGCATCACCCGTTATGCCGTGCGCGTCATAACTGATCAGCGAATTTCCCTTCGGGTCGGAAAAGTCGATGCGGCAGATGTCGTGATGATCCTGCGCCACGCGCGAAAGTGCGGAGCCGATCTGTTTCTGGAGGGCGATACCATCATCCGGCTGGTCGCATTGAAGCAGGTCGCAGACGACCTGCTGTGTGGCAACGCCGCGCACCGCGGACTCAATTTTGTCAACGTGATTGGTCAGCAGTTCGGCGCTGACCTGTCCGGCAGCGACGAGTTGATTGGTGCCGGTCTGTTCAACCTGCCAGGTAACATGCCAGTGGTATAGCCAGCCCGCACTGAACACAATGGCTAGCACAGGCAACATCACGAGCACCAGGATTTTGGGCGTCAGCCGCACGTCTGTGTTCCAAACAGTTTATTGGTCCACTATCACCAATGACTTGCTGCCAGATCATGACCCCGCCCCCAAAGATTCTTCTGTTTTGTTAATCCCCGAACATGAACTGCTTACCTACTGAAATGAATTTCGTCAGTTCAAAGCAGTAGGTTGATCAGTTAAGGGAAACCCGCGCCTGAACATCTGACTGGAGTGTCGTTTGTTCCGGTTACAGCGGTAATTGATCGAAAAATGAAGTGTTATCGGGCGCAGGTGCGCTCAATAACCCACTTGGCAAAATCAGGCTTGCTCATGCTGGTCAGTTGCTCTGCCGCATCAGGCGTAATCCACACCGCGTCAACGGTGGCGGCATCCATGGTCTTCAGCGGGTTTGCGATGATTGCATCCACACCCTTGCGGTGCATCTTCGCGGTGGCTCGTTCGATCAGATTCGTCGGCTCCTCCAGAGAGAATGCGATGACCCGCTGGTCCGGCCGGCGGCCCTTTGCGATGGTAGCCACCAGATCGGGCACGGGCTCGAGCGTCAGCGACAGGTCTTCGTCTTTGCGCGACAGTTTGCCGGTCGACGTCTTTGCCGGGCGATAGTCCGCCACGGCAGCAGCCATGATCAGCACATCGTGATCCGCAAAGCGGGATTCGAGCAACTGCAACAGATCGGCCGCAGATTCAAACGGCACGACCTTGCAGCCATCATCGACGGTCATGCTGCTGTCCACCGGGCCGAGCAGCAACGTGACGTCATGCCCGGCCTGCGCCGCGGCGTTGGCGAGGCTGATCCCCATCTGGCCACTGCTGCGATTGCTGATGTATCGCACCGTGTCGATCGGCTCTCGCGTAGGACCGGCTGTGATCAACACCTTCATGGCGTTTAGTCCGTCTTGAGCGGTTCTGGCCCGATGGTCACGACTGACATCGCGTCCGGCCGGTTGGCTTTGACGTACGCATTCAGATCGTCAAGCGTGATCGCATCCACCTTGGCGGTCAGCTCATCGAGCGTGCGCGGCTTGCCAAACGTGTATTGATCGAACGCGATCGCCCCGGCTCTTGCGCTGGTCGACTCGCCCTGCATGACCAGTCGCGACTTCATGCCGACGATCGCGCGTGCGAATTCACTTTCAGTAATGCCGTCGCTTAAGCGAATCAGTTCCTGCTTCATCACGTCGTGCGTTTCCTGTGCTCGTGCGACGGTGGTGCCGGCATAGGCCAGCACGATGCCCAGGTGTTTGCTCGACGCATAGCTCGCGTAGACTGCATAGCACAAGCCGCGCTTTTCGCGCACTTCTGTAAACAGCCGTCCGCTCATCCCGCCAGACAGAACCGCGCAGGCCGCCTTTTGCAGAAAACTCTGCTCGTGCGTTTCAGTGATCGTGTGGTACCCCATGCCGATGTGCATCTGCGTTGAATCGGCATGAACGTGATGGGCCTGCGGCGATGGAATCTCGCCAAGCTGCCACGCGGCTTCGTCACCTTCCCAATCACCTAACAATGCCTCGACCTGGTCGCGCAGGGCATCGAAGTCAAAGTTGCCGGCGAACGAGATGATCGAACCATTGGGAACAAACGCGCGTCGACTGAACGCCTGCACGTCCGCAGCCGACAGGTTGCGCATGTGCTCGATCTTTCCCATGGGCGAACGATCAAACGGCGACGGGTAGGCCTTGGCTCGCATTTCCAGAAACGTCTTCTGCTGCGGCTCGTCTTCGAGCGACTCAATCGCTTGCACCGCCAGATCCACGCTCGGCTCCAAGCCGCTTTCGTCCAGCGTCGGCTTGCGAATCATGTCCGTGATCAGCGGCAGCGCCTCGGACAGCTTCGAGCCGACCATGGTGGCGCTGAGTCGAAACCCGGTTGACTCGACATTGCTGCCGCGCTGCACGCCCAGAAAGTCCAGCGCGTCGCTATGGCCTCTGGCGTCCAACTCGCCCGCCCCGCGCCAGACCATTTCGGACAGCACCGCGCCCATGCCCTGTTGGCTAGCCGGCTCGTGAATAATCCCGCCCGGCGTCATTAGCGTCATGGCCAGCGATTGAGCCCCGCTGACCGGCTCCGCCACGAGCCACAACCCGTTCTTCAGCTTGTGCTGATGGATTTCACTCATAGCCGGGCATTGTAGCGGTATCCGGACTGAGAGGAGCGGGTAGAGAATGGAGAGGAGAAAAAGCGCGTCAGGCGTTTGACTTCGGTGGTGACTATCTGTTGAATCTATTCGGAATCAGATGACTACCGAAACCGAAACACAACCTGGCGCCTTGATCAGCGATGCCGCCGCCGCGGCTCGTCGGTTGTGCCATGAGAAATGCCCGGACCTGTCGTTTGCGCTGTATATGATGCCTCGAGAGCATCGCACGCCGCTGTTGGTCGGCTGGGCGCTGATCGATCAACTGAACCAGGTCCTATTCAGCAGCGACGAAGAAGGCGGCTGTTGTGGCGAAGGTGGCAGTCCCGCGCAACGCCGGCGCGGCGTCTGCTCCGCGATTATTGCTCATCTATTTGCCGGTGAGCCGACCGGTAAGCCGGAGCTGGATGGCTTTGCGCCGTTGGCAACCCAACTTGGTCTTTCGCCTATTCCGTTTGAGCAATACTGTGACGGCGTTGCGGCGTCTCTGGTCCGGCCGCGCATCGCAACATGGAAACGATTTCGCGAGCAGACCGAAACCACCGCAGGCGTGTTGGCTCGCCTGGCTTTTCAGGTCGCCGTTTCACCTGAGATTGACGACACGAAGCAACATCAGTTGACGGCATGGGCTGATGCGTTGCGATTAATCGACGAACTGTGCCGGCTTGGTGAGACATGGCGGACTCATCAGCGCATCGTCCTGCCTTTGGACGACCTGATCAAATTCAGGCTGTCCGACCGGGACATCGCCCAATTTGCCGAGCGCGCGACATGTGACAATGACGAACGCTTTAAGGCATTCATCGCATTCGAAGTCGATCGAATCAACACGTTGTTAGATGGTGGCACCAAGGCATGGCAGACTGCGTCAGGTGCGGCACGCCGCGCAGTCGCGTTGTTTGAAGAGGGTTTCCGCCGCAAGGTACAACAGCTTACGGACAACGCGGATATTGCGTTGAGCAAACCGGCGACCGTCGGCATGACCGGGCGTATCGGCCAGTTGTTCGGCGCGATTCGTCACGGCGCGTAGCGGTTTCGCCCATGTAAAGCCGCGACCAGGGGTCGCGGTCTTCGATTGCGCCACAACCGAACAGACTTATTCATGAATTGAATATCTATTCCGCGACCAATGGTCTGTCCTTTACCCATAACTATTCTTCTGTGTGGCGCTTTTTTGTCGATCGATTGACTTGTAGGCGTTTATCGCGAACGCGCGTTGCTGTTTATCGATCTGATTGACTATGACGACAGGGAGGTTGTTCATGGACTGCGGTACCTGTGCACTCAACTGGGCGCAACAACAATTCGGCCGTGCAGATCTGTCTGATCTGCGTCTCCAAAAAGACTGATTCAGGTTGCAGCAGCCATGGGTGAGCAGCCTCAAGCCAGTATTCCCCAACGAAGTCATGACTGGTCTCAGACGAAGGCCACCTATCGCCTGTTGAATAACCCCCGTGTCACGCCAGAGGCGATTCAGCAGCCGGCCATCGAACAGACTGGCCAGTTGTGCACCCAACGGCCAGTCGTATTGTGCGTGCATGACCTGACGCAACTGACGCCGGTGTACGGCATGAGCCGCACAAAATTACTTCAGCACACGGCCTTGGCGATCGACGCCGAAGATGGCCATGTGCTTGGGCTGCTGTATCAACGTTGGTTCGATGATCCGAAAACGCCCAAAGGTGAAAAACGTCCCCAACGCCGCCAACGCTGGACGCGTTCACAAACGTGGCCCGAGGCGGTCCAGGCGATCGGCTCACCCCCCGGCTCGTGTCATCTGATCAGTGTGGCGGACAGTGAAGCAGACGACTTCCAGATGTTCGAAGCCTGCCAGAAGACGGGCCATGGCTTTGTGATTCGTTACCAGCATGATCGCTGTCTGGAAACGGGCCGGACGCTGTGCTCCACCGTGTTGCAACTGCCGATTGCCGGCACCACCGAGATATCGGTTCCCCGCCGTTCGGCGGTGGGTGTCAAGGCGCCGCCAGGTAAACGTCGTCCGGCACGCAAGACACGAGAGGCCTGTTTACTGGTGCGTTTTGGCAAGGTGACGTTGTCTGCGCCGTCGAATGATCCGCGTTACAAGCAGCCCCTTGAGGTCGCTGTGGTGCATGTGCAGGAAGCGTCTGCGCCGACGGATGGGGGTGAGCCGATTGATTGGCTTCTGTTAACCAGCGAACCGGTGACCCGGCTGGCTGACGCGTTACGGGTGCTGAGCTGGTATCGCAAACGGTGGCTGGTCGAGGAATTCCACAAGGCTCAGAAGACCGGCTGCCGTCTGGAAGCATCGCAACTGGCCACCCCGGAGGCCTTCGTCAATCTTGCAGCCATCGCCGCGGTAGTGGCGGTGCGTCTGTTGGCCCTGCGTGATCAGGCGACGCGATCCGAGGGAACGTCCACGCCGGCGACTGACAGATTCGATTCGCTCTGGGTGCAGTTGGTCAGTCATCTGGCCAGGCATGATGACCCAAAGACACTGACCGTCCAACAGTTCTATCACACGATTGCCAAGCAAGGCGGCTGGCTGGGTCGAAAAGGCGATGGTCGACCGGGCTGGCAAACCCTTTGGCACGGCTGGTGCAAAGTCGCGGAGTATGTGACCGGCTTCGAACTGCTAAAACAGACAAGGCAGTAGAAAGTTGTGGGTAAAGATCAGACCAATGGTCGCGGCTTTACCCATTTAACTCCACGCTTTTGGGGGTTTATCCCGCTCCCGTCGTCTTTCCACGAGCCAGCGCGCCCGCAATCGAGATGCGCCGAACCGGCAGTTCCGGATTCGCAATTCGCTCGCCAAGCAGTTCACCCGCTCTTTTCCCCATTTCAGCCATGGGCGCTTTAATGGTCGTCAATGGACCGCCAGCCATATTTTGGCCGAACGCCTGCCCGTCAAAGCCGATGACTTGGAAGTCGTTGGGGATGCGATAGCCATGCGATGCCAGGCCATGAATGAAACCAACTGCGATTTCATCACTGGCCACGCAGATGCCTTTCGGTCGCGGCTCCTTCAGGGCCAGGAATGTATTTGCCGCCTGCGCACCGTCGATGCTCATGTAGCATCGACACAGCAGGCGCCACGCTTCGCGTATCGGCTGGCCGAGCCCCAACTCCAGGCCGCGCAACCGGCTTAATGATGTTGGGTCGTAAGGTGCGAATCCGTCGTTATCCGGGCATCCCAAAAAACAAACGTCCGTACAACCCAGCTCTTCAAAATGTTTGCCCGCCAGATAGCCGGCATGATCGCAGTCGAATGACACCACGTCGTAACCTGTTTCAGCGGCAATGTTGGTGTACGCGGCGGTGTTCAATGCCACTAGTGATTGCCCGGGCGGAATCTCGATCGCTGAACCGTTAGGGTTGATCACAATGATGCCGTCGAACTTGTCCGTTCCGGGCAGGTGGTTCTGATCGCCGTGTCGTTCGATGGTGCCGGTTCCGCCGGCGCTCTGGATCGCGCCGACGGCGCTTTCCATGGCTTCAACCAGAAATCCGTCCGGCTTGGTCCACGGATGCAGGACGCCGACACGTTTGCCGGCCAGTGGACGCTTGCGTGTGGTGTTACTGTTCTGATCAGTCTCGTACTCGCCGATGTTCTCAACCACAAACGTGCCGTGACCGGGCCGCGAGACGAGCAGCCCCTCGGCGACCAGTTCTCGAATGGCCCGATGCGTGTTGTTCTGTCCCAAACGCAACTGGCCGGCCAGTTTCTTGATCGGTGGCAGGCGCTTGCCCGGCTCCCACTGCTTGCCCAGACGCTTGCGCAATTGCTGCTTGATTCGCTGGTATTCCTTGTCGCGGTCGAAGACGTCGTATGGGTCAGGCATTTGCAATTCTCGCCATAAGTTATCGCCTAATTATCTTAATAGTATACGATGATCATCGTTCAGATCAACAATTTGTGGCATAAAATACCTGAAAATATGGAAAATTCAAGATTTTTGATGTATTAAATATCCTGATATTATTGTTGTAATGGTTGGTCTATTGTCATATTATCGTTGTGGAGTATGCGACTTTGTGACAGAGAACAGTATGAGTGAACCACGATCCGCCCCCGGAAGTATCGAGCCCCATGGAAACCCCGGAAACCCCGGAACCAAAACCTGGCTGCGTCAGACGTTCAAGGCTGCCAACGGCCACACATTTACCGTCAGCATTGGCGTGATTCGTGGCGCTAAGCCCGGCCCGATCTGTACCCACATCGGCGGGCAGCACGGCATGGAACACACCGGGCCGATCGTGTTGCGCGATGTGTTCAACGAAATCGATCCGGCCGACCTGTGTGGCACGCTTTACATCTGCCCGTGTGCCAACCCGCCTGCGCTCGTGCTCGACTACGAGGTCTATCCCGAACAGGTCGAACACGAACAACTGATGCGCGACGGCGTGGACGGCAAAGCCCTCGGCTTCGGCAAGCGCGAAGACCTTGGTGAACTGAACATGAACCGCCTCTGGCCGCGCGGTGATGATGGCGTGGCCGGTCAGGTCGTGCGCTGGTTGTGGCAGACTGCGGTCGAGCCGGCTGACGTGGTGGTTGATCACCATGCGGTGCGGTGCGCGCTCAAGCCTTACATCTTTGCGGAAGCGGAAGTGACGGACTGGACGCCGCTATTGGGTATGGAATGTGTCTGGTGCACAGGTCCGGTAGTGGCGAATGCGGACGACTATCCTTACCGCCGCCTATGCATGCAGGCCATCCGGGTCGGCAAGGTCGGCATGTGTATCGAGTACGCCACGCAGCACATGATCATGGAAGACGATCGCCCGATCGGCCGGTTTGCCGTGATGAATCTGTGTCGCGCGCTGGGCATGTTGCCCGGCGAGGTGGTGATCCGTAAGCCGGTCTGGTTGATTGAAGGGCCGTACTGGGAGAATTCGGTGGAGGTGACCAGTAAGGCCATCGGTCATCCGCATTATGTCGTGGAGGAATACGAGCTGCTGAAGAAGGGGCAGTTGATCGCGCGCGTCTACTGCCCGCAGACGAATGAGTTACTCGATGAAGTGGTCAGCCCGTGTGATGGGTTGATGTTGAATCGCAATCCGATGGCGATGCATATTCCTGGGGGGAAGAAAGATTGGATTTGTCGCGTCGGGGTCAATGTGCGTCTGCTGGCGGAGCCCGGCAAACCTTATACGGTGCCGGCGTTGAAGAGTAGAGAATTAGCCGCGAATGAACGCGAATAGCGGTGGCGGTTGGATACTTCCAGGGAGAGACGTTTGGAACTCGGATACATAGGATTCAATCGGATGAAGCGATTTGCCTGTACAGTGACAGTATTGTTAATGGTTACGTTCGCAGCTTCTGCCGTCGCCGCAGACCTTCGCATCCCCATCGAAACTCAGTGGCCCGACGACAATCCGGCGCGGCAATGGCCGATGACCTTTGGCGTCCCATTCGCCAAAGGTGTGGTATACGACGCAAACAAACTCATCATCTCTGACACCAACGGCAAGCCTGTCCCGTCTCAGATTGTCTCTCGTCACAACTGGGACGACGGCTCCATCCGCTGGGCATGGGTTGACTTCCAGCCAGAGCGCAACCAGCAATATGCCATCACCAATGGCAACCAGCAATCACAGTCGGACGACATCAAGCTCACCCAGACCGACAAGCTGATCACTGTTGAAACCGGTGGCGCGCAATACCAGTTCAGACAGGGTGACGGCTGTTTCAACAGCCTGCGACTTAACGACGAACTGATTTCATGGAACGCTGCGTGCGCCTTTTACGCAATCGACTCGGAGGGCCGCACCGCGCGACTTGCTGGCAACGAACTGGCAGTCGAATCAAACGGCCCGCGTCACACGATCGTTCGCATCGTCGGTTCCTATCAGCGGTCTGACAAAACAGCGATTGCGGATGCGGTGGTTTATTTCCACTTCTACGCCGGCCTGCCGCAGGCGCGAATCAGCCACCGTCTGATCATCACAAAAGACACGAACAAACTCTGGTTTCGCGAGGTCGGCCTGAAGCTGCCGGTCCAGTTGCAAGGCAAGGCAACAGCCACATTCAATAACAAGCAGGACAACGCGACGGCCACATTCAGCCGCGCGATTGTGGATAACCAGACCCTCACCATGGTGCAGGACGAAGCCCCGCATTTTTCGTTCCTGAATTCAAAGTACCGCATTCTTGACGGCTCGGAACAGATCGACACTGGCAAGGCTTGTGGCAACTGGGTTGATCTTTCAACCCTGCAACGCGGCATTATCGCGCAACTGCCTGCGATGGTCGAAATGTTTCCGACCGCATTGTCGGTTGGCAACGATCATTTAACCGTTAAATTCTGGGCAAGCGAATCCGGGCGCGAACTGGACTTCCGCACCCAGACCGTGCTGAAAGATTACTTCGGTGAAGAATGGACCGGCGGCAAGCATTCATTCATTGATAAGCCGACACAAGCGCGCGGCACCGCTCGTGTGCATGACGTCTGGTTGTTTCCACATGACGGCGCGCTGAATGAAAAGACACAACAACAACTCGGTGCGCGCACCGAAGCGCCGTTTGCCATGCCGAGTCCGAAATGGATCGCCGACAGTCGCGTCATGGGTTGGTGGCATCCGCGCGACCATGAAGCCTACCCGCAAGTCGAAGAAGCAATCGACAGCTACTTCACACGCGGCATCTTCATCAGCCAGAAAGTGCTTCCCGTCAACGGCTACTTCTGCTGGGGCATGTACCCATTCGTCGCCCAAGGCTGGCAATACAAAGATGGGCGATGGTTTCCGGTCGTGCATCGCCTGTCGCGTGGGCTTGAATATAACCTGCGGCGCGGCGTCTGGATGTTAACCGCGCGATCGGCTGACCCGCGGTATTACTACTACGCGCGTCGCTACACGCGATACCTCGGCACCATGATGTTCAATCACGCGCCGTATTCAGATACGCGCGACTACACCGGCTACATTCGCCAGCAGTCCCGATACTTTGATTCGCCGATCGTGTGGGACACAGGCGCGATTGCCGCTTTCGCGTCCAGCGTGGATGTGTGTCAATTTGTGTATGACTATTACCTGGCGGCGGACCTGCACAGCCGCGATGTGCTGGAACTTTACAAGCCGGCCGCGATGAAGTCGTTCGACAAGCCGGAGTCGATTGCCGAATTCTTTCGCCCGGACAGCGCGCTTCGCACGTTGGGGTCCCTGTACGAATACAAGCATGATCAGGATGTGTACGATCTTTGTCACGGCGCAATGAAGCTGCTTGCCGGCCGGTCTGACGATGAAATCATCAACCCGACCTACCGCACCAACTTCGGCAAGGCGGGTGATGTCTTCATGGGGTATTACTACTACTACAGTGCCACCGGCGACGAACTGGCTGCGGACATCCTCAAGAAACTGGCAAGCCTCTACTTCCGCGACGGACGCATGGTCGGCAGTGTTGGTGGACGAAGCATTGCAATGCTGCCTGCCGCATTTGCGATGGTCTACCGGGAAACAAAAGACTCCGCTTATGCTGCCTGGATGCAGCAGATGCTCAATGACCTGGCGGCGGAGCCGACGCTTGCGGATATGGGGAAGACCGAAGCAGACTTCGGCCCGACTTCGCCGAACAGTTGGGACCCAATGGTGATGTCCGGGCAGAGTTCATTGTCGGTCGGGGCGCCGATCATGATGGCGGCACTGCAAGGCTATACCGGTTCCGGTCAGAAGTTACCTGTGGCGGACAAGTCGCTCCCGATTCAGCCGACGGTGTTGTTGATCAATCGCACTGAAGCGAAGGCAGACACCATCGTTGTCTCAATCAACAACTATGGCGATCGGCATCATACGGTGTCCTTGCGCGACGCGACCGGCAATGACGTGCAACTAAAAGTCGAAACGCTGCTCGACTACCGTGTACCCAACCCGGTCGAGCGCGAAGGGTTTCGTTGGAGTTGGACGCCCTGGTACTACCAGTTTGAAACGCACAAGTGCTTGCTCATCGAGATACCGGCTTCTATTTCTCCGGGTGTCTACGAGTTGAATCTCGGTGATGAGGTGGAGTATGCCGTACTCTACTCGACCGTCGATCAAATGCAGCAGTACGCACCAAACGGCATTGGGCTGCGGCGTTCAGAACGATATTTCTTCCAGGCACCAGATGGCGTGCGCAAGGTGGATGTGTTCACTCATCGCCCGGTCGTATTTTACGATCCAAGCGGCAAGCGCATCAAGCTGGCAAAAACGCGTAACGGCTGGGCGCCGCTTTACCTGGCCGGCAAGCCCGGCATCTGGTCGATGCAGACCGGCTCAGACGAGCGTGTGATCGGCGCGGGTGCGACCGTCGACACATTCATCGAATTCGATGGCATCCCATTGGTGATTGCCCAGGGCGACCCATCACGTTTGTTTGACGTGGATCTGTCACAGTGGCGGCAAACCGGCTACACCCCGCCGCGCACGAATCCGAATGAGCCTGTGGTGTTTACAACCGGCAAATATGGTCAGGGCGCGCTGGCCCAGGCCGGCTGGATTGAATTGCCGTTGAAAGATGAACACTTCCCCAAGGCGGCCGGCACATTGGAATTCTGGATGCAGCCGCAGTTCAGTTCTACGGACTTTACGATGGCGAACACCACCCAACGGTTGGACCTGCTCATCTGGGACCCGATTCGGCTTACTTATTACATGGAGCCGGACAATGGTGGACGAACCGGGCGCTACAGCATTTCTCGAATCGATAACTACACGATGTCCGCAGATAAGAGCGCCAAGTTTCCGATCCGCCAGTTCTTCCAGCGGGGCAAGTGGCTGCATGTCGCCTTCACATGGAATTTGGATGGCAGGCAGGCCCGGATGAACATGTTTGTCAACGGGCGCAAACGATCGCACTACCCGGTTGAGACCGGCAGTGTGGCTCATCTGGTTGCGCCTGACACCAACGCTGGCTTCTGGGCGCCGGTGGGCCAGACGTTTCGAATCGGCTTCGGCAGGCGAGCCGGCAAGGGCGCGACGGGCATGATGTACGACGAATTGCGCATTTCAGATGTGGTTCGATATGAAGAAGACTTTGAGCCCGCAAAGTCAGCAGCTGAGCCGGACGGCAACACGATTCTGCTGATGCACATGGATGGTGATGCGTCCGCGTGGCTGAAAGGCAGACGGATCGAAGGCCAAATCAAAGGCGGCCGATTTTTGTATTGATGTCCATCGAAAATAGCTGGAGCGCACCTTATGAAGTGCCGTTGGTTTGTATTACTGCTTGTCGTGTCTGTTTTGAACGCCTTTGCGCTGGCTGATGATCCGCCAGCAAAGATTGCGATCACACTGGACGCGCCGTATCTGACGCGCGTGACACACTGGCCGATGACGGTTGGTGTACCCTTTCCTAAAGGCCATTGCACGGATATTGCTGCATGGACGGTTATAAACGGCGAAGATCAATCACAGCCATGCCAGTTTGATGTGGTCAGTAAATGGCCAGACGGCTCGGTGCGCTGGGCAACGTTGAATTTTGAAGCGGACCTGTCACAGAAGTACTTCGTCACCCAACAGAAACGCGCCGACGCGGATGATGACATTCGCATCGAACAGCGTGCCGATGGCGTTACCGTCCATGCCGGTGGCGCGCAGTATGTATTCACCAACGGCAAGGGCTGTTTTGATCAACTGATCCTGAACGGCAAACCATTGGCGGAACAGTCCGGCGATGCGTTCTACGTGATTGATTCAAAAGGCCAGCGCGGCATCATGGCCGGCGACGAGATCAAGGTCGAGCGAAACGGCGCGCGACAGGCTGTGGTCAAAGTCAAAGGAGACTACCGCACGGACACGGACGAGCGTAACGCGCACGGTATTGTGTATTTCTATTTCCACGCCGGCCGCCCGTGGGTGCGCATCAGTCACAAGCTTATCTTCACCGAGCAGACGCTCGACCTCTGGTTCCGCGACATCGGCGTTGACCTGCCTCTGCAACTGAATGGCAACAGCATTGCATCGTTCAATACCGATCACAGGGACCCAACGACATACACACAGGTGCAGCCAACCGGAAACGCCATTGCCACCATGGTGCAGCACGACTTCCCGCACTTCGGCTCGGAGTCGTCGCGCTTTACCGTGACGCTGGACGACAAACTGATCGCGCAAGGGCGCGCGACGGGTGACTGGGCGGACGTCTCCTCCGCAACGCACGGCCTGTCCGCACAGCTACCCGCGTTTGCCGAACAGTTTCCCAAGGCATTTGCTGTTGGCGCCAATCGACTCGTTATCAAACTCTGGGCATCCGAATGCGGACGCGAACTGGACTTTCGTACGGAAACCGTCATCCGCGAATACTTCGGTCACGACTGGATTCCCGCAGACCATAAAGTCACGAAGATGTCCAACACCGCGCAGGGAGCCGCAAGAACGCACGACTTCTGGCTGTACCCCCATGCCGGCGCGTTTGAAGACAAGCATCTTGCCAACCTCGGGGCGACGAAGCATGAAATTTATGCCGTGCTCGATCCGATATGGATCAGTGACGCGCGCGTGATGGATCACTTCATGCCGGAAGGTGCTTCCGAGTTTGACGACGCGGAAATAGCCATCCGGGATTTCTTTCATCGCAATATTGATGTGCCCGAACGCATCTTCCCCAACACCGGTTTCCTGGCATGGGGGCGTAACCCATACACATCACAGAACTGGAAACTTAAGAACGGCAAGTGGTATCCAACCATTCACCGGTTCGGACGCGTGTTGGAATACAACCTTAAACGCGCCATCTGGATTTTGTACTTTCGATCCGGCGAGCGCGAGTATCGCGAGTACGCCACGCGCTACACGCGCTTTCTGCATGACTTCAACATCTCGAACTGGGACACGCCGATCAAGCCGCACGGCTGGTTTATTCAGGGAACCAAATGGCAGTCGCCCTGTTTCTGGGGCGCGTTCGATGAAAAAGAGATCCGCGAAGGCAAGCGAGATTATTTTTTCGTCAGCACCTTTTCCTGCCTCGGCTACGGCACGAGTGAAGACGTTATTCAATACGTCTACCACTACTTCAACAGCGGTGATTTTCACTGTCGTGATGCCGCAATGCATTACAAGGAAGCGGCCAAGAAGGAAATGGCCGGTAGCGTGGAAAAGGCGTTGTCCGTTACGCCCAGCTACGTGCTTCTTCGCCCCTTCGGCTCTGCTTACGAGATCGACCAGGACCCCGAATGGTATGCCTACTGCCACAAGTTCCTCAAAGCGATCGTTGGTGACGGCAGCGACGTGATCAATCGCAGCAAGTCACAGAACTACCTGAAAGACGGCGAAATCTGGACAGGCTTCTACAACTACTACAATTCCACCGGTGATGAATTGGCCCTCGGCCCGATCCTGCGTGCGGCTGAGCGTTACTACCGCACCAATCGTTTTCGTTTTATCAGTCGCGGGTCGTCATTGTTCCAGGTATTCGCCTATGCCTACGCGGCGAAGCAGGACACTGCTTACCTCGCATGGATTCGGCAGGGTCTGGACGACTACGCCAAGACAGCCATCACCATGCACGACCGCGGCATCGATCGATTGGCGGTTGATCGGCGGCTTCAGAAAAAATGGGGACACAACGGTGCGATTGTGAAGGTGTTGTCTGAATTCATCGGCGCGCCCGTCGCAATGCGCGTGCTGACCGAACAGCCCCAGCCAAACGTGGCGTTGCCGCTGGCGCTCAAGTTGGAGGCCACGCCGAAGACGCATCTGTTGTTCAAGAAGTTGTCTGACAAGCCGGGGCGCATCGATATGTACGTGAACAACATTGGTGATCTGAAGATTCAGCCGCGCCTGCTGGACCAGTCCGGAAAGGTTTTGTCCTTACAGATCGAGACGCAGCAAATCCTGCATCCCGACAAGCCGCGTGGCGACACGCGCTGGCAGCATCAGTTCAATCATCTGTACAACATGCCGGGAACGCATTGCTTCTATCGATTGCAGATTGATGCGCCGTCGGGGGTGTACGAACTGGGCCTCGGCGACGAGATTGCCATGCGTGTGCTGTATTCCGACATGAATCAGTTCCTGCAGGTTGCGCCGCAAGGCATGGTGCTTGAGAAGCATCGCAAGTATTTCTTCCCGGTGCCGGCCGGGACGGATACGGTTGAATTCTTCGCGCATCGGCCGGCGGTGGTTTACGATCCGCTCGGGCGCAAAGTGGAATTGGAGGAATTCGATGCCGCGCGATACCGGTTCGCGACCCAGGGGATGGCCGGCATCTGGTGTATTGAAGGCGGGTCGGATCGGTTCACGTATCAGTATCCAATCACGAAAACCAACGTGTATGTGAAGTTTGAGAACATCCCCAACGTGTTAGCCAATGATGACATCTCCCGCATTTTTGAATTCGATTCATCACGATTCGTTGCACCGCAGCGAACGCCAGCCAAGGCTGACGATGGCCGATTCGGTAAGGCAGCGCTGCTGGCGCGCAACGAGATCATTGAGGTTCCTGTGAAGAAGGCCGGTGGGTCTATGGCTATCGGGACTGTTGAGTTCTGGTATCGGGCTGGTTTTTCTGTCACCGATTGGAACATGAAGAAGTCACACCTCTCGAGCATCAGCGCCGATTTGCTGCGCCTGTCACCGATTCACATAAACTACGCCGTCTCGCCGGTGGATGGCGGCCGGACCGGCCACTACCATCGTGGCCGCCTGCACGCCCGTCTGCTGGTCGGAGACAGTTACGAGACGTATCCCACATCCCTGCTGATGCAGGATGGTAAGTGGTATCACATTGCAGTCACCTGGCACGTCGACGGCAAGGACACCGATCTCGACGTGTTTATCAATGGCCGAAAGAAGATGTATGCGTTTTATCGCGGCGGTATTTCGCGCGAACTCAAACCAGCCGACCTTGCGCCGGCTGAGGACAAGTTGCGTTTTGGTTCAGCGATCGGATACGGCTACAACGAAGTGGCGGGCCAGTTGTTCGACGAAGTGCGTGTATCGAATGTGGTGCGCTACACGGAAGATTTCGAGCCGGCCACACAGCCTTTCACGACAGACGTGAATACGGTTCTGCTGCTGCATTTGGATGAGCCGATGCAGAAGTCGACGGCAAGGAAGCTGGATAAATGACATGCGTCTGTCCTAAAGTCCTCGATGCCTCCGGAATCACCCCATCCCGGCCCATCGGGTCACAGCTTCAAATCGACATGGCAATCGTCAGACAGGCTGTCGCCATCGCCCAAAGATAGCAGCGGCGCTGGACAGAGATGAACTCGTTGATCACCTCAACCTGGCTTTTCCACGGCTCCATATCTAAATCAATATGCAGCTTGTTGATCTGGTTACGGCAGCGCTGCAGGAAGGAAACGCGCTGGGGCCGCGGCTTCTTGCGGGGCCGACGTGTGTTGATCACGTAGACGCGGGGGCCGTACATGTCGTTCGGCGAGAAGTGCAGTGAATCGGGTGCTGCTGACATAATGGTCTCTCCATTCTGATCCCCAGCAGGAGGATCGACATGAAGAGCCGGCGAGTTAAGCGCCAGAAGTCATAATCGTTACAAATCATACAGATGGTTTTGAGGCCGCTCGTATCAGTATGGGTGAATGCTGTTTTATCGGCAGCCCCCGGAAGGGTGTGGTTTCGCAACAGAATCCTTACATAAGTAGACTGCTGTCAAAGGTCTGATATCCAGTACTTTATCCAATGGCAGAACAGACATGTCGCAACTGAAACTTCCCGATGGACGCATGTTGAGCCTGGAGCGCCCGCTGATCATGGGCATTCTCAACGTGACACCGGACAGCTTTTCTGATGGCGGCCGGCATGATTCGGTCGATCAGGCAGTTGTTCATGTGGAACGCATGCTGGCTGAAGGGGCTGACGTTATCGACGTGGGCGGCGAATCAACGCGCCCTGGTTCGCAGCGTGTGAGCATTGAAGAACAAATCGCCCGTACGGTCGAGGTGATTCGCCAAGTCCACCAGGCACATCCGGATGTCGTGATCAGCATCGACACCACGCGCAGTGATGTGGCCCGGGCAGCCCTCGATGTGGGCGCGGCTATTCTCAACGACGTCGCAGCCGGGCGCGAAGATGAGCGCATGTTCACGCTTGCAGCTGAGCGCGGCACGCCGCTGATTCTGATGCACATGCAGGGCGAGCCGACGACCATGCAGGACAATCCTTCTTATAAGGATGTGGTTGCGGAAGTGATCGCCTTTCTGCTGGATCGCGCGAAGCTGGCTCAGGGCGCGGGTGTGCCGCGCGAACAGATTGTGATTGACCCGGGGATTGGCTTCGGGAAAACTCGGGAGCACAACCTGAAATTGTTAGAAAATCTGAACTGTTTCGTGCAGACGGGCTATCCCGTTTTGCTCGGCACGAGCCGCAAGCGATTCATGGGTTCCATCTGCACATATGTGGAAGGCAATCCGCCCAGTCCGCATGAGCTTGTCGGGGCGACATGCGCAACTACTGCAATTGGCGTTGGTTACGGCATCAACATGTTTCGCGTTCACGATATTCTGCCCAATCGCCAGGCAGCAGACGTGGCTTGGGCGATTGAACAGACATGAACGCTGTTCGCTGCGCCAACCAGTTGACTGCAGTCTGATAACAAGCGTTGCGGCTCAGAAAATTTGTGGAAAACCCTGCAAATGCGGGTTTAACTTGCATTTCTTATGGAGTTTTTGGTAGTCTTACGCGCCATTGGGATGCTGGTTTTTGAGGCTTGGAACTCATATTAATAGAGCGCTTTACTCATCTGGCGCTAACAACAGACAGGGAAACTCTCGGTCGGTACACTGTTAAGAGCTTCGCTCGAAGCGGTATCTCAAAGAAATTCAGGGGCTTGAACCGATAAATCAGTCACAATCGCGTGGCATGGAAGCAACAGAAGGACGTTGCGTGTTACGCAAATGTAGTGGGCCTTACGTAAACGGGTGGCATCGTTACAGAGGAGAACGTGTTATGGGATTTAGAGCGACGTGCAAAGTTTTGGCTGGCGCGCTGATTGTCAGTGCTTCCAGTCTGGCGCTGGCGGACAGCGCTACGTCGAGTCAGAGTGATGGGCTTGATGCCCTTCGCGCTGAGATTGCCGAGTTGCGGCAATCAAACAACGCCCTGCAGCAGCAGGTCGGACAACTGCGTGACGCGCAGGGTGAGAACTGGTTGAACGAGCGTCGGGCTGAAGAAGTCAAGGCGTTGGTTCGTGAAGTTCTCGCAGACGCGGACACGCGTGCCAGCCTTCTCGAAGGCGGCATGACTGCCGGTCACAACGGCAAGAACTTCTTCCTGGCATCTGAAGATGGAAGCTTCCTTCTGAAGATCAGCGGCCAGATCCAGTTCCGCTATGTAGCGAACTGGCGCGATGAGGATTCGTCGGCAACTACGCCAAATTCGATCGACGACAGCTCAACGGGCTTCGTGGTTCGTCGTACGAAGGTTAAATTTTCGGGTCACATTTCCAGCCCGAAGCTGACCTACGCCATTCAGTTGTCGGTCAGTCGCAGCAGCAACACTGTCATAGCGGACAAGATCGTCATCGGCTACCAGTTCAATGACAACTGGTCGATCTGGTTCGGTGAAGACAAGGCTCCGTTCCTTCGTGAAGAACTGACCAGTTCCTCCAAGCAGCTGGCCGTTGAACGTTCATACTTCAACGAAATGTTTACCCTCGACAAAGTTCAGGGTGTTGCTGTCCAGTTCAAGAACGACATGATTAAAGCGGTCGTCATGGTGAATGACGGTATGGGTTCTGGTACTGGTGGTGCCTTTACCAATATCTTCACGCAGGACGATGACTACGACGTCCAGCCAAGCGGTTCGTTTCGTTCTGTGAGCAAGGACTTTTACGACGACGCAACAGATTTTGCTCTGACTGCTCGTATCGACATCAAAGTTGCCGGTAACTGGGGTCAGATGGCAGATTTCACCGCTTGGGACGGCGAAGATATGGCCGTGTTTGTCGGTGCTGCCATTCACTGGGAAGAAGGTGAAACGGGCGATACTTTCTACAACAACGATTTCTTTATGTGGACCGTTGATGCTTCTCTCGAAGTTCAGCGATTCAACTTCTTTATCGCTGTTGCTGGAATGCACACGGATAACGAAAATGATCAGCTCGCCGCACCAGGTGTTTCTGTGCGTGATTACGACATGATCGGTTTCGTTGCCCAGGCCGGTTATCAGATTCCATTCGGTGATAACATTATCGAACCGTTCATCCGGTACGAGCACGTCAACTTTGACGGCGCCATCACTGAAATCGCAACGCCGGTTCATGACGATGACAGCATTGACCTGATCACTTTTGGTTTCAACCTGTATTTCAACAAGCATGCGTCGAAGTTCACCATGGACGTGGTTTATGCTTTCGACCCGCTTCCGTTCAGGTCTTCAGGTCTCGGTCTGCTTGCTGACAGCTTCGGTACTACCACGAACACTTCAAGTGGCCAGATCGCTCTGCGTGGTCAGTTCCAGTTGCTGTTCTAATTTAAGAAGCACCAATACACCTCATTATTTGAGGTGGACTATCTCTCTGGACGACTCGGCAGCCACCCGCCGAGTCGTCCTTTTTTATGCGCCCCCGGAAGTTGGATTTGGTTCTTGAGAAGTTATGGGAGCGATGTGGGTTTTAAGCCGCTTCTGAGCGCATTTTCCAGTGAAGATGCGGATTGACCTGAAGTAAACACATTTTGGTCAACTACTGGGGCGGCGTCGCCGCCCGGCTATTAAGTGTGAAACCCCGATATCCAATTTGTTCTTCCGCTTATGTCCGATAGCGATTAGGCTGGCCATGTCATTCATGCGCTTTTTCCCTGCAGACCGATATGGACATTGGCTTACGCCAGGGAGGGCACGAGCCAACTGTGTGTAAATGTGTGTCAGGGATTGGCCGTAGGACAGTTAGCTGAGTTTGCCCTCCATGAACGTAGCCGCATTTCGCGGGTCTTTGCCTATGACCCCGCGTCAACACAACTCGGACCAGCCGGACGCGAACCGTCCACAGTTGCCCTCCGGCAATGCCCATGAACAGCTTGGCGAAGCGGTGCGCCAGTTCCTTGCTTACTGCAAGATCGAGTGTGGCTTTGCCGAAGCGACCATCAGCGCGTATGCCGCGGACATGCGCGAAATGTGGCAGTGGCTTGTGGCCACGGGGCGCAATAACTGGAGCGAGGTGGACTTGCGCGTGGTGACGGATCACCTGCGCGAACTGGATAGCCGCGGCTTGGCGACCAGCAGCATTGCCCGGCACGTCGCCACGTTGCGCGTGTTCTTCAAGTTCATCGAATCCATCGGGCTGATTCCCAATAACCCGACGGAACACATTGTTCAGCCACACAAGTTCCAGCATCTGCCGGACTGCTTAAGCCAGGGACAGATGCAGCGCTTGCTCGAAGCACCTCTGCCTTCGGATCTGCTCTATCAGCGCGACGTTGCTTTGCTGGAATTGTTGTATGCCGGCGGCCTGCGTGCCAGCGAGATCGCAGACATGGATTGTGAGCATCTGCATTTTGATCTCGGTGTTGCGCGCGTATTTGGCAAGGGACGCAAGGAACGCATTGTCCCGATCGGCCAACCTGCGCTGCAGGCAACGCAGATCTATCTTGGTGAACTGCGCCCGGAACTGGTGCGCGAAGATCGGCCCACTAATCGGCTGCTACTTTCCAGGACCGGAAAGCCCATCACGCGAATCGTGGTCTGGCAGGTGGTTACCAAGCACGCTGGCCGGGCCGGATTGCACGACGTTCATCCGCATACCCTCCGACATACCTTTGCCACGCATCTGCTAGCCGGCGGGGCGGACCTTCGCGTGGTGCAGGAATTGCTTGGCCACAGCAATATCCAGACGACCCAGATTTACACGCACGTGGATCGGACGCGCCTAAAGAGCGTGATCAATCAGTTCCATCCGCGTCCCTGACCCGTCAGAAGCGGATTGGTTTTTACCCGGTTCGCGCTATACTTCGGAATAAGCAGATCATTTCGGCTGTTTGACCAGTACGGTTCACTTGGGACTCTTCTGGAGCAAACCAATGACGAAATTTGCAGGAATGTTGCTGGCGATCATTGCTCTAAGTGGTGCAATCAGTTACGCGATCACGTCGCCGACTGTCGTTAATTGGATGGCGGCCAATAATGCCTTTGACTCCAGTGAGGCGGTGTCCGCCGGAACCTGCTCGGGCTCGGCTTTCTGTCCGATGTCCGCGGTGAAAAGTGCATGTTCCGCCTCCGGCCTGCAGGCTGCCGCGAGCGCTGAACGCGAGACAGCGGAGTCCGAATTAGAGATGCAGCACGAGTTGTTTATGTTGTTGGGTTATTCAGAAGAGTCGGATGTGCTTTTTGACCCGGCCTATGTGCTCGAACCGGCCGAACCGCAGGACGTCACCCTGACCTTTGAGCAGGTCTGGCCCGACATGAGCATGCAGTGATTCCTATCTGGATCACTGTTTTTAACACACACGATTTATCGCCAATGTAAAGCCGCGACCAGTGGTCGCGGTCTTCGATTGCGCATGCGTGTTGAATATGTCCAGCCCGGCGTGGGCGTCCACCGCGATCACTGATCGCGGCTTTACAAAGATTGTCCCGACATTAACGCAGTTTGCCACGTAAAAAGTGTCGGCCCCAGATCCACGTTTCTCGCGTGAACCCAGAGCCGACGATATCGCGGCAAAGATGCACCTGGTTCCTACGTGGTGGTTTCCCGAACGCGTCGACTTCGGCTGCACACCAATAGCCCACCCAGCACCAGCAGGCCAAGGCTTGCTGGCTCTGGCACAGTTTGTGGTGTGAACCGAGTCGCCACGCCCGAGTCTTCTCCGTCTCCGCCCACGCTTTGGAACTTTGCCGCAAGGAGATAATTACTTTTGTTTGTCCGCTGCCAGTCATCCAGGGTCAGCGGCTCAAATACGTCCGCGTCCGAATGGAATGAGAGTGTCAATTGCTCACCCAACTGCAGGCCGTTGTGATGTGCTGGCGACGTGACTTTTGTCAACAGATGAAAACGGTTTGCGCCCGCACCGGGCAACTTGCCTTTGAAATCGATTTTCCACGAGCCATCGGTTTTTGATTCAACGATGTCGACTTTGATTTTCTCTTCGGGCAGTTGCATGCCGAAGAATGTGATCCGGTTGTCAGGCCCGGCTGATGACGCGGTATTTGTGACCGTTATGATCAGGTCATTGGGTGACTGCACATCGAAATGGACTTGTGCCGAAAGTGGCAGCTTGTCATCCGAACTGAAACCCGACAGCTTCATCGTGTTTGCATTGGCTCCGGCTGACAGGATCAAAACCAGTGTTGCCCCCGCGATTGCGAACATGCCTGACTTCATCACATACCTCTTTCGTTATGCGCGCAACGATCGCGCTGTTTGTTTACCTGTATACAGACCCGTTGCACTTGGCAGGTCACAACGGGAAATCCAAAGGAAACATCTTCACCGGTGGGTATTGCACGCCGCTTGCGCGGCTGGTGAATCTGTCAGGAAACGTCGTGGGCGCTTTTGAGGCAACCCGCCAGACATTTCCATTTCCCACTCTCGCGGCTATTCTTCAGCATCGTCAATGCCTTGAAATTTGCCGCTCACTCAACACTCATACAAATGTCAAATAATTCGGTTGCACCTTGGAATAAAAAAATTGTGTCCGCCGTCTTTCACCAGGCTGCGTTGGGGGATTGGGTGCTCACATTTCCGGTTTTACGGGCATTGAACAGCCCGGTTGCGGTCGTGGCACATCCACAAAAAGCGGAGCTTGCCGCCCGGATGATCCCACATGTTGTGCCTGTGAATATTGATCAGCCGGCCATGACGAAATTGTTCGGGGATGGTGAGATTCCCAAACATGTTCGTAGCTGGTTTTCAGAATTATCTCTGGTTATCAGTTTTGTAAGCAATGGGGCGGATCAGTGGGCAACCAACATTCGAGCACTTGCACCACAAGCGCAAATTGCCTTTGTACCACCACGCTGCCCGGCGTACTGGTCGGCGCACATCAGTGACTGGCATCAGCACGTGCTGGTTGAACAGGGTGTATCGATTATGCCGAGGGTGCCTGAAGCAACGATGAACGTTGACGGTGACATCATCATTCATCCCGGCAGTGGTGGTCGTGACAAATGCTGGAACCTGGATCGATACCAGCAACTGGCAGATACATTGCGCGGCGAAGGGTTGCCGGTTCGATTTGTGGTTGGCGAAGTGGAACTCGACCGCTGGACGGACAGGCAACTCAGCGCGATTGAGCCAACCGTGTTGACCGATCTGATGCAGTTATATTACGAGCTACTCAGTGCGCGGGTATACATTGGCAACGACGCTGGCCCGACGCATCTGGCCGCACAAACGGGCCTGCCCGCGATCGCATTGTTTGGTCCGACAGATCCGGCCCGCTGGGCGCCGCGCGGGCCGGGTGTGCGAGTGGTTGTGCCGCCGCAGCCATGTCCAATGGATTGGCTGGATGTATCCCGAGTTCACGAAACAATCGCCGAGCTACTGGCGAGTTGACTTACCCGGCGTTGCGCAATGTCCGGTATGATGGTGGCAGAGGATGGGTCGCGCCTGATGCAGCCGAACTTGGTCAACCTTTGGCACTTCGATGAAGCGGACGGTCCGGTTGCGCTCAGCAGCGCTACCAGCGGCAAGCCCATGTACGTCTACGCCGGTCGGCGCACCTCTCGCCGATTTGGATCAGCATTGGTATTAAACACACCCGGCGCCTACGCGCGCGGCGAAGCGCCCGGACGGCTGGTTGAAGGTACTGTCTGTTTCTGGCTGCGTTTGTCCGGCGGTGAATCGCAGGTTGATATTCTGGATATCCAGGGCGCGTTGCAGATCATGGTCGATAACACCGGCGACAACGGATTGCTGGCCGTGCTCGGTGAGGATGTGTTGTCCGGCGGCAAGTCGATCGAACAGGGCAAATGGTTACACGTGGTGATCACATTTGCCTTTGATGGGACCCGCCTGTATCTGGACGGCCGTCTGGTCAGTGAAAAGCGTGAAGCGAAGCATGGCCTGGCGGCCGGGCCGAATCGTCAGGATATCACGCTCGTCGGGCCGATTCAGAATCCATCGGTTGAGATCGCGATCGACGAACTGGCGATTTACAACCGCCCATTAAGCGAGCAGGAAATTGTGCAACTGGTGCTCGGCGGGTTTGAAATGTCTGACCCGGTTCGCGCGGCGCCGCCCGCCCGTGTGATCGATGCGTCGCGCTACGTCGATCCTTCCGATTCAACTGGTGGCTTGCAGAAAGCCATCGACGCACTCGGGCCCAGTGGCGGTACTGTCAACATTGGCCCGGGCCGATATGTGCTGCGTCGCAGTCTTCAACTTTATACCGGCGTGACCTTGCGCGGGGAGAGCGGTCAGGCTGTGTTGACCATCCCCAAGCCGGAAGGCTCGCGCCTGATGCTTAATGTTCCCGCCGGCGCCGACAGTGTTGAGGTGGAAGACCCGTCGATTTTTTCCATCGGTGACGAGGTCACCATCGTCGGTCCTGAGCAGCGCGGCTGGGACACGACACATGCAGTGGTTCGCGACATTGAGGGACGAATCCTCTGGCTGTCGCGTGCGCTTGCTCAGGATTACGTTGCCAAACACGGCACGATGGTCTGCCGATGGCATCCGGCCATCACCGCGCTGCATCACCATAACGTAACCATTGAAAACATCACGATTGATGCAACGCCTGCGCCGATCAGCGAAGGATTCAGTCAGGTGGAGTTCTGTTGCTCGGCGATTCATCTTGTTTCGTGTGCCGATTCATGTGTCAGCAAATGCCGTGTCACGGGCTGGCCACACGATGGAATTTCCGTTCAGGGCGGACGCAATGTCACTGTGCAGGATTGTGTGGTTCGCAACTGCCTGGGGCATGGGTTGCATCCGGGAACCAGCACGCGCTATTCAAAGTGGATCGGCAATGTATCCACATACAACGGCTTTGACGGCTTGTATGTCTGCGCGGAAGTGGAACATTCCTTGATGCGCGGCAACCTGCTGGTGGGGAACGGGCGTCACGGCATTGGCGGCGTGGGCAATGGGGAAGATCGCTTCAACGTCATCAGTGAGAATCAGTGCCTTGATAATGCACAAGGTGGTATTGTTTTAAACGGCGGCGGCGGCAATTCGGTTTTGAACAATGTCTGCCGCGACAATTCGCGCCGTGCGCCGGGTCGGTGGCCGGGCATTTTGTTGTCAAACACAAAGCAGAGCATCATTTCCGGCAATCTCTGTGTCAGTGATCCAGACATGCCAAGCCAGATGGTGGGTATACAGGCCAAGGTGGACGCCACCGAGAACATTATTCGCGACAACGTCTGCCAGGGTTGTTCGGTCAAGCTCGAGACGGAACAGTCCGAGGCGTCGAACGTGACGGAACAGCGGCAGCGCCCGAGATTGCGACGGTTTCCGAATCTCGATCAGTTCTGACGGACATCGTTCGATTCATCGAAATAGAACGGTTTCAAAATAATTGAGAAATTTCGGCCTTCTAGGATTTCCCCTGATTGCTTATTGCGAAATAGGTGTTTAAAATTTAGCACGTATTTTGAGCCGGGGCCGGGGGTCTGCATTTTCATTTGTTTGCATGATGAAGGGGGCATGATGTGATTCCGGGTTCTGTACTCAACTCTCATTGTGTTCCACGTGTCGGCTGGGCTGCGTTTTCTGGGGATCGATAGGTCTGTCGAAGAGAGGTTGACGATGTTGAAGTTAATAGATGTCTGCATCTGGTTTGCCGCCATGGCGCTGGCAACCGCTAATCTGCTGCTTGAGTTGAGTAATAACGGGTTCGGCTTGCGATCCGGCTTGGCCGGGATGCCGTGGCCTAGCCTGGTCGGGGCGATGATGCTTGCGGTCGTGTTGATCGTTCTGGCCGTTCGGATTGCGTCGCGCAATACCACGGTCCGATGTCTGTGTACGATCACTGCAATTGCAATCAGCCTATTTCCCGCGGTCTCGTTCTATATCAGAGGTTCGTCATTTGAAAGCCAGTTCATGACGTTGTCCTACCTGGCGGTTCCATGCATCTTGATGTTGCTGATGGATTTGTTTGCCGGTAGCCAGCACTGGTTTGCGGAACCGGCGGACCAAGCGACGCCATCATCCGAGGTGAACACCGGGGAAGAGGGACAACGTTTCGCCGATCCCTTGAAAGCCGGCGGCGCGGGTGCCGGTTCAATGGAAGAGATCGAGGTCATTGAGCAGGGACTTTCGTCGCCCGACAAGAATTCGCTTCGCTGGCGAAAGTCGCTGTTGCCGGCTCATTAAGTGGGCAGCTTCCGTCTGTAACGATTAGGTCGGTTATTGGCCGCTTTCTGTTGGCTTGGTCGGGAATCAACTTAAGCTGTTTGCCTGTGGGGTCGATAACCACGATATGACACTGCCTCCGCGATTACTTGGCAAGTCGGCAGACGACGCGTCGGATCGGCGTCGATGTGGTCGCATTCGTTGTGAGCAGTTGTTTACACGCTTCGGTGAGGTGCTCGACCTGTCTGCGTCCGGCATGCGCGCTCTGTGCAAGCGCTGGCGCGCTCCCAGGGTGGGTGCTGAACTGGAAATCGAAATTCGCCATCCTCAGGGCGTCGCGCGGATTCCCTCAAAAATCATGTGGGTCCGTCGCAAGGGTTTGCGCACCTATGAAGTCGGCTTTGAATTCGTTCATGAAGACGAAGCCAGCCGCGAGAAGCTGACCGAAATTACGCGCCTGGCGCTGCAGTCGGTCGCGATTGCCCACAGCCGCAGCCGGTTTGAATAAATCTCGGCCGTTTTCTTATTTCGCCTTGCCACTGTTTCCGGTTCTCAGGCCGCTTCCTGCTATACTGCTCCGTTTGCGAATTGATTCAGCAACGGAATCCAGCCGGATTCCCCCGGAATTACCCCATGGTCGGCAAAGAACTGGAAGGCGAACTGGTGGCCAACGACGCAAAGATTGCGATCGTTGTCGCCCGGTTCAACGAGTTCATCACGAGTCATATGCTCCAGGGCGCGATCAACACATGGACACGCCTCGGCGGTGATGAACAATCACTGACCGTGGCGCACGTGCCGGGCAGCTTTGAGCTGGCGGTGACTGCGTTGCAGTTCGCCCAGAGCGCCGAGTACCAGGCTGTGATCTGCCTGGGTTGTGTGATCCGTGGGGAGACGGATCATTACGACCACGTGGTAGAACAGACGGTCAAAGGCATTCGCGAAGTCGGTACGCAGACCGGCGTGCCTTGCATCTTCGGAGTATTGACGTGCGATACGCTCGAGCAGGCCGTCAATCGCGCCGGCGCCAAGATGGGCAACCAAGGGCGCTCTGCCATGATGTCTGCCGTTGAGATGGCCAACCTTCTTAAGAAAATCAACGACTGATTCGGACCTGACATGGGTGACAGCAGACGTGACATTCGACGCCTTGCCATGCAGGTGCTTTACCAGATCGACATGCGTGGCCAGGACGACGCGGACGCCATTCGCGAAGGACTGGCCGACGGGCACGACACGGCGCAGGTTGCCGACGAAGCGTTTGAGCTTGCTTTTGCCGCGTGGCAAAACCATGCGAATGCGGATGAGTTGCTGGCCGAACTGGCACCGAAGTGGCCGACGTATCGCCAGCCGCCGGTTGACCGCGCGATTCTGCGCTTGGCGTATCACGAACTGATCACCGGGCGCGCGCCATTGCGCGTGGTGATTAATGAAGCGGTTGAACTGGCCAAGCAGTACAGTTCGGAGCAAAGCCCTTCATTCGTTAACGGCGTGCTGGACAAGTTGGCGCGCCGGGTTGATTTGCCGCCAGTCGCTGAAGCGCCGGCTGATGAGCAGCAGTGGCTGGATGATGCGATGGAAAAAGAGAAGTAGAAGTATCGTCAACGATGGTTGCGCTTTACTGATCAGGCAGTTCGCATCATTTATTTGCACTTCTGACTAAAATTTTAGCCGCGACGTGACCACGTCGCAGGTGAGTTTGTTGTGATTTGACACTGCGCCTTAGGTGTATGGCGCTGAATCGCGGCGAGTTCAAACTTACCTGCGAGGCGTCGCCTCGCGGCTTCTATGAAGTCATGCTCCGTGTCAAGAGGGATTGCAGTGATTATCTCATTCTTCTATCCGAGCATCGCCGATCGCTAGCTCATATGGGTTGGGTTCGAGTGAAAGACGGCTGCTCCATCTATCATCGAGCCTCACGCTCAGCCGCGAGTCGAGCTCACCGTCTTCCCACAAGGTCACTGCTGACTCCCTTGAATCATTTCACAGCGCCGGGCCATCCAAATCC